>PPYE01293059.1_pt1 | contig 202799 bp, 178 predicted proteins | sample 1559881 | NCBI WGS metagenome assembly PPYE01 (sample SAMN08240022, study PRJNA423297) | Human gut metagenome, whole genome shotgun sequencing project.
GCGCAGTGATTCTGATAGGAATATGTCAGCTTCGCTAACCAGAATCACGCGCCAAGTCTCACGGACGTTCGACTTGAATGCCCAGAGATAAGGTAGTGGGTCAAAATTGAGCCACCCAAACAGCAATTGGGCCTGTGGTGGCTCACATAAATCAGAGAGAAATGATAGCATAAAAGCATGCTAGAGGAATGGCAGAAAGGAGGCGGCTAAGATGTCAAAATCAGAATATGAATCCTATTTGGAGAAGATCCCCTATGATGCAATGGGCGATTTTTCAGTATTCCGTGAGGAAAGTCATAAGGAACAGTCGGCAGATATGGAAAATATTCCCAAGAAAAAATAATAGTTTGGATTTATAGTATGGACTGCCATAGAGAAATATTGGCAGCAGTTAAAGCACCAAAGAGAGGCTTCGTGCCGCTCGGTAATAAAAAAAACCGGGCGGTTGGGAGCTGATTTTTGGTGCTTTCTCTATATGTGGGTATTGACCGCCCGGAAGCCAAAAGGCAGAAAGGTGGTCAATATGACAATCAGAGAATTAAAAGACAGAGTTCCATATGTAAAGGGTATCGTGAAATTACCGTCACCAAAAGGACTGAGAGAAGCAGATATCCCGATAATAGCGGATACGGATGACAGTCTGGAAACCTGTCTGGGTGAAGAATGTCGTGCTGTTGTATATATGAATGGACTGGTTCTGTATACGAGAGGAAAGTATGCGACCGTATTCCGTCTTCACAAATGCCGGGAAACTTATGGAAAAGGCTCTGCCAGATCATTCACGGAAGTACCTTATCAGTTCATGCTGATGCTGGAAGGAGAACATAGATTGGAATATAACCAGGATAAGAAGGAAGCAGATTGGAATACATCTGCAGAACTTCTGGAAGAAGAATATGGATATGGGCTTCCTGGAAGGGGAGATATATTGGATGAACTTGTCACGGATGAAATCATGGAATTTGTCTTTTCTATTCTGACCGAAAGACAGAAGATGGTTGTCTATATGTTCTATTTTGAGCAGAAGAAGCAGGCAGATATCGCAGAGCTTCTTGGAATCCAGAGAGTTACAGTTGCTACAATTCTTCGGACAGCATTAAAAACATTACGTGACAGATATCCGTCATTCTGATCATTCTTTTTATATAGCTTACTAGGACTGGCTTCGGGTGGAGCCGGTTCTGGTTCTAAAAAATATTTTTCAACTTTTTTCAATTTTCGAACAACATTATACCCTCTGCCGGCTGTATAAGTGTAGGGGTTAAGAAAAATTCAATCGGAACGTATCAGTTCAAATTCCCTTACAACGCACTTTGATAACTGAATATTGCTTAGCAAAGGGGTGATACAGAAGTGGAAGTCGAGTTACGCATTTTGCGCCTTCAGGCTCTTTTGGAAATACGGCAGCAGATTACTGTTAAGACACTGCGTCAGGAACGGACCCTTTGTGAATTTATAAAACGCTCAAACCTTTAAAATTTGTTGTTTTGTCCGGGAAACCGGATAAATGACAGCAGATACGACGCAGAGGAGACTCGCTTCGTGCAGCTTCTTCTGTGTACATGTGCTGTCATTGGATAAAAGGATGTTTTGTTTCCTGAGAGCACAAGGAGACTTGGAAGGAGGGGATTAGGATGAAGACTTAGAAAAGTATCTGGATAAGGCATGAAACAGACAACAAATGATTGAGAAAGCGAGGAATAAAAATGAAGTTTAACACAAAACGGGTCATTTCCGGATTTCTGGCAGCTTTGACAATCGGCCACATCAGCGATTCAGCTACTGCCGGTTTTGGCGGCTGACAATGGAAGTGAGAAGCCGCCGTCCTACGAATCAGTAAAGGATTTGCTGGATGCAGATGAAGTGGTCACTGCAAAAGACCTGGAGATTGAAATGGGTGCTTCTTTTGATATTGAGAAGGACTTTAGCAATATTGAAATCTCGGATAGTAAGAAAGTGACTTTTGAAGAAGCCATGAATGATCAGAAGTGTTTGCAAAAAGTTTAACAACCTCTGCTTCTGTAAAGCCCATGAACAGGGTATCAATGTTTTCTTTGATAGCACCTTGCTGGAGAAGGGCTGCAAAAGTATGCGCTTTTTCTGCAGAATCTTTATCACAGGATACAATGATTCGTGATGGATAGAGGTTATCATACAGTGCCTTTTATTCGCGAAGAAATTCCGGACTGAAGATAATATTTTTGGTATTATATTTTTCTCTTACAGATGCAGTATAGCCAATCGGGATGGTGGATTTGATGATCATGGTTGCATCAGGATTTACTTTTAATACAAGTTCGATAACAGTTTCTACTGCAGAACAGTCAAAGAAGTTCTTTTTACTGTCGTAGTTTGTTGGTGTTGCGATTACAACGAAATCAGCATTTTTGTATGCTTCTTCGCCATCAAGCGTAGAAAGAGTCTATAATATGCACATTTACACAGAAATATTGATCAATTAAATGCAAAACAATTGGTTTCATTGGCAGGTATTATTTTAAATAGTATTTGGAAGGATGAAGTAAGAGCTATAAATGCGGAAGAATTGTCTATGTGGATTTTACAACAAATTAATTTGGGAAAATTGAAGTTTAAAGATTTAGATAAAAATTTTCGTATAGGATTTTCTGGAAAAGTCAAAAAGTTAATAGGAAAAAGAAAATTCGATTAGAGGATTTAGATGAGGAATTACAGGAAAATTTGCAAACACAATGGAATCTAAACCAAAGAGGAAATATTATGTGTCAAAATGCAGGAAATTGTGCTGGTTTTTTGGGCGTTTCTTAGCATTTATGTTATTGTAGCTTAATAAATAGATGTTGCTTGTATGAAAAGTCTTACTGGTGTTCAGAGAACACCAGTAAAAAAATAAGATAACACTTTAATACGGTGATTCAAAAAATGGAAAAACGAATGAAAAAATAGTAGAATACAAAATTGATTATGTTACAATAGAATAAAAGAAGAGAAGGGGATGAGTGTTTTGAAAAACTTGATATATTCAGATAACATTTCACATATTACGAATATGTTATCTCAGATTGAAACGGCGCACAATATGTCATTGGCGCATAAGCTGATGGAAATAGAAAACAATCCGGCGATTAGTGCGATTCAGGAGACCCTGGGCAGATATGAAGATATTCTAAAACCATTACATATGCAGGAAGTGAGTGCTGTAGACGTGCTATGAGGGATATTAGACCGTCGGCAGAATATATGAATGAGATTATGCATCAGGTGAAAGTGTCAACATCAATTTCTCCGATGATATCAGAGATGTTGCGAAGTGTAAGGATTTCTTCAGTTTCTGAAATATATGAGAGATATTCTTCGATTATGGATCCAATACAGGAATCTTTAAAGGGAATTGACATGGAATTGTTAGGCAGTGTTGCTGATCGGGTTTTGACCATGTCGGAAGACTTGGATTTGGATGTAGCAGTGGAGGAAATTACTACAGAATACTCACGGGTATCTGCGCAGGAGCAGGAAAAGGAGAAAAAGCCAGAAGAAGCAGAGACAAATTCTGAAAGGCAGACTGAAAATACAGCTGAGGTGATGAGACCGGAGCGAAGAAATATTGATATCAAAGAAGTGAGGGCATGGTTAGATACAATTATTGGAATATTGACATTTATTATTACGTTGAGTGCTTCTCAACCTTCAGTATCAAATACTTTTAATCAGACATTGCAAGTAAATAATTATTATGTTATTAATATGGGATATGATGTTTCTGAGCTTAATATGGATAATTTTCGAATTGTGAACTGTGATGTTGTGGTTCGATTAAAGCACAATTGTCATTCAAAGATTGTTGAGCAGTTAAGAGAGGGACAAATTATTAAGATTATAGGAAAATATAAAAAGTGGCGACAGGTTGTCTGGAAAAATGAGGAAGATGAGCTTTGTATGGGATGGATTCAGAATTATAACCTGACAAAGTTTAAACTTACGAGGAGTGCCAGAAATATTAAAAAGATAAAAGTTTAAGCTTATAAGGGGGGAGAAGTCAAGGGAAAAATCTCTTGACTTCTGTTATTTTATTTAATACTATTGGAATAGTTTATATTTATGAATAAGAGTTTTGTATTTTGTATCACATAATTTATATTATGTGATATGTGCGTGGAAGGAGAACTATGAGCAATTTATATTCGTTATTTTTGTCTCAGGCTTATTAGGACTGCTGGGATGACTATAATCGGTGTAAGTCCTCAAACATGAGTACTGGAAAGTAAAAATCCCCGCATTCTAGCGGGGATTGAACAGACTTTATAGAAAACGATATGTACATTGAAAAATCAAGACTTTTTGTATCGGCTGGGGCATTCTTTCTGTACTCTGGGTGACCATGGGAGAAGATCATCAATAAATCTGAGATCTTTGTCATCCATGTGCTGAGGGATCTCAGTAAGTAGCAGGTTGAAATATTCAAAGGTATTTATCATGTTTGCCTTTGCTGTTTCGACCAGACTGTACAGGATGGCACTTGCCTTTGCACCATTAGAAGATTCGATCATTACGAAGTTCTTACGTCCAATGGTAAAAGGCCGGCATAATCTTGCTTTAAAATTGTGCAATCTGAATTACAAATGGAGTGAAGGCGTATGATTGATAAAGACAGTTTTACTAAGTGTAATATAAGTGAAATTATTGAAGTTATTAAAGGTGATATTATTGAACTGGCAATAAATAAAAAAGTGGATGCGATTGTAAATGCGGCAAAGCCATCTTTAATGGGAGGAAATGGTGTAGATGGTGCAATTCACGAGAAAATGTCAAAGTTATATAATGATTCTAATTATTTTAACAAACAGATAAAACGCGAATTAGACGGCGAAAAAGAGTTGGCAGATAATGCGGTCAGGTGTAAAAGAGGTGAGGCAAAAATTACAAATGGGCATATAGAGTTAGCTAGATATATTATACATGCAGTAGGTCCGAAATATGATGGCGGTTCGGAATGTATTCATGTCCTGCAGCGTTGTTATGAGAATATCATGAAGATTATAGAAGAAACACCGGATATTGAAAAAGTTATTATGCCAGTGATAAGCTCTGGAAATTATGGATTTCCTTTTACAACAGCATTCAGAATTACTTTGGCTTCGATAAATAATCAGTTATTAAAATGGAAAGAACACAATGTTGATGCATTTAATCGTATTAAAAAAATATATATTGTTATATATGGCGAAAACTCAGCGGCTATCGATAATGCGTTGAGAATATACGAGGAATGCGAGCCTGTCATGCAACAGGAAAAAAGAATGGTATATATAAATGGATTTAGGTCACAATGGTCATATTGTAGAGAAATATGGAAAAATGATTCTGATAAGAGATATTATTTTACGATTTCGAAGATGTTTCGATGGTTGTTGGCTATCAGTAGATTTGTTTTCTTCCCATCTATGTTTGTAAGAAACCAGGCTGGAAAAAAAGGATGGAAATTTCGAAGAGAGGCAATAGAGATTGAAACATTTTTGAAAATGTTGATTCCGTTAATGTGGTTGGTGTTTTTTGAAACTCAAGGTAAATATGGAGCTATAGAAAATATTTATTGGCGGGGAATGGCAATTTTTATAACCATCTGGGTTATGGCAGATACAGTAACATGTTTGCTGGCATTGATTTTTTTGGCAGATATTCAAGGTCCATCTGCGAATCAATTGCGTTCTTTAATATTGTTGATTTTTAACTATCTTGAGATGGTCTTTGGTTTATCATTATTTTATTATTTATATTGTCATTGTGAGTATACAGAACTAAAAATCGGATTCTGGAATGCCCTGGATTATGGAGTGTTGGGGGCGGTACATTCGGCTGTGAAAATATCGAGCACATTTAGAATAATAGAGTATGCTAAATCTGGTACAAATTTTCTTTTTATGGCACTTGCATTTGGCTTCTTTTCAGCTCATTTAAAACAACGCAGTTATTTAAGTGATATGGAAAAATGAGTTGACAAGACACAAGATGTTGTAGTAGACTAAAAATATTAAAACGATAATTGGAGGATGGAAGACAAATGGTATTGGCAGCAGAAAAGGAAGTGATTTGCTACTCCAGAAAGGATACTTTTCAGGGAAATTGGAAGAGAGAGTCTGTAATCGATTGGGAGAATCAAATGTTTAAGACTACACGTAAAGATTTGGAAGAAAACCAGAGTCTTCCATATTGTAGCAGATTGGATTTCTTAATGAAGTATTGAGAGTACTCACATATATGTGAGTACTTTTTTAATTTACATGAATAACAGGGAGAAAATATGGAAAAGATAAAGACAATTCGTTTGTATCGATATAATATAGGCATAACAGAAGAAAATGATTGCACAGAGTATATGACGATGGATTATTTTGATTCATTTGATGTAGAAGAGGAAGAAGATATAATAAGTGGATGCATTGGGAATGGAGAGAAATATTCATATCTTGCTATGCAGGAAATGTGTTTTAAGTGTGATGAAATTTTTCGTATGCCAGATGGAGAAAAAAGTTTTTTTACTTTGATTCAAATCTTTGTTAATCCAGACTTTATTTATTCAGATCAGGAAGATGAAGATGATAAGGTATCGTATATACTAAAAAAATATATAGATAAATTTGTAGCGTATGTACAGGAGAAATGTAAAGTGGATTATCAGGTTTTTCCACTTATTACGGCAGGAGATTATCTTGTTTGTATAAGAAGTAATGATATTCATGTGGCATATGATATCTCAACAGTTTTGAGGGACTTGTACTTTGAAATGGGGCAGAAAAGATGTCTCCTATTTACAACATATAGTATTCTGGGAATGAAAAATGACATTATCCTTACTGATGAGAAACTACAACAGTTACATATAAATGAAAAGGATCTTGTGTCAATACGAGGTATATTTTCTGACAGATATCGAGAGGCGGATTTGGAAATGAATCCGTCAATAGACAGGGAAGAATATCAGTTATATGGAAGGTATGACCAGACGGTAGATATTCCATTGCATGATTATTTACAGATGCAGAATTTTCTTGTTTTATATAAAAAAGGAAAATTTAATGAAGCAGCTGAATGTATAGAGTGTTTTATGTCGAAAGAATATCAGGATATCAAATCCAAAGAACTTCTAGAGAAAATAAGCAAGGGTTATTTTAGCTATTGGAACGAAAGAATACTTTTATATAAAAGGGATGATTTTTCAGAGTTTCGTACAAATAAAGAACAATTTTGTGTTGCTAATCTGCCGCAAAGAAAATTTCTGAAACAAATAAATACAGAATTATATATAGAGTGTGAGGAACTTTTAAGAGATATAAAAGAACATCAGACAATGTGGGAGAGAGAAAGAATCAATACTTATTATAATCTGTTGGAACGTTTGCTGGAAATTAGTAAGAATTTGAATTATCAAAGAGAACTGCGAATTCATGTTGCAATTTTATTAAAACAAATGAAAAGTTTTATGAGTTCTATGCATAAGTTTCGCATCTATTTAGGAATACAGGAACATGGGTTATACGAGCATTATGTGATAGAGGGGGTTCGGTCGCTGGATATATTTGCAAATTATATTAGGAATATTAATCTTCAGACATTACAGGCACCAAATTATAATCTGCAGATTAATGGCAGTATGGAGAAAATTCTTATGGCATATGACTGGTTTATTTCGCACATACTGGAGCCAGCAGTTGATCCTGTTGAGGAAGGAAGAAAAGTTTATTATGTTACCAGGAAGTTTTGCCCCGTGTTAATTCCTCAGATTGGTTCGAAAGATCAGTCGGTTGAAGCCTTATTTGAGTATAGTTTGTATGGAAAAAGGGAAAATGATACACTGGGGAATCTCCTTGTTGTGGCTGTGCCGCATATAGAAAGCATGAAAGAATACGAGTCTTATCTGCCTATTCTTTGTCATGAGGTTGCGCATAATATTCGATATGATAATCAGAATGACAGGAATAGATTAGTTGCAGCGTATATACTGGATAATTTTAGTTATAATTTAATACATAGCATATTGTCGGTTGAATGCTGTGAGCTGTTGGAAAGAGAAAAACTTAGGGAAATGCAACAGCTTTTAAAACAGGAGATAACAGATGTTTTATTTCCCGTTTCGGATATGGAATATGCTGGGAGTTTGAAAACATTTGAGATAATACTACAGGAGAAGCTTGAAAGTTTCTGCGGAAAGGGGGAGAATACAACAGAAGAATGTCTTGGAGTACATGAGTTAATTAAAAAAACACAAGAAAATGTACTTGATTTTAACGAAAGATTTGCCGAGATTATACAGGCCATGGAAAGAGAAACTACTGTAATAAAAGAAAATTTAGATAAGATATATAAGGGATTGTGCCAGGGAAAAATGAACTCTTCTGATAGTGAGTTTTCAATTGCTATTAATGATGCAAGAAAAAGACTGCTTATATTGTGTAAGGAATATATGTGTTTTGTTGTAAAAATGCAGTGGGATCAGATTAGAAATACGGATATTGAGGAGCTGATATGTGAAGATGATTTGAAAATGAAAAAACAACTCCAGGATATGTTTGAGAATAACAAAGCCAATAATTGCATGCGGGAAAGTTTGAAAGCAATACATAATTGCTGGTGGCAGTACAGCGATACAGTAGATAAAATAAAAAAATGGACGGTTATTGAACTACAAGAAGAGTACTATTATCACACAAAGAAAAAGAATATGTGCAGAGTTTTGTTTGCTAATCTGAAAAAAAATCTTGAACAATATAAAAATTTGGAATTGGAATGGAAACATGGAAATACCAGCCGGATTAATATGGAACAACTGAAAAATAAAATTGGCTTATTAAATAAAACTGAAAATCAGTTTTGGGCAAAGTTTGCAGAAATACTTTTGAAGTATAATAGGAATGATTTAAACGTCATGGTTGCAAGAAATGTTGCTATTTATCGAGAGGTAGCATCAGATTTATTTATGTGTGGTATTTTCAAACTGACTTTAACAGGATATTTGCAGTTGGCAGTTAGAAATTTTAGATTTGACGGAGGTGATACAGCAGTAAAGTTTAACTTAAAACGTTGTAAATTAGTATGTCAGACAATTTGGTATCGAAATAATCCGGGTAGTTTTGATATAGAGCATATGTTGGTTGATGCATATAAAAAATACGTAGAGATTCTGATGAACAATTATAGAAGTATTTTGAAAAAAGATCAGGCTATCTATAAGGCACTGAAAAATACTGAGATTTCTCAAAATATGATTAAAGGACTTGTAATGGAGTTGGACAATATTTTACAAGGAAAAAATGAAGTTGATTTAGATGAGAAAAGAGAAAAACTCTACACTGAAATCTACAGATTCTGTAGTATGCTTTTGTTTATGGGAGCAGATTTGGATTGCAGTAATGAAAAACAGATTATTTGTGATTTTGCAAGTGACATTTCTTTTTTTGCAGAGAAAAATGCTCTTAAGATTCGAAAATATATATTTGATAAATATGAAGAGTTATGCGAGATTATAGCTAAAAAATGGAATGGAGAAATTGAGCAAAAAGAAAAAACAGAGAAAGAAGGAAAAAGACTATATACGGAATTCCTTTTGCATTGTTATAAAATGTGCAGAAGGGATATTGTGAAGAAACAGATTATAGGGGAGATAGTAGAATGATTAATAATTATAATGCATATAGTTTTGCGGATCTTATTAATATTATTTCGGCTATTGGAGATAGTGCACGTAAAGAAGAAAGAGTTCCTCCTGTTCTGTGGTTTCGCGGTCATAGGATGTATGATTGGGATTTACGTCCGACGCTTTTTCGAAAAATTCAGACTACTGATTTGAAATTAGAAGAAAATGCCAGAATTGAAAATTTTATAGCGAAAAATAATCAGTTTTTTATGCAAACTCCGGCATCAGAAGCTGAATGGCTTGAAGTTATGCAGCACCATGATGTCAGTACAAGATTGTTGGACTGGTCAGAATCGGCGGCACATTCTCTGATTTTTACTTTGGAATATTTTTTTAAACCTGATGCGCATTTTAATATTGATCGAATCAACGCTATGCCGTGTATGTGGGTGTTTGAACCGCAGAAATGGAATAAATATGTCATAGAGCAAGTGATAAAAAGTAATGCGAAATATGCAATATATGATATGTGTTTAAATACTCAGGAAAGAAATATAGTTGATCAGAAATTGTGGAATTTATCAAAGAATCTTAATAAATTAGTGATTAAATCAGCGGAACATTTATCCTGGCTGTTTAATTTACAAAGGATAGAACGTTGGGCAGAAGAATTTAGAAATAGCGGAAGATCGGGATTTGGAAAAGAACCAGATTCCTATTATTTGTATCTGTTGCTGTATGTGATTTATTTGCTAAAAGAGGAAGTATCAGTGGGGGAAATTCCACCGTTGGCTGTAACGTTGCCATATAATAGTGAACGAATACGAGCACAGAAGGGAGTTTTTACGGTTTTTCCACAGTATCAAAATGACACTAAGTTGCAAAATGCTGCAAAAATGGGGGTGCATTTGAATGCGATGCAGAATATGACGCCTATTAATCATTGTTTGCATAGAATTAAACTTTTTAATGTAGACAGGATTGCATATGAGATGATGAATCAGGGAATGAATATCAGCTGGATATATCCTGAAATGCCAGTTGTTGCAAATGAAATTGAATCAAGACGAATTACGGTATAGCATTAGCAGAGTGTCACATAGCTAATATGAAGAAAAAAGTAATGTTAGGTGTAATCGCAGCAATGGTAGTAAGCATGTCAGCAACAGTATTTGCTGGTCCGAGTATTGGACAGATTATTCCGGAAGAACCGCAGATTGTTTCTACAAATGTTCCTGAGGGAGCAAAACTCGTAGTTAGCACTATTGATGTAACAGACGAGAAGACTTTAGACAACTACACATCAAATGAAACTGTAAAGACTCTTCTGAAAACGGTTAATGATGAAGAGACAAAACCGACCATCGAAACAGTTAAAGAAGTACTGAAAGAGATGAATGTAGAAGATGTTACTAATGTAGAGACAAAATCTGGCGAAAAGGTTGACCTGACAGAGTACAAGTTTACTACACCGTTTATCGACATTGCAGAGCAGATTGGTGATCAGATTACATATAAGACTAATGGTGATCTTGAAGTAAAGGTTAAGATTGATGCTGCAAAAGAAAAGAAAGCAGAAGATCTGCTTCTGATGCTGGTTGATCCGGAAACAGGAAAAGTTGTATTTATCACAATTGATGAGATTGACCCTGTAACAGGTGAACTTAAAGTTACACTTCCATTCCTTGGAGCAATCACACTTCTTGATAAAAGTGCTGTAGATGAAAATGAAATTGAAACACAGACTACAGATGCAGGAGCTGCAGATACTGAAACAGCTGCAGAATAATGTGAAGGGATACTTGTATGTCACAGCATAAACACAGACATAGAAAGAGCTTTTTGTCTTCTGCAGGATATTATATTCTGGTTGTCATTCTGATTGTATGCCTGGCAATGATGGTGAAGGTAAACAGATCCAAAAGAGCTGAGCGTGATGATTATAAGGCAACTCTTTCACAGCAGGAGACAGTAGAAGATCTTGGAAACATTACAATTACAAAGCCAACCGATGCACCGGAGGATGCGGTAGTCAGAAATACAGAAGACAACGCTGGCGAAGACGGTTCAGAAGAAGGCAGTGATCAGACCCCGGCAGAGGATAAGACCGAATAGCCGTTGGTGAATGATTATTTATGAGAAGAGAAAGCCGAGAGGCTTTCTCTTCTTGTATACGGTAAATAGCTAGTACCGTGCTTTTTACCTAAAACCATGAGATAATCTCTTTATAAAACTAAAAGTTTTTTAAGGAGCAATCTTATGGATAAGATCACACGCCAGGTCCGTATTGAACATTGGACCCAGATCATGAATGAATGTTTGAACAGTGGCATGAATAAGACCGAGTGGTGCAGAGCTAATGGAATCTCAGACAAACAATCTTTTACTGGCAAAGGATCCTAAGAAAAGAAGCTTTTGAAGCTTCAGAATCAAAGGAACTTTCGGTTATTACAAGCCCGGCAGATGAAACCAGACCGCAAAAGATCTCATTTGCTGAGATCAGTCTTCCAACGAAGCCGGAGCCTGTCAGAAATGGATTCCATCCGGATATCATCATCCGGAAAGGAGCGGTTTCTGTAGAGATATCCAATTCAGCTTTGATGGAACTCCTGTCACAGATCGGAGCAGTACTCAATGCTGAATAACGCATCTGGTTTCCGCAGGATATATCTGGCTACCGGTTATACAGATCTGAGACGCGGGATGGAAGGCCTTGCATCCATCATCAAGTTCAATTTTCAACTGGATCCGTATCAAAAAGATATCCTGTTCCTGTTCTGCGGAAGAAGGACTGACCGTATCAAGGGACTGGTATGGGAAGGTGATGGCTTCCTGCTCTTATACAAAAGACTGGAACTGGGAGCCTTCAACTGGCCCCGCACAAAAGAAGAAGCTCTGGAGATCACGCCGGAGCAGTACCAGTATCTCATGCAGGGACTTGAGGTTGTTGCGCGTCATCCAATCCAGGAAGTCAGGCCTGGGAAAGTCTTATAAGGTTCTGTGCAAAACAGAGAAAATAAAAAAATATCTTCCGGACATCATATGTTCAGAAAAAGAGTTATCCACTTTTCATGATCCGCTGTTTTCATTTATTCAGGAGTACTTTCAGGCCCCTTACCGGGGTTGTGGATAAGTACTCTGAAAAGCCCGAAAAACTATTAGTTTTTTGAGTTTTTCAGAGTATTCATCTATTAGTAAAAATGACGAATGCCCTGTCTGCCGGATTCGCTTTTTCTTTATCTTTGCGTTACAATAGGAACATCAGATAAAGGAGAACGGCATCCATGGCAAAAGTATATACAGAAGAAGAACTGAATAGTTTCAGCAGGGAAACACTTATGGCAGTCATCCTCTCCATGCAGGATCAGATCAGCCAGCTGAATGCAAACATGGAGCGTCTTATCGAGCAGATCGCTGACGCAAACAGTAAGCGTTACGGCCGTTCTTCCGAAAAACTGGAGACGATCTCTGGACAGCTGGAACTGGAGCTTATCTTTAATGAGGCTGAAGCGCTTACGGAAACACTGTATGTGGTCGAGCCTGTTGAGGAAGATGTGATCCAGCCCCGCCATCGTAAGAGCAAAGGAAAACGAGAAGCAGATCTGAAGGATCTTCCTGTTGAAGTGATCAGCCATACTCTGTCAGAAGAAAGACTCCAGGATGTCTTTGGCACAGATGGATGGAAACAGCTTCCGGACGAGATCTATAAAAGGGTACGTGTACAGCCAGCAGTCTATACTGTTGAAGAACATCATGTGGCAGTCTACGCTGGTAAGGACAATCAGACGATCATAAAAGTGGACCGTCCGAAGGATCTGCTCCGCAACAGCCTGCTTACTCCGTCACTTGCAGCAAGCATCATGAATGCCAAGTACGTAAACGGGCTTCCTCTTTACAGGATCAGCCAGGAATTCCTGCGGAATGACATCCATATCTCCAGACAGGTCATGGCAAACTGGATGATCCAGTGTGCGGACAGGTATCTGGGTATCCTTTATGACCGGCTCCACAAGGAGATGTATCGATTTCATGTACTTCAGGCTGATGAGACTCCTGTCATGGTCACTAAGGACGGGCGGCCGGCAAACAGCAAAAGTTACATGTGGATCTACCGGACCGGAAAGAGTTATACGGATACCCCGGTCATCCTGTATGAATACCAGCGTACCCGGAAATCAGACCATCCGGAAGAATTCCTGAAAGATTTTAAAGGGATCATGGTCTGTGACGGTTATTCTGCATACAGAAAGCTGGACAGGAAAAATCCGGACATCATCTTTGCTGGCTGCTGGTCCCATGCAAGACGCAGGTTTACAGAGGCGTTGAAGGCCCTGCCAAAAACAGCACAGAAAAACGCAAAAGAAACTGTGGATTATGAAGCAGTCAGCCGGATCGCAGCGATCTATCATCTGGACAACCAGATGGAAGGACAGCCTGCAAAAGTCAGAAAGATGTACCGGCAAGCCAATATCAGACCTCTTGTAGAGGCCTTCTTTGCATGGGCAAAAGAAATCCAGTCTAAAAACCAGCTTTCCAGAGGAAAGACTCTGGATGGGATCAACTATTGTATCAATCAGGAAGCCTCCCTGAAAGCCTTTCTGGAAGACGGCGATATTCCTATGGACAACAATGCGACAGAAAGTGCCCTGCGGAGTTTTTGTCTCCATAAGCATACATGGAAGCTAATCGATAGTCTGGATGGTGCAAATGCCAGTGCTATCATCTATAGTATCACGGAAACTGCAAAAGCTAATAACCTGAATCCGTTCCGGTATCTTGAATATGTCCTGACTGTATTGAAAGATCATCAGGATGACAGGGACTATGGTTTTATAGATGATATCCTGCCATGGTCTGAAAAGCTTCCAGAAATATGCCGGAACAAAGCAAAGACAACTAACATTTAAAATCTTACCGCCGGAAACGGCGGCTTAAAGTTAGAGTAGTACGGATGGTTTACCGTATACTACCATTCAGAAGTTATATATTATTACTAACGGTACAATGGCATGGTAATGGTATGTATATTGCGATGGCACTTTTGGGAAATTTAATCTTATTTATTCCTCTTGGGATTATAATTTCTAAGATAATAAAAAGAAATAATGTTTTAATTGCAATAGGAATTGGGTTCTTATGTAGTTTAATGATAGAAACATATCAATATTTTAGTTGTGTTGGTACATTTGAAGTAGATGATCTGATTCAGAATACCTGGGGAGCGTGTATTGGATGTTGTTTAGGCAATATTGCTAATGAGTTGTGCAATGGGCATATGAGAAATAAAAATGTTTACCCTATAGTAGGGTGTTGGATTGTACTTGGAGGATGCTGTATAATATCTATGTTACAATGATATATATACGAATTATTTAAATAACATGGAATTATGAATGGCAATAGTTGTGTTATATGCATAAGTAAAGATGAATATTGGCTATCAAAAGACTCTGCATTCTAGAGGAGATTGAGTAGAGTTTATAAAACAGATATGTATATTAAAAAATTAATATTTTTTGTATTGATTGAGGTATTCTTTCTTACTTTGTGTAATTTTATAGAATGATAAAATAAGTCAGACGGGAAAATATTTTGTTTTAAATAAACTTGCCATTACGCTAGGAGGAAGGAATTATGAGCGAAATAAAAGAAGTATGGGACATGTTATGGGATGTTTATGATAAAGCAAAAGGAACACCTTGGGAAAATGTTGTACCTGTTGTAGTAATAGGAGCGGTATTTTTTTTATTATTTAAATTAGTTGTTGTGCCATTAGCGAAAGGAATATTTAATTTATATAATTATATTTCAAAAAAATGGTTTGTTAAAAAGAACGTCTATGAGAAACTAAGTTTTATGGAATCCTCAGACTTATATTATGCTATAAAAAATTATATACCTACAAGATATTCTAGAGTAGATCCATCCAATAATGAGGAACCTGTTCCGGAATATTTAACTTGTGAAGGAGAAAAGGAACCACTTTTACTACAACATTTTTTAAAATATGAATATAGTGTCAAGAATGGAGGAAAATATTATTTATGTCTTGGTGATTGTGGAATGGGGAAGACTACGTTTTTAATCAATCTGTATTACCAAACATTGAAATTACATAAATATAAATGTGTTTTTATCTCATTACAAGAAGAAAATTGTATTGAGCAGATAGAAGCTGTTGAAGATCAGCCTAAAACAATTTTACTATTAGATGCATTGGATGAGAATGAAAATGCGTTAACAGATTACGAAAAATTTAGTACTCTTTTGGAACGAGTAACACATAATTTTTATAGAGTAATTATTACAGCTAGAACTAATTTTTTTGAAAACGAAACAAAAGAACAAATTTCAAATAATAAAAGCAATATATCGATGTTAGACAAAATATCTAGTTCTCGAAAATACTATATAGCACCGTTTACAGATGAAGATATAAAAAAATTTTTAAGAAAAAGATATCATTACAATTTGAAAAAATTTAAGAGAGCTTGGAAAATAGTAGAAAAAAATAAAAACCTTTCTGTTAGACCATTATTATTACGTTTTATGGATGAGCTATTGGAAGAAGAGTATAGTTTTGAGTATGATTTCCAATTATATGAATATTTATTTGATAAATGGATTGAACGTGAAAGAAGAAACATTAATGAAGAGTTAGGTAAAAATCTATATGAAGAATGTTTGATAATGGCTAAAAAAATATATTCTCAATGGCAGAAAAGTGGAAAAATAGGAGTTTATCTTAATGACATAAAAACGGATATGTCCTTTGATGGGATTGAAGCAATACAGTTAAAGGGGCATGCGCTTATCAATAGAACAAGTGATGGAATGTATAAATTTTCCCATAAATCATATTGGGAATTCTTGCTAGCAAAACTTGCAATATCTGATTTTATGTTCGCGGATGAATTATTGATAAAAAATTTTGATCGTGCTACTGCATTTTTGGAAGAAATGATTCAATATAATAAAACGAATCTGGATCAATCAAGTCCTTCCTTTTATGTAGGAGTTGCAAATTATTATCTGAAATATGGAAAACCGGAGTGTGCGGAAGAACAATTAAAAATGGTGATTAATTCATATTCTGAAAATAGAACATTACATTTATACGCTCATATTAAATTAGCTGAATCTTATTGGCATCAGATTAAATATGAATCTGCCAAAAAAGAATTAAATATGCTTTATAGCAGTGTTTTTAATTCGGAAATAAGCATTAAAAATGTTGATTTATATAGTAAATTTGCTATTGTGTTTGCAACGTATTGTCGGAAATATTATTTAATAGCTGGGCAAGAATTTTTAGAAAAAATAATTGCATTTCTTGAAAATAATAAAAAAGTAAATTATAACTTATTAAAATGCTACAATGCATATAGCATTTGTTGCGTTAACCATAAAGCAAAACAGGATCTTATGGAAAAGATGGGTAATATAATAGAAAAATATTTTAAGCATGATCAATATGCAAAGTACTTATATTTATGTGCCCAAAGTTGGAAAACGCAGTATGCAAGAGAGGAATTGTTAAATAATTTAAAACAACAAGTAAGACAATATGCTCGCTTTATGGACTCATATGAGTTAATGATAAATAATTGTGATATAGCAGTTTCTATGTATGCATATTATGATAAGCAAAATCTTTTTTGGGAATATCAAGATACAGCATTAGAGTATTTTGGGGATGCGTTTGATATATGTATATTAATTTATGAAGATACAGATTATACTATTTTGAATAATCCATATATAGTTATTCTTCAAGATAAACTTGTTTTGGCATTCTCCTTTATTAGTGTTAGAAAACTAAGTGAACTTGTAGATCCAATATTAGATTATGCAAAAAAATTTAAATGTATAGACGAAATGGGCCTATTCTGTAGTCAGGAATTGATAAGAGAAGGTGAGCAGGAATTAGAAGATTTTGAAAAGCGTGAAAGCTGTTTTATGTTAGCACTAGAATTAACTCAAAATAATTTATATAAAACGGCAGAAATATATTTAGATTTATATGATTTATATGTTGAGAATGATCAAAAAGAATTAGGGAAGCAGTACTTGGAAAAAGCATATAAGATTTCTGGAGATACATTAGAAATTTATGTGAGGCCTCTTTATTGCAATATTCTTAGAGCTGCATTGAAGGTTTATAGAAGGGGTATTGATAGAGATAATATAATTGAAACGTTATTAAAAATTATACCTCAAATATATGGAACTGACAGTAGGAAAAAGCATATTTACGAAACCTTGAGAGAAGAATTATTGACTATAAAAGACCAACGATTGAAAGAGGTTTGTATTGAATTATTACAAATAGAGATTAAGTTTGATGTAATGGAGGATTTATATGATATCTGTAACAAAGGTAACGAAAAAATGAAATTTATTGGATATATTAATCTTATTATTATGAAAAAGGATAGTTTATCGTTGGAAGAATGTAATGTAATAGAAAAATTTTTCAGAGAAAAAGAAGAGTATATAGGGAGTGATATAGCTAGAAATTTATATGATATTATTAAAAAATTTAAACGAGGGGGTAACAAAGGCGGCTTTATAGAAAATAGAGAATATATAGGAAACAAAGAAATTCAATTATCGAAATTGGAACATAAAGAGAAAAATTGGGGATTTTTTGAAAATATTAATATTTCAGAGTCGGATATTAATAAGTACAGTGAATTTGACTTACGAAAAGAATTAGAAAAAAAATTTGATGAGTTATTTGGTCCTATAGATTAAAAGTAGAACTAATGTCTATGAAAAGAATACAGATAGCAATACAGAGAATCAGTGAAAATTGTTGTGTTGGCATATTTGAAGTAGACGATCTGATTTAGAATGCTTGGGGACCGTGTGTTGGATGTTGCTTAGGGAATATGTGGATGAATTGTGTAATAAGTGTGGGAAAAATAATATAATAAAAAATATGTATTCGATAGTAAGTTGTTTGGTTATACTTGGAGGATGTTGTATAGTATCTATGTTACAATGAGATATAATAGGAATTATGTGAATAGGGATAATATGAATGGAGTAGAGACTTTGCTTGGACTATGTAGTAATACTGACATAAGAAAGTGATGGTAGTAAATGGCAAGATATAATTTTTTCGAAAGAATGGAAAGAGAGATAAATTTTCAATTTGAATATGAAAAAATTGAAAATATCATATTAAATGAAAAGAATGGATACTGTACTCTTGAAGATGAAATAAGTGAGAATTTCAGAAGATGGAGATTGAGAAAAAATTTCGATTCTTTTTTAGAATTAAAAGAATATTTGGGATTTAAAACTGAAAAAATTTTAAAAGGCTATACTGTAGCTTGGAAAGCAACGGGCGAAGTAAAGTCTGTAGATACTTTTATATTGTATTGTGAAATGATTATAAATATGATATTTGGTGTGATAGAACCAGATTTACAATCCCATTATAGAAAATGTATCAATGCTGTTCAGAGCTTAATTGACTATGATTTAGAGCAAATTAATCATTACATATATAGAACAGAAGACGGAAAGTATTTAGTTGTACAGAAGGATGCAGCAGCAAGTGCTGTTGCAGATATTGTTGCACCGGAACTTGCGGATGCTATTATAGAATATAATCATCATTTGCTTAAAGGCGATTTGAAATCTAAAAAATTGATTTTAAAACAAATAGCAGATGCACTTGAACCGAGAAGAGCTGAGTTGAAGACAGTTAATAAAACAATAGAAAATGATTTTTTCTATATGGTAAATACGATGAATGTACGACACAATAATTGTGATGTTTCTGACCCGAGTAAATATAATGAAAAATTTGCTAATCTTACAGATAGAGAAAAAGAAGAATGGTATGATGAGATATATCAGGAAGGTTTAATGGCTTACTTGAGTTTAGAGCAGGTTGACAGAGAAAAAAAGATACTGGATTTCAAGACGAAACAGAAGAAATAAGCGGAAGATTATATAAATGTTTTGGAATAACTTTCTAAGTTTGAGAAAACAAAAATGTGCGAAAATGATGAAATGAAGGGGAAAATCGATAAGGAAGAATTGCTGTTAGAGTTGTCGCAGTGCAGGGAGGATGAACGTAATTGCAAAAATCAGATGGTTCAGGTAATTTCAACGGCATCTACGATTCTTGGAGTCCTGTTTGGTTCTACATATTTTTCATTCGGTAAGGGTGGATTCAGCAAAGTTGTATTCTATTTAAGCATTGCAGTATTTTGTGTTGCATTTACCTATATTATTGTATTGGGGATAGGCAGTACCTTACGCTATTATTATGTACAGAAAATAGAAGATTTATTATCACTTGAAAGCGAAGATTCCAAATTTTTACATTGGGGAAGTTATTTTGCGCCTATTGTCACCCGAAACAGAAAGCATATACGTTCAATGCATACATTGTTGTTTTATGTATGTTATACACTGTTCATATAAGGCTTTTATGCACTATGTCAAATATTTTATCTGGTCAAAATGGCATGATCCGGAAAAACCACTGTTTGTATTGGGAGTATTTGTAATTCTGTCCTATATAAGCAAAGGGATGCAGGTAATGACCTGGAACTGGAAAGAATTCGGAGTTTCATTTTTAGTTTTTGAAGTGTTTGCGTATCAGGCAAGATATCAGATTAATGATTTACGTGATATTGGGGATGACAGAGATTCAGATGACAGATTGTTTCCGAAAGGGGTAAGCAAGAATGCTTATATTATAGAACTTTCTGCGATTCTGGCCGGAATTAAAATTATTTTAGCATTTGTATGTACGTACTTTCTGGGTGGAAGAATAAAGAAATATTTATACATTGAATTAGTTGCACTGGCAATAATAACGGTGATTTATGAAAGAATAAGGGATACATATAATCTTGACAAAATCTGTTTTTGGGTAGGCGCAGGATATCCTCTCCGGTTTATTGTTGTAGCAATGGCTGTTGGGCCAAAATATATGAATAATGTGACAGAGGGAAAGTTGCTTCTTTTTTATTTTCTTCTTATAATATCCCCGTGGACATTAGGATCAATGGCATCAGTAGCTCAATGGGTAGCAGATGTTGTAAAATTGAAAGCTTTATCTATAGATAGTTATGGAAAAAAGCATTATATAAAATTGGCTGAGCGTATAGAAGAAAGATATAATCTGACCAAAGAAAAGAAGACAGACGGGAAAATATATCCATTAAGAGAAGGCGGAAAGATGAATGATATCTGGAATGTCTATTTTATAATTTCCATTTGTAGTTCAAGTATAAACGTATTATTTCAGAAAGAATCGGCAATTGGACAGGTGATTCTTGGAGAGCTGCTTACCTGGGTGATGTTGCTGGTGCTTATAAAATGGGCAAGCTATAGAAAAATTATATATTGTAATGCAATACTTATAATATTAATTTTGATAAAATTCGTATTTGCATGGAAATGTGGATTCGAAACAGGATGTGTAATATATATTTTTCAATGGATGGTAGTAGGAACATATTTTTATGTGACATATCGTCCACAATTCAAAAAGATAGATATGAAAAAGTTCCTGATATATTTTATGAAGGGTGTATTAGGAGAAGAAGCTGCTCGTTGTATTGTGAATGACAAAGAGAAAAAATAATAGCATAAACAGCTGATTATTACTTTATGAGAAAATAAGAGGAAAATTATAGAGAGCTTAAAGATGAGTAGATAAATGCTGTAGAAAGGATAAAATGCTGTGTTTAATGGAAAAGGGACTAAAAAACTTTTAACTAAAATATTGTTATGTCTATTTTTCGTATTAGTTGTTATTATACTTCCGTTTGTAATTGAAAAAATAATTCTCAGTGAAGCAATTTTTCCATTTAACGTATCGGTTACATTTCCAAAGGATGTGTGGTTTGGTTTCATGGGATCTTATTTAGGGGCTATTGGAACAATAGTGCTTGGATATATTGCATTTTATCAGAATAAAAAATATAAAGAATTGTCGGATCAATCAGAAAAACGTTTTTGGGAATTACAAGAAGAAATAAAAGAGTTGACCAAGAAAAGTGTTTCATTGATTGATTTAAATTCTAAAATAGAAGCTTCGAAGTATCATCCAATATTCTCAAATCTTCAGCATAATTTTTGGAATGCGAAAGGGGAAAATTTAGTAGAATTTTTTGATATAGAAAGTGATGCTTTTCAAATTAGCTTTTGTAAGGAAGGTTCGAATGAACATTTAGATTCATTAGAAGAGATTTTTGAACAGTATTATACATTTGTGTATACTTTGAAAAATGATGGAGAAAAAACAATATATAATTTTAACTGCATTGATATTAAAATAAATGGTCGAAATATTGAAGAGGGAATTTGGATATATCAATCTTGCGACATTAAGCCAGGCGAGATTGTACGATGCGTATGTGCTACTAAATTTGATCTTTTAAAAAAGATTTCCAGTGGAGAGATTGAATCATTATCATTTATTTATCAGATGAAAAATGTACTTGGAGAATGTTTTAATATGGCTGCAGAACTTCATTTTATTCCTATAGAGGAGAATCATATAAATGTTTTTGATCAGATAAGTCCTGTATTTAAGGAATAAATTGATATAGAAATAGCTGAATAAGATGGATGAGAAAGAACGAAGAAGATATAGCAGGTGCATGGAAAGCAGAAATACTAAGAGAAATGAAAAAAGCAGGGATTATGGTTGATGCAAGTAAATTGCTGTGAGTGCCTTTTAGAAATGTAAATTTATAGTGATGTGGAGCATTTACAAAGGAAGAAGAGTATGAAAAATAATTTAGATATTAATAAAATTACTGCAGAAGTAATTACGGATTTAGCAAAATCTACAGCACAAACTCTGTATAAGAAAACTTTAAATTATGTAACAGATATTCAGAAGAAAGAAGAAGTGGATTTTGGATATGCATATGAAAATTATTTGAAATATGCAAAAACTATTCATGAGAAAATAAAAACACTTCTCTATAGACATGCTGCGAAGGACATATATTCTTTCTATGAATGTGTAGGACTGACCAGAAATGATGAGATAATAGATACTTCAGATGTAAATAATGTGCTTGAGATTGGAAATAAAATTATCATTTCAGGTACAGGCGGTATAGGAAAGAGTGTAATGATGAAACATTTTTTTCTGAATGTACTTCAGAATACGAATTATGTACCGATATTGATTGAACTTAGAGGATTAAATGAATATGATGAAAAAAGTGTAGATTTAATAGACTATATTTATAGCACAATGGAAAAACTAAGATTTAAATTGGAGAGAAAGTACTTTGACTATAGTTTGGAAACAGGGTGCTATGTAATTTTATTAGATGGTTTTGATGAGGTGAAAAATGAAATTTCAAATCAGGTTACAAGTCAGATATTCAATTTAAGTGAAAAATATCCAGATAATCATTATATCCTTTCGTCACGGCCCTTGGATGAATTCGTGGGATGGAATCAGTTTGAGGAATTATATTCAAATCCGCTGTCTAAAGAACAGGCGTTATCTTTGATTAAAAAAATTGAATATGATCAAAATATTAAAGAAAAATTTTATAAAGAATTGGATGAATATTTGTATGATAAATATGAAACATTTGCCTCTAATCCGTTGTTGCTAACGATTATGCTTTTGACTTTTGAAAGCAGAGTGTCAATTCCAGACAAATTAAATGATTTTTTTGAACAGGCATTTACGACACTTTTTCATACTCATGATGCAACCAAGGGAGGATACAAAAGAGATATTTGTTCGGGGCTGGGATATGAAGATTTCAAAACAGTTTTTGCATATTTCTGCTTTAAATCATTCTTTAATTCGGACTACAGATTTTCAGAGAATAAGGTGTTAGAGTATATAGGTATTGCACGGCAAAAGAGAGTTGTAGAAGTAAATTTTGATTCTATGGATTTTTTGATAGATTTAACTAATTCAGTGTGCATGTTGATTCATGATGGATTAGAATACAGGTTTTCACATAGATCCTTTCAGGAATATTTTGCGGCATTGTATACAGTGCAGTTAGATGACGAACAGCAAAAAAAATTTTTGAAACTATGGTTGCAAGATGATGACTACAGAACAACGAGCTTTTATCTGGATATGCTATATGAACTGGAAACATCGAGATTTGTAAAAAACGTTATTATTCCGGGAATCAGAGAGTTGCAGGAATTATTTGAAAAAAATGGAAAAAGAGAAGAATGGCTTATTACTTATTTATATAATGATGTGTGCATAAGAGAAGAACCAAATGGTGAAAAAAAATGTATGTTATCGGTTAAAGACTCTTATTATCATGATATGATATGGAGAGCTTGTAATATTGGTGGTATGTATAAAAATGTGCAGGAAGAAAGAAAACAGCGAGCAATAGTTTCAAAAGATAAATTAGTTGAGATTATAGAAGAAGAGTTTGGTTTAAATAGATTAGTTAAGTTTGAGGAAATAATGCAAAAGGGATATGCAAAGGAAGTAGTGCAATATTTATATTGGGCGAGAGAACGTTATGAATTCGCTGTGAATTATATCGATTCTATTAGTGTGAAATATTTGACTGATGAAAAAGATTTTGCATCTATGTTAGAAGAATTATAGATAATTAATCAATAGATATAGTAAATATGGTATAGACAATATCACATAATTTAGAATATGCTAAATTTTAGTATTTTTATGATTGATAGAACTTATGTAAAAAATAAATGAAGTAGTGTTGTTGTAACTACGTGGACAAGTTTATGGATAATCAGACACAAAAATAAAAAAGTAAACAAGGAGTAGTAGAGAAATGTCATTATTTAAGAACAAAACTATAAATGAGCAAGTTCGTGATTTTGCATAAAAGAAAGACACCTCGATTCCGGATGTTGTATAATGAAAGTGACCAACGAAAGAAGGTGTCTCTCACAAATACTATACATCATTCTTCATTCATATACAACTATCTTAAGAAATTAAACTTATGCAAATTTTATTCAAACCGGGTGATAAAACATCTTATGAGTATCCTGATCAGCATTTTTATTTCAGGATATCATGGAAAAACCACGGACTTTGCTAAAAACAGTTCCTGTCACAGAACTACGATCGCACATTTCCTTAATTCAGGGAAATGGGATGATCCATTACTTTCAGATACCTTAAAACGTTCTGTTATAGAGATTATTTATTCAGAAGCAGCATGCACTGGAAAGCCTGTTTTCTGTATTGTAGACGATACTATAGCTTCAAAGACAAAGCCCTCGTCACGGGCTTTACATCCTATTGAAGATGCGTATTTTCACCAGTCCCATTTAAAAGGAAAACAGGATTATGGACACCAGGCAGTTGCGGTTATGCTTTCCTGTAACGGCATTGTCCTGAACTATACTTTTGTAATGTATAACAAATCGATTTCCAAGATCAATATTGTAGAAAACATTGCAAAAGAACTGCCGGTTCCACCGGTAATGTCCTATTTCCTTTGTGACTGCTGGTATACTTCTGAAAAAATAATCAACACTTTTGCAGCGAAGGGATTTCATACCATAGGTGCACTGAAGACAAACCGGATGCTTTATCCATTTGGATTCAAAAAGAAGCTTAATGAGTTGGCTGCTCTTTTATCGACCACACGTTCCAATTTTCACCTTGTGACAGTGAAAAAACAAAAATATTACGTGTATCGATATGAGGGAAAACTCAATGGCATTGAAAATGCCGTAGTTCTTTTAAGTTATCCGGAAAAAGCATTTGGAAATCCCAAAGCACTACGGGCCTTTCTCAGCACAGACGTCTCACTGTCAGTGGGCGAAACACTGTCTTATTATACTGGTCGGTGGCCGATAGAAATATTTTTTCGCCAGTGTAAGGATAAACTGGCACTGGACAGTTACCAGATACGTTCTGCGCAAGGGATCCGAAGATATTGGTTACTCATGTCAATGGCACATTTTATGTGTGTGGCAGGAACCGGTGAATTCTGTTCTTTCGAAAAAGGCTACCACCGAATTGAAAGCATTATCCAGACAGAAAAGTATCAGTATCTCTTCCAATGCGTAAAAGAAAGTAATGATTTTGATGCATTTATGAAGTTAGCGGGATAATTTTGTGCAATTTTTCAAATTTGCTCATTTATAGTGGTCGAATAATAACAGGAGTGTATTCATTTGCAGATGATAAGATTTGTTTGACATCGCAGATGGTATCGGGAATCAGGAGCACAAATACTGCTATGTATACATATGAAATAAATGGGGATGAGCTGACATTAGAAGATGATGATCAGGAAATGGTTGGAACAAAAGAATAAAAATTGTCAAGGAGGCTTATGTGTATGAAAAAAATTTGGATGGTTATGTTGTTTGGGATAATGTTGCTAATGGCAAAATCGAACAATGTTTATGCTGAAACATATGAAACCGATTTGTCGCAATATAATGTTGGAGACAATATACTTCAGACAACATTTGAAATAAATACAGATGAAGAATGTGAGTATGAAATTGTGGAAAGTGGAACGTTTCATAATGGACATGCAGTTGTAATGATGAAAGAAAGAAGTGATGAGGAAGCAGATGAAGAGTCTGGAGATGAGGAGTTATTTTTGGGATATATTAATGACAAGCTGGAACTCAGATGTAATCTGACGGAAATGTTTGGATGTGATACGGAACAAAATCAATGGTTTACATGGGATGATCTTGGAAATTGTTTGATAGGTTCTGATCTTCTTTTGCTTCGTGATGGTCAACATTACATAAAGTTATCGGAGAATGATTCAATCACGTATTCTAAAGACGGATATTATATATTTTCAATTTATAATAAGAGCGGATATCAACATAAAGAAAATGAATATGGATTATTTAATTATAATGGAAAAATTCTTATGAAAGGCACAGAAACTGAGTTGCCGTTGGCAATCAATGAATTTGAAAATAGTATGTCTGGATGGAGAAGCTATGGTTCGTTATTCAGATGTGATGGAGGTTTTTATAATGTAGAGACAGGACAGATTATCAGTCCAGATTTTCCACATGGTTTAGAATGGTTTGGAGAAGCGGATCATGCAAAATATTTGCTGGCCGGAGATGATGGTTGGAATTTGAGAGTCTATGATTCTGTGGGAAATAAAGTTTCGGAATTTGCAGTGAAGACTAATTTTGACAGGATTTTAGGTGCAAAATTTATAAGTACAGATCATGTTGCGACAGCGTATGCTGGAAAAGCTACGTTATATGATCTTAATGGAAATGTCATATTCTCAAATGCAGATACAGAAGAAATAATTGTTATGAATATCTCACCGCGAGATGATGGATATTCAGTTTGTTTGCTGAAGGGAACGGTATCAGAGGAAAATTATATAACGATTCTTGATAATCAGGGACAAATGTGTTTTGAGCCGATAGCATGTAATGTTGGAATAATGGATACCCCATCTAGTTATGATAATGATGCGGTGTATGAAGAATATATAGGTGATTTACTTTCAGATGATGGCATTATGACAGTTCCAAATGAGGAGGAGACAATCTGCGTCAATTTAAAAGGTGAAAAGGTATTATCAATAGAATATGAACTTGATGAAGCGTTTCGTGATGGATGGCTGTCTCTGGGAAGGGCATATAGTGATGAGGACGCAAATGTTTATCATTATATAGAAAAATATGCGACTTCCGAAAGTGATTGGGATGGACAGGATACAACTGAATATATAGAAGAAAGTTCTGCAGACACAAACATTCAAAATGGAGAAAATAATCAGGAAGAGACTAATACAACCACGCAAGATACAAATATTTCAACTGAAAATACCACCGAATATATATTACCAGACAGCGATAGCCGTTACATATCAGAAAACGAATTGGGAGGGATGTCTTCAGAACAGTTAAGACTTGCAAGAAACGAAATATTTGCACGCCATGGAAGAAAATTTAAAGATGCACAATTACAAGAATATTTTAATACAAAATCATGGTACTCACCGCAATATGATGCGGATTCTTTTGATGAGAATATGGAACAGATACTCAATCAGTATGAATTAAAAAATGCAGATGTAATTAAAACAAGAGAAAACGAAGTGCAATAATATATTATTAGGAGATTGGGTATGGATAACACAGGAAAAAATATGAAGGAGATTCTTAAAAAAGTATATTATTTAGAAAGAATCAATTATGAGCAAGGAAAAATGATAAATTGTTTATCGCAGCGTTGTCTGGAATTGGAGAGAGATAAGAAGAGAGAATTACCATTAGAGAATTATGTATCAGCATCGATAGATTCTGAAACTATTATCGGAATGGCTATGTTCGGAGCTGTAACAGGAGCAATCGTACTTGTTTGCTTAGGAATTTTTACAAGATTTAGTGTTAAGGGTTTTTTTGGTCCGCTATTATCAGCAAATTTAATAGGTGCATTAATAGGGGTAATCTTGGGGCTACTTGTTGAACAAATGAAGGCATGGGATGCAGATGATAAAAACAAACAAGTGACAAAACATAATGATCGTGTTGTTCGTGAGAATGCAAAGCGGGTTGAAAAAATTAGAAAACAAATAGACGAGGTAAGAAAGGAATACTTGATTGTTTGTGATAATCAAAAAGAGACTCAGCAAATTTTAAATAATTTTTATAGCAAAAATATCATTTATCCCAAATACCGGGGATTGGTTCCGATTGCGGCTTTTTACGAATATTTCAATTCTGGAAGATGTGATACGTTAACAGGTCATGAGGGTGCATATAACATATATGAAACAGAAATCAGAATGAATATTATAATAGCGAAACTTGATGATGTGATATATAGGCTTGATGAAATTCGAGATAGACAGTATGCATTATATGATGCGATTGAAAACGCAGATGTAGTAGTTAACAACATGAATAACACGATAAATGGCCTTGTTGGAAATATGAAATCTGTAGTCGATAATCAGAATGTTATTGCATATAATACAAGGATCGCTGCTGAAAATACCGCTTTTTTGTCCTGGATGGAAATGATAAAGTAAATATCATTTTTATATAACAGGACTTTACCATTTTCTTTCTGTCTGGTATACTTAGAACTAAATGCAAATCAAACAGAAAGAGGAATAATCATGGCAAAATATACATTAATGAAAACAGAGGGCCGAGCGAAGCGCGCACAGTTTGAGACTGTACACGGTACGATCCAGACTCCTGTATTCATGAACGTAGGAACGATCGGTGCAATAAAAGGTGCTGTTTCCACACAGGACCTTTATGATATTGGAACACAGGTGGAACTGTCTAATACCTATCATTTGCATGTGCGTCCAGGTGACAAAGTAGTGAAGCAGCTTGGCGGACTTCACAAATTTATGAACTGGGAGCGTCCGATTCTGACAGACTCCGGCGGATTCCAGGTCTTTTCCCTTGCGAAACTCCGCAAGATCAAAGAAGAAGGTGTCCATTTCCAGTCACATATTGACGGACACAAGATTTTTATGGGACCGGAAGAAAGCATGCAGATTCAGTCCAATCTCGGTTCTACCATAGCTATGGCATTTGATGAGTGCCCGAGCAGCGTGGCAGACAGAGATTATGTACAGAAATCCGTAGAGCGTACCACACGCTGGCTGGCAAGATGTAAAACAGAGATGGCCCGTCTTAACAGCTTGCCGGATACCATCAATAAAGAACAGCTTTTGTTTGGCATCAACCAGGGGGCTGTTTACGAGGATATCCGTATCGGACATGCAAAAGAAATCGCAAAAATGGATCTCGACGGTTATGCAGTTGGCGGATTGGCAGTCGGTGAGACACATGAGGAAATGTACCGTATTCTTGATGCAGTTGTACCGTATCTTCCACAGGACAAACCAACCTACCTTATGGGAGTCGGAACACCGGCCAATATCCTTGAGGGTGTAGAACGTGGTATTGACTTTTTTGACTGTGTATATCCAAGCCGCAACGGACGTCATGGACATGTATACACCAATCATGGCAAAATGAACATGTTTAATGCGAAATATGAACTGGATACACGTCCGATCGAAGAAGGTTGTGGCTGTCCGGCATGCCGTCATTACAGCAGAGCTTATATCCGTCATCTTCTCAAAGCGAAAGAAATGCTTGGAATGCGTCTCTGTGTTCTGCACAATCTGTATTTCTACAATCATATGATGGAAGAGATTCGTGATGCACTGGATGAAGGCAGATTTGCAGATTACAAAAAGATGCGTCTGGAAGGATTTGCAGCCGGAGAGCAGAAATAATAAAACAGTCTCTGAATTATAGACAGAAATAATACAAAATGCTGAAAAACACTTGAAGTAATAGGCATTTTTGTGTATGATAATGTATAGTGTTCCTGAAAAAAGGAATGTAAGTCAGTAAACAGGAGGAATCTTAAATGAACGAAAGTACCGCAAGCATGGGTATGATGATTTTATGGATGGTTGTAATCTTTGGAGTTATGTACTTCCTGATGATCCGTCCGCAGAAGAAAGAGCAGAAGAGACTTCAGGCAATGCTCAACAGCATGGAAGTCGGTGACAGCATTGTTACCACAGGCGGCTTCTATGGAGTGATCATCGACATGACTGAAGAAGATGTGATCGTAGAATTCGGCAATAACAAGAACTGCCGTATCCCAATGAGAAAACAGGCTATTGCAGAAGTGGAGAAGGCAGAGCAGGCATCCGCATAACTGCAAATAAGAAAGTAAGTGCTGCGTCAGATGCAGCACTTCTTTTTTTGGAAGATTTTATTTAAGGAAATGTGCTTATATCAATCTTATATCAATACGTTCTAACTTTTACGTAGTAAAGGGTTGAAAAGTATAAAAAAGTGCGTTATTATAATAACAATATTCGCAACGAAAGGACTCTGCTTAAGTTTCGTGTGATGCAGAGAGAGGAAATGAAGAAATGGAATACAAGATCGCATTGATTCCGGGAGATGGAATTGGACCGGAAATCGTCAGTGAAGCAAAAAAGGTTCTTGATAAAGTATGTGAAAAATATCATCATACATTTACTTATTCAGAGGTGCTCCTCGGTGGAGCTTCTATCGACGTTCACGGTGTCCCGCTCACAGATGAGGCAATTGCCACTGCAAAAGCTTCAGATGCAGTTCTGATGGGCTCCATCGGAGGTGACGCAAAGACATCTCCATGGTACAAACTGGAACCATCCAAACGTCCGGAGGCAGGACTTCTTGCGATTCGTAAGGCATTAAATCTCTTTGCAAACCTTCGTCCGGCATATCTTTATAAGGAACTGGAAGAAGCATGCCCGATCAAGAAAGAAGTGATCGGAGAGAACGGATTTGACATGATTATTGTTCGTGAACTGACTGGTGGTCTTTACTTTGGAGAAAGAAAAACAATCGAAGAAAACGGAGTAAAGAAAGCAATCGATACACTTTCCTATAATGAAAATGAAATTCGCCGTATTGCAATCAAAGCTTTTGACATTGCAATGAAGAGAAGAAAAAAAGTCACAAGTGTAGACAAAGCAAACGTTCTGGATTCTTCCAGACTCTGGAGAAAAGTTGTAGAAGAAGTTGCAAAGGATTATCCGGAAGTCACACTGGAGCATATGCTGGTTGATAACTGTGCAATGCAGCTGGTGCATGATCCGGCACAGTTTGATGTTATCCTGACAGAGAATATGTTCGGTGATATTTTGTCTGATGAAGCAAGTATGGTAACAGGTTCTATCGGAATGCTTTCTTCTGCAAGTCTTAACGAGACGAAATTCGGTCTGTATGAGCCAAGTCATGGATCTGCACCGGACATCGCGGGACAGAATAAAGCAAACCCGATCGCAACAATCCTTTCAGCAGCAATGCTGCTTCGTTATTCTCTGAATCTTGATGAAGAAGCAGATGCAGTAGAAGCAGCCGTACAGAAGGTACTGACAGACGGATACCGCACCGGTGATATTATGTCTGAAGGCTGCAAAAAAGTCGGAACAAAAGAAATGGGAGATCTGATCGCAGCAGCAGTATAATTGCTTTGTACAGAACAATCCGTAAGTATCGTACAGATTAAGTAAAGAGGAGATAAGAAAATGAGAAGTGACGCAGTAAAAACAGGCTCACAACAGGCACCTCATCGTTCCCTGTTTAATGCCCTTGGATTAACAAAAGAAGAAATGGAACGTCCGTTAGTCGGAATCGTAAGTTCTTATAATGAGATCGTACCTGGACATATGAATCTGGACAAGATCGTAGCAGCTGTAAAACAGGGTGTTGCAATGGCTGGTGGTACACCAATCGTATTCCCGGCAATCGCTGTTTGTGACGGTATTGCAATGGGACATGTCGGAATGAAATATTCTCTGGTAACAAGAGATCTGATCGCAGATTCTACAGAAGCAATGGCAATGGCACATCAGTTTGATGCACTGGTCATGGTTCCGAACTGTGACAAAAACGTACCTGGACTTCTGATGGCAGCTGCCAGAATCAATGTTCCTACTGTATTTGTAAGTGGCGGTCCAATGATGGCAGGTCATATCCATGGACACAAGACAAGTCTTTCCAGTATGTTTGAAGCTGTCGGATCCTATGCAGCAGGCAAGATTTCAGAAGAAGAACTGACAGAATTTGAGAACAAAACATGTCCTACATGTGGATCCTGTTCCGGTATGTACACTGCAAACTCCATGAACTGCCTGACTGAGGTTCTCGGTATGGGACTTCGTGGAAACGGAACCATTCCGGCGGTATATTCCGAACGTATTCGTCTTGCAAAACATGCAGGTATGCAGGTTATGGAAATGTACCGCAGAAACATCCGTCCGAGAGATATCATGACAAAAGAAGCAATCCTGAATGCACTGACTGTAGATATGGCACTTGGATGCTCTACCAACAGTATGCTTCATCTTCCGGCAATTGCGCATGAAGTGGGAATGGATTTTGATATCAGCTTTGCAAATGAGATCAGTGAAAAAACCCCGAATCTCTGTCATCTTGCACCGGCAGGCCCGACATATATGGAAGACCTGAATGAAGCAGGCGGTGTTTATGCAGTAATGAATGAACTGAATAAGAAGGGCCTTCTTCATACAGAATGCATGACTGTAACAGGAAAAACAGTAGGCGAAAATATTAAAAACTGTGTAAATCTCAATCCGGAAGTTATCCGTCCAATCGACAATCCATACAGTCAGACAGGTGGACTTGCAGTACTGAAAGGAAATATCGCACCAGATGGTGGCGTTGTAAAACGTTCCGCAGTTGTAGAAGAAATGATGGTTCATGAGGGACCTGCGAGAGTGTTTGACAGCGAAGACGATGCGATCAAAGCTATCAAAGGTGGTAAGATCGTAGCCGGAGATGTGGTTGTTATCCGTTATGAAGGACCAAAAGGCGGCCCGGGAATGAGAGAGATGCTGAATCCTACTTCTGCAATTGCTGGTATGGGACTTGGTTCATCGGTTGCTCTGATCACAGACGGACGTTTCAGTGGTGCATCCAGAGGTGCCTCTATTGGACATGTCTCACCAGAAGCAGCTGTAGGTGGTCCGATTGCCCTGATCGAAGAAGGAGATATCATCAGTATCAATATTCCGGAACTGAAACTGGAAGTCAAAGTTTCTGATGAAGAGATGGCAGCAAGAAAAGCAAAATGGCAGCCGCGTGAACCAAAGATCACAACCGGATATCTTGCAAGATATGCTGCAATGGTTACCTCAGGCAACAGAGGAGCAATCCTTGAAGTGCCAAAAGCAAAATAAGAGAAAAGCGATTATTTGATAAACATTAGGAGGAAATACGATGCAGCTTACAGGTGCAGAGATCATCATTGAATGCCTGAAAGAACAGAAGGTAGATACTGTTTTTGGCTATCCGGGTGGAGCAATCCTTAACGTTTATGATGCTCTCTATAAACATAGTGATGAGATTCAGCATATTCTGACATCTCATGAACAGGGTGCTTCTCATGCGGCAGACGGTTATGCCCGTGCTACTGGAAAAGTCGGGGTATGCCTGGCAACTTCAGGACCTGGGGCTACGAATCTGGTTACAGGTATTGCTACAGCTTATATGGATTCCGTTCCGGTTGTGGCAATCACGGCGAACGTTGGCAAACCACTTCTTGGAAGAGATTCTTTCCAGGAAGTAGATATTGCAGGAATCGTTATGCCGATTACAAAACACAGCTTTATTGTAAAAGACATCACAATGCTGGCAGACACACTCCGCAAGGCATTTTACATTGCCAAGAGCGGGCGTCCGGGTCCGGTACTGGTTGATGTGACAAAAGATGTGACAGCAGCTACTTATGAATATTCCGTACGCCGTCCGGCTACGATCAATCGTGAAGTTGAAACGATTCGTAAGGAAGATCTTGAAACTGCTGCACAGATGATCGAAGAAGCAAAGAAACCATATATTTTCGTCGGTGGTGGTTCTGTTATTTCCGGTGCTTCCAAAGAAATCAGTGAGCTGGCACATAAGATCCAGGCACCGGTTTGCGACAGTCTTATGGGAAAAGGTGCTTTTTCAGGGGAAGATCCATTGTATACCGGAATGCTTGGTATGCATGGAACAAAGACTTCCGACCTTGGTGTAACTCAGTGTGACCTGTTGATCGTATTGGGTGCACGCTTCAGCGACCGTGTTACAGGAAATGCAAAGACATTTGCGAAACAGGCAAAGATCCTGCAGATTGATGTGGATGCGGCCGAAATTAATAAGAATGTTTTGGTAGATGCGTCAGTAATCGGAGATGTAAGAGAAGTTCTTCGCAGACTTCTTGAAATGATCCCGGAAGAACAGCATCCGGAATGGATCGAACATATTCAGGAGATGAAAGCAAAATATCCTCTGACTTATGATCATTCCCAGCTTACCGGACCATATATTATAGAGAAACTCTATGAAATCACCAAAGGTGACGCAATTATTTCAACAGATGTCGGTCAGCATCAGATGTGGTCAGCGCAGTACTTCAAGTACAAAGAACCACGTACATTCCTGACTTCCGGTGGTCTCGGAACAATGGGATACGGACTTGGAGCTGCGATTGGTGCAAAGATGGGGAGACCGGACAAAACAGTTGTCAACATTGCCGGTGATGGCTGTTTCAGAATGAACATGAATGAAATCGCGACAGCAGTACGCTGCCATAAACAGCTTTTACAGATTGTTATGAACAATCATGTGCTGGGTATGGTACGTCAGTGGCAGACCTTATTCTATGACCACAGATATTCACACACCGTTCTTGACGATGCCGTGGATTTTGTGAAAATATCTGAGGGCATGGGAGCGAAAGCATTCCGTGTCACGAAGATGGAAGAAGTAGAGCCGGCGATCCGTAAGGCACTGGCTATGGACGAACCTGTAGTACTGGATTGCTGGATCGATCAGGATCTCAGTGTATTTCCTATGGTACCTGCAGGCGCAAGTCTGAATGAAGTTTTTGATGAGGAGGATATGAAGAACAATGAGCAGAGTGTATAATTTTTCTGCAGGACCGGCTGTACTGCCGGAACCTGTGCTGAAAGAAGTAGCAGACGAGATGATGGATTACCAGGGAACTGGAATGTCCGTCATGGAGATGAGCCACAGAAGCCCGGAGTTTCAGAAGATCATTGATGATGCAGAGCAGGATCTCAGAGATCTGATGAAGATACCGGACAATTACAAGGTATTATTCCTTCAGGGCGGTGCTTCTCAGCAGTTTGCCATGATTCCAATGAACCTGATGAAAAACAGAGTTGCTGACTATATTGTTACCGGTCAGTGGGCAAAAAAAGCATATCAGGAAGCACAGAAGTATGGAAAGGTAAATAAGATTGCATCTTCTGAGGACAAAACTTTCTCTTATATTCCGGATTGCAGCGACCTTCCGATCAGCCCGGATGCAGATTATGTATACATTTGTGAAAATAATACAATTTACGGAACAAAATTCAAAACACTTCCGAATACAAAAGGCAAAACTCTGGTAGCAGATGTTTCCTCCTGTTTCTTATCTGAGCCTGTAGATGTAAGTAAATATGGCATTATCTACGGCGGTGTTCAGAAAAATATCGGACCTGCAGGCATGGTTATTGCAATCATTCGTGAGGATCTTATTACAGAGGATGTTCTTCCGGGAACACCAACCATGCTTACATACAAAACACATGCAGATGCAGGATCTCTCTACAATACTCCGAATGCTTACTGCATTTATGTATGCGGCAAAGTTTTCAAATGGCTCAAAGTGATGGGCGGACTGGAAGAAATGCAGAAGAGAAACATCGAGAAAGCAAAGATCCTTTATGATTATCTGGATCAGAGCAAACTCTTCAAAGGTACTGTAGAGCCAAATTCCCGTTCTCTTATGAATGTTCCTTTTGTAACAGGTGACAAAGATATGGATGCCAAATTTGTAAAAGAAGCAAAAGCAGCAGGTCTTGTAAACCTTAAAGGACACAGAACTGTAGGCGGTATGCGTGCAAGTATCTACAATGCAATGCCAAAAGAAGGCGTAGAAGCCCTTGTTGCATTCATGAAAAAATTCGAGGAGGAAAATGTATAATGTTCCAGTATAAATGCCTCAACCCTATATCCCAGACAGGCCTTGGCCTGTTTGGTGAGGAGTACAAACAGACAGAAGAATTAAATGATGCCGATGCAGTTCTGGTAAGAAGTGCAAAGATGCATGATATGGAGCTTCCTGAGAACGTTAAGGTTATTGCCCGTGCAGGTGCAGGTGTTAATAATATTCCGGTTGAGCAGTGTGCAGAAAATGGTATCGTGGTATTTAATACTCCAGGTGCCAATGCAAATGGTGTGAAAGAGCTTGTTCTTGCCGGCATGCTTCTGGCTTCCCGTGATATCGTTGGAGGTATCGAATGGGTTGCTCATGAAGAGGACAAAGAACATATCGACAAACTGGCTGAAAAACAGAAAAAGCAGTTTGCCGGATGTGAGATCAGTGGAAAGAAACTTGGTATCATCGGTCTTGGTGCGATTGGAGCTATGGTTGCAAATTCTGCAACACATCTTGGCATGGAAGTTTACGGATATGACCCGTTTATTTCCATCGATGCAGCGTGGAATCTGTCAAGAACCATCAAACACAGCAAATCTCTGGATGAAATCTACAGCCAGTGTGATTATATCACGATCCATGTACCGCTGACAGATAATACGCGTAAGATGATCGACAAAGAAGCTTTCACAAAGATGAAAGAGGGTGTCGTTCTTCTGAACTTTGCAAGAGACCTTCTTGTTGATGAAGAAGCTTTGATCGAAGCTCTTGACAGTGGTAAGGTTAAGAAATATGTAACAGACTTTGCAAATCCGCTTGTGGCTGGAAGACCAGGAATCCTCGTTACACCACATCTTGGTGCATCCACAGCGGAATCTGAAGAAAACTGTGCAGTAATGGCTGTAAAAGAAGTCAGAGATTTCCTTGAAAACGGAAATATCAAAAATTCTGTAAACTTCCCAAACTGTGACATGGGAACATGTATAGCAGTTGGACGTATTACCATCTGTCACAAAAACATCCCGAATATGATCAGTCAGTTTACCAAGATCCTTGGAAGTGAAGGACTGAATATTGCAGATATGACAAATAAGAGTCGTGGAAGCTATGCATATACGATCATTGATCTGGAAAGTGCAGCATCTAAAGAAGCACTTGATGAATTAAAAGCAATTGAAGGTGTATCTAAGGTTCGCGTGATCAAATAAAAATCGAAAAAAGTCCCGGATGATTCAGATAAAATCGTCCGGGACCTTTTGTATATTCAGTTAGAAAAGTTTTGAAAAATTATTTGCGGCTTTCAATAAAAGCTTCGACTTCTTCGCGGGTTGGCATAACGCGAAGTGCACCCTTTCGTGTGGTAATGAGAGATGCAGCAGCATTTGCAAAAGTAAGAAGTTCTTTCAGATTTTCTTCTGTGAGATCATTGAGGCCGTGGTCAAGTACATAATTTAAAGTACTTGCACAGAAAGTATCTCCGGCACCGGTAGTCTCTATTGTATTTTCCTGAAGGAATGGAGCTGCTTCTACTCGCATATTTTTATAGTATGCACGGCTTCCATCCTTACCCAGTGTGATAAGGATGAGCGGAATGTTGTATTTCTCCTGGATCATAGCAGCACCTTTATCATAATCTGTTGTACCACACATGAATTCTACTTCATTATCGGAGATTTTGAGAACATCACATTTGGACATGCCGTATTCAATCTCAGCTCTGGCATCATCCAGGGATTTCCAGAGAGGTGGACGCAGGTTAGGGTCAAAGGTAATGATACATCCGGCTTCTTTGGCAAGTTCGATCGCATGGCGGGTAGCTTCACGTACACCTTCGTGAGTAGAAGAGAGTGTTCCGAAATGGAAGATGCGGGAGGATTCAATCAGTTCCTTCTGAACTTCGTCTTTAGTGAGCATCATATCTGCACCTGGATCTCGATAGAAAGAAAAATCACGGTCACCATCCGGATATGTATGAACAAAGGCAAGAGTGGTATGATATTTTTCGTCCAGAATTAGATTGCGCGTGTCGATACCGACCTCTTCAACCGCTGATTTTAACTGATTTCCGAACATATCTTTGCCGACTTTGCCGATAAAAGCAGTTTTTTTTCCAAGACGTTCCAGCATGGCAAGAACATTACATGGGGCTCCACCCGGATTGGCTTCCATAAGAGGGTTGCCCTGGGAACTGAAACCGTTTTCAGTGAAGTCAATAAGAAGCTCGCCAAGAGCTGTTACATCAAATTGTCTTTTTTCCATATCAATAAAGACCTCCTTGTTTCATATGTTCTTTGATATATTCAATTTATCGTAGAGAACTCTTTTTGTCAAACTAATTTCGGTATATTCTTTATTTTTATACAAAAAAATGATAAACTAAAACAAAGGAATGCAATTTGAGAATTGTATTTCAGAATGGAGGCATGAATTATGGAAAGCAAAGTATATAAATATATGGACTGGCCGGAGATTGAAGCAGTCGTTTATGCAGAAGAAGCATCGCCGAAAGATCTGATGGCACCTCGGCTTACTGCAGATGGTATTCTGATCCAGGGATTTTTTCCGGATGCAGAGAAGGCAGAAGTTCTTGTAGATAAAAAGGCATATGAGATGGAGAAACAGGATGATGCCGGTTACTTTGCGGCAATGATTCCGGGAAGAAAGATCCCGGCATATCAGTATCGCATTACCAGAGGAGAAGAAATCAGGATTTTTGCAGATCCTTATGCATTTCCGGGACAGATCACAGAGGCAGAAGAAAAAGCTTTCTGTGCAGGTGTTTTTTATCATGCATATGAGAAGCTTGGAGCTCATCCGATGGAAATTAATGGTGTGGAAGGAACTGCATTCGCAGTCTGGGCACCAAATGCACTCCGTGTCAGCGTAGTAGGCAATTTTAATAACTGGGATGGTCGCTGCCATATGATGCATCGTATGCCTATGTCTGGTATTTTTGAATTGTTTATTCCAGGTGTGAAAGCCGGTGAAATCTATAAATATGAAATAAAACTAAAAGGCGGTGCGGTACAGCTTAAATCGGATCCATATGCTGCCTGTACGGAGGTTCCTCCGGCATCGGCCTCTGTTGTTACAGATCTTCGTGGGTTTAAATGGGATGATGAAGCCTGGATGAAAGATCGTGAAAGATTCAGCGATCGTAAACAGCCGATTTCTATTTATGAGACCAGTCTTTCCAAATGGAAAAATGCTGCCGAGCTTGTTAAATATCTTAAAAATCTGAAATATACACATGTGGAACTTCATCCGGTAATGGAATATCTTGATGATGAAGCTGGAGAATACAGTACATTTGCATATTATGCACCAGACCGCAGATTTGGAACACCGGCAGATTTTCAGAATTTAGTAAATGAACTTCATAAAGAAAATATTGGTGTGATCCTGGATTGGACACCTTCGCATTTTCCAAGAACTGAGGGTGGATTAGAACAGTTTGATGGAACACCTTTATATGAAAATCCGGATCCATCAATGGCTATTCATCCGATGTGGGGAACTCTTTTATTCAATTTTGAAAGTCCGATGGTCAAAGATTTTCTTCTGGCAAATGCTTTTTACTGGCTGGAGTTCTATCATGCAGATGGTTTAAGACTGGATGATGTGGATTCTATGCTGTATCTTGACTTTGGCAGAGAATATGGACAGTGGAGACCAAATATTTATGGAACCAATGAAAATCTTGCAGCTGTAGAATTGCTGAAACATCTTAATTCTATTTTGGCAAAGAAGCTTCCGGGTACAATGACGATCGCACAGGAAGATGGTCTCTGGTCGGAACTGACTGGAAGTGTAGAGGATGACAATATTGGATTTTCTTATAAATGGAACAATAACTGGGCAGGAGATTTTCTGAATTACCTTTCCAAAGATCCGATCGAGCGTCAGTATGTACATGATCAGCTGACACTTTCTATGCTGTACACTTACTGCGAACACTTTGTTCTTCCGCTTGGAAGCAGAGAAACCGGTGATCAGAAGAGTTTTATGGCAAAACTTCCAGGTGATGAGTTACAGAAACTGAGCCAGATCCGGGCTGCATATTCCTACATGATGCTGCATCCAGGCTGCAAGATGATGGCACCGGACAAAGAGCTTACGGATGAAATGAAGAGATTTATCCACGATCTGAATGAGATGTATGTCTCTCAGCCGGCATTGTCACTCATGGATAATGATTATGAAGGATTTGAATGGATCCAGCTTATGAAATATGAAGAAAATGTCCTGACATTCCTTCGCAAAACAGAAAATCCTGAAGAAACACTTCTTGCGGTATGTAATTTTGCTGCAGTTCCATATGAGAATTATCAGATGGGTGTTCCATTCTATGGAAAATACAAAGAGATCTTCAACAGTGACCGCAAAGAATATGGCGGACAGGGAATAGTAAACGTAAGGGCAAAAACCTGCAAACAGGCAGACTGTGATGAAAGAGAATATTCTGTTACCTTTAAGATTCCTGCACTGGGTGTGGCTGTTTTTTCCTGCACACCGGGCAAAAAGCCGGAGAAACTGGCAGTAGCAGCGAAGAAACCGACAACTGCCAAAAAGACCGCCCGCAAGACAGCACCAAAGAAGGAAAGTGCAAAAAAGGTTGCTGCAGAAAAAGTAGCTGTAAAGAAAACAGTAGCGAAGAAAGCTGGTGAAAAAAAGACCGTTTCCAGAAAAACAGTAAAAAAAGATATTGCAGTATAATAGAAATGCCGTCAGAATAGAATCTGGCGGCATTTTTGGGCAAAAAAAGAAAGCTGAAAATGGGACTCGAACCCACGACCCCTTCATTACGAGTGAAGTGCTCTACCAACTGAGCTATTTCAGCTTGTGTTCAGACACAAAATATATTATAGCGTATTTTTGATAAAATGCAAGAAAAATTTTGTTTTCCCCTGCATTATTTTCAGTACTTGCAATGAGTGAGATTTATGTTATGATATGAGAATATGAATATAGTATTTGTATAACGCGTTAACTTGTTAAAGTATCATTCTGTCAAGTTGTCTGAATGAAGCAGATAACATCCAGAAGTGGCAGAGGGAGATGAGTTTTATGATAGATGAAACCGGACAGCGTATTTTGCGGCTGATTGATGTACATAAAGATCAGATCATTGCATTTGCTGAGGATATTGCAGCGCATCCGGAACCTGGATATGAAGAATTTTGTACAGCCGGGAAGACTGCAGAAGTTCTGAAGAATTTAGGATATAAAGTGACAGAACATCTTGCCCGTACCGGTGTGAAGGGAACGAAAAGTATAAAAGAAGGTCCTTCCCTGACTGTGATCGGAGAACTGGATGCGATTGGATGTCATTCCCATCCCAATGCGAATCCGGTAACAGGCGTGGCACATGCCTGCGGTCATCATGCACAGATGGCGGCAATGATCGGATGTGCGATCGCAATGGCAGATCCAGATGTGCAGAAATGTCTTGCGGGAACTGTGAATTTTCTTGCAGTTCCTGCAGAGGAGTACATTGATGCAGACAAACGTGCCAGATTAAAAAAAGAAGGCATTGAGTTCTGTTGCGGTAAAAGCGAGATGATTCGCACAGGTGTCTTCGACGATACGGACATTGCATTAACGACGCATGTGCATATGGTTCCTGTTGAAGAAGATTTTTATCTTGGGAATCCGGCCTGTAATGGCTACAGTGCGGAGCGTGTTACGGTGCGGGGAAAGGCTGCACATGGAGCTATTGACCCATGGAATGGTGTCAATGCTTTAAGTATAACGACAAGTGCAATTCAAATGATGGGACTGATGCGTGAGACTTTCCGTGAAGAAGATCATGTTCGACTTCATAATGTGATCCGGAAGGCCGGCGATGTGATCAACAGTGTGCCGGACGAGGCAATTGTTGAGACGAAGGTTCGTGCAGCATCGCTTGACAAGATTTGTGAGATTACAGATATGGTAAATCGTGCGTATGCCGGTTCAGCCTATGCTTTTGGTGGAAAAATAGAAATGGAGAAGCTTCAGGGTTATATGCCGATCATCCCGAGAGCAGCAGACAACGCACTGATCGAGGCGGCGGATGACCTTGGACTGAATTATCGTACAGTACAGAAAGGTGATTTTAATAATGCCTGCACGGATGTAGGAGATCTCAGCCATCTTGTTCCGGTTGTGAATTTTACATTCAAGGGTTTTGAAGGAAAACTTCATGGGGCAGATTTCAAGATCACAGATCCGGAAAAAGCCTATATTTTACCGGCGAAGCTTCTGGCACTGACTGTATATAAACTTCTTAAGAATGGCGGACAGGAAGCAAAAAAGATTACAAAAAGCTATACACCAGTATTCAATAAGGAAAGTTACATTCAGTATGTGAAGAATACGATAGAATAAAATGTAAGGAATTGCTGAATGCAGGAATACAATAAAACAGCAGGAGGAAAGACAAAAGACAAATGGCAGAAAAATGTTTGGAATTAAAAGATATCAGGAAGTCGTTTTCAAAAGATGAAGTGGTTCTGAAGGAAATCAGTCTCTCTATCGACAAGGGGGAGTTTATTACACTTCTGGGTTCCTCGGGATGTGGAAAGACGACAACTCTGCGTATCATAGCAGGTCTGGAGACACCGGATTCCGGCAAGGTATATCTGGAGGGAAAAGATGTCACAGCACTGGCACCGGAAGCACGTGATGTAAATACAGTATTTCAGAATTATGCGTTATTTCCACATATGACAGTGGCGGATAACATTGGATATGGACTGAAATTAAAAAAAATACCAAAAGCAGAGATTAAAAAACGAGTATCTGAGATGCTGGAACTGGTACAGCTTCCAGGATACGAGAAGAGAAAGCCGTCAGAACTTTCCGGTGGACAGAGACAGCGTGTGGCAATTGCCCGTTCGCTGGTCAATAATCCGAAGGTGCTGCTTCTGGATGAGCCGTTGGGAGCACTGGATCTGCAGCTGCGCCGTGCCATGCAGCTTGAACTGAAGAGGTTACAAAAAAAGCTTGGAATTACTTTTATTTATATTACGCATGACCAGGAAGAGGCAATTAACATGTCCGACCGTATTGCTGTCATGAATAAAGGAACCTTTGAACAGATTGGGACACCGGATGAGATCTATAATCATCCAAAAACCAGTTATGTGGCGACTTTTGTTGGAAATGCCAATATTTTAAAAGGTACTGCGCAGGAAACAGAAGCAGATATTCTCAAAGTTTCACTTGCAGGCAGTATTGTTTCTGCTGTGGCAGAAGGAAAAAAAATTGCTCCGGGTACACCAGTGACGCTGGCTGTCCGCAGTGAGAATATGATTTTTGATGAGACTTGCCAGAGTGGTATGGAAGCGGTTGTTGTTGAAAAAAGTTTTGCAGGCGGACTTCTTCGTGTTGTGTTGAAGCTTGCAGATGGAACAGAAGTTATTGCAAACAGACATGGAATTGATGCCGGTGTGCAGCCGGGACAGAAAGTCACCTGTCATTTTGATGCTGAGAATGCGGTTCTGGTTGATCTTCCGTCTGAGACAGAAAGCGGGGCGGCAGTATGAAGAAACATAAATCCGGCTCTGTCTGGATGATCCTGCCGTTGTATATCTTTACAATCATTTTTGTTGCAGGCCCGCTGCTTTATATGGTGGCATTAAGCTTTGCACAGCCAAAAGCAGGTCATGGTGTGGAGTGGGTATTTACACTCGCAAATTATAAAAAAATTCTTGATCCGGTCTATATGAAAACATTCACCGGTTCTTTCCAGCTTGCTGTGACCAGTACGATCATTATCTGTCTGATCGGTTATCCGTTTGGCTACTTTATGGCGAAGCTTTCTGAACAGTGGAAAAAACGTGCTATGATCTTTCTGATGCTGCCGTTCTGGGTCAATTCCTTGATTCGTCTGTATGGCTGGATGATCATTTTACAGACAAAGGGGCTTCTGAATCATGCCCTTAAGAGCCTTGGACTGATCGAGAAACCTTTGCGTATCTTGTACAGCTATCCGGCAATCGTGATCGGTATGACTTATGTGCTTCTTCCATTTATGATCCTGTCTGTATATTCCAGCGCAGAAAAATTGGACTGGTCACTGGTGGAAGCGGCAAGAGATCTTGGAGCAAGCCCCTTTAAAGCTTTCTGGACGGTTTCTTTTAAACTGACACTGCCGGGGCTGTTATCCGGTGTGATTCTGACATTTATTCCGTCCATGGGTTTGTTCTTTATTGCTGATATTCTTGGTGGAAATAAGATCGTTCTCGTCGGCAGCCTGATCCAGGAACAGATGACAAAAGGAAACAACTGGCCGTTTGCAGCGGCGCTGGCAGTTGCCCTGATGATCCTTACAACACTGATGATCATGCTGTATCGAAAAGTAACAAATGCAAAAGAATTGGAGGGTGTGGGATGAAAAAAAAGAATTCAAAGCTCTCCGGGTTTTATCTTGGACTGATTTTTGTACTGATGTATCTGCCAATCGCGGTGGTTATCGTATTTTCCTTTAATGAATCAAAGCTTCCTGTAAGATTTACCGGATTTTCTCTGAAATGGTATCAGGAACTGATTCATGATGATGCAATGATCGAGGCACTTGGAAACAGCCTCTTTCTGGGTGTGGTGAGCTGCCTGGTATCTGCTGTGATCGGCACCCTGGGTGCAGTAGGACTTTCCAGGATCCACTGGAAGACAAAAGGGATTCTGGAATATATTTCTATTTTACCGCTGATGATCCCTGAGATCATCCTTGGTATGGTACTGATGGCATTTTTCTATATGATGAATCTGCCATTTGGTATGCTGACATTACTGATCGGTCATACCGTTTTCTGTGTGCCATATATACTGATGGAAGTCAAGGCACGACTGGCGGGCATGGATCCGTCACTTGAGGAAGCAGCGAGAGACCTCGGAGCCGGTCCCTTCCGGGCATTCTGGGACATCATCTTACCGCTGATCATGCCGGCGGTGTTGTCCGGATCCCTTCTGGCGTTTGCAATGTCCATGGACGATGTCGTCATCAGTATCTTTATCAACGGACCACGTCTGGCAACTTTGCCGATTAAGGTCTATACCCAGATCAAGACCGGTGTTACGCCGGAGGTCAATGCTCTCTGCACGATCATGCTGGTGTTTACGCTGTTGATCCTTCTGGTTTATAACCTGATCGGAAAGCTGACAAAACATAGAACTAAATAATCAGGACCAAAAAAGTCAAAAATAGCAAAAACAATGAATAAACTCTTTTCAATGAAGTCAAAGTAGGCTATACTTAAATTCATAGGCTTCATGAAGAGTTTATAATAAAAGACAAGAGGAGAGAAGGCTATGAAAAAATTAGTAGTATGCGCATTATGTGCAGCAATGGTCATTCCGGCTATGAGCGTGTCTGTAAGTGCAGATTCCAAAGAGCTTGTACTCTACACATGGGAAAACATGTTCCCACAGGAAGTACTGGATGGTTTTGAAGAAGAAACTGGAATAAAAGTGGTATATTCCAATTTCGACACTGATGAAAACATGTTGGAAAAGCTTTCCATGGCAAAAGGTGGAGACTACGACGTTGTTGTTGCAGATGATTATATTATCGAAACCGCAATCCAGGAAGGTCTTGTAGAAAAACTTGATACATCCAAATTATCCGGATGGGATAACATCAACCCGCTGTATCAGGGACAGTTCTATGATCCGAACGATGAATATACTGCACCATATGGAGCAGGTATTCCGCTGATCGTATATGATCCGGATATGGTAGATATTGATATCAAGGGATATAATGATCTCTGGGATCCGTCACTTGAAGATAGCATTGCACTGACTGCAAACTATCGTGTTATCAATGGTATCACAAACCTTGTACTTGGTCAGGATTTCAATGATCAGGATACAGATGATATCGCTAAAACAGGTGAGAAACTTCTGGAGCTTGCACCGAATGTTCGTCTGATTCAGGATGACAATACACAGGATTCTCTTCTGAACGGAGAGGCAAGTGTTGCATTCCTGTACACTTCACAGGTAACAGCCGCCCTTCAGGAAAATCCGGACCTTAAAGTCGTATATCCGGAAGAAGGTCTTGGATTTGGTGTAATGGGAATGTTCATTCCGAGCCAGGCACCGGACAAGGATGAGGCATATCAGTTCATGGATTACATTCTTCAGCCGGAAAATGCAGCAAAATGTTTCGATTATATCGGATACTACAGCACAAACAAAGCAGCAGATTCCCTGCTTGAGAATCAGGACCTTGTAGTACCGGATTCCGTAACAGAGGGATCAGCAGTAGAAAATATCAGCGCAGAAGCAGAAGAAGCTTACAATAAGAACTGGACAGAGTTCAAAGCTGCCTGCGACTGATAAAATAAGGGGGAAGCAGGATGGAAATCTATAAAGGTACTGCTACCTTTTCAGGAATAGCCATCGGCAAGATACTGTATTACAGCAGAGGGGAATACCAGATACGTCAGTGTCTGGTCAGCAACATAAAAAAAGAAATCAGTAATTTTCAGGAAGCCCGGCTTCAGGCGGTTCAGAAACTTCATGAGCTGTATGAAGCCAACAGGCTTCTGAATGAACAGGAGGCCGGTGTTTTTCTTCGCCAGATTAAACTTCTGGAATCCGAAAGTTACCAGAATGCAATTGAAAGCAGCATTGCCAATGAAAAGGTAAATGCTGCTTATGCAGTTATGATCAACAGAGATGAACTGGTTGAGACATTCCGACATCTGGAAGAGCCGGTCATTCGAAGAAGAATCAATGATATGCAGGAGATTTCCAACCGTCTGATCCAGATACTGGGTGGTGCAGCCATCCGTATTAATCTTGGGGACGAACCTGTGATCCTGGTTGCGGAGGCATTGTCGCCGACTGAGATTATGGAAATGGACAAGGATAAACTTCTGGCTGTGGTCATGCATCATGGTTCAGCAGTATCTCATGCATCAATTATGGCGAAAACAATGGAAATTCCAACTTTGGTCGATGTTGCAGCTGATGATGAGTGGGATGGAAAGACAGCAATCGTAGATGGTTATACAGGAACTTTTTATCTTAACCCGGATGCGGAAATCCAGAAAGAATATGAGATTCGTCTGGAAGCGGATCGAAGAGAGAGAGAGGAACTTCTGAAACTGAAGGCGCAGAAAGATGAAACAAAGGATGGCAGCAATATTGGTCTTTATGCCAATATTGGAAATATGAGCGATCTGAGCAGTGTCCTTTTTTATGGCGCCAAGGGAATTGGGCTTCTGCGAAGTGAGTTCCAGTATCTTGGAAGAGAAAATTATCCGAGAGAAAATGAACTTTTCCGTGCATATAAAAAAGTAGCAGAGACAATGGGCGAGAGACTTGCGGTGATCCGTACTGCGGATCTCGGAGCAGACAAGCAGGCTCCGTATCTGGACATTCCGCAGGAAACCAATCCTATCATGGGCAACCGTGGGATTCGTCTCTGTCTTGACCGAAGAAGAATGTTTAAAGCACAACTTCGTGCAATTTATCGTGCCAGTGCGTATGGTAATCTCGCAATGATGTTCCCGATGATCGATTCTGAAGAAGAAATGGATGAGATATGGCAGATCATTGAGGAAGTAAAAGAAGGACTGCGCGAAAAAAACATTCCATTTAAAGAGATCATGACAGGAATCATGATCGAGACACCGGCAGCAGTCATGATTAGCCGGGAACTTGCAAAACATGTTGATTTCTTAAGTATTGGAACCAATGACCTGACACAGTATACGCTTGCGATGGATCGTCAGAATCCTCTTCTGAAAGACAAATACAACGATCATCATCCGGCAATTCTTCGTATGGTGCGTATGGTTGTGGATGCGGCACATCAGGAAGGCCGTAAGGTTGGCATCTGCGGAGAAATCGCAGCGGACACAGCACTGACGAAAAAATTTCTGGAGATGGGAGTTGATTTTCTGTCTGTTGTTCCGGCGTGTGTACTTCCGGTACGAAAAGCAATTCGTGAGACAGATCTTGGCGGAGAGAAAGTTTCTGCTGTTAAATGAGGATTATAATGAATAAAAAAAGTAAAGTCATTCTTCTTCCCTGTAATTCTTACAGGGAAGAAATTGTTTATGAGAATCTTGAAATCGGACTGGAGCTTCTGGGCGGAATCGAGAATATTGTCGGTAAAGAAGAGTCTGTATTGCTGAAGCCGAATCTTCTAAAGAAAGCGGAAGTTGATAAGGCAGTGATCACACATCCGACGGTTGTGGGAATGTTTGCCCGACTGATGAGAGAAAAAGGATATCAGGATATGGCACTTGCAGATTCCTGCGGAAATGGAACAACTTCTAAAGTGATCCATGGGACAGGAATGGATATGTATCTTGAGAAACTGGATATTCCGGCTATTGATTATACGACGGGAATCCATGTAGACTATCCGAAAGGAATACAGGCAAAAGAATTTATTTTGCCGAAAGAACTTCTGGAAAAAGACTGTGTGATCTCTCTTTGCAAAATGAAGACGCATGCACTGGAACGCATCACGGGAGCTGTGAAAAACAGCTATGGATTCGTTTATGGATTTCACAAAGCCAAAGGTCATACATTGTACCCAAGTGCAGACAGTTTTGCCCGTATGCTTGTCGATCTGAATCAGTATGTGAAGCCGCGGCTGTATATTATGGATGGAATTGTGGCCATGGAGGGGAACGGACCAGGTTCCGGAGATCCTGCTCCAATGAATGTGATGCTGATGTCACGGGATCCGGTTGCACTTGATAGTGTGTTCTGTAACCTGATCCATCTGAATCCGGAGATGGTTCCAACGAATTATCATGGAGAAAAAATGGGACTTGGTACCTGGCGTTCGGAAGAAATTGAAATTGTTACTCCGTCCGGTGAGATTTCAATGAAGGATGCAGTAGCACAGTATGGAAATCCGTATTTTGATGTGGACCGGAGAGTGGTACGTTCCGGTATGTGGGAACGTCTTGCGAAAGCCTTGAATATTTTTCAGAAGAAGCCTTATATTGAGCCGGAGCGTTGTATCCGGTGTGGGATTTGTGTGAAGAGCTGTCCGGTTCCGGACAAGGCCGTTGATTTCCGTAAAGGCAGAGAGAATCCACCAGTATATGATTATAAGAAATGTATCCGTTGTTTTTGCTGTCAGGAGATGTGCCCCGAAAAAGCAATCCAGGTGAAATGATTAGGCCGGAAATTCAATCATGCCTTAAATTGTTGCATGGAAAAGGAGCTTCTGCATTATAGATGAATATGTGTCTGTTTTGCAAAAGCTCCTTTAGATTGTTTGTTTATAAGTTGTGTCCGATCAAAATTTACAAACCGGATCAGTTCAAACAAAAATTATCGCTTATCTGATCGTGTCATGCAAAGCTTTGATGAATGAAGGAGTGGTACCGCAGCAACCACCAACAACAGAAGCACCGTTTTCAATCAGGACTTTCATATGATGGGCGAATTCTTCTGCATTCATGCTGTATACAGCATTTCCCTTTTCATCGATGACCGGCATACCGGCATTTGGTTTGGCGATAACTGGAATAGAAACATTTTCTTTAATGTTTCGAACAACAGATACCAGCTGATCAGGTCCCACTGAGCAGTTGATACCTACAGCATCTGCGCCGGCTGCTTCAAGAGAAACAGCTGCTTCCACAGCATTTCCACCACTGAAGATACTTCCATCAGCTTCAACAGTCATGGTACACATGATCGGAAGATCACATACAGAAGCGGCGGCATCTACAGCTGCAAGAGTTTCTTCAATATTGATCATTGTTTCGGCTGCAATCAGATCAATACCTGCATCTGCCAGAATACGGATCTGTTCCTGATACATATTATAAGCTTCTGTGTAAGTATAATCCCCATCAGCTGTGATAAAAGATCCGGAAGTAGTGATATCACCGGCTACATAGATACCGCTGCCGGCCAGCTCCTTAGAATAGCCGACCAGAGTACGGTTGATCTCTTCAATCTTATCTCTGAGTCCGTGTTTCTCAAGATTTATACTGTTTCCGCCAAAAGTAGGAGCATAGATTACCTGACTTCCTGCCTGAATATAGGCACGCTGCAGATCCTGGATAATATCTTTGTGATCGATAACCCAGGTTTCCGTACAGATACCACGTGGCATACCACTTGCCATCAGGTTGGAGCCTGTGGCACCATCCAGAATCAGTATATTCTCAGTCAGTTTTCGAAATTCTTCTTTAGTCATATTAAGTTCGTTGCCTCCTTGAAAAATAAATATATAAGCAACTTACCTGTAAGCTCCGCATTTCCGTCGGAAAGTGCTTATTTCAGTTCCCTATTATAGCATGTACCATGTGGGATTACTATAGAAAAATCATTCAACCTGATTTATATACAAAGCAGATCTGGAGGTTATAAAACCAGTAGTGTTTACAGGCATAATCCCGCAAATAATAAAAAGAAGACATCTTTCGACAGAACTCGAAATTGTCTCAGAAGAAAAGTTGTGCTATTTTCTATATATATTCTTTACCGGCAGTTCTGTCGGAGATTTTCCCAAATACAATATTAATATAAGTAATGGAATCAAAATGCAGGAGGTAAAATAATTGAATCTGTTTGAGTACACGTACTGCGGGAACTACAACCGGCAGATACAGAATCTGGCCAGAATCGTCCCGGAAAAATGGAGTTTTGGAGGCAATGATGACAATGGAATCCTGAAAGGGTATCTGGAGCATACATTTCAGCGGGTATATGAAGAAGAAAAATTACTGGAGACAGAGGAATACGCAATTTTTAATACAGGACTTTTTAATATGTATTATCAGCCGGTCTACGCATATTTTATCCCAAATCTGGTGCCGGACAGGCAGAGATGGTTTCTGGACGGCTTCTACACAGAATATCATTTATTAAAATCAGGAATTGTCAATCTTCCGAAACGTGCAGCATATGTAACAGATCCGGCAGAACTTATTTTTGATACCGGACTGGATATCGTGCCTCAGTATGAACATATTTTTGAAGAAACGGAGAATTGTCAGAGACTTCCGGAGACGATTCGCGGCAGTGTGATGAAAGTACAACTGTTTGACGGCGCTCTGCGGCAGACAAAAAGAATGCTTGAGGCCGATTATCGGACAGCCATTCCGCAGTATTATAACCATGGAATCCAGTTTCTCATTCCTGTCTGTCTGCAAAATCCGGACAGAGCTGATCTGGCACTTGCCTGTGTAAAGACAGAGGATGGGAGCAAATATCTGGGCAGGACATGTCTGACATTAAAAATGGCATATCATAATGCAAGACTGCTGGCAAAAATCCACAGCAGCTGGCTTTATCCGTGAAGAGATGATCGCAGCAATAGAGAGTAATACAGGAAAACCTTCGGTGAAAATCAACTGTACAAAAATCTCGCAAAATCTATTGAAATCGTAACGCTTTTATGATACAAAAATAAAGTTGTTATTAATAAATTTTCTTATGAAAAAGAGGGGATACTTTTTAGGGAGGAACAACCAATGAGCAATAAGCTGATCGACTTGATCGACATTTCCAAATCCTACGGGATGCAGACAGTTCTGGATGAACTGAATCTTTACATCAGGGAGAATGAATTCCTGACATTACTTGGTCCGAGTGGATGTGGAAAGACTACTACACTTCGTATTTTGGGAGGATTCGAGACACCGGATAAAGGGCGTGTGATCTTTGACGGGCAGGATATCACGAATTTTCCGGCGAATAAGCGTCAGCTGAATACCGTATTTCAGAAATATGCGTTGTTTACTCATATGAACATTGCGGATAACATTGCTTTTGGATTAAAGATAAAGAATAAAAGCAAACAGTATATTTATGACAAGATCAAATATGCATTGAAGCTTGTGAATCTGGATGGTTTTGAGAAACGCATGCCGGATTCTTTGAGTGGTGGACAGCAGCAGCGTATTGCAATTGCACGTGCAATCGTAAATGAGCCGAAGGTACTGCTTCTGGATGAGCCACTCGGTGCGCTGGACCTGAAGCTTCGACAGGATATGCAGTATGAGCTGATCCGTCTCAAAAATGAGCTGGGGATCACCTTTCTGTATGTAACACATGATCAGGAAGAGGCACTTACCATGTCTGATACGATCGTGGTCATGAATCAGGGGTATATCCAACAGATCGGAACACCGGAAAAAATCTACAATGAGCCGGAGAATGCTTTTGTGGCGGACTTTATCGGTGAGAGTAATATCATTTCCGCGACAATGGTGCAGGATCGTCTTGTTAAGATACTGGGTGTTAATTTTCCATGTGTGGATGAAGGGTTCGGACAGAACCGGCCGGTTGACGTTGTCATCCGTCCGGAAGATATCGATCTTCTGAAACCGGGGCAGGGAAGCATTGACGGTGTAGTCACACATATGATCTTCAAAGGTGTACATTATGAGATGGAAGTCATGGCGAACAACTATGAGTGGCTGGTGCACAGCACAGATATGTTCCCGGTTGGAACAGAAGTCAGCATTCATGTGGATCCGTTTGATATCCAGATCATGAAAAAACCGGAATCGGAAGATGAGGAGGCGGTAAACATTGAAGAATAAGCGTTTGCTTGCCGGTCCGTATCTGTTCTGGTCCGTGTCATTTGTAGTGATTCCGCTGTTGGTGATCGTGTATTATGCATTTACCAGTGATGAGGGTAGTTTTACATTTTCCAATCTGGCACAGATCACGACACCGGAGAATCTGAAGGCACTTGGCATGTCCATTCTTCTGTCATTTTTGAGTACGGTAATATGCTTGATTCTGGCATATCCGCTGGCAATGATCCTGAGCCAGAAACAGGTAAACCAGACAAGTTTTATTGTGCTGGTCTTTATTCTGCCAATGTGGATGAACTTTCTTCTCCGTACACTGGCATGGCAGACATTGCTTGAAAAGAATGGCGTCATCAACAGTGTTTTAAGTTTCCTGCATTTACCGGCGCTGGAGATCATTAATACACCATATGCCATCATTCTTGGAATGGTATACAATTTTCTGCCATTTATGGTGCTTCCAATCTATAATGTACTGATCAAGATTGACAGAAATGTTATCAATGCAGCACGTGATCTGGGAGCCAATTCCGTACAGACTTTCTGGAAGGTCATTTTTCCACTGAGTATTCCGGGTGTGATCAGCGGTATTACGATGGTGTTTGTACCGGCACTGACAACCTTCGTTATTTCTGACCTTCTTGGAGGCGGAAAGATCCTTCTGATCGGTAATGTCATTGAGCAGTCATTCAAACAGAACAGCAACTGGCATGTTGGAAGTGGTCTGTCCCTGGTACTGATGGTATTTATCATTGCAAGTATGGCACTTGTGGCAAAATACGATAATGAGGACGGGGGTGCGGCATTTTGATCAGAAAATATTTACAGAAGATATACCTAGCCCTTATTTTTATTTTATTATATGCCCCGATCGTAACGTTGATCGTTCTGTCTTTTAACCAGTCTAAGACAAGAGCAAAATGGGGTGGATTTACACTGAAATGGTATAAAGAACTTCTCAAAAATGAACAGATCATGAGCGCGTTTTATACCACACTTATCATAGCGTTTGTTTCGGCTGCAATCGCAACGGTCATTGGCACGGCCGCTGCAATCGCGATTCAGGGAATGAAGCAGAAGTGGAAGACCATGTATATGGGACTTACCAATATCCCGATGATGAATGCGGAGATCGTGATGGGTGTGTCTTTGATGCTCCTTTTTATTGCATTTCATATGACACTTGGCTTCGGAACGATCCTGATCGCACATATTACGTTCAATATTCCGTATGTGATCTTAAGCGTATTACCGAAGCTGAAGCAGACGAACCGTTATACATATGAGGCTGCGCTGGATCTTGGTGCATCACCGGTCAAAGCGTTTTTTAAAGTTGTTTTCCCGGACATTGTACCGGGAGTACTTTCTGGATTTATGCTTGCATTTACCATGTCTCTGGATGATTTTGTAATCACGCATTTTACAAAAGGACCTGGAATTGATACACTTTCCACAAAAATCTATACAGAAGTTCGTAAAGGGATCAAACCGGAGATCTATGCACTTTCCACGATCATGTTTGTGACAGTTCTGGTGTTGCTCCTTTTGATCAACTATTCACCGAAGGAAGAAGAGGAAACTGTGGTCAGAAAGAAAAAAGTCCGCAAGCCTTCCAGAGTGAAAAAGATCCTGATTCAGCGTGTAGTTCCTGTTGCAATCTGTATTGTCTTTATTGGTGGTGGTTTCTATTATGCAAAAGAAAACGATGTCATGAATGGAGAGAAACTGGTTGTATACAACTGGGGCGAATATATTGATCCGGAAGTCCTGACGATGTTTGAAGAAGAAACGGGAATTGATATTGTTTATGAAGAATTTGAAATAAATGAGATTCTGTATCCAAAGATCAGTTCCGGTGCGATCGCATACGATGTGATCTGTCCGAGTGATTATATGATTCAGCGAATGATTGAAAATGATCTGCTTTCCGAGATTAATTTTGATAACATTCCAAATCTTAAAAATATCGGGAAACAGTATCTGGAGCAGTCAAGGCAGTTTGATCCGGAGAATAAATATTCCGTGCCGTACTGCTGGGGAACTGTCGGCATTCTGTATAACAAGATGATGGTAGATGAGCCGGTGGACAGCTGGTCTATTCTCTGGGATCCGAAATACAAGGATAATATTCTGATGCAGGATTCAGTCCGTGATGCATTTGGCGTGACACTGAAATATCTTGGCTATTCTCTGAATTCCACAGATTTGGACGAGCTGACTGAGGCAAAAAATCTGTTGATTGAACAGAAACCGTTGGTTCAGGCATATGTGATCGACCAGGTGCGTGATAAAATGATCGGAAATGAAGCTGCACTTGGTGTAATCTATTCCGGTGAGGCAATTTACACACAGAAAGAAAACCCAAATCTGGAGTATGTGATCCCGAAGGAAGGATCCAATATCTGGATCGATTCCTGGGTAATCCCGAAAAATGCAGAACATAAAGAAAATGCAGAAAAATTTATCAATTTCCTCTGCAGACCGGATATTGCGTTGATGAACTTTGAATACATTACGTATTCTACGCCGAATGAAGCTGCGAGAGAACTGATCGAGGATGAATCTATCCGAAACAGTGAGATCGCATTCCCGGACCTTTCCAAATATGATAATCTGGAAACATTCCAGTATCTTGGAACAGAGGCTGATCAGGTGTATGGCGATCTCTGGAATAAAGTAAAATCCTCATAAAGCATAAAACAAAGAAAAGACTTTCTATGGAAAATGGATTTCTGTAGAAGGTCTTTTTTCTTGCGGAAAAATGTCTGACAGAGGTATAATACAGAAAAAGAAAAGTCATATGAGGAGGGTGTACTGTGGCAGAGGAAAGAACATCCAATTATATCAAACTCTGTGATGAGTGGGCAGAGAAATTTCTTCAGATGGATAAAGAAGAGCTGGAAAATGCTTTTGAAAAATTAAACGGGCTCAGACTTCCGCTGGGAGATGTTGGATATCAGATTGATGCATTTTCGTGCGAGCCGATGCAGTTCTATTTTTGGGATTGTGATGACGAATTTGAAGCACAGGCGAATATTCTGTTCGATTACAGTGCGACTGATTTTAATCATGTGGAGAGTGCGGTATCTACAGCTGAAATGGGGGTACGTCGTCTGGCAGAACTGGCAGGACTGCCTCTGAAGGGAAAAGCTTTTGGAATGAGCTGATTGTGAAAACGATGGAACTGAAAATACGGTCAGAGATAAATCTGATTCAATGAGGGAAAATGGAATGGATTATTTAACACTGGCTTTTGACAGACCGGCAGAAGCATGGAATGAGGCACTTCCTCTGGGGAACGGCTCTATGGGAGCGATGTCATATGGACGGCTTCGAGAGGAAAAGATCGAGCTGAATCTGGATACACTCTGGTCTGGAACCGGAAGAAGCAAAGAAAACAAAAATACAGATGTGGACTGGGATTTTTTGCGCCAGAAGATCTTTGATGGAGAGTATGAAGAAGCGGAAGCCTATTGTAAAGAAAACATCCTTGGTGATTGGACAGAGAGCTACCTTCCGGCAGGAAATCTGCATATTGATGCAAATATACCTGAATTAAAAGAGCATGGATCATACCAGAGACAGCTTTCGATTAAAGATGCGCTGGAACAGGTTGTATATCGTCAGGACGGACAGGGATATCTAAGAGAATTTTTTGTAAGTATGTCAGAACCGGTCATGGCACTTCATTATAGAGCAGATGCAGGCAGCAGTCTGGAATTGCGTATTTCTCTGGACAGCCAGATAAGACATGTCTGTTCTGGTTATGGGACAAGTGAACTTGTGCTTGAGGGACAGGCTCCGGTCTATGCGGCACCGTCGTATTATTCCTGTGAGCAGCCGATCGTCTATGAAGAAGGAAAAGGAACACGGTTTGCAATCGGTATTTCCGTGCAGGCACCGAAAGGCTGTATCCGCCAAAAAGACAACACGCTTCTTGTAACTGCAGACGGTGATGTGTATATTTATCTGTCCGGGATAACAGATTTTCAGGCACAGGACTCCTACTTATCCAGAAAGAAACAGATGCTGGAACAGATCTGTGACCTTTCATATCCACAATTAAAGGAAGCTCATAAGAAGGCATATGCAGCATATTTTGACCGGATGGATCTTACGTTGGATCCTGGCATACAGAATGATCTTATAACAAAAATGTTTCACTATGCCCGTTATCTTATGATCTCTTCCTCTAAGCCTGGCACACAGTGTGCAAACCTGCAGGGAATCTGGAACCATAACTTGAGAGCTCCGTGGAGCAGCAACTATACGGTAAATATCAATACAGAAATGAATTATTGGATGGCAGAGAAGGCGAATTTAAGCGACTGCCATGAGTCGCTGTTCGATCTGATTGAACGGACTGCCTCGCATGGAAAAAAGACAGCAAAAGAAGTCTATCATCTGAATGGATGGGTGAGCCATCATAATGTGGATATCTGGGGACATTCCAGCCCGGTCGGATATTTCGGGCAGGATGAAAATCCCTGTACCTACTCTATGTGGCCGATGAGCTCTGGGTGGCTCTGCAGTCATCTGTGGGAGCATTACCGTTATACACTGGACAGAGAGTTTTTGAGAGAAAAAGCCTTTCCTCTTATCCGGGGAGCAGTGGAATTTTATCTGGGATATCTGGTGCCTTATGACGGATACCTCGTCACAGCTCCATCCACTTCGCCGGAAAATACATTTACAGCCTCGGATCACAGTGTCCATAGTGTTACCTTTGGTTCGACAATGGATTGCAGTATTCTGAAGGAATTGTTTGGAAATTATCTGAAAGCCTGCGAGATCCTTGATATCACCGACCTTATGGATGAAGTAAAAGCTGCACTCAAAAAACTGCTGCCATTTAAGATCGGGAAAGAAGGACAGCTTCAGGAGTGGTACCTGGACTATCCTGAGGTGGATATGCACCACAGACATGTTTCACAGCTATACGGCCTTTATCCAGGAAATCTGATCCACAGAGAAGATAAAGAACTTCTGGCTGCCTGCCGCGTAGCTCTGGACAGAAGAGGGGACGAGGGAACCGGCTGGTGCATGGCATGGAAGGCGTGTCTCTGGGCGCGGCTCGGAGATGGAGAGCGTGCGTTGAAGCTCTTGAAAAATCAGCTTCACGTTACAAAAGAAGAAAACTGCAGTCTGGTTGGTGGCGGGACCTACCCGAATATGCTCTGTGCACATCCGCCATTTCAGATCGACGGGAATTTCGGGTTTGCGGCTGCTGTGCTGGAAATGCTGGTACAGTATCAGGATGACAGGATCTTCTTTCTTCCAGTGCTTCCGGAGGAATGGAAGGATGGAAAGATAAGCGGCCTTAGGGCACCGGGCGGCATTACCATTGACTTTGTATGGAAAGACAGATGCATTACAGAATGCAGTCTGCAATCACAGACAGATATGGTACGCATACTTTTGTACAATGGAATTGAGAAGAAAGTAATGCTGAAAGCAAATACCATCTGTCATATCGTTTGATTTTTTTTGCTGCGACGGTACTCTCCGGCGGTCATACCGCAGTATTTTCGAAAACTCTGTGCCAGATAACTCTGCGAAGAAAATCCGGCAAGATGAGCGATATCCGAGATTTCATGGTCTGTATTCTCCAGGAGATTTTTGCATACTTCGATCCGGCGGTGGGTCAGGTAGCTGATCGGAGAGATTCCGTAGTAGCGCGTGAATTCGTGACTCAGATAATACTTATTCAGATGGCTTAAGCTGGCAAGCTGTTCCAGATTGATGTCATCGCTGTAGTGGGAATCCAGATATCGCTTGACGAGGGCGCATTCTTTGCTTGGATGAAAGGATGGAAACAACTGAAAATCAGAGACAGCAAAACGGCGGAGCTGAGAAATCAGAATGGCAAGCGTGTGTTTGCAGATCTCTTCATAACCATCATTTTTTTCATCCAGTTCCTGAAAAAGAGAATGAAAATAAAATAAAAGGTCGGCGTGCTTCTGGCGGCAGTGAAAGATCTGGAATTCCTTCTGATCATGAAAGGAAAAACTGATCCCGTCCACACCGACCGTATAATAAGAAAGTGGCGAGGCACTTAAGGAAATTTCCGTGTGCTGAATATGAGGGTTGACGATGATCAGATCGTCTTTTTTAATAGAAAAATGCTGGTTTTCAATCAGGAATTCTCCACTTCCCTCACTGACGTAAAAGAGTTCCGTGAAGGCATGGGTATGTGGGATGCTGGGCCAGTCTTCCTCATAATGAGAAGAAGAGGCGTTCACCAGGATTGCTTCCGTTGAAAAAGGCGTATCATCTGAAAAAGAAAAAAACTGTGTGCTCATATGTACCTCCCAGGACCGAAAAGTTTTTCAACTGTCAGGATAGCACAAAAGATAAAATACCGCAAGATTTCTAAAAAGTATAGCAAGAACAACGTTGAAAAACAGATAAAAACGACGTATTCTGATAGTATCTGAAATAAAACAAAAACAGATGATAAAAGAAATCTATAAATATAAAACGGAGGTACACATATGAGCCAAAACAAAGGCAGAGTTACGATTCCGACAAACCTGGATGTGGTAAAAGAAACACTGGATATCGTGGAAGAATGGGGCGCAGATGCGATCCGTGACTGCGATGGAACAGAGTTCCCGGCAGAACTAAAAGATACGGGTGCAAAGATCTACGCTACCTACTATACAACAAGAAAAGATAACGCATGGGCAAAGGCAAATCCGGATGAGATCCAGCAGATGTACATCATGAGCTCTTTCCATACAGCAACAGATGAGAAACTTGAGATCCATCTTATGGACCATCTCTACCCGGACATGCTGAAAGTAAATACCCGTGACGATATCACCAGATGGTGGGAAGTCATTGACCGTACCACAGGCGAAGTCGTTCCGACAAACCAGTGGTCTTATGACGAAGAGAGCGGAAATGTCGTGATCGCACCGGCGAAGCTTTTTCATGAATATACCGTCAGCTTCCTGGCATATATCATGTGGGACCCGGTACATATGTATAATGCAGTTGTAAATGACTGGAAGGACGTGGAGCCGCAGATCACTTTTGATGTGCGTCAGCCAAAGACAAGAGCGCATTCCCTGGAGCGTCTCCGCCGTTTCCTTGATACGCATCAATATGTGGATGTAGTACGTTTTACGACATTTTTTCACCAGTTTACCCTGATCTTTGATGAGCTTGCGAGAGAAAAATACGTAGACTGGTTTGGCTACTCCGCATCTGTCAGCCCATATATCCTCGAACAGTTTGAAAAAGAAGTGGGCTATGCGTTCCGTCCGGAATACATTATCGACCAGGGCTACATGAACAATACATACCGTATTCCGTCCAAAGAATTCAAAGATTTCCAGGCTTTTCAGAGAAGAGAAGTTGCGAAGCTTGCCAAAGAGATGGTAGACATTGTCCATGAATATGGTAAAGAAGCTATGATGTTCATGGGCGATCACTGGATTGGCATGGAGCCGTTTATGGATGAGTTTGCATCCATCGGACTGGATGCTGTCGTTGGAAGTGTCGGAAATGGTGCGACTTTGCGTCTGTTCAGCGATATCAAGAATGTAAAATATACAGAAGGACGTTTCCTTCCGTACTTTTTCCCGGATACCTTCCACGAGGGCGGTGATCCGGTTAAAGAAGCTAAAGTAAATTGGGTGACAGCAAGACGTGCGATCCTCCGAAGCCCGATCCAGAGAATCGGTTACGGCGGCTACCTGAAACTTGCTCTGGAATTCCCGGATTTTGTACAGTATATCAAAGAGGTATGCCAGGAATTCCGTACACTCTATGACAACATCCAGGGTGTGACTCCGTACTGCGTGAAGAGAGTAGCAGTCCTGAACTGCTGGGGCAAAATGCGTTCCTGGGGCAATCACATGGTACATCACGCAATTTATTACAAACAGAATTATTCTTATTTCGGAATCATCGAGGCTTTGAGCGGTGCACCGTTTGATGTTTCTTTCATCAGCTTTGATGATATCCTGGAAAATAAGGATCTACTGAAAAACTTTGATGTTGTGATCAACGTAGGCGATGCAGACACTGCACAGAGCGGTGGCGAGTATTGGGTAAACGAGAAGATCGTCACTGCAGTAAAAGAATTTGTCTACAACGGCGGCGGTTTCATCGGAGTCGGCGAACCGGCAGCTCACCAGTGGCAGGGACATTATTTCCAGCTTGACGATGTGCTTGGAGTAGAAGAAGAAAACGGCTTCAACCTGAACAAAGACAAATACAACTGGGAAGAACACAGAAATCACTTTATCCTGGCAGACAGTGACGGAGACGTTGATTTCGGCGAAGGCAAAAAGAACATCTATGCACTTGACGGAACCGAGATCCTGATCCAGAAAGACCAGGAAGTGCAGATGGCAGTCAGAACCTTCGGAAAGGGCCGCGGTGTCTATATCAGCGGACTTCCATACAGCTTCAAGAACAGCCGTGTCCTCTACCGTGCAGTCCTCTGGTCCGCATCTGCAGAGGAAGAACTGAACTGCTGGTATTCCACAAATTACAATGTAGAAGTCCACGCCTATGTAAAGAACGGCAAATACTGTGTCGTAAACAACACCTACGAGCCGCAGGATACTGTTGTATACAAAGGCGATGGAAGCTGCTTCGAACTTCACATGGAAGCAAATGAGATCAAGTGGTATCAGATCTGAGAAGCGAAAATATCTAAGAAATAGAAGAATGATGTGATAAGAAAAAAGGTATGAGATCATAGAAGCTAAATCTGTGGTTTCATACCTTTTTGAGATTTACTGGTGAAATCGTTTCCCGTATTCCGAAGGGGAAATTCCCATACATTTTTTAAACAGTCTGCTGAAATAGAGCTGGTCATCAATTCCTACCATTGTGGAGATCTCTTTGAGAGAAAGTCGGTTGTCTTTGATCATGGTGGCGGCTTTTCGTATTCGGAGGTTGTTCAGATAACTGGTGATGCTTGTTCCGACTTCTGATTTAAAAACACGGCACAGATAGCTGGAACTTAAGCTGACATTTGCGGAAATGGAGGACAGCGTGAGCCGGTGCATGTAATTTTCTTCGATATATGCGAGGGTTTTGGCAATATCGTCTGTATAATGTCCTTCATTTATGGTAAAGGTCTGATAGGTATTTCTGGCTTCTTCATAGTCTGGAAGATTTTCCTGATATGGCATATCCGGGGCAAAGGACTGGTACATGGTGAAGCGGTTGTACAGCTTTTTTACGAGCTGATCGACTTTCATCTGACCTGCATCCAGTTCTTTCTGGGAAAAGACTACCAGTGCACTGTAATCGTTCAGTACAAGGATATATGGCTGAAGTACGCCCTGTACTGCGTCCAGGATCATATCACACAGAAGTTTCCCCGAGATAGAAAAGGCTTCATTGGACAGAAACTTTTCAAAGGTCACATAGCAGACGGCGCATGGTTCCTGCATAAAGCGCAGGTCTGTGCCGGCGTTTTGACCTGTAAAGGAGGAAAGGGAAGTCTCTCCCTCAAAAAAGGAGAGGAGTAGGCGGGTTCTGTTCTCGGATACAGTTTCGGCTGGAACAGGAACTTTCCTGTCGGCTTTTTCCTGCAACTTTTCGGTCGTTTTGTTCAGGCAGGCGAGAAGGGTGTCCGGACTGATCTTGATTTTTAGCAGATAGTCTGCTGCACCCAGAAGGAGCGCGCTCCGCACAGAATCAAAATCCTCATAATTGCTGAGGACAAGGATTTCTCCGGGATAATTTTTTTCTTTCAAGGTACGGATCAGTTCCAGTCCGTCCATTTCCGGCATTTTGAGGTCGGTGATGATTACATCCGGCTGATGCTTCTCAATGAGAGACATGGCTTCCAGACCGTTTGAAGCGGTCCCGCAAATGGAAAAACCGTGTTCTTCCCAGGGGAGGATCGAACGGAGGGCGATTTTTACAATGGGTTCATCATCTATAATAAGTATACTGTACATTTGAGTCCTTTCTGAGCGGCTTGTCTATTCTTCAGGCTGTTGTGACAGGGTATCAGCATAAAGCTTTGGCAGTGTCAGGGTACAGGTGGTGCCTTCGCACGGGTGACTGTCAATCTTTAATCCGTATTCCCGTCCGAAGTTCAGCTGGATCCGGTCATTTACATTTGCTACGCCGATTTTTTTGCGGTCCTTGTGCGGGTTCAGATCAGTCCGGGTTATCTCGAATCCTTTTCCGTCATCCTGAAGTTCCAGGATTATATGTCCGTCTTCCTCCCAGCAGGTAATATGGATCTCCATGACAGAACCGTCATCGGAAGAACCATGCATTACAGAATTTTCGGCGAGCGGCTGCAGGATCAGTTTGGGAACGAGACAGGAGAGCAGCTCTTCATCCTCCACATGGAAAGAATATTCGAAACTTCCTGCATACCGGATGCGGAGAATGGCAAAATAATTTTCCAAATTTTCAAGTTCTTCCTGCACGGTGATATATTCATTCTTATTCGTGAGCGTGTTCTGAAGAAGACTGCTGAGTGCCTGGATCCCATCGCTGACGATCTGATCATTGTGCATGGCTGCTACAAAGCGTAGGCTGTTTAAGGTGTTAAAAAGAAAATGAGGATTGAGCTGATACTGGAGCATCTGAAGTTCAAGCTCTCTCTTTTTCTTTTCCTGTTCTTTTTGCTGTTCGAGCAGATTCTGGATGGTATCTGCCATGTGGTTCATGCTGCCGGACAGGTCTGAAAGTTCGTCTTTGTGGTTATCCTGAATACGGACATCCAGGTTTCCGTGGGATAATTCTTTACAGAAATCCAGCATGCTTCTGATCGGGGAGGTGATTCCCGGATATACCATTGCGACGATCCCGATGCACGTGAGGACCAGGATCACTGCCACGATCAGGATTCGGCGAAGCATGGTATAAACTTCGGAATTGATATAATGATAAGGCATGGTGTACACAAAAAGCTGGTTGAGCTTTTTGTTGAAAATATAAGTGACCAGCTGTTCTTCGCCATCTTTGTGGATGCTGAAGGAATCGGTTCTGGAAGGAAGCTTCTGCTGGATGTTTTTGAGAAATTCGCTGTCAACCTTTTCACCGAGTGCGATATTTCGGTCCCAAGAGGAAAGAACAGTACCGTCCATATTCATATACATAATATTAGAAGAATCTGCCAGTCCCACCGGTTCGAGGACTGTCTTGGAAAAAATCTTCTCATCGATGGAAATCAGGGTGTAACCGATCACGCGGCTTTCGCTGTACTGTTCATAGATCCTTCTTCCAAGGACCAGAATGTCTCTGTCACGGTAGGTGTGTACATACGCCCATACATCCTGATTTTCTAGGCGCAGCCGGTCGAGGAGCATGTCTACATCATCCTGATAGAAACCGTCATAGCCAAGATCATAAAAAATATTTCCGTCGGTATCATATACGGTGATATTTTTGGCCTGTGCCGGATAGATGATCTTGGTGCGAACCATACGTTGGATCTCATTGATCGCCTGATTTTTCTCAATATCTGACATATCTTTGTTCAGAAGCCCGTCCTTGATCTCTTCGCTGATGCAGATAGAGCCACACAGATACTGATATTTTTCAATCTCACTTACCATATTCAGATTGATCATCGATAAAGTCTGAGAAATGGAAGCAGAAAGTTTTTCCCGGAGTGCTACGGAAAAGATATGAAAGGAATAGCCACTGATTCCTGCCAATGGTATAATGGATATCAGCAAAAGAGCGATGACAAGCCTTGTTTTGATACTGAATTTACGAAATCCCTGATAACGTTGTTTTTTATTCATTTTTCTCCCCGCCTTTTTATCCATTATACTAAAAAAAGTCAGGATAATCCATCCAAAACACAAATAGAAAAAGATTGTACATATTTATCACAAGAAAATCTATATCATATAATTTTTTACAAGAAAAAGTTCCATAAGCAGGGCTGTTTTGTTAATTTACTACAAAAATATTTTGCCGTATACTGTCATCATAAGGCGAACGTAAAAAAGCCAGAACGAAGGAGGAAACAAACATATGAAGAAAAGATTTGCAGCTTCTGCTATGATCCTTGCGATGAGCGCAGCTAGCGTACTCTCACCACTCACTGCATTTGCAGACGCGGAAGAACAGGAACTGAACATCGCAATCTTCCAGGGTGGATACGGAGATGCTTACTGGAATCAGATGGTAGAACTCTTTGAGGAAAGTCATGAGGGCGTGAAAGTAAACATGACCATCAGCCCTACCATCGGTGATATCATTCGTCCACAGATCGTTGCCGGAAATGTACCGGATTTTATCTGCCTGAATGATGGCGGTGAGGACGGCGTGATCCTTTCTCTGATCAAAGAACATGCACTTCTGAACCTGAACGATGTTTTTGATGGCGAAAACTATGCAGGAACCGGTACACTCCGTGATGATATCACAGATGGAATCCTTGCAAGCAGCAAGTGTGCACCATATGGAGATGGCGATATCTATCTCGCACCGTTCAACAGCGGTCCACAGGGCCTGATCTACAATAAGACATTCTTCGACGAAAACAATCTGGAAGTTCCGAAGACCTGGGATGAGTTCTTTGCACTTGGTGATACAGTCAAAGATATCGACGGACGTTCCCTCTTTACTTATCAGGGAATCTATCCGGGATATATGGAAGAAATGCTCTGGCCGGCAATTGCAAATGAGTGTGGTGAAGAAGCTCTCACAAAGATCGCAAATTATGAAGAAGGCTCCTTTAATAATGAAGGCGTGCTGAAAGCCCTCACTCATATCAAAGAGATCGCAGATAAGGGATATCTTCTGGAAGGTACAGTAGGTATGAACCATACAGAATCCCAGACAGAGATGATGCTTGGAAAAGCTGCTTTTATCACAAATGGAACCTGGATGGAAAATGAGATGCAGGATGCTCCGAGAGAAGACGGATTTGAGTTTGCCATGGCTCCGATCCCGACAGAGAATGCAGATGATGTTCACTATGTATTCGACAGCTGCGAGCAGTTCTCTATTCCGGCAGCTGCAAAGAATCAGGAACTCGCAAAAGAATTCCTCCGTTTCCTGTACAGCGATGAATCTGTATCTGCATTTGCAGAAGCTTCCGGTGCCCTTTACGCAACAAAGAGTGCCCGTGAAGTGGCAAAAGACAAACTTTCTACAGCAATCTACAACATGTACGGAATCTATGACGAAGCAAATGCCTCTTCTCTGATCATGAGCTTCTCAGCAGTTCCGGCTGACTGCAAGATCAATCCAAAAGATGAGATTTTTAACCCGATCACTTCTGTTATGAACGATGAAATGACAGTAGAAGAGTGGGCACAGAATGTAGAGGACGCTTTTGCACAGGTTCGTGCAGACCAGGAAGCTGCCAAATAAATATCTTTTTTGTTATTTACAGAATGAATGTTGTCCGATTAAGCGAAAAGGCTGCTGCACAAGGTATGCGGCAGCCTTTTTTTACCCCAAAATGATTTGAAATCTGAAAAAAGGAGTGACCAGACGTGGTAAAAAAGCCAAAATTATTTATAGCTTTGTGTACGCTTCCCGCGTTGATTCTTACGATTGTTTTTATGATCGTACCGATGCTGAATGCCATCTATCTGTCATTTACCAGTTCCACAGCACTCAGTGTTGGATTCAACAGTAAGTTTGTATTTCTGGATAATTATATTTATATGTTCAAAGACAAGGACTTTGTGCAGGCGCTTTTTAATACGTTTAAACTGATGCTTGTGATTCCGGCTCTGACGATTTTTCTGAGCCTGATATTTGCTTTCATCCTTACACAGGGAGAACTTCGGGAGAAATCTTTTTATCGTACCGTATTCTTTTTTCCGAGTGTTGTATCCATGACGGTTGTCGGGATTGTATGGTCTTTTGTGTTTAATCCGACAAGAGGAATCCTCAATCATATGCTGGATCTGTTTAACCTGTCTTCCTGGAAACATGCCTGGCTCGGAGAGGGAAAAACAGCGCTCTGGTGTATCGGTGCTGCACTGGTATGGCAGGCGATCGGTTATTATATGGTAATGCATGTGGCTTCAATCGACGGGATCTCTCAGGAAATTTACGAAGCTGCCTCGATCGACGGAGCGACCGGAGCCCAGAAGTTTTTCAAGATCACGATCCCGCTTCTTCGTAGGTCCATCGGAACGACTTATATCCTTGCTCTGTCAGGAACGATCAATCTGAGTTTTACCCTGTCCAATGTCATGACGGGAGGAGGTCCGAACGGTGCTTCCAGTGTCCTTCTGCAGTATATGTACACGCAGGGTATGCGGAATGCAAACTTTGGCTATGCGATGGCGATCGCCATGTTTACGCTTATGCTTGCAATCGTGCTTGCGATGATCTCACGAAAACTGTCAGCTGAGAAAGAATAGGAGGGACACTGATGAAAACTGTAAGAACCTGGTGTATCAGGATCCTGATGATTCTGTTTACGATTATTTTTCTTTATCCGCTTTTCTGGAACCTGATGTCTGCGTTTAAGACAAATGCGGAGTATCTGACAGATCCTTATGCACTGCCGGTATCACTGAATCTGGATAATTTTGTCGCTGCATGGCAGAAGGCAAATATTGCAGCGTATTTTGGAAATTCTGTGTTTGTAACGGTATTGTCTACGGCATTGCTTCTGCTGTTTGTCATACCGATTTCTTACGTACTGGCAAGATACCGCTTTGCCGGGAGCAAACTGATCTCCACAATCTATATGGCATGTATTTTCCTCCAGGCAACGTATATCATGATCCCGCTTTTCCTGGAATTGCAGGCAATCAATGGGCTGAATAATCTGCCGGTACTCTGTCTGGTCTATGCGGTCATGCAGTTCCCGTTCTGCATTTTTACTCTGCAGGGCTTTATGTCTGCTGTGCCAAAAGACTATGAAGAATCTGCCCGGATCGATGGTGCCACAAACCTTCAGCTTCTTCTGAAAGTTATGGTTCCGCTTGCAAAACCGGGAATTGCAACGATCACAATGTTGAGCGCAATGGGATTCTGGAACGAATATCCGCTGGCACTGGTCCTTCTGACCGATGATGCCAAAAAGACCCTTCCGATCGGAATGGCAAATCTGTTTGAGATACAGAAGTATGCGACAGACTGGGGTGCACTGTTTGCGGGACTTGTGATCATTATGATCCCGACCATGATCATTTATCTGATCGGGCAGAGATATCTGCTGCAGGGAATCGGTGCAGGCGGATTGAAAGGGTGAATTGGATTTTTTTGAAGAAGGAGAAGAGATATGCCGACAGACCAGGAATTGATTAAGATTGTTCCGTCGAAGCGTCAGCTTAAGTATCAGGAAACGGAATTTTATGCATTTTTTCACTTTGGGATGAATACGTATACGAACCGGGAATGGGGAGACGGTACGGAAGGTCCCGGGGTTTTTGATCCGCAGGAATTTGACGCCGGGCAATGGGTATCGGCGGTGAAAGCGGCAGGAATGAAAGGCGTGATCCTTACCTGCAAGCATCATGACGGATTTTGTCTGTGGCCGACGAAATATACGCAGCATAGTGTCGCTTCGAGTCCATGGAAGGATGGAGCGGGGGATGTAGTACGGGAAGTTTCGGATGCCTGCCGCCGTTATGGCTTGAAGTTTGGAATCTATCTTTCTCCGTGGGACCGGAATCAGCCATGTTATGGAAGTGGGAAGGAATATGACGATTATTATATCGCACAGTTGACAGAACTGCTGACCGGGTATGGGGAGATATTCAGTGTCTGGCTGGACGGGGCCTGTGGGGAAGGTCCGAATGGAAAGAAGCAGGTTTATGACTGGGAGAGATATTATGCATGTGTACGGAAGTATCAGCCAGATGCCTGCATCTGCGTCTGCGGACCGGACATCCGATGGTGTGGAAATGAAGCCGGCGATGTAAGAAAATCAGAGTGGAGTGTAGTTCCTGCGCGGACAGCTCTGGCAGAAAGTGTGCAGGAAAGAAGCCAGCAGTCGGACGATGAAGAATTTCGCCAGAGGAAGATCACCAGTGATATGGAAGACCTTGGAAGCCGTATCGCTCTTGAGGGCGAACATGATCTGATCTGGTATCCAGCAGAGGTAAATACCTCGATCCGACCGGGATGGTTTTATCATCCGGAAGAGGATGGCCAGGTGAAAAGCCTGGAAGAACTGGTCCATATTTATCTGGGGTCTGTTGGTGGAAATGCAACGTTTCTTCTGAATATCCCGCCAATGTCGAACGGGCTTCTGCATGAGAATGATGTGGAGCGTCTGAGGGAACTGGGAGAATGGCAGCAGAGAAGTTTTTCCCGCAATCTGCTGGAGGAATCCCACAGACCGGTGGAACTTGTCTTTGCATTGGATGAAGCAGAAGATGTCGGGTATCTGGTACTAAAAGAAGAAATCCGGAATAGCCAGAGAGTAGAGGCTTTTGAAGTATTTGTAAGAGATCAGGGAGAGTGGGAGAAGGTCTATGCAGGAACTGTAATCGGGTACAAAAAAATCATCCCACTTTTTAAAGAAAACGTGAAAGAAATCAGAATCGTACTGAACGATTACAGAGTTCTGCCACAGATTTCCTTTGTTGGAGTATATCCGAGGAAGAAATAAAGTACAGAGTCAACCCCAAAAGAGAAAGCAGATGACCTAAATTCTATAAAGACAAAAATAAACCATCCAGGAGCGTTGCAAATGGATGGTTTATTTTCTGGTTTTACCATTTCTGTGCACGTTTCTCAATGAAATCCAGAATGGCATACAGCCCCATTGCGATCACGCACAGGATTACGATGGACATCAGCACCCATGTCAGCTTAAAGGTCTGGGAACCGTAGATGATCAGATATCCAAGCCCCTGCCTTGCACCAATGAATTCACCGATGATCACGCCGACCAGGCACAATCCAATATTGACTTTCATCACACTCAGGATGAGAGGCACGGAAGACGGAAGGACAATCTTTGTCAGTTCGTCTTTTTTTGTGCCGCCGAGGGTGCGGATGAGTTTCAGTTTTTCCGGGTCAGCTTCGCGGAAGCCGGTGTAGAGATTGATGACTGAGCCAAAGATTGCCACAGACATTCCGGCAACGATGATCGTCCGGATATTTGCACCGAGCCACACGATCAGGAGCGGGGCAAGGGCGGATTTTGGCAGACTGTTCAGGACGACGAGGTAAGGCTCCAGGATCCGTGAAAGCTTTGGACAGCACCATAGAAGAACCGCCGTGCCGATCCCGAGAAAAACGGTAAAGACAAAGCTGACCAGAGTTTCCATCAGCGTGATCCCGATATGTGTAAACAGAGACTGATCCTGTACCATCTTAAAAAATGTTCGCCAGATCTCAGACGGACTGCTGAAGATAAAAGAATCGATCCATCCCTGTCTGGCAGATACTTCCCACAAAAGGAGAAAGCCCAGGAACAGAAAGATCCTGGACACATGGATCAGATATTTTTCACGCCGGACACAGGCCAGATATTTTTTCTGTGCAGGAGAAAGGTCAGGCATACTGGTTCAGCTCCTTCCAGATAAGATTGAAATAAGACTTAAATTCCGGTGCACCGCGTGCGGCAAGAGGGGTCCTTTCATCCAGTGACAGTCGGATCGGGACAATACGCGCGACATAGGCAGGACGGGCAGAAAGGATGATCACACGGTCTGCCATGCTGATCGCTTCGGAAATATCGTGCGTAACAAGGATCGCGGTTTTCTGTTCTTTTTTGAGGATGCGACCGATGTCGTCACTGACATTTAACCGTGTCTGGTAATCCAGCGCGGAAAAAGGCTCGTCAAGCAGCAAAAGTTCCGGTTTCAGGGAAAGTGTGCGGATAAGAGCCGCACGCTGGCGCATGCCGCCGGATAACTGCGAAGGACGGGCGGTGCGGAACTTGTCAAGCCCGTAGGTGTCAAGCATTTTTTCGATGTATGCAAGTTTTTCAGGCGTTTTTTCCTTACGGATCTCAAGACCGAGGAGGATATTCCGGTAGATGCTTCTCCATTCCAGAAGATGGTCTTTCTGGAGCATATATCCAATGCGTGGATCGCCGGGAGACGGAGGGATGCCGTTCATAAGAATCGTGCCTTCTTCTGTCGGGAGCATGCCGCAGATCAGATTCAGGAGCGTGGACTTTCCGCAGCCGGATGGACCGACAACGGCAAGAAATTCACCGGGCATCAGGTCAAACGATATATTTGAAAGAGCTTTCGTCTCTCCGGATACGGTATGGTAAGAAAGAGAAACATTTCTGATCTCCAGAAGGGGTTTCATACAAAATACCTCGAAAGAGAATCTATATTTTAAGATATGCGGGAGAGTGCATCTGTGTTATGATAGGAAAAAGGATCACGGAAACAGTCTGACACAGAAAGATCCATATAGAAATTTCAGCAATAATCTTACAAGAGGAATATCACCATGAATAAACGAAATTATCAGAAAGAGCTTGACCGGCTCATTGAAAACATAACAAAAGAGGGAAAAGTTCCACGGCTTTTTCTTCACAGCTGCTGTGCACCGTGCAGCAGTTATGTGCTGGAATATTTATCTCAGTATTTTGAGATTACAGTATTTTTTTATAATCCCAATATCTCATTGGAGGAAGAATACCGTAAGCGAGTCGCAGAGATTCGCCGTCTGGTAGCGGAAATGTCTTTTACACATCCGGTTCATATCGAAGAAGGCACCTATGATACGCAGGTATTTTATGAAATGGCGAAAGGTATGGAAAAAGTTCCGGAGGGTGGAGAACGTTGCTTCAAATGCTACCGCCTCCGAATGGAAGAAGCAGCAAAACTTGCCAGAGAGGGAAACTATGATTATTTTACAACGACGCTTTCAATCAGTCCTCTGAAAAATGCAGAGAAGATCAACGAGATTGGCGAAGAACTGGCAGAAATTTACAAAGTACCTCATCTTCCATCTGATTTCAAGAAGAAAAACGGCTACAAGCGTTCGATTGAATTATCTCACGAGTTTGATCTTTACCGGCAGAATTACTGTGGCTGCGTCTTTTCGAAGCGCGAACAGGAAGAAAAACTGAAACAAAAACTGAAATAAAAACAAATTTCAGAGAGTTCTGCTCTTTGATTTTCCACTGGAATGTGGTAAACTGATAGAAAATTATGCACTGTGGGATTCTGGTGAGATCTGGCAGTGGCAAAATCACCGTACAATAAGGAGGACATTATGGCACAGTTATGGGGAGGACGTTTCACGAAAGAAACGGACAAACTTGTATACAATTTCAATGCTTCTATTTCATTTGACCAAAAATTTTATAAACAGGATATCCGCGGAAGTAAAGCTCATGTCAGAATGCTGGCCAAGCAGGGTATCCTGACAGAAGAAGAAAGAGATCAGATCCTTGGCGGTCTGGACAGTATTCTTGCAGATGTAGAATCCGGAAAACTGGAGATTACATCTGAATATGAAGATATTCACAGTTTTGTAGAGGCAAATCTGATTGACCGTATCGGAGATCCGGGTAAGAAGCTTCATACAGGAAGAAGTCGTAATGACCAGGTTGCTCTTGATATGAAATTGTATGTGCGTGATGAGATCGAAGAGATCGATGCAGAACTGAAGAAACTTCTGGAAGCTCTTCAGGTGATCATGGAGAATAATGTGCACACATATATGCCTGGATTTACGCATTTGCAGAAAGCACAGCCGGTTACACTGGCACATCATGTAGGGGCATATTTTGAGATGTTCCGCAGGGACAGAAGCCGTATGGCTGATATTCGTAAACGTATGAATACCTGTCCGCTTGGAGCAGGTGCGCTTGCAGGAACCACTTATCCGCTGGACAGATTTTATACTGCAGAGCTGTTGGGCTTTGACGGACCGACGAGAAACAGTATGGATTCCGTATCTGACAGAGATTATGTGATCGAACTACTTTCTGCCATGTCCACAGTCATGATGCATCTGAGCCGTTTCTGCGAGGAAATCATTCTCTGGAATTCCAACGAATACCGTTTTGTGGAGATCGATGACGCATACAGCACCGGAAGCAGTATTATGCCGCAGAAGAAGAACCCTGATATCGCAGAGCTTGTAAGAGGTAAGACGGGACGTGTTTATGGTGCACTGACTTCTATCCTGACAACTATGAAAGGTATTCCGCTTGCATATAACAAAGATATGCAGGAAGATAAAGAACTGACCTTTGATGCGATTGATACCGTAAAAGGCTGTATTGCCCTGTTTACAGGTATGGTCTCTACCATGGAATTCCGTAAAGATGTCATGGAAGCAAGTGCAAAGAACGGCTTTACTAACGCAACAGATGCTGCAGACTATCTGGTAAATCACGGAGTTCCGTTCCGTGATGCACATGGTATTGTAGGCCGACTGGTACTGACCTGTATTGATAAGGGAATCTCTCTTGATGAACTTCCGCTTGAAGAATACAAAGAAATCTCACCTGTATTTGAACAGGATATTTATGAGGCAATCAGCATGAAGACATGTGTGGAAAAACGTGAGACATATGGTGCTCCGGGACCGAAAGTGATGGAGCAGATCATTGCAGAGAACAAAGAATATCTGAAAAATAATTAAAAACCACTTGCATTTTTGATTAAAGTGGTATAGTATGTACAAAGAAAACAGATGTGTGCCGTACAAAGACACATGTGAAATAAACGAGTGAGGAGAACGATTGTTATGAGTGAAAAACTGAGAGTCGGTATTTTAGGTGCTACAGGTATGGTAGGACAGAGATTTATTTCTCTTCTGGAAAACCATCCGTGGTTTGAGGTCGTTACTCTGGCAGCAAGCCCGAGAAGCGCTGGAAAGACATATGAGGAAGCTGTTGGCGGCAGATGGAAAATGGATACTCCAATGCCGGAAGCAGTAAAGAATATCGTAGTTATGAATGTTAATGAAGTAGAAAAAGTTGCTTCTACTGTTGACTTTGTGTTTTCCGCAGTTGACATGTCCAAAGATGAGATCAAAGCGATCGAAGAAGAATACGCAAAGACAGAGACTCCTGTTGTTTCCAACAACAGTGCACATCGCTGGACACCGGATGTGCCGATGGTAGTGCCGGAAATCAACCCGGAACATTTTGATGTGATCCAGTATCAGAAGAAACGCCTTGGTACTACTAAGGGATTCATCGCTGTTAAACCAAACTGCTCCATTCAGAGCTATGCACCGGTACTTACTGCCTGGAAAGAATTTGAACCATATGAAGTAGTTGCTACTACATATCAGGCAATTTCCGGAGCAGGAAAGACATTTAAAGACTGGCCGGAAATGGAACACAATATCATTCCATATATCGGTGGAGAAGAAGAAAAGAGCGAGAAAGAGCCGTTGAGACTGTGGGGTAAGATTGAAGACGGAGTGATCGTACCGGCAACAGAACCAGTCATCACATGCCAGTGCCTGCGTGTTCCGGTACTGAACGGACATACAGCAGCAGTATTTGTTAAATTCCGTAAAAAACCTACAAAAGAACAGTTGATCGAAGCTTTGAGAAACTTCAAAGGTCTTCCTCAGGAACTGGAACTTCCGAGTGCACCGAAACAGTTCATCCAGTATCTGGAAGAAGACAACCGTCCGCAGGTAAGCGAGGATGTCAACTACGAACACGGAATGGGCGTATCTGTTGGACGTCTCCGTGAAGACACTGTTTATGATTATAAGTTTGTAGGACTTTCTCATAATACCGTAAGAGGAGCTGCCGGTGGTGCTGTACTCTGCGCAGAAACTCTGAAAGCAAAAGGCTATATTACAAAGAAATAAAAATCATTTCAAATAATGATATTTAACCAGAACTGTCCTGACAGGAAATAAAGTCTGCCAGGGCAGTTTTTTTGCGCTTTTCTGTCAAAAAAAGACATGGAGAAAACGGAAGATTTATGTTATCATAGATGGACAAGGTTAAGACAGAAAGGAAATTGAGCAAAATGGAGAAGGTATATCTTACAAAGCTCGCCCCCAACTGTGGATGTGCAGCGAAAGTAGGTCCGGGAACGCTGGCAGGTGTACTTTGTGGACTGCCGAAATTTCAGGATCCGAATCTTCTTGTTGGAACAGAAACATCTGATGATGCAGCTGTTTACAGAATTTCGGACGAACTGGCAATGATTCAGACCCTTGATTTTTTTACGCCGGTTGCAGACGATCCATATGATTTTGGGCAGATAGCAGCGGCGAATGCATTGAGTGACGTCTATGCTATGGGTGGTGAGCCGAAAACCGCATTGAATATTGTTGCTTTCCCGAAGGATATGGATACAGCAATCCTTGGTGAGATTCTGAAGGGCGGAGCGGACAAAGTAATGGAAGCGGGAGCTGTACTTGCCGGTGGGCATACGATCCAGGATGATACACCGAAGTATGGCCTGAGCGTAACAGGCTTTGTACATCCAGAGAAGTTCTGGAAGAATTACGGAGCTCAGACAGGTGACAGGCTGATCCTTACAAAACCGCTTGGAACGGGTATTGTGAATACGGCTATCAAAGCCGATATGGTATCTGAAGAGGCGCGGGAAGCAGCTTTGAAATCTATGAAGACGCTAAACAGATATGCCCGTGATGTATTAAAAAGACATACTGTTCATGCCTGTACAGATGTGACAGGGTTTGGTCTTGGCGGACATGGAACGGAAATGGCAGACGGTAGTAAGAAGACACTTGTGATCGATGCAAAAGCACTTCCGATTCTTCCGGATGTAGAAGAATATGCCTCTATGGGCCTGATTCCGGGAGGTGCATATCGCAACCGGGAATTTGCAGCAAAATCCGGTTACATAAGCACAGCAGAACTCTGGCGGGAGGATCTGGTCTTTGATCCACAGACGTCTGGCGGACTTCTTGCGGCGGTTCCGGCAGATGAAGCAGAAGAGATACTTCTGGAATTGAGTGAATCTGCTCTTTCCTGTGCGATGATCGGTGAAGTGACTGACCGGGAAAATCATGCACTGGAGATTCGATAACTGACAGTTATCGAAAATAAATGAAAATTTGTTATAAAAATATCAAACTTTGCGGTATATATATTGAGAATTTATATCAAAAATGCTATAATGCAAGAATACAATATGTGGAGGGAACAAAAGAGTTTATAAGATACTCTGTTCCTTGGAAAGGGAGGTATTTTTTATGAATCAAGAGGATGTACAGAAACTATCAAATGCAGCAAACGCGAAGATTACCCTGCTGAAAAATGACTTTTTCAAGTATTTCATGCGGGCGATCATGGCAGGGTTCTTTATTGTAGTTGCAATGATCTTTTCTAATGTTGTGGGAAATGTGTTCTCAGGGGCCGAAGAACCGGCATGGGGGAAATTCCTGGGGGCACTCGTGTTCTCGATTGCGGTATTGCTGATTTCGCTGGTAGGCGGCGAGCTTTTTACCGGAAATAATCTGGTGATGGCATTTGGAGCATTTGACAAGAAGATCAGCTGGGGCGATGCGGCTAAAGTATGGGTAGTCAGCTATATCGGTAACTTTGTTGGCTGTCTGATTCTTTCTCTGATTTTTGTATGGGCGGGAGCATCCGGAACAGCAGATTATTTTGCCGGATTTATCGGAAATAAACTTGCAATTCCGGCAGGTCAGATGTTTTTCCGTGCAGTTTTGTGTAACTTCTTTGTATGTCTTGGGGTTCTTTGTGGCATTAAGCTTAAGAGCGAAGTTGCAAAGTTTTTGATGATCGTTATGTGTATTTCTGGATTTGTTGTCAGCGGATTTGAGCACTGTGTGGCAAATATGGGTATCTTTGTAACAGCAGGATGTCTGGTACCGGGAGTTTCCATTGGAGCAATGGTTAAGAGCATGATAATCGTCACTTTGGGAAATATGGCAGGCGGTGCGCTTCTTCTTGCATGGCCTCTCAGAAAGATGAGTGCAGATAAATAATATGGGTAAATCCTTATACATAGCTGAGAAACCAAGTGTTGCTCAGGAATTTGCGAAAGCATTAAAAATTAACGGACAGAGAAAGGATGGCTATCTGGAATCAGAAGATTCTGTAGTGACCTGGTGTGTTGGGCACCTGGTCACTATGAGCTATCCTGAAAAATATGATATCAAGTATAAAAGGTGGAGTTTGGATACCCTGCCTTTTTTACCGCGTGAATTTAAGTATGAAGTGATTCCGGGGGTGCAGAAACAGTTTAACATTGTTAAGGGGCTTCTGAACCGTCCGGATGTAGAGACGATTTATGTGTGTACCGACTCCGGGCGTGAGGGAGAATATATCTATCGTCTGGTGGCACAGATGGCGGGTGTGAAAGATAAAGAGCAGCGTAGAGTATGGATCGATTCCCAGACAGAGGAAGAAATCCTTAGAGGAATCCGCGAGGCAAAAGAACTGTCAGTCTATGACAATCTGGCAGATTCTGCTTATTTGCGGGCGAAGGAAGATTATCTGATGGGAATCAATTTTTCCAGAGTCCTGACTTTGCGTTATGGCAACAATGTTTCTAATTACCTGAACAGTAAATATCAGGCAATCTCCGTAGGCAGAGTCATGACATGTGTGCTTGGAATGGTTGTGCGTCGCGAACGGGAGATTCGATCTTTTGTGAAAACCCCGTTTTACCGTGTCCTTTCCAGTATTGCACTGGAAGGAGAACACTTTGATGGAGAATGGAGAGCAGTAGAAGGAAGCAGATATTTCCAGTCGCCGTACCTTTATAAGGAGAATGGCTTCAAAGAAAAGAAACATGCCGAGGAACTGATTCGGATGTTGGAGTCGGAACAACCCTTGTCCTGCCGCGTAGAAAAGGTGGAACGCAAAAAAGAAAACAAAAATCCGCCACTTTTATTTAACCTGGCAGAGCTTCAGAATGTCTGCTCCAAACTGTTCAAGATCAGTCCGGACGAGACACTTCGTATTACACAGGAATTGTATGAGAAAAAACTGGTGACTTATCCCAGAACTGATGCCAGAGTGCTGTCGAGTGCGGTTGCAAAAGAAATTTATAAAAATATTTCAGGACTGCGTCGATATCTGATGATCGACAATGCAGCAGATGAGATTTTACAGATGGGTTCTTACAAAACAATCGCAAAAACCAGATATGTCAATGATAAACAGATTACAGATCATTATGCGATCATCCCGACAGGTCAGGGATTAAATGTTCTGAAAAGTCTTTCTCAGACATCCCAGAGAGTTTATGAGACGATCGTACGACGTTTCCTCTGTATTTTCTGTCCGCCGGCAGTTTATCAGAAAGTCAGTCTGGTGACAGAGATGCAGAAAGAAAAGTTCTTTTCCGGTTTCAAGGTGCTGCAGGAAGAAGGATACCTGAAATATGCGACGAATTCTTTTGCCAGAAAATCAGCAGCAGACAGATCACAGGAGTCCGGCAAAGAAGACAGTGAGGAGGCATCCTGTGACGTGCAGCTTTTGAATGCGTTGCAGCGACTGAAAAAGAATGATATACTGACCGTAGATGCTCTGAACATTAAAGAGGGAGAAACGTCTCCGCCGAAACGGTATAATTCAGGTTCTATGATTCTGGCAATGGAAAATGCAGGGCAGCTGATCGAAGATGAGGAACTGAGAGCACAGATCAAGGGAAGCGGAATCGGAACCAGTGCAACAAGGGCAGAGATTCTTAAGAAACTTGTTTCTATCAAATACTTGTCGTTAAATAAAAAGACACAGGTAATCACACCAACGCTTCTTGGAGAGATGATATTTGATGTTGTAAACTGTTCGATTCGTCAGCTTCTGAATCCTGAACTGACAGCAAGCTGGGAAAAGGGCCTTACATATGTGGCAGAGGGAAGTATTACTTCACAGGAGTACATGGACAAACTGGAACATTTTGTGCGTGTGCGTACCGCTCAGGTGGAACAGAGTAATTATCAGTATGCACTGCGGCAGTTTTTTGATGCAGCCGCTGCGAATTATAAATCGAAGCCAATGGCTTCCAGACGAGGAGGAAAATCATAATCATGTTAAAAGATTTTACAGTTGCAAATCTTCTGGATTTGAATGAAACAATAGCTGCAGAGTTGTTTGAAGGAAAGACATATCCGTGGGAAGTTCTCCCGGAAATCAGTGATTTTATTATGAAACTTGGTCCGACACTCAATCCGTCTGAGTATGAGTGTAAGGATGGCAATGTATGGATCGCAAAATCTGCCAAAATAGCTCCAACTGCTTATATCAATGGGCCGGCTATTATCGGTAAGGATGCGGAAGTTCGCCATTGTGCATTTATCCGTGGAAATGTAATTGTGGGAGAAGGAGCAGTTGTCGGAAATTCCACAGAACTCAAAAATGCAGTCCTTTTTAATAAAGTACAGGTTCCGCATTATAACTATGTAGGAGATGCTGTCCTTGGATACAAATCCCACATGGGCGCAGGTTCTATCTGCTCCAACGTTAAATCAGACAAGAAACTGGTCGTTGTCAAAGATGGTGATGAGAAGATAGAGACAGGACTGAAGAAATTTGGTGCCATGCTTGGTGACCATGTAGAAGTTGGATGTGGCTCTGTGCTGAACCCTGGAACTGTGATCGGCAGAAATACGAATATATATCCGCTTTCACCGGTAAGAGGCTGCATTCCGGCAGACAGTATCTACAAAAACGCAGCCGAGATCATCAAAAAGAATTAAGGCCGGCCAAAACAGTCTTTAAAGAAAAAAGAGATTCCGGATGATCACAAGGATTGTGATATGTACGGGATAGAATAAATAAAAGAAATACTTCGCGGCTTTTCCTCGGATAAAGCCGCGTTTTCCATTGTACATATTAATGGAAATAAAGGCAAAACAGGCTTTCCATTCATAACTCAGCCAGCAGCTTCCAACGATCGCCTGGGATACTTTCTCATTTCGGAGAAGATACATCAGAACGAGAAAGATGAAACCACGCCATCCGTAATCTGCATGCAGCAGGATAGAGATACCGAGGAGAGCAAGCAGAGAGAAAAGCTGCATCCACGGTGTTTCCCAGAAGTATTCAAGAGCACAGAAGGCAAGATATCCAAGAAAGAGAGTAAAAAAAACATTCTGTTTATCAGCATAATGCCAGGTGTTTGCAAACATAAAATTCCACGGAATTTCGGAAATTAGCGCAAACAGCAGCAGATTCCGGCCATATTTTCTGCGGTCATGCGTATGAAGGAATCCTTCGACGATCAGGAAACAGAAAATAGGAAAAGCACATCGTCCGATATCGCGGACAATACGATAGAAAGTAATTCCTTTTCCATTGATATAAAAGAGCTCCGTGAGCGCCGGCGGATAGTGGCTGAGTATGATTGCACCTGTATGATCGATCAGCATGGCAATACAGGCAAGCAGTTTCAGCATGCTGCCACTTAGAATCTGAAAGCGTGCCGGAAAAATGCTTGGAGGGAGTTTGTCAGACATAGAATTTTCTCCTTGTTTTTTAATGAATTTTATCACATTTATACAAGAACGGCAATTATATGATATCTATATACAAAAGTTCGTATTTTTTGACATAAGTTTGACTGGACTAACAGGAGTGCTTTGTGAGAAAATACATTCAGGTTGTTAGTCTATCTTTTAACAACATCATAAGTAAATCTATACTTGAAAGGAGTTTTAACATGATTTATTCACGCGAAGTAGAAGAAATGTGCCCAGTTGCACAGGGTGTCCATCACGGCGCCGCTCCAATCCCGGAAGAAGCAAAATGGGTTCAGGCTAAGGAAGTGAAGGACATTTCCGGTTTCACACATGGTGTAGGCTGGTGTGCTCCTCAGCAGGGTGCCTGTAAGCTGTCCCTGAACGTAAAAGAAGGTATCATCCAGGAAGCACTGGTTGAGACAATTGGTTGCTCCGGTATGACTCATTCCGCAGCTATGGCATCTGAAATTCTTCCAGGACTTACAGTTATGGAAGCTCTGAATACAGACCTTGTTTGTGACGCTATCAACACAGCTATGAGAGAACTTTTCCTTCAGATCGTATACGGACGTTCCCAGTCTGCATTCTCTGAAGACGGACTTGCAGTAGGTGCTGGTCTGGAAGACCTTGGTAAAGGACTTCGTTCTCAGGTTGGTACAATGTACGGAACACTTAAAAAAGGTCCTCGTTACCTGGAAATGGCAGAAGGCTATGTTACAGGTATCGCTCTTGACGAAGATAATGAAATTATCGGTTATCAGTTCGTAAGCCTTGGCAAAATGACTGACTTCATCAAAAAAGGTGATGACCCGAACACAGCATGGGAAAAAGCAAAAGGTCAGTACGGCCGTGTTGCAGATGCTGTTAAGATCATCGACCCACGTAAAGAATAATTATACCGATTATAATTTCAGGAGGATAAGTAAATGGCTTTATTTGAATCATATGAGAGACGAATTGACAAAATCAATTCAGTTTTAAACAGCTATGGAATCGCTTCTATCGAAGAAGCAGAGAAAATCACTAAAGATGCAGGCCTTAACGTATACGATCAGATCAAAGGCATTCAGCCGATCTGCTTCGAGAACGCTTGCTGGGCATACATCGTAGGTGCAGCTATCGCAATCAAAAAAGACTGCAGAAGAGCAGCTGACGCAGCAGCAGCTATCGGTGAAGGACTTCAGGCTTTCTGTATTCCTGGCTCCGTTGCTGATACACGTAAAGTAGGTCTTGGACATGGTAACCTTGGTAAAATGCTTCTGGAAGAAGAAACAGACTGCTTCTGCTTCCTGGCTGGACATGAGTCCTTCGCAGCAGCTGAGGGTGCTATCGGTATTGCTGAAAAAGCAAACAAAGTTCGTAAAAAACCTCTTCGTGTTATCCTGAACGGTCTTGGAAAAGATGCTGCTCAGATCATCTCCCGTATCAACGGATTTACATATGTGGAGACAGAGTATGATCCATACAAGAACGAAGTTAAAGAAGTATTCCGTAAATCTTATTCTGAAGGACTTCGTGCAAAAGTTAACTGCTACGGCGCTAACAGCGTTCCGGAAGGTGTTGCTATCATGTGGAAAGAAGGCGTTGACGTTTCTATCACAGGTAACTCCACTAACCCGACACGTTTCCAGCATCCGGTTGCAGGTACTTACAAGAAAGAATGCAACGAAAAAGGAAAGAAATACTTCTCCGTTGCATCCGGTGGTGGTACAGGACGTACACTTCATCCGGACAACATGGCAGCAGGTCCTGCTTCCTACGGTATGACAGATACACTTGGACGTATGCATTCTGACGCTCAGTTCGCAGGATCTTCTTCCGTACCGGCTCACGTAGAAATGATGGGTCTGATCGGCGCTGGTAACAACCCGATGGTTGGTATGACAGTTGCTGTAGCTGTAGCCGTACAGGAAGCTGCAGACGCAGGAAAGTTCTAATATTTGTATAGAATATTAAACGTTTATAGCAAAAAATCCCCTCCACGTAAGTGGAAGGGATTTTTTTATCTCTAATCTCTCTGGAAAAGATCTCGGGTATATACTTTATCTTTTACATCATCCAGGATCTGACTGTAACGGTTTGCGATGATACAGTCGCTCAGATTTTTAAATTTATCAAGATCATTGACAACTTTGCTTCCAAAGAAGGTAGATCCGTCCTTCAGGGTTGGTTCATAGATGATCACGGAAGCACCCTTGGCTTTGATTCGCTTCATGACTCCCTGAATAGAAGACTGACGGAAGTTGTCAGAGTTGGATTTCATAGTCAGACGATAAACACCTACAGTGACTGATTTTTCCATGGAAGAATTGTAAGTATTTTCTTCATCATAACCGTAATAACCGGCTTTCTGTAATACACGGTCTGCAATGAAATCTTTACGCGTACGATTACTTTCAACGATCGCACTCATCATATTCTGTGGAACATCGTTATAGTTGGCGAGAAGCTGCTTGGTATCTTTTGGAAGACAGTATCCACCGTAACCGAAGGAAGGATTGTTGTAATGTGTTCCAATACGAGGATCCAGGCAGACACCCTGAATAATGTTCTGCGTATTCAGACCTTTCATTTCAGCGTAAGTATCCAGCTCGTTAAAGTAGGAAACACGAAGTGCAAGGTAGGTGTTTGCAAACAGTTTTACAGCCTCTGCTTCAGTAAATCCCATAAATAATGTATCAATGTTTTCTTTCAGAGCACCTTCCTGGAGAAGAGCTGCAAAATTGTGGGACGCCTGTACCAGTTTCGGATCATCCGGATCTGTAGCAACGATAATGCGGCTTGGATACAGGTTATCGTACAGTGCTTTGGATTCACGAAGAAATTCCGGACTGAAAATGATATTTGCTGTATTGTATTTCTTTCTGACAGATTCTGTATAGCCGACCGGAATCGTGGATTTGATGACCATGATCGCATGTGGATTTACTTTGAGGACAAGTTCGATCACAGCTTCAACGGCAGATGTATCAAAATAGTTTTTCTGACTGTCGTAGTTTGTCGGTGCCGCAATGACTATATAGTCAGCATTTGTGTAAGCAGCTTCGCCATCCAGTGTAGCTGTCAGGTCAAGCTCTTTTTCTGAAAGATATTTTTCGATATATTCGTCCTGAATCGGAGATTTGCGTTTGTTGATCAGATCAACTTTCTCAGGAATGATATCAACAGCAGTAACATGATTGTGCTGTGCAAGTAATGTTGCAATGGAAAGACCGACATAACCTGTGCCTGCGACAGCAATGTTCAAAGGAGAAGGAGATGGCAACCGGGAAGCGGACTGTTCAGTAAATGCTTCATCCGGATCAAATCCAAGGCATTCTCCAAGACTTTCCAGTTGTGGAATTGATGGAATAAAATCTTTTTTCTCCAGACGGGATAACAGAGAACGATTGATGCCGGTAGCATCAGCCAGCTCCTGTTGAGTCATGGATTTTTCTTTTCGCTTGCCGGAAACAAGTTCGGCAAGTCGTGTCATAGATAATTTTTTCATTGAGAATCTTTTTACCTTTCATAAAATGTTATTTTAAATAACAACATATAGCATATAAATTAATTCTGTTTAATTGAATGCTACCACATTGGCAAAAAGATTGCAATACAAAGAAAACAGGAAAATAAGAAAAATATTTTGAATGTTATTTTAAATAACAAATCTTCCGAACCCTTCGAAGCACAGAAAGTGTATGATTTTTCAGTTTTGATACAGGAGTGGCTTCTTCAAATGTAAGCATCTGCGAAGAAAGTGTAGCATAATAGGATTTTTTGTTCAGAAGAAGCTTTTGCTGTCCATATGCAAGAGGAAATTCCGACATACGGTGTAAACTGTGATAACAGATCGTATGCCCATCGCAATCCCAGCAAAATTCGATATGTGTAATACCAGAAAACATTTCGTATGGAATGACTGCTGTAAATTTCAGGAATACAGCAAGTTTCTGTCCATTAAAAAGAAAAACGTGTTCCGGATCTTCGCGGAAACAGCATTTTACCATATGTGTAGTATGACCGGTTGTGATTCGAAGAAACAGATTGGCTGGATATGGAAAACGCAGATAGATCTTAGCTGCACCCTCCAGCAGGATATCATGTTTCATAAGTTCCATGGAAGTCAGACGAAGCTGATAAGATGAAGCGTGACCGGTACTCAGATCGGGATATTGAAACCAGGCATCTTCGCTCTTGTCGTCAAACTGCAAAGTTCCGGAATCCGGTGCTTTTTTTATGCTCATGATATAGTCCTTCAGTTCCATGGATAGATTTTTCTGCTCAAGAATGATGTGGTCGTCAATCTGAAAAACAGCATCGAACAGCATTTTCAAAAAAATAGTTTTTTCATGAGGCGTCAATACGGTTTCTGGAATTTCATCAACTTTGAAGCGTCCCTGCAGATCGTACATGACATTGTACTGTACATAATCCGGAATGGCTCCGAAACGGGATTTCGCCTCATCCAATGCCCAGAATATGTAGTTCTTGAGGCAGTCAATGTACCATTCTCTGTGCGATTTGGAACCGTTCAGGGCAGAATTCATGGATGTACGGGCACGATACAGGTAGCGCCCCTGTGGGACAATGCCATATTGGGGATTCTCTAAAAGCAGTTCCATGATCGCCTTGGAATCTTCTGCATAACGAAGAGAGGTATCGAATGTATGATCGTTCAGAGCTTCTCTTTTGAAAAAAGCAGATGCTGATGACATCTGTACATAAGAATAATGCGTGGTCAGATCAATGACCTGCGCTTTGTCGGAAGCATATTTGTAATTCAGGCGATGTGGTTCGTTTTTTTGTTCGAAGTAAAAAATAGGAACAGAAACAAGATCCACCTCTTTATCATGCTCAATAAAAAAGTCATAGACGGAAGAAAGTGTATCAGGAGTCAGTTTATCGTCAGAATCCATGAAATTAACGTATCTTCCACGGGCCACAGCGATACCTGCATTTCGTGCGCTGGCAACGCCACCGTTGGGTTTGTGTATTACGACGATGTTTTCCGGATATTTATGCTGATATTCATCACAGATAGCTCCGGAAGCATCGGTGGATCCGTCATCGACAAGAATAAGCTCCACGGATTCGAGAAAACCTATATCCTGTGAAAGGATACTGTCAATTGCCTCGGAAAGGTAAGGCGCTACATTATAGACAGCTGTTACAATGGAAAATTTAAAAAGGTAATTGGTATTTGTCGGTTTCAACACAATCTTCTCCTTCATTTCATAATAAAATTATCCTATCACAAAATTGCTGTCCGGTGTAAAAATTATGGGTTTGTGACAGAAAATTAATATTTGGGGCAGTTATTCGACAGAGGACTGAAAAAATATCATGGAAAATGATTGCAATTAAATAGTAAACAAAGTATGCTATAAATATTGAAAAAACGAAATGGTGTATGAGATTAGAACTATGAAAAAAATTACGGTAATTATTTCTGCAGGTGATACAGATAAATATATGGAAGAAACGCTGGATTCACTTTCAGCGCAGTCAATCGTAAATGATATCGAGATAATCGATCAGACAAAGCCCGGCCAGATAACACGCGGGGATGACGTATTAAATAAAGCAGAGGGGAAATATCTGTATTTTATGAATAGTGGGGATTTGCTCACTTCATTTGCTTTGGAAGAGTTGTGGAATATATGTGAGACGAAACATCTGGATATTCTGCTGTTTTCCGGGGCAGTTTTTTATGAAAATACAAAACTCGCGAAACGATATAAAAATCTTTCAGATGAATTTTACAGATGCGGCTCTTACGCGCAGGTAATAACAGGGAAAGAAATGCGAAATCAGCTGAAAAAGAATAAGGATATATTACCGCCCGTATCCATGCAGATTTTGAAAAAAGATTTACTTATCGGGGAAAAAACGGACTTTCATAATAGAATAGATACAGATAGATGCTTTGTAAAACGTATTCTGTTGAAGGCTGAAAGAGTTTTTTGCGTAAATGATATTTATCTTTATAAGAGAATAACAGAACCATCCGGTGTGGGCAAAATGCTGCAGGTATTAACGACACCGGGGTATTTGGTGAAAAAGATATTCAGGTATATGAGAAAAAACGGAATAAAATGTACAGGCATAGCAATCATTCGAAAGCTTCGTGCAAGATAATGACAGATCAGGAGGAATGGAAGATGGCAAAAGTATCCATACTAATGCCGGCATGCAATGTTGAAAAATTTTTAAAAGAATGCATGGACAGTGTAGTAAATCAGACTTTAAAGGACATAGAGATTATTTGTATAGATGATGGATCCAGAGATTCAACAGGGAATATTCTGGATGAATATGCGCAGAAAGACAATCGTATCAAAGTGATCCATAAAGCGAATTCGGGGTACGGACATAGTATGAATGTTGGACTTCAAAATGCGGCAGGAGAATATATAGGCATTATTGAAACGGATGATTTTGCAGATCTTAATATGTTTGATGAATTATATAAAGCAGCAAAAGAAAATCATGCAGATGTTGTGAAATCAAACTATTATTCTTATGTATCGCAGCCGGAACCTCAGAGCACATATTATGAAGTGCTAAAAGAATATGATCTGTATGATCAGGTGTTCAGACCGGTGGAACATCCGGAAATCTTTCGGGTGAGACCATGTATCTGGAGCGGGATTTATCGGAGAGAATGGCTGTTGGAAAATCATGTATCTTTTGCGGAAACACCGGGTGCTTCCTATCAGGATACAGGGTTTGCGTTTAAAGTATGGGCAAGTGCGGAAAGAGCATTGCTGGTTCGTGATGCCTACCTTCATTATCGCACAGATAATGCAAATTCATCGGTAAAAGCGGCTGCCAAAATATATTGTATCTGTGATGAATTTAAATCTATTGAAGAATTTCTTGAAAAACGACCGGAGCTAAAAGAAGAACTGGAGAAACCGGTTATATCTTTGAAATATATATCTTATCGGTGGAATCTGTTCAGACTTACAATGGAATTCAAATATGCTTTTTTGGAGAGAATGCATAAAGAACTTTCAGAGGCGAAGAACAGGGGACTTTTTGACAAAAAATATTTTACGGAAAAAGAATGGACAGATATCAATCGATTAGTAGATGATATGGATGCTTTTTTTGATGAAACATTTCGAAAAGAACTACTCAGGTTTGGAAGCGAAGCAGAACTGGCGAAGGCATTGAAAAAAAGCGAAAACAAGGTGATAAAGCTTCAGAAAAAAATAGATGACATGGAAAATTCTTCATCTTTAAAAATTGGAAGAGCAATTACCTTTGTTCCGCGAAAGCTGAAAAAAATGTTGCATTAATCAAAGGGGAATAGATATGAGTAATGATATACCTGCGGTTTCGGTGATAATTCCGGTATACAATGCGGCAGAATTCTTAAAAGACGGATTAAACAGCCTGCTGAAGCAGACTCTGAGAGAGATTGAAATTATCTGTGTGGATGATGGGTCAACAGATGGATCACTGGTAATTCTGAAAGAATTCGAAAAAGCAGATGCCAGGATCAGAGTCATTCATCAGGAAAATCAGGGAGCAGGAGCAGCCAGAAATAATGGAATGGATGTTGCAAGAGGAAAATACCTGGCTTTTCTGGATGCAGATGATTTCTTTGAGAAAAATATGCTGAAAGCCGCATATGACAGAGCGGAAGAAACAGAGGCAGAAGTATGTGTGTTTAATGCAGACCTCTATGATCATACAGAGAAAGTATACAAAAAATGCACATGGGCATTTCGGAAGCAGTATTTTCCGGAAAAAGAGCCGTTTGCAGCAACTGATGAAAATGTAAGAAATAATATTTTTAGAATGTTTAATGGCTGGCCATGGGATAAATTATACCAGAGGGAGTATGTCAGGAGATTGGGAATCAAGTATCAGAATCTTCGAACAACAAATGATATGCTCTTTGTTTTTATTGCGCTTGCCTGTGCTTCCAGAATTTCTACAGTAGATGAGGTCTTGATCCATCAGAGAGTCAATGTCAGAACATCTCTGTCGCGTACAAGAGAGAAATCATGGGATTGTTTCTATATTGCGCTTTTGGCTATGCAAAAGGAGCTAAAAGACAGAGGTTTATATGATACCTTAGAAAGGGCATTTGTTAATTGGGCGCTTAATTTTTCACTGTGGCAGTTAAATACAATGACAGGGAGTGCATATGAAAAGACATACAGACTGCTCAAAAGAAAGGGTTTTGACTGCCTTGATATCAGCCGTCATAACAGAAGATATTTTTACAGCAACAAAGAATATGATAAATTCCTGAAAATCTATACAACACCTTATGAGAAGAGTTCTGGTTATTAAAAGGTAAAATAATTTATTGCCAGAGATAAACAGAAACCTCAGATTACAGAAGTCCATTTTTCTCTGTAATATAATAAGAATCAGAATACGTGCATAAATTGACAATACAGCAGATAAGAGGAAAGAGATTATGGCAGACAAATTTAAGCTCAGCAGAAAAGCAAAGAAAATCATATTGGGCGCATGTATCGGAGGTGTGGTTGTTCTTACGGCGGGGCTTTTTACTTACATACATATTGCAGATACCAATACACTTGGAAGAAAAATATCTATTTACGGGATGGATGTTTCCACGCTGACGGCAGATAAGGCAGAACAGAAGCTTCTGGATGCTTTTCGCAGCCGTAAGGTACAGTTCAAAGAAGGTGGCTCGGATGTCTATCAGACAACGGTGAGTGAACTTGGATATGATCTGGATGAGTCAGCACTTAAAAGTGAGCTTACAGAATTGCAGACAACGCGGGAAGCAAACAGAAAGATCTTTGCCACGCAGGAAGATTACAAGATCGCATATCAGATCCAGAAGGATGAAGAACAGGAAAAGAAAGCTCTTGCGTCTTCTAATTTTGGAGGTAAAGAGCGTACGGCATCCGTGGATGCAGCGGTTCAGTATGACGAACAGCAGAAGCAGTTTGTTCTGGTCAATGATGTGCAGGGAAATAAAATTGATGAGACCAGACTTCAAAGCTATGTAGATCAGATGCTGGATGATAATTTTCGGCTGAAGCTTCTTGGTGGGGATATTCAGATCACATTGGATACAAATGTTTATCAGCAGCCTTCTGTAACGGTTTCTGATGAAATGCAGAATAAAGTTACAGGACTGAATGATCAGTTGAATAAATATCGCAGTACTACAGTTACATATACATTGGGAAGTACGACGGAAGTAATTGATGCAGGAACAATCGAGACATGGCTGCAGATTACAGATGACAGTCTGAATATTGATCAGGAAGCAGTGAAGTCTTATGTACAGAATCTTGCAGCGAAGTATAATACCATCTATGTTCCACGTACATTCCACACATCCTATGGAAATGATGTCACGGTATCCGATAATGAATATGGATTTCAGATCGATCAGGATGGAGAAGTGCAGCAGTTGCTGACAGATCTTGCGAGTGGTACTGCAGTTACACGAGATCCGGTATACAGCATCAGTGGTATGCAGCGTAACGGTGCAGATGATCTGAACGGAAGCTATATAGAAGTAAGTCTGGATAACCAGCATCTGTGGCTGTACAAAGATGGAGCACTTGTGACAGAAACAGATATCGTCAGTGGAGCACCAAAAGCCGGCAGGGAGACATACAGAGGAGCATGGCCGATTGCCTACAAGGCAAGTCCATATAACCTGAGCAGTCAGGAATATGGATACAACGTAAAAGTAAATTATTGGATGCCATTTGTATATGGGCAGGGGCTTCATGATGCATCCTGGCAGTCTTCTTTCGGAGGAAACCGATATAAAAGTGGCGCCGGAAGTCATGGCTGTATCAACCTTCCGACAGATCAGGCAGCACTGATCTATAATACGATTGACGGCGGATATCCGATCATTATTTATTAAAAAGATACATAAAATGCAAAAGACCAGTCCGAAAGTGGGCTGGTTTTTTTGTGCAGAAATATTTTAAAAGGTATTCCGGATAAATGAGGAATGTAAGATTAATTAAAAGGTGTTTCATTGACATTTTTTTGGCAAAATAATATAATAAAATGGCATATGTGAAGGAGGAAGTTATGGCACATAAAACAGGACTGGAAGATTATTATGTAATTAAAAATCAAAAGAAACTTCATTTCGGCTATACGACCGGATCCTGTGCGGCGGGAGCTGCAAAAGGTGCCACGGAAATGCTTCTCGGAGGTCAGAAACAGAACGAGACAGATCTTATGACACCAAAGGGAATTCTTCTCCATCTGGAATTGCATGACGTCTGTATGGAAAAAGATACAGTGATCTGCGCAGTACGTAAAGATGCGGGGGATGATCCGGATACGACGAATGGAATTCTGGTCTATGCCAGAGTGGAAAAATGTCCGAAATCCTCTGAGATTACGGTCGATGGAGGGAAAGGTGTCGGAAGAGTGACGCGTCCGGGACTTTCACAGAAAGTGGGAGAAGCAGCAATCAATCCTGTGCCAAAGGCCATGATCCTGAAAGCAGTGGAGGATGCAGCAGATCGATACCACTATGAGGGTGGCCTGAAAGTAACGATTTCTGTTCCAGAAGGTGAACAGATCGCGAAAAAGACTTTTAATCCCCGTCTGGGAATCCAGGGTGGCATCTCTATTCTTGGAACGTCCGGTATCGTAGAACCTATGAGTGAGAAAGCCTTGATTCAGAGTATTCAGGTAGAAATGAAACAGCATTTTTCACAGGGGGAACAGTATCTGATCGTGACTCCGGGAAATTATGGGGCAGATTACCTCAGGGAGCATATGGATCTTCCTTTTGAAAAAAACATCAAGTGCAGTAATTATGTAGGTGAAACCATTGATATGGCAGTGAACATGGGAGTAAAGGGGATTCTTTTTATTTCGCATATTGGCAAATTTGTCAAAGTTGCTGCCGGAATCATGAATACACATTCACACAGCGCAGACGGACGTATGGAGGTTCTGTGTGCGGCAGCAATACGCTCCGGAGCAGATCTGGAATGTGCCAGAGAGATTCTGGCATGCAACACGACGGATGAGGCCCTGCATGTGCTTGATCGTTATCATATTTTACAGAAAGCGATGGAGGATGTGACCCGACATATCCAGTTTTATCTGGATCATCGTTCTTATCAGCAGATCCTTCTGGGTGCAGTGATCTTTTCCAATGAATTTGGATATCTTGGCCAGACAGAGCATGCAGAAGAACTGATCCGTAAAATAAATTCAGCTGAGAGTAAATGACAAATTAAACAATTATATATAAAAAAGGAGAATAAAAACATGGTACATTTTGTTGGAGCAGGACCGGGATCACCGGATCTTATCACAGTCAGAGGTAAACAGTATCTGGAGGAGGCAGATGTGATCATCTATGCAGGTTCGCTGGTAAATCCGCAGCTGCTGGAATACAGCAAGGATGTTTGTACGATTCATAACAGTGCGAAGATGACACTGGAAGAAGTCATCTCCGTTATGGAGAGAGCAGAAACAGAAGGGAAGATGACTGTGCGTCTTCATACAGGTGATCCTTGTATTTACGGTGCAATCCGTGAGCAGATGGATCTTCTGGATGAGAAGGGCATTATGTATGACTATTGTCCTGGTGTCAGTGCGTTCTGCGGTGCGGCAAGTGCCCTGAATCTGGAATATACTCTGCCGGATATCTCACAGAGTGTGATCATCACAAGAATGGAAGGCCGTACACCGGTTCCATCCAAAGAAAGCATTCAGTCATTTGCAGCTCATCAGGCAACGATGGTCGTTTTCTTAAGCACCGGTATGCTGGAAGAACTCAGCCGCAGACTGATCGAAGGCGGATATACAGCTGATACGCCGGCGGCAATTGTATACAAGGCAACCTGGCCGGATGAGAAGAAATTTGTCTGCACAGTAGGCACGCTTGCACAGACTGCTGCAGAAAACAATATCACAAAGACTGCACTGATGATCATCGGGGATTCTGTAAAAGCAGCTCACTATGATCGCTCAAAACTGTATGATCCGGGATTCACTACCGAATTCCGTGAAGCAACAGAGTGAGAACGCGCAGTAAATAATCCGATCTAAATGGAGAATTAAATAATGCGTATTTCAATCATTTGTTTCAGTCTTACAGGATATATGACTGCGGAAGACCTGCAAAAAGACCTTCAGGGCAAAGGTTATACGGCAGAAATTTATAAGAAAAGTAAATATCTCGATGATTCGATTGCGGAAAGTACAGGAATCTGGGCAGGCCGCCATTTTGAGACAGATGATGCGATTATTTTTGTCGGAGCCTGTGGAATCGCGGTGCGCAGCATTGCACCTTACGTAGCAAGTAAGAAGTCTGATCCGGCGGTACTGGTGATCGATGAATGTGGAAAGTTTGTGATATCTCTGTTATCAGGACATCTTGGCGGTGCGAATGAACTGACTCTGGAAGTTGCGGAGCTTCTGGGTGCAGTTCCAGTCGTAACGACAGCGACAGATCTTCATCATCGCTTTGCAGTGGATGTCTTTGCAAAAAAGAATTGCTGTGGAATTCAGAATATGAAAGCGGCAAAGGCGGTTTCAGCAGCCTTGCTTGCGGGAGAACCTGTTGGATTTTACAGTGAATTTCCATGGACAGGAAAGTTGCCGGAAGGCCTGGAAGAGCCTTCGGAAGACACGCAGGATAAACCGGAGATTGGAATTGCAGTAACCATTCATCCAACCTGTAAGCCGTTTACATCCACGGTGCAGATCATTCCCAGGGTGGTGACACTGGGAATGGGCTGCCGCAGGAATAAAGAAGCGGATGTAATTGAAAAAGAAGCTAGTGTCTGTCTGGCGGACGCGGATATATACAGCCAGGCAGTAGAGAAGCTGACAAGCATTTCCATCAAAAAAGACGAAGTGGGGCTTCAAAAACTTGCAGAAGACTGGAGAATCCCGTTTATCACATTTGAGGAAGAAGAGCTGAGTCATGCAGAGGGGGAATTTACCCCTTCCGAATTTGTAAAAAAGATCACAGGCGTGAATAATGTCTGTGAACGAAGTGCAGTCCTGGGTGCGGAGCAGGGCCGCCTGATTAAAAATAAGACAGGGAGAAATGGCGTGACAACCGCGCTTGCACTCCGGAACTGGGAGGTTCATTTTGAATAAAATATATGTAGTTGGAATCGGACCGGGAGGCTGTGATCAGATGACCGGTATTGCAATGAATGCTTTGAAAGACAGTGATACGATCATTGGATATACGGTATATGTGGATCTTGTCAAAGATACATTTCCAGATAAAGAATATCTGACCACACCAATGAAAAAAGAAGTGGACAGATGTGTGCTGGCTTTTGAAGAGGCTATGAAAGGCAAAAGGGTTTCCATGATCTGCAGCGGTGATGCCGGAGTCTATGGTATGGCCGGACTGATGTATGAAGTAGGAGAAAAATATCCGGAAGTAGAACTGGAAATCGTTCCGGGAGTAACAGCCGCACTTGGCGGAGCGGCAGTCCTTGGTGCACCGCTGATCCATGATTTCTGCCTGATCAGCTTAAGTGATCTTCTGACTCCATGGGAAAAGATTGAAGCAAGACTTCTTGGTGCATCTCAGGCGGATTTTGTAATCTGTCTCTATAACCCCTCCAGTAAAAAACGCCATGATTATTTACAGAAAGCCTGCGATCTGATGATGCAGTACAAATCTCCGGAAACAGTTTGCGGAACAGTATGCAATATCGGAAGAGAAGGGGAAGAATATCAGGTTATGACATTGAAAGAACTGCGAGATAGACAGGTTGATATGTTCACCACAGTATTTATCGGAAATTCCCAGACAAAAGAAATAAATGGCAAAATGGTAACTCCAAGAGGATATCGGAATGTATAAAGCAATTGTTTTTGCTGGTACTACAGAAGGTTATGAAATCAGCCGGTTTCTGAGTGAAAATAAAGTATCTGTACTTGCCTGTGTCGCGACGGAATATGGATCCAGATCTCTTGAAGAAAATGAATTTTTATCGATTCGTGCAGAACGCCTTGACAAAGAACAGATGCAGGAGCTTTTTGCAGCAGAAAGACCGGAACTGGTTTTGGATGCAACACATCCATATGCGGCAGAAGTGACAGTAAATATCCGTGAGGCCTGTGAAAACACAGCAGTTTCTTATGTGAGAGTCCTTCGTGAAGGAGGCGTTCACAAAGATGCAGTTTATGTAGAAAATACAGAGGCAGCAGTAGATTATCTGAAACATGTATCGGGAAATGTTCTGCTTACGACGGGCAGTAAGGAACTTTCTGCTTATACAGAAATTCCGGGTTATCAGGAAAGAATGTTTGCAAGAGTCCTTTCCATTCAGAATGTGATCGAAACCTGTCGCATGCTGGGATTCGAGGGCAAAAATCTGATTGCCATGCAGGGCCCTTTTTCGAAAGAATTGAATGCTGCCATGCTGCGTCAGTATGACTGCAGATATCTGGTAACAAAAGATTCCGGAAAAGCAGGCGGATTTGAAGAAAAGATTCAGGCTGCCACAGAATGTGGCGCAATTCCTGTGATCATTGGCCGTCCGGTGCAGGAAAAGGGAATTTCTGTAAAAGAATGCAAACGTATGCTGCCAGAGAAATTTGGATTCCAGCCGACACCACATGTAGTTCTCCTGGGAATTGGAATGGGAAGCAAGGAAACATTGACGATTCAGGGCAATGAGGCAGTGGAACAGGCGGATCTGATCATAGGCGCCAGAAGGATGGCAGATGCAGTGGCACTTCCGGGACAGGATGTCTTTTATGAATACAGAAGTGCTGAGATTGCAGAGTATATTAAGAAACATCCGGAATATGAAAAAGTTGTGATCGCACTATCCGGTGATGTCGGTTTTTACAGTGGGGCAAAAGGACTTTTGAAAGCTTTGGACGGAAATGCCGAAATCATCTGCGGTATATCCTCTGTTGTTTATTTTATGTCAAAAATTGGTCTTTCATGGGATGATGCAAAGATTGTCAGTGCACATGGAAGAGTATGCAATCTGGTATCCCTGATTCGAACAAATCAGAAGGTTTTTGCAATTCTTGGCACTTCAGATGGAACCGCACATCTTGCACAGAAACTGACGGATTATGGAATGGGTGAAGTGCAGCTTTATGTCGGGGAGAATCTGTCTTATGAGGATGAGAAAATATTTGTAAAACAGGCGATGGAACTTACAGATTACAGAGGAGATGCCTTGAGTGTGATCTGTGCCTGGAATCCGGATGCAAAAACAGCATTGACCACACATGGACTTCCAGATGATGCATTTACCCGTGGAAAAGCACCGATGACCAAGACAGAGGTACGAACAGTTTCGCTGGCAAAGTTATGTCTTAAAGAGGATTCGGTCTGCTATGATATCGGGGCCGGAACTGGTTCTGTATCTGTGGAGATGGGACTTCGTGCAAGTCAGGGAAGCGTATATTCCATTGAGAAAAAAGAGGATGCACTTGTGCTTCTCGAGGAAAATAAAAAGAAATTTGCGTTAGATCATATGAGGATCATAGCAGGAACGGCCCCTGAAGCAATGGAAGAACTTCCGGCTCCTACCCATGCTTTTATTGGTGGATCTTCCGGAAATATGAAAGAAATTGTGGAACTTCTTCTTGAAAAAAATCCACAGGTTCGTATGGTCATAAATTGTATTACACTTGAAACGGTCGGAGAAACTTTGTCCTGCATAAAGGAAATGCAGACAGAACGCAGCGAGTGGAAGTGGGAGAGTGAAGTTGTGCAGCTTGGTGTGTCCAGATCCAAAGAAATCGGCAGATATCATATGATGATGGGAGAAAATCCTATTTATATTATTACCATACAGGCGCATAAAAAGGAGAATTTTGTATGAAAGCGGCAAGAATTCTCCTGGCAGCAGGAGCCAGTGGAAGCGGAAAAACGCTGATCACATGTGGACTTTTGCAGGCACTGGTGAATCGTGGTCTGAAAACAGCATCTTTTAAATGTGGGCCGGACTATATTGATCCGATGTTCCATAGTCGTGTCATAGGCGCAAAATCAAGAAATCTGGATACCTTTTTTACAGACAGTGAAACTACAAAATATCTCTTCTGTGAAAATGCGGTGGACTGTGATATTTCTGTTATGGAAGGAGTAATGGGATTTTATGACGGTGTTGCAGGGACAACAACGAAAGCAAGTGCTTACGATCTGGCGTCTGTTACAGATACGCCTGTGATTCTGATCGTAAACAGCAGAGGTATGAGTGTTTCTCTTGCAGCATATGTGAAAGGCTTTATGGAATACAGGAAGGACAGTCATATACAGGGTGTGATCTTTAATCAGATGTCACCAATGCTCTATCCACGAATGAAAGAACTTCTGGAGAAAGAACTGAATATAAAAGTTCTTGGATATGTTCCCAAAATGGATGATTGTGTGATCGAGAGCCGACATCTGGGGTTAGTGCTTCCGGATGAGATCCCTGAGTTAAAAGAAAACCTTCACCGACTGGCTGAGGTTCTGGAAAAAACTCTGGATATTGATGGAATCCTGCAGCTTGCAGAAAGTGCACGAGAATTATCTGCGAAAGAACCTCGGATAGATTTCTGTCTGAAACATCCCCTTCGGATTGGTGTGGCGGACGATGAAGCATTTTGCTTTTTCTATGAAGATAATTTCCGGCTTTTGCGAAAGATGGGGGCAGAGCTTGTACACTTTTCTCCGATCAGAGATAAGAAATTACCGGCTGGACTGGATGGATTGCTTTTATATGGAGGTTATCCGGAATTAAATGGAAAAGAACTGGAAAAAAATACATCTATGAGAGAAGAAATACAAAAAGCACTTAGCGGTGGTATGCCATGTATGGCAGAATGCGGAGGCTTTATGTATCTTCATGAAGAAATGGAAGCAATGGATAAAAAATTTTACCACATGGCAGGCGTGCTTCCGGGCAGGGCATATCGTACACCACGTCTGAATCGCTTTGGCTATGTGACATTAATACAGAATCATTCAGTTTTGGGATGTGAGACATTAGGAGAGATCCCTGCTCATGAATTTCATTATTTTGATTCTGAAAACTGCGGGAAAGCATTTCATGCAGCAAAACCGGAAAGTATGAGAAACTGGGAGTGTATTCATGGCACAGAAACTATGCTGGCTGGATTTCCACATCTTTATTATTATGGAAATCCAAAAGTTGCAGAGGCTTTTCTTAAAGAATGCATGAAATACCACAGCAGACGGGGAGAGTGACGGAGTTGATATATACATACCATACAATTGCCCTGGCAGCAGGGTTTATCTTAGATTTGATATTTGGAGATCCCAGATGGTTGTACCATCCGGTGTGCCTGATCGGGAAGCTGATCTCCAGTTTTGAGAAGGGAATCAGAAAAGTATTTCCCAAAACAGAAAAAGGTGAACTGGCTGGAGGACTGGTTGAAGTAATACTGATCTGTGTCATCACATTACTGGTTCCGGCATTTGTTTTGTATTTTTTGTATATTCATCTTCCGGCCTTAGGTGTGCTTTTGGAAACCTTTTGGTGCTATCAGCTGCTTGCTACCAGATCATTGCGTGATGAGAGCATGAAGGTTTATGATGCACTCAAAAAGGGAACAATTGAGGATGCACGTCATGCGGTTTCTATGATCGTGGGACGTGATACGGCGGAGCTGACGGAAGAGGGTGTGACCAAAGCAGCGGTGGAGACTGTGGCAGAAAATACTTCTGATGGTGTGATCGCACCGATGATCTATATGGCAATCGGTGGTGTACCTTTAATGTTTTTGTATAAGGGAATCAATACCATGGATTCCATGCTCGGGTATAAAAATGATAAATATCTGTATTTTGGAAGATGTGCGGCGAAACTGGATGATGCAGCCAATTATCTTCCATCCAGAATTTCCGGCTGGCTGATGGTTGCCGGAGCTTTTGTGATCGGACTTGACAGCAGAAACGCATCCCGTATTTTCAAAAGGGACAGCAGAAATCATGCGAGTCCGAATTCGGCACAGACAGAAGCTGTAATGGCTGGTGCACTGGATGTACAGCTCGCGGGAAATGCATATTATTTTGGAAAATTATATGAGAAACCTACAATTGGAGACGCGATTCGGGAAATAGAGACAGAAGATATTCGTTATGCGAACCGCCTGATGTATGCAACGGCGATTCTGGGTGTGATCATCTGTGTTTTGTTCCGCGTTGTGTTTCTGTAACGGGACACAAAAAGGAGAAAAAGAATGACGAAGCACGTACATGGCGGTAATATCTATACTTATAAGAACTGTCTGGATTTTTCGGCAAACTGTAATCCACTGGGAACGCCGGAAAGTGTAAAGCAGGCGGTACGTGACAGTCTTGAATATATGAAAGATTATCCGCAGGTCGGATATGCACCTTTGAAAAAAGCAATTGCCGAATATGAAGGTGTGGCATCCGAATCTGTGATCTGTGGAAATGGAGCGGCGGAACTGGTATTTTCTCTGTGTCAGGCAGTAAAACCGAAGAAAGCACTGATTCCGGTTCCTACTTTTGCAGAATATGAGCAGGCGCTTACGAGCTGTGGCTGTGAGGTAGAACATGTACTTCTCAGAGAAGAAGAGGGATTCAGTCTGCAGGACAGTTTTATCAACTGGCTGCACAGAGACCTTGATATGGTATTTCTCTGCAATCCGAATAATCCAACGGGAATTTCGATAGATAGAGAATTCCTTTTCCGGGTTTTACGTGTGTGCAGAGAAATGGATATCCTTCTGGTCGTAGATGAATGTTTTCTTGATTTTATGGAGGAACCGGGCAGATACACACTGAAAGCACAGTTATCCAGATATCACAATCTGTTTCTTTTGAAGGCATTTACCAAGCGTTACGCGATGGCGGGAATCCGACTGGGATATGGTATTACTGAGAATACGGAACTTCTTGATGCGATGACGCAGGTGACACAGCCATGGAACATTTCTGTTATGGCACAGGCGGCAGGTATTGCTGCACTGAAAGAAACTGCATATGTGGAAGAGGGGCGACAGATGGTATTCCGGGAAGCAAAATATCTCAAAGAAGAACTGCAGCGTCTTGGCATGGAAGTCTTTCCGTCAGAAGCGAATTATATTTTCTTCCATGGACCGGAAAATTTATTTGAAATATGTGTGGAACAGGGGGTTCTGATCCGTGACTGCAGCAATTACTCTGGTTTGCGAAAAGGATATTACCGTGTGGCCGTCCGAACACATGAGGAAAATCAGGAATTGATCCGTGCAATGCGGGATGGCACCACAAAAGCGGCAGTGGCACATGCAGAGGTACTGAAAGAAGAGGAACAGGCATAAGTCTGATACGAAAGGGAACAGATATGGCAAAGACGATCATGATACAGGGAACCATGTCCAATGCAGGAAAGAGTCTTCTTGCTGCCGGACTTTGCAGGATATTTCATCAGGATGGATACCGTGTGGCACCATTCAAATCGCAGAATATGGCACTGAACTCTTTTATAACCAGTGAGGGCCTTGAAATGGGCAGAGCACAGGTTATGCAGGCAGAAGCGGCAGGTATAGAACCATCGGTCCTGATGAATCCGATTCTTCTGAAACCGACAAATGATATTGGCTCTCAGGTCATTGTAAATGGGGAAGTTCTTGGTACCATGAGTGCCAGAGACTATTTTAAATATAAGAAAAAACTGGTGCCTGACATTATGAAGGCATTTCATAAGCTGGCAGAAGAAAATGATATCATTGTGATTGAGGGGGCTGGAAGCCCGGCGGAAATCAATCTGAAGAGCGAAGATATCGTTAATATGGGAATGGCAAAGATGGCGAAAGCGCCGGTGCTTCTTGCCGGTGATATCGATCGTGGCGGTGTGTTTGCACAGCTGTATGGAACGGTGGAACTTCTGGAAGAAGATGAGAGAAAAATGATCAAGGGTCTGATCATCAATAAATTCCGAGGTGACAAATCAATTCTGGATCCGGGTGTGGCAATGCTGGAAGAGAAATGTAAGATTCCGGTCGTTGGTGTTGCACCATATATGAACATTCAGGTAGAAGATGAAGACAGTCTGACAGAACGCTTTGACCGTCATCAGGAAGTTGGAGTGATCGATATGGCGGTTATTCGTGTACCACGTATTTCCAACTTTACAGACTTTAATCCGTTTGAAAGTATTCCGGGGGTTTCGTTGCGTTATGTACAGCATCCGTCAGATTTGAAGCAGCCGGATGTGATCTTTCTTCCGGGAACCAAGAATACGATGGATGATCTGAAATGGCTGCGTGAAAGTGGCATGGAAGCACTGATCCTTAAGGCAGCGGCATCCGGTACACTGATCTTTGGTATCTGTGGCGGCTATCAGATGCTGGGAGAAAATTTAAGTGATCCACATGGTGTGGAAGCAGGCGGTACGATGCGTGGAATTGGTCTTCTTCCGGTAGATACCGTGTTTGCAGAACATAAGACACGTACGCAGGTCTGCGGAAAATTCCTGGAGCTGGATGAAGAGTTTGCACCTCTTAAAAACATAGAATTTACAGGATATGAGATTCATATGGGTGAGAGTACCTGGAAAAATGGGGCTGTAGCAAGTACTTCTACATGTGATACTGTGACAGGGACAGAGAAGACAGAAGGAACATTTTATCACAATGTATGCGGAACTTATGTTCATGGCATTTTTGATAAAGAAGAGGTTGCACTTGGTCTTGTTCGTGCAGTAGGCATAAGAAAAGGTATTGATGTGTCAGAGATGGAAGGCGTGGATTTTGCTGCATTCAAAGAAACACAGTATGATATCCTGGCATCGGAACTTCGGAAACATCTGGATATGAAGAAAATCTATGAGATCCTTGAGCAAGGTGTGGAGGATATTCTGGAAGAAAGTGAAGCAGAAGGAGAAGCAGAGAAATGAAAGTAGAGCTTGAAAATGTAAAACCAATGGAGATCGAAAAAAGAAGTTTTGAGATTATTACAGAGGAACTTGGTGATAAACAGCTGCTTCCCGGAACAGAACTTATTGTCAAACGTTGTATTCATACAAGCGCAGATTTTGATTATGCGGATAACCTCTGTTTTTCGCCGGATGTAGTAGAGCGTGCGATGAAAGCAATCAAAGAGGGCGCCTGCATTGTTACGGATACGCAGATGGCAAAGGCGGGAATCAATAAACGTGCACTGGCCCGTTATGGTGGAGAAGTCTATTGTTTCATGTCCGATGAGGATGTGGCAAAGATTGCAAAAGAGAATGGAACCACAAGGGCGACAGCAAGCATGGACAAAGCTGCTACTCTCGATAAAAAACTGATCTTTGCAATCGGAAACGCGCCGACTGCACTGGTGAGACTCTATGAACTGATCGAAGATGGAAAACTGAATCCGGAACTGATCATTGGAGTTCCGGTTGGATTTGTGAATGTTGTACAATCGAAAGAACTGATTATGGATTCGGGAGCACCTTATATAGTTGCGAGAGGACGTAAAGGCGGAAGTAATATTGCAGCCTGTATCTGTAACGCATTACTTTATATGATCGATAATCGAAGAGATTAAATACTGACACCTGCCTGGATGATGAAATGCCGGACAGGTGTTTTGTGATTATTTATTAAGAAGTCGGGACAGAAGCTGACAGGCAGGGGCAAAATCGTCTGTCGTAATGGAAGAACAGGAGAGCAGAATGGTGATCGTAGCTGCATTTTCTTCAAGAATCAGAAGAGACATTCCATGCATGCGGGCTTCTTTTTTTAGCTCAAGACCTGTTCTGGCATAAGGAATGGTCAATGCCAGACTTGTTCCTGCGGCACCGGTCTGGATCGTGCAGTTGCTGCCGAATGTATTTCGCACCTCGTTTTCAAGAGCCTTCAGCTTCTGAGCATACAGCTTTTTTAATTTTTTTGTCTGTGAAGTCAGATGACCGTCACGGATAAACTGACAGAGTGCAATCTGTTCGGCTTTGGAAGCAGTCTGGCTGTAGCGTTCTGCAACAGCTGCATATTTTCTGGAAAGAGAAGGCGGCAAGACCATGAAGCTTAAGCGAATCGATGGAAGCAGCAGACGGGAAAAAGAACCAATATAGACAACGCCATGTCCTCCGGCAAGATTAAAGAGGGAAGGTGTTGGACGTTGAAAATAAACGAATTCATTCTCAAAATCGTCTTCGATGATCAGACTGCCTTTCGCTGCAGCGTAATGTACCAGTTCCATACGACGGCTGACGGGCATGATCTCTCCCCATTTCGTCATATGTGCGGGAGAAACATAGATTACGTCACAGTCTTTGTTGCGGTATTGAACTTCAAAACCATAATCAGAAAAAATAGTACTTCCCTGCACAAAAGAAGCGTTTGGAAAAGAAACGGTTTTTCGGTCATGGATCAGAGGACAAAGAAGATTCAGAATGCTCTGAACTCCGGCCCCGATCACAATATCGTCAGCAGAACAGTTGACGTTTCTTCGCTGACGGATGTAGTCAGCAAGTACCTGACGAAGATCGGCTTCACCCTGGGGTTCTCCATAGGAGAGAAGACGGTCACTCTGACGAAGTGCGCTTTTGATATAACGCTGCCAGAGGTCAAAACGGAAACTTTCATGATCGACACCGTTGGAAGCAAAGTCATATTGTATTGAAGGCAGATTCGCATGCCAGGAGGTAGTGGAGACTGGCTTTTGCTCTGCAATATTAGTTACATAATAGCCGCTTTGTGCACGGGCAACAATGTAGCCGTCTGCGGCCAATTGCAGATAGGCATTTTCAATAGTTGTACGGCTGAGCTTCAGTTCTGCAGAACATTTGCGAAGAGATGGCATGCGGCTTCCGGCAGGAATTCGCCGTTCCATGATCAGATTTTTGTAATGTTCATATACCTGAAGATACAGGCATTCTTTATTGGAATGAAAAGATAAACTCATAAACTGTCCTCTGAAAAATGAATAAAAGTGGTTATTTTTATAAATACACTTAGATGCTATTCTAAATCAGATAATGAGAAAATGCAAGACGAGGAGATAACAGATTGAAAAAGATTGCGGTATTAAATGATTTATCAGGAATGGGAAAATGTTCTCTTACTGCAGCAATTCCGGTGATTTCCGTTATGGGAATCCAGGCATGTCCGCTTCCGACAGCGGTATTAAGTGCGCAGACGGGTTTCCCTTCTTATTATTGTGATGATTATACGGATCGTATGGATGCGATTATGGAAGAGTGGAAGAAGATGGATTTTTATCCGGATGGAATCTATACAGGATTTTTGGCAGACGCACGTCAGGCCGATAAAGCAGTTGAATTTATTGAACAGTTTGCAAAAGAAGACACAAAGATACTTATAGATCCTGTTATGGGGGATAATGGAGAAGAGTATCCGATTTATACGGAGGCACTCTGTGAAAAAATGCGTTTTCTGGTCAGAAGAGCGACGGTGATAACACCAAATCTGACAGAAGCGCTATTGTTATTATATGGCGCACAGCGTGCACATGTATTGTGGAAGGAGCTATCACTTATGGATGAGGAGAGATTGCTGAGATTCACAGAAAGTACAGGGAAGGAACTTTCAAAAGAGTTTGATACGGAAGTGGTTATTACAGGAATTGATCTTCCTGCGAAGGAGAATCATCAGGAGATAGGAAACCTGATCTGTCAGGATGGCAATACGACTTGGGTGACTGCAGCAAAAGAGGGTGGCAGTTATTCCGGTACAGGTGATCTGTTTGCATCGGTTTTGAGTGCCGGTATGGTGAAAGGAATCGACACGGTGGATTCTGTGCACAGGGCCGTGAAGTTTCTGGCGAAGGGGATTCATGATGCGGTAGTTGAAGGCACCGACCGGAATGAAGGAATTTGTTTTGAAAGATATCTTTCTGAATTAGCTGCTGAAAATTAGAACTTTAGAATTACATTTATATAATTCACGAAAAGCTTCCTAATCTGTTCAGTCACAAGGCTTCGGAGTCCGGAAGTACTGCAGAGGGTGACTTACACAGATGACAGGAAGTTTTTCTGTTTTGTCTATAAATTAGGGATTGTGATTGTTGATATGACGAAGTACGAAATGTGAAGAGTTATTTTTGCTATCTACCTAAAAGATGGTAATTTCAGCAGTAAGTTCAGAGAAAGGACAGCTTTGGCGCAGAAACTGTCCTTTCTTCGGAATATTTACTGTGTGAATTCCCAGTTATCTTTTAAAGATTCTTTTTCTTATAGATAAACCATGATGCAATCGCTGTAAACACGATCAGATATGTCATAAGTATCGCAATTCCCGACATTGCAAATCCCTCTCCTGCAGAGATGCTTCGGATCATATGACTTGTCTGGGAAAGCGGCAGTGCAGAGATAAATTTTCCAAGAAAACCAGGAAGCTTTTCTGTAGAGAAAAATGTATTGCACAGATATGCCATTGGCATGATGATGTAGTTCGAAAAACGCGGTACATCTGCATGGTTTTTGGCAAGGAATGAAACGACAACACCGATTGCAGAAAAAACAGCTCCATTCAGGAACATGACAAGGAAAGACCAGCCGTTAAAGATCAGTCCGGTGTCGATCGGCATTGTCAGAACCAGAATAACGCCACCTGCATAAAAACCACGAAGGCTTCCGCCGATGATCTGACCGGCAATAAACTGCCATAACGGTGTAGGAGAGATCAGTACCTGATCGAAAGCCTTCTCATAAAGTCGCTGCACATTCAGATTCTGTGCAATGGCATTAAAGCTTCCATTCATTGTCGTCAGTGAAACAACACCCGGGATCAGAAAGTTCAGATAAGGTTCTCCATGTGAGATTGTCTGGATTCCCATTCCAAATACGACCAGATACATCAGTGGGGCAATCATTGCCGCCAGCGTGATCTTGTAGAAATCTCTTCGAAATTCGACCCATTTTTCCCATAAAATTGTAATAATTCCCATAACTAGATCCTCCCTTATGACGGCATCAGATGTCGTCCGGCACGTTCAACAAACACATCTTCCAGCGTTGTTTCGCGTAGAGAAGCCTGTCCGGAAAGACCGGAGAGATAGGCAATTGCTTCTTCACGACTGTGAAAATAATGACTGTGAGTTTCGTCTCCGGCAAATTCATCAACGGTGTAATTTCCAAGACTGTCGATCAGTCCGGCCGGAGTATTGACTTCCTCCAGTTTACCGTGGTCCATCAGAGCTACACGGCTGCAGAGATTCTGAGCTTCCTCCATATAATGAGTAGTCAGAAGAATGGTCAGGTTTTTGCCGTTTAATTTGCGGAGCAGATTCCACATCTGACGACGGGAAAGCGCATCCATACCGGCGGTCGGTTCATCCAGAAGCAGGATCTCAGGATCTGTCAGGAGGGCCCGACATACCATCAGTTTCCGCTTCATGCCGCCGGAAAGCTTACGGACTGTTCGTTTACGAAACTTGATCAGATCACAGAACTCCAGAAGTTCTTCTGTACGACGTTTGATTTCTTTGCGTGGCATGAAATAAAGACGTCCCTGATATTCCATGATCTCGTCCATATTCATGTCCTGGCGCATGGAGTACTCCTGTGTGATTACACTGATCTTACGCTTGAGATCCGGTCGGTTTCGTGTCAGCTTCTGTCCATCGATCAGGATTTCTCCTTTAGTCGGAAGAAGAAGCGTAGAAAGAAGACTGATCGTCGTAGTCTTTCCGGCACCATTCGGTCCAAGAAGACCGAAGAATTCTCCGGTCTCAATTTTGAGATCCAGAGAATCCACAGCAGTAAAATTATCAAATGTTTTTGTCAGATTCTTTGTTTCGATCATTTGTGCTCCTTCGCAATGATCAGAGAATAGTAGCCGGCATCATCCGGAATTTCCTCAACTCCATGATAGATATGTTCCTCTGGCATGCCACAGTTTTCAACCATGAGGACATCACGGCCGCTTTTGGCGAGAATTTCCTTTACCTGATTCATTTTCTTTCCTGATTTCATCAGAATGTAGTTTCCGGATTCTGTCAGTTCACTGTCAAGACGATGGACAGCAGGAACGATATGAAGCTGTTCGTTCCATTCAGACAGAGAAATGTTCAGTCGTGCAGCTGCAGCACAGAAAGAAGTGATTCCGCTTACCAGCTCTGTGTGATATCCGTCTGCCTCTACGCGATGCTGCAGATAGGAAAAAGTAGAATATACACATGGATCACCAAGAGTCAGGAAAACAACATTTTTTCCCTGATCAAGACAGGCTTCCAGAGCTTTTGCGCCTTTTGCATGATTTTCTTCAAGTTCCTTTGCATCATGTGTCATCGGCATGTAGATTGGAAGAAGTTCTTTTTCTTCCAGCTCTGGAACTGCCTGTACTGCAATTTTATAGGCAACGGTTTCTTTAACGTCTGCACCAGGTACAGCGATGATCTCATTTTCACGGATCATGCGAACTGCCTTTAATGTCATTAATTCTGGATCCCCAGGTCCGACGCCGACTCCATATAATGTACCTTTCATTGATAAAACCTCCTGAATTCATTTTTGAAATGATCTTAAATTTACATTATGCTGTGAAGTCTCATTCACAGACATATCTTTTTTATTATACTAGAATTGTATAGTGTTTGCAATGTAGGATTTGCTGTGTTATCATAGTTTCTATAGATAAAATTTGGCAATGTTTAAAAAGAAAAAAATGGAGTAGAGAAATGAAAAGAAAACTTTCAAGTCTGATTGCTGCTGTATTTATCGGCATTGGAGCTTTTTCCTGCATCTGTCAGGCGGCAGGCATGGATATTGACAAAGAGGATGGAGAATATTCCATTCAGGTGGATCTTGAGGGCGGAAGCGGAAAGGCAAGTGTGACATCGCCGACAATTCTGACTGTGAAGGATGGTCAGGCTTACGCACAGATCCAGTGGAGCAGTTCAAATTATGATTATATGATCGTAGACGGAGAGAAATATCTTCCGACCAATGAAGAAGGTATGAATTCTGTTTTTGAGATTCCGGTGCTCAGTATGGATGAAGGAATGCCGGTGATCGCAGATACAACAGCAATGGGAGCACCTCATGAGATTGACTATACGCTGACCTTTTATTCGGATTCTATTGGTTCAAAGAGCCAGCTTCCACAGGAAGCAGCCAAGAGAGTCGTGGCAGTCGCCGTTGTGATCATTGTTGGTGGGGGAATCCTGAATTATTTTGTTAATAAAAGAAATCGCTGTTAGATATGTTGAATAGAATTGAAGAGAAGAAGGGCTGGTTTCAGTGAAACCAGTCCTTCATTACGTCAAAAATCTGAATGAGTTCCTCGTCGGAGATCACATAAGGAACCATGGAATACATGTAGTTTAAGAAAGGTCTGCAGAAGACCCCGCGTTCATAGGCAAACTGCTGGAAACCTTCCAGGGTCTTTGGATCATGGACTTCGACGCAGGTACAGCCGCCCATGATACGGACTTCTTTGATGCGCGGGTCAGAGAAATTTTCCATTTCCTGACGGGAAATCTGTTCGATATGCCGGATCTTGCTCATATAATCGTCACGTTCAAAGATCTCGATTCCCTTAAGTGCAACGGCACAGGCAAGTGGATTTCCCATAAAGGTCGGACCGTGCATCAGGGCAAGGCGGTCATCGTCACTATAAAAAGCGTCAAAGACTTTGTGGTTTGCAACGGTGACAGCATGTCCGATATAACCGCCGGTCAGGGCTTTTCCGAGAACCAGGATGTCCGGAAGGACAAGGTCGGCTACAAAGCGGTTTCCGGTACGTCCGAATCCTGTTGCAACCTCATCAAAAATCAGAAGCACATCATATTGATTGCACAGTTCTCTGGCACGTTTCAGGAAAGAAATATCATACATCCGCATGCCGCCGGCGCCCTGGAGCAGCGGCTCTACGATAAAGCAGTTCAGCCGGTCATGATACAGTTCAAATGCATCCTCAAGCGCCGGGATCTCTGTCGGGATATGAACGACGCCTTCTTTTTTGTCAAAAGCGAAATGATAATCTTCGTCATCTCCGACTTCCATTGCCTTGAAAGTGTCTCCGTGGTAGGCATGTTCCAGAGCCAGCACCAGAGGGCGTTTCCTTCCCTGATTGGTGTTGTACTGGAGTGCCATCTTAAGAGAGACTTCTACTGCGACACTTCCCGAGTCAGAAAAGAAGCAGTAGTCCAGGTCACCCGGAAGAAATTCCTGAAGCTTATCAGAAAGTTTTTCTACCGGTTCATGGGTGAGACCGCCGAGCATTACATGGCAGAAACGGTCAGCCTGTTCTTTGATGGCGGCGGTCAGCTCCGGATGTTTGTAGCCGTGGATCATGCACCACCAGGAAGAAATTGAATCGATCAGCTTCTGGTCTTTGGTGTAGAGATGCACGCCTTCTGCATCCAGAATCCTGTAAGGTTCTTTCATTGTTTTCATCTGTTCATAAGGATACCATATCATCTGATCTTCACCTCGTCATAAAGTGCACTCAGCACATCTGCATCTGTTTCAAGTTCTGTGGCATTGTCCTGTACCTTCGCAAGCACAGGAAGCCCTGTCATATGTTCACACATAAAAATATTATCTTCTTCCATGATGTTCCCCGGATGGTAATGATTAAAAATGATGCCCTTAAGCGGAAGGTTGTGTGCCTTCATATATTCGAAAGTCAGGACAACACTGTTGATCGTGCCAAGACCGGCATCGGCGATAAGGATACTGGAAAGATTAAATTCCCGGATCACATCTTCAAGCTGGATCTTATGCTCATCAAAACAGAGAGGGCAGAGGATTCCGCCGCTTCCTTCCATGGTGATGTAGTCATAGTTCTCAGCGACTTTCGCAAAACCTTCGCGGACAACAGCGAGGTCAACAGGATTTCCTTCCACGCGGGATGCAAGGTGTGGTGACCAGGCATTTTCATATACATAAGGGCACATTTCGTCAAGCGGCTGTGAGATCCCGGACATCTGTCGCACAAAAAGTGCATCGCCCGGGATCAGGCTTTCGTCTGACCGGCGGTCATTTCCACTCATGGCTGCTTTGTAGTAAGCTGGATTTTTGCCTGCCTGTGCAAGTTTTTTTACGATTAGTCCGGCAATAAAGGTTTTGCCGATATCTGTTCCGGTTCCGGTGAGAAAAATTGCTTTGCTCATTTTTATTTTACACTTCCTTCCAGTATTCAGGAGTTACGTCACGTCCCATGTCAGCGAGCATCTTGCGGTCGCTTCGGATCGTCGCACATGCAACGGTGGTCAGCATGTTTCCGGTGATGGAAGCGGAAGCTCCGGCTTTGAAAGCAGTTTCTCCGTCGTTGGTGAGAAGTGCGCGTCCGGCAGCGAGACGGATGTTTGCCTCCGGGTTGATATAGCGGAAGAAGGCGATCGTACGCAGGATATCCGGCTCAGAAAGTTCCGGTAGATGTTCCAGAGGTGTTCCTGGGATCGGCATCAGAGCATTGATCGGGATGGAATCGATGCCAAGTTCAGCAAGGCTGATCGCCATATCCAGACGGTCTTCCCAGGTCTCACCCATGCCGATGATACCGCCGGAGCAGGCACACATGCCTTCGGCTTTGACTTTTTTGAGGGTCTCGATCTTCATGTCGTAGGTGTGTGTGGTACAGATATTCGGGAAATTTCTACGGGAGGTTTCGATGTTGTGGTGGTAGCTGGTCACACCTGCCTCGTGAAGACGGTGAAGTTGTTCGGCAGAAATAAATCCCATGGAAGCGCAGAGGTCAATCTTGCATTCTCTGTGCATGGTCTCGTAAGCATGGATTGCCTGGTCGAATTCTTTTCCTGTCAGAGCTTTTCCGGCGGTGACGATGGAAAAACGGTCGACACCTTCGGACTCATTCATCTTACAGGCTTCAAGGATCTTTTCCTCTGGAAGAAAATTGTAAACTTCGCAGGAAGTGTGGTGGTGTGCGGACTGTGCACAGTATTTACAGTCTTCCGGACATCTGCCACTGCGTCCGTTGATGATTGAGCAGAGGTCTACTTTGTCTCCGATACAGGCTTCTCGAATGCGGTCTGCACCTTCACATAATTCATCCAGATCGCAGGTGAGAAAGAAGGAAAGATCATCCTCTCTTGTGATCCTGCGTCCGTCAATAATTTCCTGGGCTAAAGTAAGTGGGTTCATTTTGCTGTCTCCTCCGTATGTAATAAAGTTGTATTGGAATCAGAAAGGTACTGGATCACGACCGGACGAACACGTCTGGCAATGATGGCCCCAAGGATGCTTAAAGCGATGTCACCAGGTACTGCAAGAAGGAAGCAGTAGAGGATGAGCGGCCAGATTCCGATTGGTGTGTCGATCACATAATTGCAGATCACATAGTAGTAGATCATGCCGCAGGCATAGACGATCATAAGTCCAGCCAGGTTTGCGAGCAGGTAGCGGAAGATCGTCTTTTTCTTCAGATGTTCTGCGATACGTCCTGTCACGTAAGTTCCGAGGCAGAATCCAATGATATAGCCAAAACTCGGCTTAAAGACATACCAGAGACCGCCGCCCTCAGAGAAGATCGGAAGCCCTGCAAGCCCCAGAAGCATGTAGGCAACGACAGAGATTGTTCCACGTTTAGAACCAAGCAGCAGCCCTGCAAGCATCGTAAACAGATACTGCAAAGTAAAAGGAACCACCGGCACCGGGATCTTGATAAAAGCCCCCGCCGCAATCAGCGCAGTAAAAAGACTGCAGTAGATTAAAGTTTTCGTCTTTGACATTTGTAAACCTCCAAAATCATTATGGTTTACAATTTTAAAAGAAAGAAAAGATAATGTCAACTAAAAAAATAGAAAAGTTTACAATTGCATTTACATTTAAAACAAGACCGTTTAATGTTGGGGACATGTGGGAGTGGTACTGATCTCTACGATTTTCTTCAGCACTTTTGGAATAGAAAACTGGAAAATCCTTGCACGCATCTGGGCGGTCATTCCGGTACTTAATGGAATCGTATTTCTGACTTCCCCGATCTATTCCCTGCATGAAGAAGGAGAGAAGATTGATCTGAAACGCTTTATGACCTATAGCAGTATTCTCTGTGTGATTTCCTATCTCTGCATTGCTTTTGTACCGGTTCCGATGCTCAGTTTCGTTGGCTGTGCAGTCTGTGGATTTTCTGTTGGAATTATGTGGCCGGGAACATTCAGCATTGCATCGGCATCCATCAGAGGTGGAGGTACGGCAATGTTTGCATTGCTTGCTCTTGCAGGAGACCTTGGCTGCTCCGGTGGTCCGACACTTGCAGGTTTTGTATCTAGCAGTGTGGGGAATAATCTGAAAATGGGAATTCTTGCGGCAATCGTATTCCCGGTGCTTTTACTTATGGGAATTCAGATATGTAAAAAGAGTCAGGAGAACTGAATAAAAGAGAAGCGTACATTATAAATGAATATGGAAAAAGGTCTGGACCTTTGAGAATGATACAGTTCCATGCTGCGTAAACAGGCAGAGAAAAACTGTAAATATTCCCGATGGGTACAGACCTTTTTGCTTTATAGGACATTACTGCATAGATATATTATTTCATGGAATCAATGGCTTTTTGTGCATGCTCCACATACATCCTGCGTATTCCAGGATATTCACCCAGTCCTTTGATGATCGGACAGACTTCAAATCCGGCATTTTCAAACTGACATACCCAGGAATCCGGAGAATCACCAGCCATATCATTGTGTGCATGATCGCCTGCTACGATCATAAAAGGTGTTACATAGATTTTGGATGGCTGGAAAGATGTTACTTCTTTTACCAGATCATGGATGGTTGGATCAACTTCGACGGTTCCGATAAAAACATTGGCGTGGGCGGACTCTTTGAATTTCTGATCAAGTCCTGCATACGCGGTGTTTACCTGATGGGTTGTTCCATGTCCCATGAATACAAGAGCTTCTGTTTCTTTCAGATCAGAAAATTCTGTTGTTACTGCGTTGATTGCCTGTGATTCATCTTTCGAATCTGCAAGAAGAGGAGTTCCAAATGCGATTTTGTCAAAAGATTCTTTATAAGAAAGAACTTCTTCTTTCATAATATTATTCTCGATACCGTCCAGGATATGGGTCGGCTGAACAACCACCTCCCGGATCCCGTCTGTGATCATTTGTTCAAGAGCTTCCTTTACAGTCGGAACCGTATAGTTATCTCTTTTTTTCAGAATTGAGATGATAAATTTACTGGTCCATGCACGATAGATCCGATGATCCTGAAAAGCGTTTCTAATGTCCTGTTCAATCTTCTCTATAGTGGCTTTTCGGGATGCTTCATAGCTGGTTCCGAAGCTCACGACCAGAATCGCTTTATCTGTCTGCTGATTCATAAAAAGTATTCTCCTAAGTATTTATTTTTCGCGTATAAATGAATTATACAATACCGCGAAAAAAAGTTCAAATTTTTTCCAAAAACCTATTGACATTTCGGGTAAAAAGGAATAACATACTAAACATATCAAAGAGGTATGTTAATAAAAAACAGACACGAATAAATAAGTAAAAAGAAAGGCGGTAAACACCATGGCAAACATTTATAAAGGAACACTTGGACTGATCGGAAACACTCCACTTGTAGAAGTAACAAATGTAGAGAAGGAACTTGGACTGGAAGCAACTCTCCTTGTGAAACTTGAGTATTTTAACCCGGCAGGAAGCGTCAAGGACAGAATCGCCAAAGCGATGATCGAGGACGCTGAAGCAAAGGGAATCCTTAAAGAAGGATCTGTAATCATCGAGCCAACATCCGGAAACACAGGTATCGGTCTTGCATCTATCGCAGCAGCGAAAGGATACAGAATCATCCTTACCATGCCGGAGACCATGAGTATTGAGCGTAGAAATATTCTGAAAGCATATGGCGCAGAACTGGTTCTGACAGAAGGAGCCAAGGGAATGAAAGGTGCAATCGCCAAAGCAGATGAACTTGCTAAAGAAATCCCGAACAGCTATATCCCGGGACAGTTTGTAAATCCGGCAAACCCGGCAGCACACAAAGCAACTACAGGTCCTGAAATCTGGAAAGATACAGACGGAAAGGTAGACATCTTCGTAGCTGGTGTCGGCACAGGCGGAACACTTACAGGAACAGGAGAATACCTGAAAGAGCAGAACCCGGATATTAAGATCGTAGCAGTAGAACCTGCAACTTCCCCGGTTCTTTCCGAAGGAAAAGGCGGCCCGCATAAGATTCAGGGTATCGGAGCAGGATTCGTTCCGGAAGTCCTGAACACACAGATTTATGACGAGATCATGCCAATCGACAATGAAGTATGCTTCACAACAGCAAAACTTCTGGCAAAGAAAGAGGGCGTTCTCGTGGGTATTTCTTCAGGAGCAGCTCTTTATGCAGCAATTGAACTTGCAAAACGTCCGGAAAACAAAGGAAAGACTATCGTAGCACTTCTTCCGGATACTGGTGACAGATATTATTCTACAGCATTGTTTACAGAGTAAATCAGCAGATTTCGGATGTGTGCAATGTGCCAGTTGCAAATGTTTTGTACGGACTGAGAGGAAACGCAGACAGTGAAAGTAGCGTGCTACGGAGTACTCCGCAGTGTATAATATAATGGTTTTAAATCAAAAAAACAGAAAAGAGGATCAGATTCATGGGTGAAAAAATCACAAGAGAAAACAGAAAATTCAAATTTGAAACACTTCAGCTTCACGTAGGACAGGAACAGCCGGATCCGGTTACTGACGCAAGAGCCGTTCCAATCTACCAGACTTCTTCTTATGTATTCCGTAACTGCGATCATGCAGCAGCTCGTTTCGGACTGGCAGATGCAGGTAACATCTATGGTCGTCTGACAAACCCGACAGAAGATGTTTTTGAAAAAAGAATTGCAGCTCTTGAAGGTGGTACAGCTGCACTTGCAGTAGCTTCCGGTGCAGCAGCAATTACATATACAATCGAAAACCTTGCACAGAATGGAGATCATATCGTAGCAGCAAAGAATATCTACGGTGGAACAACAAACCTTCTGGAGCATACACTTCCGGCATACGGAATCACAACAACATTTGTTGATATCTTCAATCTTGAAGAGGTAGAGAATGCAATCCAGGACAACACCAAAGCACTTTACATCGAGACTCTTGGAAATCCGAACTCTGACGTTGTTGACGTTGAGGCATGTGCTGAGATCGCACACAGACATCAGATTCCGCTTGTTGTAGATAATACATTTGCAACACCATACCTTGTAAGACCGATCGAATACGGTGCTGATATCGTTGTTCATTCTGCAACAAAATTCATCGGTGGACATGGAACAACAATCGGTGGTGTCATCGTTGAAGGTGGTAAATTTGACTGGGAAGCTTCCGGTAAGTTCCCGTCTCTGACAGAGCCAAACCCGAGTTATCATGGAATCAGCTTTACAAAAGCATGCGGACCGGCTGCATTTGTTACAAAGATCCGTGCAATCCTTCTTCGTGATACAGGAGCAACTATTTCTCCAGTAAGCTCATTCATCTTCCTGCAGGGACTTGAAACACTGTCTCTTCGTGTAGAACGTCACGTAGAAAATGCTCTTAAAGTTGTTCAGTATCTGAATAATCATCCGCAGGTAGAAAAAGTTCATCATCCGTCTGTAACAGATGATGAAAGCCAGAAGGCACTGTATGCAAAATACTTCCCGAATGGTGGTGGATCTATCTTCACATTCGAAATCAAGGGAGATGCACAGACAGCCAAAGACTTCATCGATAATCTGGAACTGTTTTCACTCCTTGCAAACGTAGCAGATGTTAAATCACTGGTTATCCATCCTGCAACCACCACACACAGCCAGTGCACAGAAGAAGAGCTTCTGGATCAGGGTATCAAACCGAACACAATCCGTCTTTCCATCGGAACAGAAAACATCGATGATATCATTCAGGATCTGGACGAAGCTTTCAAAGCAATCCAGTAATTGAAATTCTGTAAAAAAACCAGATATGGTCTCACTGCGTTGGTGGATCTGGCTGCTCAGCCGTCCACCACACCGGTAGCCCTGAAAACCATTGCTGAGAGAAATGACATTTCTCTCCAGTTTCTGGAACACATATTTGCCTCGTTCCGCAGAACAGGCATAGTAAAAAGTGTCAAAGGCTCCCAGGGAGGATATAATCTGGCAAAAGCTGCTGACGAGATTACGGTTGCATCTGTGGTGGAAGCACTGGAAGGCAGTTACCACCTTGAAGATGAGGATGTTCTGGCGGAAAACAGTTATAAAGGAATTTCTGACACGATTCAGAAACTGGTGGTGGATTCCGTCAACCAGGAACTCGATCAGATTCTGTCAAATTTAACTTTGGCACAAATGAGCGGATATTATTCCGATCACTATGATAAACAGGAAATGTACTATATCTGAATATTACCGGGGGTTAGAGACACAGGGCTGTCCTGACTTCCGGTTCTTTTTTTACTGAGATCTGTCGAAGGAAGGCAGAGAGAGGAAATACATATGTCAATCAAAAAGATCGCAGAAAAAGCAGGAGTATCTATATCAACCGTATCACGTATCCTGAACCGGCCGGATTACAAATGTTCAGTGCCTGGCCTCAGAGAAAAAGTCTGGTCAATTGCCATGGAAATGAATTATGTTCCAAATGAGGCGGCACGTAACCTGAAAAAGGGAACACAGGCAAAAGAAAGCAAAATCTGGTATATCAATGTCCTTATGACACGTACAGATGAATCCAGAACAGATCCTTTTTTTACAGAATTGCTTAGGGTTGTAGAAAGTGAGATACATGAACATAACTGTATTTTATCAAAAGTCTGGTATATGCCGCTTTTTTCTGATGATCGAAAATGCAGAAGAGAAAATCTTGACCAGATCATTCAGCGAATGTATACTGAGACAGAAGAAAATAAAGACGGACTGATCATCATTGGACGCTGTAATCCGCTTGCTTTGAAGAAACTGAATCAGAAATACAGAAGTGTTGTATCTGTTAATCGAAATTCTACAAATTATGAAGTTGATGAGGTTTTGTGCGATGGAAAGAAAATTGCACAGATGGCAGTTGAACATTTGATCTCGCTTGGTCATAGAAACATCGGATATGTAGGCGGCTGCAGAAATGAAGATCGTTATGTTGGTTATCTGGATACGTTGAAGAAAAATAACCTGGATGTCATACCGGAGTATGTAGTAGAAACAGATCAGACAGAGAGAGAAGGCTATGAGGCAATGGAGAAGCTTTTGAAATCTGAGGACTGCCCGACTGGCATTTACTGCGCAAATGATATCACGGCTGTGGGTATACTGAAATATCTCAGAAAGTGCAGAAATCTGTATTTTACTCCATCCATTATAGCCAGTGACGATATTGAAGAAGCGCAATTTACCAAACCAATGCTGACGACAGTTGGTCTTCCAAAAGAAGAAATGGGACGATTTGCCCTGTATCTGCTTCTGGACAGAATGAAAGGCGGCCATTCGGGAGTAGTCCGAATGGAACTATCCGGGAAACTGCTGGTAAGAAACAGCTGCTCTCATGTTTCGGAGAGCTTCTGGAGTGATTACTGTATATAAGAAAAGTATAAGGAAGATTGATATGTGTATTAGAACAATTGAAGAGTTACAGGAAGATACAAGAGAAAAGCAGATCATAGATATCCGTGATGCCGCGGATTTTGAGAAGGAGACTTATCCTGGTGCGGTCAATATTTACTGGGAGGAATTGGCAGTGCATATGGATGAAATACGTAAAGACTGTCCGGTTTACCTGCTTTGTTATACCGGTCAGAAGAGTGAAGAAATCGCAGAAGAGCTGACAGAACAGGGATATGAAATCTACAGCATCAAAAATGGCTATCGTGCATGGCTTAAGATGAAGCTCAGCAAAATGATGGCTGATCACAATGCAGCGGAACAGCGTACAAAGGACATTGAACGAAGCATTATCAAGAAATTCCGCAAACCTATCTGGAGACGGTTTACGAAGGCAATCAGAGAATATGAACTGGTGCAGGATGGTGATAAAATTGCAGTCTGCATTTCTGGTGGAAAAGATTCCATGTTGATGGCAAAGTTGTTTCAGGAGCTTTCCCGTCATGGAAAAAAGAATTTTGAAGTTGTCTTTCTTGTAATGAATCCGGGATACAATGAGATCAACTATCAGACGATCAAAGATAATGCACAGATCCTGAATGTTCCGATCACAGTATTTGAGTCGGATATCTTTAATATTGTAGCATCTGAGGAACAGTCACCGTGTTATCTCTGTGCTCGTATGAGAAGAGGTTATCTATACAGCAAAGCAAAGGAACTTGGCTGCAATAAGATTGCGTTAGGGCATCATTATGACGATGTTATTGAAACGATCCTGATGGGAATGCTTTACGGTGCGCAGGTACAGACGATGATGCCGAAGCTTCACAGTACAAACTTTGAGGGAATGGAACTGATTCGCCCGCTGTATCTGATCCGTGAGGCGGATATCATTCACTGGGCGAATTACAATGACCTTCATTTTATTCAGTGTGCGTGTCGTTTTACGGAGCATTGTGCTTCCTGTGGTGGCACGGAAAAAGGTTCCAAGCGTGCAGAGATCAAGGAATTGATTCACGAACTTGCTCAGAAAGATCCGGTAATTGAGTATAATATTTTCCGAAGTGTTGAGAATGTAAATCTGAATACAGTCATTGGGTATAAACAGGATGGTGTGAGACATAATTTCCTTGATACTTACGATGATGTGAAATAGCTTCCGGCAGGATTGCAGCTGTTATCATAAATGATGGCAGCTGCTTTTTTATATGCCTGTGCAAACGTTTTCTTATAAACATATTTAAAAACTATGTTTATTGGTATATAATGCCATTAACGTAAAACATACCAATCACATATGTTAACGAAATGATCATCCAACGGGAGTGGAATAAATGATAAAAAAGAAATTCAGAAACATCTGCCTGGTATCAGTACTTGGAATAGCTGCATTTGCCGGCGTCTGTTCTTACGATGCCGGTGCAGGTTCAAACATACATATCATCAATGTTTCTTATGATCCGACAAGAGAACTTTACGAGTCCTATAATGAGATTTTTAAGGAACACTGGAAAGAAAAAACAGGACAGGATGTTGATGTGATCCAGTCACATGGAGGCTCCGGCAAACAGGCACTGGAAGTGATCAACGGCCTGCAGGCAGATGTAGTGACACTTGCACTTGATTATGATATTGATGCAATCGAAAATGCCGGCATGATTCAGAGTGGATGGAAGGAAGAACTTCCTGATGACAGTGCTCCGTACACATCTACGATCGTATTTCTGGTACGGAAAGGAAATCCAAAGAATATCCAGGACTGGGATGACCTCATCCGAGACGATGTCGATGTGATCACTCCAAACCCGAAGACATCCGGTGGTGCACGATGGAATTATCTGGCAGCCTGGGCTTATGCTCAGAAAATATATAATAATGATGAAGAGAAGATGGAAGCATTTATAAAGAAATTATACCAGAATGTCCTGGTACTGGATTCCGGAGCAAGAAGTGCTACGACCTCTTTTGTAGAAAACGGGCAGGGAGATGTGCTGATTGCCTGGGAAAATGAAGCATTTCTTTCTGTAAAAGATGATCCGGATGAATTTGAGATCATTGCTCCGAGCATCAGTGTTCTGGCTCAACCGTCGGTAGCTGTTGTGGATGAGGTCGCAGAGAATCGTGGTACAGAAGAAGTTTCCAGGGAATATCTGAATTATCTGTATTCTGATGACGCACAGAGAATTGCAGCTGAGAATTATTATCGCCCGGTCAATCAGGAAATTTTGGAGGAATACAGTGATGTTTTTGATCTGAATATGGAACTGAAGACGATTGATGATTTTGGCGGCTGGCAGGAAGTGCAGCGGAAACATTTTGCAGATGGAGGAGTTTTTGACAGAATCTATGGAAACTAGAAGATGAGGAGTGGATATTATGAAAAAAAGCAAAAAAAGAGTGATACCGGGATTTGGACTGACGATGGGTGTGACAATCACTATGCTGAGCATTGTTGTTCTGATTCCACTGGCGTCACTTGTAATCTATTCTTCCCAACTTGGGTTTAATGAATTTATTGAGGTTATAACCCGTAAAAGAATTTTATCCAGCTTTTATGTGAGTTTTATTACGGCTCTTGGAGCTTCTTTTGTAAATGCAGTGATGGGGCTGATCCTGGCATGGGTGCTGGTACGTTATGAATTTCCGGGAAAAAGGATCATGGATGGAATGATTGAGCTTCCATTTGCGCTTCCAACAGCAGTAGCAGGCATTTCTCTGACTTCCCTTACTTCGGATCAGGGACTGATCGGAAGCTTTTTTTCAAAGTTTGGAATTAAGATTGCCTATACAAAGCTTGGAATTACATTTGCACTGATCTTTGTAGGGATTCCTTTTGTAGCGAGAGCTGTTCAGCCGGTTCTTGAGAAACTGGATGGTTCTTATGAAGAAGCGGCAAGAGTTATGGGCGCAAAGCCAGCCTATATTTTTCGAAGAGTGATTCTTCCGGAACTTTTACCGCCGCTTTTGACTGGAACCGGACTTGCATTTGGACGATGCCTGGGAGAATATGGAAGCGTAGTATTTATTGCAGGAAACAGACCGTATGAAACAGAGATCACACCATTGATCATTATGTCTGAATTACAGGAATTTGATTATAAAAGTGCCACATCCATTGCACTGGTTATGCTGGTGGCTTCATTCCTGATTCTGTTTCTGATGAATCTGATGCAGGCACGCAATTCAAAAAGACTGAGAGGAGGCAATGCGTGATGGGTAAGAAAAAAGAATCAAAGCTGGTCAAATATCTGCTGATCGGAATCAGCATTCTCTTTCTTTTTGTTATGCTGGTGCTTCCTTTGTTTGTAGTTGTAACGGAGGCATTGAAAAAAGGATGGCAGGTTTATGTGGAAGCGGTGACAGATTCTTTTACGATCGCTGCACTGATGCTGACGTTAAAAGCAACAGTCATTGCGGTATTATGTAACACTGTTTTGGGCTTATGTGCAGCCTGGGCAGTGACGCGATTTCAGTTTAAAGGGAAAAAATTTCTGACGACTCTGATCGATGTACCAGTCACGGTTTCGCCAATCATTGCAGGTCTGATCTATCTTCTTGTATTTGGAAAACAGAGCATTCTTTACCCGTATCTGCAAAAAGCAAATATCCAGATTGTATTTGCTGTTCCGGGAATCATTCTGGCTACTGTATTTGTAACATTTCCATTTGTTTTTCGTGAACTGCTTCCAGTACTGGAGTCGATTGGAACGGATGAGGAAGAAGCAGCAGCACTTATGGGAGCAAAAGGATGGACGATTTTTTCAAAAATAACATTTCCACATATCAAATGGGCGCTGTTGTATGGAATCGTACTCTGTACTGCAAGAGCCATGGGGGAATTTGGCGCAGTATCTGTACTGTCAGGTCATCTCAGGGGACTGACGAATACATTGCCGCTGCATGTAGAAATTTTATTTAATGAATTCCAGTATGTTCCGGCATTTGCTGTATCATCAATTCTGGTAATCATGGCAATTATTCTTCTGGTCATTCGAAGCATCATGGAGTATAAAGGCAAAAAAGAGGAGGAAGCATAATGTACGTGGAATTAAAAGATATCAATAAAACCTTTGGGGACTATAAAGCTTCAGATCATGTTTCCTTCGGAATTGAGAAAGGAAAACTGATCGGTCTGCTTGGACCAAGTGGAAGTGGAAAAACGACAATACTACGTATGATTGCGGGACTGGAACAGCCAGACAGCGGGGAGATCATTATTGACGGAAAAGTAGTGAATGATATACCGGCAAGCGAACGTGGAATAGGATTTGTATTTCAAAGTTATGCGTTATTTCGTTACATGACAGTTTATGACAATATTGCATTTGGTCTGAAAGTACAGAAAGCGGATAAAACCTATATTAAAAAAAGAGTAACGGAATTGATTGAACTGATCGGACTGAAAGGACTTGAAAAAAGATATCCAAGTCAACTTTCCGGTGGTCAGAGACAGAGAGTGGCTTTTGCGAGAGCTCTTGCACCAAATCCGCAGCTTCTTCTGTTGGATGAGCCGTTTGCAGCGATTGATGCAAAAATCCGACAGGAACTTCGTACGTGGTTGAAGGATATGATTGAAAAACTTGGGATCACCAGTATTTTTGTTACGCATGACCAGGATGAGGCAATTGAAGTGGCAGATGAGATCATTATTACAAACCGGGGACATATTGAACAGAAAGGCAGCCCGGTAGAGGTATATCAGAGTCCTGAAACTGCTTTTAGTGCGTCTTTTTTTGGACAGGCGGCTACAGTCAGGGATTATCATGTCTTCAATTACTTTGAAGATATTCCGGGTGCAGAATATGCAATTGTACGTCCTGAGTTTGTAAAGGTGACCAGAAAAAATGAAGTACAGAAATACAAAAGTTCTGCATCGGAAGCAGATGTTGAACGTGTGGCTTTCAGAGGCAGTTATTTTGAACTTCAGCTGAAACTTGGAGAAGTTGTGCTGTCTGCAAGAAGAGGACTAGGTGAACCCCTGGTCCGTCAGGGAGAAAAAGTGGATGTGTTTGTACAGCGGCTTTTTGTAATAAAAGAAAACAAAGTATATGCACTGGAGAACAGCTCTGCAAGAGAAGATTATCTTGTAATCTGATGATTGACACTTGTTTTCCCTATAACCTTGTGGTATAATAGGTTTATGGAGGGGATTTCATGAAGATATCAACGAGAGGACGTTATGCGATCCGCGTTATGCTGGATCTTGCAGAACATAATAATGGAGAGTATATTCCATTAATGGACATTGCGAAAAGACAGGAGATTTCTGAGAAATATCTCGAGTCCATTGTTTCTGTCTTGAGCAAACAGAAATTTGTCAAAGCGCTTCGAGGAAAAGGTGGAGGGTATCGCCTGGTCAGGACTCCTGCTGAATATACGATCGGAAGTATCCTGCGTATCACGGAAGGTTCAATGGCACCGGTTGCCTGTCTGGATGATCATCCGAATCAGTGCGAGAGAGCGTCATCCTGCAAAACACTGCAGATGTGGGAAGGTTTCTATAAGCTGCTCAATGAATATTTTGACGGAATTACTTTGGAAGACCTTCTGGAGCAGAGCACAGATACAGGAGACTATGTAATCTGATGAATAGCGCGGAACAAAGGGCAGATCAGAATAAGTAAAATAGCTGTCGGATCAAGAGAACAGAACTGTCAGAAGTACAGTGGCTGTTCTTTTTTTCTGCGGAATAAAGTTTAAAATTGTAAATTTATAGAAAAAATGGAAAAAAGCATACATTACCTATTGACATGGTATGTTTATAGGTATATAGTAATACCAACACAAATGAAAAGAAAAAAGGAGCACAGGAATGAAAGAATACGGTTTTAATACAACTTTGCTTCATGGGACAGAGGGTAACAATCCTCACGGTGCGACACAGGTACCGATCTACCAGTCCAGTGCATTCCGTCATGATACAGCTGAGGAACTTGAGAAAATCTTTTCAAATAAAATGGCTGGGTATTCTTACACAAGAATCAACAACCCGACGATAGAATCTTTTGAAAAAAGGATGGCAAAGCTTGAAGGCGGGATTGGAAGTGTGGCGTGTTCTTCCGGCATGGCGGCACTTAGCATGGCTCTTATGAATGTCCTTCAGAGAGGAGACCATGTTGTTGCAGCAGCTGGCTTATATGGAGGAACTGTGGAACTTCTGGATGAGCTGAAAGTATATGGTGTTACGACAACTTATGTAAAAGTCAATACACCGCAGGCTTTTGAGGCGGAAATCACCCCTGAGACCAGAGCTGTTTTTGCTGAGACAATCGGAAATCCGAAACTGGATGTCACGGATATTCAGGGAGTTGCAGAAATTGCACATAAATATGGAATTCCATTTCTTGTGGATAATACAGTAGCGACACCTTATCTGATCAATCCATTGAAACTTGGAGCAGATGTAGTTATTCATTCCTCTTCTAAATATATCAATGGAAGCAGTGATGCAATCAGTGGTATACTGATAAGCGGCGGAAAGTTTAAATGGGATGCAGATAAATATCCAGGAATGAAAGAATTCAAAAAGTTTGGACCTTTTGCTTATCTTGCTAAATTGCGAAACGGATTGTTTCGAAGCATGGGAGCCTGTCTGGCACCACAGAATGCTTTTCTCAATAATCTGGGACTTGAGACACTTGGTCTTCGAATGCAGCGCCACTGTAGTAACGCCATGGAGCTGGCAGAGTTTCTGAATGGATTAGGACACGGCATTACGGTTTCCTATCCGGGACTTAAGGAACATCCATATCATGAGATTGCGGCAAAACAGTTCCATGGTGGATTTGGAGCAATCATTACATTAAGAACAGAAAGCAAAGAAAGAGCGTTTCAGATATTAAATGAATTGAAAATTCCATGGCTGGTTTCCAATATTGGAGATACCAAGACACTAGTGATTCATCCATCGAGTACGATAGCAGCTCATTTGTCACAGGAGGAAAAAGAACTCTCAGGAGTTTATGATGATATGATTCGAATCAGTGTCGGAATTGAAGATATAGAAGATTTGAAAGAAGATTTCAAAAGAGTAATAGAAGGAGATGACGAAAATGGCAAAAGTTGATTATGCAACCTTAAAAAAAGGCGGATTTATGCGCCAGAAACAGAAAAATAATTTTTCACTCAGACTTGCCTGCGTTGGTGGAGCTCTTACGGCAGAGAATCTCAAAAAGATTGCGGAAGTTGCAGAAAAATACGGAGATGGATATGTTCATCTGACTTCCAGACAGGGAGTTGAGATTCCTTTTATTAAATTAGACGATATTGATGATGTAACAGCAGATCTTGCCAAAGGTGGATGTCGTCCGGGTGTCTGTGGACCGAGAGTCCGCACAGTAACAGCCTGTCAGGGCAATGCAGTCTGTCCAAGTGGAAATATCAACAGCTATGACATCGCAGTAAAATTAAACGAAAGATATTTTGGACGAGAACTTCCTCACAAGTTTAAATTTGGTGTGACGGGATGTCAGAACAACTGCCTCAAAGCAGAAGAAAATGATGTTGGAATCAAGGGAGCAGCACAGATCAGCTGGAAAGAAGATACCTGTATTCATTGTGGTGTCTGCGAAAAGGCATGTCGTGAAGAAGCAATTTCTTTCCAGGATGATAAACTGATCATCGATAATGAAAAATGCAACTATTGTGGCAGATGTGCAAAATCCTGTCCGGTAGATGCATGGGATGTAAATGAGGCATTTCTTGTATCGTTTGGTGGTACTTTTGGAAATCATATCAGTAAGGGAAGAGAATTCCTTCCACTGATCACTTCTGAAGAGCAGCTGTTCCGTGTGACAGATGCAGCCATCCAGTTTTTTGCAGATCATGCAAATGCAGGAGAGCGATTCAAATTTACAATTGATCGAGTTGGAGAAGAAAAACTGTACGAAGTACTGAAAGGAGCTTATGATGGCTGATTATAAAATTGATGATACCGTAGATATTACGGATGTTGTATGTCCGGTAACATTTGTAAAAGCAAAGGTTGCGCTGGAGGAACTTGATGACGGACAGATTCTTGCTGTTCGTATGAATAATGGAGAACCGGTACAGAATGTTCCGAGAAGTATTAAAGAAGAAGGACATCAGATTCTGAAACTGGAAGACAATGGGGATGATACATTTACCCTGATCGTTAAGAAAGTAGAGGATGAATGATATGGCACTCAGAATCAATGCAGAGAATTTCGAAGAAAAAGTGTTAAAAGCAGATAAGCCGGTCCTCATTGATTTTTACTCTGATACTTGTATTCCATGCAAACAGATGGCAGGAATACTTGGGGATATCGAAGATGAACATGAGGATACTGTTTATATTTACAAAGTGAACGTAAATTATGATAAGGCACTTGCTGAGCAATATAAGGTTATGTCTGTTCCGACGGTGATCTGTTTTGTGAACGGAGAGCAGAAGGGGAAAGTAGTCGGACTGAAAGAACAGGAAGAAGTAGAAGCACTGTTTGAAGAATATCTTTGATAAGTTTATTTAATAAGTTTATGTGTGCGTGATCAAATATATAAAAGGAGAATAATCATTATGTTTATCAAAGTAGCAGGAGAAAAGAAAGAATATCCGGAAGGACTTACAGTTAAAGAACTGATTGAGAAAGAGGATATAGAAACACCACAGTATGTTACAGTAACTATCAATGATGAATTCGTAGAAAGTGGAGCTTTTGAATCCACAGAAGTGAAAGACGGTGATGAAATCGAATTCCTGTACTTCATGGGAGGAGGAGCAAGATAATGGCATTTACGAATGAACAGTTAGAGCGTTATTCCCGTCATATCATCCTCAAAGAGGTTGGTGCCAAAGGACAGAAAAAACTCCTGAACGCCAGTGTACTGATTATTGGGGCAGGTGGACTTGGAGCACCGGCAGCTATGTATCTGGCGGCAGCAGGTGTAGGAACGATCGGAATTGCCGATGCGGATGAAGTTGATCTTTCCAATCTTCAGAGACAGGTTATCCATACAACAGCAGATCTTGGAAAAGCAAAAGTAAAGTCGGCAAAAGAAACCATGCAGGCAATCAATCCGGATGTCAAAGTAAATACATACCGCAAGTTCATCACATCCGAGAATATCATGGATATCATCAAAGACTACGACTTTATTATTGACGGAACCGATAACTTTCCGGCAAAATTCCTGATCAATGATGCCTGTGTCATGGCACAGAAACCATTCTCTCATGCAGGAATCATCCGTTTCAAAGGCCAGCTTATGACCTATGTTCCAGGAGAAGGACCATGTTATAGATGTATATTTAAAGATCCGCCGCCGAAGGACGCAGTACCGACTTGTAAACAGGCCGGCGTTATCGGAGCTATGGGTGGAGTCATCGGAAGCCTTCAGGCAATGGAAGCAATCAAATACATTATCGGCAAAGGAGAACTTCTCACAGGAAGACTTCTTACCTATGATGCACTGTCTATGACTTTCCGTACCATTAAACTTCCAAAGAACCATGACTGCCCGGTATGCGGAGACCACCCGACGATCACCAAATTGATCGATTACGAGCAGGCAGAATGCGACATGCATATGTAATATGGATTATAGATTATAGACTATAGCCTTACGTGTGCGAGATCAAATATTTCATCGAAGATACGCTCTCGCTGCCTTCGACTGGCAGCGGATACTAAGGGATTAAAAAACAATCCCTAAGTACCGGCCGCCTCAGAGCATCTTCTCTCGAAATATTTATCCGCACACTGTGAATACGCAGAGATAACAATTATACTAAGACAAATTGCACTAAAAGATATATTACAATGCCTTCGGCACAGAATTTTGGTAGCCATTAGCTGAAACTGGCGAAGCTGACCGTGTGGAGCTAAATTCAAGTGTACAGATAAACAAATTCATAAGAAGATGCTCTGAGATGGTCGGTACTTAGTGACCGTATTGTGGTCACTTATGTACCGCTACCAATCGAAGGCAGCGAGAGCGTATCTTCGGTGAATTGTTTATCATGTACACGTAGTTATTAGAGGAACTTTTATTATGAAATTATATTTAAAAAAATCACACTATAATACCATCCTGACGCACTGCACCGCCGGCCTCCCAAATGAATCCTGCGGCCTCCTTGCAGGAACAGAAGAAGACGAAGAGATCACCGTCACGAAGGTCTATCTCCTCACAAATGTGGATGCCAGCAGAGAACATTTTTCCATGGATCCCAAAGAGCAGCTTGCAGCCCTCAAAGATGCCAGAGCAAACGGATACAAGATCATCGGAAACTTCCATTCCCATCCGGAATCCCCATCCCGTCCATCCGAAGAAGACAAACGCCTGGCATTTGACCCGACCATTGAATACCTTATCCTCTCCCTTATGGAAGAAGGAAATCCGGTACTCAAAGCATTCGGAATCGACAAAGAAAAAAATGTCACGATTCACGAGATCGAGATCACAGAATAAAGTAAGGAAGAAAAAACCATGAGCAAACCCTTACAGGTAAAACACTTACATACAGATGTCCTGATCATAGGCGGCGGAACTGCAGGCTGTTATGCCGCACTCACAATCAGCAGAAACTCTGGACTTAACATTCTTGTTGCAGAAAAGGCAAATATCAAACGAAGCGGCTGTCTTGCAGCAGGTGTCAACGCGATCAACGCCTATATTGTAAAAGGCCGCCGACCACAGGATTACGTAGATTACGCAACTAAAGATGCGGCAGGAATCGTCAGAAACGACCTCCTTCTGACAGCCGCAGAAGAATTTAACGAAGTAACGGCAGATATGGAAAAACTTGGTCTCGTGATCCTTAAAGATGAAAACGGAGACTATGTGGCAAGAGGAAACCGTAACATTAAGATCAATGGCGAAAACTTTAAACCACTTCTTGCGGATGCCGTATATAAAAGTGAAAACGTAGATGTTCTCAACTACGTAAACATCACAGACCTTCTTACGGAAAATGGAAGAGTCTACGGAGCTGTCGGTTTTTCCATCATGGAAGAAACTGCCTATGTGATCCATGCGAAAGCCGTTCTAATCGCAACAGGCGGAGCTGCCGGTCTCTACAAACCAAACAATCCGGGATTTTCCAGGCATAAGATGTGGTATCCTCCATTTAATACAGGAGCCGGATACACAATGGGAATCCGTTCCGGTGCAGAAATGACAACCTTTGAGATGCGTTTTATCGCACTTCGCTGTAAAGATACGATTGCTCCGACAGGAACCATCGCACAGGGCGTGCAGGCAAAGCAGGTCAACTCCAAAGGCGAAGTCTACGAGCATATTTATGGTCTGACTACCAGTCAGCGTGTGTATGGAACCGTCAAAGAAAACCAGCTTGGTCATGGCCCGTGTTACCTTAAGACTTCCGGTATCACATCCGAACAGGATCAGGATCTTCTCAAAGCATACCTGAACATGGCACCGAGCCAGACTCTCAAATGGATCGAGAGCGGCAAGATGCCGAGCGAACAGGACGTAGAGATCCAAGGAACAGAACCGTACATCGTAGGTGGTCATACAGCCAGTGGATTCTGGGTAGATACCAGAAGAGAGACTACCATCCACGGACTTTATGCAGCCGGTGATGTGGCAGGCGGATGTCCTCAGAAATATGTAACCGGTGCTCTGGCAGAGGGCAAGATCGCCTCTCTCGCAATCATCGAACAGTTAAAAGACGATCACAGTGAAGAAACATCCGAAATCGAAAAACAGGCACAGATGATCCTTGCTGACTACGAAAAGATCCGCAATGGAGAAAACGGTCTGTTTACCATCGACGAACTGGAAGAAGCCATGCAGAAAGTCATGGACGAATATGCAGGTGGAATCGCCAGCAACTATCAGTTCAATGAGAAACAGTTAAATCTTGCAGAAGAAAAAATTACAAGATTAAGTGAACTGGCAGATCAGGTCGGTGCAGAAGATATGCATGAACTTCTTTTTGCATACGAATTGAAAGAAAGACTTCTTGTCTGTCAGGTGCTGATCGAGCATCTTAAGAATAGAAAAGAAACCAGATGGCATTCTTTCAATGAGAATCTAGATTATCCGGAAACAGACCAGAAGTTTGAAAAATATGTAAATTCCAGAATGGAAGACGGAAAGATCCGTATTCTGTTCCGGGATCTGGTAAAGGGGGATACTTATGAGCATACGAATTCGTGAAGAGCGATGTGTCGGCTGCGGTAAATGTCAGGAAGTATGTCCTGGTACCCTGATTCAGATCATAGACAGAAAAGCAGTCATGAAATACCCGAAAAACTGCTGGGGCTGCGTTTCCTGCGTAAAAGAATGTAAGGCAGGAGCCATTGAATTTTATCTTGGCGCAGATATCGGTGGTATGGGTGGAACCATGAATGTTACCCAGAAAGGTGATCTCCTCAACTGGAACATCACCAGATCTGACGGCAGTGAACTGGTCATCAGCGTTGACCGGCGAAATTCCAATAAATATTAGTACAGGAGTAGAACTATGAGCGGATTATCACATTTAGATGAACTGGAAGCAGAAGCAATATATATTATCCGGGAAGTGGCAGCAGAATGCGAAAAACCTGTTATGCTTTATTCCATTGGAAAAGACAGCTCAGTGATGCTTCATCTCGCACTGAAAGCCTTTTATCCGGAAAAACCACCTTTCCCGTTTTTACATGTAAATACAACCTGGAAATTCAAGGAAATGATCGAGTTTCGTGACAAGACAGCAAAAGATCTTGGAATCGAAATGCTGGAATATATCAATGAGGACGGTGTGAAGCAGGGAATCAACCCATTTGACAACGGATCCGCTTATACTGATATCATGAAAACACAGGCTCTGAAGCAGGCCCTCAACAAATACGGATTTACCGCAGCATTCGGAGGCGGCCGTCGTGATGAGGAAAAGAGCCGTGCCAAAGAGAGGATCTTTTCTTTTCGTAATGAAAACCACGCCTGGGATCCGAAGAACCAGAGACCGGAGATGTGGAAACTTTACAATACAGAGATCAACAAAGGCGAGAGTATCCGTGTTTTCCCAATCTCCAACTGGACAGAGAAAGATATCTGGCAGTACATAAAAAGAGAAAACATTCCGATCGTGCCGCTTTACTTTGCAAAAGAGCGTCCGGTAGTTTATCGTGACGGCAACATCATTATGGTAGATGATGACCGTATGCGTCTGAAATCTGGCGAGAAACCGGAAATGAAAAAAGTCCGTTTCCGTACCCTGGGCTGTTATCCACTGACTGGCGGTATCCTTTCTGATGCAGATACCCTTGATGCGATCATCGATGAGACATTAAGTTCTGTTGAATCTGAGAGAACCAGCCGAATCATTGATTCTGACGGCGGTGCAGCCAGCATGGAAAAGAGAAAGAGAGAGGGGTACTTCTAGATGAGTGGTTTACTGAAATTTATTACCTGCGGTAGTGTGGATGATGGAAAATCTACACTGATCGGACATATACTTTACGATTCTAAGCTGCTTTATGCAGACCAGGAAAAAGCCCTGATCCTTGACAGTAAGGTAGGATCCAGAGGCGGTGCGATCGACTATTCACTTCTTCTGGATGGTCTGATGGCAGAGAGAGAACAGGGCATCACTATTGATGTTGCCTATCGCTATTTTACAACAGATAAGAGAAGCTTCATCGTTGCAGATACACCGGGACATGAAGAATATACAAGAAACATGGCAGTTGGTGCTTCTTTTGCACAGCTTGCAATCATCCTTGTCGATGCAAAACAGGGTGTTCTGGTACAGACAAGACGCCACAGCCGTATCTGTGCCCTGATGGGAATCCATCACTTTGTATTTGCAGTCAACAAGATGGACCTTGTAGGCTACAGCGAAGAAAGATTCAATGAGATTGTAAAAGACATCAATGAACTTTCAGAAAATCTTGGACTTCAGGATGTTGTGATCATTCCGGTCAGTGCAACAGAAGGAGACAATGTAACTGTAAAATCTGAGAACATGCCTTGGTATACAGGCAAAACACTTTTGGATCATCTGGAAACAGTCGATGTGACAGAGACAGAGAGCGAAGCAGGATTCTACATGCCGGTTCAGAGAGTCTGCCGTCCTAACCACGAATTCCGTGGTTTTCAGGGACAGATTGAAAGTGGTAAGATCAAAGTCGGACAGACTATCACCACACTTCCAAGCAATGAGACTGCAACGGTAAAATCTCTTCTGAACGGAAGTACTTCCGTAGAGGAAGCAGTGACAGGACAGGCAGTAACGATCCAGCTTGATAAAGAAGTAGATGTCAGCCGAGGCTGCGTACTCACTGACCAGGCCCGGCTCTCCGTAGCAAAAAGCTTTACTGCAACACTTCTCTGGATGGATGACAGTAAGCTGACACTTGGAAAAGAGTATCTGGTCAAACTGGGAACCAAGAGAATTCCTGGATTCATCCGTAGCATTAAATATAAAATCGATGTCAATACAGGTGAACATATCTCAGCAGATCATATTGAGAAAAATGAGATTGCTCTGTGTGAGATCGAACTGGCTGAGAAGATCGTTCTTGACGAGTTTAAGAAACACAAGACACTTGGCGAGATGATTCTGATCGACCGCGTAAGCCATATGACATCTGCCTGTGGTGTGCTTGAAACAGTAGAAAATGACGGAGAGAAACCATATTTCCAGAAAGATGACATCAAAGTCGGTGGTTATGTATTTGAAGAATTTTATTTTAATCTTGAAAATGCGATGATGTCCAAAGCTGGTTCTGATAAGAAGACTTATCATGTCGGTGACGAAGTGCCGGCTGTTGGGGACAGCTTCAAATATCCAGAATATTTTGATATTCTTTCTGTAGAGGATGGCGCAGCAGTTTTGATCCGCGATGGCAAGGTGGAAGATATTCAGAAGATTGAAGACTATCGTTATGTGGGACTTCCGGTTGTAGATGAGAGAGGAATGGCATTGCTTGTGAAGAGCAGAGCGGATCTTGAAAAATTCCTTGCGGAAGCAAAAGAGGTTACGGTAGAGAAACGCTCTGAGGTACACAATAAATGGTTTAGATTTGAAACATACAGGAAGGTTGTTTGTACGGACAACTTTTGGGTAATTTAAGGGTACTTCCTTAATAGGTTTGTGTATTAAAAATTATAATAATACATAACGGTATAATAAACAGAATGATAATTTTGTAAAAACACAATAAAAAAGATTTAACCTCTTTTTTATTGTGTTTTTTGATTATCTGTGGTATATTTATTTCAGATAAAAAATAATTCATGCCGAGACAGGAGAGCATATTGGAAACAGTGGATCGCTGTTTTACTTGTGCTCATTTTTTTTGCAAAGAACAGTGGGGAAGGAACTTAAGATGGAACGTATATTCTGGGAGGCAGTAGAAGAAAACCCAATCATAGCAGCAGTGAAAAATATGGAAGATCTGGAGAAGTGTTGCAGCCTTTCAGATATACATGTGGTGTTTATTTTATTTGGAGATATCTGTTCTATTGCCGACATTGTACAAAAGGTTAAAGAAGCGGGTAAGATTGCGATGATCCATGTTGACCTGATCGGAGGATTAAGTACGAGAGAAATTGCTGTTGAATTTTTAAAGAATAATACAGAAGCTGATGGAATCATTACGACAAAGCCGGCATTGGTCCGAAAGGCCAGAGAACTTTCTATGTATACGGTACTTCGTTATTTCCTTTTGGATTCGATGGCATACGAGAATATTCTTTCGCAGCAGCACAGTGTACATCCTGATTTCATTGAAGTTCTTCCAGGTGCAATGCCAAAAGTTATACATAGACTGTGTGCTGAAATCAAAGTGCCTGTGATCGCCGGAGGTCTGATCACTGACAAAGAATCCGTGATGGGAGCCCTCACTGCTGGAGCGACAGCCGTCTCTTCAACCAATCATAAAGTGTGGAATTTGTAATTCAAATACACTTTTAAAAGGGAGGTTTTTATATGAACAAATATATTATGGCGCTGGATGCGGGGACAACCAGCAATCGTTGTATCTTATTTAACGAAAAAGGAGAAATGTGCAGCGTGGCACAGCGTGAATTTCACCAGTATTTTCCGAAGCCAGGCTGGGTAGAGCATGATGCGGATGAAATCTGGGCAAGCATGCTTGGTGTAGCAGTTGAAGCGATGAATATGATTGGAGCAGAGGCACGCGATATTGCGGCAATTGGTATTACGAATCAGCGTGAAACCGCAATTGTCTGGGATAAAAACACCGGTGATCCAATCTATCATGCAATCGTATGGCAGTGCCGCAGGACATCTGAGTATTGTGATTCTCTGAAAGCAAAGGGACTCACCGATAAATTCCGTATGAAGACCGGACTGGTGATCGATGCGTATTTTTCAGCAACTAAGGTAAAATGGATTCTGGATAATGTGCCGGGAGCCAGAGAAAAAGCAGAACGTGGAGACCTTCTTTTCGGAACAGTCGAAACCTGGCTGATCTGGAAACTGACCAAGGGTGCAGTACATGTTACAGATTATTCCAACGCATCCCGAACAATGTTGTTTAATATCAATACGCTGCAGTGGGATGATGAAATACTTGAAGAATTGAATATCCCCAAATCTATGCTTCCGACACCAAAACCGTCCAGTTGTATTTATGGTACGGCAGATCCTTCTTTCCTGGGAGGACCAATTCCGATTGCAGGAGCTGCAGGAGACCAGCAGTCTGCATTGTTCGGACAGACTTGTTTCCAGCCAGGCGAAGCAAAAAATACATATGGTACCGGCTGCTTTCTTCTGATGAATACGGGTGAGAAACCTGTTTTTTCCGAAAATGGCCTGGTTACGACAATTGCCTGGGGCCTGGATGGCAAAGTGAATTATGCGTTGGAAGGTTCGATTTTTGTTGCAGGAGCTGCAATCCAGTGGCTTCGAGATGAAATGCGTCTGATTGATTCTGCTGAGGATTCGGAATATATGGCAAAGAAAGTCAAAGATACAAATGGTTGTTATGTTGTGCCAGCTTTTACCGGGTTGGGAGCTCCACACTGGGATCAGTATGCGAGGGGGACGATCGTTGGAATTACCCGTGGGGTAAATAAATATCACATCATCCGTGCGACGCTGGACTCTCTTGCATATCAGGTAAATGATGTGCTGCAGTCCATGAGAGCAGATTCCGGTATTCAACTGGCTTCACTTAAGGTAGATGGAGGAGCCAGTGCGAATGACTTTTTGATGCAGACGCAGGCAGATATCATTAACGCTCCGGTCAATCGTCCACGATGCGTAGAGACAACGGCCATGGGTGCTGCTTATCTGGCAGGGCTTGCTGTCAAATACTGGACCAGCAAGGAAGAAGTCCTTCAGAATTGGGCAATTGATAAGACCTTTATCCCAGAGATCACAGATGAAGCGCGAAGTAAACGCATTCGTGGATGGGAGAAAGCAGTCAAATATGCCTACGGATGGGCACGTGATGAAGAAAACTGATTACAAAAATAAAAATATATGATGGCATGAGAGAAGAGAGCCTGACATTAGATCCATGATACATGGGTTTATTTGTCGGGCTTTTTTTTATATAGAATTCAACAATGAGGAGGAAAATAAAAATGGAAAAATATGATGTGATCATTATTGGTGCTGGAGTTACCGGTACGGCAGTTGCAAGAGAACTGTCCCATTATCAGATAAAAACCTGTGTACTGGAAAGAGAGGAAGATGTATGTTGTGGAACTTCCAAAGCAAACAGTGCGATCATCCATGCCGGTTACGATGCAGAACCGGGAACTTTGAAAGCAAAATTAAATGTAAGAGGAAATCTGCTGATTGGAGAACTGGCTGAAAAACTGGATTTTCCATTTAAACGGAATGGTTCACTTGTGCTATGTCTGGACGAAAAAGACTATCCAAATCTACAGAAGCTTTATGAAAAAGGAATTACAAATGGGGTAAAGAAGCTTCGGATTTTGAATCATGATGAAGTGCTGGAGATGGAACCAAATGTGTCTGAAAATGTGTACGCAGCTCTGTACGCGCCAACCGGTGGAATTGTGTGTCCGTTTAATATGACGATTGCTTTTGCGGAAAATGCCTGTGTCAATGGAGTGGAGTTTCGTTTTGATACAGAAGTATTAAACATTTCACGGATTTCTTCTGGTACAGAGAACTGGAAAATTGAAACAACTAGTGGTACTTATGAAACAAAATGTATTATTAATGCAGCTGGAGTCTATGCTGATCGTTTTCATAATATGGTCAGCGAAAAGAAAATTCATATTATACCACGTAAAGGTGAATACTGTCTCCTTGACAAAAGTGCGGGCAGCCATGTGAGTCATACAGTTTTTGCACTCCCGGGAAAATTTGGCAAAGGTGTTCTGGTTACGCCTACTGTTCATGGAAATCTGCTGATTGGTCCAACTGCACAGGATATTGAAAATAAAGAAGGAACAAATACAACGAGAGATGGGCTGGATCAGGTACTTATCAAATCCTCCAACAGCGTCAGAAATATTCCGACAAGACAGGTGATCACATCTTTTGCAGGTCTTCGAGCCCATGAAGACGGAGATGATTTTATTATTGGAGAAACGGAAAAAGATTTTATAGACTGTGCCGGAATTGAATCCCCGGGATTATCCAGTGCACCGGCAATCGGAGAAATGGTTGCAGATATTCTTAAGAAAAAATATGACCTGAAAGAAAAAGAAAACTTTGTATCAACAAGAAAAGGTATTGCTGACCTGAATGCAATGTCGCTTGAAGAGAGAAACGAATATATTCGTCGCAATCCGGCTTATGGAAATATTATTTGCCGATGTGAAATGGTAAGCGAAGGGGAAATTATTGATGCGATCAAAAGACCTGTTGGAGCCAGATCCCTTGATGGTATCAAACGACGTACCAGAGCAGGCATGGGACGATGTCAGGCAGGCTTCTGTTCACCGAGAACAATGGAAATTCTTGCGAGAGAACTTGAAACTCCAATTGGAAAAATCACAAAATGTGGCGGAGATTCCAGAATCATTGAAGGCGTAAATAAAGATTCATTTCAGGAGGGAAACAAATGAAAACATATGATATTGTAATCATTGGTGGTGGCCCGGCAGGATTGTCGGCAGCTGTTGCAGCACGAAAGAATGGAACAGAAAGCATTTTGATTCTTGAAAGAGACAAGGAACTCGGAGGAATTCTGAATCAGTGTATTCACAATGGATTTGGTCTTCATACATTTCAGGAAGAACTGACAGGACCGGAATATGCCGGACGTTTTATCACACAGGTTATTGAATTGGGAATAAGGTATAAATTACACACTATGGTCATGGATATCAGTGCTGACAAGGTTATAACAGCGATGAACCGTGAAGATGGAATGTTTCAGATCCAGGCAAAAGCAGTGATTCTTGCAATGGGATGCAGAGAACGTTCCCGGGGAGCACTTAATATTCCGGGATACCGTCCGGCAGGCATTTTTTCGGCAGGAACTGCACAGCGTCTTGTTAACATTGAGGGATATCTTCCAGGACGCAAAGTTGTGATTCTTGGATCAGGTGATATTGGTCTGATCATGGCAAGAAGAATGACTCTGGAAGGTGCAGAAGTACAAGTTGTTGCAGAACTGATGCCATATTCCGGCGGATTGAAGCGAAATATTGTACAGTGTCTGGATGATTTTGGAATTCCGCTGAAACTTAGCCATACTGTAATCGATATAAAAGGAAAAGAAAGAGTGGAGGGTATTACTCTTGCAGAAGTAGACAAGTCAGGTAAGCCAATTCCTGGAACAGAGGAAGAATATGAATGTGATACGCTGCTTCTTTCGGTTGGTTTGATTCCGGAAAATGAAATTTCACGTGGAATGGGAGTTGAACTGAATCCGGTCACTTCAGGCCCAAGGGTAAATGAAAGCCTGGAAACAAACATGGAAGGTGTTTTTGCATGTGGAAATGTGCTTCATGTTCATGATCTGGTGGATTTTGTATCGGAAGAGGCTGCAGCTGCCGGACGGAATGCATCCATGTATGTTCGGAGAAAAGAGAATGCAGGTGAATCCTATAAAGATGCACGAGAAATACTTTTGGTGCCAGAAGCAGGAGTAAGATATACGGTTCCTTCCGTGATTCGCATAGAACATATGGCAAAAGAGCTGACAGTTCGTTTCCGCGTCGGCGGAGTATATAAAAACTGTTATATCAGCTGTTATTTAGGTAAAGAGAGAATTATCCACAGAAAACGTCCGGTAGTGGCACCTGGTGAGATGGAACAGATCAAACTGACAAAAGAACAGCTGCTGGGATATCCATATGCAGATAAAATCACACTTAAAATTGAGGAGGCATAGAGTATGGAGACGAGAAATCTGACATGCATTGGCTGTCCAATGGGCTGCCCGCTTACAGTGAAAATAGAAAATGGAACCGTATTAAGTGTAGAAGGAAATACCTGTAAAAGAGGTGCAATATATGGAAAGAAGGAGGTAACAGATCCGACTCGTATTGTAACAACAACTGTTCACGTATCTGGTGGTGTTGAAAATATGGTATCTGTCAAAACACAGAGCGATATTCCAAAAGATAAAATTTTTGACTGTATTCATGCACTTAAAAATGTTACTGTTTCTGCACCTGTGCATATCGGAGATGTGATCCTTAAAGATGTTGCGCATACAGGTGTCGCCATCATCGCAACTAAAAATGTCGAGTAAATCCATTCAATTCCATTGACAATCCAGCATGAAAAGTCTATCATAAAAACAGTATTTTTTCCTGAAAATCCACCTCAGACAGGGGTGGATTTCGTTCAGGAAAGGGTATCATACATCAACAAAGGAGAATTACATATCATGACAATATCCATGATAGGCATCGATCATGACAGAGCGCCCGTAGATATCCGGGCTTTGTTTGCGTTTACAAAGAAAAATGCCGGTGAAGCAATGGAAAAACTCAAAGAGACAGCAGGAATCCATGGCTGTATCATACTTTCAACCTGCAATCGTCTTGAAATTTGGGCAAGCCACGAAGACGACCAGGAACTTTCTCTTTACCAGTGCCTTTGCCAGCTTAAAAATATACAGGATGATTCTTATGAATCTTATTTTGTTTCAAGAACAGACCGTGAGGCTGCAGAACATCTTTTTTATCTGGCAGGAGGACTGAAATCTCAGATTCTGGGTGAAGATCAGATCCTGACGCAGATTAAAGATGCACTAAACCTTGCAAGGGAACATTTTACGACAGATAGTACACTGGAAGTCCTTTTTCGCATGGCTGTTACAGCCGGAAAGAAAATCAAGACAGAAGCACCACTTGCACATGGAAATCCATCGGTTATCCATCAGGCGGTCAGTCACCTGAAAGAGCAGGGATATGATATGCATGGAAAAATCTGCATGGTGATCGGAAATGGTGAAATGGGAAAAGTTGCAGCACAGACTTTGCGGGATGTAGGGGCAAATGTAACGGTAACTGTCCGTCAGTACCGCAGCGGTATGGTAAGTATTCCGATAGGATGCAGCCGCATTCATTATGGAGAACGTATGAACTTTTTGCCAAACTGCGATATTGTAGTCAGTGCGACCGCCAGTCCGAATTTTACTTTGCGGGAAGAATTGTTCCGGGACATTACGATCCGGAAGCCACTTTTGCTTTTGGATCTTGCGGTTCCGAGAGACATTGAACCATCTCTGGGCAGAAAAGAAAATATTACGCTTTATGATATGGACAGCTTCCATACAGAAAAACTGTCACCGGAAGCCAATGAGAGTCTGGTCAGGGCAGCTGCAATCGTAGAAGAACAGATGGCTGAATTTTTTCAGTGGCTGGATGGAAGAGATGTAATTCCGAGAATTCAGGAGATTAAGGCAGAGGCTGTTCAGGATCTGAATCTCCGTATTGAAAAGATACTCAAAAAGACACCTATGCAGGAAGAAGACAGAGTGCAGCTTCTCGAGGCAGTGGATACCGCAGCAGGAAAAGTTGTCAATAAAATGATCTTTGGGCTCAGAGACAGCCTGAATCAGGAAGCTTTTCTGGAATGTGTGGCAGGATTGGAGAAAGTATATGAAGAATAAACGATATTTTCCGATGTTTATTGATCTGTCCGATAAAAAGATTGTTGTAGTTGGTGGCGGAAATATTGCGACCAGGAGAATAAGGACATTGCTGCAGTTTACAAGAAATATTACGGCAATTGCACCGAAATCGACTATGGAGCTGCAGGAACTTGGCAAAACCGGTTATGTCAATCTGATTACACGTCCGGTAAAAAGATCAGATTTTGATATGGCATATATGGTGATCGCAGCTACAAACGACTGGAAATTAAACGATGAGATATACCGTGTCTGTAAAGAAGAGGGAATTTATGTCAATGTTGCAGACGATAAGAGTAAATGCGATTTCTATTTCCCGGGTATTTATATGAAAGATGAAGTTGTGATCGGAATTACCGCCAGTGGCCTGGATCACAGCAGAGCCAAAAAAGTCCGCTTGGCAATTCAGGAAGCAATGGAGGCATCAGATGATACAGACAACAGCGAAGAATAAAGTTATTATCGGAAGTAGAGAGAGCCGTCTTGCTGTTTTACAGAGTGAGATGGTACGTGATTACATAAAAGAACAGCATCCGGGACTGGATGTTGAAATTCTTACAATGAAAACAACTGGAGACAAAATCCTTGACCGGACACTTGACAAAGTTGGCGGAAAAGGCCTTTTTGTAAAAGAACTGGACAAGGCATTGCTGGAAGGCAGAACAATGCTGTCTGTGCACAGTCTGAAAGACATGCCGATGGAAGTTCCGGAAGATCTGCCACTGCTTGCTTTTTCCAGAAGAGAGGATCCGAGAGATGTTCTGGTGCTGCCGGAGGGTGCAGCCAGCCTGGATCCTTTGAAACCTCTGGGCTGTTCCAGTCTTCGTCGCACTTTGCAGCTGCAAACAATTTATCCGGATATGAAAGTGAAAAGTATCAGGGGAAATCTTCAGACAAGACTGCGTAAGCTGGATGCAGGAGAATATGCGGGGCTGATCCTTGCGGCAGCAGGCCTGAAGCGTCTGGGTCTGGAAAAAAGAATTCATCGTTATTTTTCAGCAGATGAGATTCTTCCGGCAGCCGGACAGGGGATTCTTGCCGTACAGGGACATAAAGGCCTGAAATATGAATATCTGAGTGGATATAAGGACGAGGATGCATGGATAGCAGGCACTGCAGAAAGAGCTTTTGTCAGATATCTGGACGGAGGCTGTTCCTCACCGGTTGCTGCATTTGGTATTGTGGAAGGTGAGGAGCTGTTTCTTCGAGGACTTTATTACAGGGAAAAAGATGGCAGATATTTTAAAGACAGTATCCGAGGACCAAAGACAGAAGCGGCCCGCCTGGGTATGTGTCTGGCCGAACAAATGAAACGTGAGCATGAAGAACAGGAGAACGACAAATATACAGGAGGAGAGCCAGTATGAAAAAAGGAAAAGTGTGGCTTGTGGGAGCCGGACCGGGTGATATCGGGCTTTTCACACTGAAAGGTATGGAAGTGCTTCAGCAGGCGGAGGTCGTGGTATATGACAGCCTGGTGGGGCAGGGGGTCCTTGCAAAAGTGCCGACCACGGCTCGTCTGATCGATGTAGGAAAACGTGCTGATAAGCATACGATGCCACAGGAACAGATCAATCAGGTATTGCTTGAAGAAGCGCAGAAAGGTCAGCGCGTGGTTCGCCTGAAAGGAGGAGACCCGTTTCTTTTTGGAAGGGGTGGAGAAGAACTGGAACTTCTGACAGTAAATGGTATTCCCTATGAAATCGTTCCAGGTGTGACTTCATCCATTGCAGTTCCTGCATATAATGGAATTCCGGTAACGCACAGGGATTTTTGCTCATCTGTGCATATTATTACCGGACACAGACGTGCCGGAAAGGAATACGATATAGATTTTAAAGCTCTGGTCAATACAAAGGGAACTCTGGTATTTCTGATGGGTATTGCGGCACTGTCAGATATTTGTTTTGGCTTACTTGAAGCTGGAATGGATCCGGCTATGCCGGCGGCCGTTCTCCAAAAGGGAACTACGGCAGATCAAAAGAGAGTGGTGGCAACCGTAGCAACTCTGAAGGAGGAAGTAGACCGCCAGGGAATAGAAACACCGGCGATCATTGTTGTCGGAAAGGTATGCAGACTTGCAGATGAATTTGGCTGGTATGAAAAACTTCCTCTTGCAGGATGGAAAGTTCTTGTAACCCGTCCAAAGGGGCGTAGTTCACGAACCGCGGAGGAATTGCGCAGAAGGGGCGCGGAAGTTCTGGAACTTCCATCAATTCGAACAGTTCCGCTTGAAGATCAGAGTACACTTGTTCATGCATTTGAGGAAATTTCCTCTTACCAGTGGATCGTATTTACCAGTCCGACCGGAGTGGAAATCTTTTTTGATGAGCTGAAAAAAGCACATAAAGATATTCGCAGCCTGGCAGGAGCACAGATTGCTGCAATCGGTCAGGGCACGGCAAAAGTTCTGGAAGACAGGGGCATTCTTGTTGATCTGATTCCGGAAGTTTATGATGGCGAATCACTTGGCGAAGCACTGGCAGTGAAACTTCAGGGAGGAGAGAAGATTCTTCTGCCGAGGGCGAGAAAAGGCAATCAGAAGCTTGTAAAGATTCTTAAGGAACAAGGCGGACAGGTCAGTGATATTCCAACCTATGATACAGTATATGAGAAAAGCAGCCTGATTCATATTGACAGGGAAATTGAAAGTGATTCCATAGATTGTGTAGTATTTACAAGCGCATCTACTGTAAAAGGATTTGTAGAGAGTACCGGGCTTTTGGATTACTCCAAAGTTACTGCGGCATGCATTGGAAAACAGACAAAAGCTGCGGCAGATGATTATGGAATGCAGACATATATGTCAGAAAAAGCAACCATTGATTCGCTTGTAGAACTGGTTGTTAAAATAAAAAACAGATAAGGTAAACAAATAAGGAAGAGGTGCATTAAAATGGATCTGATTCAGAGACCAAGAAGACTTCGTGGAAGTGAAACATTACGTAAAATGGTAAGAGAAACAAGAATTGATAAATCATCGCTGATCTATCCGCTTTTTGTAAAAGAAGGTACTGGAATTGAAGAGGAAATTCCGTCTATGGAGGGACAGTACCGTTACAGTGTGGATCGTCTTCCATATGAACTGGAACGTCTGCAGAAAGCAGGAGTCAGCAGCATCATGCTTTTCGGTATTCCAGATCATAAAGATGAAGTGGGCAGTGGCGCATATGATGAATACGGAATTGTTCAGAAAGCACTGAGAGAGGCCAGAAGACAGTTCCCGGATCTTTACTATATTACAGATGTATGTATGTGTGAATATACTTCTCATGGCCATTGTGGTGTGCTCTGCGGACATGAGGTTGAAAATGATGCGACGTTAGATCTGCTTGCAAAGACAGCACTCTCTCATGTAGAGGCAGGTGCTGATATGGTGGCGCCTTCCGATATGATGGATGGCCGTGTGCGTGCAATCCGTGAGTGCTTGGATAAAGCAGGACATAAAGAAACACCAATCATGTCTTATGCAGTCAAATATGCATCGGCTTTTTATGGCCCGTTTCGTGATGCGGCAGGTTCTGCACCATCTTTTGGAGACCGTAAAAGTTACCAGATGGATTACCATAATCGTCGTGAAGGAATGAAAGAGGCACTGACAGATATTGAAGAAGGCGCAGATATTATTATGATCAAGCCGGCAATGTCTTATCTTGATATGGTTTCAGAAGTGTCAAAAGCAACCAATGTACCGATCGCAGCGTACAGTGTCAGCGGTGAATATGCCATGGTCAAGGCTGCCGCTAAAATGGGCTGGATCGATGAAGAAAAAATCGTCTGCGAAATGGCAGCAAGTGCATACAGAGCAGGTGTGAATATATATCTTACCTATTATGCAAAAGAACTTGCACGTTTTATTGATGAAGGGAGAATTGGATAATGGGAAGATCAGAAGAATTATTTGAACGGGCGGTCAAAAGAATTCCGGGAGGGGTTAACAGTCCGGTAAGAGCTTATGGTGCAATTGGAATGGCACCGAGATTTATCAAACGTGCGGATGGATGCCATATTTATGATGTAGATGATAACTGTTATGTTGATTATATTGACTCCTGGGGACCAATGATCCTTGGACATAATTTTCCAGAAATCCGGGAGGCAGTGGTAAAAGCATGTGCGGAAGGCTTGAGCTTTGGATGTGCTACAGAGATTGAAGTGGAAATGGCAGAATTTATCTGTGAGCATCTTCCACATGTGGAAATGGTACGTATGGTAAATTCCGGTACAGAAGCAGTTATGAGTGCGATCCGTGCAGCCAGAGGCTATACAGGAAGGGACAAAATCATTAAATTTGCCGGATGTTACCATGGACACAGTGATGCGCTGCTGGTAAGTGCCGGTTCTGGTGTGATGACGAGTGGGGTTCCAGACAGCGCCGGTGTACCAAAGGGATGTACCCAGGATACGATGACCGCGGTCTATAATGATCTTGACAGTGTAAAAGCTCTTTTGGAGCAGGCAAAAGGACAGGTTGCAGCGGTGATCGTTGAACCGGTAGCTGCCAACATGGGTGTGGTTGCTCCGAAAAAAGGTTTTCTGGAAGGCCTTCGTACTTTGTGCGATCAGCATGGAACACTGTTGATCTTTGATGAGGTTATTACAGGATTTCGTCTGGCATTTGGCGGTGCCGCTGAATATTTTGGCGTAACACCGGATATGGTGACTTACGGCAAGATCATAGGTGCGGGTATGCCGGTGGGAGCATATGGCGGAAGAAGAGAAATCATGGAAATGGTTTCTCCTGCAGGTCCGGTATATCAGGCGGGTACTTTAAGTGGAAATCCGATTGCAATGGCAGCAGGACTTACACAGCTGAAATATCTGTATGAACATCAGGAAGTATATAAGGATCTGGAAGAAAAAGGTCAGAAACTGTATGGAGGAATTGAAGAGATCCTGAAAGAGGCAGGAAGTGAATATCATGTAAATCATGTTTCTTCTCTGGGAAGCCTGTTTTTTGCAAAAGAAGAAGTGGTGGATTATACTTCAGCCAAGTCTTCTGATACAAAAGCATTTGCAGATTATTTCCTAGCCATGCTGAAACAGGGAATCCATCTGGCACCTTCTCAATTTGAAGCAATGTTCCTTTCAACAGCGCATTCCGATGAAGTACTTGAAGATACACTTACCAAGATCCGAAATTACTTTATGTAAAGTACGTAAGAAAATACACATTCAACAGAGAATGTCAACTTGTTCTTGCAAATGAATTGTGCTATAATTAGGACACCAAATGCGGATAGAGCTTTCGCACATATTCATCGAATTTTAGGAGGCAGTATAATGGGGAACAAGAAATATGTGGCCTATGTGGGTACATACACTTATGGTACCAGTAAGGGCATTCAGGTTTATGATGTAGATGTGGAGAATGGTAAACTGATCGAACGAAGCGAAGTTAACGTCAGCAATGCATCTCACACAGCAGTTTCCAAAAACGGTAAGTATCTGTATTCTATTGAGGACGAGGGTGTTGCGGTATTCAAACGTGATGAGAACGGAGACCTTGTTCGAATTAACAGTGTAGGAATTGACGGCATGAGAGGCTGTTTCCTTGCTACAGATGTGGACGGTCGTTATCTTTATGTTGCGGGATATCACGATGGCAAAGTAACGGTTGTACATACACATAAAGATGGAAGTCTTGGCCGTATTATGGATGGTGTATTTCATAAAGGACTTGGAAGTGTCGCAGAGCGTAACTTCCGTCCACATGTAAACTGTGTACGTCCGACACCGGATAATAAATATCTTTGTGCAGTTGACAATGGAATTGATCAGGTTAAGATCTATCGGATCAACAAAAGACGCCATAAACTGGAATTAGTAGATATTCTTCGCTGCCCGAGAGAGAGTGGACCAAGAATCATTCGTTTCAGTGCTGATGGAAAGTATGCATATATTCTGTTCGAATTAAGTAATGAGATTAAAGTTTACAGTTATGATGGAAGTGGAAACAATCCGGAATTTGAACTTCTGCAGAGTGTTTCTACATTGAGTAAGCAACATGACAAGGATGCGATTCACAATGCGGCTTCCGGTCTGGCACTTGCTCCTGATGGCAAACATCTTTTCTGCACAACAGCTGGTGAAAACACAGTCTCCATGTATGAGATTGATGCAGAAACCGGACTTCTGGAGAAAAAGTTCACTCTGCCGATCAGCGGTGATTATCCGAAGGATATAGTAATCTTCCCTGACAATCAGCATATTGCTGTTGCGAACCATGCAAGTAATACAATCACAACATTCAAAGTGGATTATGAGAAGAATATTATTGTGATGAATGATAAACCACATAAAATTGAAACTCCAAACAGTATTCATATGTGGCCGGTACCACAGGACTTTGATGCTGTCGAACCTTTAGCTGATGCAGAAGATGAGCATGAGTGATTTTTCTCATATATATTTGTAAATGTAAAGATCCCGCAGTTATGACTGCAGGATCTTTTTTGCGTTATAGAAGCGACTCTGTCTGATTTATTTTGTGTAAAATTTCTGAATATAGTCCAGACGGGAAGTCATATTGGCAAAAAGTGCATCTGTAATTGCAAGCGCACACATAGATTCAATAACGACAACTGCCCTTGGTACGATGACTGGATCGTGACGTCCATGAATTTCAAGAGAAATATTTTTGCCGTTGCATGTAGTTGTTTCCTGTGGCTGGCTAATGGAAGGGGTTGGTTTGATATAAGCGCGGAGAATGATCTCGCTTCCATCACTGATACCACCCATGATGCCACCGGCGTGATTGCTTGTTTTGCTGATTTGCCCGTTTTCAAAATGAAATCCATCATTATCATCGGAACCGTTAATATGTGCAACTTCTGTACCGTCACCGATTTCGACAGCTTTAACAGCACCGACAGACATAACTGCCTGGGCAAGTACTGCATCAAGTTTTTCGAAGACAGGGCTTCCAAGACCTGCTGGGACACCTGTGATACGACACTCTACAACACCACCGGCACTGTCCTGGCTTTTCATACATTTCTCCAGATATGTACCTGCCCTGGCAGCGGCATCCGCATCTGGCATATAAAATGCATTATTGTTGATTTCTTCTGAATCAAATTTTTTGATGGAAACAGGTCCGATGGATTTTGTATAAGTACAGAAAGAAATCCCTAAAGTTTCCAGAATTTTGGAGGCAATTGCACCTGATGCCACACGCCCGATAGTTTCCCGACCGGAAGAGCGGCCGCCGCCTCGATAATCACGAAAACCGTATTTGGCATCAAAAGTATAATCTGCGTGTCCGGGACGATAGGAAAGCGCGATATTGCCGTAATCTCTGGAACGCTGGTCAGTGTTGCGGACTATTAATGAAATTGGGGTACCGGTAGTTTTTCCCTCAAAAATGCCGGAAAGGATTTCGACAAGATCGCCCTCTTTACGTGCAGTTGTGTAGCGGCTCTGACCGGGTTTGCGTCTGTCGAGAAATTTTTGGATGTCTTCTTCACAGAGAGAAAGTCCTGCCGGGCAGCCGTCCACAACAGCACCAAGCGCTTTTCCATGAGATTCCCCCCAGGTAGTTACAGTGAAATGTGTACCAAAGCTGGATTTATTCATAAGTCTTATTGAGTCCTCCCTTATTACTGTAGTCCATCTTAACATATTAAATAAAGAAAGTCTACAATTTACACTATACCACTTTAAAACATAAATTGAGTAAATTTTTTGTGAATACAATTCCGTTGGAATTGACAAAAATCCTGTCACATTTTATAATATATCCATATGACCTAAAATGAGAGTGGAAGGGGAGTGTAATCGTGGTTAGGATGTTTCGTACATCAGACGGAGCAATTCATGAAATTCAGGAACCTCAGGATGGCTGCTGGGTTGCCCTTACAAATCCTACGGCAACAGAAATCTTTGAGATATCCGAGCAGTTTCAGATAGAGGTCGATGATCTGAGAGCTCCTCTGGATGAGGAGGAACGGTCACGTATTGAGGTGGAGGATAATTACACTCTGATCCTGGTTGATGTTCCTATGATCGAGGAACGAAATGACAAGGACTGGTATGGTACGATTCCGCTGGGTATTATAGTCACAGATAAGATGATTTTTACGGTATGTCTGGAAGATACACAGGTTCTTACCAGATTTATGGAGGGACGTGTGCGTAATTTCTTTACTTATATGAAGACACGTTTTATTCTTCAGATACTGTATCGTAATTCCAGCATGTATCTGCGTTATCTGCGTATTATTGACAAGAAAAGTGAACAGGTTGAGGAAAAACTTCATTTTTCTCCGCGAAATCAGGAACTGATTGAGCTTTTGGAACTGGAAAAATCTCTGGTGTATTTTACTACTTCACTGAGATCAAATGAAGCGGTGCTCGAGAAGCTGATCAAGCTGGAGAGCATTAAGAAATATCCTGAAGATACAGAACTTCTTGAAGATGTTATCATTGAGAATACACAGGCAATTGAGATGGCGAATATATACAGCGGTATCCTGCAGAGTATGATGGATGCGTTTGCATCTGTTATATCCAATAACCTGAATGATGTTATGAAAATTTTGTCTGTGATCACGATCGTTATGAGTATTCCGACGATCATCTTTAGTGCATATGGAATGAACCTGGCACCGTCCGGAATGCCTTTCTCCAGTACGATTTGGGGATTCCTGATCGTAATTCTGGTCTCTATTGCGGCCAGTATCATTGCAGCACTTTTCCTGTCAAAAAAGAAATATTTTTGATAAGGCAGGTATTCATCTTTCCGAACAGTACTTATTAACTGAAAAAGGAGAAGAAGTGATTTTATGAATTGGATCGATAAACTGGAACGCAAATTTGGAAGACATGGTGGAATAACGAATCTGACAGTGTATATTATTATCTGTTATGTGATAGGGTATTTGCTCACTTATATGAACCCATCGCTGCTCAGTATGATGAGTCTGGATGTTTCCAAGATTCTGCAGGGACAGATCTGGCGTCTGGTCACCTGGGTGATCTATCCACCAAGCACCGGTAATTTCCTATTGTTTGCGATTTCTATTCTGTTCTTTTATTATCCGATCGGTACCTCTCTTGAGCGTACCTGGGGAAGCTTCCGGTATACATTGTATATATTTTCCGGGCTTCTCTTTGTTTTGATTGCAGCGTTTATCACTTATTTTGTGACAGGTGGTTTTGTTGTGATCGATGGAATGACTTATATGATCGGTGGAAGTGTTTTTACGACCTATTATGTCAGTCTTTCTGTATTTCTTGCTTATGCGGCATGCTATCCGGATATGCAGATCCTTCTGTGGTTTGTGATCCCGATCAAAATGAAATGGATGGCATGGGTATATGGCGCGATCATTGTTTATAATATGATTTCATATGTAAGAGTTGGTCTGTGGGTTATGGCTGTTCCGATCCTTGCATCTCTCTTGAATTTTGTTCTGTTCTTTTTCAGTAACAGAAACATGCATCGGTATAATCCTAAAGAGGTACACCGACGCAGAGAGTTTAAGAAGGCAATGGCACAGAGCAGAGTAAATCCGGCAACAGGTGGTATTACCAAACATAAATGTGCAATTTGTGGTCGTACAGAGAAGGATGATCCGAATCTGGAATTTCGTTTCTGTTCCAAATGCAATGGTAATTATGAGTACTGCCAGGATCATCTGTTTACACACCAGCATGTGAAATAATGCCAATATAACGAGGAGATAAAAATATGAAAAAAAAGCCGTTTGTAACTTTGGAAAAGCTTCAGGAAATCACTGAAAAATATCCGACACCTTTTCATCTTTATGACGAAAAAGGAATTCGCGAAAATGCAAAAGCATTGAAAGAAGCTTTTGCATGGAATAAAGGATTTAAAGAATTTTTTGCAGTAAAAGCAACTCCGAATCCGTATTTGATTCAGATTCTTCAGGAATATGGCTGTGGATGTGACTGTTCTTCTATGACAGAACTGATGCTGTCCAAAGCAATCGGCTGCAAAAAAGGTGATATCATGTTTTCTTCTAATGATACACCAGAAGCAGAATTCCGTTATGCAAATGAAATCGGTGGCATTATCAATTTGGATGATATTACCCATATTAAAGCAGTTGAAAAAGCGGTCGGATATATTCCGAAGACGATCAGTTGCCGTTATAATCCAGGCGGAGTCTTTAAAATCAGCAATGATATTATGGATAACCCGGGAGATGCTAAATATGGAATGACAACGGAGCAGATTTTTGAAGCATTTCGCACTCTGAAAGCAAAAGGAGCAGAGAATTTCGGTATTCATGCATTTCTTGCCAGCAATACAGTAACGAATGAATATTATCCGATGCTCGCCAAAGTCATGTTTGAACTTGCAGTAAAGCTTCAGAAAGAAACAGGAGCACATATCGGATTTATTAACCTTTCCGGTGGAATCGGTATTCCATACAGACCGGACCAGACACCGAATGACATTCGTGTGATTGGAGAGGGCGTTCGTAAAGTATACGAAGAGGTTCTTGTTCCGGCAGGAATGGGAGATGTTGCTATCTATACGGAACTTGGGCGTTTCATGATGGGACCTTATGGATGCCTTGTTACAAAAGCAATTCATGAGAAACATACACACAAAGAATACATCGGTGTAGATGCATGTGCGGTAAACCTTATGCGTCCGGCAATGTATGGTGCTTATCATCATATTACAGTTATGGGCAAGGAAGATCAGCCATGTGATCGTCTTTATGATATTACAGGTTCTCTTTGTGAGAATAATGATAAATTTGCAATTGACCGTTATCTTCCAAAGATTGATATGGGAGATCTTCTTGTTATCCATGATACAGGTGCACATGGATTTGCCATGGGATATAACTACAATGGCAAACTGAAATCTGCGGAAATTCTTCTTCATGAAGATGGAACTTTTGATATGATCCGTCGTGCGGAAACTCCAAGAGATTATTTTGCGACATTTGACTGTTTCCCGATTTATGAAAAAATACTTGAAGATGAAGACAGACTTTACAAATAAAAACAAATAAAAATATTTGTATTTCTATCTAAAATGCTTGCAATGGACTGAGAATTATGATATTATATTTTTCGGTTCATTTGCCGCTGTGGCGGAATTGGCAGACGCACTTGACTCAAAATCAAGCGGGAAACCGTGCCGGTTCGAGTCCGGCCAGCGGCATTTAACTTAGGCTCTCTGATAATCAGAGAGCTTTTTTTGATTATCAACATTGTAGCTTTTTTATGAAAAGTTTATAAAATTTCATAGAATGGACATTGAATCTTGGAAAGAAAAATGATATGGTACATGACATAAATGATTTTGAAAGAATCCGGAGATACTAAATACCGGGACTTTCGAAGATTTGGAGGACAAAAGATAAATGAAGTTTGGGAACAAAAAACCAGAGAAAATACCTATGTATGTATATTATATCATTGCAGGTGTTATCATCGTTCTTCTGAATATGCTGGTTGTTCCGGCCGTACAGGAACGAAGCGTGCAGAAGACGGACTATTCTACGTTTATTGAAAATGTTGAAGATGGGAATGTAACAAAGGCTACAGTAGAAGAAAATTATATATATTATGAGATGAAAGACAGTAATTCCGGGAATATGGTTCTGTGTAAAACTGTCAAGATGGATGACTCTGATCTGGTTAATCGCCTGTTGGATGCAGGGGTAACAATGGATGAAGTTCTTCCGGAAAGTCCTTCTATACTGATGACACTGCTTCTCAGCTATGTAGTACCAATCGTGATCTTTATTTTTATTGGTCGCTGGCTGAGTAAGAAGATAATGTCATCTATGGGTGGCGGTCCTGGTGGGGCAATGTCTTTTGGCAAAAGTAATGCCAAGGTATACGTGAAATCTTCTACAGGAATTAAATTTTCTGATGTTGCAGGTGAAGATGAGGCAAAAGATCTTCTGACGGAGATCGTTGATTATTTGCATAATCCGCAGAAGTATACAGAAATTGGGGCGTCTATGCCAAAGGGTGCACTGCTTGTGGGTCCTCCTGGAACAGGTAAGACTCTTCTTGCCAAGGCAGTTGCAGGTGAAGCTGAAGTTCCGTTTTTCTCTATTTCGGGATCTGAGTTTGTAGAAATGTTTGTTGGTATGGGCGCGGCCAAAGTACGTGATCTTTTTAAACAGGCAAATGAAAAAGCACCATGTATTGTATTTATTGATGAGATTGATACAATTGGTAAGAAACGTGATGGAGCTGGATTTACAGGTGGCAATGATGAACGTGAACAAACTTTGAATCAGCTCCTTACAGAAATGGATGGCTTTGATGGATCCAAAGGCGTGGTAATTCTTGCGGCAACAAACCGTCCGGATTCTCTTGACCCTGCACTTCTTCGTCCGGGACGTTTTGACAGACGAATTCCGGTAGAACTTCCGGATCTTCAGGGCCGTGAGGAGATTTTGAAGGTACATGCAAAGAAAATCAAGATTGCAGATACCGTTCGTTTTGATGATATAGCGAAGGCTGCTGCCGGCGCTTCCGGAGCTGAACTTGCCAATATTGTCAATGAAGCGGCGCTTCGTGCAGTACGTGATGGACGTAAATTTGCCACACAGGCAGATTTTGAAGAAAGTATTGAAGTTGTAATTGCCGGATATCAAAAGAAAAACCGTGTTCTTTCTAATAAAGAAAAACTGATCGTATCTTATCATGAAATCGGACACGCTTTGGTAGCAGCTAAACAGACAGAATCTGCACCGGTACACAAAATTACGATTATACCACGTACTTCCGGTGCTCTTGGATATACGATGCAGGTAGATGATGGAGAACATTATCTGATGAGTAAAGAAGAACTGGAAAATAAGATAGCAACATTTACAGGCGGTCGTGCTGCAGAGGAACTGATTTTTCATTCGATCACAACAGGTGCTTCCAATGACATTGAGCAGGCAACAAAGATTGCCAGAGCCATGATCTCGCGTTATGGCATGAGTGATGATTTTGATATGGTTGCGATGGAAAGTGTCAGCAATCAATATCTGGGTGGTGATTCCAGCCTGACATGCTCTTTTGAAACACAGACAATGCTGGATAAAAAAGTTGTGGAACTTGTTCGCAAACAGCATGAAAAAGCGCTGAAGATTCTTCAGGATAATATCGGCAAACTCCATGAACTTGCGCAGTATCTGTATGAGCATGAGACGATTACCGGAGAAGAATTTATGAAGATTCTCGAAACTCCTACACCAGTGGTAGAAGATACTTTGAAAACTTCCGAAGAGGAAACCGATAAGATATAATATTGCCATGTGAATTACTATGAACAGCAGCTGTACGAAAGAGACGTTTCTCGTTGTGAAACGTCTCTTTTTGTGTTATACTACAAAACAGTGAAATTATAATCTTTTCAGTAATATGATATTGAAAAAAGGAGGAAGAACGTTGTCAGGTATTGACTGCAGACAGGCAGAAACACTGGTTGCCAGATATATCAAGCATACATTGTCCACAGACGAACTGGAAGAATTTCTGGATCATATAGAGCATTGTTCTTCCTGTTATGATGAGTTGGAGACATATTTTATCGTTCATGAGGCAATTCAGCAGCTGGATGAGAAGGAAGATGGTACGGTCCTTGATTTTCGGGAACTTCTGGAACAGGATATCCGTCGATCACGCAGATATATCCGCCAGAAAAGATGGCTGCATTTTTTGTCTGTGATTTTTTTTATGGCAGTAGTGATCACGGCTGCATCATTTGTTGTATTTCTTGTAATGGAAGTAACGCACTTTTTATAACATGATACAGGAGGATATTATTTTGAGTGAAAAGATATTATTGATAGACGGACACAGTATTCTGAACCGCGCTTTTTATGGACTTCCGGATCTGACCAATGCAGAGGGAAAACATACAGGTGCGGTTTATGGCTTTTTAAATATCCTTTTTCGTATCCTGGAGGAGGAGAAACCGCAGTATCTGACAGTTGCTTTTGATCTTCATGAGCCTACCTTCCGCCATAAGATGTACGAAGCATATAAGGGAACACGTAAACCAATGCCGGAGGAACTTAGAGAGCAGGTTCCGTTGATGAAGGAAATGCTTACGGCAATGGGAATAAAAATTGTTTCAAAAGCAGGATATGAGGCAGATGACCTTTTGGGAACTCTGGCTGTCAGAAGTGAAAAAGAAGGAATGGATGTTACAATCCTGTCAGGTGATAGAGATCTTCTTCAGCTGGCAACAGAAAAAGTTATGATTCGTCTGCCAAAAACCTCAAGAGGAAAGACAACTATCGAAAATTTTCATGCAGCAGAAGTCCTTGAAAAATATCAGGTAACACCGCCACAGATTATAGAATTAAAGGCTTTGATGGGAGATTCGGCAGATAATATTCCGGGAATTCCAGGCGTTGGTGAAAAGACAGCAACCAAAATGATCGTTGAGTTTGGAACAATTGAAAATGCCTATGTACATCTGGAAGAAATAAAACCAAATAAAGCCCGGGAATCGTTGAGAGAGCATTATGATCTTGCAGAACTTAGCAAGGCACTTGCTACGATCAATACAGAAAGTCCGCTGGAATATGTATATGAAGAGGCGAGACTTGGGAATCTTTATACTCCGGAAGCGTATCAGCTCTGTAAACAGCTGGAATTTAAAAATCTTCTTGGAAGATTTGATACTTCAGCTGTACCGGAGAACACGATTGAGCAGAATTTTTTTACCTGCAGTGATCTTGGAGGCGCAGAAGCACTGTTTAAGAAAGCTGCTGAGAAAAATTATATCGGTGTGGCATTGCTTTCTGATAAAGAAGGCGTATATGGCCTTGGAATAGCTCTTACCAAAGGAGAAATTTATTATGTTCCGGTTGAGGGATTGCTTACCGGTGATTATATTTGTGCAGCATTGAAGGAAATCGCTGACAGTACGATTCTCTGTTCCATAGATGTAAAATCTATGTTGAAACATGTTGGACTCGAGGATGCAGGCCATGTATTTGATACAGGTGTGGCAGTATATCTTCTGAATCCATTAAAATCTTCTTATACATTTGACGATATTGCAAGAGAATATCTTGATGGAGCCTTACTTCCGACGCGAACGGATCTGCTCGGCAAAGATTCTCTAAAGGCAGCCTGGGAAAAATCCTCTGATGGATTGATATCTTATGCGTGTCATTTGGCTTATACGGCATATGCAACCAGAGAACCGATTGAAAATGCCTTAAAAGAAACAGAAATGTGGAATGTTTACAGAGAAATTGAACTTCCATTAATCTTTACACTGGATTCTATGGAAAAATGGGGGATTCGTGTCAAAGGCGAGGAACTTAAAGCTTATGGAGAGAAACTCCAAGTTCGTATCGCAGAACTTGAAAAGCTGATCTACGAACAGGCTGGAGAAGAGTTTAATATCAATTCTCCCAAACAACTTGGCGTGATTCTTTTTGAAAAAATGGGTATCCCTGGTGGAAGAAAAACAAAGACGGGCTATTCTACAGCTGCTGATATTTTGGAAAAACTTGCGCCAGAGCAGCCAATCGTTAATGATATTCTGGAATACAGACAGCTTACCAAGCTGAAATCTACTTATGCAGATGGCCTAAGTGCAGTGATTGAAGCGGATGGCAGAATTCATTCTACTTTTAATCAGACGATTACAGCGACCGGGCGTATCAGCAGCACAGAACCGAACCTGCAGAATATTCCAGTGCGTATGGAGCTTGGACGTCTGATACGCAAAGTTTTTGTGCCGGAAGATGGGTATGTATTTCTGGATGCAGATTATTCACAGATCGAACTTCGTGTGTTGGCACATATGTCAGGCGATGAGAAACTGATTCAGGCATACAGAGAGGCGGAAGATATCCACAGACTGACTGCATCACAAGTATTTCATGTACCGTTTGATGAGGTTACAGATCTGCAGCGAAGAAATGCCAAAGCAGTTAACTTCGGAATCGTGTATGGCATCAGCTCTTTTGGCCTGAGTCAGGATCTGAGTATCACACGAAAAGAAGCTGCTGAATATATCGAAAAATATTTTGAAACTTATCCAAAGATCAAAGGATTTCTTGATGGACTTGTAGCGGATGGAAAAGAAAAGGGGTATGTTTCTACAATGCTTGGACGCCGCAGACCGATTCCGGAACTGAAATCCGGTAACTTTATGCAGAGATCTTTTGGAGAGCGTGTGGCGATGAATTCGCCGATTCAGGGCACAGCCGCTGATATTATCAAAATCGCGATGAATCGGGTATATCAGCGTCTAAAAGAAGAAGGGCTGCAGTCCAGACTGGTTCTTCAGGTGCATGATGAGCTTCTGATCGAAACAAAGAAGGAGGAAGTGGAAACAGTATCCCGCATCCTTGAAGAGGAAATGAAGGGAGCTGTACATCTTTCTGTAGAACTGGATGTTGATATGCATGAAGGAAACAGCTGGTATGAAGCAAAATAATGAGGCGTAACAAATGAAAATCATAGGAATTACCGGCGGTGTGGGCGCCGGCAAAAGTACGATTCTGGATTACTTAAGTCAGAAATATGATGCGTATGTGATTCAGGCAGATAAGATTGGACATCTGGTTATGGAACCAGGTGGACTCTGCTATGAGCATGTAATTGCATTATTTGGCAGACAAATAATAAAAAACGATAAAACTATTGACCGAAAGCAGGTTTCTGATGTAGTATTTGGTAATGAATTAATGCGCCAAAGTCTTGATGCTATTATTCATCCTGCTGTCAAAACATATATTTTAGAGGAAATCCGAAAACAGAGACAGGCAGGTTGCAGATTGCTTGTGATAGAGGCAGCACTTCTTCTGGAAGAACATTATGAGGAATTTTGTAACAATGTCTGGTATATTCATACGGATGCAGAAATCCGTATTCGGCGTTTGATGGACAGCCGTGGCTATACAAGAGAAAAAGCTGAGAGTATCATCGCCCGACAGGGCTCTGAAGAATTTTTCAGGAAACATTCGGATTATGTTATTATAAATAATGGAGATCTGAAGACAACCTGGAAACAGATAGAAGAGGGGATTAAATTATTATGAGATTTTGCAGTATTGCCAGTGGCAGCAGCGGAAACTGTATTTATGTAGGATCTGACAATACACATGTACTGGTAGATATCGGGATCAGCGGTAAGAAAATGGAAACTGGCTTGAATAGTCTGGAGCTTACCGGACGTGACCTTGATGGCATTTTGATCACACATGAACATTCGGATCATATTAAAGGGCTTGGCGTGATCTCAAGAAAATACGGCATTCCAATCTATGCTACCGCCGGAACCGTGGATGCCATGGTTCGTACCAATGCACTTGGAAAGATTCCAGAGGGGATTTTTCATGAAATTCAGGAAGACGAACCATTTATGATCAATGATCTGAAGGTAAACCCATTTACGATTCCACATGACGCGGCTCAGCCGGTTGGTTATCGGCTGGAACATGAGGGACATTCTGTGGGAATTGCGACGGATCTTGGAAAATATAATGATTATATTATTGAGAATCTGCAGGGACTGGATGCGCTTCTTCTGGAAGCAAATCATGACATTCGTATGTTGCAGGTGGGTAAATATCCATATTATCTGAAACAGCGTATTCTGGGAGACAGAGGGCATTTGTCCAATGAAAATGCAGGCAGATTGTTGTGCAGGCTGCTGCATGATAATCTGAAAGCAATTTTTCTGGGACATCTAAGCAGAGAAAACAATTATGAAGAACTGGCTTATGAAACTGTTTGTTCAGAGGTAACACTGGGAGACAACCCTTACAAATCAAAAGATTTCAGAATTCAGGTGGCGAAACGGGACTTTGTTTCGGATGTAGTTACCGTATAACAGAAAGGAAAAAAGTCATGAAAAAAACAATCATTACAGTAGTAGGAAATGACACCGTAGGAATTATTGCAAAAGTATGTACATATCTTGCAGACAACAATGTAAACATTCTGGATATTTCCCAGACTATCGTACAGGGGTATTTTAACATGATGATGGTTGCAGATACCAGTAAATCTGACAAAGATGCCGCGGCTCTCTCTAAAGAACTTTCTGAAATCGGCGATAAGATCGGCGTAGTGATCCGCTGTCAGCACGAAGATATCTTCAATGTAATGCATCGTATTTAATTGTATCTTACCGAAAAGGAGAGTTGACATGATCAATATTTTTGAAGTTAATGAGACAAACAAAATGATTGAGCAGGAAAATCTGGATGTGCGTACCATTACCATGGGAATCAGCCTTCTGGACTGCATTGACAGCGACCTGGATACTATGAATGAAAAAATCTACAATAAGATTACAACGAAAGCAAAAGATCTGGTTGCTACAGGTGATGAGATTGCAGCAGAATTTGGTATTCCGGTTGTAAATAAACGAGTTTCTGTCACACCAATTGCACTGGTTGGTGGAGTTGCATGCCATTCTACAGAAGATTTTGTCTCTGTTGCAAAGACTTTGGATAAGGCAGCAAAGACTATTGGTGTAAATTTTATTGGAGGTTATTCAGCCCTTGTCAGCAAGGGAATGACTCCGGCAGAAGAACTTTTGATCCGTTCCATTCCACAGGCTCTGGCAGTAACAGAACGTGTCTGCAGCTCTGTAAATGTTGGTTCTACCAAGACTGGTATTAATATGGATGCGGTGAAACTGATGGGTGAGATTGTCCTGGAAACTGCAGAGGCATCCAAAGAACAGGATTCCCTTGGATGTGCGAAACTTGTTGTGTTCTGTAATGCGCCAGATGATAACCCGTTTATGGCTGGTGCTTTCCATGGAGTTACAGAAGCTGACTGCATCATTAATGTAGGCGTAAGTGGTCCGGGAGTTGTAAAAACAGCTTTGGAATCCGTACGTGGTGCTGATTTCCAGACTTTATGCGAAATGATTAAACGTACTGCATTTAAAGTTACCCGTGTAGGTCAGCTGGTAGCACAGGAAGCATCTAAACGCCTGGGTGTACCGTTTGGAATTGTTGATCTCTCTCTTGCACCGACACCGGCAATTGGCGACAGCGTAGCAGAGATCCTTGAAGAAATCGGGCTTGAAAGAGTAGGAGCACCAGGAACAACTGCAGCACTTGCGCTTTTGAACGATCAGGTTAAAAAAGGCGGTGTTATGGCGGCACAGGCAGTTGGAGGTTTAAGCGGTGCATTTATTCCGGTCAGTGAAGACCAGGGAATGATTGATTCGGTAAATCTTGGTGCGCTGACACTGGAAAAACTGGAAGCTATGACTTGTGTCTGCTCTGTAGGGCTTGACATGATTGCTATACCGGGTGACACAAAAGCATCTACTATTGCAGGAATTATTGCAGATGAATCTGCAATCGGTATGATCAATCAGAAGACAACAGCTGTCAGACTGATTCCTGTAATTGGTAAGGGAGTAGGCGAGACAGTAGAGTTTGGCGGACTGCTGGGATATGCACCGATCATGCCAGTGAATCAGTTCTCCTGTGATGCATTTGTAGAACGTGGCGGACGTATTCCGGCACCAATCCATAGCTTTAAGAACTGATTTTAAAACGTATTTCCCTGGGGAGAAGCAGAGCCCCGGGGATTTTTTGTCTTATCATCCTTTGATGTAATTCTAAACGTTTTTTTATTGAAAGTTTAGAAGATTACTGAAAATACTTTATTTAACATAACAATTATGCTATAACATAATATATGATAAAAATGAAAAATAATGTTATATATTGATTTTAAAGGATATAAAGGAGACTTCACTAATAAGAAAATGAATGAACAAATAAAAAGCTATATAGAAAAAATACTGGGAATATCGGTGCAGTTTCACCACTGGAAAGGTGAACTGGAACTGCCGTTTTATATTACAGAGCGCTACGATATGCGACTTGCGGAGCTTGATGATATTCGCTGTATTTTTCTCAGTCCGAAGAAAAAGCTGAATCAGATTGGTTCGCTTAAAAAGCAGATCCGGCGAATTCAGATGGAGGAATCACTGCCGGTTGTGTTTGTTTTTGATAAGATGGATTGTTATCACAGAGATGCTTTTATTCATGCACATCTTCCCTTTATTGTAGTAGGAATCCAGCTTTATCTGCCGTTTATGGGAATATATCTTCAGGAAAAATATATAAAGGAAATCAAGACTTCGGATACGTTTCAGCCCTTTACACAGCTACTGCTCTTCTACTGGTATTATCAGCAGGAAAATTGTCTTTACATGAATGATATGGTAAAAATACTTGGCTGTTCAGCGATGACTGTAACGCGTGCGTTTCGCCAGCTGGAGGAGACTGGTTTGTTTGAAACCGGCAAAACCGGTGTGCAGAAATATCTGAAAGGAACAGAAGAACGAAATGTGATCCTGCAGCAGCTGGAAGATGCTTTGAGTACTCCTGTAGCAGAAACTGTATTTATAAGTAAAAAGGAACTGGAAGAGGGAACAGATATTTCAGAGCGTTTCCTTTCGGGCAATTCGGCACTTATCCGTATCGGAAAAGACGCGGAAGAAGAAGTTCCGTGCTATGCAGTGAATAAAAAAACATTTCATCTATCGGGAAGTAAAGAACTTCTGAATGCAGAAACACAGGCAGAAGTGCAGCTGTGGAAATATGATCCTTCTATATTAGCGAAAAATGGTTTCATAGATCCTCTTTCCCTGGCATTGAGTTTTCAGAAACCAGCGGATACTTTTCTAAAAAATGATTGACAGCAACGATTTCCTGTGGTAAAGTATAAAATATCAAAACCGATGAGGAAGAAGAGTAAATAATTTCGTATCATTCCAGAGAGCAGGTGTTGGTGTAAGCCTGTATGAAACAGATTATTGAATGGCCTTCCGAGGGCAGCCCGAAATTTTAATCTGAAGAGTAGGCGCTGACGGGAACCGAACCCGTTACTAATCAGGAGTGTATGTTTGTACATGAGAAAGTGGACGATACGTCAATTTGAGTGGCACCGCGATAATAAGAAATTATTACCGTCTCAAGCATAGCTTGGGACGGTTCTTTTTTTCTCATGGAACATGAAATGTAGAAACACATAAAATGCAGAAAAGAGAGGAAAAAGACTATGAAAAAAAGAATGGTAGTAATCGCAGCAGCAGTAACAGCAACTATGATGATGACCTGTCCGGTAATGGCAGATGATTTTAAAGTAGGTATCTGTAATTATGTGGATGATGCTTCCTTAAATCAGATTGTAGATAATATTCAGTCCCGCCTGGAAGAAATCGGTGAAGAAAAAGGGGTTACATTTGACGTATCTTATGATAACTGTAATGCAGATGCCAGCGTTATGGAACAGATCATTTCTGATTTTCAGGCTGACAATGTAGATCTGCTGGTAGGCGTGGCTACACCGGTGGCAATGCGTATGCAGTCTGCAACAGAAGGAACCGACACACCGGTTGTTTTCTCCGCAGTATCTGACCCGGTTGGTTCCGGACTTGTGGATTCTCTGGAAGCTCCTGGTGCAAACATCACAGGAACCAGTGATTATCTGGATACTTCTTCTATTATGAAACTGATCCAGGCGCAGAATCCGGAGGTCAAAAAAATCGGTCTTCTCTATGATGTCGGACAGGATTCATCCACAACAGCGATCCAGGAAGCAAAAGATTACCTGGATGAACAGGGAATTGAATATGTAGAGCGTACCGGAACGACAACAGACGAAGTACAGCTTGCAGCAGAAGCACTGATTGCTGATGGCGTAGATGCCGTATTTACACCTACTGACAATACGATCATGACAGCAGAACTTTCTATTTATGAGAAATTCATCGAAGCCGGAATTCCGCACTATACAGGAGCTGACTCCTTTGCGCTGAACGGAGCATTTGTGGGATATGGTGTTGACTATGCGAATCTTGGACAGAAAACAGCTGATATGATTGCTGATATTCTGGTAGATGGAGCAAAACCATCAGAAACTGCAGTTGAAACATTTGACAATGGTACTGCAACAGTAAACACAGAAACATGTGAAGCTCTCGGTCTTGATTTTGATACTGTAAAGAAAGCATTTGAGCCTCTCTGCACACAGGTAAATGAAATCACAACTGCTGAAAGCTTTGATGATGTAGAAGCAAAATAAACATTAACTGGAGGAATTTACTGTGACGATTGCAACTATGCTCTCCCTTGGAGAGACTGCTCTGAAGCTTGGACTGATCTGTTCTTTGACAGTTCTTGCTCTGTTTCTTAGTTATTCTATGCTGAATGTCTGCGATCTTTCTACAGACGGCTGCTTTACTTTTGGCGCTGCTGTAGGAGCCGTAGTAGCTGTGAGCGGGCATCCTTTTCTGTCTATTATAGCTGCTATGGCGGCAGGTATTATATCAGGATTTGTAACGGCGATCCTGCAGACAAAGCTCGGTGTAGACAGTCTGCTTGCAGGTATTATCGTAAATACTGCACTGTATTCTGTGAATATTGCGGTTATGGGAGGATCATCTCTGATCAATATGAACCGGACAACAACAGTATTTACTATGATGAAAGATGCACTTTCAGGTACCCCACTGAATGGAAGAGAGGATATTATAATTGCAGCGATCGCAGTGATCCTCGTGATCATATTTCTGGTATTTTTCCTGAAAACAAGACTTGGTCTTGCAATCAGGGCAACTGGAAATAATTCAGACATGGTAAAATCATCTTCGATCAATCCGGTGTTTACAACGGTAATTGGTCTTTGCGTAGCAAATGCATTTACAGCACTTTCCGGATGTCTTTTGTCCCAGTCACAGAAATCTGTAGATATCAATATTGGCCAGGGTATGGTAACGATTGCACTGGCATCTCTGCTGATCGGAGGTACGATTCTGGGACATGGTGGAATCTTTGTAAGAGCAGTGGGAATGGTTCTTGGTTCATTTATCTTCCGCCTTGTATATACGATTGCACTTCGGTTTAATATGCCGGCATTTATGTTGAAACTGGTATCCTCTGTCATTGTTGTTCTTGCAATATCTGGTCCATATCTTAAGAAACAGTGGCCACAGATTCGAAGAAGAATGACACATACAAAAGGAGGCAGATGATTCATGTTAAAAATCAGCCATATTTCCAAGACATTTAATCCGGGAACAGTAAACGAGAAAAAAGCAATTGAGGATTTATCTCTGGAACTGAAACAGGGAGATTTTGCAACGATCATTGGCTCCAATGGCGCTGGAAAGTCCACGTTATTCAATGCAATCTGCGGAGATTTCCTGACCGATACAGGCTCGATCGAACTGGATAACAAAGATATCACATTTATGCCGCAGCATGCACGGGCAAGAAGCATTGGACGGCTTTATCAGGATCCGATGCGTGGAACTGCACCGGGCATGACGATTGAAGAAAATCTTGCGCTTGCAGCAGGTAAGGGAGGATGGCTTTCACATACGACTCGTCAGGAAAAAGAACGCTTTCGTGAAGAATTGAAGAAACTGGATATTGGTCTTGAAGAACGGATGAGCCATCCGGTAGGGCTTCTTTCCGGTGGACAGAGACAGGCACTGACACTTCTGATGGCGACAATGAATCCGCCGAAACTTCTTCTTTTGGATGAACATACAGCAGCACTTGATCCTGGCACAGCAGAAAAAGTTCTGAATCTTACCAGACGGATCGTAGAAGAACATCAGCTTACCTGTCTGATGATCACACACAATATGCAGTCTGCGATTGAACTTGGTAACCGTATCCTGATGATGGACTCCGGTAATATTGTGCTTGATATCGGAGGCGAAGAAAAGAAAAATATGACAGTAGAGGGACTTCTGGAGAAATTCAGAAGTGGCGCTGGTAAAGCACTCGATAATGACCGTATCCTGCTGTCCGATTAAATGCTTTATGATTAAGCAGAATGTGAGAGAAAGACTTTTCGACTATTCGTTGGAAGGTCTTTTTTTCTTGCGTTTTTTTGCAGATTTATGGCATGACGGCCCGCAGGCAGGTGTAAAATACTATTACTATGTAGTTGCATGCAAGAATAGCACAACATACAACTGGAAACCATCAGATAATAAATATGATGACGATGAATATGATGTAATCACAAGTGGATGCAGCGCAGCAGCAACAGCATCTGTTTCCAACACAACGATTGGCAAGACTAAGATTACATCCGGCAAGAGCTCTAAAGGTAAAGTAAACCTGAAGTGGCAGAAAGTAAATGGTGCAGCAGGATATGTTGTTTATCGTTCTACAAAGAAAGGTTCCAGATATACTAAGATTGCTGAGATTACAAAAGGATCTACTGTAAAATATACAGATAAAACTGCTAAGAAAGGCAAAAAATACTACTACAAAGTTCGTGCCGTAAAAGCAAATGAAGCTGGTGTAGACGTATTCTCCGCTTATTCTGCAGCTAAAGCAGTCAAAGTGAAATAATGTTTTGGATTTAAGATAAAATCTGATTCTGTCAGAATAAAAGGACAGCTGGCCCTATAAAAGGACCAGCTGTTTTTGATATTCATGAACAAAAGGACGCCCTGTTTTCTGAGCCAGAATACTTTCGTAGATATTGGAAGCTCTCAGATTATCATTCCATATTTTCTGTCCGTCTGCTGAAAGAATTCCCGAGGCATCGGCAGCTTTCGTGATGACAGGGATAGTTGTATGCTGCTTGATTTCTTTAAGCAGAGGGGAAGAAGATTTTCTGAATCCCAGGACACGTGCATATGGAATTTCTTTTGGTTGTTCCCTTATCTTCAGGATGGTATGGAGCAAAGCGCGCTGAATTCTGGTATAAGTCAGTTCTTTGGTTTTCAGAAGTTCTGTGAACTGTGTGAAATTTTCAAAATGATTGATCTGATTGCAAATTCTGGCAGCAAGATCTTTTGACATATCAGTATAGCTGATAAGTGATTCAGGAGTTTCGTTTAACAGACAATACTGCAACAGAAGAGAAAAGTCATCTTCCAGCAGAAATTCATTTTTATTAACAGCAGTTTCCAGAACCAATGCGGCATTGTCTGGAAGTTCCCCTAGAATTTCATTGGTGCCAAAACCTGATTTTAAAGCATTTCGGATCGCGGAAGCAGAAGCAAAATTTAATGATGATGAAGCGGTCTGTTGATCCGGAAACGTTTCATGGTATCCCATTCCCTGGCGTTTCAAAGTGACCGGCCGGATGGAACTATCTAAACGGAGCAATGCTTTACAGTATTCGATGCCAAGGATGTTGTTTGGTAAATTTAAAATCTGTACGATTTGATTGAGAAGTGGCGTCAGAATACCATCAAAATCGTCTCCCTCAAAATGATGAGGATCTTTGAAATATTCGATCAGCGCCTGGCTTCTGGCAGCGGGGAAAGACAGCCCTTCGCTCAAAAAAGTTTTCAGAAGTACACGGTATTCTTTGGGTTCTTTTACAAGGACAGCAGCAAGTTCCTGCAGTGCAGAAACTTCACCATATTCACTTCCAAAACAGAGCTGGTCAACGACATGCAGATTGTCCAGTATGGAAACACCGGCCATGGCAAATGTCTCTGCACTGGCAGTACTTACGGACACCGGCATTTCAAGTACAAGATCGGCACCGCATCGAAGTGCCATTTCTGCACGCAGATGTTTGGGCAGCAGAGCAGGAGTACCTCTCTGCACATAATCGCCACTCATGACTACGATCACATAATCTGCCTGCAGTTCTTTTTTGCAGTAATTTATCTGGTATTTATGACCTCTGTGAAATGGATTATACTCCGCAATGATTCCGGTTACATTCATATGAAATACCTGCCTTTGTACAAATTAAAATTATTTTTTATTGTATCATCTGACGGAAAATTTATAAAGAAAAACTGCAAAACATTTCAGAGCATATTTCCGGCATGGGAAAATGATAAAATTGCACGTTAAAAAATACCACTCTTTGGAAGAATCTCTCTGTCAACTACTTGAAATGCACAAATTCTGGGGGTATAATGAATTCAGCTGTGAGGTCATGTTTCAGACGCTCACACGGTCTGATGACCGAAATAACGAAAGGAGCCATTTAATCATGGGATTTGTTGATTTACTCAAAGAAAGAGCAAAAAAAAGCATCAAAACTATCGTGCTGCCAGAGACAGAGGATATGAGAACTATCGAGGCAACAGATAAGATTCTGAAAGAGGGAGTTGCCAAGATTATCCTCATCGGTAACGAAGAAGAAATCAATAAGAAAGCTGCAGAAGGCGGATTCGATATCTCCGGAGCAACCATCGTTGATCCTGAGACATCTGACAGAACTCAGGCATACATTGATAAATTTGTAGAACTGAGAGCTAAAAAAGGTATGACACCTGAAAAAGCAAAAGAAATCCTTCATACTCAGTACCCATACTATGGTGTAATGATGGTAAAAATGGGTGATGCAGACGGTATGGTATCCGGTGCATGCCATTCTACAGCAGACACACTTCGTCCATGTCTGCAGATCCTGAAAACCAAACCGGGAACAAAACTTGTATCCGCATTTTTCCTGATCGTAGTTCCGGATTGCGAATATGGTGCAAACGGTGCATTTGTATTTGCTGACTCTGGTCTGAACCAGAATCCGACTCCGGAAGAACTTTCTGCAATCGCAGCATCTTCAGCAGAATCCTTCCAGCTTCTTGTTCAGGAAGAACCAGTCGTTGCAATGCTTTCACACTCTACAAAGGGAAGTGCAAAACATCCGGACGTAGATAAGATGGTAGAAGCTACAAGAATCGCAAAAGAAGAACATCCGGAACTCAAACTGGATGGAGAGTTCCAGCTTGACGCAGCAATCGTACCTAGCGTTGGTGCTTCTAAAGCTCCGGGAAGTGAAGTTGCAGGTAAAGCAAACGTTCTTGTATTCCCTGACCTTGATGCAGGAAACATCGGATATAAACTTGCTCAGCGTCTTGGAAAAGCAGAAGCTTACGGACCTGTTACACAGGGTATCGCAAAACCAGTCAATGACCTCTCCAGAGGATGCTCTGCAGATGATATCGTTGGTGTTGTTGCTATCACAGCTGTACAGTGCCAGGCTGAAGACAAATAAGAATTACATATTTTGAAACTTATTGAATAGGAGAATATTAAGATGAATGTATTGGTAATTAACTGCGGAAGTTCCTCCCTGAAATATCAGCTCATCAACTCTGATACAGAGGATGTTCTGGCAAAGGGTCTTTGCGAGAGAATCGGAATCGACGGAAGACTGGTTTATCAGAAAGCCGGACTTGATAAAGAAATCACAGAGTGTGCAATGCCTACACACAAAGAAGCTATCCAGTTTGTACTGGATGCTCTTACAAACGAAAAAACAGGCGCTATCAAGAGCCTGAAAGAAGTAGATGCAATCGGACATCGTGTCGTACATGGTGGAGAAAAATTTGCAGCTTCTGCAGTGATCACAGATGAAATGATCGCAGCAGTAAAAGAGTGTAACGATCTTGCACCACTTCATAACCCGGCAAACCTGATCGGTATTGATGTCTGCTCTGAGCTTATGCCAGGTGTACCGCAGGTTGGTGTATTTGATACAGCTTTCCATCAGACAATGCCTGCAAAAGCATATCTGTACGGACTTCCGATCGAATACTACAAAAAATACAAAGTAAGAAGATATGGTTTCCACGGAACCTCACACAGCTTTGTATCCAAACGTGCTGTAGAATTCCTTGGACTTGACAAAGACAACTCCAAAGTTATTGTTTGTCATCTTGGAAACGGATCTTCCATCAGTGCTGTTCAGAACGGCAAATGTGTAGATACAACTATGGGACTTACACCACTTGAGGGCGTTGTTATGGGAACTCGTTCCGGTAATATTGATCCGGCAATTGTTGAATTCATTGCAAAGAAAGAAAACCTTGACATCGCAGGTGTTATGAATGTGCTGAACAAGAAATCCGGTCTTCAGGGTATGTCCGGAGTCGGCAGTGATATGCGTGACATCAGAGCTGCTATCGCAGATGGAAACGAAGATGCTAAGAATGCTTATGATGTACTTTGCTATGGTATCGCTAAATTTGTTGGCGGCTATGTAGCAGCTATGAACGGTGTAGATGCAATTGTATTTACAGCTGGTATTGGTGAGAATGTAGGCCAGCTTCGTAAAGATGTCTGCAATTATTTCGGATATCTTGGCGTTGAAATCGATGACAAAGCAAATGATACATTTAGCGAAGAAATTGTTATCTCTACTCCAAATTCAAAAGTTAAAGTTGCAGTTATTCCTACAAACGAAGAACTTGCAATCTGCAGAGATACAGTAGCGCTGGTTAAATAATTTGTTATAAAACAACTTCGAAGGGGGCTTGCCGTTGGCAGGTCCTTTTCTTTTGCGTATTTTCATATTATGACTTCCTTTTGTTGTAGCTATTACACAAAAATATTGTGCAATATTTGCAGAAAAGTACTGAAAATAGATTTTAGATTATGCAATTTATAACGATTATATTGACATACTTAAATCATGAATGTATAATTGCCATATTGAAACGTTTCAAATGTGGCTTTGTATAGAGGAAATGATGAATGGATAAATCTACGAAGAAAAGAGCCACAATTACACAGGTGGCAAAACATGCAGGTGTATCTGTTGGGACGGTTTCGAATTATTTAAACGGTACGGCAGGTGTGTCGCACGACAGGGCAGCGCGGATACAGCAGGCAATTGATGTGTTGGATTATATCCCGGATACTCTGGCGAGTTCCCTTCGAAGAAAGGACAGCACAGCGATACATGTTTTAACACCGCATCTGGATAGTGCTTTTTATACAAATACGATCAGTGCACTGATGCACGATGCATATGAGGCTGGGTACACCGTTCATATCTCTGGTTATGAATATTCGTCAGAGATAGAAAGGCAGCAGCTGAGAGCACTGGAGAGCAGCAAACCAGGCACATCAATCATTATTTTTAATGGGTTTGATGATCTCACAGAGATTAAACGGTTGGCGAAGAAACAAATACATGTGATTATGGCAGACAGGCGAGAGATACCGGGTTATACATCAAGTGTTATATTTGATAATCGTCGGGTACCATTTGAAATAATATGTCTGTTAAAAAACAGAAATTACAAACGAATAGGACTTTTTACAGAACCTACAAAACTTCAAAATATCCGTGAAAGAGTAGAGGGATTTCTGGAAGCAATGAAATATTTTGGATATCCGGATCCGGAAAAAAATATTTATTCCCGCCCAGATCTTTCGCTGGATAAATTGAAAAACAGTTATCTTTATATGATGGAGATTCTTGAGTCATCAAAGCGCGAAGAACTTCCGGATGCCTGGCTGGCAACTTCGGATTATCTGGCATTTGGTATGATGAGGGCCATCAATGAGAAGGGATATTCCATACCGGAAGATTTTGCTATTGTCGGTTATGATAATATTGAAATATCGGGATATGTCAATCCGAGACTTACAACTGTGGAACAGGATCAGAAATTATTCGGAAGAACTTTATGGTCAGTAATTACAGAATACAATAAGACCGGAAAATATCAGAGTATAGAATTACCGCAGAAAATAAAGATGAGAGGATCTTGCTAAAATTAATAGTTGTATACTGAAATAAGTATACAATTATTTTTAGAAAATATTGAAACGTTTCAAACGGCATAAAAAGTATATTGGGGTACAAATATCTGAACGAGAGAAGGGAGGAGAAAGGTGTTCGGATCATATGGGTAAATAAAATATGAGATGCCGCATAAATGTTTCACAAGCCAATTAAAAGGAGGAATTTAAAATGAAAAAAGCAATCGTTATGACTTTATGTGCAGCTATGGCAGTTGGGATGATCGGATCAGTTTCTACAGTATATGCTGCGGATGCAGATATTGCATCTGATGATGCTATTAAAAAAGCGGCTGACGAAGGTTGGGAAATTGCTGTTGTACCGAAGGATTCCACCAATCCATGGTTCGTTCGCATGGACACCGGCGTTAAGGAAGTAGCTGACGAAACAGGAGTTAACTGCTACCAGATTGATACAGGTACAATTGATGCTACAAAACAGGCTCAGCTGGTTGAGGACCTGATTGCTCAGGGCGTAGATGCAATCTGTGTAGTTCCAGTTGATATGGAATCCATGGACTCTACATTAAAGAAAGCAAAAGATGCAGGTATTGTAGTTATTACCCATGAAGGCGCAGATCTTAAAAATGTAGACTACGATATCGAAGCATTCTCTAATGAAGGCTATGGTGCTTTCATCATGCAGAACCTTGCCGAAGCAATGGGAGAAGAAGGCGTTTATACGACAATGGTAGCTTCCCTTACAAATGGTTCTCATAATGAATGGGCAGATGCAGCCGTTGAATACCAGAAAGAGCATTATCCGAACATGACACTTCTGGAAGATAATCCGCGTGTAGAGTCTGATGATAACGGTGATACCGCATATAATGTTGCAAAAGAACTGATCAAAACATATCCGGATCTGAAAGGTATCATGGGAACTTCTTCTTTCGATGCACCTGGTGTTGCACGTGCGATTCAGGAACTTGGCCTTGTTGACAAATTCTTTACATCCGGTACAGGAATGCCGGCAGACAATGCTGAACTGCTGAAATCCGGTGTTATTAAATCCCTTACGCTGTGGGATCCTGCAAAATCCGGTGAAGCAATGGTTGACCTTGCATGCAAAGTACTTGCAGGTGAGGAGATTGGTGCTCCTGTAAATCTTAACGTTGATGGTTATACAGAAATGAACTTCCGTGAAGGATCTGAAACAGTTCTTGAAGGACAGGGCTGGATTACAATCGATGCAGACAACGTTGATGATTTTGGATTCTAAACAACACAAAAATTTATAAGCTTTAATGATCAATCCGTCGGTTCTCCCGGCGGATTGATTTCCAAAAGACCTGAACAATCACAGGTGTCGTAAGGCGGAGAGGAGGAAGCTATGTCTCAGAGTTTATTGAAAGCAGAGCATATAAAGATTTCCTTTGGAAATGTACATGCCCTTAGAGATGTATCTTTGGAGATTTTACCTGGTGAGATACACTGTCTTGCCGGAGAGAATGGTTGCGGAAAATCAACTATTATCAAAATTATATCCGGTGTCTATCAGAGAGATGGCGGAACAATTGAATTTAACGGACAGAAAATCGATAAGATTTCCCCGATTGATGCGATCAATCTTGGAATTCAGGTTATTTATCAGGATTTTGCACTTTTCCCTAATCTGACAGTTGCAGAAAATCTGGCACTTAATACAGAACTTGCATCACGTAAGAAAACAGTAAGTTGGAAAAATGTAAGAAAGATTGCTGAAGAAGCAGTATCCAAAATTAATTTCCAGGTTGATCTGGATGAAAAAGTAGAAAAACTTACGGTAGCTCAGAAACAGATGGTCGCAATCAGCCGCGCATTGATGTCAAATGCAAAGCTGATTATCATGGATGAGCCGACAACAGCGCTGACCAAAAAAGAAGTAAGCGCATTGTTTAAAATTATTTTGAAATTAAAGGAACAGGGAATTGCAATCCTGTTTATCAGTCATAAATTGGATGAGGTATTTGAAATTTCTGATCGATTCACAATTTTCAGGGATGGTGAATTGGTTGCTACAGGCAGTACAAAAGAACTGGATGATAAGAAATTCACCTATTACATGACAGGAAGAGAGTTTTCCGACAATATATTTGTTCCGAAAAATGTCTCCGACAAGCCGGTTTTTGAACTGAAACATCTTACTCTGAATGGCTCTTTTTCAGATATTAACCTCAGCCTTCGAAGAGGAGAGATTCTTGGAATTACAGGACTTTTGGATTCTGGTCGTACTGAATTGGGCCTGTCTATGTTTGGTCTGAAGCCTGCGGATTCCGGTCAGATCATAAAAGATGGAAAAGAAATTAAGCTTACCAGCCCAAGAGAGGCTATTGCCAACAGTATTGGATATGTTCCTGAGGACCGACTGTCAGAAGGCCTTTTTCTTACCCAGTCGATTGGTGACAACATCATCATTTCTGAGATTGACAAACTGAAAAAGAAAAATGGACAGTTTGATCTGAAGAAGAGAGATGAAGAAATTGAAAAATGGGTTAAAGAACTGGAGATCAAGACAAAAAATCCAAACAATCCGGCAACAACTCTTTCAGGAGGTAACCAGCAGCGAATCGTACTTGCAAAATGGCTTGCATGTAATCTGGATGTGCTCATCCTGAATGGCCCGACAGTAGGTGTGGATATCGGTTCCAAACATGATATTCATATGGTTCTGCAGCGACTTGCCAACCAGGGGCTTGGTGTTATTATCATTTCTGATGATCTTCCGGAAGTTATACAGAACTGTTCCAGAGTTCTTGTTATCAAGAATGGAAAGATCAAATCCGAATATGATACCCAGAATGTCAGTGAACAGATGATCATTGACGATATGATGTAGGAGGCGGTCATATGAATAAAAAAGTAAAGAAAATATTTCAGTCAAATGAACCGTATATTTTTCTTATCATAATTCTTCTCGGAATTGTGGTACAGATCCGTTCCGGACAGTTTTTTACAGCAAATAATATCGTTGACCTTCTGAGTGCGATGATCGTACCGGGACTTTTTGCAATCGCAGAATTCATGGCACTGATCGCAGGTGGGATCGATGTTTCTTTCCCGGCACTGGCATCTCTTTCTGCCTATGCCACAACAAAGTTCCTTCTTGACAAGAATTACGAAGGAAATGTTCTTCTGGCATTTGTGATCGCAATCGCAATTGGTGCAGTACTTGGCGCATTCAATGGATATTTTATTGGCTATCTGAATCTGAATGCAATGATCGTGACTCTCGGTTCCGCAAGTATCTTCCAGGGCATCATGCAGGGTACTTTAAGAGCAAATCAGCTTTCTGTCATTCCGCCTGGAATGAAAAGCTTTGGTACCGCTGCATTCCTGACAGCAACTAATAAGGCGAATGGACTGACTTCCATTCTTCCTTATACCTTCATTATTCTGGTTCTTGTATGTGCAGTTATGCATTTTGTACTGCATTATACGATCTTTGGACGTGGTATTTACGCAATCGGCGGAAATCCACAGAGTGCACACACAGCTGGATTTAATGTAAAAAGAACAAAATTTATCATGTATATTATTATAGGTATGATTGCATCTGCGAGTGGTATCTGTCGTGTCTGCATGATGCAGCAGATGCATCCGACGAATATGCTTGGAATGGAAATGAACATCATCGCAGGTGTCGTTCTTGGCGGCGTTGCTCTTACCGGTGGTGCCGGTACACTGACAGGCTGTATTCTTGGTACTTTCCTGATCATCCTGGTACAGAACTCCATGATCCTTCTTGGAATTCCGACAACCTGGAGTGATGTATTCGTAGGACTTGTAATCGTGATTGGAGTATCCCTGACCGCATGGCAGTCAACCCGAACCTCTAAAAGCAAAAAGAAAGCAGTAAAGGAGGGCGCATGATGAACAAGATCAAAAGTATATATAAGAAAAATGAAGAAGTGACCCGCCTGTTGGTCATCATGGCAGTCTGGCTGATCTTCATGGCATTTACACAGGCAAGAAAATTTTATACAGGAATGAACTTTCTTACCATGGCGGGACAGTTCCCGGAATACGGCCTTATGGCTCTGGGCGGTATGTTATGCATGATCACAGGAGGTATTGACCTTTCTGTAGTTGGTACAGCCAATATGGCTTCTATCCTTACGGTATTTACACTGACCAGATTGTTTGGAGCAGACGGAACTATGCCACTTGCTTTTTCTGTTGTGATCTTCCTGATTGCAATTGTAACAGGTATTGTTGTTGGAAGTCTGAACGCCTTTTTGATCTCAAAACTTGGGGTTCCGCCGATTCTTGCAACGCTTGGTGTAAATGAGCTCTTAACAGGTCTCTGTGTGGTTATGACAAACGGTTCTGCAATTTCCTCTTTCCCGAAGCAGTACTGTGATTTCTTTTCAGGAAATCTCTTTGGTTTTATCCCACGAAGACTTCTGGTATTTATCGTAGTCGCAATCATTATCTGGTTTATGCTGGAGCATTGTACTTACGGAACTAAACTTCGTCTTTACGGAACGAATGCACATGTCGCAAAATTTTCCGGAATCAATACAACAAGCCTGCTGTTCAGAACGCATATTACTTCATCCATTTGTGCTGCACTTGGCGGATTGATGATGCTTGCAACCTATTCATCTGCAAGAGCTGATTATGGAACAAACTATACCATGCAGTCTATCCTTCTCGTCGTTCTCGGCGGTGTCAGCCCGAATGGTGGTAAAGGAAAAATTTCCGGTGTTATCACAGCTATCGTACTTTTGAAGATGATTGAATCCGGCATTAACCGTTTCAGGAGTGTATCTACATATTATGTAACACTGATCTGGGGAGCTGTTCTGATCCTTGCACTCGTGATTGATTATGTCAGCCAGAAACCGAAACATGCAAAATAAACAAAAGGAGCCTGTATGAAAAAAGTACTTTTTGTTGGTGAATCCTGGAGTGCTACTCTGATGGAAGTAAAAGGATTCAACAGTTTTTTATCATCTAAATATGAAACAGGACTTGGCTGGATTGACAAAGCGATCGAAAAAGCCGGCTATGAATTTGTATATATGCCGAATCATATTGCAAATGATCATTTTCCATTTACTCTGGAAGAGCTGAATGAATATTCCTGTATCATTCTGTCAGATGTGGGAGCAGACACGCTGCTGATTCCATCAGCTACATTTGGAACAAGCAAAATTCTTCCCAATCGCTGCCAGCTACTCAAAGATTATGTACTTGGTGGCGGAGGCCTTCTGATGATTGGAGGCTATCTTACCTTTAATGGTGTTGGAGCTCAGGGAAAATGGTGGGCAACACCGGTACAGGATGTCCTTCCGGTAGAAATTCTTCCATACGATGACCGTATGGAACACTGTGAGGGTGTCCATGCAGAAGTGACACTCCCGGATCATCCGGCATTTGCGGGAATCGAAGGAGAGTGGCCGCCTGTACTTGGTTATAATAAGAGCACCATAAAACCGGAAGCAGAACTTGCCGCTACAGTCTGCGGAGATCCGTTTATTGCGTTTGGCAGTTACGGAGAGGGAAAATCTGCTGTTTTCTCCAGTGACTGTTCACCGCACTGGGCACCACCGGAATTCTGCAACTGGAAATATTATGATGTGTTATTTAAGAACATCCTGGATTATATTGCAAAATAATCAGAATCAAAGGAAATGTGATTCAAAAGTTAAAAATACAAGGAGGTATTGACATGAAGACGATTAAAGACAAACAGATTCTTGTAGGTGCTGATTTTGCGGGATACCCGTTAAAAGAAGCAGTAGTGGCTCATCTGAAAGAATATGGATGGACAGTAACTGATGTTGGTGTCAGATCACCGGAGGACACAGATACAGATCTGATGTTTCACAGAATCGGCCTTCGCGTGGGTTCTATGATCTCGGAAGGCGAATTTGAACGTGCTCTGATCTTTTGCGGAACCGGAATGGGTATCCATATTGCAGCAAGCAAATGCCCGGGTGTTTCTGCAGGCGTTGTAGAAAGCGTGCCGGCTGCTCTTCGTGCAATTACCGGAAATGGCGTCAACGTTTTGGCTATGGGTGCATTTTATGTAGCTCCGAAAATGGGCTGTGATATAGCAGATGCTTATCTGAGCCATAATCTTGGAGATGGATATGAATACTGGCCAAACTTTTATGAATTCCATAAACTTGCCTGTGATGAATTAAATGCATTTAATTATGAAGAATATAAGGCAAATGGATTTAAAGTAAAACATCTTGGAGACTATCCGCTTGATCTTGTAGATGATCCGACTCTTTTTGGTGGTAAAAAATAAATAATAATTGCAAGAATCATATAACTGCCATATAATTGATGAAAAATATTTTTTAGAGGTTTGAAACATGAAAGTATTAAATTTTGGTTCTCTCAATCTGGACTATGTGTACCAGGTGGAATCTATTTTGATTCCCGGAGAAACACAGGCATCAAAAAGCAGGCAGATCTTTTGTGGTGGTAAAGGCCTGAACCAGTCTATTGCACTGGCAAAGGCCGGGATTCCTGTATATCATGCCGGCCTGATCGGAGAGGGCGGGGAACCGCTTCTCGAAGTTTGTAAGGAAAATGGGGTGAATACAGAGTTCATCAGACAGATCCCGGGACCATGCGGACATACAGTTATTCAGGTGGATGAAAATGGACAGAACTGTATCCTTCTTTTTGGAGGCTCCAATAGAAGTATGACAAAGGAGTTTGTTGATACTGTGTTGGATTCTTTTGAAGAGGGAGACATCATTCTTTTGCAGAATGAGATCAATGAACTGGATTATATCATTGACCGTGCATACGAAAAACATATGATGATCATTTTGAATCCTTCTCCTTTTGACAATGCATTGGAAAACTGTGATCTGTCGAAAATCAGTCTCTTCCTGATGAATGAGATTGAAGGTTTTCAGATTACCGGCGAAAAAGAACCAGATAAAATTCTCACAAAAGTGAAAGCACTTTATCCAAAAGCAAAAGTAGTTCTGACACTCGGTGGAGATGGTTCTGTATATCAGGATGAAACGGGGATCTACCGCCAGGGAATCTTTAAAGTAAAGGCTGTTGATACAACCGCCGCAGGTGATACGTTTACAGGATATTTTATTTCTTCTATTATTGATGGGCTGCCTGTACAGGACGGACTGGAGCTTGCAGCAAAAGCATCCGCAATTGCAGTTTCCAGACCTGGCGCAACTGCATCCATTCCTCTTCGCAGCGAAGTAGTAAAAGAAAAAAGTAACGGAAAAATATAGAAATAAAAGTAAAAATGTCGTTGACAAACGGGTACCTCCTATGTATAATTGATAAAGTGTGAATAGGAGAGAACTATGCAGATTCATTTATCAGATATTACAGACAGTGAAGGAAAAATCATACAGTTCAGTTCTGAGGTGGAGTTAGATAAGATTTCATTTCAGATGGGAGAGTTTCCGATATTGGACAGATCTCCGGTAGAACTACGGATTGCAAATACAGGCAATAAAGTTCTTGAACTGACAGGAAAAGGCAGTTTAACTGTCGGCATTCCTTGTGACCGTTGTCTGGAGCAGGTGTCTGTTACTATCCCATACGATATCGATCGTAAGCTGGATATGAAACAGACTGATAAAGAGCGAGTTGAGAATCTGGATGAGAATGACTATCTCACTGGTATGGACCTGGATGTGGACCGGTTGGTCTATCTTGAGGTACTGATGAGTTGGCCTTTGAAAGTTCTTTGTAAAGAAGATTGCAAAGGAATATGCAGCCGGTGTGGGAAGAATCTGAATGAGGGACCCTGTGGATGTGCAGAGGAACCGAAGGATCCCCGTATGGCGGCCATCAGTGATATATTTAGTAAATTTAAGGAGGTGTAACCTATGTCCATATGTCCAAAAAACAAATCATCTAAAGCTAGACGTGATAAAAGACGTGCAAACTGGAAAATGAGTGCTCCGAATCTGGTAAAATGCAGCAAATGCGGCGCCCTGATGATGCCTCACAGAGTTTGTAAAGAATGCGGAAGCTACAATAAGAAAGAAATCGTGAAAGTTGAAGACTAATCACAACGAATGAAACAGAATCCTTTTTCGGGATTCTGTTTTTTTCAATCAAATTCTATGTCTTGGAGGGAAAGATGGAACAGAAGAATCAGATTACGGAAGGGGTAATCTGGAAACAGCTTTTAATATTCTTTTTTCCAATTGTAATAGGCACTTTTTTTCAGCAGGTGTATAATACGGCCGACAGTATTGTTGTCGGTCGTTTTGTAGGTAAAGAAGCTTTGGCTGCGGTAAGTGGATCAGTGAATCAGATCGTTACACTGATCGTGGAAGTTTTTGTCGGACTGACTTCAGGTGCTTCCGTGATCATTGCACAGTTTTATGGGGCAAAAGATCATAAAAATCTAAACAGGACGTTGCATACAGCGTATGCCTTTGCAATCGTTACAGGAGCCATAGTGGGATTGATTGGCTTTTGGATCACAGAAAAAGTTCTTATAGCGATGAAGACACCTTCAGAGTTGATGGCTGATTCTGTTATATATCTGCATATCTATTTCTGCGGTATGATCTTTAATATCGTTTATAATATGGGAGCTTCTATTCTTCGCGCAGTTGGGGATTCCAGGAGACCGTTGTATGTGCTGATCATGACCTGTGTCTTGAATATTTTTTTTGATATCATGCTTGTTGTATTCCTTAAAATGGGTGTAATGGGAGTTGCAATTGCGACTGTTTCCTGTCAGGGAATCAGTGCATGCATGGTAACGTGGATTTTAATAAAGGGAAATTCTTTATTCCGGTTAAAGATCAGGGAGATTCGTTTTTATATGGCATCCCTGCAGTCGGTACTTCGCATTGGAATTCCAGCAGCACTGGAAGCAACTATGTATACTATTGCAAATCTGATCATTCAGATATTTGTGAATGGCCTGGGAACAGATACCGTTGCTGCATGGGGAACATTTGCGAAAATTGATGCTATTTATTGGATGGTTGTCAATTCGTTTGGTATTGCTATCACAACATTTGTCGGCCAGAATTATGGTGCGGGGAAAATACAGAGAATGCGAAAAAGCGTCAAAGTATGTCTACTTATGTCTTATGGAGCTGCAATTCTGGTAAGTGCAGCACTGTATGGTTTTGCAGAACCGTTATATAGATTGTTTACAACGGACAGCAATGTTGTCCGCATTGGCGCAGACATGATGCATTTTCTTCTTCCGTCATATTTTATGTATGTAGTGATCGGAATATTGTCCGGAGCGCTGAGAGGCGCGGGAAGAGTATTGGTACCAATGCTGTTGACCTGCGGTGGGGTATGCCTGATCAGAATTGCCTGGATGTTTGGGGTATTTCCTGTTTATTCAGGAATTAAGACGATCATGCTGAGTTACCCGGTATCCTGGGGAATTACAGCAGTTTTATTTATTATATATTACTTCAAAAAATTTCCTAAAACGGAAGAACAGATTTTACAGTAAGGAGCATATAGATGAACGTATTGAATCTGGAACATATCAGTAAAACTTATGGCGAAAAAGTGATTTTTGACGATATCTCCTGCGGCATCCATCAGGGTGACAAAATTGGAATCATCGGTATCAATGGAACAGGAAAGACCACGTTTCTTCGAATACTGGCAGGTTTCGAGGAAACCGATGAAGGACAGGTGGTTATGCAGAATGGCCTTCGTATCACATATCTGCCGCAGCATCCTGAATTTCCAGAGGGTGCAACCATTCTTTCTTACGTGACACAGGGACAGAAAGAACAGAGCTGGAATCCCGAGACAGAGGCTCATATGGTGCTTAATAAACTTGGTATTGAAGACCATGAAGAGGAAATCGCACATCTTTCCGGAGGACAGAAAAAACGCGTGGCACTTGCAGCCGTTCTCGTGAATCCGGCTGATGTTCTGATCCTGGATGAGCCGACCAACCATCTGGACAACGAAATGGCTTCCTGGCTGGAAGATTATCTGAATCGTTTTAAAGGCGTTGTTATTATGGTAACACATGATCGTTATTTCCTTGACCGTGTAACAAATAAGATTCTGGAGATCAGTCATGGTAAGATCTATACTTACGAAGCAAAATATTCTGATTTTCTGGAAATGAAAGCGCAGCGAGAAGAAATGGAAATGGCTTCAGAACGTAAAAAACAGAGTATTCTTCGTATGGAGGTCGAATGGGCAAAAAGAGGATGCCGGGCAAGAAGTACAAAGCAGAGAGCCCGTCTGGACCGTCTGGAGGCCATGAAGAATTCCACAGCGCCTGTGCGGGACAAAAATGTAGAGATTGATTCTGTAGAGACCAGAATGGGCAAAAAGACGATTGAACTGCATCATATTTCCAAACGTTTTGGTGAGCGGGTATGTATTCGTGATTTTGACTATATTGTTCTGAAAAATCAGAGACTAGGAATCATAGGTCCAAATGGCTGCGGCAAATCTACGCTACTTAAGATCATAGCAGGTATCCTTGAACCGGACAGCGGAAGTGTTGAAATTGGGGATACCATTAAGATTGGCTATTTTTCACAGGAAATCGAAGACATGAATTCCAGTCAGAGAGTGATCGACTATATTAAAGCTGTAGCAGAATTTATTCCGACAAAGGACGGACTCATCAGTGCATCCAAACTTCTCGAGCAGTTTTTATTTGATCCGGCCATGCAGTATTCACCAATCGAAAAACTTTCCGGTGGTGAGAAAAAAAGATTATATCTTCTGAAAGTACTTGCTGCAGCACCAAATGTACTTTTGCTGGACGAGATTACGAATGATATTGATATTCCAACACTGACGATCCTGGAAGATTACCTGGATTCTTTTGCCGGAATAGTCATTGCTGTTTCTCACGACAGATATTTCCTGGACAATCTGGCAGACCGTATCTTTGAATTTGACAGAGAGGGAAATCTGACTCAATATGAAGGTGGCTATACTGACTATCTCGAAGCAAAAAAACGTCGGGAAAGTATGAATATTGATGAATCCGTAGAGATAAAAGCTTCTTCTGTCGGAAAGAACATGATAGAAGAACCTCAGGAAGAAAAATCTTCTGTAAAGACATGGAAACAGAATCGTTCTTCAAAACTGAAATTCAGTTATAAAGAACAACGGGAATACGAAACAATTGATGATGATATTGCTGGGTTGGAAGAAAAAATTGAAAAGCTGGATAATGATATCATGGCGAATGCTACAAATTCCGGTAAACTTAACGAACTTACAAAGGAAAAAGAGACTGCAGAAGCACTTCTGGAAGAAAAAATGGATCGCTGGGTTTATCTGAATGACCTGGCAGAACAGATCGAAGCTCAGAATAATAAATAGATGACGTGGGAACACTCTTGATTTTCTGATAATTCTTTAGTATGATAAAGTTTGAAGCTTTTTTGATAACAATATGGATTTAAAATAGATATACAGGAGGATTAATATGGCAGAATTGGTAAAAGTTGTTGTAGATGCCATGGGTGGTGATCTCGCACCGGTGGAACCTGTAAAAGCAGCTGTAGAAGCAGTAAAAGAAAGAAAAGATATCCTGGTCATTCTTACCGGTCAGGAAGAAGTGATTCATTCAGAGCTTAAGAAATATCAGGATTATCCGACAGACAGAATCCAGGTGGTAAATGCAACAGAAGTAATTGAGACTGCAGAACCTCCTGTTTTTGCAATTCGAAAGAAAAAAGATTCTTCAATCGTTGTAGGACTTAAAATGGTAAAAGAACAGAAGGCCGATGCATTTGTTTCTTCCGGAAGCACGGGTGCGGTCCTTGTCGGCGGTCAGGTTCTTGTTGGCAGAAGCAAAGGTGTGGAACGTCCGCCTCTGGCTCCGTTGATTCCCACAGCTAAAGGAGTTTCTCTTCTGATTGACTGTGGCGCAAATGTTGACGCCAGACCATCTCATCTGGTACAGTTTGCAAAAATGGGATCTATTTATATGGAACATGTAGTCGGCATCAAAAATCCGCGTGTTGCGATTGTAAATAACGGTGCAGAGGAAGAAAAGGGAAATGCTCTGGTTAAGGAAACTTTTCCGCTTCTCAAAGAAGCAGAAGGGATCAATTTTATCGGAAGCATTGAGGCACGAGATATTCCGGCAGGTTATGCGGATGTTATCGTATGCGAAGCTTTTGTCGGAAATGTTATTCTCAAACTTTATGAGGGAGTCAGTTCTGAACTGATTCACAAAATCAAAGACGGAATGATGAGTACTTTAAAAAGTAAGATAGGAGCACTTCTTGTCAAACCGGCGCTGAAACAGACACTCAAAGGTTTTGATGCGACAGAATATGGTGGAGCTCCGCTCCTTGGATTAAAAGGCCTTGTTGTCAAAACGCATGGAAGTGCCAAAGCTATCGAAATTAAGCATGCAATTTTCCAGTGCGTACAGTTCAAACAACAGAGGATCAACGAAAAAATTGCGGAAAAAATCCAGCCGGCGCAATTTCCGGCCCCAGATAAGGAATAACAGAAAAGAAGGCAGATAAAATGGAACAATTGGAACAGATCATAGGATATACATTTCAAAATAAAAAACTTCTGAAACAGGCATTGACACACAGTTCATATGCAAATGAAAAAAAGTTGGGAAAACTGGGCTGTAATGAACGTCTGGAGTTCCTTGGCGATGCAGTTCTTGAACTGATCAGCAGTGATTTCCTTTATGCAAAATTCACACAGGTTCCGGAGGGGGAACTGACCAAAAAACGTGCAAGCCTGGTCTGTGAACCTAGCCTTGCGTACTGCGCGCGGCAGTTTGGACTTCCACAGTATCTTCTCCTTGGCAAAGGCGAGAATATGACGGGTGGACGTAATAGGGATTCTATCGTTTCAGATGCAACAGAAGCTCTTCTTGGAGCCATTTATCTGGATGGCGGTTTTGAACCTGCAAAGGATTTTGTCCTGAAATTTATCTTAAACGATATTGAACATAAACAGCTTTTTTATGACAGCAAGACAATTCTGCAGGAAATAGTCCAGGAAAAAGGAATTCAGCCGGTAGAATATATTCTGACCGGAGAGAGCGGACCGGATCATGACAAGCAATTTACGGTAAGTGTTCAGGTGAATGGACAGGTTGTCGGAAATGGAACCGGTCATACAAAGAAAGCTGCCGAACAGGCAGCAGCATATCAGGCAATTCAGGAAAAGAAATTCTGATTTTATGCGTGATACATGAGGAAAAGAAAAACTGGCAGGTGAACTATGTATTTAAAGAATATTGAAGTATATGGCTTCAAATCCTTTGCACAGAAAATCAATTTTGAATTTCATAACGGAATTACCGGTATTGTCGGACCAAATGGAAGTGGAAAAAGTAATGTTGGAGATGCTGTCCGCTGGGTACTTGGTGAACAGAGCGCCAAACAGCTTCGAGGCGGTAACATGCAGGACGTTATTTTTTCAGGAACAGAGAATCGAAAGCCATTAAGTTTTGCTTCTGTATCTATTACGCTGGATAACAGTGATCATAAACTTCCGGTAGATTACAATGAAGTTACTGTAACGAGGCGGCTGTATCGTTCGGGAGAAAGTGAATATCTGATCAATGGCAGTGGATGCCGTCTGAAAGACATTCAGGAAATGTTTTATGATACCGGTATCGGTAAAGAAGGGTATTCCATCATTGGACAGGGGCAGATTGATAAAATCTTAAGTGGTAAACCTGAAGAACGGCGAGAGCTTTTCGATGAGGCGGCAGGAATCGTCAAATTTAAACGAAGAAAAGCTACCACTCTGAAAAAGCTGGATGAAGAGCGGCAGAATCTGGTCCGTGTAACGGATATTTTAAGCGAGCTGACCAAACAGCTTGGACCATTGGAAAAGCAGTCTGAAACAGCGCGTATATATCTGGCCAAAAGAGAGGAATTGAAAGAACTTGATGTGAATCTGTTTCTTCTTGATCATCAGAGAACCGGTGAACTTCTGAAAGAACTGGAAGAAAAACTTGAACAGGCGCAGAGAGAACTAAATGAAGCTCAGGCAGCATATGATCAGACCAAAATAGAGTATGACCGTCTGGAACAGGAACTGGAAGATTTAAATCACAGGCTCGATACGTTGAAAGAAGAGCAGCAGCAGAATGCGCTTCTGAAACAGCAGTATGAAGGCCAGGTGCAGGTTCTTGAAGAACAGATCTCTTCGGGAAAACAGAACAGTGAGCATTATCAGAACCGTCTGACAGCTTTAGGGGAAGATCTGGACCGGAGAACGCAGGAAAAAGAAAAACTGGCAGAAGACAAACTGGAACTGCAGAGCAGACTGAAAGAAATTCGGGCCAGTCTTTCAAAGGAAACAGAGGCTCTGGAAAACATCGTTTCAAACGTAGAAGAATGTACACAGGCTGTAGAAGACGGCAAAAACGAGATCATTGAGATCTTGAACAGCCGTGCAACGACCAAAGGAAAAGTACAACGTTTTGATGCGATGCTGGAGCAGCTGAATATCCGTAAAGCAGAGATCAGTCAGCGAATTCTTCGCCTGAAAAGCGAAGAAGAGGTTCTGGAGAAAGAACGTCTTAATGCACAGAAACAATATGATGCAGTAACGGCTGTGATCCATTCGACAAATGAAGAATGTGTACGTCTGGACGGAGAGGTGCAGAAGTTACAGGATGAATTGAAAAAACAGAATTCTCAGATGGAAATCGGTCAGACAGCATACCATCGTGAGGCTTCCCGCCTGGAATCTCTTAAAAACATTACAGAACGTTATGATGGATATGGAAACAGTATCCGTCGTGTAATGGAACAGAAAAACCGTGAACCCGGTATTAAAGGTGTTGTGGCTGATATCATTCATGTGCAGAAAGACTATGAGGTTGCGATTGAAACTGCACTGGGCGGAAGTATTCAGAATATCGTCACAGATAATGAACAGACAGCTAAACGTATGATTGGTTTTCTGAAGAAAAACCGCTTTGGCCGTGCTACATTTCTTCCTTTGTCTAATATCAGCGGAAGAGGTGGACTGAATCAGAGGGATGTGTTGAGTGAACCGGGAGTTGTGGGTACTGCCAATACTCTTGTAAATGCGGATAAAGAATACAGTGAACTGGTCATGTATCTTCTGGGCCGTGTCCTTGTTGTAGATAATATTGATCATGCAATTGCAATCGGAAAAAAATATCGTCACAGTCTGCGTATGGTTACGATTGAAGGAGAGTCTTTAAGTCCCGGTGGTTCCATGACCGGTGGTGCGTTTAAAAATAACAGCAATCTTCTCGGAAGACGCCGTGAAATTGAAGAACTGGAAAGAAGTGTAGGAATTCTCAGGAAAGAACTGGAAGAAACGCAGAAATCAATAGGTGAAAACCGTAGCAGGCGAAATGTGCTTCGCGATACGATCGCCGATTTTCAGCAGAAACTCCGTCAACAGTATGTTGAACAGAATACTGCAAAGATGAATCTTGAACAGCTCAAAGAAAAAGAAGGCGAAATTCAGAACAGCTATCGGCAGATTGATCGTGAACAGGAAGAACTCCGCCATCAGGCAGGTGAGATCAGACAGGATCATAGCAGCATTGCCAGAGAACTGGAGGATTCGCAGAAGGACGAAAAGGAACTGGAAACCTTTATTGAGACCAAACAGAAAGAACTAGAGGAATGGAAGGCAGAAGAAACAGAGAAGACACATGAACTGGAAAAAATCCGGCTGGAAGAATCTTCTCTTGAACAGCAGAATCAATTCCTGCAGGAAAACCTGAGTCGTCTGAATTCTGAGATTGCTGCATTTCAGAAGGAATCACAGGAAATTACAGAAAATCTTGTACAGAGTCGTGAAGAGATACATAAAAAAGAAGAAGGTATCCAGGAGCTGAAAAATGCGGCACAGGAATGCCTTTTAAAAGAAGAACAGTATGGCAGCCAGAGAGCACAGTGGCAGGAAGAAAAAGAAAAACGAAGTGCCAGCCACAAAACATTTTTTGAAAAAAGAGATCATCTTTCAGAAAAGACTTCTCTTCTGGATAAAGAATGCTTCCGTCTGAGAAGTCAGACAGAAAAAATTGAGGAGCAGAGGGAAGGTCAGATTTCCTATATGTGGGAAGAATATGAGATCACGCCAAACAATGCACTTCAGTATCGAAAAGAAGAACTTACCGACCGACAGGCAATCAAAGCGGATGTTACACGCATAAAGGATGAGATCCGTAAACTTGGTTCTGTTAATGTAAATGCGATTGAAGATTATAAAGAGCTTCTGGAACGTCATACATTCCTGTCCGGTCAATACGATGATATCGTTAAGGCTGAGGAAACGCTGGAAGGAATTATTCTGGAATTGGATGAAGGAATGCGAAAACAGTTTACCGAGAAATTTCGTGATATCCAGAGAGAATTTGATAAGGCATTTAAGGAACTGTTCGGCGGAGGAAAGGGAACTCTTGAACTTGCAGAAGATGAAGATATCCTTGAGGCCGGAATACGAATCATTTCTCAACCACCTGGCAAAAAACTCCAAAATATGATGCAGCTTTCTGGTGGAGAAAAAGCTTTGACTGCGATCGCTCTTCTTTTTGCAATCCAGAACCTGAAACCATCTCCATTCTGTCTTCTGGATGAGATAGAGGCTGCACTCGATGATTCAAATGTTGGACGTTTTGCATCGTATTTACAGAAGTTGACGAAAAATACACAGTTTATTATAATAACGCATAGACGTGGCACTATGAATGCTGCGGATCGCTTATATGGTATCACCATGCAGGAAAAGGGTGTTTCAACTCTTGTATCTGTTGATCTGGTAGAAAACCAGCTGAGCAAATAAGTTGCTGGTAACAGAGTGAACAGCAATGTAACTATCGAGGAGGACATAGTATGTCAGAAGAAAAAAAAGGCTTTTTTAAACGTCTGGTCAGTGGTTTGACCAAAACACGCGATAATATCGTGGCTGGCTTTGATTCTATTTTCAGTGGCTACTCCAGTATTGATGAAGATTTTTATGAAGAACTGGAAGAAATTCTGATCATGGGTGATATAGGTATTAATGCGACTTCTGCAATCATAGAACATCTGAAAGAACAGGTGGCAGAGAAACATATCAAAAATCCTATGGAATGCAAACAGCTTCTGATCAACAGTATTAAGGAACAGATGCGTGTAGACAGTACAGAATATGAATTTGAGAACCGTAAATCTGTAATTCTTGTAATCGGAGTAAATGGTGTAGGGAAGACGACTTCTGTCGGAAAACTTGCTGGAAAATTAAAGGATCAGGGTAAGAAGGTTATTCTTGCTGCAGCAGATACTTTTCGTGCAGCAGCGGGAGAACAGCTTGCACAGTGGGCAAATCGTGCAGGTGTGGATCTGATCGGTGGTCAGGAAGGCGCTGATCCGGCATCCATCGTATATGATGCAGTTGCAGCGGCCAAGGCAAGAAATGCAGATGTGCTGATTTGTGATACAGCTGGACGATTGCATAACAAAAAAAATCTTATGGAAGAACTTCGTAAGATCTACCGTATCCTGGAAAGAGAATATCCGGAAGCATATCTGGAAACACTGGTCGTTCTGGATGGTACTACAGGACAGAATGCCCTGGCACAGGCCAAACAATTTGCAGAAGTCGCAAATGTAAATGGCATCATTCTTACAAAACTGGATGGAACTGCAAAAGGTGGAATCGCTGTTGCGATTCAGTCGGAACTGGATATTCCGGTAAAATATATCGGTGTTGGTGAAACAATCGACGATCTACAGAAATTTGATGCCGATGCTTTTGTTAATGCACTGTTTGACATTGACGAAAAAGACTTACACACAGAAGAATAAACAGGGGGATACAGTATGCTTACATTAGAGAGCTTTGAACAGGCAGCAGAAATCGTAAAACAGGTAACTCAGGAGACAAAACTGATCAAAAGCAGTTATTTTTCAGATCTCACGGGAAACAAAGTATATCTGAAGCCAGAAAACATGCAGCGTACAGGAGCCTATAAGGTTCGCGGTGCATACTATAAGATCAGCACGCTTACAGAAGAAGAGCGTGCAAAAGGTCTGATCGCAGCATCTGCTGGAAATCATGCACAGGGTGTTGCTTATGCTGCGCATAAATTTGGTGCAAAAGCAGTGATCGTTATGCCGACAACAACACCTCTGATCAAAGTAGAACGTACCAAGAGTTACGGTGCAGACGTAATTCTGAAAGGAGATGTATATGATGAGGCATGTGCTTATGCACTGGAACTTGCTGAGAAAGAAGGGTATACATTTATCCATCCGTTTGATGATCCGGCAGTAGCAACCGGCCAGGGTACGATTGCTATGGAAATCGTACAGGAGCTTCCTCTTGTAGATTATATTCTTGTTCCAATCGGAGGAGGCGGACTTGCAACAGGTGTATCCACACTTGCAAAACTTCTGAATCCGCATATTAAAGTCATTGGTGTAGAGCCGTCCGGTGCGGCATGTATGAAGGCATCTCTTGAACAAGGTGAAGTAGTTACTCTGCCACATGTAAATACAATCGCCGACGGTACTGCTGTACAGACTCCTGGTGAACATATCTTTCCATATCTGCAGGAAAACCTGGACGATGTGATTACCATCGACGATGATGAACTGATCGTTGCTTTTCTTGATATGGTAGAAAATCACAAAATGATCGTTGAAAATTCAGGCCTTCTGACAGTAGCAGCACTCCGTCATTTGAATTTCACCGGTAAGAAAGTGGTTTCTATCTTAAGTGGTGGTAATATGGACGTGATCACAATGTCTTCTGTGGTACAGCATGGACTGATTCAGAGAGATCGTATTTTCACGGTATCTGTGCTGATTCCGGACAAACCGGGTGAACTTGTTCGTGTAGCTTCTATCATTGCCGAGAATCAGGGAAATGTTATCAAGCTGGATCATAACCAGTTTATAAGTACCAATCGTTATGCTGCAGTAGAGCTTAAAGTTACACTGGAAGCATATGGTACAGATCATAAAAAGAAAATTGTAAAGGCACTGGAAGAGGCTGGATGTAAACCAAAGATCATTCGTGCGAATCTGTAACTTTTAAACCGTTATTTTCTGCTTCAGACAGAAAGTGAGGAAGAGGACCATGGCACCATATATAATGGAAGAATATATAAAAGCCTGCAAAGCTGGTAAGAGAGATTATCAGGCCAGAATGATGAAAGGGCAACTGCCTACACTTCAGGTTCTGGATGAGATACTGCCCCCAAAGGGGTCCTATTCGGAGGTCCCGCTCGGACTTGTACAGATACCGATCGACCAGATCGTCGGAACCAAAAGCGGTGGAAGAAGCAATGCATTCGCCGGGAACTTTATGCCTATTCTCAGAGAAAACACAGAATTTGCATATAAGTGGGCAACTTTAAGTCAGAGTCATATTAATGAAGGTATCCGCGATCCGATCAAAGCATATGAATATATGAACAAATTCTATGTAGAAGAGGGAAATAAGCGTGTCAGTGTACTGAAGTATTTTGATGCGGTTTCGGTTCCGGGATATGTGACCAGAATTCTGCCACAGCGTACGGAACAGAAAGAAAATAAAATCTATTATGAATATGTGGATTTTTACGCCCTGAGTCAGATCAACTATATCTGGTTTTCACGTCTTGGAAGCTTTGTCAGACTTCAGAAAGCAGTAGGAAAAGGGGCAAAGGATATCTGGTCAGATGATGATAAACTGACTTTCAGTTCTGTTTATTCAAGGTTTGCAGCAGAATATGAATCCTTAGGCGGAAAGAAACTTTCCATAACAACAGGGGATGCATTCCTTGCATTTCTTATGATTTATGATTATAAAGATATCTGCCAGAAAACAGTTAATGAATTAAAGGAACTGGTTGGTAAAAGCTGGGAAGAATTTAAACTTCTGGAACATGATCAGGAAATTGAACTGAAGATGAATCCTACGAGTGAAAAAAAATCTCTCCTGGACCGTCTGCTTCCGGTAAGTACACCAAAACTAAAGATTGCTTTTCTGTACGCAAAGACACCGGCTACTTCTGCCTGGACGTATGCGCATGAGCTTGGTCGTCTTCACCTGGAACAGACGTTCCCTGAAGAAGTTACTACAGAATGCTATGAAAACCTTACGCGAGATCTTGCGGAAAAAGCAATTGCCGATGCGATTCAAAAAGGATGCAATATTATCTTTACAACAACACCGGAATTTGTGCAGGCAAGTGTACAGGCTGCTATTGCACATCCGGAGGTAAAGATCCTTAACTGTTCCTTGAATACATCTCACAGATATATTCGTACTTATTATGCCCGGATGTATGAAGCCAAATTTCTTATGGGGGCCATTGCCGGAGCTATGGCAGAAAACGGTCAGCTTGCATATATTGCTGACTACCCGATTTTTGGAACGATTGCCAATATCAATGCATTTGCTTTAGGTGCCAAAATGGTTAATCCGAGAGCACAGATATATCTGGAATGGTCTACGCTGAAAGATGTCGATCTTGGAATCGCTATGGACAATGTTATCAAAAAAGGTGTTACGGTTGTATCCGGACGGGATATGGTGATTCCGGAAGATGCATCGCGCTATTTTGGACTGTATCACATAGAAAAAGAAGGACCTCGTAATCTTGCTATGCCATTGTGGCACTGGGGAAAATTTTATGAACAGTTGATCAGGACGATCATGGATGGAACATGGAAATATGATGATAACAAAGATGAAACAAAGGCCATCAATTATTGGTGGGGACTGTCAGCGGAAGTGATCGATGTTATCTATTCGCAGAATCTTCCGATTGGCACACAGAAGCTGCTGACAATGCTCAAACGTGCGATTGCAACCGGGGAATATCATCCATTTTCAGGAATCCTTTATTCACAGAATGGAATGATTCAGTCGGATCCGGATAAAATTCTTTCTCCGGAAGAAATTATTACAATGGACTGGCTTGCAGATAATGTGATCGGAACAATTCCGAAATCACGTGAGCTTAAAGAACAGGCAAAACCGGTTACTTTACAGTCCGGTGTGGAAAGTCAGAAGGGATAATACAGTTTTATGAAAATACTTGCCATAGCAGATGTGGAATCAAAATATCTGTGGGATTATTTCGAGAAAAGTAAACTGGAGGGGATCGATCTTATCATATCATGTGGGGATCTTGATCCCCGCTATCTTTCTTTTCTGGCGACATTTACATCAGCGCCTGTTTTATATGTCCATGGAAACCATGACGATAAATATGAAAGGATTCCACCGGAAGGCTGCATCTGCATTGACGATAAAATATATGTGCATGAAGGAGTACGCATCTTGGGACTTGGCGGTTCCATGCGATATAAACCGGGAGAACATCAATATACAGAGTGGGAAATGAGACGAAGAGTCTTTAAACTTTTTCCAAAACTTGCGTGGAGAAGAGGCTTTGATATACTTGTCACGCATGCCCCGGCATATCAGTTAAATGATGCCCGGGATCTTCCGCATCAGGGATTTAAAATTTTTCTGCAGCTGATTGAGAAATATCATCCTAAATTTTTCCTGCATGGTCATGTTCATATGTCGTATGGAAGACAACACAAACGATACGATAAATATATGGATACATATGTGATCAATGCTTTTGATCGATGTGTCTTTGAATTTGAAACAGAAGATCCGGAAAAAGACGGACAATAAATAAAAATATATCTGTCAAGAAAAAATACTTGACACAATGATATAAATCATGTATGATAGCCAAGGTGGTTACAAATGGAAAAGTTTGTCGAACAGACATTGTTATATGATTTTTATGGGGAACTGCTTACAGAGAGACAGCAGCAGGTTTATGAAAGCGTTGTTCTGGAAGATTATTCCCTGAGTGAGGTAGCAGAAGATCTGGGAATCAGCCGTCAGGGCGTACATGACATGATCAAACGCTGTAATCATACACTGGAAGAATATGAATCCAGACTTCATCTGGTTGAGAAATTTCTCTGTATCCGCAAACAGGTTCAGAAGATCAAGGAACTTGCAGTAGGATATAATGCCGGTGAGATTACAGAGATTTCCAATAAGATATTAGAGGAGTTATAACGCATGGCATTTGAAAGCTTGACTGATAAATTACAGAATGTGTTCAAAAAGCTGAGAGGCAAAGGACGCCTGACAGAAGAGGATGTTAAGATTGCTCTGAAAGAGGTCAAGATGGCTCTTCTTGAAGCAGATGTTAACTTCCGGGTTGTTAAACAGTTTACCAAGTCTGTGCAGGAACGTGCAGTAGGACAGGATGTCATGAATGGTCTGAATCCAGGACAGATGGTAATCAAGATCGTAAATGAAGAGCTGGTTAATCTGATGGGAAGTGAAACAACCGATCTTCCTTTGAAACCAGGCAATGATATCACAGTCCTGATGATGGCTGGACTTCAGGGTGCAGGTAAGACGACCACAGTTGCGAAACTTGCAGGTAAGCTGAAATCCAAAGGAAAAAGACCACTTCTCGTTGCCTGTGACGTATATCGTCCGGCTGCGATCACACAGCTGCAGGTAAACGGTGAGAAACAGGGAGTAGAAGTTTTCTCCATGGGAGATAAACAGAATCCTGTAGATATCGCCAAAGCTGCGATCGAACATGCAAAAGCAAACCAACAGAATGTTGTTCTTATTGATACGGCTGGCCGCCTTCATGTGGACGAAGATATGATGCAGGAACTTGCGGATATCAAAGCCAATGTGAATGTTGACTGTACGATTTTGACAGTTGACGCAATGACAGGTCAGGATGCAGTAAATGTTGCAAAGACTTTTGCCGAAAAAGTAGGCATTGATGGTGTCATCCTTACCAAAATGGATGGTGATACCCGAGGTGGTGCTGCACTTTCCATTAAAGCAGTTACCGGAAAACCAATTCTTTTTGTGGGAATGGGTGAGAAACTTTCAGATCTCGAACAGTTTTATCCGGAACGCATGGCTTCCAGAATTCTTGGAATGGGAGATGTAATGAGTCTTATTGAGAAGGCTGAGGCAGCTCTTGACCAGGATCAGGCAGCAGAGATGCAGAAAAAACTCAAAAAAATGGATTTCGATTTCAATGATTATCTGACCAGTATGGAACAGATGAATAAAATGGGTGGAATCGGAAGTATCCTGAATATGCTTCCAGGTGTTGGCGCAAAAGCGAAAGATCTGGAAGACATGATTGATGAAAAGGCTCTTGACAGAACAAAGGCGATTATCCTTTCTATGACACAGAAGGAGCGAAGCAATCCGGGAATCCTGAATATTTCCCGCAAGAATCGTATCGCCAAAGGTGCCGGCGTGGATATCGCTGAAGTCAATCGTCTGGTCAAACAGTTTGAACAGAGCAAGAAATTAATGAAACAGATGCCTGGAATGATGGGCGGTAAAATGGGAAAAAGAGGCGGCTTCAAGCTTCCTTTTTAAATAAAAAACAATATAAATAAAAGATAGTATAATGGAGGAAAACAGAAATGGCAGTTAAAATCAGATTAAGAAGAATGGGACAGAAGAAAGCACCTTTTTATAGAATCGTAGTTGCAGATTCCCGCAGCAAACGTGATGGAAAATGCATCGCTGAGATCGGAACATATGATCCGAACATCGAGCCAAGCGCATACAAAGTAAACGAAGAAGAAGCTAAAAAATGGCTTGCTGCAGGTGCTCAGCCAACAGATGTTGTTGCAAGAATCTTCAAAGAGGCTGGAATCGAAAAATAATAAATCCTTTGCGGGAGGTATGTGATGAAAGAATTAGTTGAAGTAATTGCAAAATCTCTTGTTGAACATCCGGATGAGGTGGTTGTCACCGAAAACGAAAAAGAAGATGCAGTTATCATCGAACTGAAAGTAGGGCCTTCCGATATGGGTAAGGTCATTGGAAGACAGGGACGAATTGCAAAAGCAATCCGTACTGTAGTTAAAGCGGCTTCTTCAAAGAGCAGCAAAAAGGTGATTGTAGATATTCTGCAATAATAACGAAACGGAGCTGTGGAGACATAGCTCCTTTTTTAAAGGGAGTTTTTTATGGAAGATTTATTAAAAGTTGGCGTGATCACCACGACACACGGTGTACGTGGCGAAGTCAAAGTTTACCCTACCACAGATGAACCGGAGCGATTCCTTGATCTGGAGTATGTATTGCTGGATACCGGAAAAGAACTTCGAAGACTGGACATAAAAAATGTCCGTTTTTTCAAAAATCTTGTTATCTTGAAATTTGATGGAATTGATAATATAAATGATATTGAAAAATATAAGGGCCGCGATCTGTGGATTCCACGTGAGGAAGCACAGGAACTGGATGAAGATGAATATTATATAGCAGATCTTCTTGGAATGAAAGTGCTTCTGGAAGACGGATCAGAATTTGGAACATTAAAAAATGTCATGGAAACCGGAGCAAATGATGTTTATATTGTAGATTCCGTTGAACATGGAGAGGTATTGCTTCCTGCAATCAAAGAATGTATTCTTGATGTGGATATTGAAACAAACACAATGACTGTACATTTAATGAAGGGGCTTTTATAAATGATTTTTCATGTTTTGACACTTTTTCCGGAAATGATCGAACAGGGAATGCATACTAGCATCATCGGGCGTGCCATAGCAGGAGGCTACCTTTCTATTGATGCGATCAATATTCGTGATTATGCATTTAACAAACATCAGAAGGTAGATGATTATCCATACGGCGGGGGAGCGGGAATGCTGATGCAGGCAGAACCTGTCTATCTTGCATATGAATCGGTTCAGAAAAAGCTGGGATATCGACCGCGGGTTGTTTATCTTACTCCACAGGGAGAAGTATTTCATCAGACAATGGCAAAGGAACTGGCAAAGGAGAAAGATCTTGTTTTTCTTTGTGGCCACTATGAAGGAATTGATGAGCGTGTTCTTGATGAAATTGTTACCGATTATGTATCTATCGGAGATTATGTACTTACCGGAGGAGAACTCCCGGCCATGGTAATGATGGATTCTATTTCGCGAATGGTTCCAGGAGTTTTAAGTAATCAGGAATCCGGAGAAACTGAATCTTTTGCCGAAAATCTTCTGGAATATCCTCAGTACAGCCGCCCGGAAGAATGGCATGGACAGAAAGTTCCACCAGTTCTTCTCTCCGGACATCACGCAAATATTGAAGCATGGAGACGGGAACAGTCCATTTTGCGTACAGCAAAGCGTCGCCCGGATCTTTTGAAAAAAGCAGATCTGACAAACAAAGAATGGAGTCAGATCCGACAGTGGAAGAAAGAATGGAAGGCCGCAGAAACTGAGGCCTCTGATAAATAAAGGAGCAGTTTATGAAAACATCAGATTTTTACTATGATCTGCCGAAAGAACTGATTGCTCAGGATCCGTTGGAAGACAGAAGTTCCTCCAGACTTCTGCACCTTTCCATGCAAGATGGATCTTTTGAACACAGACATTTTACAGATATTCTGGACTATCTTCATAAAGGAGATTGCCTGGTCATCAACGATACAAAAGTTATACCGGCTCGTTTATATGGCCATAAGGAAGAAACAGGTGCTGTGATCGAGATACTTCTTCTGAAACGAAGAGAAAATGATATATGGGAGTGTCTTGTAAAACCTGGCAAGAAAGCACGTCCGGGAGCAAAGATTACGTTTGGAGACGGAATTTTAAAAGGAGAGATCATCGATGTTGTTGATGAAGGCAATCGACTGATCCAGTTTCATTACGATGGTATTTTTGAAGAAATTCTCGATCAGCTTGGGGAAATGCCGCTTCCTCCGTACATTACCCATAAATTAAAAGATAAGAACCGTTATCAGACTGTTTATGCCAAAAATGACGGTTCAGCTGCGGCTCCTACAGCCGGTCTGCACTTTACTCGAGAACTTCTGAAACAAGTGGAAGATATGGGAGTTAAAATTGCCCATGTTACGCTTCATGTTGGTCTGGGAACCTTCCGGCCGGTAAAGGTGGATGATGTCGAACAGCATCATATGCATTCTGAATTTTACATGGTAGAAGAAGATCAGGCAAAACTGATCAATGATACAAAGAAAAACGGCGGAAGAGTGATTTCTGTTGGAACCACGAGCTGTCGTACACTGGAATCAGCTACTGATGAGAATGGAATCCTTCAGGCAGGAAGTGGCTGGACAGAAATTTTTATTTATCCGGGATATCATTTCAAAATGATTGATGGACTGATCACGAATTTTCATCTTCCGGAATCTACGCTTCTTATGCTGGTATCTGCACTGGCAGGAAAAGAACATATCATGGCAGCTTATGAGGAGGCAGTAAAGGAACGGTATCGTTTCTTTTCGTTTGGGGATGCCATGCTGATTCTCTGATGTGTCCGCTTTGATGAATATAAAACAGGACTACCCTTTTTCTTTTTGATTTGCTATAATAGGCATATTGAAGAGAAAAAGGGTTTTTTATTTATTTTTGTTTTCAAAAGATAATATACCAAAAGGAGAAGGATATATGGATACACCAATCATTGCCCAGTATTATAGAGAGACAGAACCGGAAAAACGTAAGGAACTGCTGGAGCAGGCAATTGCATCCGGAGAAGATCAGGAAGCAAATAAGATCCGTAAAGAAATCTGGGAAGCACGTTACAAAGGAACGACAAACGAAGGGGGCATTGCCGACGGTTATCTGAAATTCTGGATGGCATTGGAATTTAATCGAAATGCAGGTCACAAAGTATTTGGCTCCGGAAGAGCACAGAAGGAAATACGCAAAGAACTGGATGATGTAAAATTCCGGGAAATCCGTGCAAAAAGTGCTCTTCATGAAGAACTTCTTCACAGAGAGTGCCAGCATCTTGTCAGATTTTATATGGATCTTTGTGAAAAAGACAAAAACTATAACAGTGTACTTTGCGGACTTATCACGATAAAAAAAGACAGTGCAAAAGCAAAACTGCAGAGAGACATTTATGAAACTGCCATATTGCTTCCACAGGAGATTGGCCTTGAAGAGGATTTGGACCTTCTGACAAAAGCTGCCCGTGAAATGTATGAACTGCAGTTCCCGGGAGAAAGACTTCCGGAATAAATATGGCATATCAGGAAATACTATATGTACTATGCAAAAACGGAGGCAACAATGAATTTAGATGATTTAAAAGCATATAAACTTGTTAAAAAAGAAAACTTAAGTGACATCCGCTCTACCGGATATCTGCTTCGACATATTAAGACCGGAGCAAGAGTCATGGTAATAGAGAACGATGATGAAAACAAAGTATTCAACATCGCTTTTCGTACTCCACCAAAGAACAGCACCGGTGTCGCACACATCCTGGAACACAGCGTGCTTTGCGGATCCAGAGATTTTCCTTTAAAAGATCCATTTGTAGAACTGGTAAAAGGTTCTTTGAATACATTTTTAAATGCAATGACTTATCCGGATAAAACCTGTTATCCGGTAGCAAGTTGCAATGATCAGGATTTTCAGAATCTGATGCATGTGTATCTGGATGCTGTATTTTATCCAAATATTTACAAAAAAGAAGAAATCTTCCGTCAGGAAGGATGGAGCTACCATCTGGAGAAGCCAGAAGGTCCATTGACTTATAATGGTGTTGTTTACAATGAGATGAAAGGGGCATTTTCTTCTCCTGATGATGTGCTGGAAAGAGATATCATGAACTCTCTGTTTCCGGATATCACCTATGGTTGTGAGTCCGGTGGTGATCCGGATAATATTCCGGAGCTGTCCTATGAAGAGTTCCTGGAATTCCACAGAACTTATTACCATCCGTCCAACAGTTATATTTACCTGTATGGAAATATGGATATGGCAGCAAAACTTGATTTTATTGATCGGAATTATCTTTCTGCGTTTGACAGTCTGTATGTGGATTCGGAGATCCGTGAACAGCAGCCTTTTGATAAAATGCATGATCTGGTCATGGAGTATCCGGTTGCAGAGAGTGAGAGTGAAGAAAATAATTCGTATCTGGCATACAGTGTTGTGACAGGAACTGCCATGGATACTTTAAAATGTACTGCTTTTGATATATTGGATTATGCTCTCTTAAGTACTCCGGGAGCACCTCTTAAGAAAGCACTTCTGGATGCCGGAATCGGATCGGATGTGTATGGTTCCTATGAGGATGGTATCCGACAGACGTATTTTGATGTTGTTGCCAAAGGTGCTGATTCTGGCAGAAAAGAAGAATTTGTTTCCATTATCCGCAAAGTTCTGACAGACACGGTCGAAAACGGAATCGATCCAAAAGCACTGGAAGCAGGAATCAATTATATGGAATTCCGCTATAGAGAAGCTGACTTTTCCTCTTACCCGAAGGGACTGATCTACGGTCTGGATATTCTGGACAACTGGCTTTATGATGATGAACATCCATTCGCGCAGGTTCAGTTGATTCCTGTCTTCGACAAATTAAAAGAATTAAAGAATCAGGGTTATTTTGAAGATCTGATTCAGAGATATCTTCTGGATAATCCTCACGGTTCTGTTCTGACATTGAATCCATCCAGAGGCCTGACTGCCAGAAAAGCCAAAGCACTGGAAGACAAACTGGACGCATATCTTTCTTCTCTATCTGAAGAGGAAAAAACAGAACTTGTTAAAAAGACTGCGAATCTGGAACAGTATCAGGAAACACCGGAGGATCCGGAAGCGGCTAAATGTATACCGATGTTGAAGAGAGAAGATATTCGTAAAGAAATCACACCGTTTACGAATGAAGCTCTGGATATAGATGGAAGCCTTTTCCTGTATCATGAAGTTCCAACAAATGGAATCGGTTATCTGGATCTGATGTTTGATCTGAAAGACCTTGCAGATGAAAAAATACCATATCTTGGTCTTTTAAAATCTGTACTTGGATATGTAGATACAGCTCATTATACTTATGGGGAGCTGACAAATGAGATCAATGCACAGACAGGCGGTATTATGTGCGGGGTAGAAGTATTTGATCATGCAGATTCTGTAGATGCATTCCGTGCTTTCTTTTCTGTAAGAGGAAAAGCCATGTATCCAAAAACAGATGTTCTGTTTAAAATGATCCGTGAGATCATCAATACCTCCAGTCTGAAAGACACCAAACGTCTTCATGAGATCATTGCACAGGTGAAGTCAAGAGCACAGTCCAGTCTGGTAAGTGCGGGCCATTCAACAGCAGTACTGCGTGCAGCTTCCTATACATCACCAATGGCTGCATTTCAGGACAAAATGGCAGGTATTGCGTATTACCAGTTTATTGAAAAACTGGACAAAGAATTTGAAGAACGTAAAGATGATCTTGTAAAAGAACTTTCTCATCTAATGCAGGAAATTCTCCGACCGGAATATCTGTGTGTCAGCTATACAGGTGAAAGGGATTCCCTTATGGATGTGCAGAAGCAGGTAAAAGCTCTGAAACAGACACTGCATAAGGAAGAGGTCAGCGTACAGCATCAGAATATGACATGTGTAAAGGAAAACGAAGGCTTCACAACTTCCGGACAGGTACAGTATGTGGCTCAGACAGGTAATTTCCGCAAAAAAGGTTATGAATATACAGGTGCACTGAATATTCTGAAAGTTGCCCTAAGCTACGATTACCTCTGGACGAATATCCGTGTCAAGGGCGGTGCATATGGCTGTATGAGCGGGTTCAAACGCAGTGGTGAGAGTTTCTTTGTTTCTTACCGTGATCCACATCTGAGACGTACTCTGGATGTATTCAAAGGCATTCCGGAATATGTACGTTCTTTTAAGGCGGATGAAAGGGAAATGACAAAATACATTATTGGTACGATCAGTGGCAAAGATGTACCACGTACCCCAAAGATGCAGGGAGCAATCTCCAGAAGTGCGTGGTTCTGTGGAATTACTGAAGAAATGGCACAGAAAGAACGAGATGAGATTCTAAAAGCAAGTGAGACAGATATTCAGGAACTTGCGCCACTGATCGAGGCAATTCTTGACAATGATGCGGTCTGCGTTGTCGGAAGTGAACCGGCAATTGAAAAAGAAAAAGAACTGTTTGATACAGTCCTTCCTCTGATCAGCTGTTGAGAAAGAAAACAGTATATAAAAATATACAGGAGTTATCGTAAATGAAAGAAAATTTTAAATCAGGTTTTACTGCGATCATTGGCCGTCCAAATGTTGGTAAATCTACATTGATGAATCATCTGATCGGTCAGAAGATTGCAATCACATCAAAAAAACCGCAGACTACCCGTAACCGTATCCAGACGGTCTATACCTGCGAAGATGGTCAGATTGTTTTCCTGGATACACCGGGCATCCATAAAGCTAAGAATAAACTTGGCGAATATATGGTACAGGTAGCAGAACGTACACTGAAGGATGTTGATGTGATTCTGTGGCTTGTGGAACCAACAACCTTCATTGGTGCAGGTGAACGCCATATTGCAGAACAGTTGAAGGGCCTGCATCTGCCGGTCATTCTTGTGATTAATAAAGTCGATACGGTTGATAAAGATGAAATTCTGAAGGCCATCGATACTTATCGTAAGCTGTATGATTTTGATGAGATCATTCCGTGTTCTGCACTTCGTAATCAGAATACAGAAGATATTATTCCATGTATTCTGAAATATCTGCCATATGGTCCGATGTTTTATGATGAAGATACTGTGACAGATCAGCCACAGAGACAGATTGCCGCAGAGATCATCCGTGAAAAAGCGCTTCACGCACTTGATGCGGAAATTCCACATGGAATTGCCGTTGCAATTGATACCATGAAGGAACGACCGGGCAAACGTCAGCTTGTAGATATTGAAGCTACGATTATCTGTGAGCGTGACTCTCATAAGGGAATCATTATCGGTAAGCAGGGTGCCATGCTCAAAAAGATTGGAAGCAATGCACGCTATGAACTCGAACAGATGTTGGATGCAAAAGTTAACCTGAAGCTCTGGGTAAAAGTACGTAAGGACTGGCGTGACAGTGACTTTATGATCAAAAACTTTGGTTACGATAAAAAAGAGATTTGATAAAAGGAAAGCTGATGAATGAGTGATCTGATCACAGTGCAGGGAGTTGTGATCTCTGCTATGCCTGTGGGTGAATATGACAAAAGAATTGTACTTCTTACAAGAGAACGGGGAAAGATTTCGGCATTTGCAAAAGGTGCCCGACGTTTGAACAGTCCGTTTATGGCTGCGGCTGATCCGTTTGTATTTGGAAATTTTACATTGTATGAGGGTCGGACAAGTTACAATTTGAATCAGGTTTCGGTTACTCATCATTTTGTTGAACTTGCGACTATGCAGCCAGGAGTTTATTACGGCTATTATTTCCTCGAACTGGCAGATTATTTCGGGCGAGAGGGGACGGACGAAAAAGAGATGATGAATCTTCTCTATGTAACTGTGAAGGCACTTCTGAATTCCCGGATGGATAATCGACTGATCCGTTGTATCTATGAGCTTCGTACGATGACAGAACAGGGCTTGTGTCCACAGTTATTTCAGTGTGCCGGATGTGGCTGCGAAATTACTGGTGAAGAGAGTTGTTTCTTCTCTCAGGAACTGCATGGGATCCTTTGTGAATCCTGTGCAAGGGGCAAAAGAGAAGCCCGACGGATTTCCCCTTCTGCATTATATGCCATGAGATACATAGCAACAGCTTCCCTGGGAAAATTATATACTTTCTGTGTTGATCCGGATGTACTTCTGGAACTGGAGCAGATCATTCATCTCTATACAGCAAGAAATACCGATAGAAAATTCAAAAGTCTCCAGATTCTGGAGGTTATGAAATAGCTTTTGGGGATAAGAATAATTTTATCAATTTAGTCTGCAAAAATAAAAAAGTTGAAATATCTCTGAAATGCGGTATAATGATGAGAAAACGTAACGAATTAAAACGAAGAGGAGAATTATCATGGAAAAGACAATGGAAAAAATTGTTGCCCTGGCCAAAGCCAGAGGATTTGTTTATCCAGGTTCCGAAATCTACGGCGGTCTGGCAAACACATGGGATTATGGTAATCTTGGTGTTGAACTGAAAAATAACGTAAAACGTGCGTGGTGGCAGAAATTCGTTCAGGAATCTCCATACAATGTAGGTGTTGACTGTGCAATCTTGATGAATCCACAGACATGGGTTGCTTCCGGCCACCTTGGTGGATTTTCTGATCCGCTGATGGACTGTAAAGAATGTCATGAGCGTTTCCGTGCGGACAAACTGATCGAAGATTTTTGCGCCGAGCATGATATTGCAATCGAAGGAAGCGTAGATGCATGGTCTCAGGAACAGATGATGAATTTCATCAAAGAACATGAAGTTCCGTGTCCGTCCTGCGGCAAACATAATTTTACAGATATCCGTCAGTTTAACCTGATGTTCAAAACTTTCCAGGGTGTAACGGAAGACGCAAAAAATACAGTTTATTTAAGACCAGAAACAGCACAGGGTATCTTTGTAAACTTCAAAAATGTCCAGAGAACTTCCCGTAAAAAGATTCCATTTGGTATTGGACAGATTGGTAAATCTTTCCGTAATGAGATCACACCGGGTAATTTCACTTTCCGTACACGTGAATTTGAGCAGATGGAACTTGAATTCTTCTGTGAACCGGATACAGACCTTGAATGGTTCGCGTACTGGAAGAAATTCTGTCTTGACTGGCTGAGCTCTCTTGGTCTCAAGGATGATGAAGTACGTTATCGTGATCATGACAAAGAAGAACTGAGCTTCTACAGTAAAGCAACCACAGATGTAGAATTCCTTTTCCCATTTGGATGGGGCGAACTGTGGGGAATCGCAGACAGAACAGATTATGACCTGACTCAGCACCAGAATGTATCCGGACAGGATCTGACATACTTTGATGATGAGAAAAAGCAGAAATATATCCCATATGTAATTGAACCATCACTGGGTGCTGACCGTATGGTACTTGCATTCCTTTGCAGTGCATATGATGAAGAAGTTCTGGACGCAGAAAAGAATGATGTTCGTACAGTTCTTCATTTCCATCCGGTTCTGGCTCCGGTTAAGATTGGTGTGCTTCCTCTGTCAAAGAAGCTGAACGAGGGCGCTGAAAAGATTTTCCAGAAGCTCAGCAAGAAATATAACTGTGAATTTGATGACCGTGGAAATATCGGTAAACGTTACAGAAGACAGGATGAGATCGGTACACCGTTCTGCATCACATACGACTTTGAATCCGAAAACGACGGAGCTGTTACTGTCCGTGACCGTGACACCATGGAACAGGTTCGTGTGAAGATTGAAGAACTTGAGGCATATTTCGCTGATAAGTTTACATTCTAAGTAAATAAAGAATATACGTTGCCGTGAGAAATGACATTGTTTGAGCGTAAGCGAGTTATGTCATTTCTCATGGCGTTTTTAGTATATTGATAGCTGTTCTAGTATATTAGAAGTCTCTCACATGAGGAGAATACCAACACATATATAGCCTGTTTCGTGAAGTAAGCATAAGAGAGAAAATCTCCAACACATATATAGCCTGTTTCATGAAGTGAAGATGAGTGAAGTGAATATAAATGGGCAGAATTACAAGTTATATTCCGAGATATTTTGTCAAATATAAACATAATTTCTATAAATATAGATATTTACGAAACTTAAACAATACATATTGCACAAAATAACTTGACTAATAAAATAACTTTTGGTAATATTATACATTATATGTAATGCATAAATGCACAAAAGGAGATGACAGCATGGCAAAAAAACGTAATATCATTGTAGGACAGTCCGGAGGACCTACATCCGTAATAAATTCCAGTCTGGCAGGAGTATACAAGAACGCTATCGAACGTGGTTTCGACAAAGTATATGGCATGCTTCACGGAATCCAGGGCCTTCTGGATGAACAATATATCGATCTCTCTACACAGATTCATTCCGAGCTTGATATCGAATTGCTAAAACGTACTCCATCGGCATTTCTGGGATCATGTCGTTTCAAACTTCCGGAGATTCACGAAGATAAAGCAATTTATGAGAAAATCTTTGAAATCCTGAACCGCCTGGATATTGATGCTTTTATCTACATTGGCGGAAACGATTCTATGGATACCATAAAGAAACTTTCTGATTATGCGATTCTTACCGGCCAGAAGCAGAAATTCCTTGGTGTTCCAAAGACCATTGATAATGACCTTGCATTGACTGATCATACACCAGGTTTCGGAAGTGCAGCCAAATACATTGGCGCGTCTACCAAAGAAGTCATCCGTGATGCACAGGGCCTTACCTATAAGAAGAGTATGATCACGATCATGGAGATCATGGGACGTAATGCAGGATGGCTGACCGGTGCGACAGCACTTGCACGTACAGAAGACTGTGATGGACCAGATCTTATCTATCTGCCGGAAGTTCCGTTTGATATTGATAAATTCCTTGTCAAAGTCAAAGATCTCCTCAAGAAAAAATCCTCTGTTGTGATTGCAGTATCTGAAGGAATCCGTCTTGCAGATGGGCGTTATGTATGCGAACTTGGAAGTTCTGGAGATTATGTTGATGCATTTGGCCATAAACAGCTGGCCGGAACTGCAACTTATCTTGCAAATTTCCTTGCAGCAGAATGTGGCTGTAAGACAAGAGCTGTAGAGCTTTCTACGTTACAGAGAAGTGCTTCTCATATGGCATCCAGAGTAGATATTGATGAAGCATTTATGGTAGGCGGAGCAGCAGTAAAAGCAGCCGACGAAGGTGATACCGGCAAAATGATCGTTATTGACCGTGTTTCAGACGATCCTTATATGGCTAAGACCGGTATTTATGATGTACACCGTATAGCAAATGAAGAAAAAGTTGTTCCACGTAACTGGATGAATAAAGATGCCTCCTATGTAACAAAAGATTTTGTTGATTATATCAGTCCTCTGATTCAGGGAGATTATCAGCCAATCATGGTAAATGGTCTTCCGAGACATCTTGTACTTAATTTAAAAAAGAAACGATAAGTCAATATATGATTTGGGGAAAACTTACAAAGTTTTCCCCATTTTTTGACAGTTTAACCTTGACTATTTGTACTAAACTCTATACAATAATTATGTGCGTATAAAACATAGGTTTTATGTGAAAAGAACAAAATAATTAGGAGGAAAATGTAAAATGGCAAAATGGGTTTACATGTTTACAGAAGGTAACGCTAATATGAGAAACCTTCTGGGTG
>PPYE01319590.1_pt1 | contig 201528 bp, 180 predicted proteins | sample 1559881 | NCBI WGS metagenome assembly PPYE01 (sample SAMN08240022, study PRJNA423297) | Human gut metagenome, whole genome shotgun sequencing project.
AAAAGGCCTCCTTATGATAAAATATTTTACCATAGAAGACCTTCTAAAACATTATTTACAGAAAAAGTTTCACATTCTCGAAATCAAAAATATTAACGAAAAACATTGTAATAAGTCGATTTAAGCATACCATTAAACAATCTAATATAGCAGTTATCAACATCTGAATATAAGAAAGTTTTGAAGGCTCGTGCAGACTATATTGTGCGAGCTTTTTTTGCTTTTCTATATTTTTGGAATTTCAACTATTACTTCTTCCTTTTTTTATTGGAATCCTTCAATATATTTTCCATTAGTTTTTTAAACGATTTTCGATTCTCACCGTCTATCCCAGCAGGCAGAAGCATTTTTGCCGTAAGTTCTGCCATTTTAGCTTCGGACATATGACCTTTATGCTTCATTGCTTCCTGATGGAGTCGCTTCACCTGATTTCTCATTTCTTCGGCGGTGATATCTTCCTTGAATTCGCCATATTCCTTCTTCACATCCCGCATGATTTTCAGAAAGGTAGCTTTCAGTTTTTCTAAATCAGCTTCCGTTCCGCTGACCTTTTGGGCATTCAGATGACGGAGTTCATTAGTTATTTCTGTTTTCTGAGAAGGATTTTCTTTTAAAAGTTCTGTCAAATCTCCGGTTGCCAAATCAATTACATTATTACGAGATAGAAATCCTTCCTCGTGGGCGCTTTCAAAATAGGCTTCTGCATATCCCATGAGAGGAATAAAGTTACTGTGTTCCATGATTCGGCTAAGAAGTTCTGTATTTACCTTGCCGGACAGCAATGTAATCAATGCCTTGTTGGAAAGTCCCAGTTCATCCAGTTCTATATTCTTCTGAGAACGGACGGTAGTTCGTCCCAATAGATAATCTGTGGACACACCAAAATAATCGGCAAATTTTATGATGAGTTCGTGTCCGATACTTTTAATGTCTTCATTTTCAATTCTGGTAAGTTGGGAAGCAGGGATTCCCAAATCTTCGCTCACCTGTTTTTTTGTTAATCCCCGTTCGATTCTTAAATCTCCGATTTTCTCATGGATATTTCCAGGTAATTCAGCCATCTCTATCAACTCCCTTAGACTTATTTTAGTCGTTTCCCGGGAAGAGGTCAATCCATATTATTGCAAATCTGCAATTTTCATAACCTCGATTTTCCGGGAATTGCTATGCCTGCAAGAAACGCTGTTTTCTGATTTTTTTATGCTACGATGTCTCTACAAAAGCGGATAACGCTTGTGTACTTTGACAATCAGAGAGACCGGAATCGGCGGTAAGCAGATAATGACACTCACATCTGATAGGTGAAACTCCTTGGGGTGGCTCGGCAATCAACGGCGGGTTATGAAACGATTCATAAGAGGAATGTGAAAAATCATTCGCCAAAGAAACCGGAATCTTGTTTTGAAATCAGACTGTTTTGGAATAGGACAAATTATAACAAAAATAAGATATATGGGGGAAGATTATGAAACAGATAACAGAAAAAATAGAAGAATTAAAAGAGATTCATGTTGAAAAAATGCATTTTCGTGTAATCAGCAGACATCCGCAGTATTCCATAGACACCGCAAATCGCATATTTGAAGAACAAAGAAAAGATCTGTACAATATCTTTAAAAAATATGCATGATTTTTAAACCGGAAAGCGGTATTCATGGTATAATCAATGTAATGGAGAGTGACTGTTTACACATAGTAAGGAGGTATGTGCTATGTGTCCAATTGATGCTTTATACGCAAGACAGTCACTGGATAAAAAAGATAGTATCTCCATCGAAAATCAGCTTGAGTTTTGTAAATATGAAACTCGCGGAGCTGAGTACGAAACGTACATTGACAAGGGATTTAGCGGAAAGAATACCAACAGACCGGCGTTTGCAAAAATGATGGAAGACATTCGGGCAGGAAAGATTAAACGGGTTATCGTTTATAAGCTTGACCGTATCAGCCGTTCTATTCTCGATTTTTCCAATATGATGGAAATATTTCAGCAGTATCATGTAGAATTTGTTTCTTCCACAGAGAAGTTTGATACTTCTACACCAATCGGCAATGCCATGCTGAATATTTCTATCGTATTTGCACAGTTGGAGCGTGAAACAATCCAGAAACGTATTGCAGACGCTTATGCTACGAAAAGTCAGAAAGGATATTACATGGGTGGTCGTGTACCGTATGGATTTCAGTTGGAAAAAACGATTATCAACGGAATTCATACATCAGTTTTTGTGCCGGAACCTAATGAAATGAAGCAGATTCGATTGATTTATCAGCTTTATTCGGAACCGGATATGACCTTGGGAGCAGTTATGAGAGAATTGCTTCGTCAAGGTTTTACAGAAAAACGAGGTGCGCCCTGGTCTACTGCAAGAATCAGCGAGATTCTCCGAAATCCGGTATATGCAAAGGCAGATATTGATATCTACAATTTCTTTGAAAGCCAGGGGGCAAATATGATTAACCCGGCTTCTGATTATGTGGGAACTAACGGTATCTTCCTATATAAAGGGATTAACGGAGATAAGACAAAGAAAAAGCAGTATGATCTGGTAGATCGAGATGTGGTGATTGCTCCTCATTTGGGAGTGATTGAGTCTAATGTCTGGCTGAAATGTCGGTTAAAAATTATGAAAAACCGCCAGTCAGCAAGGACAAATAAAGGGAAACGAACATGGCTTGCCGGAAAAGTGAAGTGTAAGAAATGTGGTTATGCCTATACGGTTACAAGGTCAAACACGAAAGCTGGGCGATATTTTCAATGTTCAGGTTCACGATATTCCATTAAATGTAAAGGTGCAGGGCATACCATCTATGCGGATGTATTTGAGGATTATGTTTTAGAGGAAATGAAAAAGCAGCTTGCCAAGTTCCAATATCTGTCGGATGAACTGGAAGCAGTAACGCAGCCTAGCAGTCAGGCAGAGAAAGTTCGAATTGCAGAGATTGAACAGGAAATTGGAAATCTGCTTGCAAAAGTACCAGAAGCGAATAAAACTGTGATGGAATATATCAATCGCAGGATTGAGGAACTGGATAAAGAAAAACAGTCCTTACAGCAAAAACTGGTTGAGCAAAGTACTAATCAAACTTCTGGAAAGATGGACAAAATTACTAATTATGTTGCAAAATGGGATGAACTTGACAATGACGACAAACAGCGGGTTGCGGATATTCTGATTGACCGGATCGATATTGATGAGGATATCATTGAGATTACCTGGAACATCTGATGAAACAAAAGCTAAATCTGATGGAGAACAAAACAACAGAAATTTCTAAAAACAATTCTTTTATTTTTTTGCTTGTATAAGTACTCTTTGCTTCACCGAAACGTTGGTAGTGGACGATTTCACGTTGTCTTAAGAAACGGATCGGATCGCATACTTCAGGATCTTTTACGAGACGAAGAATATTATCGTACGTTGTACGCGCTTTCTGCTCTGCCGCAAGATCTTCATGAAGATCGGTGATGGGATCTCCTTTTGATTGGAAATAAGTTGCTGTCCATGGGGCGCCGCTTGCTGCCTGTGGCCAGAGGGCAAGTGTGTGATCTACATAATAAGGAGCAAATCCGGAGCGTTCGATTTCCTCCGGAGAAAGGTCCTTGGTGAGCTGATAAACGATGGCGCATACCATTTCCATGTGAGCGAGTTCTTTCGCTCGTAGAAGATGCAACGAATGAAAAACGCCGCTATTTCGGCACTTTTGGAAACACATCAATTTCAAAATCAGAACGATCCTGCCCCTTTTTGTTTCGTTTTGTCTTTGTGAACATGATTTTTTCAATTAAAACCTTTAAAGCGCTGTTCTTTTCGGGAATTGTAAGTCTACCCCATTCGCCGAGCAAATTCTTACAGCGCGGAACGAAATTTTTACGGTTTGCCTGCAGTGCGAGTGTGGCGTGAAGGTCGTTCTGCGCGGAGATAATGTGCTCCATACATTCTTTTACACGTTGTTCAAGAGCGTTTGACCGCTCAATAAAAATTTCCTTCGTATAGATACCCTGCTCGAGAAAATCAAAAAGGGATTCACGTTGCTTTAAAAGTGTTTCATGCTCTTTTTCAAAATTCTTAACAATCGCTTCTTTTGCAGCGACGTTCTCCGCGTCTTCGGGTAACGCATCAGTAAGCTCGTATTTATCTATGTAATTTCGCAGCCATTCCAACAAGGCGAGCTCTAACTCATCAATTCGGATACCGACTGTAGGGCATTCCGTGTATTGACAAATTAGAATGTCATAAGGCGTTTTGGTATGCGCTTTTTTACGAACCATCAGCCGGCCGCACTGGGAACATCGGACAAGACCGGCAAAAATATTCTGAATCGGTCTGTCATCACGCACCGGAGCGGAACAGCTCCCCTTTGGCTGATTGGCGCGCCGGAAAAGATCCGCACTGATCCGGGGCGGCCAAACTGCATCGGCAAGAATATAATCTGACGAGTGCGGGCGAGAACGAGAAATTTTCCCATCTTTGACCGTACGAACCGTTTTTCGATGCCCCCAGCGAACTTTTCCGATATTTGCCGGATTAGATATAATTCCTTTTAGCGTGGACGGCGTAAACGGGCGTCCGCTTCTTGATAAAATTCCCATTTCGGCCATATGAGTACATGCTTTTTGATAACCGTATTGTTTATTGCCGCATAGATCATACATCAGATCGAGCACGGGGGATTCGGTTGGATCGGGAGCAAGAGAGAAGTGCTTACCATCAGGAGCGATAACGCGACGCCATCCGTAGGGCGGTATATTTCCGACATAATATCCGTCAGAGCTGCTTCGTTCTCTGCCACGCTGCATCCTGCGCTTAATTGTTGCGTATTCTCTGCGACTCATAAACAGACTAAATTCAAAGTATTCGTTATCGTACTCGTTTGCCGGATCATACGTCTTGTTAGGAGTAACGATCTTTGTGTTTGAGTAGAAAAATGCACGCTGTACCCGCCCTTGATCGATCGTATCTCCGCGGGCGAGGCGGTCAACGTCCATAACAAGACATCCGTCCCACATACAAGACTCTACTTCGGCCATCACTTGAGACATCACCGGGCGGGAATCAATACTGTCGCCGGAGACGACTTCGCGATAAATTGCCCCGATCGGAAGCGACAGCGTTTTGGCAAGCTCCAGCAAAGTGGTGATATGGCGCTCGAGCACATCGATTCCCAACGCTTCGAGATCAGCATCCTTCCTTGATTTACGAGCATAAATAAAATAAGACATTGCATCACACTCCTATGTAATTATATGTAAAAAGGTATAAAAATAACAGCTATCAAAAACAAATGTTCTGATTGCGATAGCTGACCGAAGATGATACAATATTTTCGTTGATTAGGTGTATATCTTCGGATATATTCCAGAGCCGTTCCTGTTGGCGCAGGGGCGGTTCTTGACATTTATGGTACATTTGCTATAATGTACTTAACAGGATAGCCGGAAGGTGACTGCACCTCACCCGCTCCGGCGCAACTTAAAAACTATAAGAAATAGTCGTCAGCTTTGTCAGGGCAGGACGGCTATTTTTTATGCGTATAATTCAGAATGGCTACAACCAAAAGCGCAATGCTTATGATCAAACTGAGTTCTTCATATGTACTCATAATTACCACCCCCTCCACAGGATTCTCGGAATGGGTGGGAGCTCGTCCTCCAGCTACCCGGGTAAATACATTATTCTTTTGTAAATGCCCCGGCGGCTCGGGGAATGCCGGGGCGGGTTATATCTATAAGATCAATCTTTCAATGGGGTTAAAACCACCTGTTTTTTTTAACTTCATGTTATGGTCGAATGATTCGGTAAAGTTAGAAGCATCAATATTATTGAAATCAGTTGTCATAAATCTATCCCGTGTAAAGCGTACAGAGAGAATGGTTGATTCTTCGTAATGTCCTGTTGCAGTATTTAAAATACGATCAGTTGCATGCACCAATACGGTGTTTACAGGCAACAGAGCAAAAAGTTCACGCGCAAGTCTGATAGAGCAACTGCATACATAATCCTGAGTCATATCGTAATAGGCAGTTTTGGTTAATTTCTTTTCAGAAACCTTTCCTGTTTTAGTTAGTGATTTGGATTTTTCTGGAATAACTTTTTCAGATTTAACCGTGAATTCTATTTCGATTGCGTCTGGAATATCTGTGCCAAATTCAAATCCGCTTCCGAATTCTACTAAATCCTCAAAAGGATTGGATGTAGTAATCGCTTCATAATAGGCATCTACATCGCCAGATAAAATTCTCTTTGCAAAATCAACACTTTCCTCCCAAGTTTTGTATGTTTCAGCATCTCTATTTCTGGCTTCTATTATCTGAGTTTCTAATTCCGATTTCCGTTTTTCACCCTTCGCTTTAAAGATTTTTTCCATAAAAGTAGGCTTGAAGTTTTTATAAGCTAGTGTAGCTTGGCTTTCTTCGGGACCAATTCCATCTTTGCTGAAAGGCTCAGCCGAATTGGCTATATTAGTCCAACGCATAGGTGGTTCGCATTCTCTATGCACGTTTTGTATTAGTTCAATGTAATTTTCGTATTCTTGTACCTCTAATTGGTTTGCCTGCAATGCTTCCAATTTAGCCTGTTGTCTTTGCTGTTGTATAGCGGAGCGTTGAGAGTATGCAGGCGAATTGTAAGAGCGAGATGTTCCAGAGGATGAATGGCTATAATAAGCACCAGTGCCAGGGATTCCAACTGTAGTAGTCCTTCGCCCACTGCTGTTTAATGAGTACCTGCATCCCTTTGTTCCGACACTGATTCCAACGCTTTTACTTCCTACATTAAGTCTTACCCCGGGGGCAATTTTTACACTTTTTCTAAACCTTAATCCCATAAATTTTTTCCTCTTTTCTCTTGTATTTGTTCCGAGAAAACACCACTTTATATAATCGCCGTAGCGGTTATACCTCTTCCATGACTGCCAGATTTGGAATGAAGAAGATAATGTAATTGTCTATCTTCGTATATTCTCCGTATTTTTCTGTGTAGCAGTCGATACATTCCTGTAAAAATTGTTCTGTTACGCCTAGATATTCCGCTGTTTCATGCCGTGAATGACATCCGGCGCGGAACGCTTGTATAATTCCGGTCAGTCCGATCAGTTTGTTATACCCCCAAAGCCTTGCTTGTCGTTCCTGTTTGCGGTTCTGGGGGTCGGATAAATCTGTTATATCTCCGACAGTTGTATGGTAATGCCCCAGTTCTTCCGCGAGGACGCAGGCTTTTTCAGCTGAAGTTTCTAATTTATCAGATAAAGCAATGTTGCCACTGCAATACAATCCTTTTATTCGTTCACTATTAAATTTACGTTCTATAATATCTATACCGTCCTTGCAGGCTTGTTCTTCAAGCTGTTCAAAAGTATTCATGTAAACACCTCCCGCTCTAGTATATATGATTAGCTGTTCTTTAATATGGACAGCTATTTTCTTTTGTTCTTAACAAATTCTGCGAACTGGCGGATTTCGTCAAGTTCGTCTTCTGTATATTCATCACCGTCAAAGTGGGCGGCCATAGTAGTCGGTTCTTCGTCTATTCCTAGTAACGTATCCGCAGATACATTAAGTACATCAGCTATTTTTTTTATCGTATTCACGTTCGGCTCTCTATTTCCACTTTCATATAAAGAATAAGTTGATTTTGCAACACCGATATTTTCGGAAACCTCTTTTTGTGAAAGACCTGATTTGATTCGTGCCTCTTTTAAGTTTTCGTTGAAATTCTCACCCATCGTATATACCTCCTGTTACCTATGATTATAATTGCAAAATGAAAAAAGTCAACAAAAAAGTTTGCAAAATGAAAAGAAAAGTATTGACAAGTTTGCGAAAAGCAATTATATTATAATCATGGTTTGCGATATGCAAACGATGAAGAAGAAAGGAGATAGAAATATGTTCAGAAACTTGGAGGCTGAACAAGCAAGAAATTCTTATACGAATCAACAAATGGCAGAAAAACTAAACATATCAAGGGTTTCGTATGAGAACAAAAAGAAAACAGGAAAATTTACCGCATTGGAAGCTAAACGATTATGCAAGATTTTCCACGTTAAATTTGACTATCTGTTTCAGACAGAACCAGAAGAGGAGGTGGTATGAGGTGAAGTGTCCAAGATGCGGAACAGAGTCAAGAATTAGAGCAAATGATGAATTTTGTCATAAGTGTGGGCATCCATTAAAGATAGTAGCAAAGGATGGTGAATCCACAGATTTAAAATCATTTTTTCTTGATGTTGATTCAGGAATAATGCTGATAAATGGTAAGGAAGTAAATAATGTGACCGCATTTTCCTTTAAATTTGATAGTGGAAAATACGGTCTGTGCATTACTCGTGAAGAACCCTATAAAGCTATTGTTCCGTTAAGTATTTAAAAAGAAGTTTCATAGCGACTTCAGGAAGCCAGCGATGTTTAGCCAATATGTCACTGAACTTTGCGAGGAATCCCTTTTTTAAAGGGGCTTCATTTTCGGTTAAGGTCTCAATGTATGTAACCATTTTTTCTGCTTCCGTTTTATCTTCTGTTGAAATGTCTTGCGCACGAATGAAAGACAAGGCTTCATCAATAGAGATACCGTTGTTGATGGTTACGACACCAGCATTGCCGATAGCAGACCCAGTGACTGGAGCGTTAAAAATGTTAGTTTGTGCGGTAGCTGTTGAAACAGACTCAAGTTCCTTATAATGCATACCTTGGTGAGTAACATCCTGCACAAAACCTCCATTTTTATAGCGCTTGATTTTCACATAGCCTAAAGATTCCAGATATTTCAATGTTGAATCGACAACGGGAAGAATTAATCCGGTATTTTCTGATATTACAGAAAAGTTCATCATGGATGATTCATAATTCGGAAATGTGGAAATCAGATAATCAAGAATGGTTTTAGCTTCATTTGTAAGCAAGAAAATCACGTCCTTTCAGTTTTTACTAACAGTATATCACAACAAGAAGAGGACGACTACTTCGGAGTATCTATCGAGTACTTCCTAGAGTAGTGTAACAGGAAAGGTGTCCGATAAAAAGGACTTTGAACCAAAAGAGGAGGAGGTGATTAAGTTGGCTATGGAGATGCTTGATAGAGAATTCCGAGAAGACCAGAGCGCGATATTAAGCAATGAGATTTCGCGGTGTATGATTCAGAACAATATGACATTGGAGTATAGGAGATTTTTAGGGACAACGCAACAAGTACAAACATTAAAACATAAACATAAACAGGAGGTGAAGAACGTGATTGTTGAAGAAATCCGCATAAGAGGTGCAACAATCCGAGTGCATGACGACAGTTATGTAAACCGTACAAAAGAAGAGATCCAAAGCAGTATAGACGCATGCAGTCGGATTATCAGAGAAGCATTAATACGAAAAGAGAAAACCGCGTAAGCGGTAGAAAGGAAAGACAAGCATGGAAGAGATTAAATTACCGACAGTGCCGGAACTGTCACTGATCCCGATCGAGCGGAGAAATTTTCCGAAAGCGAATCGTAAGCGGAAGAAGATCCAGCGGAAAAGAAAAGAAAGAGACAATGCTGCAAGAGGACTGGTCACAGTAACAGTCGCCAGCATGATGTTAAACGCGGTGATGGCTGTGATCATTTACATCCTGCAGGCAGGACCGATTTGAAAGGAGGCGAATGGAAATGAAGCTCGGAAAGACGAAACTAAAAAGAATGTTGTCAGAAGAGACAGGGATTCCGCCGCAGGATATTGCGGATTTTGGGAAGTATGAGTATTACGGAAATAAAGAGCAGTTGTCGGTCGGTGGTCATACGCTGACGGCAGCTAACGGAGTGATCAAGCTTCACAGTCCTTTTGTGTGCGATGATAGAGTCGTGTACAGAAGCTGTGAAATAAAAAGAGCGCCCACAAATGAGGCGGCAACCTCAGGGCGCACTGGTAATTAATTTATTTTATATTAACACAAGGAGGTAAAGATGTACATAGGTATCGGACCGGAATCCAAAAAACGAGTTCTCGAAGAAGATGCATTTTCATATGCATGCGATCGTATCTATTCCGGAACAGAGGAAGAGCAGGATGTTGCAATGCAGATCTTCCGGGAAGCCGAGAACTTCCATCTTGCGGCGCTTGAGCTGGTAGAGTGGTTTTATTCCGGCAACTGGATAAAGGGGGATGATTGATCTGGAAACAATCTATATCATCCGATGTTCGGACGGCTGGATGGGTTGTACTTCAGAAGGGTACGAGATGGCAGTACAGCTAGCGCAAGAACATATAGAAGGAACAGATTTGACATATGTAATCATTTGAAGAAAAGGAGAAATGGACAATGTATGAGGTAGCAACACAACAGAGTGGAGAAATGGTAAGTCGAAATACACAGACAGAAATGATGATCAGCCGGCAGGCTCAGGAAGTGCAGGGCGCTATGGTGATCGCAAAGCGTTTTCCAAGAGATGAAGTAGAAAGCTTTAACCGGATTATGCAGTCTTGTAAAAGGAAATCTCTTGCAGAGAGCGCAATGTATGAATATCCACGTGGGGGAACAAAAGTTTCCGGGCCCTCTATCCGTCTTGCCGAAGCAATGGCGCAGAACTGGGGAAATATTGATTTTGGAATTACGGAATTGGAGCAGAAAAATGGGGAGTCACAGGTTATGGCCTATGCGTGGGATTTGGAGACAAATACCCGTCAGGTCAAAATATTTAGTGTTCCGCATGTTCGCGGAACAAAGAAGGGAAATGTCCCGCTGACGGATCCGAGAGATGTTTACGAAATGGTTGCAAATCAGGGAGCACGCCGGCTGCGTTCATGTATTTTGGGGATTATTCCCGGTGATGTTGTTGAAGCAGCAGTTAAACAGTGCGAGGACACGCTTATAAATGGAGAGAAAAAACCGTTGATTGATCTAGTACGAGATATGGCAGCAATTTTTCAAAATGAGTTTGGAGTACCATTGGATGCAATCGAAAAGTACATTGGCTGTAAATCAGAAGCGTTCAGTATGCGAGATCTTGTCCGGTTAAAGAAAGTCTATACATCCCTGCGAGATGGCATGGCAAAACGTGAGGATGTCTTTGAACTATCGACACTTGTAGGCAATGAGACTGAAAGAGAGGTAAAAGATCCGTTTGCAAATCAGCAGAAGGACGGAAAAAGTTCCACGGCAAAACGAGGGGTGAAGAATGATGAGAATACAAAGAAAGCTGAGGCTGACACAGAGTAATTACTATTCCCCCGAAACGGATCAGCAGTATTTCTCTGTATCGCAATACAAAGATTTTATGAAATGCGAGGCTATGGCTATGGCGAAGCTTCGTGGTGAATATAAGCCAGCGATGACACGTGCCATGCTGACGGGATCTTTTGTAGATTCCTATTTTGAAGGAACATTAGACTTGTTTATAAACGAGCATCCAGCCGTGTTTACACAGAAGCAGGAGTTACGCAGTGAATTTAAGAAAGCGAATGAAATCATTGCACGAATAAATCAGGACGATACATTCCTGCGGTTTATGTCGGGAGAAAAGCAAAGGATTATGACCTTCGAACTGTTTGGGTATCCGTGGAAGATGAAGATGGACAGCTATCTTCCCGGAATCTGCATTACTGATCTGAAAGTAGTGCAGAAATTCCGGACCCTTCCTCTGTGGCGGTATGACCTGCAGGGAGCTGTCTATCAGAAAGGTGTGGAGCTCGTTACCGGAGAACAGTTGCCGTTCTATTTGGCCGTAGCTACGAAAGAGCGGACGATTGATCTGGATATCTTCCAGATTACGCAGCCGGTGCTTGATATTGCACTGCGTGAGATTGAGCAAAACATTGAACATTATGCACGTGTGAAATATGGCCAGGAGGAGCCGGTATACTGCGGGAAATGTGATTATTGCAAGAGCGTTAAGGAAGCTCGTATCAGGAATTATAGTGAGCTATTGGAGGGATTATAGAGTTGAAGTTAATTAAAATTTTGAGCGACAAAGTACAGATCCGGACGGATCAGCAGGAATTCAGCAATGTCAGGATCAATGACCTAATCTCTATTACAGATGGGACAGCAGAGCTGGTTACGATGGTGACGGCAGTGACAGATAACGATGCAGAAGCAGGTATTTCGGATGATGATTTCATACTGGGAGGGGCAAGCATCAAAGTGGTGGAGTGCTCGATTATTGGGAGTGTCCATAATGGAAGATTCAGTAAGGCTTTGGATCAGTATCCTACAACAGATATCACCGCCCGTGAGATTGATGGAGAAGAGTTTTCAAAGATGATCAGCCGACCGGACAGCGGGTTCTGTATCGGAAAATATGCCGTTTATCATTGCCCGGCATGGGTAGATGGCAACCGTTTCTTTCAGAGGCATTCCTGCATTGTTGGAAATACCGGTTCTGGAAAATCGGAGACAGTGACCAAGATTCTAGAGGAGACAAGCAAGCTACCGGGGGCGAATATTATAATGTTTGACATTCATGGGGAATACGGGGAGCTGTCATATGCCCGGAATATTTCATTTAGTTCAGCAATGCCGTTTCCAATCTGGATGTTCGGATTTTCGGATATGGTCTCAAATATTTTGAAGATCAAAGAGGAGTCAGCCACGGTTGCCATGGCAGCGCTCCGGAAATGTTATAAACAGATCTGTCCCGATGGAAATGAAGGGAAGCCGGTTTATTTCAGCTATAAAAAACTGATTGACTATCTCAAAGGGCTGAATGAGGAGCAGGTGGAGACAGGAGAGTTTTACAAGACTGGAGCCAATGCAGGACTGCCTAAGAAAGTAAAAGGCGAATACAACGGACGTCTTCATAGCATTATCAGTACATTGGAATCAAAAGAAAATGATGCAAGACTGGCGTTTCTCTTTCGGGATGCTGATCAGAGTTATCTGGCAGAACTGCTGGTTCAGATCCTTGGCAATGATAAGCCGGTCAAAAATATTGACCTCTCCAATATGCCACATGATGTTGCCATCGCGGTGATCGGGGCGGTAACAAAACTGATTTACGGAGTGCAGCAGACGTTTAGAGGTGGAGAAATTACACCGGTGACATTGGTGTGCGATGAAGCCCATGTTTATATACCGAATAACTTTCAACTCTCTGCTTCCGAACGGCGTATGGTTGAGATCTTCGAGAACATCGCAAAAGAGGGGCGAAAGTTTGGCATGACGCTTTTTGTAGCAAGCCAGCGTCCCTCAGAACTGAACAAAACCATCATGGCGCAGTGTGCAAACTTCATTGTTTCAAAGCTGAACAATGAGACAGATAAATCTATGGTCAAAGGCATGCTGCCAGACGGAAATGAGGATATCATCGATTCCACGACTACATTCAGTCCGGGAGAGGTGCTGGTCATCGGGGATGCGGTACCGATTCCGCTGAAGATCAAGGTAGAGCTCGCAAAAGAAAGACCTCAATCCCGCACAATTAATTTCTGGGATGTATGGAAAGAAGGCTCTAAAACGGATCTGGCACATGGAATTGACAGATATATGAATTCATAAAGAAAGGAGACAAACACTATGAAACACATTAACATTGAACAGTTCTCAAACGGAGAATTGACCCAGCAGATCAATCGGGAGATGGAGGCGGTGGCGAGAAACATCGCGGATCCGAATACAGAGGCGAAGACAGCTCGGAAGATTACCGTGACAATCACCATGAAGCCGAACGAACAGAGGGATTTTATTACGACCAGCATCACAACGAAGTCTGCGCTGGCACCGACGCTTGGAGCTGTGACTGCTCTCGGCATCCGGAAGGATCTGAAGAGCGGAGAGATTGAGGTGGGTGAGATTGGGAACCAGATTCCGGGGCAGATGTCTATGGAGGATATGACGGCACAGCAGCCCGCCGTACCGGTTCAGGAGATCGACGGGAAAGTTGTTGATACGGACACCGGAGAAATCGTCGGACAGGCACCCGGCGGTAATGTAGTAGATCTGAGAAAAGCAAGAGAAGCATAAGGAGGATAAGAAAGATGTTTGAAGGATTAAAAGAAGCGTTACAGTATGTGAATGGACTGAAAGAAGAGAGTATGCAGCCGATCGTGACAGAGATTGCGGGGAAGACCTACTGCAATAAGGATCTTAAAAGATACGGCAGGGAAGATCTGGCAGATCCGATCTATGTGAACACCCTTTCTGCAATGGTGGACTACATTACCGGAAAGAAGGAAGAGCTCCGGGAGAAGATGATCTTACATATCAGGAACCAGAAGGAAGTGACATTATACTCCGGTCTTCTTGCGGAGCGCCGCAGGGAAACTCTCTTTGTATGTGATGCCATCATAAACGAGTTTAGATTTGATAATTACTATGATCAGGAACGCTTTTTAATTGAACTGCAGGCGAACTTTGTGGAGAACGATGACCTGAAATTGATTATGCAGGTTGCAGGGAATATTCAGGCGGGAACAACAGCAGATTATTCAGATGATGGAATTTCACAGAAAACAACGATCAGGACTGGCGTACAGCGTGTCGATGTACAGGTGCCGAATCCAGTGAGTCTAATTCCGTACAGGACATTCGCCGAAATTGATCAACCATCCAGTCTTTATGTATTCCGCGTTAAGGATGATGGGAACGGAGCTCCTATGTTTAAGCTTGTGGAAGCGGATAACGGATTGTGGAAACATGCAGCGATGCTTAAGATAAAGGATTATTTTGAGCATGCACTTCCGAGCGCGTGCAAAGAAAATTTGACGATCATCGCGTAATAGCGCTATCTCCTAAGAATTATGATAGATGTCACATGTAACTTGTAAACTGTGGTCTCATCGGTGTCGGTCTTTGTTACTGGCACCGAGGAAAGGAGAAGAAGCGTGCAGTCAGTCACATTTCAGGTCCCCGGAAAACCTCAAGGAAAAGCTAGGGCACGTACTGTTTACAATGCTCATCTGAAGCATTGTGTTTCGTATACGCCAGAGAATGATCTGCTGTATGAGAATTTGATCAAGACAATGTATATGCAGGCATCCGGTGGAATCCGATTTGAAAAGGAAACACCGGTTACACTTCGGATCATAGCAAGGTTTGAGCCGCCGAAGAGTGCATCGAAAAAACGCCAGCAGCAGATGCTCTCCGGGGATATTCTACCATTGAAGAAGCCGGATATTGATAATATTGTAAAGGTTGTTGCAGATGCACTGAACGGAGCAGCATATCACGATGATACGCAGATCGTATTCACGATCGCGAAGAAAGCCTATTCCGCGGTGGAAGGGCTTGATATTACGGTTGAGGAATATACAAACGGAAGGTAGGTGATCTTGATGGGACGTGGTGCTCCCAATAAAAAAGGTCTGACTTACTTTCCGAAGATGATAGATTTTTATGAAGATGATAAAATCTTTGATTTACTGGATCGGTATGGTCCACTGGGTGTGACCGTGTATGACTGTATACTCTGTATCGTATACAAGCACGGATACTACGCAGAGATCCCCTTGGATAAGCTATCGAAAATGATCATAAAGATGATCGGGAACAAGTGGGTGAAGAGCCAAAAGGCTGTCGTGCAAGTGGTGCACTTTTGCTCTGAGATAGGTCTCCTTGATGATGACCTCATGACGAAAAACATCATCACCTCTGTTGGAATTCAGCGTCGCTATTACGAGATAGCAGTAAAGCGCATGAAAAGACGGCTCTATACAGATCAGTATTGGCTCCTCGGAAAAGCCGAGGAAGGGGAGTCTTTATTAAATGCACCCTTTAATGGAATTAATTCAGACGAAAATCGAATTTCTTCGGAAGAAAATCAAAATAATTCCGAAGAAAGTACCCTAGAAATAAAAGAAAATAAAAATATAGATAATATAGCGTTCTCCTCAGAACTGGAACGGGCGTTCCAGATGTATCTTCTTGTCCGCAAGAAGAATTTCGGAGAAATTGAAGAGGAACAGATTCAGGCATTGAGGGAAGATCTGTTGAGTTTGAGCGATAATGAAGAGGAGCGGATCGCCATCGTGAAGAAGGCAACAGCTAGCGGATGGAAGTCTTTCTATAAGACAGAAAAGAAGCGAAAAGATTTTGGAGTAAGAAAAGGAAAGAAGATAAATAATAACAATTTTGAGCGGCGGCAGTACGACATGGATGCATTGGAGAGTCAGTTGATCGGGAATAGATAGGAGGTACAGCAAAAGAATGGAGAAAGTAACGATTGATTATAATCGTCTCTGCCTAGAGTTGGAAAAACAGGGCAAGACAAAAGCAGATTTATCTAGGGACATGACGAAGAACAAGAACTTCGTCGGCTTGATGGAAAAGAATCCGGATCAGCCAGCGGAGGTAGAACGGCTTATGTGTTTGCTGCTCGGATTGGAACAGGGGAGTCTGATCAAGCAGGAGGAAGCAACTGGATCACAGGGAGAAATCAAGATACTGGAAAACCTGCACAAAGAAATGCGAGAAATCCATCAGGCTATTATAGAGTACGGGGAGCTTATCGAGAAAATTTGGAGTAAAGTACATGCAAATACCCTTCAGCTTGAGAAAGTAAAGGAAGATGTTAAGGAATGTGCACAGGTGTTAAAGATGACCGATTACGACAAAGCGGTTCGTTTTTTGAAAGAGACATTGGCAGGTGGTCGGATCGATGGCGCGGAGGTATTGAGGATGGCAGATGCTACAGGGATCAAGAGAGCGGATCTCAATAAAGCAAAGAGAGATATCGGTGTAGACACAGCACAGACAGGATACGGTAAAAATCAAAAGACATGGTGGTTTTTGTCTGAGTAAAAAAAGAAAGGAGCCAGCCTCCGGCCGGGGCAATGGTATACCGGGCTTCTTGCGAGAGATGAAGAGAGATTTGATAATAGACTGCTTTGCCGGTGGAGGTGGGGCAAGCGTAGGAATTGAGATGGCGCTGGGGCGATCGGTCGATATTGCAATCAATCACGATCCGGATGCAATTCTGATGCATAAAACGAACCATCCGAATACATTACATCTGACAGAAGATATTTTTAGGGTGGATCTGAAAAAATATGTGAAAGGTCGGCATGTGGCTCTTATGTGGGCATCGCCGGACTGTACGAGCCATAGCAAGGCGAAAGGGGGGAAACCCCGTGAGAGAGGTCTAAGGATCCTTCCGTGGGCCGTGTATAAGCATACGAAGGCTATCCTACCGGATATAATCCTGATGGAAAACGTGGAAGAGATTCAACAGTGGGGCCCGCTTGACGCAGACGGACATCCGATCAAGGAGCGCCGCGGAGAGGATTATCAGAAGTTCATAACAGCCATGAAGTCTCTCGGATATGTATTTGACTGCCGGGAGCTTGTGGCAGCAGACTATGGAGCGCCTACAACACGGAAACGTTGGTACGCAATATTCCGGCGGGATGGTCGGGAGATTGTCTGGCCGGCACCGACACATTTCAAGGATAGAGAACCACACTGGAAGGCATGCGGAGATTACATAGACTGGTCTGATTTGGGACGGTCTATATTTGATAGACCGAAGCCACTGGCAGATGCGACTATGAAGCGAATTGCAAACGGAATTCGAAAATATATCATTGAAAATCCTGCACCATATATTGTAAAGGATGGGGGAAAACTGTTTGTTTCATATTTGGACAAGGCATATGGCGGGAATTATGCAGGCTGTGGGAGCGACTTGAGTAATCCGTGTAGTACTATAACAACTGTGGATCATAACCGACTTGTAACTGCATTTTTGATCCAATACCACGGAGAGACAAAGGCAGGAGAGTCCCGTGGGCAACTTCTGACGGAGCCAATAAAGACCATAGATACCAGCAATCGGTACGGACTCGTAACCGCATTTATTACAAAGTTCTATAAAAGCGGGATCGGACAGGAATGCGATGAACCGTTACACACCATTACAACATCGCCGGGGCATTTCGGACTGGTGAATGTAGTGTTGGATATTGAGGGGGGAAAGTATATCCTGAATGACATCTTCCTCAGGATGCTAAAACCGGAAGAACTGAAACTGATGCAGGGCTTTCCGAAGGATTACATCATTGACCGGGATTACAGGTGGAAATCATATCCGATTACAAAACAGGTGGCACGGATTGGGAACAGTGTTGTGCCGATTATGGCACAGAAACTGGTAGGAGCAAACTGCCCGTATCTGAAGGTTGGAGAACGGTTGCCGAACTTCCGAACAGAGGAAGAAGGAAGTGGGCAGATTAGGTTTGTTTAAGTCATTCACGAGTTGAGTGAAAGGAGAGCGGAGATGAAAGATGAAACAAAAAGCATAGTAACGATCATCGAAGAGGTTTGTGAGGACGTTTGCGAAAACTACTGTGAGTACAGAAATACGATAGACGACTACGGCGAGTGTGATATGCAACGAGAGAGCGGCGAATGTCCGTTAGATCGGTTGAATTAAGTTGATTTTAATGGAGAGGTAAAAATGGAAAGCGATGCGGGAAAAGACGGATCACGGAAACGAGGCAGACCGAAAAAGGAGCTGATACATTGAGCAATACAAACGAACCTAGCGCTGCCGCGCTGATCCGGGCGCAGGGGCAGCAGATCCGGCGGGAGACAACGTGGGAATATTTACAGAGACGATGTGGATTAAGGGGTGATGCGGATGGAGATAACAAAGGAGCTGCTCCAGGGATACCGGAGTAAAAAGGATGAGATTCTGGAGCTGGATTACATACTCAAAAACCGATGGAGAGATGAGGGGTTGATAGGGAATGACGTAATCTTTGATTACAGCAAGGGATATCCCATGCCACAGGGTGTGGTAGGATTCGACAAGGAGAAGTATGATCGCCTTCAGGACCGGGATCAGCGACGGAAGGAGCAGCTGGAGCAGGAATGTGTGGAGATAGAGGAATGGGTGGAAGCGATAACTGATAGCATTACAAGGCGGATCTTCAGGATGTGCTTCGTCGAGGGGAGAAAACAGAAGGCGGTTGCGAAAGCGGTACATTTAGATCAGAGCCGTGTGAGCAGAAGAATTGATGATTATTTAGAAAACGCATAGCACGCATAAAAAGCATATGTATAATAATACTAGAGCCAAAAGGCAAAGCGCCTGCGGCTCTTCCCCCTACTCTTGCATAAACCAAGTAAAGACGTCCTGCATTTGCGGGGCGTTTTTTGATTTAAAGAAATGCGTATAAAATGCGTATTTACTATTGACAATGGATATATTTATGCGTATAATATACGTATAAAGAGAAAGGAGCTTGCTTAATGAAACGTAGAGAATTAGTTAAGTTGCTTGAAGATAACGGGTGGTATATAAAGAGAAATGGTGGAAACCATGACATATATACGGATGGTCATAGGAGCGAACCCATTCCGAGACATCCAGATATCAACGAGAGACTTGCAAGAAACATTATTAAGAAGTTGGGACTGAAATAGTCCCACTTTCTTGAAGTTTTATTAAGTGAGAACGCGTTTATATGTGTGGAGGAGGAATCACAATGAAAGAAGGAAGAAGGGCATATCCTGTTGTAATATCGAAAGAAGATGATGGATTTTTCTATGTGGAGATCCCGGATTTTGATATTGCGACACAGGGAATGGATATTGCAGACGCAATGGAAATGGCAAGGGATGCAATCGGTCTCATGGGAATAGACTTGATGGATGAAGGAAAAGTACTTCCGGAACCCAATATTGCAGGAATTAATGCGGCAAAAGAAGATATTGTAACATTAGTTGATGTTGATTTTGTGGAATACAGAAGAAAGGTGGATAACAAAGCGGTAAAGAAAAATTGTACGATTCCATACTGGATGAATGTAGAAGCAGAAAAAGCTGGAATCAACTATTCAAAATTGCTTCAGGATGCGATTATGAGCGTTCTTGGAATAACAAAAAGTGCTAACTAATTCTCTAGTTATATAAATTGTGAATAGCACCCTTCGGGGTGCTTTTCTCATACATAATTCCATTTCCTGTGCACATACTATCCCCGAGGTGATGGTATGAACAAAAAGCAGCAGGAGCAGGAAAACAGACAGAAGAACTTGAATAAGTTCAACAGCATAACGGAAAAGGTAAAACCGGAGAATCAGAACCAGACACACAATGTCCGGTCTGAAGCGGTGGAGCCGAAGAACAGACAGGTATAAGGCATCCGAAAGGGTGCTTTTCTAATGCAAAATTTTAAGTAGAGGAAGGTGGTGACGTGGCGAATTATGAAAACATAAAAGATAAAGGATTTGATCATCGAACAACGGACGAACTACGGATTATTACATCAAAAGGAGGTAAAGCAAGCGGAGAAGCGAGGCGTCGGAAAGCAGATTTCCGGAAGACGCTGAACATGCTGCTTACTGCTGAAATAGATAGTGAAGAATGGAAGCCGGTTCTAGAGGCACTTGGTGTTGAGTGTACTTTAGAGTCAGCTCTTTTGATGGCGCAGATTAAAGAGGCGTTGGCTGGAGATACGAAGGCAGCCACCTTTGTTGCAAAATACTCTGGCCAGTCTTCTGAACCTGACGAGAACCGGTTGAACCGTGAAGCAGATACAGAGCTTAAGAAAGCACGCAAGCAGGCGGTTACTGGTGAAAATGAAACGGAAGAGGCTCTTGATAAACTGGATCAGATACTAAAAGAGGTGCGTGATAATGCAGTTAAGCAAGAAACAGAATGAGTATATTGTGAATGCGACGCATCGTTGGAATATTAAATCCGGAGCTGTGCGATCCGGAAAGTCTTATGTCGACACTGCGTTTGTGATTCCTTTCCGGATCAGAGAGCGTGCAGGCAAGCCAGGATTAAATGTGATTCTTGGCGTATCGAAAGAGTCTATCGAACGAAATGTTTTGCAGCCGATGCGAGAGATTTACACAGACAAGTTGATCGGAACGATTAACAACCGGAATGTAGCGCGGATCTGTGGAGAGGATGTTTACTGTCTAGGAGCAGAGAAAATTAGTCAGGTGGCAAAGATTCAAGGGGCATCCATTAAGTACTGCTACGGAGACGAGGTGGCAAAGTGGAACAAGGAAGTGTTCCAAATGTTGAAATCTCGTCTTGATAAACCATATTCCTGTTTTGATGGATCATGTAACCCGGAGCATCCTACACACTGGCTAAAAGAGTTTCTGGATAACATAGAGCTGGATATTTATTTGCAGAGATACACCATTTTTGACAATCCTTTCTTGCCAGAAGAATTTGTGCAGCAGCTCTGCAAAGAATACGAGGGTACAATCTATTATGATCGGCTTATACTAGGAATGTGGAAACGTGCAGAGGGGGCAATCTATAAGCGTTTTGCGGATAATCCGGATGCATACCGATGTGAAGTTGTGGAAGAGCTGAATCCGGATGCAGAAGTGAAGCAGTTCAGGAAGGAAGATATCACATCAATAGAGATTGGTTTAGACTTCGGTGGAAATCAGTCCGGTCATTCTTTTGTTGCCAGAGGATATACAGACAATTACAGAGATGTAATTGCACTAAAATCCCGTAGAATCATGGCAAAGGATGAAAATGAGGATATAGACAGCAATATGCTGGACAAGATGTTTTGCGACTTTGTTGGAGAAGTGATTGAAGAATATGGGGTTGTTATCCGACACGGAGATTATGTGGAATATTGCAATGTGGAAACCGTTTATTATGATAATGCGGAGACGGTTCTTGGAAATTCTATTCGGAACGCAGTGGAGAAACAGTATCCTTGGATATCGGTTCGTAAGGCAAAAAAAGCAACGATAAATGACAGAATCAGATGTACCGTCAAGCTCATGGGAGCAGGGCGGTTTTTTATTACAAAAGACTGCGAAAGCTTGAAGACGGCATTTTCGGATGCAGTTTGGAATAAGGATGTGAAAGATAAGGATGATCGCCTGGATGATGGCAGCACAGATATCGACAGTTTGGATGCGTTTGAATACACGATCGAGCGTGATATGAAATACCTGATTGAAGAGGTGGAAGATGTTTGAGGGATTAAAAAGATTTTGGAAAGGATTTATGCGTATGTTTGGATATACGACATTAAAACAGATCGTTGGTAAGGATATTACTCTTTCTGACAACATGATCAATGCCATAAACCAGTGGAAACAGATGCTGAATGGACAGGCAGACTGGATCACTGACAGTATTGTGTCTTTGGGCATAGAAGAGGGTATTTGTAGGGAATTTGCAGATTGTGTTTTGGTAGAGATGGAAACGAACCTTAGCAATGAGCGGCTGGACAAGATTTATCAGAAGAATATTTCAAGTCTGAATGAGAATCTACAGGAAGGTCTTGCACTTGGATCATTTGTCCTGAAACCGCTCGGAGAAGCTACTGCTGAATTTATATCTGCGGATAAGATCATTCCAATCAGCTTTGGAGATGATGGAAAACCGAATGATATAGCTTTTCTGACAGTGAAGAAAGTCGGAGATACGAATTACTTCACGCGGTTTGAAAGACATTATTTCATAAACGGAAATTTGACCATAGAGAATAAATGTTTTCATTCTCAGACAGCAAGTGATATCGGTCTTCCGTGTAGTTTGGAAGCAGTAGAAGAATGGTTGAACATACCGGATTTTTATATCTGGGGGTGGAGTAATGCTGACTAATACGGGTATTACGATCTTCAATGCGTTTTCGGATAAGAAGTCTAAGAAAATCGTGTATGTTCCTCATTACATTGACGCCGTATGGTTTCATGCGGATCAGAAGACAGAGATTGTAAATGGTGGGTTGAACAGTGCTGATGCGTACAAAATTCGCATACCGTATGAGAAATGCGAAAACTGGATTTCAGCGTCAGAATTCCGGAAGAGCAGTGGCGTCTCAGGCAAATGGACTGTGCAGAATGGTGACTTCTTTATGATTGGAAGATGGACAGGGGAAAACGTGAGCGGTATTGATGAGATACGCAAAAATGCAGTCGGCATTGTCGGTAAAGTATTGAATCATTCCGAGAATTTCTTCGGCGGTTCAAAGCACATCCGGATAGGAGGGGGATCTTAATGGGGGCACGAATCAGAATGCAGATAGACCCTGCAGATAAAATCTTGCTCAAGAGAAGTCTGAACAAGAACGGGGAAGGACAGAGGTTCTTTACCCATGAAGTACGCAGATTATCCGATCCATACGTTCCGAAACGATCCGGTAAGTTAAAGAATACGGCGGTAGAAACAAAAACAAGCATTACCTACAACACTCCTTATGCGAGGAGACAGTATTACGAACATAAAGGTGATGGGTTGCGTGGATCACACTGGACAGAGCGGATGTGGGCAGACCGAGGCAAGGAAATTGTCCGGTCGGTAGCTGCTTTTTGTGGAGGTAAGACAAAATGAGCGTAGCGGTAAAGGTAAAGGAATTTATAGAAACATGCCCTTTTCTGAAAGAATTCGAGCAGGCAACATTCCCAGTAGTGAATATGGATGTACTCGAAGATCAACCAACGATGTACAGCATTGAAGAAACTCCGGCAGACCCGATCATAAAGAGGTATGCAAATGGAGATTCCGTGAGGCAGTATGTATTTTCACTGTGCTCCAGAGAACTGTATGGACCGGCAGAAAATGAGGACACTGCGAAGTTTTATGAGAAATTCTCTGACTGGCTGGAGGACTGCACAAGAGAGGGAATTCTTCCGGTATTATCCGGTCAGTTACAGAGTAAATCAATCAGGGCAACAACAAACGGTTATCTATACGATAATGAGGGAACAAGTTGCCAATACAGGATACAATGTCAATTTATTTATTTTAAACGGAGGTAGAACAATGGGTAGTAGCGAAGTGACTCGTGTGATGGCAGCAGCTGTTGCAGCAGGAACAAAAGGTGGAGTAGAACAGAGATATCAGCAGCCGGATTATATTGATGTGAGTGGGGGGACTGGGTCTCCGCAGTATGAACTGCTTGGTTTTGGAGTAACGCAGTTGGATAATTCTCCAGCGGCGAAGACATCTTCTAAAAGATACGTGAATCAGAAGTCAGCAACGCAGTCCATAGGATCTTATGAATGGACAGCACCATTGGAATTTGACTTGATCCGTTCGGAAAAAGCAATCGCCTTTATTGCAGACATCGGAGAGAATGAGAAAACCGGAGCAGAAGCAGAAACACTGTATGTGAAAGTCTATATGAACAAACCGGTTGCTGATAAACAGAATACATTCGAAGCAAAGCGCAGAAGAGTGGCAATCGAAGTTGCTGACTTTTCAGACAATGACGGAGAGATTCAGGGTTCTGGAAATCTTCTCGCTGTATCTGACTGGGTAGAGGGATCGTTCGACACAACGACAAAGACATTCACGGAAAAAGGCGCTGCGGCGTAATTTTGATATGATCTGAGAAAGGAGATATGCGAGATGCAGATTCGTGGAGTAGAGCTAGATTTTCGTTTATACGATGAAGATAAGGCGGATGTGAAAAATCGGTATTTTGAAGAACTGAAGAAAATGGGTGAAATCAAAAAAGAAATGCCGTCCGGTACTGAGGCAGAAAAAAACAGATATCTCTGCAGCAGGATTAAGGGTATGTTTGACAATGTATTCGGTGAAGGTACCGGGGAAGCGGTATGTGGAGACGGAAATGATCTGCTCATGCACTTGGATGCTTATGGGCAGCTTGTCACGGAGCAGATTCGACAAAATGAAGTTTATGAAAGAGTGATGGATTCACTGAAGAAGGTCGGCAAGTTTCCGGCTCTGAGATCATGAGCACCTTAGCAGATTCTTTCCCGGAGAGTGTAACAGTGAGCGGTGTGGAATATCCGATACATGCGGATTTCCACACTGTTTTACGTTGCTTTGAAATACAGGGAAGAAAAGCGGAACTGTCAGAGGATGATCTTCTTTTCATGCTGAGATTGTTTTACAACGTAAAGCGGATGACCGTAACGGAAGAGCATATCGATCGGATGTTCTGGTTCTTTTCGTGCGGAAGGGAAAAGGAGAAAAAGAAATTTCCGAGGAAGATTGCAGGGATCAATGACAAGCAGCCGTTTGACTTTGAGGAAGACGCAGATCTGATCTATGCGGGATTTATGCAGCAGTACGGAATCGATCTACAGGAATCCAGTATGCACTGGTGGAAGTTTATGATTCTGCTGGAAAACCTCGGAAACGGTACGAGGTTGCAAAAGGTGATGGAGTACCGGACGATCGACACAGGGAATAAGAATTTATCCAAAACCGAACAGGAATTTTACCGGGCGATGCAGAGGTATTATGGATTAGAGCCAAAACTTCCACCGATGAGCGAAAAGGAAAGATTGATCGAAGAAGCGCTGATTCACGGAGGAGACGTGAGCAAATTGTTAGGCAGGTGATGAAATGGCAGACGGAAAAGTTGTAATCGAAACCGATTTGGATTCGTCAGGGATAGAAAAAGGACTCACAAATCTTGAGAAAGTCGCAACTAAAGGATTAAAAGTAGCAGCCGCCGCAATAACAGGAACAGCGACGGCACTTGCCGGAGTCGCAACTGCGGCAGCCAAAACCGGCGCTGATTTTGAGTCGCAGATGTCGCGTGTAAAAGCAATTTCCGGTTCTACAGGAGAAAAATTTGAAAAGTTAAAGGCACAAGCGATCGAGCTTGGCGCAGAAACATCGTTTTCGGCATCACAGGCGGCAGAAGGGATGGAAAACCTTGCGGCGGCAGGATTTACGACAACGGAAACAATGGAGGCAATGCCGGGGCTTCTTGACTTGGCAGCGGCATCAGGAGAGGACTTGGCAAGTAGTTCTGACATTGCAGCGGCCGCCCTGCGAGGTTTCGGCATGGAGGCTTCAGAAGCGGGGCACGTTGCCGATGTGCTTGCGGAAAATGCGAACCGGACAAATTCATCTGTGGCAGAAACCGGAGAGGCGATGAAGTATGTAGCGCCTCTTGCACGGTCAGCAGGACTATCTTTTGAGGAGACTGCGGCGGCTATTGGTATTATGGCGAATGCCGGCATACAGGGAAGTCAAGCCGGAACAACGCTCCGCGGAGCAATTTCAAGATTGTCTAAGCCGACAGATGATATGCAGAACGCTATGGATGACCTAGGTATTTCTTTCTATGATGCAGATGGGAAAATGAAATCCTTGTCTGATCAGGTTGGAATGCTTCGGAATGCAATGGCCGGAATGACGGACGAGCAGAAGAATAATTACCTTGTTACTCTTTATGGGCAGGAATCGCTTTCGGGAATGTTGGCGTTGATCAATGAGGGCGAAGGTAAGATCAATGAACTGACAGCGTCTTATCGAACCTGTGACGGATCAGCGAAAGCTGCGGCTGAAACGATGCAGGATAACTTAAAAGGAGCGGTGGAGCAGCTTGGCGGATCAGCGGAAAGTCTTGCGATCGTCTTCTACGAAAAGGTGTCAGGAGGCTTAAAAGAGGCAGCACAAAGTGCAACAGAAAGTGTAAATAACATTACAGACGCATTGACAGACGGAGGAATTGCAGCGGCTGTGAATGTGGCGGGAAATGAATTTGCCGATCTTGCAGTAGCAGCGGCATCACATGCCCCGGAAATGATCGATGCGGCGGTTAGCTTTATCGAGTCGTTTGCATCCGGTATCGTAAACAATAAAGGAAAATTGCTTGGAGCTGCCGGGGATGTAGCAGACGCGCTGGCCAGTGGTTTGGCGGAGTTGCTTCCGAACAGTTTACGAAAACCGGCGGAAAAGGCGATTGATGCACTTTCCGAATCGTTGGAATCAGGCGGGTTAAAAAAAGCCGGGAAAACGGCTGTAAATACGTTAGAAAATGTAATCGATGTTGTTGGGAAACTGTCAGATGCTGCGCTTCCTCCGCTTACGAAAACCTTAGATTTTGCCGGAGATCACTTGGATTTGCTTGCCGCATCTGCAACAACAGCTTTTGTAGCATTTAAAGGCTATAAGGTATTGACAAGTGCAAATAAAGCAGCCAAAACTTTGGCAGCGACAGCGAAAATGTTGTCCGCGGCAGAAAAAGCGAATGCTCTTCAAGTTCTTGCAGCCTCTGGAGCACTGACAGCAAAAGAGATGATTGTTGGCGTGTGCACCGGAAAGATTAAACTTGCGACGGCGGCGCAGGCTGCTTGGAACGCCGTCATGAAGGCAAACCCGATCGGACTGCTCGTTACTGCAATCGGGGCTCTTGTTGCTGGAATCGGCGCGTATGCACTTACTCAGAAGAGCGCCGCATCTGCTACAGGAGAACTAACGGAGAAGCAAAAAGAAAATATCGAAGCGTCTAAAGAAGCAATTAAAAACATTGAGGAAGAGGCAGCAGCACGTCAGAAAACGATTAACGCCAGCACAGTGGAAATAGATCAAGCTGAGTCCTTATGGAACGAGCTGACAAAAATCACCGATGAAAATGGGCGTGTAAAGGACGGTTATGAGGCAAGGGCGAATTATATCGCCGGTGAACTGTCGAGCGCGCTTGGAATGGAGATTGCCCTGACAGATGGGGTGATCGGTAATTATCAGCAGCTTACGGGATCAATCCATGATCTGATTGCCGCGAAAAAAGCACAGGCGGTTATGGATTCGATGGAAAGCGAATATGCACAGGCAATCCAAGAGCAGGCTGAAAATGTAGCAAAACTGGCGCAGTCCTACAATGATGTAAACCGACTCCAAGATGAGAAGCTTGCACTGGAAGCAGAGGCGGCAGAATTAGCGAAATCGACAAACTATGCGGATGCAAGCAGGTACGCTGAAATCAAAGATGAATTGCAGGGTGTCAATAATGAACTGAAAGTACAAAAAGCAGCTTTCGAGGAAAATCAAGCAGCTGTAAAAGATAATCAGAAAGTAATCGCTGATTACGACAAACTGACAGAGGCTGTTATGAGCGGCAGTACAGAGAAAATTAACAGCGCATTGGCGGACATACAAAGCGGACTGGATACGACTTTGGATTCCGGCTCAAAAGCAGCTCTTGAGCAGGCACAGACAACTGGGGATTCTTTGCTGACGATTCTTACGGCGCAGGAACAAGGACTTGAAGAGGTGCAGCAGTCTACGATTGATCGTACTGCGGATGCGATGGGAGTTGCGCTTAATACAATCGGATCATCATCTGAAAATATGAAATCATTGCTTGAAAGTGTCGGTGCAGATGGCGCACAGAAATTGCTTACCGCGATGAAAAATGCAGATCTTGAAGGGAACTTAAGCGAGGAAGCGAAAAGCGGAATGCAGGCGATGATCGCGGCAATCGAAAGCGAGGATGGAACACTTAAGTCAACCGGTAAGGATTCGGCGTCAAAATATGCGGAAGGAATGGAGAGCCAGTCGGAACGCGCAAAGACGGCAGGTAGAACAATCAACGACAGCGCAGATTCAGGGGCAAGGTCAAAGACAGGATATGATGCAGGATACGGGTTTGGTTCAGGATTTGTGTCCGGAATCCAAGCGTGGGTCGGTCAGGGGGTTGTGGCAGCCGCAAATTTGGCGGCACAAGCGTTAGAGTCTGCAAAAACAACGATCGACTCCCATTCCCCTTCAAAAGAAACGATGAAGCTCGGCAAGTATTTCGGGCAGGGTTTTGAGCTTGGAATTGCCGGTGAGAAAAAGCGTGTAGGAAATGCATCGAAGGAGCTTGCAAATGTAGCGCTGCAATCGCTTGATATGTCCAGTGTGACAGATCGGATGAGAGAAACGATGGCGTTGAATGCTGCGAGGGTAACAAGATCCTTTGGAATTGAAACAAACAGTATGATCTTAAATAAACACCAGGCGGAAATGATGCTGCACTTATCCGATACAGAAATAAATCGGCTTGCAAAAGCGGTTGGGAAATATACTGCAGCAGTAGTGCAGAAACAAAAGCCTGCGCCAATTTATTTGGGAACAGAGAGGATCGACAAGTCACTGCCGAAAGGAGCGATACCACGGATATGATAAAAGCATACTATGAAAATTCTAAAGGAGAAATACTGAATCTGCTGTCTTATCCATTTCTTACCGCAGAGGCTGATTGGTTTGACGCAGAATGGGAGGATGATGTCGGGGGATTTATCAGGACAGTGCAGCTTGATGTTTTTGGGAAGAATGAGGAGGATGTATCCCAAAATATGGAGCAGTTATATCGTGTTCTTGGTGCGGATGCCGAAGCTGGAAAATTTGGAAAGCTGTATGTGAATGATACATATCTCCCATGCAGGATCAAAGCGTCGAAGAAGGTCACTTGGAAGTCATTTACTGTAATCGAAACCGAACTGTCATTTACGGCAGAAAAGTTATCATGGGTGATGGTGGAAAGCAGGTCATTTTATCCGCAGACAGAAGCCAGTGCTTTAGAAGGCTTGAATTTTCCGTTTAATTTTCTTTTTGATTTTACGGACGCGCGAAAAGGAACTGCAGTATGGGAAGTTGATCATATCGGATCAAACGATTATCAGATGATAGTGTATGGTCCGTGTTTGAATCCACGTATCTTAATTAATGAGCAAATTATTGAAGTTTTTGTGACGCTCGAAAAGGAAGAGTATATGATTATCGATAGCCGCGATTATACTGTGCAGAAATATCTCGTGAATGGAACAGTTCAAAACCTGTTTCATGATCGAGCTTTGGGAAAATCAATTTTTGAACAACTTCCGTCTGGTTTACTGAAGATCAACTGGTCGGGGGAATTCGGATTTGATCTTACTCTGTTCTTGGAGAGGAGGGAAGCAAAATGGTAATACTGGCTGATCAGGAGTTGCGGGAACTTGGTGTGATAAAAGATTCCAACATAACAGTAGATCTTAATGGCGACAGGACATTTTCTGTACAGATTGCCCGGAGTAACTGGCGTGAGGAACTTACATTTTCCAGTCTTATCTACATTATGGGTACTGAATACGGCGGGATCATCGGCGAGATCCTGACAGATACCACGCTAGACTACGTGGAGGCGAAAGGTTTGTCTTGGCGGGGACGTCTCGCAAAGAAGATCATAGAGCCACCTGTCGGATCAGACTATAAGACCGTATCCGGCGAACTGCATACAGTCATGAAAGAACTGATAGAGCCCGAATTTGACGGGCTCTTTGTTGTGTCACAGGAAGATACCGGGGTGACTGTCAGCAATTATCAGTTTGATCGATACTGCACCTTATACGATGGTATTGTGAAGATGTTGAAAAGCAAAGGGTACCGGTTGCAATTATCATTCCGCCGGGAACAGAACGAGCTGGGATATCTCTATATTGAAGCAGTTCCGATCGTGGATTACTCGAACCGAGTCGAGCTGTCCAAAGACTGCAAGCTTAACTATACGATGGATGATAAGCGCGATGGCGTGAATCACCTGATCGTGACAGGAAAAGGAGAATTACAGGACCGAAATATCCTGCATCTGTATGTACAGGAGAATGGTGAGATCGGGACGAAGAAGCATTACACCGGACTCCAGGAGATTGCAGAAGTTTATGAAAATACTTCGACAGAAACGGATGAGCTTATGTCCGCCGCAGAAGATCGGCTTCGATCCTTGGCAGGGAAGAAGACGTTCAAAATGGATGTCGCAAAACTCGGGATAGATGTGGGTATCGGTGATATTGTAGGCGGCAGGGATTATCTGACAGGATTATATATGGCGAAACCGGTGGAAAATATCGTTTACGAGATTATAAACGACGTTGAGTCAAAAACATATAAATTGGAAGGAGACGGCGAAGAATGAAAATAATGACAGGAAAAGCAGGAACACCACATGTTACCGCGCAGCAGTTTCGACAGTTCGTGGAGGGCACTGTGGGGCAGGAAAGTTATATTTTGACAAGCGGGGATCTCTTAGAGCCGGAACTTGTATCGAACAACAGCCTCAAAATCCGAAGCGGAATTATGAGTCACCACGGTAATTTATCTACGGTGGATTTAGGTACATACGACACAGTTACAATCAGAAATGGATCACAGGGAATGAAGCGAATTGATCTCGTTGTGAACAGGTATACCAAAAACAATGAGACCGGGATTGAGAAAAATGAGTGGATTGTAATTATGGGAAATCCGACATCAGGATCCCCGTCAGTGCCGACATATACGCAAGGAAATTTACAGGAGGGGGATCTCGTTGACGATTGTCCGGTGTTTGAAGTGCACTTGAGCGGGATTAATGTAACAGATGTAAAGAAGATGTTAAAGGTTGTGCCATCAATCCCTACGATAAATAAAGATTTGTCGGAGTTACAGTTGTATCACGATAAAAAGACGCTCACACCGACTGATCTCGGATTGAACACTGGGATTTGGAGAGTAATAGCAAACAACTCTTACAAGATTGGTAACGCAATACATCTGAATATGGAAATCTACACAACCTCTATAATTGTTGCAAATAATGTGTACAACAATGCTTTTACGATACCGTCACAGTACCGACCGTTAATTGATACTGCTGTCAATGTAACTGCATCAGATGGAGCGTATAAAAATCCAGTTGCCTGTACCTCTTTAGCAAAAGCAAACGGCAATCTGTTTTTCTGCATCCCAAAAGCTACAAATAATTACCTTTTTATCGACGCTGAGTGGGAAATTAAATAACGCTTATCACTTCCATGTTCCACGCACATAATAGGATAAAGTAAAGCTGGCTTTCCCCCATGATGTTGCGGCGAGCACATGGTATTTAAAACCGGATTTGAAATTGTCGGAAGATCCATAAACATTTCCCCAAATAGCTCCACCACCTCCGATTGACAAAACTGGACGGCATGAAGTTTTGGATGCGACGGGATATTTAACGGGAAACTCGATCGACTGATAGATATTCCCAGCTTTTGCATCGATCGCGCAAGTTAAATTTGAGTCAAACCACATTTCGAGCGTTCCGTCATTCCACTTACGATATTTCCCATTGGGATTGTTACCTTCCTCGACAATGTAGTTTTTAGTTTTCAATGCCTTATCACGTAACTCCGACAAACATTTATTTTCCCAAAAGATTAAGAAAGGATTGATTTTTATGAAGCTTATTTTTAATGATGCAACCGAGATTATTGTTCAGCAGGTTGAATCCCACGGGGATTATCTGCGAATTCTGACGGTTGGAAATACTCCGGAACAGTTAAAGGTGCTGTTTACTGACCCTAGTCGGACAGCCCGCATGATTGTACAAGAGCGAGGGCAGACGATTGCGACCTACAAAGGTTATACGGCATACGATCACGCGGAAATCTACACAGGACAGATCTATGGAGTGGTGTTATACAAGGAGGGGACAACGACCGAGGAACGTCTCACCAATGTCGAGGATGCTGTTAACCAGACAAACACAGGTCTGCAAATGGCAATCGCGGAGTTGACAACAGTGATCGCTACGCTTGCGACTTCAGCAGCGGGGACGCCGCAAGATATAGAGGGAGGTGAAGCAGATGTTTAATGAAAACAGCGTTATTGTAAAAACGTGGGTAAGCCTTGTCCTCGCCGGTACATATACCAGGGAGCAGGTCCCAGGTTTAAGCAATCTTCGGGATGTGGTGTATCAAGTGCTTGATGGAACGAAAGGAGAATAATCATGACATTTACAAAAAACAGTATTTTAGTAAAAACTTGGGTAAGTTTAGTGGTTTCCGGAGTATTTACATTCGATCAGGTTCCAAACCTGTTTAATCTCCGGGCAGTAGTGATCGAGATTACAAACGACCTGGCAGGAGAGTGAGAATGGCGGTAGTATAAATGTATCGTAAGAGACGTAACCACATGGAAATCAGAGCGAGACCGTAACAGGTCTTATTTTTATGCGCTAAACAGACAAGAAAGGAAAGTGAGGTAAGGAATATGAAATATGCGGAAGCGATTATTGACGGATACAATGCGATTGCAGGAGCGATTGTGGCGGTGTTGTCCTACATATTAGGAGAGCACTGGATCTTATTTGCAGCCTTTTTGCTACTTAATGTAGCAGACTGGATAACCGGGTGGATGAAGAGCAAGATGGCCAACAAAGAAAACTCTGTCAGAGGCTGGAAAGGCGTCCTTAAGAAGTTGGGGTACTGGCTTATGATTATGGTTGCGTTTGGGGCATCGGCAATCTTTATCGAGATCGGTAAGGCGATCGGTGTAGATTTAGGGATCACTACATTGCTTGGATGGTTCGTACTGGCCAGCTTGCTTATAAATGAGATTCGCTCGATTTTGGAAAATTTCGTAGAAGCTGGATTTAACGTGCCGATTATATTGATTAAAGGTTTAGAGGTTGCAGACAAGGTCGTAAATAAAGATGGAGATTCAGAGGGCGAGTGATCGTCCTCTTTTGCGCCGGTGCAAATGCCGGAAGAAAGGAGAAGAACATGAGTATTTGTAGAGGAGTAGCAGGACTTAGAGGTGGAAATCCGAGAGGAATTTTTATTCACAACGATGCAGGATCACAAAATGCAAATGCAGCGTTTTACAGAAAATGGCTGCAAACGCATCCGTTAGAAAACGGATTTGCTCACGCTTATGTAGCTAGTGACGGGATCTTGTATGCGGAAGATGATGCCTACGCAGCATGGCACTGCGGGCAGACAGACGGAAACCGGAACTATTATTCGATCGAGGTCTGTCAGAGTATGGGGGATTTGGAAATCTTTAAGAAAAATGAAGAGAATGCGTTGAAGTTGGCGGCGCAGAAGTGTAAGCAGTACGGTATCGTTCCAAACACGAATACAATCCGGCTGCACAAGGAGGTATTCGCGACAGCGTGCCCGCACAGATCTGTAGAGATTCATGGGGGCACATCTGGCTGTAAAACATATTTTATTAATAAAATCCGTGAGTATATGGGAATGGACAAGTTGCCGGATGCTCCGGTTGTCAGTGGAGGCGGAAGCAGTGCAGCATCCGGTGATCCCGGCATTGTGTTTACTTATGGCGTTATGTTGACCGACGGAACAATCCTGCCCTTTGTGAATAACCTGTCTGATTTTGCAGGACTTCCGGGTCGTACAATCGCCGGTATCGCGATAAAGGTTAATAAAGGTACTGTAAAATACCGCGTGCATGTAAAGGGCAAGGGATGGTTACCTTACGTAACCGGATGTAACTGGTCTGACGCAAACAACGGCTATGCTGGATATCCGGGAGCTGTGATCGATGCCGTAGAGGTATATTATGATACTCCGGCGGATATTGTTGCAAAATATGGTTATCAAAAAGCGCAGTACAGAGTTGCTCCGATTGGCGGCGGTTACTATCCGTGGCAATTCGACAATGAAGTAGGAAACGGGCAGGACGGATATGCCGGATGTTTCGGCATTGCGCTTGATAAATTCCAGTTATATTAAAAATATTCCCCGGAGTATCAGCTCCGGGGAGAAATATTGCATCATCTTATCATTATTTAATTAGCTTCATCTTCTACGAGCGAGTTCTTCTGTTCCTATATCGGTTAGCGTTCCTGTTACTTCCTTATACGGCATAGTATATCTTTGAGAGAGATAGCGCATAGATGCGGCCAGTTCTCCGTCGGGACCTCCGAATTGACTGATGATGATCTTTGCAATTTTAGGATTGGTTTGTGTGATTTTTACCGGATATTGAAGACGTTTTTCATAATTCCACATAAATCAGCATCCTCCTTCCTGCCATGGCCACGGTTCATTGATCCAGTTCCATCGTTCGGCACAGGAATAATCGGCTGTGTCGACAGTCAGTGGTCCGTAGGCAGAAGCATATTGTTTTAAAGCGTCGTTGCGGTGGACGCTCATTTCATGAAAATACGCAAGCGCTTCGCTGTCGCAAGGATGCGTATCGAGATAAAGTTTTACTTCGTCAACAGCAAAACTAACCTGGTTGATATGCTCCATAAGCTGGTTTCGGTTCATAGAACGATGCATATTTTTCATTGAAGCGTTATTTAAAGAACAGTCTTGAGTATTATTATTTGTGACAGAACAGTTTGAGTTAGAATAAGGATAGTTTTTCATCGGCAGCAGGCTCCTTTCCCTGAGAATGGTTTATTTAATTCCTCAAAGATCGTTCCGTTTTTAAGAGCGCGGCACGGTTCATAAATGTTCTGCCATTTTTGCCATGGAACATATGCCATTGCAATCGGCATATTTGCAGGGAAAAAGTCCCGGGTATTCGGACATCCGTTCATAGGAACTGTTTCGTGACACGGGCAGGAGGTGTCGGGCATTGTACGGCGCATATAACGCATCTGATTATTTGTTTGACAAGTTGCCATTGGCGGTATCTCCTTTTGTTGTAAATTCATTATTATAATATGAACGACTTACGTTTTTGCGAATGATATATGGAAAAATCCTTTACAACTGCCATTAAATTATATATAATAGGTAAGTCATCGGGGTGTGGCTCAGTTTGGTTAGAGCGCACGGCTGGGGGCCGTGAGGTCGCAGGTTCGAATCCTGTCACCCCGACTGATCTATTGCGGCGGCGAGCCGAAGTTCGGGCTTGCCCGAGATTTTGGCGGACGCTTGCGATTTCGGAGCGTGCTTTTTGGCACTTCCGGTGATTGCAGAAGTATATTTTTGTTTTGAAGAAGATATCATATACGAGAGATCAATGAGGGATCAGATCAGGTAAATGGCTTACCGGAAACTGATTCCTTATCTATTATTTCGGATATTATGGAAAGGAAGAAGAAAAATGTGTGGTTTTGCAGGTTTTGTCGGTAAAGTAGAAGATCGGGAAACTGTTCTTGTAAATATGATGGATACAATCATACACAGAGGACCGGACAGTGCAGGGAAATATGTTGATGAGGATGCGGCTCTTGGATTTCGGCGTTTGAGCATTATCGACCTGTCTTCAGTCGGAGATCAGCCCCTTTATAATGAAGATAAAAGCATGGTGCTTGTTTTCAATGGGGAAATCTATAACTATCAGGAACTGCGAAAAGAATTGATCGAGGCTGGACATGTATTTGTCTCTAATACAGATTCGGAAACTCTGATACACGGATATGAGCAGTGGGGAGAGAAACTTGTCGATCGTCTCCGGGGAATGTACGCGTTTGTGATTTGGGATACAAAGAAAAAAAGACTTTTCGGTGCAAGGGATATTTTTGGAATCAAGCCTTTTTACTATGCGCAGATGAATCAGACCTTTTTGTTTGCGTCTGAGATCAAAGCATTTATGGAACATCCGAAATTTGATAAGATTTTTAATGAAGATGCTTTGGGAAATTATCTTTCCTTTCAGTTCGTACCGACTAACGAAACCTTTTTCAAAGGAGTATTTTGTCTTCAGCCCGGTCATTACTTTATTTATGAAGATGGGAAAATGGAAATATCGCGGTATTTTGAACCGAATTTTACAGGAAAATATGAAAAAACATTCGATGAAGCTGCGGCTGAAGTGGAAAAAGTCATGAAGGAGTCGGTAGAGAAGCATAAGATTAGCGATGTGGAGGTTGCGTCTTATTTATCAAGCGGAGTGGATTCCAGTTACCTGACTTATCTGGGACAAGTCGATCATACGTTTACAGTCGGATTTGACGAGGGAGAATACAGTGAGATTCAGGATGCAAAAGATTTTGCCGAAAGTATTCATATGAAGAATGATGCGAAGGTGATCACGCCGGATGAATACTGGGACAGTCTTTCGGATATTCAATATTATATGGATGAGCCTGTGGCGGATCCTGCGGCGGTTGCACTGTATTTTTTGAGTAAAGAAGCGGCAAAGAAAGTAAAAGTTGTGCTTTCGGGTGAAGGATCGGATGAATTGTTCGGAGGATATAATATTTACTGTGAACCTCTTGAACATACTGCTTTTAATAAAATCCCGATGCCGATCCGGCGCTTTATGGGAAAATTTGCAGAATACTGTCTGCCGAGGGGGATGAAAGGCCGTGGATTTCTTATGCGTCATGGAAAGACGCTGGAAGAACGGTATTTTGCCAATGCTACGAATATATTTACAGAGCGTGAGGCTGCTAAAATTTTGAAAAAGGGATGCAGACCGGGAATTCAGGATGTGACAAAACCTTTGTATAACCGGGTGAAAGATAAGGATGCGGTGACAAAAATGCAGTATGTGGACTTGCATCTTTGGCTTGTTCACGATATCCTTATGAAAGGGGATAAGATGGGCATGGCGAATTCTTTGGAAGTCAGAGTGCCGTTTCTTGACCGGAATGTTCTGGAACTTGCGGAAAGCCTTCCTCTTCAATATAAAGTGCAGGCACCGCGCACGAAAGTTGCTCTCCGGGCAGCGGCGGAACGCAGTATCAGAAACAAGACGGCAGAGAAAAAGAAACTTGGTTTTCCGATCCCGATTCGGGTTTGGCTGAAAGAGGAAAAATATTATAATCGTGTGAGAGCGATGTTTGCATCTTCTATGGCGAAAAAATTCTTTAATACCGATCTGCTTATGAAGATGCTGGAAGATCACAGAGACGGAAAGAATACGAATGAAAAAACAGATGACAGCCGCAAAATCTGGACGGTATATATTTTCCTTGTATGGTATGACCGCTTTTTTGAACATGGGAAACCGGTGCATCCTTCCATGACAGCAGGTAAATAAGATTGATGATGGGTGTGATGATATGAGAAGCAGGACTGTGCGTCCGATCAAGAGACGCGAACAGGGCAGGAAAAATGTAAAGAAGCAAAAGAAAAGAAACCTCGGAGATACGATGCCGATGCGTCCCGTCAGAGAAGATGTGTACGATACGGCGCCGATGCGTCCGATGAATATCAGAAGCGGGTATGAGGGATACCGCAGAACGATTGACCGTAGGCGTGAAGTGATACGGACGGAGCGTCCGGTTTCTCGACGTGTGAATTCCCGCAAAGGGAAAAAGGAACGTACGTCAGGCAGAACTCGTTATGAAAACAGAAATAGTTTATCGGCGCTGATCGCAAGACAAAGAAGTGCAGCGGGAAAAGAACAATATTTTGACTATGACCTTCTTTTTGTGATTATTTTTCTGATGTGTTTTGGTCTTGTTATGCTTTATAGTGTCAGTTTCTATGAAGCGCAGGCTGATTTCGGAAATGACATGTACTATTTTTCAAAACAGGCGTTGATCGGTGTGGGCGGATTTATCGGCATGTATCTTGTGTCAAAGTTAGATTATCATCTGTATGGAGCGTTTGCATTTGAAATCTATGTAATTTCGATGTTTTTGATGGCGCTTGTACAGACTCCGCTTGGCGTGACTGTCAATGGCGCGAGACGTTGGATCGGACTTCCCGGCAACCTTTCGCTGCAGCCTGCCGAGATTACAAAAATAGCAGTGATTCTATTTATATCTTATGAGTTATGCCGTCTTGGGAAAAGGGCATATTCGCCGAAAGGAATTGCACAGATACTTGCATTTGGCGCAGTGGCATCGGCAGGCGTTTTGTTTTTGACAGATAACCTGAGTACGGCGATCATCGTGGCGGGGATTACATGTATTTTGATTTTTGTAAGCCATCCGAAGACGAAGCCGTTTCTTGTAATAATCGGGATCGGGATTGCGGTAGCGGCAGTCGGGATCGCAATTCTTTCGGTAACTGTGGCGAACAGTGATAATTTCCGTCTCCAGCGAGTGATCTCGTGGCTGAACCCGGAAGCTACGGCCGATACGGGAAGTTTTCAGGTCATGCAGGGACTTTATGCGATCGGAAGCGGAGGACTGTTCGGAAAAGGACTGGGAAACAGTACACAGAAATTGGGCGTGATTCCCGAAGCGCAAAATGACATGATCCTTGTCGTTATTTGTGAGGAGCTTGGCGTATTTGGCGCGGTTGTTATTTTGGTCCTGTTTGCATTGTTGTTATACAGACTGATCTTTATTGCGAAAAATGCGCCCGATCTTTTCGGTTCGCTGATCGCGACTGGGATATTTGCGCATATCGCATTACAGGTTATTTTGAACATTGCTGTCGTGACGGGACTTCTTCCGACAACGGGTATTACGTTGCCTTTTATCAGTTACGGCGGAACTGCAATCGTATTTTTGATGGCGGAAATGGGAATTGCGCTTGGAATTTCACGGAAAATAAGATTAGAATAGAAAAAGCTTCCTTTCTTATGAGATGTGTGATATATTTATATGTGGTATTAAAAACTACATACAATAGAAGCGTAAAATATATTTTGCGTTTCAGGAGGAAGTGTTATGGATTATAAAATTGTTTTGGATAGTTGCGGAGAATTGACATATAAGATGAAGGAGAGCGGGATTTACCATACGGCGGTTTTGAGTATGCTCGTTGACGGAGATACGATCTTGGATGATGAAAGTTTTGACCGGAAAGATTTTCTGAAAAGAGTAGCGGTGAGTCCGGAATGTCCGAAGTCTTCCTGTCCTTCGCCGGATGCATATATGGAACTTTACGGCGGAGCGGAGAAGAGGGTTTATGTGGTGACCTTGTCAGCGGAATTAAGCGGATCGTATAATAGCGCTCAGCTTGGAAAAGAGCTGTGGAAGGAAGAAAACGAAGACGGGGATAAACAAATCTATGTATTTAATTCGCGTTCGGCATCGGTAGGTGAAAGTTTGATCGCATTGAAAATACAAGAGTGTGAAGAAAAAGGGTATTCTTTTGAAGAAGTGATAGAGCATGTGGAAGCATATATCGAAGAACAGCACACATATTTTGTTCTTGAAAATCTGGATACACTTCGGAAGAACGGAAGGCTTACAGGAATTAAGTCGTTGATGGCAAGCGCTCTTAATATCAAACCGGTGATGGGGTCAACTCCGGAGGGAACGATTTGTCAGCTTGGTCAGGCGAGAGGAGTTAAGAAAGCGATTGCGAAGATGGCAGAGCATATTGTGGCAGATGGCAAAAATACAGAGAATAAAGTGTTGGCGATCGCTCACTGCAACTGCCCGGAAAGAGCAAGAGAGATAGAGCGTATGATTCTCGATAAGATAAAAGTAAAAGACAGTTTTATAGTAGAGACAGGCGGAATCAGCACAATGTATGCAAATGACGGTGGAATAATAGTTGTACTGTAGAAGTGTTTGTGATAAAATGTCCTCATGCGTAGTATCTTATCTGAAAGGAGTAATACGGGATGAGTCAGGAAAAGGTTGACCGTTATAAACAGGAAAAAGTAAACAGAAAACAGATCATGCGTAAGCAGAAGCTGATGAATAATATGCGTAAAGGGGTGCTTGTGGTGGTAGCTCTGGCATTGATCGGATGGCTTGGTTATTCTGCTTATGATATCTATGAGTCGGGAAAAGAGAGAACTGTCTCAGAGGTGAATTATGACGCCGTATCTGATTATTTGAACGGACTGAATGCAGAAGGTTCTGCTGAGTAAATGGTGTGGTGTGGGGAGTGAGCGCCGAATTTGAAGAGCGCACACCCTTGCACCCAAATTTTTTTTAAAACTTTAAAGTGAATAAATTCATTAAAAACACAACATGTAGGGTATTTGGAACATCAATGCCATACATGTTCTTTTTTTGCGAAAAATCCTGTTTTTTGATTCGTTTTTAGCCGAAAAAAGGACACAAAAAAATCTCAAAAAAGGGTTGAAAAAGGGGGAGTGGTGGTTTAGAATGGAGTCAAGTGGTAAAGAGTGGAGGCTAGTGGAGTAAAGTAGGGGCGATGTGGAGCTCACATTAAGAGAAAGGATTCCAGATGTTATTAGGAGAGTTTAACCATAGTATTGATGAAAAGGGAAGACTCATCATTCCGGCAAAACTGCGGGATGATCTTGGTGACAGTTTCGTTATTTGTAACGGACTGGAAGGCTGCCTCTTTGTTTACTCTCAGGAAGAATGGAATAAATTCGTTGCTGAACTTGAGACTTTGCCACGCATGAGTAAGGATGCCAGAATTTTCAAGCGTTATTTTTTCGGAAGCGCTTCGGAGGGCAGTTTCGACAAGCAGGGGAGAGTTCTTGTCCCGCCGTCGCTCCGCAAAGCAGCCGGATTAGAAAAAGATGTAGTCTTAGTGGGAGTTCAGGATCGCATCGAGATATGGGATAAGGCTCTTTGGGAGGAACGCAGTCAGATCAGCGAGGAAGATCTGGACGCGATTGCAGAGCGTATGGAATCCATAGGAATTCGTATTTGATAAGGAGAAGACAATGGCATTTGAACATGTGTCTGTTCTACTGAACGAAACAGTAGACGGGTTGAACGTCAAACCGGATGGGGTTTATGTAGACGCTACGCTTGGCGGAGGCGGACATGCCTATGAAGTGTGCAGAAGGCTTGGCAGTAAGGGGAGATTTATAGGAATAGATCAGGATGCCGATGCAATTAAAGCAGCGGGAGAACGCCTGAAAGGCTTCGGGGAGAAGGTTACGATAATTCGGAGCAATTATCGTGATATGAAGCCGCAGCTCCAGAATATAGGTGTTGACAAAGTAGATGGTATTGTGATCGATCTGGGAGTTTCATCATACCAGCTTGATACCGCCGAACGCGGATTTTCTTATCGGGTGGATGCGCCGCTTGATATGAGAATGGATCAGAGACAGAAAATGACGGCGAGAGACATTGTCAACGAATACAGTGAGTCGGAACTTTACCGTGTGATCCGCGACTATGGGGAAGATAAATTTGCTAAGAATATTGCAAAGCATATTGTGGCGGAGCGTAGGAAAAATCCGATTGAAACAACGGGACAACTGAATGAAATTATCAGTCATGCGATACCGATGAAGTTTCGTAAGACGTCAGGTCATCCGTCGAAAAGGACATTTCAGGCGATTCGGATCGAGTTGAATCACGAACTGGATGTTTTGAGGGAGTCGTTGGATGACATGATCGAGATGCTGAATCCGGGTGGAAGGATATGCATTATTACATTTCATTCGTTAGAAGACCGCATTGTGAAAAGTGCATTTAGGAAAAACGAAAATCCATGCACTTGTCCGAGTCATTTTCCTGTATGTGTCTGTGGGAAGATTTCAAAAGGGAAAGTGATCACGAGAAAACCAATTTTGCCGTCGGAGGCAGAAACGGAATCAAACAGCCGTTCAAAAAGTGCGAAACTCAGAATATTTGAACGGGCATAAATTGGGAGTGTATCATATAGAAACGAATTTCCGAGGGGAGGGGAGAACCCTTAGGAAAATACAAAAAAGGAAGGGGCATTTGTCATGGCAGCAAACTATCGTACATCCAAATACAGAACGACAAGTCTAAGTGAAAGAGACAAAAGTGGATTTTATGTATATGGAAATACTGTACGTCAGGCAGAAACTCTTCCGAGAAAAACGAAGAGTCCGTATTCGCAGCAGAGGGAGCAGACGAAACGGACAAGCAGTCGGGTTGTTAAGAACCGAAACCGCGCGATGAGTATTAGTCCGGCTTATGCTGTATTTCTTACGGCAGCGGCAGTCTGTGCGGTATTGATTTGCGTTTTATACTTAAATCTTCAGTCGGAGGTCGTAAGCAGATCGGAAAATGTTACGGCAATGCAGGAACAACTTGCAGATCTGACGGAGGCAAATAATACTGCATATAATTCGGCGGCAGACTCGGTGAATCTCGAGACGGTGCGGGACAGAGCGATGAATGAAATGGGGATGGTTTATGCTGCTCAGGGAACAATCGTAGAATACGATAGTCCGGAAGGGGATTATGTAAAGCAGTATAACGATATTCCGGAAAGCGGTGTGCTCGCAAAGTCCAGCGATGTATTAAAGTAAGGAAAAAATTATGGCTGTAAAGAAAAGAAAAAAGAGTAGATTTGAATTTTTGACAAGAAAATTCCCGCTCAGAATGCAACGGAAGCTGGTAATGCTATTTATGGCAGTAGTACTGGCTTTTGTTGTTCTTATAGGAAGAATAACCTATATAAATGTAACGAAGGGAAGCAAATATACAAAAGTTGTTTTAGATCAGCAAAACTATGACAGCAGGGTGATCGCTTTTAAAAGGGGCGATATTGTCGATCGTAACGGAACAAAGATGGCGACAAGTGAGCGCGTATATAACGTGATTCTTGACGTGGCGGTTATGATGGACAAAAAGGAGTATATCGAACCGACAAAGGAAGTATTGAAAGAATGTTTCGATGTAGAGGGGGACGTTGTTGATAAATTGATCGAAGAGTCTCCGGACAGTCGTTATGAAGTGCTTGTGTCAGATGTGGATTATGCGACTGCTCAGAAGTTTAAGAAGATTGATGAAGATGATAAAAAATATCCGAATGTGAAAGGAATCTGGCTGGAAGAAGACTATTTGAGGAGTTATCCATACGGTTCTATGGCGAGTGATGTGCTTGGATTTGTATATGGAGGAAATCAAGGGGCGCTTGGAATCGAAAGCGCGTATAATTCAATTCTCAACGGAACGGATGGAAGAGAGTATGGGTATTTTGACTCCGATTCTTCGGTAGAGCGTACTGTCAAACCTGCGAAGAACGGAAATACGGTCGTGTCTACCATTGATGTGACATTGCAAAATATTGTGGAAAAATGCATTTTAGAGTTTAACAGTGCGCATGCCGCAGATGGAAATCCCGGCAGTAAAAACACAGCCGTTATCATTATGAATCCGAACACAGGAGAAATACTGGCGGAAGCATCGTACCCTAATTTTGATTTGAATGATCCGAGAAATCTATCTTTGCTTTATACAAAAGAGCAGTGGGATGCGATGAGTGAAGAAGATCAGGTCGAAGCGATGAATGATCTTTGGAGAAATTTCTGCGTAAGTGACGCTTATGAGCCGGGGTCTACTGCGAAACCGTTTACTGTGGCGGCCGGCTTGGAAACAGGAACATTGACCGGAAACGAAAGCTATTACTGCGGGGGTTCTAAAGACGTTCTCGGAACGAAGATCAGCTGTCACTATAAGTCGGGACACGGACAGGAAACGATACAGGATGCCATTGCAAATTCATGTAATGTAGCTCTTATGGATATGGCAGCGGTGATTGGTCCGGAAAATTTTACAAAATATCAGCATATTTTTGGGTTTGGAGAGTATACAGGGATTGATCTTCCGGGAGAGGCGGAAACGTCAGGACTGCTTTATACGGCGGATACGATGGGAGAGATCGATCTGGCTACCAATTCATTCGGACAGAATTTTAATGTAACGATGACACAGATGGTTTCTGCATTTTCTTCTCTTGTGAACGGAGGATATTATTATGAACCCCATGTTGTAAAACAGATTCAGGATGAAGACGGCAATGTAATAGAGACGAAAGATCCGGTTCTTTTGAGAAAGACAGTGTCTTCCGAAACGTCTAAGATGTTGAGACAGTATTTGAAAGCGACGATGGATTACGGAACAGGAACGAGGGCAAAGGTGGAAGGGTATGATATCGGCGCTAAAACGGGAACAGCGGAAAAACTTCCGAGGGGAAACGGAAAGTATCTGTTATCTTATATCGGTTATGCGCCGCAGAACAATCCGGAAGTCGTAGTTTATGTTGTGATCGATGAGCCTAATACGGCTGTACAGGATGACAGCTCCCTTGTTCTGGGATTAAGTCAGAAGATCATGTCTGAGGCATTCCCGTATCTTGGCATTACGACTATTGCACAAAGCGGGCAAAACGCTCAGGCGCAAGGTCAGAATTTCGGCAATACAGAATATACGGATTATGATGAAAATTATGAGGATACATACGGAAATGCAGACGGATCGTATGTGGATGAAAACTATACACCTGATTTAGATGATTGGGCGTCGTCTGACGTTTCAGAGTAGAGGAATAACCCTGCAGAAGATATAATAAACTGTAAAAATATCTTCTGTGGGGATTTTTTGTTATGAGAAACAAAATAGAGGAAAGAATAAAAAATAAAACTTATAATAAGAGAAAAGTACTTGTCGTTTTTTTATGTGCGGCTTTCGTGCTTTTTTGTTTGATAGGCAGACTTGTTTATCTTATGATATTTGATGCGGAGTATTATCAGAACATGGCGGAGGAACTGCATGAAAGGGAGAGGGAGATCAAAGCGGCCAGAGGGGAGATCGTAGACAGAAACGGAGTTGTTCTTGCGACAAACAGGACGGTGTGTACGATTTCGGTTATTCACAGTCAGATAAAAGATCCGCAGCAGACGGCAGACATGCTCAGTAAAGAGTTGGAACTTGACAGGGAGGATGTTTTGAAAAAGGTAGAGAAAGTATCTTCTATGGAAAAAATAAAGACGAATGTTGACAAAAAGACAGGCGACCGTATCCGTGAGTATAATCTGCCGGGAGTAAAAGTGGATGAAGATTTCAAAAGATACTACCCATATGACCGGCTTGCGTCAAGAGTGCTTGGATTTACAGGGAGCGACAATCAGGGGATCATCGGTCTTGAGGTGAAATATGAAGACGTATTAAAAGGAACAAATGGGAAGATACTGACGGTTACAGATGCCAGAGGAATAGAGTTGGAAGGGGTTGCGGAGGACCGGATTGAACCGGTTGCCGGAAATACATTAAAAACAAGTCTTGATTACAATATCCAGTCGTATTGTGAGCAGGCGGCCGAAAAGGTGCTGGAGGAAAAGCAGGCAGAAGGGGTATCGGTCTTGCTGATGAATCCGCAGAACGGAGAAATTTATGCTATGGTAAATGTGCCTGAATTTAATTTGAATGAACCTTATCGTTTGAATGACAAAACGGAAGATCAGATGACAGATGAAGAACGTCAGAACAGACTGAATCAGATGTGGAGAAACCGCTGCATTAACGATACGTATGAGCCGGGATCTACTTTTAAGATCATTACGTCGGCGGCTTGTCTTGAAGAAGGCGTCGTCTCTTTAGACGATACTTTCTCCTGCCCGGGGTATCGGATCGTAGAAGACAGGAAAATCCGGTGTCATAAAGTAGGAGGGCATGGAACGGAAACTTTTGTGCAAGGGATTGAAAATTCGTGTAATCCGGTATTTATGGATATCGGACTTAGACTGGGATCAGAGAGGTTTTGCGACTATTTTGAACAGTTTGGTCTGATGAGCCTGACGAACATCGATCTTCCCGGAGAAGCGGGGACGATTATGCATAAAAGAGAAGATATTAAAGCGGTAGAACTGGCCACAATGACGTTTGGTCAATCATTTCAGATTACGCCGATCCAGATGGCGGTGACGGTCAGTTCGATGGTAAATGGCGGCAGGCGTGTAACGCCGCATCTTGGCGTGTCGGTCTTAGATAAGAAAGGGAAAACGGTCAAGACGTTTAAGTATGGGGAAAAAGAAGGGATTGTTTCGGAGAAAACATCGGAGACAATGCAAGAACTTCTGGAGAAAGTTGTTTCCGAAGGATCGGGAAAAAACGCGTATCTTGAAGGATATTCTATCGGGGGAAAGACGGCGACGTCTCAAACGCTTCCAAGAAGCGCCGGAAAATATATTTCTTCGTTTATAGGATTTGCTCCGGCGGACGATCCTCAGATTCTCGGAATGGTCATCATCCATGATCCTCAGGGAATTTATTACGGCGGAACGATCGCTGCCCCGGTGCTTCGGGACATATATGATAATGTGCTCCCCTATCTCGGGATTGAAAAAAAGTAATGGATGGTTTATACTTTATGAGATAAAAGAGATGAAGAGGTGGATTTATGAGTAGTCATGTAGTGATTCCGGTTCTTGCGGCATTTGCGGTAAGTCTTGTGCTCGGACCGATTGTGATTCCTTTTTTGCGGAAACTGAAAATGAAGCAGACGGAGCGTGTAGAAGGCGTTCAGTCTCATTTGAAAAAAGCGGGAACTCCGACGATGGGCGGCATTATTATTCTTGCGGCTGTTATTGTGACATCCCTGTTTTATGTGAAAGATTATCCGAAGATCATTCCGGTTTTATTCCTTACAGTGGCGTTTGGTTTGATCGGATTTCTTGATGATTATCTTAAAGTTGTGTTGAAACGTTCGGATGGACTGATGCCGATGCAGAAAATGGCTCTGCAGATTATTGTAACGGCTGTGTTTGCATTCTATCTCGTGAAAGTGGCGGATATTCCGCTTACGATGCTTGTGCCGTTCTCTAACGGATATTATCTTGATATCGGCTGGATGGCAGTTCCGCTTTTGTTTGTGGCAGTGATCGGAACGGTCAACGGAACAAACTTTACAGATGGACTGGATGGCCTTGCTTCCAGTGTGACCGTTCTTGTCGCAACATTTTTTACAGTTGTGGCGATCGGAACGAAAAGCGGGATCGAACCTGTCACCTGTGCTGTAGTCGGGGCGCTGCTTGGATTTTTACTGTTTAACGTATATCCGGCAAGTGTGTTTATGGGAGATACAGGGTCTTTGGCTCTTGGAGGATTTGTGGCAGGCACGGCTTATATGATGCAGATGCCTTTGTTTATCCTGATCGTTGGAATTATTTACCTTGTGGAAGTGGCTTCGGTCATGATTCAGGTTACTTATTTTAAGAAAACAGGCGGAAAGAGGTTTTTTAAAATGGCGCCGATCCACCATCATTTTGAATTATGCGGATGGTCTGAAACGAGAGTGGTAGCTGTATTTTCTATCATAACGGCGTTGCTTTGCCTCATTGCGCTGATGGGGGTATAAAAATGGATATAAGAGGAAAAAAAGTGCTCGTCTTCGGTTCGGGTATCAGTGGAGAAGGATCATGCAGGCTTTTGCTCGAAAAAGGCGCGGATGTTGTTTTGTATGATGGAAATGAAAAACTGTGCGCCGATGAGATTGAAGCTAAAATTTTAGAAACTAAAAAAGAAAACGGGCAATTCAGTATAGTGCTCGGAACATTTCCGGAAGAGATTATAGAAGAGCTTTCATTTGTAGTGATGAGTCCGGGAGTGCCGACGGATCTTCCGATCGTTGAAAAAATGCGTGAAAAGAGCATCCCGATCTGGGGAGAGATCGAACTTGCATATGTGTTTGGAAAAGGAGACGTTCTTGCAATTACAGGAACAAACGGGAAAACGACGACGACAGCCCTTTTGGGACAGATCATGCAGGACTATAAAGAACATGCTTATATTGTAGGAAATATAGGAACTCCGTATACAAGCGTTGCACAAGAAACGACGGACGACGCGGTAATTGTAGCGGAAATAAGCAGTTTCCAGCTTGAGACAATACATACATTTCATCCGAAAGTAAGCGCGATTTTGAATATTACTCCCGATCATTTGAATCGTCATCATACAATGGAGGCATATATCGAAGCGAAAGAGCGTATTGCTGAAAATCAGACAAAAGCAGATGTGTGCGTATTGAATTATGAGGATGATGAACTTCAGAAATTCGGAGAAAAAACGGCAGCGCAAGTTCTATATTTCAGCAGTGCGCGTAAACTGGAAAAAGGGATATATCTTGATGGAACAAAAATCATTTGCGCTGCAGATGTTCCGGTCGAGCTTTGCGATGTCAGTGAACTGAAGATTCTCGGAACACACAATTATGAAAATGTGATGGCTGCTTCTGCAATGGCGTATGCATATGGTGTTCCGATCGAGGTGATCCGCAAAAATCTTCTGACATTTCCCGGAGTGGAACATCGAATTGAGTTTGTGGCAGAAAAAAGAGGTGTCCTTTATTATAATGACTCGAAAGGAACAAATCCGGACGCAGCGATCAAAGGGATTCAGGCCATGAACCGTCCTACCATACTGATCGGGGGAGGTTACGACAAAGATTCCGAATATGATGAGTGGATCAAGGCGTTTGACGGGAAAGTGAGAAAACTTGTTCTGCTTGGCGCAACGAGAGAGAAGATCGCGCAAAGCGCTCATGCAAACGGATTTGACGATATTATTATGGCAGATACCTTTGAGGAGGCGTTTGAACAGTGCGTGAAATATGCGAAGCCGGGCGATGCGGTGCTTTTATCGCCGGCGTGTGCAAGCTGGGGGATGTTTAAAAATTATGAAGAACGTGGAGATAAATTCAAAGAACTTGTAGACCAACTATAAGGAGTGGAGCTGATTGACGCGTTCTGAAAAGAAAAAACGATATGACGGGATGCTTATATTTGTTGTATTGCTTCTTGTTGCCGCAGGGCTTGTGATATTGTACAGCACAAGCGCTTACAATGGGCAGGTGAAATTTCACGATCCGTTTCATTATTTGAAAAAGCAGGGGTTTGCGACACTGCTCGGACTGTTTGGTATGGCGCTTATCGCCCGCGTTGATTATCATAAATGGGTTCCGCTGGCGATTCCCGCATATGTGACGTCGATCATTCTGTCTGTGGCTGTTATATTTTTCGGGGATGAATACAACGGGTCCAAAAGATGGTTGTCTTTGGGCCCGATTTCTTTTCAGCCTTCAGAGTTTGCAAAAGTAGCCGTTATTTTTTTCCTTGCATGCCTTGTGAGCAGAAATGTACAGCGGATGAAACGTTTTCGCACAATGATACTTATGATGATTCCGGTTTTGCCGATCGTAGGTCTGGTCGGAGCAAGTAATTTAAGCACTGCGATCATCATTCTCGGAATTGCGGTTGTTCTGATTTTTGTAGCGGATCCGAAATACGTCCGTTTTATATTGATGGGAAGTATCGGCGTAGGATTTATGACGGTTTTTCTGGCGATGGAAAGTTATCGATTGGAACGCCTGGCAATCTGGAGACATCCGGAGCAATATGAAAAAGGGTATCAGACGCTGCAGGGACTATATGCAATCGGCAGCGGAGGTCTGTTCGGAAGGGGATTAGGCAACAGTGTACAAAAACTCGGATTTCTTCCAGAGGCTCAAAATGATATGATTTTTTCTATTATCTGTGAAGAATTGGGATTGATCGGAGCAGGATTTATCATTCTTTTATTTTTGATTCTTATTTGGCGTTTTTTTGTGATTTCAACAAAAGCGTCGGATCTGCTTGGCGCTTTGATAGCGGCAGGGGCAATGGCGCATATGATGATCCAGGTTATATTAAACATCGCGGTAGTTACAAATTCAATTCCAAACACAGGGATTACGCTTCCGTTTATCAGTTACGGAGGTACATCGGTTGTATTTCTTCTGTTGGAGATGGGACTTGTGCTTAGCGTATCGAATTACGAAGGTTTACGGTATGGAGGTTCAGAATAGATGAAGAGAAAAAAACACAAAAAGAGAAAGGTGTGGCCGATTATTTTAGTTGTGCTTACTGTCTTGATCGTTATGGCAGCTGCGGCGGTATTTCTATTTCGCACAAGGTCATATAAAGTGGAAGGAAATTCTTATTACGGAGAGAGAACGATCACAACATGGATTGAGAATGATCCGCTTTCGGTAAATTCTCTGTATGTTCTGTATAAATATAATTTTACCGATGCCGATCTTCCGTCAGGAGTAGAAAGTCTGAGTATTTCACTGAAAGATCCGTGGACGGTGAAGGTGAAAGTGAAAGAAAAAGAAATGGCCGGATATGTAGATTATGACGGTGCATATCTTTATTTTGACAGAACCGGAACGGCAGTATTGCGGACAAAAAAAATAATCGAAGGTGTTCCTCATATCGAAGGTCTTATGTTTGATTCGGCAAAAGCTAAAATAGGGAAAAAACTTCCGGTGGAAGATGACAGTATTTTTGAAAAAATTGTAGAAGTTTCAAAAAATTTAAAAAAATACAATCTCACACCTGACAGGATGGGGTGTACAGATGGAGGCGTACAGATATATTTTGAAATTGTACAGGTCAGCCTTGGAAACGGGAATTATGAAGAAAAGCTTAGACAGGTAGAACCGATTCTTAAAAAACTGACTGAATTATATCCCGGAAAGGCGGGCGTGCTGCATTTAGAGAATTACGATGCCGAATCGGAGTCGATTCCGTTTGTTCCGGCGGCATAGCGGCGGCGGATCATCTGTAAAAGTGTAATAATTCAGAAAAATAGCAAAAAATCTATTGATTATTTGCTAAAAAGACTTTATTATATACTTATTGAATTCTATCGTTCAATATTAAGGGATGTATAAGAAATTAGTAAGACGACGAAGGAGGAAGTACTCTTGTTAGAAATTAAAACCAACGAATCAGAAGCGGCCGCAAGAATTATTGTAGTCGGAGTCGGTGGAGGCGGAAACAACGCAGTAAACCGGATGATTGACGAACAGATCGCGGGCGTGGAATTTATCGCAGTGAATACAGATAAGCAGGCACTGCAGCTTTGTAAAGCACCGACATTAATGCAGATCGGTGAGAAGCTTACAAAAGGGCTCGGCGCAGGGGCACAGCCGGAAGTAGGAGAAAAAGCGGCAGAGGAAAGTTCAGAAGAGATCTCGGCAGCGCTCAAAGGTGCGGACATGGTGTTCGTAACATGCGGTATGGGCGGCGGAACGGGTACAGGTGCTGCACCTGTTATTGCACGTATTGCAAAAGAGCAGGGAGCTCTTACAGTCGGAGTTGTCACAAAACCTTTCCGTTTTGAGTCGAAAACAAGAATGCAGAATGCATTGAGCGGAATTGATAAATTAAAAGAAAATGTAGATACGATTATCGTAATTCCGAATGACAAGCTTCTTGAGGTTGTTGACAGACGCACAACAATGCCGGAAGCTCTTAAGAAAGCTGATGAAGTTCTTCAGCAGGGTATTCAAGGTATCACAGATTTGATCAATGTTCCGTCACTGATCAACCTTGACTTTGCGGATATTCAGACAGTTATGAAGGATAAAGGCATTGCTCATATCGGTATCGGTGCAGGACGCGGAGACGATAAGGCTCTTGAGGCGGTAAAAGAAGCTGTTGCGAGTCCGCTGCTTGAGACGACGATTCAGGGTGCGTCGAATGTTATCGTTAACGTATCGGGAGATATTACTCTTATGGATGCTTCTGATGCGGCTGATTATGTACAGGAACTTGCAGGAGAAGGCGCAAGTATTATTTTCGGTGCTATGTATGATGACGCGAAGTCAGATGAATGTACGATCACTGTTATTGCGACCGGGTTACATAATGTAGGCGGAAGCGCATCAAAATTAAAGGCGAGATTGGAAGGACAGCAGAAAGTCGGATCGATCCTTCCGTCCGGTGAATCGACAGTAAGAAGTCGTCTTGACAATGATGGAAGCAGAGTATCTGCGGCCAGACCACAGACATCTGCCAGACCGCAGGGAGGTACGATGCCGACTTTACAGCCGCGTACGCCATCCAGTACGGTGAAAGAGCAGTCTATTAAGATTCCGGATTTCTTTAAGAAATAAGCGAATCGGTATAATAATATAGAATTTTAAGACAGAATGGAATTTCATGTAAGAGTTCCATTCTGTTTTTTTGTTTTTTGTCGAAATATATTTACAGATACATGTCAATATATGACAAAATTTTCCTGTTTCTAAATATATAATAGATTCCGCACTACATAATTACGGAAGAGAAAGAAGGTGGACTATGTACTATGAATTATACATAGATGTATTTTTTTTAGAAAATTTTATGTTAGACAGTCTGCTTTTAATGGCTGTAAACCGTGTTATGCAGTATAGGAATTCTTATGCGCGGATGCTTGCAGGAGGGGCAGCAGGCAGTTTTTTGACTTGTGTTGTGATAGCGCTTCCGCTTATGCCGGCGATAAAAACACTTCTGTTTGGCGTTGGGATTAATAGTGTGATGATATTTGCGGGACTTGGCGGAGATGTTTTGAAAAAGGGTAGAAAACAAAGTAAAAAAGAACTGGCTGCCTGGTTTTTGAGGACGCTGATCGTTCTGTATGCAGCGGCAGTTGTCTTCGGAGGGGCTGTGAATCTGTTTCGTCCGTATATGAAATTTGCCGGAGTGTTTTACGCAGTATTTGCAGTCGGATACTTTGCATTTACGGGAATGTGGAAGTTTATATCGCGCATAAGACAGAATACGAAAAATCTTCCGGAAGTAACATTGTATACAAGTCTTGGGGTAAAGAAAGTGATCGGTCTTATAGATACGGGAAATGAGCTCCGCGATTTTGCGTCTGATGATCCGGTCAATATTATTGATCCGCGATTGGCAGAGTCTATTACGACACATCCGGAATGGGAAAAAGGCTTTCATATGATTCCGTACAGCAGCATCGGGGGAGATGGAGTGATGAAGGTGTTTCGGATTGAAAAAATGTGTATTCACATGGATGAAGACATATGGATAGAAAATCCGCTTCTCGGGATGAGTGAAAGAAATCTTTCGGAAAAAGAACGATATGAAATGATCCTGAATCCGGGGATCTTTTTATAAGCGGGAGTTAAAAAATATGGATTAATATCTTTGACAGTTTATATTTACTGCCGCTTAAAATTACTAAAACAGGGGAATATAGGAGGATATGACATGATGATGAAAGTAGCTGTTCCGCAGCGGTTTAAGTTAAGAGTAGTACCTGATGTGAAAACCTTGATTTTCGGGAGCGGGAGAGAGGTGCATTATATAGGAGGAACGGAAGTCCTTCCGCCGCCTCTTGAGGGGATGAGAGAAAGCGAGATGATTAACCGGCTCGGAACAGAGTATGCAGAGGATGCAAAAAAAGTATTAATAGAACACAATCTCCGGCTTGTTGTATACATTGCGAAAAAATTTGACAACACAGGCGTAGGCGTTGAAGATTTGATTTCGATCGGAACGATCGGTTTGATCAAAGCAATCAATACGTTTAATCCGACAAAAAAGATCAAACTTGCAACATACGCATCCCGATGTATTGAAAATGAAATTTTAATGTACTTAAGGCGTAATAGCAAGACAAAGATGGAGGTGTCCATCGACGAACCTTTGAACGTTGACTGGGATGGAAACGAGCTGCTTTTGTCGGATATTTTGGGAACGGAAGAAGATACGATTTATAAAGATCTGGAAAATGAAGCGGAGAGAAAACTTTTGATTCGTGCTCTGAATAAACTTAACAGCAGAGAAAAGCTGATTGTAAATATGCGATTTGGATTGGATAATCCGGATGGAAAAGAAAAAACACAAAAAGAAGTCGCAGATCTGCTTGGGATTTCGCAGTCATACATATCGAGGTTAGAAAAAAAGATCATGCAGAGATTAAAAAGGGAAATGGTAAGATATGAATAATAGATGAAAAAATAAATGTATGCAGTCGGTTTTCGGCAGCATACATTTATTTTTATAATCCGGGAAAGTAAACAGATCAAGCGCGGTAATAGTGAGCGTAAAGTCCGTTTTTATCAAGCAGTGATCCGTGAGTTCCGCGCTCGGCAATGCCATCTTCTGTGATGACGATGATTTCATCGGCGTTTTTGATTGTAGAGAGGCGGTGTGCGATTGTGATCGTTGTTCTGTCTTTAGAAAGTTCTTCGAGACTTTTTTGTATTCGCCGTTCGCTTTCATTATCAAGAGCGCTGGTAGCTTCGTCAAGAATCAGGATCGGAGGGTTCTTAAGGAAGACACGGGCAATAGAAATCCTTTGTTTTTGTCCTCCTGAGAGACGGGTTCCGCGCTCGCCTACATAAGTGGAATATCCATCGGGAAGTTCGCTGATAAAATCGTGAATATTTGCACGTTTTGCGGCATCTATGATCTCTTCATCCGACGCGTCCGGTTTTCCGTAGGCGATGTTGTCGCGAATCGTTCCCGAAAACAGATATACGTCTTGTTGTACAACGCCGATATGGCTTCGAAGACTTTTTAAAGTCAATGTTCGGACGTCTTTTCCGTCTATTGTGATCCTGCCGCCTGTCACATCGTAAAAACGTGGCAGAAGGGAACAAATCGTTGTTTTTCCACTTCCCGACGGACCGACAAGAGCGACTGATCTTCCGGCGGGAATTTCAAAAGATATGTGAGAAAGGACAGACGTATCGTCATCAGCATAGTGAAAAGATACGTTTTCATAGCGGACGAGGCCTTTTACATCTGTTAATTCTTCTGCGTCGGAAGCGTCTTTGATTTCAGGTTCTGTTTCCATGACGTCAAGAAAACGGCGGAATCCGGCAAGACCTTTTTGAATCATTTCAATAAGTTCTACGAGGATTTGGATCGGACTGATGAAAATACCGATATAAAGTGCATACATGGCAAGGTCTCCGACGTTCATGAATCCTTTTGCGATAAGGTATCCGCCATAGATAAGAGTGACTGAATACATCAACCCCTGAAACAGAAGATTCCATCCCATAAAACTTCCGATACAGTGATAATTCTCTTTTTTAGAGAGAAGAAAAGCGTGATTGCTTTTCTGGAATTTTTTCCGTTCTATTTCCTCATTTGTGAAAGATTGTACAACACGGATTCCGGCAAGGGTATCCTGGAGACTTGCATTGACATCTCCGATCTTTCTCCGGTTATCCATAAATGTTTCTTGCATTTTTTTGTTTTGGCGTATGGAAAAAACGAACATACATAAAACAATAATGGCAAGGGGCAGGGCGAGCCGCGCATTGATCAGAAAGAGGAAAATAAAAGAGCCGATGATCTTTACGACAGAAATAAAAAGGTTCTCAGGTCCGTGATGTGCAAATTCGGCAATGTCAAACAGATCGGAGACGAGTTTGCTCATCATCTGTCCTGAATTATTTTTGCTGTAATAAGAAAAAGAAAGTTTTTCATAATGATCAAATAGTTGTCGGCGCATATCACGTTCCATGCAGGCGCCCATCATATGTCCCTGGTAACTTACATAATATTTGCAAAGACTTTGTATAAGATACATGAAAAGAAGTCCGGCTGCAATGAATGGGAGCGCATGAAGGATGAGACTGCTGTCTTTCGTAAACAAAGTATTTGTCAGCACGCGCAGGATCTGCGGGTAAGCAAGATCGACAATGCTGATGAATGCAGCGCAAAGAAGGTCGATAAAAAAGACGGTCTTGTACGGTGAGTAATAGGTGATAAATTTCCGTAATGTATTCATAAACGTTATGCTCCTTTTTGGTAAAAAATACTGTTCTTATCTTAGCACATGAGATTTTTCTTGACAAGGCAGGGGCGCTGTAATAATCTAAAGGTCGCGGGATGAACTGTTACTAAAGGTCATATATTGATTAAAGGAGAGTTATTATATATGAATATATATCTTGCCCCATTGGAAGGAATTACGGGATGGATTTACCGCGGCGCCGTACAGAAGTGTTTTGGAGGGTTTGACAAGTATTTTATTCCGTTTATTAAGCCGAATCAAATGGGACGTTTCAGCGCGAGGGAGAAAAAAGATATTCTTCCGGAACATAATAAGGGGATGCATGCTGTTCCTCAGATATTGACAAATTGTGCAGAGGACTTTGTACAGACGGCAAAGAAGCTGGAACAGTACGGGTATAAAGAGATTAATCTGAATGTAGGATGTCCGTCTAAAACTGTTGTGACGAAAGGGCGGGGAGCGGGCTTTTTAGCATTTCCGGAACGTTTGGATCTTTTTCTGGAAGAAGTGTTTCAAAATTGCCCGATCGATATTTCTGTAAAAACGCGGATCGGAACAGAAAGTGGTGAGGAATTTCCGAAACTTATGGATATTTATAATAAGTATCCGATAAAAGAGCTGATCATTCATCCCCGTACACAAAAAGATTTTTATAAAAATATTCCGCATATGGATGTGTTTGAAAAAGCGCTCGGCACAGGAAGGCATAAAATATGTTATAACGGAGATCTTACATCGGAAGAAGATGTCCGTAATCTTTCGGAACAGTTTCCGGAAGTAGAGAGTATAATGATCGGCAGGGGAGTTCTCGCCGATCCGGCGATTGCCCGGAAGATAAAAGGCGGAGATGGTGCGGATAAAGCGGAAATGCGTCATTTTCATGATATGCTATATGAAGCATATTGCGAGGAAATGTCCGGTGAAAGAACAGTTTTGTATAAGATGAAAGAACTGTGGTTTTATTTGGCGTCCTCTTTTACTAATAGCAGACCATACGCAAAGAAGATCAAAAAAGCGGAAAAATGTGCTGTGTACGAAAAAATTATAGAGGAACTTTTTGCGAATGAGGAAGTAATATAGAAATACAAAAAACAGCCGGATCTAAAAACATCCGGCTGTCTGTAACATAAGGATAATAAGAGGGGAGGAGTCATCCTTCCCCTTTGTTATTTTATAAAGCGTGCTCGTATACGGCTTCGGAAGTGAGCTGCACTTCCAGTTTCTTAAAGATTTTAATGTCCACGTCTGACAGCATGACAGATGTGTGCGCCTGGCATCCTGCAAGTTCGGGAAGCTGGGAAAGGGCAAGGCGTGCCTGCGGATTTGTTGCCGCGCTTGCGGATAGGGCGATAAGTACTTCATCTGTATGAAGCCGTGGATTTTTGCTCTTTAAATAATCTACTTTTAATTTTTGGATCGGTTCGATCGATTCAGGAGAAATAATATGAGTTTCGTGATCGATACCTGCAAGCACTTTTAGTACATTTAACAGAAGCGCCGCGCTTGCTCCGAGAAGATTGGTTGTTTTTCCGGTGATGATCCTTCCGTCACGCAGTTCAAGAGCGGCAGCGGGACCGTCTGTCTCTTTGGCGCGCTCTAAAGCTTTGATTACAACTTTGCGGTCTGTGACAGTAATCCCTGCCATATTCATAAGAAGTTCGATTTTCTGAGCTTCTTTCTCGGAAGTGCTGCCCTTTGCAAGAGCGTTCAGAGCATCAAAATAACGGCGGATGATCTCTTGTTTGGAAGCTTCACGGCAGGCTTCGTCGTCGCAGATGCAGTTTCCTGCCATGTTGACGCCCATATCAGTAGGAGACTTGTAAGGACTTTCTCCGTAAATCTTTTCAAAGATTGTATTTAATACAGGGAAAATCTCAACATCACGGTTATAGTTGACAGTCGTTTCTCCATACGCTTCAAGATGGAACGGGTCGATCATGTTTATGTCGTTTAAGTCGGCAGTTGCCGCTTCGTATGCAAGGTTAACCGGATGCTTAAGCGGGAGATTCCATATAGGGAACGTCTCGAATTTTGCATATCCCGCAAGAACGCCCCGTTTATGCTCGTGATAAAGCTGGGAAAGACATGCTGCCATCTTGCCGCTTCCGGGTCCGGGAGCAGTGACGATAACAAGAGGTCTGCTTGTCTTGATATAATCATTTTTTCCATAACCTTCGTCGCTGATGATAAGCGGAATATTAGATGGATATCCGGGAATAAGATAATGAAGATATACCGGAATATGCAGCTTTTCAAGTCTGTTTTTGAACAGGAGGGCACTTTCCTGACCGGAAAATTGAGTGATTGTAACACTTCCTACATATAATCCCTGATCCTTGTATGTCTGAATCAGACGGAGAACATCTGTGTCATAGGTGATGCCCAGATCTCCGCGGATTTTATTTTTTTCAATGTCTTTGGCGCTGATGACGATAACGATCTCTGCCTGAGAACTCAACTCTTTTAAAAGACGGAGTTTACTGTCAGGAGCAAATCCCGGAAGAACACGGGACGCATGATAATCATCAAACAGTTTGCCTCCGAATTCAAGATAAAGCTTGTTGCCAAATTTTCCGATCCGGTTTCGGATATGTTCGGACTGCATTTTCAGATATTTTTCATTGTCAAAACCGATTCTCATTTTATTCTTCTCCACTTTTTCGTTCATTTTAATCCTGCATGCAAAAGAATAGCGGCAGGACACATTTCGTACTCAGTATACTATAAAATCTAACTGTTTTACAATATTTTCATAATCTTTTTATTGATTTATGCAAAAGCTGTACTTATAATGGTAATAACGTCATGCACGTTGTGCAATGACGCCGAAGATTTTTAGGAGGAACAGGATGGATAACAACCAGAATAAGAAGAATAATAAAAATAATCCGAATAATAACCGGCAGGGTTTGGGCATTGTGCTTATAACGACCCTGCTGGTGGCTTTTGTATTGATAGGATTCTTTTCTGCTATGGGCAATACAAGTCAAAGGGAGATCAGTTATGACAAATTTCTTAAACTTGTAAGTGAACATAAAGTAAAAGAGGTAAAGTTAGACAGTGAAAAGATTTATATTACATTAACGGACAAAGCCCGTGAGGAAGCGCGGGAAAAAGCTGTTGAGAAAGCGGAAAAAGAAGGACGCCTCAGTCCGTTTGAAGAAGCGATGGAAAGATTGCGTATCCAACTGCCTTCCGTAAAAAAAGAAGGGAAAGAACACGCGCCTGATTTTTATACGGGATATGTTGATGATGATACGCTTGTGACAAAACTTGACCGTGCCGGGGTTAAGTTTCAAAGTGAGATTCCGGATACGATCGGTCAGTTGTTTTTTGAAATGTTTGTCACGGTGATCCTGCCGCTTCTGCTCATGGTGTGGCTGTTCACATATATGATGAAGCGCATGAATAAGGGCGGCGGAATGATGGGCATTGGAAAGAGCAATGCGAAGATGTACATGGAAAAAGAAACAGGAGTGACGTTCCGGGATGTGGCAGGAGAAGATGAAGCGAAAGAATCGCTTCAGGAAGTCGTTGATTTCCTTCATAATCCGGGAAAATACAGTGGGATCGGAGCGAAACTTCCGAAAGGAGCGCTTCTTGTAGGACCGCCGGGAACAGGAAAGACACTTTTGGCAAAGGCGGTTGCGGGAGAGGCAAAAGTTCCGTTTTTCTCATTATCGGGTTCTGCGTTTGTGGAAATGTATGTCGGTGTCGGAGCATCCCGTGTTCGTGATCTGTTCAAACAGGCTCAGCAGTCGGCTCCGTGTATTGTGTTTATCGACGAGATCGATGCGATCGGAAAGACAAGAGATACGGCGATGGGCGGAAATGATGAGAGAGAGCAGACTCTGAATCAGCTTTTGGCGGAGATGGACGGATTTGATACGAATAAGGGACTTTTGATTCTGGCGGCAACAAACCGTCCGGAGATTCTTGATCCTGCGCTTCTTCGTCCGGGACGGTTTGACAGACGGATCATTGTTGATAAGCCGGATCTGAAAGGCCGTGTCGATATTTTAAAAGTACATGCAAAAGACGTTCGGATGGATGAGAGCGTGGACTTGGAAGCAATCGCGCTTGCAACATCCGGAGCAGTTGGTTCGGACCTTGCGAATATGATCAATGAAGCGGCGATCAATGCAGTAAAACACGGAAGGCAGGTTGTGAGTCAAAAAGATTTGTTTGAGGCGGTTGAAGTTGTTCTTGTCGGAAAAGAGAAGAAAGACCGGATCATGAGCGAGGAAGAGCGGAAAATTGTTTCTTATCATGAGGTAGGTCATGCCCTTGTGACAGCGCTTCAGAAAAATACAGAGCCGGTACAGAAGATCACGATCGTTCCGAGAACGATGGGCGCGCTGGGGTATGTGATGCAGACTCCGGAAGAAGAGAAGTTCTTAAATACAAAGAAAGAACTGGAAGCGATGATCGTTGTTGCGCTCGGAGGACGTGCGGCGGAAGAAATCGTGTTTGATACAGTAACGACAGGCGCGTCAAATGATATTGAACAGGCAACGAAAATCGCCCGTGCCATGATCACGCAGTATGGAATGTCAGACAGGTTCGGACTGATGGGGCTTGAATCGATCCAGAACAAATATTTGGACGGCCGTGCGGTTCTTAACTGTGGAGAGGCGACGGCGGGAGAGATTGACGAAGAAGTAATGAAGATGCTGAAATCTGCGTACGCAGAGGCGAAGAAACTTCTTTCCGAAAACAGAGAAGCTCTTGATAAAATCGCGGAATTTCTCATTGAAAAAGAAACGATCACAGGAAAAGAATTTATGAAGATATTCAGAGAAGTAAAAGGAATTTCCGAGCCTGAAGAAGGCGCGGTATCCGGTATAGAAGAGCGTGGGAGAATTGCGATGAAATAAGGAAATAAGGGTTGTTTTCCGTTTGAGAGAAAGCGGAGAGCGATCCTTTTTCTTTTGAAATCATAAAATCCGTCGAATCTTTCGGAATTTTGGAAGAAAAGAATTTCCGGGAACGGATAGTTTGAGAATAAGAGGGAAAATGGATGGAATACAGAAACAGTTATATATCGCCGCTTGGCAGGATATTGCTGACAGCGGATGAGATCGGACTGACCGGACTGGCGTTTGAAGGACAGAAAAATGCTGTTCAAGGTTTGATTCGGGAAAGTGAGGAGAAAGAGACAACACTTTTTTCGGGTGTGAAAAAATGGCTGGATATATATTTTTCAGGAGTGGAACCGGACTTTCAAATACCGATTCATTTGGAAGGAACCGATTTTCAGATGTGTGTGTGGGAGATGCTTTGCACGATCCCGTATGGAGAGACAACGACATACGGCGCAATCGCAAAGCAGATCGCACATGACAGAGGGATTTCAAAGATGTCGAGTCAGGCGGTTGGAAATGCTATCGGACGCAACCCTGTGTCGGTGATCGTTCCGTGTCACAGAGTGATCGGAGCAAAAGGAAATCTGACAGGATATGCAGGCGGAATTGAGAGAAAAGCAGAGCTTTTAAAAATAGAACAAAACCAAAATGCCACTGAGCAGTATCCCTTTTGATAAAGTGAAAGAGAATGTTTATAAAAGATAAGTTTTTCTTGTTTTTTTATATATGGGAAGTATAATAAAGTTTATGGAAAACAATAATTTTAACATACAGGAAGAATTAAAAAAGCTTCCCGCAAGACCGGGCGTATATCTTATGCATGACGAGCGGGACGAGATCATTTATGTCGGGAAAGCGATCAGTTTAAAAAACAGAGTGCGGCAGTATTTTCAAAGCAGCAGAAATAAAGGCGTCAAGATAGAACAGATGGTGACGCATATCAGGCGTTTTGAGTATATTGTGACAGATTCGGAGTTGGAGGCTCTTGTATTAGAGTGTAATCTGATCAAAGAACATCATCCAAAATACAATACGATGCTGATGGATGATAAAACATATCCATTTATCAAAGTGACGGTGAATGAACCCTTTCCGAGAGTTTTGCTGGCAAGGAAAATGCTGAAAGATAAGGCAAAATACTTCGGTCCGTACACGAGTGCGCAGGCGGTTAGAGATACGATTGATCTGATCCATAAATTGTACCATGTAAGGAGCTGCAATCGAAATCTTCCAAAAGATATCGGGAAAGAACGTCCTTGTCTTAATTATCATATCAAGCAGTGCGACGCTCCGTGTCAGGGCTATATTTCTCAGGAAGACTACGGGGCGGCGATCGTGGAAGTGTTGAAGTTTTTGAATGGAAATTATGATGTGATCTTGAAAGAGTTGGAAGGAAAAATGAATACCGCCTCTGAGAATCTGGAGTTTGAACGTGCGATAGAATACAGGGAACTGATAAACAGTGTGAAAAAGATTGCTCAGAAACAAAAGATCACAGATTCGAGCGGAGAAGACAGAGATATTCTGGCGGCAGCTTCGGAAGGGGAAGATGCGGTTGTTCAAGTGTTTTTTATAAGGGGAGGACGGCTGATCGGAAGGGATCATTTTTATCTTCGTATCTCAAGCGGAGAAAAAACATCCGGTATTTTAGACAGTTTTATTAAGCAGTATTATGCGGGAACGCCTTATATTCCGGGAGAACTGATGATTCAGGAGGAAATCAAAGACAGAGAATTGATCGAAACGTGGCTTACCTCAAAGCGTGGACAGAAAGTGACGGTAAAAGTTCCGAAAAAAGGAACAAAAGAAAAACTGGTCGAATTGGCCTCTGACAATGCGAAGCTTGTTTTGAGCAAAGACAAAGAGCGGATGCGAAGAGAAGAAGGCCGTACAATCGGAGCTGTAAAAGAAATAGAAGCACTGCTTGGCATTTCGCAGATCAGGCGTATGGAAGCTTACGATATTTCCAATACGAACGGTTTCGAGTCAGTTGGATCTATGGTCGTGTATGAGAGAGGAAAACCAAAACGAAATGATTACAGAAAGTTTAAGATCAAAGGAATCCAAGGCGCAGATGATTACGGAAGTATGAGAGAAGTGCTGACCAGACGTTTTACTCATGGTTTGAAAGAACGGGAAGAGAACGGAGAGCTTGGAAAGTTTACTGTATTTCCGGATCTGATCTTGATGGATGGAGGAAAAGGTCAGGTAAACGTGGCGCTTCAGGTATTAGAGGACCTGAATCTGAATATTCCGGTGTGCGGCATGGTAAAAGATGATTTTCACCGGACGAGAGGACTCTATTTTCAAAACGAAGAGATTTCGATTGAAAAATCATCCGAAGCTTTCCGCCTTATTACACGAATTCAAGATGAGGCGCATCGGTTTGCAATCGAATACCACCGGCAGCTCAGAGGAAAAGGTCAGGTACATTCCATCCTGGATGATATAGAAGGGATCGGACCTGCGAGAAGAAAAGCGCTTATGCGTCATTATTTAAGTCTGGACGCGATCAAAGCAGCTTCAATAGAAGAACTTGCGAAGCTTCCTTCTATGAATGAAAAGGCGGCGCAGGCGGTATACAATTTTTTTCATACATGATATGATAAGAGAAATGAATAAAGAATGTCGCCGGATGAGGGGAAAGCCGATCCGGCTATGAAAAATAAAATGAAAGGAACGGAAAATATATGGGACGAGGAATTAAACTAAGTGAAATCGCAGAAAGGATGGATCTGAAAAATCTGACGCCGGAGTTGGATCTGACAGAGAAAGAAGTCCATGTGCCGGACGTCAACAGACCGGCGCTTCAGTTAGCGGGCTTTTTTGATCATTTTGACTCAAACCGCGTACAAATCATCGGGAATGTAGAGTACACATATATGCAGACGCTGACAGAAGAGCGGAGAGTGTATATTTATGAAATGCTTCTGAAACACCCGATTCCGTGCATGGTATTTTGCCGGGGGATAGAGCCGGGCGACGTGTTTTTAAAAAAGGCGGTGGAAAGTAATGTGCCGGTATTTAGCGCATCCAAACCGACATCTGATTTTTCTGCGGAGATCATCCGTTGGATGAACGTAAAGCTTGCGCCGTGTATTTCGATTCACGGAGTTCTTGTAGATGTATATGGCGTCGGTGTTTTGATCATGGGAGAAAGCGGGATCGGAAAAAGTGAAGCTGCACTTGAGCTGATCAAGAGAGGACATCGTCTTGTGACGGATGATGTAGTGGAAATACGGAAAGTGAGCGATGAGACGCTTGTAGGCTCTGCGCCGGATGTGACGAAAAACTTTATTGAGTTAAGAGGAATCGGTATCGTCGATGTAAAATCAATGTTTGGTGTCCAAAGCGTCAGAGAAACTCAGAACATCGATCTTGTCATTACACTGGAAGACTGGAGCAGAGAAAAAGAGTATGACAGGCTCGGACTGGAAGAAGAGTATACGGAATTTCTCGGAAATAAAGTCGTATGCCACAGTATCCCGATCAGACCGGGAAGAAATCTTGCTATTATCGTAGAGTCAGCCGCGGTAAACCACAGACAGAAGCAGATGGGTTATAACGCGGCGCAGGAATTATATAAACGTGTGCAGGAAAATCTTGCGAAAAAAAGATAAAAGATAAGGAAGGAGATCAGGAATTATGAATTATTGTTTCGGCGTTGACATCGGAGGCACAACAGTTAAGATAGGGTTGTTTGAAGAGACGGGAACTATTGTTGAAAAATGGGAGATTCCGACGAATACATTGGCTGATGGAGAGGCAATTTTGCCGGATATTGCATTTTCGTTAAAAACAAAGATAGAAGAGAGAAAACTATCCGAAGAAGACATCCTCGGGATCGGAGTCGGAGTTCCGGCGCCTGTGACGGCAGAAGGAATTGTAAACGGGAGCGCAAATCTCGGATGGAAATATAAAGAAGTGAAAAAGGAAATGGAAGAGCTGACAGGTTTGAAAGCGTACATCGGAAACGATGCGAATGTTGCCGCTCTCGGTGAAATGTGGAAAGGAGGCGGAGCCGGAGAAAAAAATATGATCATGGTAACGCTTGGCACAGGAGTAGGAGGCGGAGTGATCATTGACGGAAAGATGCTCGTCGGCAACAACGGAGCAGGAGGAGAAATCGGACATATCTGCGTAAACTATGAAGAGAACGATCGATGTGGCTGTGGGAATAAAGGGTGTTTGGAACAGTATGCGTCTGCTACGGGAATTGTCCGCCTGGCAGAACAAAAATTAAAAACAGAAAAACGGGAAACGATTCTTAATAAAGCTGCGATTACGGCAAAAGATGTGTTTGATGCCGTAAAGGCAGGCGACGAAGTGGCGGATGAGATTGCGGCTGAGTTTGGAAAATATCTCGGATACGGACTTGCCAATCTTGCGGCAGTCGTGAACCCGGCAGTGTTTGTCATCGGCGGAGGCGTTTCCAAAGCCGGCGAAGTACTGATTCCGTACATAGAGAAACCGTATAAAGAAAGAGCGTTTTTTGCAGATAAAAATGTAAGATTTGTTCTTGCGCAGTTGGGAAATGATGCGGGAATCTGTGGATCTGCCAAGCTCGTGTTAGACGAGAAGAAAAATTGATGTTTTCTTCGTTTGATGTTTGAAATATCTGAAATAAAGAATATATTTTTAAAACAAAAATATTTGAATTGAAATCATTGAAAAAAACCACAATATAGGATAAAACGATATGGAAAAAATAAGTTTATCCTATGTTGTGTTTTTTTAATTTTTGTTTTTAACAATCAAAATGTAAAAAATAGACAAAAAAAGAATACTTAATACGATAAAAACGGATTAAAATTAAAAAAATGTTGTGTAAACAGACTAAAATCTTTGAAACAAAGAAAAAGTGTTGACTTAAAAGAAATATATGATAAAATATAGACAAATAAAGAAATAAAGTTTCCGGCCGGAAGCTAAAGAGCATGAAAATGCGGGTGACTGAAAAAAGTAAAATTTGAAAAGAAACCCCGGAATACAGAATGGAAAAAGAGGAGAATGAAAAGATGAAAGCATTAGCAAGATATGGAAAAGAATTTGGCGGATATCGTATGATCGACGTTCCGAAACCGACATGCGGTCCGGAAGATATTATTATTGAGATCAAGGCGGCTGCAATCTGCGGAGCAGATATGAAACACTATAAAGTGGATAATGGCTCCGATGAATTCAACTCGATCCGCGGACATGAATTTGCAGGTGAGATCGTAGAAGTTGGCGAGAAAGTAACGGACTGGAAAGTGGGACAAAGAGTTGTGTCTGACAACAGCGCTCATGTATGCGGCGTTTGCCCGGCTTGCGAACAGGGAGATTTTCTCTGCTGTGAAAGCAAAGTAAACTTAGGTCTTGATAATAATACATGGGGCGGCGGATTTTCTAAATACTGTAAAGTTCCGGGAGAGATCCTGAGAATCCATAAACATGCGATCTGGGAGATCCCGGAAAATGTAAAATATGAAGAGGCGGCGGTACTTGATCCGATCTGTAATTCATACAAAGCGATCGCGCAGCAAAGTCATCTCCTTCCGGGACAGGATGTCGTAGTATTCGGAACAGGACCGCTTGGATTATTTGCAGTACAGGTAGCAAGAATTATGGGCGCGGTCAACATCGTTATGGTAGGACTTGACGAGGATGTTCCGGTTCGTTTCCCGGTTGCAAAAGAGCTTGGAGCTACACACTGCGTAAACGGTTCCAAAGAAGATGTAGTAAAAAGATGTACAGAAATCTGCGGAAGAGATAACTTGGGTCTTGTCGTTGAGTGTTCGGGAGCAAACATTGCTTTGAAACAGGCAATCGAGATGCTTCGTCCGAACGGAGAAGTTGTTCGTGTAGGAATGGGATTCAAACCGCTTGAATTTTCAATCAACGACATTACTTCATGGAACAAGAGCATTATCGGACATATGGCATATGACTCCACATCATGGAGAAACGCGATCCGCCTTCTTGCTTCCGGTCAGATCAAAGTACAGCCGATGATCACTCACAGACTTGGACTTTCCGAGTGGGAAAAAGGATTTGAACTGATGGCGAAAAAAGAAGCAATCAAAGTAATCTTTACATATGATTTTGATGACGAGGATTGATGACCGGGGGAGAAGCAATGGAAAAGAAATTAATGCTTGCACCGTCTATGGGTTGTTGTGACTTATATGATTTCGGTCATCAAGTAAAATTTATCGATGAACATGCAGATTTCCTTCATATTGATATAAAGGATGGAAATTATGTAAAAACATTTGGCGTTGGTCCTGATTTTATGACAGTATTGAAAAAAGTTGTAAAAAAACCGATGGATGCACACTTAATGGTAAAACATCCGCAAGATTATATTGAGGCATGTGCTGCAGCCGGAGCAGCTTATATCACTCCGCACACAGATTGCATTGAAAGTGATGCTTTCGTGACGATCAACAAGATTATCTCTCTGGGATGCAAAGCCGGGATTGCCATGAACCCGGCAGCTCCTTTAGAGGCGATTCGATATTACCTTCCCCTTCTGTCGAAAGTAACGATTATGATCGTAGATGCAGGATATGCCGGACAGAAGGTGATCACACAGATGTATGATAAAATACGTACCCTTGCAAAATGGAGAGAAGAGATGAAGCTTGACTTTCTGATCGAGGCAGACGGATCGATGAATGCAGGCGTTTATGCTCCTCTTTATGAAGCAGGTGCAGATATGGTTGTACTCGGACCTCCGGCTCTTTGGAATAAAGATGAGGATATCGAAAAGGCGTGGGCAATCATGGAACAGGAAGTAAAAAGTGAACTCGCCGGAATGTAAAATACAATACAGACAGTTTCATGTACATAGAAAAAGAGGCTGTCACAAAGAATGAGAAAAGAAAGGGAATTAATTATGGAAACAAGAAAAAGCGCAAATATCGGCGCAAGACTCGATCGCCTTCCGAATTCGGGATGGCATATTAAAATGTGGCTTGTTACAGCATTTGCCTTGTTGGTGTGCTGGTCAAACGGAATAGGAGGATCGGTTCAGAATATTTTGCTTAACGAGCTTCATTGGTTAGAACCGGGTACAAAACTCCTTGCAATGTGGGGAACAACTTATACGGCAGGACAGCTTTTCGGAGCGCTTGTCGGAGGTCCTATCGGAGATAAAATAGGACGTAAAAAAAGTATTCTTTTATATGAAATTATCCATATTATCGCCATGATCGGCGGCGCGATCGCACCGAACATTTATGTATTGTATGTATTCAGACTTGTACAGGGATTCGGACTCGGAGCGCTTCTCGTAGTTCTGTTTGCAGGATTTACAGAGTATGTGCCGGGAAGAAACCGTGGTGTATGGTCAAGCCGTAACTCCTTTATCGGAAACTGGGCTCACCCGATCTGCAACGGAATTGCATTTTTAATCGTAACAACAGGAATCAGCTATAATATGAACTGGAGAATCCAGTATATGATCCCGTCTGTTCTTTCTATCATTGCATCTATCATTATTGCAAAGAAACTTCCGGAGTCTCCGCGTTGGTTAGAGGCACAGGGAAGAGTTGACGAAGCAGACGCGATCCTTACAAAGATCGAAAAAGAAATCGAAGCATCAACAGGAAAACCGCTTCCGCCTGTAACAGAAGAGCCGAAAGAAGTAAAACAGCTTCCGTACTCAGCACTGTTTAAAGGCAAACTTTTGAGAAGAACGATCGTTGGTTCTCTCGTATTGATCGGTATGAACACGATCCAGTATACATTGATGACATGGATGCCGTCCTTGTTGAAATCAATGGGATATGATACATCACAGTCACAGTTTATGACAATGTTCGGACTGTTTGGCGCTCCGTTTGGAATCTTTATCGCATCACTGATCATGGATAAGATTCCGAGAAGAGTTATGGGCGTGATCCTTCTGGCAGCAATGGCTGTACTTGGAGTTATTACAGGACAGCAGACAACAATGACAGCATTGATCGTAACAACATTCTTGCTGAACACGGCAATTTATATGTACGTATGCTATGCTTCCGCGGTGTATGTTCCGGAAATGTGGCCTACGTCGGCAAAACTGTCCGGTTCCGGCTTCTGTAATGCGATCGGACGTGTCAGCAATATTTTCTTCCCGTTCCTCGTAACAAGCGTTGCGGCAGGTTCTATGGGAAGCGCGGGAGTGTTTGTTCTGATCTCCGTTGTTGCCGTAGTAATTGCAGTATGTATTCTGATCTTCGGCGTAGAGACAAGAGGAGAGTCTGTAGAAGATATCGGAAATGTTGAATAAATAAAAACAAATGAAATAAATGCAGGTGAACAAGTGAATGATCTTCCTGTTCTCTGGATATCTAAGAACAGGAAGAAAAGTAAAAAGTAAAAGGTGAAAGGAAGGATGTAAAATGAAAAATTCAGAAGCAATCTTAGTGACTCCAAAACATTTTGAAATACAGGAATGTCCGGTTCCGGAGCCGAAAGATCATGAAATTCTTATGAAAGTAGAGTATGTCGGAATGTGCGGATCTGATATTCATGGATTTGAATTTGGACCGTTTATTCCTCCGAAAGATCCGAATCAAAAGATCGGTCTCGGACATGAGGTGGCGGGAGAAGTTGTTAAAATAGGAGCGAAAGTAACAAAATTTAAAGTCGGAGACAAAGTGCTTATTGAGCCGGGTGTTCCGGATGATACATGTGAGTATTGCCGTACAGGCCGTTATAATATTTGTCCGGGAGTTGACTTTATGGCAACACAGCCGAACTATAAAGGGGCGCTGACACAGTATATGACTCATCCGGAAGAATGGACATATCATATTCCGGAAGGGATGACAACGATGGAAGGGGCTCTTGTAGAGCCGGCGGCAGTTGGAATGCATGCTGCTGTTCTCGGAGGAGCACAGCCGGGTAAAAGTATCGTCATCCTCGGAGGAGGAACAATCGGTCTGATGGTTCTTCAGGCTTGTATCAGCCTCGGGGCAACAGATATTACAGTTGTAGATGTTATTGAAAAACGTCTGGAACTTGCAAAAAAATTAGGTGCTGCAAGAGTAATCAACGGAAAAGAAGAAGATACGGTTGCGGTTCTTAGATCGGAAGAAATGTACGGAGATCATGGCGTGGATCTCGTATTTGAGGCGGCGGGAGCTGTATTTACGGCACAGCAGGCAGTACAGATCGTAAGCCGGGGCGGTAAAATCATGATGGTAGGAACACAGTCGAAGCCGGTTCCGATCGATTTCTTAAAGATTAACCGAGAAGTGACGATTCAGACATCATTCCGTTATTGCAATAACTTCCCGCAGACGATCGAAGCGATCTCATCAGGAAGATTTAATGTAAAAGATATGGTAACGAACATTTATGATTATGAAGACGTGCAGAAGGCATTTGAAGAAGCGATCGATCCTGTGAAAAAGACGGAGATGGTTAAAGGCGTGATCAAAGTAGCAGAATAGTAAAATTGTGAATCTATCCGACTCGGGCGATATGAAAGTGCATAAATCCAAGCTTGGGTCGTTGAAAAGAAAAGGAGAAAAGTTATGATTTCAGATATCAGATATTGGGAAAAGAAAGCAAGTGAAGGACATTATGCAATCCCTCATTTTAATGTATGGAATGCAGAGATGCTGATGGGAGTTATTGATGCGGCGGAAGAACTGCGCGCGCCGATCATTATTTCATTCGGAACAGGATTTACGGGAAATACTTCTTTTGAAGATTACTGTTATATGATGGAATCTATGGCGAAAAAAGCAAGTGTTCCGGTAATTCTTCACTGGGATCACGGCCGCAATATGACGATCCTTCAAAATGCCGTAGACCATTGCATGAATTCTGTAATGCGTGACGCTTCTGCTCTTCCGTACGAACAGAACGTTGCAGAGATCAAAAGATGCGTAGATTATTTCCACGCTTATAACATTCCGGTTGAGGCAGAACTTGGACATGTAGGAAACGAGACGATCTACGAAGAAGCGTTGTCCGAGTATCACTATACAGATCCGAAACAGGCAAAAGATTTCGTGGACAGAACAGGATGCGATTCTCTGGCTGTTGCGATCGGAAACGTACACGGCGTTTATTCTTCTGAGCCGAAGCTGGCATTTGATATTTTGGAAGAGGTTGCAAATGCAGTTGACGTTCCGCTTGTACTTCACGGAGCATCAGGTATCGGAGATGAAGATATTAAGAAAGCGATCTCTCTTGGAATCGCTAAGATCAATATACATACAGAATTATGCCAGGCTGCTATGGAAGCGATCAACGAACATAAAGACGAGCCGTTCTTGGCTGTGGAACGTGCGGTAAGACAGGCTGTAAAAGAACGTGCAATGTACAAGATCAAATTATTTGGTGATGACGGAAGGGCTGATGAATAAGGTGAGTAAAGATTTGGACGTAATGATTATCGGGGCGGCGATCGTAGATCTGCCGCTGCGCCCGGTAAGTAAAGAAGTGTTTGACGTTGTATCTTATCCGGTAGACGGAATTGCAATGACGATCGGAGGAGATGCGCTTAATGAATCGACCATTATTACAAGACTGGGACATAAAGTTGCTTTGATGAGCTGTATCGGTGTCGATGTAGCCGGAGCGTTTGTGTTAAGTCATTGTGAAAGAACAGGAATCGATACAAAATATATCAAACAAGATCCGGCAATCGATACTTCGATCAATGTCGGTCTGGTAGCGGCTGACGGAGAGAGAACTTTTATCACGAACCGTCAGGGAAGTCTTTGGAAATTTAAGTACGAAGATTTGGATATGTCAGCTTTAAAAGGAGCAAAGATTCTTTCGTTTGCAAGTATTTTCAACAATCCGCTTTTTGATAATAAAGCGCTTGTATCTGTATTTTCCAAAGCAAAAGAAGAAGGTATGATCATTTGTGCCGATATGGTGTCGCCAAGATTGAATGAGAAACTGGAAGATATTACGGAAGCGTTGAGTTATGTAGACTATTTCTTCCCGAATTTTGAAGAGGCAAGTGAAATGACGGGAGAGACAGACGAAGCGAAAGTGGCTGATAAGTTATATGCCTGCGGTGTGAAAAACGTAATCATGAAGATCGGTAAAAGAGGATGCTACATCCGTAATGCAGACGGTGCGATGATCGTTCCGGCATGCAAAGGAGTGACGGCAATCGATACGATCGGAGCAGGAGATAATTTCGCATCCGGATTTATTACAGGCCTTTTGGAAGGAAAAGATATCCGTGAATGTGCGATCTATGCAAACTGTACTGCAGCTGTTTCTGTTCAGTATGTCGGCGCGACAGGCGGTGTGACAGATAAAGCGATCGTAGATAAGATGCTTGCGAAATACCGTGAAGATTATAAATAATATCTGCATACTTAAAAGTGTTTGGTTGGATGAAATAGGTTAAGAAAGGGATAGACAGCTATTATGAAAACGATGAAATTAGGAAAGACAGGAATAGATATTTCAAGAATCGGACTTGGAACATGGTCGATCGGAGGCGGTTCTGCGTGGGGCGGAGATCATGAGCTTCAGACAGTTGTAGATACGATAAGGGAAGCTCCTAAGGCAGGAGTCAATCTGATCGATACAGCGCCGGGATACAATTTCGGAAACAGTGAAAAAATTCTCGGAAAAGCTCTTGAGAAAATGAATCGCGAAGAAGTTGTGATCATTACGAAATGCGGAGTTACATGGGATCAGGAGATGAAAGGAGACCTGTTTAATAAAGTAAACGGGATTCAGCTTTATAAAAACCTGAACAGCGAGTCTGTGAAAAAGGAAATTGTCGGCTCTCTTGAGCGTCTCGGAACAGATTATGTGGATGTGTATATGACACATTGGCAGTCTGTGGAAGGATCAGAATATTATGTGCCGATCCAAAAGACAATGGATGTTTTAAATGAGTTAAAAGCTCAGGGAAAGATACGTGCGATCGGAGCGGCAAACGTAGATATCGACCAGATCAAAGAATATTTGAAATGGGGAGATCTTGATATTGTTCAGGCGAAATATTCGATACTTGATCGTGGTATTGAAGATGAGATTATTCCGTGCTGTCGTGAAAACGGTGTGACGATCCAGGCATACTCTCCGCTTGAGATGGGACTTCTTTCGGGAACGATGCCGAGAGATTATCAGCCGGTCGGAGCACAGATTCCGAAAAAATGGTTCCAGCCGGATAATATGCAGGCGGCAATGGATATGATGGATAAATGGAAACCACTTTGCGAAAAATATAATTGTACAATCGCAAATCTGGCTCTTGGATGGATACTGGCACAAGGAGATTTCCTGAATCTTCTCAGTGGCTCGACAACAGTAGATCAGATTAAAGAAAATGTGAAATCAGCTGAATTGGAACTTGATCCGGAAGATGTCGCTTATATGCGCGAGCTTGCGGAAGAAATCGATAAATAAGAGGCAACTGTATTTTAAAGATTGTTTGCCTGTATATATTTCCGAGTCTGAATATTTCAAAAGGAGAAATCATGTTTTCAAAGAATAAAGGTCTTGCAAAAACCAACTCAAAGGAGTTATTATTAAATAAAAGTGGTGTGAATAGCGGTGGAAAAGGTACAGAAAGGGAAGAAAGCATGGCGGGCAAGGAAAGATTGATGGCAATCCGTCAAACGATACAGACGCAGAAGAAAGCGTCTGTAGGAGAATTGAGTAAAATATGCAGAGTGACGGAAGAGACAATACGCAGAGATTTGGATAAGTTGGAGGCGGATGGCGTCGTGACCCGGGTTCACGGCGGTGCGATCTGGAATGAAGGCATTCAAAAAGAAGGAGTTCATTTTTATCGGAGGATGAGCAAACATCTGAAAGAAAAGCAGGAGATTGCCCGCAAAACGGCGAAACTTTTCGAGGGAAAGACAACGATGATCGCGGATTCTAGCACAACGGTGATGGAGGCGTTGAAGCTGCTGCCTCAGTCTCCTGATATAACAGTTGTGACAAATTCAACTGAGGTATTCCGTGAATTTCAGCAGTCTCCTCTTAATATTATCTCGACTGGGGGAGAGTATAATAAAAAATCACTTTCTTTACAAGGGCAGCTTGCCAAGACAAACATTCTGAAATATAACGTAAGCCTTGCATTGATCAGCTGTAAAGGACTGAGCATTGAAAAAGGTGTGCTTGATTCAAACGAAAGCGAAGCTGAGGTAAAGAAGGCAATGCTCTCGCAGGCTGAGGAAGTTGCGCTCTTAGTTGATTTTTCAAAATTTGATCAGTCGGCATTTGTGAACCTGATCGATCTTCAGAAGGTGAATTACATTATTACAGACAGGAGTCCTTCAGAAAAGTGGATAGAGTATTGCTCCGAACAAGGGATTGAATTGATTTATTAAATTGTTTAGGAAATTTTCGGATTTCGATTAAGAATTATCATTTGAATAAAAAAAGGAATGACCGATGCGTTTTTTTGTAGCGGTCATTCCTTTTTTATATAGGTATTAAATTATGTGTAGAAAACAATCATAAACAAAATGTATGAATCAAAGAAAATAGAAGAAAACAAAAAATATATAACAAAAATAACGGATGAAATCTGTTTAAAACATAGAAAATCTTTGAATCAAAGAAATAATATTGACAATAATTTGCCGAAAATGTACAATAAATATCAAGAAATCCCATTGTATTCGACGATATAGACATAAAGGGATAAAAACGAAAAACACAGAAAGTTAAGGAGATGGAGAGATGAAAGAAAAAGAAAAAAAGAATACGATCGTGAAACGTATGATATTCGCGGTGGCAGCCGGATTCGTGGTTGGTTTTCTCATGCTCTTTTTGAGGGAATTTCTTCTGGAAAGCGGGAAATCAGGAATATGGAAAACAGTGGATGCAATCTTTTTTCAAGATGTAACAAAGACAAACGGAATTGAAGGTATCGGTATTTTATATATTGTCGGTCAGTTGTTTATGAGAGGACTTCAGTTGGCTATTGTTCCTCTTGTACTTACTTCGCTGAGTCTGGCGATGTGCAGTCTGGCAAATCCGGAGAGACTCGGAAAGATTGCAGGGAAGACATTTATCACATACATTTGCTTTTATGTAGTGGCAGCGGCTCTTGCGGGAGCAGCGGCATATTTTGTGAAAACAATGGGATGGTTCGACGTACAGCTTCCTAACGAGATGGTGACAGAAGCGGTGACGATGGAAGGATATAACCCGCTGGTGACAGTCGTCAATGCAGTTCCGTCTAATATTTTTTCGGCATTTTCATCTAATAACGAGATCATATCTGTCGTAGTTGTTGCGATCATTCTCGGATTGTGCATGACAGTGCTTGGCAAAAAGACAGAACCTCTTCGTAAAGTCATTGAAAATTTAAATGATGTCGTACAACTTTTCTTGAATTTCCTGATCGATAAGATCGGACCGGTTGCAATTTTTTGCATGATCACAAGAACGCTTGCGGTGTATGGAATCGAATATATTAAACCGACGCTTGTATGGATCGTTACTACGATTGTTGTAAGTCTGGTGCTTGTATTTACAATTTATCCGGTAGGGATATTCCTTACAACCCGGCTGAATCCGATTCCGTTTGTGAAGAAAACGTTGAAGATCGGCTTGTTTGCGGCAGCGACAAACTCTTCTGCGGCAACACTTCCGCTGAATACAAAGACATGTACGGAAGAACTGGGATGTTCAAAAGAAATCAGCAGTTTTGTTCTTCCTACAGGTATGACGATCAACATGAACGGTACGACAGCGATGCATATGATTGCGATTACATTTATTGCGACAGCGGCAGGAATTGATATTAAGCCTTCAACACTTGCCATAGCAGCTTTTCTTTCTATCTGCACGGCGATGGGAACTCCGGCAATTCCGGTTGCGGGAACGACGATGGTATATGTTGTCATGACAGGGTTGGGAATGAGCTCTGAATTATGTATGATCGGATATTCGCTTGTACTGGCGATGAATTATCTTCCGGGAATGGCGGTAATTACCTTGAATGTAATCGGTGACGCAGCTACAAATGTGATCGTAAGCTTTAAAGAGAAAGTGCTGAATAAAGATGTTTATTATAAATAGAAGATAAATAAAATTGTAAAAGTACAGAATAAAGAAGTAGTTTAGAAAAAAAGAAGATAATGAAATCTTGTAATATCATGATGAAACAAAAAACAGGAATCGCCGCATTGAACTTAGTTCAGTGCGGCGATTCCCGCTTTTGCGTGTAAACATCCCACTATGAGATTCGCAGACAGTTAAGAGATGTTACGGCAATCAGTTTCGAGATTGAGGAATGACTTCAGGACCTTCCGGTTCGGGATTCGGTTCGGGATCCGGCGTAGGCGGAATCGGATCCACATCATCGCCATCATCTCCGTTTGTATTTCCTAAGTTTTCGGAGCTGCCTGAATTGTTGTTTGTCGAATTATCCTCGTTGTTCTCGTCATCTTTACTTTCGTCATCTGTCTTTCCGTGTCCCGGACAAGTTTCTTTTGTCAAAGTGTCTTTATCAAAATACTCTGTGATGGAAGGACATCCGTTCACTGCAAGTTTTCCTGTCTGGGTACAGATTGTTCTTTGTACAACAGAAGCAGGAGGAGTGAAGTTTTTATATTCTAATTCTGCGTGGATGCGATCCATAATGTGCTTCCATATTACTTCGTGCCATGACTGATTCCAAAATTGTTCCAGTGTTTTATCCTCGTCATATCCGGTCCATACAGAACAGGTGTAGTAAGGCGTATATGCGGATAACCAGAGATCAGTACTGTTTTCCGTTGTACCTGTTTTACCTGCTGCAGGCATGTTGTTAAGTCTTGCAGGCGTTCCGGTTCCACGGTTGATTACGTCCTGCATAGCGCTTGTCAGAAGAAATGCTGTCGATTCTTTTAAAACACGACGTGTTATAGGTTTTGAATTATCGATCAGGACGTTGCCGTCGTGATCAAGAATTTCTGTATAAAGGAGCGGTTCGGTATAAATTCCGCTATTTGCGATCGCGGCATAAGCGGCGGTCATTTCAATATTGTAAACACCTCTTGTAATACCTCCGAGGGCGGTAGCCTGTGCGATATCCGACATACCCGGATAGTTCGGATCATTATTTACAAGCGTCGTAAAACCGAAGTTTTCGAGATATTTGTATCCCTTTTCAAGTCCGACTGTCTCGGTCAGAGTGCGTACGGCGCAAACATTCATGGAGTGTTCGATAGCATAGCGTACGCGGGCGCTTCCGATGTATTTGTTATCCCAGTTGTTTACCGGCTGTCCGCTGGCGTACCGGTACGGCTCGTCTTTGATCGTTGTTGCAAGAGTCATGCCGCACTCGTTTAATCCTGGGGCATAAGTGGATAAAACTTTAAAACAAGATCCCGGCTGTTTTGGGGAAGCTGTGGCGCGGTTTAAAGATAAGCTGGTCGTCTTTGCTCCGCGTCCGCCGACAATGGCTTTTACATGTCCTGTATATTGATCCATTAATACGACGGAAACCTGAGGCTGAAGCGTAATGTTTAAACGTTCGTCTACAATATCGCCTGCATCTGTATTAATACCGAGAGTGCCTTTATATTGTTCGATAGAAGCTTTCGCTTCATCTTCCGAACTGAAAACAAACGGAGCGGCAGAGCCTCGTACAGAGATCAGATACTGCTTTAAGTTTTCCTTACTGTAGTTTTCGGCAGATCCGTCCGCACGGTGGATTGTCAGTGCGTAGTCTGTGATACCGTATTCTACGATCGGATAATAAGCATCATTGGAGGCTTCTTCGTCACAGATCTGTTGGATCGCCAGATCCTGAGTAGACTTGATAGTCAATCCTTCGCTGTAGAGAAGGTTATAAGCCTGTGTTTCCGAGTAACCTTTCTCGTCCATAAGATCTTGAATGACATCTTCGATCAAGGCATCTGTAAAATAAGAGTAAGGCGTTGTATCTTCGGTGATCGCGGCTGTCTGTAAAATGCGGTCATACACAGGGTCGGCAAGCGCTTCGTCGTACTGCGCCTGATCGATGTATTTTTGTTCAAGCATGTTGCCGAGAACTTTTTCACGGCGTTTGGCGTTAGATTCCGGATTCGTTACAGGATCGTACTCTGTCGGGTTCTGTGTGATCGCGGCAATGACCGCACATTCCGAAAGGGTCAGATCCGCCACATCTTTGTTGAAATATCTTGTAGATGCCGTCTGTACTCCGAGACATCCCTGACCGAGGTTGATCGTGTTAAGATAGGCTTCTAATATCTCGTTTTTGTTCATCTCTTTTTCAAATGCGAGAGCGAGATACTGCTCTTGTAATTTACGTTCCACTCTGTCAAAAAATGTTTTTTCGTTGACAAAATCAAATACGTTGTTTTTGATAAGCTGCTGTGTCAGGGTACTGGCTCCTTCGGTAAAATCAAAACCGTTCATGACTCCGACGACGCCGGCTCTTAAAATTCCCTGAATATCGATTCCGTTATGTTCATAGAAACGTTCGTCCTCGATCGCCACAAATGCATGCGGAAGAAAATCTGTTTTTGCCGTGATCTCGTCATAAGTACGGTAGACACGGTTTGAATCAGAATCTTTCAGAGTGTCGATGACTGTGCCGTTTTGATCGACAATCGTTGTTGTAAATCCTTTCGGCTGAATGTCTTCGGCAGATACGTCCGGGGTGTTGTCAATGATTTTTTTTGCAAAAATTATACCGCCGACAAGCCCTATAACGACAAGCAGAAGCATACAGGTGATAACTGCTTTAAAAAAACGAACTCCTACGCGTTTCTTTTTCATTTTCTTTTTCGAAGAGATTGATGATTTTCTCTTTGAAAGATTATTTTTTCCGTAGTTCACGAATAACATCCTCCTTTTCAACTTCTATGATTATATCAAATAAGGTCTTTTAAATAAAGAAAAAAATGAAATCTTCATATTTTATAAAGAATTTTAATCATAATATCAGTATCTTCACGTTCGTACAGGCGAGAGATCCGCATAATGGTTGTACATGTTCCATGTCTTTGCTATAGTAGAAAAGGTATGGAACTGTTTTATGAAAAAGGAGAAGATAAAAATGGAGTGTTATCATACGGTATATACAGAAGGAACAGGAGAAATTGTGGAAAAAAAATCCCGTTTTATAGCAGAGGTATTTCCGGTTTCAAATGAAGAAGAGGCGTTTGCGCATTTGGAAGAAATCCGAAAAAAACACTGGGATGCCAGACATCACTGCTGGGCATATGTAATCGGAAGAAATCCGGCGGCAGAGAGAATGAGCGATGACGGAGAACCGGCAGGAACGGCGGGGAAGCCGATACTGGAAGTGTTAAGAGGGAAAAAACTGACAGATGTATTTGTTGTTGTCACCAGATACTTTGGCGGCACGCTTCTCGGAACAGGCGGTCTTGTAAGAGCGTATACGTCGGCGGCGGCAGAGGCGCTTGCTCATACGGTTATTATAACCAAGATACATGGGTTTAAACTGAAAATTATTACAGACTATACGGGACTTGGAAAAATTCAGTATATTTTAGGACAAAGGGGATTATCCGTTCTTGATACAGTGTATACAGATAAAGTGGAACTTACAGTTCTTGTGCCGGATGACGAAGAGGGATTTTTGATGAAAGAGCTGATGGAAGGCACGAACGGACAGGCGATGACGGAAAAAACGGAGCAGTGCTGGTTTGCGGAGACAGAAGAAGGAATAAAAATTTTTGAACAATAAAAAGAACGCTGCTTACAGGCGACAGTCTGCCTGTAAGCAGCGTTCCTTATTTGTATAGGCAACGAGCAAAAGCCCGGATTTGCTAAATGATGAGATTACTCATCAATACATTCCAGTTTGCTCACTGACACTTCATATGCCGTTCTTGTCTCGGTTTCTGTTTCGGATAATTTCTTTACATATTCTCTGCTTTGGATCCTTCCCAGTATACGCACATGTTCTCCTACATCGAAGTTCGATGCGTACCGTGCGTTTCTTCCCCAGCAGATACAAGGGATATAATCTGATTTCCCGTAAGGGCGGTTTACGGCAAGAAGCAGATCCGCAATCTCACGTCCTAAAGGGGTTTTTCGATATACCGGTGTCTTGCACATATATCCTTCCAGTAAAATATGATTTGTCTTTGCACCGTCGGGTTCTTCTTCGATAAATTCCATTTCCCGTGCAAACACTGAAAGAACAAGTCTGTTTTTCTGTTCTTCATGACGGTTATATGACCGGAACTGTCCTGACACCATAATACTTCTGCCTTTGTAATCTTGCGTTACATCGATGAGTCGTTCCGAGACCATGACCGGGATCCTGTCACTGGAATTGCTCAGCCGTTTCACGAGAATATCTACCATATAAAATCCTTCTCCGAATACTTCATGGCTGTATGTAAATTCCGAAGCCACCGATCCTATAACCGTTACCTGATTGTTCTCAATAATCTTATCTGACATGCTCTGTAATTCTCCTCTCCTCTTATCGCCGGGGTATCTGTCCGGCACTGCTTGTATTTTTGAGTCACTACTAAATTTATGTTTTTTTCATCTTGTTTAGAACTGATTTCATACAGAATCGTTCGACACAAAATTTCGACATGCGTTCTTGTAAAATGAAAATTTTATGATAAAATATAACAGTTGCAGTAAAACTATAACTATAAATCACTCCCTTAGCAGGGGAAAATAAAGAAAGAGTGTATATTTATGAAGACAAAACGTGAAGATGTAAGAAACATTGCCATCATCGCCCATGTTGACCACGGAAAGACGACATTGGTTGACGAGCTTTTAAAACAAAGCGGTGTTTTCCGTGAAAATCAGGAAGTGGCGGAACGTGTTATGGACTCGAACGATATTGAGCGGGAACGTGGGATCACGATCCTGTCCAAAAATACGGCAGTTCATTATAAAGGAACAAAGATCAACATTATCGATACGCCGGGACATGCGGATTTTGGCGGAGAAGTAGAACGTGTGCTGAAAATGGTCAACGGCGTGATCCTCGTTGTCGACGCATTTGAAGGCGCAATGCCGCAGACAAAATTTGTATTAAGAAAAGCGCTTGAATTAAGCCTTCCTGTCATTGTCTGCATCAACAAGATCGACCGTCCCGAAGCAAGACCTGACGATGTAATCGACGAAGTTCTTGAACTTTTCATCGATCTTGGCGCATCTGACGATCAGCTTGAGTGCCCGTTTGTATATGCATCCGCCAAAGCAGGAGTTGCATGCCTTGATCTGTCTGATCCGCAGCAGGACATGAAACCGTTATTTGAAACGATCCTCGAATATATTCCCGCTCCGGAAGGAGATCCTGAAGCTCCGACGCAGGTGCTGATCAGCACGATCGATTACAACGAATATGTCGGACGTATCGGTATCGGAAAAGTGGATAACGGAACGATCAGTGTGAATCAGGATATGATACTTGTCAATCACCATGATCCGGACAAACAGCAGAAAGTAAAGATCAGTAAATTATATGAATTTGACGGATTGAGCAAAACAGAAGTTAAAAATGCAACGATCGGATCGATCGTCGCTATTTCCGGTATTTCTGATATATCGATCGGAGATACGCTTTGTTCTCCTGAAAAAGCAGAGGCAATTCCTTTCCAGAAAATTTCAGAACCGACGATCGCGATGCAGTTTATTGTAAACGACAGTCCTTTTGCCGGACAGGAAGGAAAATATGTAACTTCCCGCCATCTGCGTGACCGCCTGTTTAAAGAGCTGAACACAGATGTAAGTCTTCGAGTGGAAGAAATGGAAAATACAGACAGTTTTAAAGTGTCGGGACGCGGAGAACTTCATTTGTCCGTTTTGATTGAAAATATGCGCCGCGAAGGATATGAATTTGCAGTAAGCAAAGCGGAAGTTCTCTATCATACGGATGAAAACGGAAAGAAACTTGAGCCGATCGAGACAGCTTATATTGATGTGCCGGATGAATTTACAGGAGTTGTAATCGAAAAACTCGGTCAAAGAAAAGGAGAACTTCGCAATATGGGAGTTTCCAACGGCGGTTACACACGTCTTGAGTTTTCCATTCCGTCCAGAGGATTGATCGGATATCGCGGAGAATTTATGACAGATACAAAAGGAAACGGTATCATTAATACAAGCTTCGACGGATATGAGCCGTACAAAGGCGATATCCAGTATCGTAAGCAGGGATCGCTTATCGCATTTGAGACAGGTGAATCTGTAACTTATGGTTTATACAGCGCGCAGGAACGCGGAACTTTGTTTATCGGACCGGGAGAAAAGGTTTATTCAGGTATGGTGATCGGCCAGAATGGAAAAACAGATGATATTGAGTTGAATGTATGTAAGACAAAGCATCTGACAAATACACGTTCCTCCAGCGCAGATGAAGCTTTGAGACTGACTCCGCCTAAAATTTTAAGTCTTGAGCAGGCTCTTGATTTTATCGACACCGACGAGCTTTTGGAGGTGACGCCGAAGACGCTGCGTATCCGCAAAAAAATCCTGGATTCAAGGATGCGGAAGAGAAGTATGATGAAATAAATTATGAAAATTTAATGAAATTTGAAGAATTTACAGAATTCAAAACGATTTATTATATACATTAGAGCTGTTCTGTGTTATAATATTTTCATAATATAAACATCCTTTTTACACATGTTTATGTTAAGTATATACAAAAAGGAGTTGAACAGCATGAATTTTATCATCAGCGGAAAAAACATTGAAGTAACACCGGGGCTTAAAGAGGCTATCGAACAAAAGTTAGGAAAACTTGAGAGGTATTTCACTCCTGAAACAGAAATCATCGTAACGCTTAGCGTGGAAAAAGGACGTCAGAAAATCGAAGTGACGATTCCTGTAAAAGGATCTATCATCCGCTCCGAGCAGACGAGCAGCGACATGTATGTGTCGATCGACCTTGTAGAAGAGGTTATTGAACGGCAGCTTCGTAAATATAAAAACAAACTTGTTGCGAAAAGCCAGGGACATCCTACTGCTGCTGTTCCGTCAGGAAGCATTAAAAAAGAGTTTATCGAATCCGACGACGAGTCATCTGATGACGATGAAATCCGCATCGTCCGCACGAAAAAGTTTGGTATTAAACCGATGTTCCCTGAAGATGCCTGCATCCAGATGGAACTGCTCGGACATAGCTTTTTCGTTTTCTCAAACGCAGAAACAGATGAAGTAAATGTTGTATACAAAAGAAAGGACGGATCTTTCGGACTGATCGAGCCGGAATTTTCATAAACTGACCGAATTGTCATTTTTCATCAGTAAACAGAATTAACGTACAGAACGCCCGCAAAACTGTTTGCACTGTTTTGCGGGCGCTTTGACTGTTGTGTAGCTGCCCCCCCCCCGATAAGTTGTCTTGAAAGGTTTATCGTGGCTGAATTGTTACGAGAAACTTTGTGAAAAGGATATCATATGTTGAGATGCGAACTCAAATGTGATATCCTTTTTTGAGTAGAGAAAAATCCGTTTTTGATTCAATAATGAGCCGCAGGAAAAAACTTGTAGTGAACGATTGTTTTTGAAACGTGAAATGATACAGGCAGGAGGAAAATAAAATGATTAAAATAATGATGCATGGATGCAACGGAAAAATGGGAAGGATGATCACGGAGATCGTGAAAAAAGATGAAAATGCTGTTATTACGGCGGGTATTGACACATATACAGGAACACCGAATGATTATCCGGTATTTGATTCGGTGGAAAAATGTACGGAAGACGCAGATGTTGTGATCGATTTTTCAAATGCGGGAGCAGTGGATTCGCTTTTGGATTATTGCGTGGATAAGAAACTTCCGGTTGTGCTTTGCACGACAGGACTTTCGGAAGAGCAGCTTGCAAAAGTAGAGAAGGCGGCAGAGAAGACGGCGGTGTTAAAGTCGGCGAATATGTCTCTTGGAATTAATCTTCTTTTAAAACTTTTAAAAGATGCGGCAAAAGTGCTTGCTCCGGCGGGATATGATATTGAACTTGTGGAAAAACATCACAATCAGAAATTGGACGCCCCGAGCGGAACAGCGCTTGCACTTGCGGATTCGGTGAATGAAGCGCTTGGAAACGAATATCATTATGTATATGACAGAAGCACTGTCCGCCAGAAACGTGATGCAAAAGAAATCGGAATTTCAGCTCTTCGTGGAGGTACGATCGTAGGGGAACATGAGGTGATCTTTGCGGGAACAGACGAAGTGATCGAATTTAAACATACGGCATACTCGAGAAGCGTATTCGGAAAAGGCGCTGTCGAGGCGGCAAAATTCCTTGCCGGAAAAGAAAGCGGTATGTATGATATGAGCGATGTGATCGGACTGTGACGGCTAATACGGTATGCCTGATCACAAATTACTGTGTTGTATCGTGAAACGAGGGGGCGGACAAGCATGAAAGACGACTTTAAGGAGCTTAAAAAACGCTATTTGACGCGATTGTCAGACTTATATCCGACAATCGCGGCAGCATCGACGGAGATCATCAACCTTCAGGCGATTTTGAATCTGCCGAAAGGAACAGAACATTTTCTGACAGATGTACACGGTGAGTATGAGGCTTTTTCTCATGTTTTAAAAAACGGATCCGGATCTGTCCGAAGAAAGATCGAGGATGTGTTCGGAAATACGATGAGTGCCGCAGATAAGAAATCTTTGGCAACGCTGATCTATTATCCGAGAGCAAAGATGGACCTGATCCGGCAGACAGAGACGAATATGGAAGACTGGTATAAAGTACATCTATATCGTTTGATCGAAGTTGCCAAAAGAGCGGCGAGCAAGTATACGCGGTCGAAAGTAAGAAAGGCGCTTCCCCCAAATTTTGCTTATGTGATCGAGGAACTGATCACGGAGAAAGCGGAGGTACATGATAAGGAATCATATTATAATGAGATTATTTCAACGATTATACGGATCGGAAGAGCAGAAGATTTTATCGAGGCAATTTCAGAGTTGATCCAAAGGCTCGTTGTAGATCATCTGCATATTGTCGGCGATATTTATGACAGAGGTCCCGGTCCTCATATTATTATGGATAAACTGATGTCTTATCACTCTGTCGATATTCAGTGGGGAAATCATGATATACTTTGGATGGGAGCGGCTGCGGGACAATGGGGCTGTATTGCGAATGTGATCCGCATCTGTGCACGTTACGGAAATCTCGATATTTTGGAGGATGGATATGGGATCAATCTTCTTCCTCTGGCAGCATTTGCCCTTCGGATTTACGGGGATGATCCGTGTATTTGTTTTCGGTTAAAAGCGGTTGAAGGGATAGATCCTGATGAGATGCAAATGAATATGAGGATTCATAAAGCAATCTCCATCATTCAATTTAAAGTGGAAGGGCAGATCATCCGTCGGCAGAAAGCATTTCATTTAGAAAACAGGGCGCTTTTGCACAGAATTGATTTTGAAAAAGGTACGATTGAACTGGACGGAAAGAAATATCCGCTTTTGGATACGGCGTTTCCTACAGTCGATCCGAAAGATCCGTACGCTTTTACTCAAGAGGAAGAGGAGATCATGAAGCGGCTTGAAAAGGCGTTTCTGCACTGTGAGAAGCTTCAAAGGCATATGAGGTTTTTGCTGAACAAGGGAAGTTTGTATAAAGTTTACAATGATAATCTTCTCTATCACGGATGTGTTCCGCTCACAGAAGACGGAAAATTGAAAGAAATTCGGCTTTTCGGCAAGTCTTACGGTGGAAAAGAACTTTATGATGTTCTGGATTCTTATGTGAGAAAAGGCTTTTTTGCTCTTGATGAGAATGAAAGGCAGGATGGAAAGGACATCATGTGGTATATATGGCTGCATCCTGATTCTCCGCTTTTCGGAAAAGATAAGATGGCAACTTTTGAACGGTATTTTCTGCAAGATGCGGAAACTCACATAGAGAAAAAGAATCCGTATTACTCCCTGCTTGAAAATGAAAAAGTTATCAATCAGATATTGGAAGAGTTTGGGTTAGACCCGGCGGTGTCTCATATTGTCAACGGACATGTTCCGGTGAAACGAAAAGACGGGGAAAATCCCGTGAAATGCGGCGGGAAAGTGCTTGTGATCGACGGCGGATTTTCCAAAGCGTATCAGAAAGAAACCGGAATTGCAGGTTATACTTTGATCTTTAATTCATATGGACTTCTGCTTGTTGCGCACGAGCCGTTTGAATCTACAGAGTCGGCGATCGCAAAGGAAAAAGATATCCATTCCGAAACGATGATAGTGAAAAGAGTCAGGGAGAGGCTTTTAGTCGGAGATACGGATATCGGTGAGGAACTCAAACGTCAGGTAAAAGATCTTGAACGACTGCTTGTCGCATACAGAAACGGTGAGCTCAGAGAAAAACGATAGCAGGTATCGGATATATAACAGAACATAAAGAGAATATAAAACAGATAAATAAAAGTGAGGTTTGTATGGGAAAAGAAGAAATTCAGGAGTCAGAACCGCTTCGGATCTATTTGAATGAGATAGGGGAGATTCCTCTGTTGGACGAGATGGAAGAAAAAGAATTGGGCAGAAGAATCTCAGACGGAGACGAATCTGCAAGAGCGAGACTGGAAGAAGGGAATCTTCGTCTCGTCGTTTCTATCGCAAAACATTATACGGGAAGAGGTTTGCCGTTAATGGATCTGATTCAGGAAGGAAATATCGGATTGATGCATGCTGCCGAAAAGTATGACTATACGAAAGATAACCGTTTTTCAACTTACGCGTCATGGTGGATCAAAGAGGCAATTACAAGAGCCATCGATCAGCAGTCAAGAGAAATTCGAGTTCCGGTTCACGTTGCGGAAAATATAAAACGGGTGCAAAAAGCAGCAAAAGAACTGCAGCAGGAATTCGGAAGAGAAGCAGAACCGGGGGAGATTGCAAAGAAGCTTGGCGACCGGACAGAAGAGGAAGTGAAAAATATTCTTTCTTATATTCGAAATCCGGTATCTTTGGAAACTCCGGTAGGGGAAGATGGCGAGGACAGTCTTGGAGATTTTGTAGAAGACAGATCTGAGACGACGCCGGAAGATGCGATGGACGTTCTTGTCAGGAAAGAAGAAGTACAAGAACTTCTTGAAACTTTGAACGACAGAGAGAAAGAAGTGATCAGCCTTCGGTTTGGATTGGGGAAAGACCGCACATATACATTAGAAGAAATCGGTGAAAGTCTTGGTATAACAAGAGAGCGTGTGCGTCAGATTGAATCAAAAGCGATGGAAAAACTGAGGAAAAAGGCTCTGTAGCAAAAAGAAAAAATCCCGAATGTATAAATATTGAAAATATTGCAGATATTAGAACTACAACAATATTTATGGAAAGGGAGATATTCTTATGAAAAAAATGAAACAACTCATTTTGCTGACGCTCTGTGTGTTCACTTTGTTTGGCATGACAGCATGTGCGGGCAAAGATAAAACAGATAATGCGGCGGATCAGACGACAACGGATAAAGACAGAGACAACGATCGCAACGATGCGTCGGACAAGTCAGATAAAAAAGGAGACGGTATTCTTGATGATGCGGTAAATGATGTGACTCAGGGAGTTGATGACGTAACAGATGATGTCACAGACGGAATTGACGATGTGACAGACGATGTCACAGACGGTGTTGACAATGCGGCGGATGATCTGACTGATGAAAACGGAGCGAAAAAAGAAGGCGACCGTATGAAAAATACAGATCAGGGAGATGCAACAGGAAATGCCGATGACTCTATGAGATAGTTTTTTGTCGCATGATAAGAACAGTTATAAAATAATCGGGATTGATTCGACCGCAGAGAGAAGGAACTTTATGTCTGCGGTCGATCTTGTAATAGTGTAAACAATACATAAGGAGAAGGGCAGATGAAATTCAGACCGTGCATTGATATTCATAACGGAAAAGTAAAACAGATTGTCGGTGGAAGTTTAAAAGATGAGGGGAACATGGCAAAGACGAATTTCGCATCTGATTTAAACGCCGCATTTTATGCGAATATGTATAAGGAAGATTGTCTGAGAGGAGGTCATATTATTCTTTTAAACAGCCGGCAGTCAGAATATTATGAACAGACAAAACAACAGGCGAAAGAGGCTCTTCGTGTTTATCCGAAAGGACTGCAGATAGGAGGAGGGATTACAGACGAGAATGCATATGAATATATAGAATGCGGAGCGAGCCATGTGATCGTCACATCGTATGTGTTTCGCGGAGGAGAATTTTGCAGAGAAAATCTAAAGAAGCTTGTTCATGCCGTAGGAAAAGAGCATATCGTGCTCGATTTGAGCTGCCGAAAACAAGGTGAAGATTATTATGTAGTTACAGATCGTTGGCAAAAATATACGAATCTACGTTTGAATGCCGCTGTTCTTGAGGAATTATCTTCTTATTGTGATGAGTTTTTGATCCACGGCGTTGATGTAGAGGGAAAACGATCGGGAATGGAAGAACAACTTGTACATATGCTTGGGCAATGGGGAAAAATTCCGATTACATACGCCGGAGGAATCAGTTCGGAAGACGATTTGGAACGGTTTCGGAGTTTGGGCGGCGGACAACTTGACTTTACGATAGGAAGCGCCCTCGATCTTTTCGGAGGAACTGTTTCATATAGAAAAATTGTGAACAAATATAACTGATGAAAAGATGCATAACAGGTGACTATTTGAGAAAAAATGGTATATTTTAAAAGGTCTGTTTGGTATTAATAGATAGAAAAGAGCATGATATAAGCGGCGCAAATGTACAACAAGCAATACAAATGTATAAATTGACATTTTTGAGAAAATTTGCTATTCTGATAAAGAGCAAAGACATAGATGGCAGCTTTGAGCGGGTGGATCAGATATTTTCTATGCATTATGCCGGAAAATATCCGATCTTTTTTTCTGCCTGTATTCGGCGTGGCGTCTTGTATAGAGATATGCCATGATATAGAAAACAGATATGCTGCTTCGGTCTGATATTATGATAAAGGAGTGGAAGAATGCAAAAGAAGATTAGAAAGATCGTATCATCGATTCTTGCTTCCTGCATGGTTATTAGCGCATTTGCGGGCATAGCTCCGCAAAAAGCAGAGGCGAAGACAACGCTTGTCAATGTTGCCGTTAACGGTACGGTAAGTACGCAGAACGGTGAGAATGGAAGTTATGTAATCGGAAACATCAATGACGGTGATCCGAAAACAAGCTGGCAGACACAAGGAACGTGGCCTGCAACGGCTGTGATCCAGTTGGATAAAGGACGCAGTATTTCAAAAGTGGCTGTAGAACTTGGCGAAGACGGGGATAACAGTACAGGAAGAACGGCGCTTGTGACAGTTCAGTATGCACAGAACGGCATTACAACGGATTTGATTGATTTCGGAAGCAAGAGAATGACGGTAGATTCAAAAGAAGAGTTTACAGCGGACGTGCCGAAGTCGGCAACGCATATTTATGTAACGCTTTCCGATCCGCAGAATTCTGATGGAAGTCAGGGCGCGTTCTGGCCGTCGGTTCAGGAAGTGGAAGTGTTTGAAGAGCAGGAAGAAAAAGTGTCTGATTACAATAACATTGCAAATCAGGCGAAGATCACAACAGACGGAAACGAAAATCAATCTGAAGGATCAGCAAACCTTGTTGACGGAAACGACAAAACATTGTATAAGTTCCACAATGAAGCGCAGACTTCAGAGAAGTACATCGCTTTGAATTTTGACGAGGCAAGAACGATGGATGCGTTCCGCATTGCTTTTGAGCATGTGGGAGATACGGACAGTGTTGATTTCGCGTTCGAGTACAGCATCCTGGCGAAGAAAGCAGGAGACAGCGATTATACGAAGATTGCAGATCACCAGAAGGCAAACCGTACAGATAATTATGCGCAGGTTTATAAGTTTAATGCCGCGCAGTATTCAGAAGTGAAGATTGTTATGCATTCTTGTAAGACACAGGGCGGAACGCAGAACGGATGGCCGGCAGTGGCAGAGTTTGAGGTGTACGGAAGCGAGATCGAAGTACAGGATACAGGCAGTATCGCATTTAAGAAACCGGTACATACGCCGTCTGGAAAAAATACGGCGAAAAATATTACGGACGGAAGCAAAAAGACACAGTGGACCGGCGCATATTATCCGTCTTATGTAGATATTGATCTGGAGAAAAATTATAACCTTGATACGGTAGAAGTATATACACCGGAGAATGGATATTCTCAGTATACGATCTATACAAGTATGGACGGAAGAGATTTTGATAAACTGGCAGAGAAGACATCAAAAGATTCCTGTGATGCTGAAAAGGGAGAAGTTTACCAGGCGGAAGGAAAAGAAGCGAGAATCGTCCGCGTTTATATGGAATATAATTCCGCGTCTACGGCGGCTGTACTGAACGAAGTCCGTGTGACAGGAAAAGAGAGCAAGTCAGAAGTTCAGAAAAGACCTGAGATCAATACAGTAAAATATGAAGAGTCAGAATATAGTGTAGAGATTACAGAAAATGATACGAAAAACGAAGTTTACGGTATTATCGAAAGAAGACTCGGAAAAGCTTACAAAGACTGGTTTAAGCTTGAACTTGCGGAGAATCCGAAAAAGAACGGTTATGATTACTTTGAACTTTCCATGGATGGAGATCAGGTGAAAATCAAAGGAAACGACGGTGTTTCTCTTGCGACAGGACTGAACCATTATCTGAAATATTTCTGTCAGGTAAATCTTTCACAAGTGGGAGATCAGGCAGATATGCCGGAAAATAAACCTGTTGTGACAGAAAAAGTATTTAAAGAGACGAAGGCGGAAGTCCGCTACTCTTATAACTACTGTACGCTTTCTTATTCTATGGCGTTCTGGGGAGAGCAGGAATGGCGTGACGAGTTAGACTGGCTGGCGTTAAACGGCGTGAACGTCGTTCTTGACGCGACAGCGCAGGAAGAAGTATGGAGAAGATTTTTAGGAGAACTTGGATATTCTCACGAAGATATTAAAGACTTTATTGCAGGACCTGCATATTATGCGTGGGCATATATGGCGAACCTTTCCGGTTTCGGAGGCCCGGTGCATGACTCGTGGTTTGAAGAGAGAACAGAGCTGGCAAGAAAGAATCAGCTTATTATGAGAAAACTCGGAATGCAGCCTGTACTGCAAGGTTACAGCGGAATGGTTCCGACAAATATTCACGATTATGACAAAAATGCAGAAGTGATCGAGCAGGGCGAGTGGTGTTCCTTCCAGCGTCCGACGATGTTAAAGACAACTTCTTCTACATTTGAAAAATATGCGAAGAAATTCTATCAGTGTCAGAAAGAAGTTTACGGAGACGTAAGCAACTATTATGCGACAGACCCGTTCCACGAAGGCGGCATTACAGGCGGTATGAATGCATCCGACATTTCGGAAAAAGTATTAACTGAAATGATCACGGCAGACAAAGATGCGGTTTGGATCATCCAGTCATGGCAGGGTAATCCGACAACTGCATTGTTAAACGGTCTTGACAGAGTGGAAAAGGGAACAGATCATGCGCTGATTCTTGACTTGTACGCAGAGAAAGACCCGCATTATGATGAAGGACGTCCCGGCGCGGAAGCATATGGAGACGAGGAAGAATTTGACAAGACTCCGTGGCTGTTCTGTATGCTGAATAACTTCGGAGGACGTCTCGGACTGCACGGACATCTTGACAACCTTGCAAATAATATTCCGAAAGTATTTAATGAGACGAAATATATCGCGGGAATCGGAATCACTCCTGAGGCGAGTGTAAATAACCCGGTATTGTATGATTTCTTGTTCGAGACGATCTGGCAGGATGATGCGTCACAGAAGATGGAAGTGATCGATCTTGACACATGGCTTGATGATTATGCGACGAGAAGATACGGAGCAGAGAGTGAGTCGGCAAATCAGGCATGGGATATTTTGAAAGAAACAGTATATAAGGCGAGCTTAAACGGCCTTGGACAGGGTGCGCCGGAGTCAGTTGTAAATGCAAGACCGAATCTTACGATCGGGGCGGCTTCTACATGGGGCAACGCGGTGATCAGCTATGAAAAAGGCGATCTTGAAGAAGCGGCAGCGCTTCTGTTAGCTGATTATGATAAGCTGAAAGACAGCGCAGGATATCAGTACGATCTGGCAAATGTTTTGCAGCAGGTACTTTCCAACAGCGCTCAGGAATATCAAAAAGGTATGTCTGCAGCGTTCAGCGCAAAAGATCTGGACAGCTTTAAAACATATTCGGAAAAATTCATGTCAGTGATCGAAGACATGGAAAAAGTAACGGGAACAAGCGAATACTTCCTTCTCGGAAGATGGGTAGAGCAGGCAAAAGCGCTTGCAAATAATGCGGATGACTTTACAAAAGAACTGTATGAGTTCAATGCAAAAGCGCTCGTTACTACATGGGGATCGAAAAATCAGGCGGAAAAAGGCGGTCTGAAAGATTACTCTAACCGTCAGTGGTCAGGCTTGATCGGTGATTTCTATAAAGCAAGATGGCAGCGCTGGATCACAGCAAGAACAAACGAGCTTTCGGGAACGGATTATGAGAGTAATATCGACTGGTTTGAGTGGGAATGGGAATGGGTACGCAGCAATAAAGAGTATCCGACAACTGCGACACCGCAGGATCTGAAAACACTCGGAGCAGAAATTTTAGAAAACTACTCTGTAAAAAATCCGGCGGCAAATGATGAGTTTGACCTTCCGACAGAAGGGATGACTGCTACGGCAGGAAGCGCGCAGCCGCAGACAGGGAAAGAAGGACCTGCATCATATGTTCTGGATAAAGACGTGTCAACGCTTTGGCACAGTAAATATGAAGGCGACGACCAGAATAATCTGTGGATCGATATTGCCCTGGGAGAGAGCAAGACTGTCAACGGACTGCGTATACTTCCAAGAAACGGCGCGGTGAACGGTGTGATCGTTGAATACCGTATTGAGGTAAGCAATGATAACGGACAGTCTTATCATGAAGTGGCGACAGGAACATGGACAAATGATTCAGGATGGAAATGGGCTCAGTTTGATCAGACAGAGGCGACAAACGTTAGATTATATGCAGTGAGAACATTGTCAGATCAGGCAGGAAAGAACTTTGCATCTGCGGCAGAAATCCGTATAATGGCTCCGAAAAAAGAAGAACCGCAGCCGGAACAGGTAAATAAGCAGTTCCTTGAATTTTTGATCGGATACGCACAGAGCGCGAAAGAAAAACCGGAATATGAACATGTCGTTCCTGAAGTGAAAAAAGCGTTAGATGCAGCGCTTGCGAAAGCAGTTCAGGTGAAAGATAATGAAAAAGCGTCACAGGAGCAGGTTGACGAAGCGTACACAGAATTGCTTGAAATCGTACATATGCTTGACTTTATAGGTGACACGACAAGCCTGAAAGTATTGGTCGATGCAGTGAGCGATAAGACTGAAAAAGACTATACTCCGTCCACATGGCAGCCGTTTAAGAGCGCATTGGATGCGGCAAATGAAGTCTTGAAAAATGAAAATGCGCTTGATGCGGATATCGAGGCGGCTCGCACAGCGCTTGAGACAGCGGTAAACGGACTTGTAAAACGTGCAGATTTCACAAAACTGCAGGCTTCGGTTGATGAGGCGAAAAAAGCGTACGGGGATCTTTCGGGATATACGGAAGAATCCGCAGCGAAGTATACGCAAGCGCTGACAGCGGCTGAAACGGTACTTAAAAACGCGGATGCTTCACAGACAGAAGTAGATCAGGCGAAGACGGATCTTGAAACTGCGATCAGCGGACTGACTGCAAAACCGAGTCCGGATAAAGTGGATAAGACTGCGCTTCAGAGTTATGTAGATTTCGCAAAGAAATACGCAGATAAAGAAGAAGAGTATACTCCTTCGACATGGAATGCTTTTAAGGCGGCATATGATAAAGCGCAGGAAGTTCTTAAAGATGAGAAGGCGGCACAAAAAGAGGTAGACGACGCTTTGGCTAAACTGCAGAAAGCTGCCGTTGATTTGGAAATGAAGCCGAGCAAAGAAAAGTTAGAGGAATTAAAGAAAGCGATCAAAGCGGCTGAAAAGAAAGATTTAAGCGGATATACGGATGCGTCTGTCGAAGCATATAAAGATGTTGTGGAAAAAGCAAAAACAATGTTGTCAGATAAAGAAACAACAGCAACAGAGGTTGAAGATATGCTGAAAACATTAAAAGATGCAGACAAGCTTCTCGTAGAGAAAGACAATCCGCAGGAAGAAGACAAAAAGCCGAGCAAAGAGCAGTTAGAAGCATTGAAAGAAGCGATCAAAGCGGCTGAAAAGAAAGACTTAAGCGGATATACGGATGCGTCAGTGAAAGCATATAAAGACGTTTTGGAAAAAGCAAAAGCGGTATTGGAAGACAAGAAAGCGACGGCAAAAGACGTTGAAGATATGTTAAAAGCGTTAAAAGATGCAGAGAAACTGCTTGTGAAAAAAGATGACGTTAAGGAAGATGAGGATAAAAATCCGGATTCACAGAAAGGTCAGGCAGTTCAGACAGGCGATCAGACACCGATCATGTTCTGGGCGTTCATGCTGGTAGCTTCCGCAGTTGTTATTTTCAGAAGAAGAAAAAGAGCATAGAGCAATGCATAAAAAAATCAGCACAGGATAATCAAATATTGTGTGCGGATGAATGAGAAAAGCACAGAGCCTTTGGAATGGGTTCTGTGCTTTTTGCAATGGCGATAAGCCAAAGTCCGGGCTTGCCCGTGACCTTGGCGACCGCTTGCACTCCCGGAATGTGCCTTTTGGTACTTCCGGTGATTGAATGATTCTGAATGGGATCATTATTTCCGATATAAGAGTATCGTTTTTGTGCGTAAAAGGCGGTGCGCGTATGGTTGTCAAAACAATTTTTGAGTATTGAATTACGCTTTGGTTAGTGTTAAAATGAAGAATAGTGGTGGCATCGGAGCTATTACCGATGCTAAATTTATATAAGGAGTTAATTACAGAATATGGGTATTATAGAAAAGATTTTCGGAACCCACAGCCATAATGAGCTGAAAAGAATTTATCCGATCGTAGACCGGATCGAAGCTCTTGCTCCTGCGATGGAGGCGCTGTCAGATGAGGAACTGAAAGGAAAAACAAAGGAGTTTAAGGACAGACTGAATGAAGGAGAGACGCTTGACGACATTCTTCCTGAGGCTTATGCCGTTGTAAGAGAGGCAGCATGGAGAAGTATCGGTATGCGTCATTACAGAGTACAGCTTATCGGTGGTATTATTCTGCACCAGGGTCGTATTGCCGAGATGCGTACAGGTGAAGGTAAGACGCTTGTGTCTACACTTCCGGCTTATCTGAACGCACTTTCAGGAAAAGGCGTCCATATCGTTACGGTCAATGATTATCTGGCAAAACGTGACGCTGAATGGATGGGAAAAGTACATGAATTTCTTGGATTGACAGTCGGTGTTATTTTAAACGGAATGGACAATAAAGAGCGCCGTGCGGCATATGACTGCGATATTACTTATGTAACGAATAATGAACTCGGATTTGACTATCTGCGTGACAACATGGTCATATATAAAGAACAGCTCGTACAAAGAGGTCTGAATTTTGCGATCATCGATGAGGTTGACTCTGTTTTGATCGACGAGGCGAGAACGCCGCTTATTATTTCCGGGCAGAGCGGAAAATCGACAAAGCTTTATGAAGCGTGTGATATTCTTGCCCGTCAGCTTGAACGTGGCGAGGCAAGCGGAGAATTCTCCAAGATGAATGCGATTATGGGAGAGGATATCGAAGAGACGGGTGATTTTATTGTCAATGAAAAGGAAAAGGCAATTAACCTGACAGAAGACGGAGTTAAGAAAGTAGAGAAATTCTTCCATATTGAAAATCTTGCCGATCCGGAAAATCTGGAGATCCAGCATAATATTATCCTTGCTTTGCGCGCGCATAATCTGATGTTTAAAGATCAGGACTATGTTGTGAATGCAGAAGGAGAGGTTATGATCGTCGATGAATTTACAGGACGTATCATGCCGGGAAGACGTTATTCGGACGGGCTGCATCAGGCGATTGAGGCGAAGGAACACGTAAAAGTGCGCAGAGAGAGCAAGACGCTTGCGACGATCACATTCCAGAACTTGTTTAATAAATTTGAGAAGAAGAGCGGTATGACAGGTACGGCTCTTACAGAAGAAAAAGAGTTCCGTGATATTTACGGAATGGACGTTATAGAAATCCCGACAAACAAACCGGTTCAGAGAAAAGACCTTGAAGATGCGGTATATAAAACAAAAGCAGAAAAATATCATGCTGTCGTTGAAGAAGTAAAGAGAGCTCATGCTACAGGTCAGCCGGTTCTTGTCGGAACGATCACGATAGAAGTGTCCGAACTTTTGAGCGGTATGCTGAAAAAAGAAGGAATCAAACATAACGTTCTGAATGCGAAATATCACGAGCAGGAAGCAGAGATCGTAGCGGATGCAGGTGTTCACGGCGCCGTAACGATCGCGACGAACATGGCAGGTCGTGGTACGGATATTAAACTTGATGAAGATGCGAGAGCGGCAGGCGGATTAAAGATTATCGGTACGGAAAGGCATGAGTCAAGACGTATTGACAATCAGCTTAGAGGACGTTCCGGTCGTCAGGGAGATCCGGGTGAATCAAGATTTTATATTTCACTGGAAGATGATCTTCTTCGTCTGTTCGGTTCGGACCGTCTTATGGGAGCTTTTAATGCGCTGGGTGTTGCAGACGGGGAACAGTTGGAGCATAAGATGCTTTCCAATGCGATAGAGACAGCACAGAAAAAACTGGAGACAAACAACTTCGGTATCCGTAAAAATCTGCTTGAGTATGATCAGGTTATGAACGAGCAAAGAGAGATCATTTACGGAGAGAGAAGAAGGGTTCTCGACGGCGAGAGCATGAGAGATACCGTCTATAATATGATCACAGAATATGTTGAAAATATTACAGACCGTTTCGCCTCTCCGGAAGCGGCAGCAGAAGACTGGGATGTAAAAGGTCTGGAGCTGAACTTGCATAAGATTATTCCGATGATGGAGCTTCCGTCAGAGAAAGAATGTATTGATATGCGTCAAAAAGAGCTGAAACATCTCTTGAAAGAACGTGCGGTGAAAGCGTATGAAGTGAAAGAAGCGGAATTCCCGGAAGCAGAACAGATCCGAGAGTTAGAGCGTGTCGTACTTCTAAAAGTAATCGATGCAAGATGGATGGATCATATCGACGATATGGATCAGCTTCGTCAGGGAATCGGTCTTCAGGCATACGGACAGAGAGATCCGCTTGTTGAGTATAAGATGACAGGGTATAATATGTTTGGCGAGATGACAAATATGATCGCCGAGACAACGATCCGTACACTGTTCAATGTTCGTGTCGAGCAGAAAGTAGAAAGAGAAGAGGTAGCGAAAGTTACAGGAACAAATAAGGATGACACTTCCGTACGCGCTCCGAAAAAGCGGGAAGATAAGAAAGTTTATCCGAACGATCCATGTCCTTGCGGAAGCGGGAAAAAATACAAACAATGCTGTGGAAGAAAACCGGTGTAATAGACGGTATTATAAAAAACAATAGAATCCGTATAATAAAAGATAAGACAGGATTTGTATAATAAATGAAAGAGGTGATCAAGGTGGTTTTGTTAGATGAACTGAAGTTAAGACTAAGCGCATATGAAGAACCGCTGAAAGATTTGAGGGATTCACTTTGACTTAGCTTCTAAGAAGCTGCGGGTTGAAGAGTTGGAGAAGCGTTTGGAAGAACCGGGATTTTGGGATGATCCGGAAGTTTCCCAACAAGTAATGAAAGAATTAAAAGGGCTGCAGGACTCTGTAAAAGAAATCGAAAAGCTGTATTCAGATTATGAGGATATGATGCTTCTGATTGAGATGAGCGAGGAAGAAGACAGCGAGGAAACAGCGGAAGAGATTGAAGAAGAATTGCAGCAGTTTGAAGAGACGTTTGAAGAATTGCGTATCGGGACACTTCTTACAGGACCATATGACAGAGATAATGCGATCGTGACGCTTCATGCCGGGGCGGGCGGTACAGAATCTTGTGACTGGACCGGAATGCTCTACCGTATGTATACGAGGTGGGCGGAAAAGAAAGGGTACAGTATCGAAGAGCTGGATTATCTTGAGGGAGATGTGGCAGGAGTAAAAGGCGTGACTTTTGAGGTGAAGGGCGAGAATGCATACGGATATCTTCGCTCGGAAAAAGGAGTACACCGTCTCGTGCGTATTTCTCCGTTTAATTCGGCAGGAAAGCGTCAGACATCATTTGCATCCTGTGATGTGATTCCGGATATAGAGGAAGATATTGATATAGAGATCAATGACGATGATCTGAAGATCGACACATATCGTTCCAGCGGCGCGGGAGGTCAGCATATAAATAAGACGTCCTCGGCAGTGCGTATTACGCATCTTCCGACCGGAATCGTAGTTCAGTGTCAGAATGAACGCTCTCAGCATATGAACAAGGATAAAGCGATGCAGATGCTCAAATCAAAGCTTTATTTGATGAAGCAGCAGGAACAGGCGGAAAAAATGTCTGATATCCGCGGAGAAGTAAGGGATATTAATTTTGGAAATCAGATCCGTTCCTATGTCATGCAGCCGTATACGATGGTGAAAGATCACCGTACAAATGCGGAAGTAAGTAACGTAGGCGGAGTGATGGACGGAAATATCGATCCGTTTATCAACGCATATTTAAGTGCAAATACAGAACAGGCATCCGAGCAGTGATCGGAAGCCTGTTTTGGCTAATAGTGGTTTTGTGAAATGTTACGAACAGAAAAAGGGATAGGAAAGGAAGAATAGGATGATAAGTATAGCGGTATTGGGATATGGCACAGTCGGTTCGGGAGTTGTAGAAGTGCTCGAAAAAAATAAGGATGTTATCAATCAGAGAGCAGGAGATGAAATCAGTGTCAAATATGTTCTTGATCTGAGAGATTTTCCGGGAGATCCGATACAGGAAAAGATAGTGCATGACATTGATGTGATCATTAATGATCCGGAAGTTCAAATCGTAGTGGAAGTAATGGGTGGAGTAGAACCGGCGTATACATTTGTAAAACGGTGTCTGGAAGCGGGAAAGAGCGTGGCGACATCCAACAAAGCGCTTGTGGCAAAGCATGGCGCGACTCTTCTGTCTATCGCAAGAGAGCGGGAGATCAATTTCCTGTTTGAAGCAAGTGTAGGAGGAGGTATCCCGATTATCCGCGCGTTAAATTCTTCGCTGACGGCAGACCGCATTGAGGAGATTACCGGAATTTTGAACGGAACGACAAACTATATGCTTACGAAGATGTTTTATGAAGGTGCTCAGTACGACGAAGTGCTTAAAGAAGCGCAGGATAACGGCTTTGCGGAGCGCAATCCTGAGGCTGATGTAGAAGGATATGACGCATGCCGGAAAATCGCGATTCTTTCTTCTCTTATTTCAGGACATCAGGTTGATTTTGAAGATATTTACACAGAAGGTATCACGCAGATAACAAAAGAAGATATGATGTATGCAAAAGAGATGAAAATGACGATCAAACTTCTTGCATCGAGTAAGCGTGACGGCGACCACCTCCATGCGATCGTTGCTCCGGCGCTTCTTGGAAATGAACATCCGCTTTATAGCGTAAACGGTGTGTTCAACGCAGTGTTTGTAAACGGAAATATGCTTGGAGACGCAATGTTTTACGGAAGCGGAGCAGGAAAACTTCCTACGGCGAGCGCTGTTGTAGCGGATGTTGTAGATGAAGCAAAACATCTTCACAGAAATATTATGACAATGTGGAAAAATGAAAAGCTGGAACTTCTTCCGATAGAGGATACGGAAAAATGTTTCTTTGTACGGATCAGCGGCGACGAAAAAATGCGTCGGGAAGAAACAGAAGCGGCATTTGGAGCAGTGACTTTTGTGAGAGCGGAAGGTCTTGAAAATGAGTTCGGTATCATAACAGAAGTGATGACAGAGGGAGCATACAGAAAGATCGCGGAGAAATTTGAGGGAATCCTTCATATGATCCGTGTTGAAGAGTAAAATAAAGAGGACGAAAATTATGAAATATATCGTTATTTTATGTGACGGAATGGCAGATGAACCACTGGAGTCTCTGTCAGGGAAAACACCGCTTGAAGCGGCAAAGACTCTGAATATGGATCGTCTGGCAAAAAACGCGGAGATCGGGATGGTTCAGACAGTTCCGAAAGGAATGTCTCCGGGAAGCGATACTGCAAACCTGTCGGTGATCGGATATGATCCGAAGAAGTATTATTCAGGACGTTCTCCGTTAGAAGCTTTGAGTATCGGCGCGCAGATGGGGGACTTGGATGTGTCTTTTCGGTGCAACCTTGTTACATTGACAGAGGATGAAGATTGTTATGAAGAACGCACGATTCTTGATCACAGTTCGGGAGAAATATCGACAGAGGATGCGGCAGTTCTTATGGAAGCATTAAGTAAAGGGCTTGCAAAAGACGGATATCATTTTTATGTAGGAACGAGCTACCGTCACCTGCTGATCCAGAATAACGGACATGTGACAGAATTGACGCCGCCTCATGATATTTTGACAAAGAAGATCGGCGGATATCTCCCGGAAGATGAAGTGCTTCGGGAAATGATGGTGAAAAGCTACGATATATTAAAAGATCATCCGATCAATATAAAACGCAGGGAAGAAGGGAAAAACCCAGCCAATTCAGCATGGTTTTGGGGAGCGGGAACGCGTCCTGCGCTGACTTCGTTTGAAGAAAAAAACAAAGTAAAAGGCGCAATGATCTCTGCTGTCGATCTGTTAAAAGGAATTGCAGTAGGCGCAGAAATGGATAATATTACGGTAGAAGGAGCAAATGGCGGACTCCATACAAATTATGGAGGAAAGGCTGAAGCTGCGGTGAAAGCGCTTACAGAGGACGGCTATGATTTTGTTTATGTACATATTGAAGCGCCGGACGAGATGGGACATCAGGGAAGTACGGATGATAAGATCAAAGCGATTGAATTGATAGACGACCTTGTGATCGGTCCTGTGGCAGAAGGACTTGAGCAGGCGGGTGAAGATTACAGGATGCTGATTCTTCCGGATCATCCGACGCCTGTGCGCGTGCGTACTCATACAGGTGATCCTGTTCCGTATATGTTGTATGACAGCACAAATGCAGTAAAAGGACAGGATGAGTATTCTGAACGGACGGCACAGAAAACGGGGATCTTCAGAGAAAAAGGAGATCGTTTGATCGATCATCTTTTGGAACGTGAATAATTGATTTTGCAGGAAAATAAGCAGAGAAAAAGAAAGCACCACTTTGTGTTGAGGTTGAGTTTGCAAAGACAAAACTTGCAGCAAGGAAGGTGCTTTCTGCGTTTAGAAGCAGTTTCAGGCTTGACAGACATTCTTATTTTGATGTAAAATAGCCGTTGTAAAGTAAAAATGATTATGAAAGTGTTGAAGAGGACAGTAAGCTGTCCGGTCATCTCAGAGAGGGATCTGTATGGTGTGAAGATCCTGATGTTCCGGCTGACTGAATACCACCTCGGAGCGGCCTTAATACGGCACGGTGATTCCGTTATCATCACATGAATTAAGATGGTTTTCTGACGAAGACAAACAGGGTGGAACCGCGGGAGTTTTCCCGTCCCTGTGTGGAGTGTTTCCGTGCAGCATAGATTCATAGATAAGAGGCATTCCGTATGGAGTGCTTCTTTTATGTTTGCGGACAGGGAAGAATAACAAAAAGAAAGGAAGAAAAAGATGAAGATCACATTAAAAGACGGATCAAGCAAAGAATATGCACAGCCGATGAGTGTTTATGAAATTGCGCTTGATATTAGTGAAGGGTTGGCAAGAGTTGCTACGGCAGGGGAAATTGACGGAGAGGAAGTTGATTTAAGAACTGTTGTTGACAAAGATTGTGAATTGAATATTTTGACATTTAACGATGAAAAAGGAAAAGGAGCTTTTCGTCATACAGCATCTCATATTATGGCGCAGGCGATTAAAAGGCTGTATCCCGATGCGAAACTTGCGATCGGACCGTCGATCGCAGACGGATTTTATTATGATATAGACAAGGAGACTCCGCTTACAGCAGAGGATCTTGATAAGATCGAGGCTGAGATGAAGAAGATCGTAAAAGAGAATCTTGAGATCAAACAGTATACAATGCCAAGAGAAGAAGCGATTGCGTATTTTAAAGAAAAAAATGAGCCTTATAAAGTAGAATTGATCGAAGATCTTCCGGAAGGCGAAACGATCAGTTTCTATTCACAGGGAGAATTTACCGATCTGTGCGCAGGTCCGCATCTTATGACAACAAAACCGGTGAAAGCATTTAAATTAACAAGTCTTGCAGGCGCTTATTGGAGAGGCGACGAACATAATAAAATGCTTCAGAGAATTTACGGAACTGCTTTTTCCAAAAAGGCAGAGCTTGAAGAATATCTGACGATGATTGAGGAAGCGAAAAAGCGTGATCACAGAAAACTTGGAAAAGAACTCGGTCTGTTTATGATGCGCGAAGAAGGACCGGGATTTCCGTTTTTCCTTCCGAACGGTATGGTTCTGAAAAACACACTGCTTGATTACTGGAGAGAGATTCACCGCAGAGCGGGATATGTAGAAATTAATACGCCGATTATGTTAAGTCGCCATTTATGGGAAACATCAGGTCACTGGGATCATTATAAAGAAAATATGTATACAACAGTAGTTGATGAGGAAGATTTCGCAATTAAACCGATGAACTGTCCGGGCGGAATTCTTGTGTATGAGTCAGAGCCGCGTTCTTACCGTGATCTTCCGATCCGTATGGGAGAGTTGGGACTTGTGCACCGTCATGAAAAATCAGGTCAGCTCCACGGATTAATGAGAGTTCGCTGTTTTACACAAGATGATGCGCATATTTTCATGACGCCGGAACAGATTAAAGATGAGATCAAAGGCGTTGTAAAACTGATCGACGAAGTGTATAGTTTGTTTGGATTTAAGTATCATGTCGAGCTTTCTACACGGCCGGACGACAGTATGGGAAGTGATGAAGATTGGGAAATGGCGACAGATGCTCTTAGAAGCGCGCTTGATGATATCGGACTTCCGTATATTGTAAATGAAGGGGACGGAGCTTTTTACGGTCCGAAGATCGACTTCCATCTGGAAGATTCTATCGGAAGAACGTGGCAGTGCGGTACGATCCAGCTTGACTTCCAGCTTCCGCTTCGATTTGAACTTGAGTATACAGGAGCGGACGGAGAGAAGCACAGACCGATTATGATCCACCGCGTTGTATTCGGTTCTATCGAACGTTTCATCGGAATTCTGATCGAGCATTTTGCGGGCGCATTCCCGACATGGCTTGCTCCGGTACAGGTGAAAGTTCTTCCGATCTCTGACAAATATCTTGATTATGCAGGTAAAGTGCTTGAAGATCTGAAGGAGGCGGGTATTCGCGCAGAAATTGACAGTCGTGCGGAGAAGATCGGATATAAGATCCGCGAGGCACAGATGAAAAAGATTCCGTATATGCTCGTTGTAGGAGCGAAGGAAGAAGAGGAAGGCAAAGTATCTGTAAGAAGCAGATTTGCCGGAGATGAAGGTCAGTGTGGTCTGGAAGAGTTTATAGAACAGATTAAAGAAGAAGTTGCAGCAAAGAAACTCAGAGAGACAGTGCAGGATAAATAAATCATAAAATAAATTAAGAAGAGTTCAGAACAGATGATACTATCATACTGCTGAACTCTTTTTTGTATTGGGATCAAAATGTAAAAGAAAAAACATCTGTCTTAAGGTTCTTCTTTTTTGTAAGATTCATCGGTGGAAATTGTGACCGGAATGTCGATGATCTTATGCGGAGTAATATTTTTAACTAAATATTCAAATAAAGTTTTGATCAATAAATATCCTTGGTTTACCGGTTCTTGTCCCAATACGAAATCAACAACCTGTGTTTGGAGCAAGTGAATGGAGCCTTCTGTAAGATCGTGACAGATCACATGGATATTCTCAGAATCATCTATGATATCCAAGGCGCTTCCCACTCCGGCTATACCGCCGCCTGTAATATAGATTCCGTCCAGATCGGGAAGTTTGTTACAGTATTCTAAGGTGATGCGAAAGGCATCTTCTTTTTTATCTTGATTTTCAGAAATGCCGACGATTTTGATATCCGGTCGTGTTTCCGAGATTTTATTTTGAAAACCAAGCAGTCTTTGCTGATGGCATGAAAGTTTTGTACTGCTGATAATGATTCCTATTCTGGCATCTTTCGGAAGAATCTTACACATTAATCCGGCTGCGGTTCTTCCGCCTTTATAATGATCCTGTCCGATAAAGCATAAACTTTTTACTTCGGGAGCAGGAGAGTTAAAGGTGATTACGGCGATTCCTTTTTCGATAAGGGAGTTAAGAAGGGCGTAAACATTTGGGTGATCCAGAGGAAAGACTGCCATTCCGCTGACTCCGTTTTCAGTTAAATCGTTAATAATCCGGATTTCTTCGGAAGGATCAAGACTGGTCATCAGTTTGATGATTACTTCGATTCCAAAAGCAGAAAATTCCTTCTTGGCACGGTTGATTCCCGAAATAATATCATGGATAAAGGGGTTATAATCCGGTGTTAAGATGACCCCGATTTTTAAGGATTCCTTTTTAGATACTAACGCTTTGGCAAGGAAGTTCGGTTCATAGTGCAGTTCTTTTGCGATTTTCAAAACTTTTTGGCGCGTTGCCTCGCTGACTCCGGAACGATTGTTTAGTACCCGGTCTACAGTACCTCGAGAAACGTTTGCCAGCTCTGCAATTTGTTTTACGGTTACCGCCATGTAATAATCACCTCCCATATAATACCATTTTTACTGCTAATAATATAACATAATATCGTGCTCGTGTCTAGTTACAAAAAATAAGAGTTTGTGCAAAAAAAATATATGTAACATACAACTCAATATAAATGTAAAAAATGCACAAAAAATACAGTGAAAAAATGGTGAATATATAGTATTGAAACAATAAAATGAACATGGTACTATAAATACAAGAAAAACGTGCACGAGCACGAAAAAGAAGGAGGATGAAGATGAAATTTGGAACATTATATTCTTATTGGGGAACAAAATGGCAATGTGATTATTTGAAAACATTAAAACGAGTTTCAGACATCGGATTTGACATTTTGGAAATGGGTGCTCCTCACTTGTTGGAAATGTCAGATTATGAACTTTCAGAATTGAGGCGCGCGGCGAAAGATATGGATATGGTATTGACGGCAAATATCGGACCGGCAAAAGATAAAGATCTTGCTTCTCCTGATCCGGATATACGAAAAGCGGGAGTAAACTATTTGATCGATATATTAAAAGCAATGGAAAAAGTAGGATCTAAATCACTTGTTGGAGCAATGTATTCTTATTGGCCGTGTCAATTTGAAATAACGGATAAGGAAGCTGCCTGGGAGAGAAGCATCGAGGGGATGAAAGAGGTTGCAGAAGCTGCGGAATCATTGGGAATCGAATGCTGTCAGGAAGTTTTGAATCGATATGAAACTTATATTATCACAGATTGCAGGGAAGGATTGGAATACTGCAGGAGAGTCGGAAGTGAAAACGTTAATCTCCTTCTTGATACATTTCATATGAATATCGAAGAAGATAATATTCCGGAGGCTATCCGGCTTGCAGGAAGAAAATTGGGCCATCTGCATGTGGGAGAATCAAACAGAAAGCTTCCGGGAATGGGATCCCTTCCTTGGAGAGATATCGGACGGGCGCTAAGAGACATCGGATATGAGAAAGGCGTCGTTATGGAACCGTTTCTTCTTCAAGGAGGAGAGGTCGCTCGGGACTGTAAAGTGTGGAGAGATTTAAGTGGGAATGCAGATGAGAAAATGCTGGATCGCTATATAAAAGAATCTTTAACATTTTTGAAACATGAATTTACGTTTTGAGGAGAGGATATGAAATGGCAGAAATTTGGACGATGGGTGAAATGATCGTGGAAATTATGCGGGAGAAAGAAAATGAGCCACTGGATAAAGCAGGAGTTTTTCGAGGACCTTATCCGAGCGGAGCACCGGCGATTTTTATTGATACAGTGGCGAGACTCGGACATAAAGGCGGAATTATCGGAGGAGTAGGCAAAGACGATTTTGGAAAATGTCTGTTGGACAGATTGAAAAGTGACGGAGTCGATGTGTCGCATGTGATTGAAAATCCAAAAAAAGCTACAGGATGTGCGATTGTAACATATTTTGATGATGGCTCCCGAAAATTTATTTTTCATATGGGGAATACTCCGGCTGTTGAAGCGAAAGCGCCGCAGAAGGATGTGCTGGATGGAGTTCGGTATTTTCATGTAATGGGCTGTTCTTTGTTTGCTGATATAGAGTTTGCAAAAGAAATTTTAAAAGCGGCACAAACGGCAAAAAAAATAGGGGCGAAGGTTTCTTTTGATCCGAATATCAGAAAAGAATTAATAGGGGAAAAAGAGACGGATAAAATTCTGGAGAATCTGATGCGGTTGACGAATGTTTTTTTGCCCGGGGAGGAAGAACTTCTTTTGTTGACAGGAAAAGAAACAGTGGAAGAAGCTGTTGAAGAATGCTTTAAAAATCCTGAGCTTGAAATATTGGCATTAAAGCAAGGTTCGCGGGGGTCAAAGATTTATACGAAGGAAAAAACGGTTGAAACAGGAATTTACAGAATTCAGCCTGTAGATGCAACCGGAGCCGGAGATAGTTTTGACGCGGCGTTTATCTGCGGACTGTGTGAAGGAAAGAGAATTGAAGAGGCGGCGAAAATGGCAGCAGCAGCAGGTGCGATTAATACAGCGGCGTTTGGTCCTATGGAAGGAAAGATCAGCGTGGAAGCGATAGATAAGATGATAAAGGAGGAATGAAAATGAAAAAAGTAAATATCGGAGTAGCGGGACTTGGATTTGGAAAAGAATTTGCGGCGATTTACTGTGATCATCCGCTTGTTGATAAAGTGGCGATCTGTACAAGGAATCCCGAAACTTTAAATAAAGTGGGGGAAGAACTCGGAATTCCGGAAGAATTAAGATTTACAAATTATGATGATATGATTTCACATGAAGAATTGGATGCGATTCATATTGTGACGCCGATTAAAGAACACTATCCTCAGTCGATCAAAGCGCTAAGAGCAGGGAAACATACTGCATGTACAGTTCCGATGGCGACATCTTTGGATGAGTTGAGAGAGATTGTAAAAACATCCAGGGAAGTTGGAAAAATCTATACGATGATGGAAACTTCGCTTTATACAAGAGAATACCTTTATGTAAAGAGATTAAAAGAAAATGGTGAACTTGGAAAAATTCAGTATTTAAAAGGTGATCATATGCAGAACATGTCTCTGGAAGGCTGGGGAGACTACTGGCAGGGATTTCCGCCGTTTTGGTATGGCACGCATGTACTGTCACCGATTCTGGATCTGGCCGGTACAACAGCTAAGAGTGTGCGGTGTCTTGGAAGCGGAAGGGTAAATAAAGAAAGAGCTGAACATTACGGGTGTCCGTATGCGGTAGAAACCGCTACATTTAGATTGAGAAACAGCGATATCGTAGCAGAGGCACATAGATGTCTTTTCGAGACAGTACGTCAGGTAAGAGAGTGTTTTGATGTTTACGGAGATAAAATGTCGTTTGAGTGGGAGCCGACGGTAGACGAAGGACATACTATTTTCACAGGCATTGATGATTTTACAAAGTTTACAGCTCCGGACACAGCGGAACTTTTGCCAAAAGAGATTCAAAAGTATACGTTGCGTTCAGCTATTAAAGATCCAAATCAGCCGTCCTTTATACAAGGAAGCGGGCATGGAGGTTCTCATCCTCATCTTTGCAATGAATTTGTGAATGCGATCGTAGAGGGAAGACAGCCGTATATGGATGCGGTTCGCTCGGCAAATTATACGGCGGCCGGTATTTGCGCACAGGAATCAGCAGACCATGGCGGAGCAGAAGTAGAAATACCGGATTTTGCAGAAGAATTTTAAGCTGTTTAGGAGGGACTTATGGAAAAATTACTGGAAATGAAAGAAATCTGTAAGTCTTTTGGGACGAATAATGTCCTGAAGAATGTGCAGTTTGATCTTTTTGCCGGAGAAGTTCATGCCTTGATCGGAGAAAACGGAGCAGGAAAATCTACACTAATGAAAATATTAATGGGTATGTATAAAAAGGATTCGGGAAGTCTTTCTGTTTTGGGATCAGATGAAGCGTACACAAATCCGGATCAGGCGCTCAAAGCCGGAGTTGCCATGATTCATCAAGAACTCAATCCGATTCCGGATATGTCTGTTGCTGAAAATATATTTCTTGGGAAAGAAAAAAGAAAATGGATCTTTACGTCTAAAAAAGAGCAGGAAAAAGAGTCAAAAAGATATTTGGATATGTTGGGAATCGATCTGGAACCGTCTGTACTGATGAGAGAATTAAGTGTTTCTGAAATGCAGATGGTGGAAATTGCGAAAGCACTTTCTTATGGGGCAAGAATTATTATCATGGATGAACCTACTTCTGCAATTACAGAAGCGGAAGTGGAGAAATTATTTCAAAATATAAAAATGCTTAAAGAACAGGGAACAGGGATCATTTATATTTCTCATAAAATGGATGAATTGTTTGAAATATCGGATCGCATTACAGTGCTTAGAGACGGACAGTATGTATTTTCAAAAAAGACAAAAGATCTTTGTCCGAATGATCTGATCAAAGCTATGGTAGGGCGTGAGATCACGGAAATTTATCCGGAAAGTAAGAGTAAAATCGGCGAAGTGATCCTTAAAGTAAAACATGCTTCACGGAAAGGCGAGTTTAAAAAGATTGATTTTGAACTTCGGAAAGGTGAAAAACTTGGAATTGCCGGATTGATGGGAGCCGGAAGAACAGAATTGATGATGGCTGTTTTCGGAGCGGCGAAACTGGAAGAAGGTGAGATTGAAATAGGCGGAGTTCCTGTCAGAATACAAAGTCCGAAAGATGCAATCAGGCAAAAAATAGCGCTTGTGACCGAAGATAGGAAACGTTACGGTTTGAATTTGACGGCATCAGTCGAGGATAATGCGGTTTCTGTAATTGAGAGCAGTCTTTCCAAATTTGGATTTTATAGAAGAAAGTTGGGAAGAAAAGCTGCGGAGGAAATGATCAGCCGTATGAACACAAAAGTTACGGGAATGGATCAGATTGTCGGAAGTCTTTCGGGTGGGAATATGCAAAAAGTTGTTCTTTCAAAATGGCTTTTAAATGATCCTGATATTATCATTTTTGATGAACCGACAAGAGGAATTGATGTTGGCGCAAAAGCAGAGATATATAAGATTATAGAGGAATTAGCCTGTAAGGGAAAGGGAATCATTATTATTTCGTCGGAAATGCCGGAGTTGATCGGGTTAAGTCAAAGAATTATTGTGTTGCATGAAGGAGAACAGACCGGAGAATTGCGAGGAAAAGAGATGACGCAGGAAAATATTATGACTCTTGCATCGGGATACAGAAAGGAGGAAAAAGAATGAAAGTTTTAAGTAAAAATTCTGTTATGGAATTTGTAAAAAAGACGGCAATACTCTGGGTTATGATTATTCTGATCCTTATTTTATCTGTTATCAGTCCAAGCTTTTTCAGAGGGCAGAATCTTCTGAATATTATAAAGCAGGCGTCTATTACAGGGGTAATCGGCGTAGGGATGACATTTGTTTTGATCACAGGAGGGATTGATCTTTCCGTCGGATCTGTAATGGCGTTATCGGGAACAATGGCTGCATCTGTAGCTGTGGCAGAAAAAAATATGCCGATTGCTCTGGTTATTTTAGTTGGAGTCGGACTTGGGGCGCTGTGCGGACTTATAAATGGAATCGGTGTATCATACATTGGATTTCCGCCGTTTATTATGACGTTGGGCATGATGACGATTGCAAGAGGGATTCCCCTTGTTTTTACAAACGGAACTCCGATCTTCGGACTATCTGAAGAGTTTAATATGATTGCGAATTCAAGAGTTTTAGGAGTACCTTCACTTGTGATTTTCCTTGTGATCACTGTTTTAGCGGGACATATTATCCTGAGTAAAACTGTTTTGGGAAGACGGATTTATGCAGTGGGAGGAAATGAAGATGCAGCGAGGTTAAGCGGTGTGTCCACTGCAAAAGTAAAGTTGTTTGTTTATGTTTTTTGCGGAATTTTATCGGGAATTGCAGGAATTTTGATTTGTTCAAGAATTACGTCGGGGAATGGCACTGTGGCGGAAGGGTATGAAATGAACGCTATTTCGGCGGCAGTAATCGGCGGTGTCAGCATGACCGGAGGATCGGGAAATGTTCTTGGCATGGTTGTCGGGGCAATGATTTTAACGATTATTCAAAACAGTTTTGATATTATGGGAGTAAATTCGTTTTATCAAAATATCATTAAAGGAATTATTATTTTACTCGCCGTATTTTTGGATTTAAGAGGAAAGAAAAAGAAAAATTAAAAAATGAGTTTTAAGGAGCTTCCTGTATAATTCAAATATAAGGAATTCCAAGAAAGAAGGTTGAGAAAAAAATACCTCAGTGTAGAATAAGATTACTGACTTTGCACGGTTAGTAACAATCTTATTGAACAGAGAGGTATCTAAAATGAAGTATAACACACAGAACGCAAAAATTAAATCTATTACGGAAAAGACATTAATTGTTGGGATTGATGTGGGAAGTGAAACGCACTTTGCAAGAGCATTCGATTGGCGTAATTACGAGTATTCAAAGAAACCGTTGGAATTCAGTAATACAGAAGCTGGATTTATGACTTTAAAAGCATGGATGGCGGATTTTGCAGAAAAATACGGTAAAAACGTTGTGATTCCGGGAATGGAACCAACAGGACACTATTGGTTCAACCTTGGAGCATACCTGCAGGACAACGGCATGAAACCGGTTCATGTAAATCCACATCATGTAAAGAAGTCAAAAGAACTGGATGACAATAATCTAAACAAAAATGACCGTAAGGATCCAAAGACAATTGCGGCGCTGGTAAATGAAGGGAGATTTTCATATCCATATATACCAACTGGTATTTATGCTGAGATTCGGAGTCTTTCAAATCTCAGATTACAAACCCAGGAAGAAATTACAAGGATCAAGAACCGTATCGCAAGATGGTTTAGCATCTATTTTCCGGAAATCAAAGACGTTTATAGAAATCCGGATTCTGTGAGTGGTCTTATGATATTAAAAGAGGCACCTTTGCCACAAGATATCGTAAAACTGGGTGTAGATGGAATCAATAAGATTTGGCGGGATGCTAAGTTGAGAGCGGCTGGACTGAAGAGGGCAAAGACCCTGGTAACGGCTGCAGAGCACAGTATTGGAAGCCAGGAAGCACCTGATAGTGCAAGAATTGAATTGAAGAATCTACTGAACGATTATGAAATCTACAAAAATAGAGAGGAAGACCTGATGAGCCTGACAGAGGAAAAGTTGTCAGAGATTCCTCATATAGATAAGTTGTTGGAAATCAAAGGAGTTGGATTGAAAACAGTGAGTGGATTTGTTGCCGAAGTAGGAGACATCACACGTTTTGATAATCCAAAGCAACTGCAAAAACTAGCTGGATATGCCATTGTAGAGTGTAGTTCGGGAAAACATAAGGGCGAGAGTCACATCAGCTACAGAGGAAGAAAACGCCTCAGATATGTACTGTATGAAGCAGCCATATCCTTGATTGCAAGGAATGAAGAATTTAAGGAAGTACACCGGTATTATCGAACTAGAAAAGAAAATCCGCTAAAGAAGATGCAGTCAGTCATAGCAGTTGCGTGTAAAGTCTTAAGAATCTTTTATACGATTTTGACTAAAGGTGTGACTTATGACGGTGCAAAGATGATGCAAGATATCAAGAGACCACAGATGCTTGCAGCATAGAGTGCAGGAAGTAACCAACCCGAAAAGGTACAAAAGCAGAATGTAATGGGGAACGTCCACTGAAAAGTGCTGTTACAGGAAGCAAGTCAGTAATAATAGGAACAAAGAATGAGCAGGTAGTTGGCAGGAATATTTTCCATAGGGCAAGACCCTGACAAGGAGCTAAGCTGACACCCGGATTATGGATAGGCAGAACGAAGGAAGTTAGGACTCACGAAGTGATGATCCTGGTAGACACGGGAGGTGCGTTGCCATAGATGGAAGGGAATACACAAGGCCATTTAAAACGAATAAAAAAGACGTTTTATTTCGTATACCCTAAACTAGCTATTTTCGTACCAGATACAGAGAAATATCCATGATTCTTGTTCATTCATCTGAGATAGAAACTTTAAAAAACCTTTATTTTAAAGGAAAAAAGACTTGATTTATTAGGGAGGAAAAATGATGAAGAAAAAGATGTTGGCAGTGGCAGTATGTGTGTCTATGTGTATGATGGCTTTTGCGGGCTGTACAAGTGAATCCGGCGGAGGTTCGGATAAGAAAGCAGAACAGACAGAAGGGAAAAAAGAAGAATCCGGAAAAGTGTTTATGACAGTAAGTAACCAACAGAATGAGTTTATGGTCGGAATGGCAGAAAATTTTAAAGAGGTCGGAGAGGCAGCAGGGTATGAAGTGCAGTTGATGGATGCTGATCTTGATGCTACGAAACAAGTATCTCAGATTGAGACGGCTATTTCTGAAAACGCGGAAGCTATTCTCGTTGAACCGTGCAGCGTGGACGGGTTGACGACAGGGTTGAAAGAGGCTCATGACGCGGGAATTCCGGTGTTTGTTATCCATAATAATGTGTCGGCAACCGACTTGGTCACATCTCTGATTCATGTAGATGTAAGACAAGGCGGGGAATTGAAAATGGAACAGGTTATTAAGGATTGTGGAGAAGATGCTAAAATTGCGATTATGACAGGAACGCTTGGGCAGGATACGACAAATCAGATCTGCGGTGGTTATGACGCTGTTCTTGAAAAATACCCGAATGTAGAAGTTGTATTTGAAGGGGCAGGCAACTGGGGAGCTACGGATGCTGCGCCTTTGGCAGAAAACTGGCTGGCTTCAGGAAAAGAAATTGACGCAATCGTCTGCAACAATGATGGAATGGCTCTCGGAGTAGTGCCTGTATTGAAATCGGCGGGAAAATCGGAACAGATTAAAGTTTACGGTCTGGACGCAACAAATGAAGGATTAAAAGCAGTTGATTCAGGAGAAATGGCAGCGACGATCTATGTTGATTCCAAGGCAGAGATTGAAAAAGCGTTTGAAATGCTTGAAGATCTGAAAGCAGGGAAAAAGGTGGATGCAGAGTATAAAGTACCGTCTGTGCTTGTTACAAAAGAGAATGTAAAAGAATATATGAAATAGCAGGTGAGTCTTATGAAAGCAGCAATATCCGGAGAGACGCTTGGAAGTGTGATGGAATTAGACGAAATTTTATCTTTATTTCAAAAAAATGGGATTCATTTTATCGAAATATGGCCGGAAAATATTCCTGTAAAAGTCGGAAAAACACTTCTGCATAAACGTTTGTATGCAAACAGAGATGTGGAACAAGCAAAAAAGATACTGGAGAAATATCAAATAAAAGCAGCGTGTGTATGCTTTGGAGCAGGATTTGATAAAGAATTGGCGAAAGATCCGGAACTTTTTTCGAGAGAATTAGAACGAGCTGTTGAGATAGCTTATGAGCTGGGAGCAAAAGTTGTAAATCATTATTGTTATCATGTCGCAATGGGTCCGGAAATTTCTTTTTCTGAATTGGAAAAGTATTATGGGCGGGCGATCAGGAAAGCGAAGCAGAGGAAAATCTATCTGGCTTTGGAAAATGAGGCTCATGATATTACTCAAAGTCCCGAAGGGATGAAAACGATTGTAGAGCATATGAATTCGGAATATTTTAAAACAAATTTTGATGCGACCAACTATTATCAGGCGGGATATGAAGGTTTTCCGTATGCATATGAAGTTTTGAAGGAGTATATTGTTCATGTACATATAAAAAACGGTTGTTTTTATCATCCTGAATTCGGACACGAAAAGCAGTGCAGAGGAGGGAAAATGACGGGGATGTTTGCGGGAAATGATATCTATTATCCATATGCATCTGACGGAGCGGTGAACATAGACGGACTTTTGCGGAGGCTTGAAAAAGACGGATATACAGGTTTTTGTACGATGGAACCTCATACGACTCCTGAAAAGTGTCTGGACTTCTACAGAGAAGAGACGGCTTATTTAAGAGAAAGAGGAATCAAAGAATAAACGATATATACGGCGAAGATGACAGCGGTCATTTTCGCCGCATTTTTATGAATGGGCAGGTGAACTGTCACATTTTTACCGGAAAATTCTGTATAACGGTTGATTTTGATATTGTACATAGAGTAGATTATAAGTAGATGAAACAGGATAATAAACGTGTGCAAATATAGAGGCAAAAGCGAATAAGATCGGGGAGAATAACTTATGGAAGAAAACAGATGTCGAGCGCGGTCAGTTATAGGGGAAGTGGAGAAATCAGTCGTTGGGAAAACAGATATTTTAAGAAAAGTTATGACAGCAATTCTTGCCGGAGGTCATGTTCTGATCGAAGACATTCCGGGAACGGGAAAGACGACGCTGGCGCTTTCGTTCTCGCATGCAATGGGACTTAAGGTGAATCGGGTGCAGTTTACGCCGGACGTACTTCCGGCAGATCTGAGTGGATTTACGATATATGATAAAGCATCAGGGACATTTGTGTATCAGCCGGGTGCAGCTATATGCAATCTTCTTTTGGCAGATGAGATAAACAGAACGTCGCCAAAGACGCAGTCCGCGCTTTTGGAAGTAATGGAAGAGCATCAGGTAACGGTTGATGGAAAAACTCACAGGACAGGAGAGCCGTTTATTGTGATCGCGACTGAAAATCCGGTAGGTTCCGCCGGAACTCAGCTTCTGCCGGAGTCACAGCTTGATCGTTTTATGATCTGTGTGAGTATGGGCTATCCGACGGCAGAAGAGGAAATTGAGATTTTGAAACGGGAACAGTCAATAGAAAAAACGAGAGAACGAATCGATCCGGTTGTCAATGCAGAGGAATTGATCGAAATGCAAAGAGAAGTTAAGGAGGTTTTTGTACATGACCGGATTTTCGGTTATATTGTGGAACTTGCAAAAGCAACAAGGGAAAATGAATGGACAGAGTTAGGTTTAAGTCCTCGCGGAACTGTCGCGTTGACAGCTATGGCGAAAGCATGTGCGTGGCTGAATGGACGGGAATATGTCGTTCCTTCCGATGTACAGGAAATATTTCCGTGTGTCACAGAGCATCGGATCATTCTGAATATGAAAGCGAAGGTAGGCCATATAAAAAAAGAAGAACTGATCCGGCGGGTTCTGGAGAGTGTTCCGACTCCGACAATGAGACAGAAATATTGAGGATGAACAGATGATAAAAAGAATAATCGGATATCTGGCAGTTCTTATACTTACGATATATTTATTTTTTATGTATAACGATACTGTAATCTCAGGACTTCTTATATTTGTTATAATGTATCCGCTTTTATCATTTTGGTTTTTGATGATCCAGCGAGGAAAAGTCGGAACAGATATGACGCGTATTCCTTCGATGGGTGAAGAAGGAAAGACGATAAAAGCCGGGATTACCGTAAAAAATCAATCCGCATGGAATATGCGGTATGAAGCTGTGATCCTTGTGGGAAACAAGATTGAAGAAAAAAAGAAACAGAAGCGGATACGGGGAGTGATACAGGCGGAAAATGTCAGAACATTTTGGTATGAGCTGCCGGGGAATATTTGTGGCAGTATGGAAATTACGTTGAATGAAATAAGAATTTATGATCCCCTTTGTATTTTTTATATCAGGAGAAGAGAGGCTGAAACAGTATTTGTGAAGATCATGCCTGAATTTGAACTGATGCCTGTTGAGATCACAAGAAAGACGAGAGAATTTCAAACAGATGCGGAAGAATATTCCTGTGAGAAAAAGGGAGATGATCCTTCTGAAATTTATCAGGTGAGAGAGTATCGAAGAGAAGATTCTTTAAAAGATATTCATTGGAAACTGACTGCCGCGAAAGAAGAGCTTGTAGCAAAAGAGAGGGCGTTTCCTTTAGGATGTGCCGTACTGATCTGGTTTGACATCAGAGAAAAAGAATGTACTGCGAACGGTTTTTCTAAAATGCTAAAGACAGCAGCATCATTATCGATCACTCTTGTTGAAGAAAAATGTATTCATCTGGCTGCGTGGTATGAAGAGGATACAGAACAGATTGTGACTGTGAAAGTGAAAGATGAAGAAAGCTGCTGTCAGATGGTATGGGAATTGATCGATATAAAGCCGTGCGGAAATACAGAGAAAAGAGATTCCTATATGAGGGAGCGTTTTAAAGGGGCAGAGTTTAGCAGTATAGTTACGATCGATGGACAGGGGCAGATTAAAAAAGATGGGAAAGAAGAGTTGTTTCTTCGTTTATAAAAGTGGGGATGCCGATGTGGAAAAGAAAAATCCGGAAATAAATTTTGTGAAAGCGCTTAGTGCTGTTTGTGCAGTCTTATTATGGCGGAATGCATTTTTATCTGTATTTGATTTGGAAGCGCTGGCAAATCAAATAGGACGAAAAGAAATCATTTTTGCAGAGATTGCCGTGAGTTTTGCGGTATTTATTTTGTTGATTGCGGCATTCAAAGTAAGGAGGCTGCGCGTAATTGCTTATTTGGTTATTTTTGCACCGTTTATATCTGCTGCATGCGCGCGAAAATTTCCGCCGCCATGGGCGTCGTGGATGTTGGTTTTTGCCGCGGTATTGTATGGAACGTGCTGTGCAATGGAAGGATGCAAAGCTAAACAGGTTTTTCGTTCACTTGTTTTGATTTCGGCGGTCTTTGGGATTGCTGCGGGAATTTCTGTTTTTGCGGGAAAACAGATCGATCAGATCAGAGTAGACGAGAATGGATTTTATCAGGAAACGAGACAGAAAATCAGAGAGAACGTAATCGGAAAAGCAGAAGAACTGGCTGAAAAAATAAAAAATAAAAAAGACGGCAAAAAGTTAGATGAAGAAAAAACAGATGCTGAAAGCAAGCATGACAGAGAAGATATAGAAGAAAAAAATCCTTTCCGGCCGGAAAATGATCCGACACAACAAAACGGAAAAAATGACAATATGACGTCGGGCGGAAAAATGGACGATCTCAAAGCTATTTCTTCTTTTAAGCCGTCTTCGGAAGTGTCTACATGTGTTGTGCTTGAGAAAAAGAAAACATACCTTTATGATAGGTGGGGGACGACTTATGAGGACAGTGCGTGGACAAATGAAAAACTAGAAGAGGTAGTGTATTCTTCAAAGTATTATTTTGAAGAAGAAAAAGAGGAGCTATTTTTACAGTATCCTTCGGAACTTACCCGTATGCAAAAAATGTGCGAAGGATGGGATAAGAGTTCGTTTTCTGCTGTGAAAAATCAGATTGACGAAGCTTTGTCGAATATAGTTTATGATACGAATCCTGGGAAAACGCCTGCAAAATGGGATTTTGCAGAGTATTTTCTGTTTGAAAATAAAAAGGGATTTTGTGTACATTTTGCCACAACAGCAGCTTTACTTTACAGGATGTGCGGCTACCAGTCGATTTATGTGGAAGGTTTGGTAGTTCCGGCTTCTGCGTTTAAAGAAAAAGAAAACGGAACTTATGAGGCGCAGGTTGACGGAACAATGGGACATGCATGGTGTGAAGTATATGATGAGAAAACAGGAGAGTGGATCACAATGGAACATACGCCGGCATCTTCAAGAAACGAGATGCAGGGAGCGGATGCGGCAAAACAAAAGAAAGAAAACAGTTTTAAAAGCAATCAGGTTTTTCGGTTGATTGTGTGTGTTGTTTTTGTGGCGGGGGCTGCGTTTGGAGGCGTTTTTATTCAGGCTGTAGTCAGAGGAAAACGTCACAGGAGAAAGATTGGGACGACTCGGGGCGGAATCGGTATTCTTACAATGTATGACGATGTAGTTAAAGTTGCAAGACTGACGGAAAAACCAAAGAAGCAGATTTTCGGAAACAGGCATTCGGATACAGATGATTATTCGGAAGTTTGGTTGAAACATCTGAAAAAACAGTATCCTCAGATTTCGGAAGAAGAGTGGAATAGTTTTTATGAAGAAGTGCGGCGCATTTTGTTTTATTATCCGACAAAAGACCGGAGAATATGGAAAGAATCCTATAAATTGTATCGGAAGTTTTATGCTGAGGCAAAAAGGCGGATGAATCCCGGAATGCGGCTGCTTCTAAAATATATTTATTGCATTGAAACGCCTTTTTGTGAAAAAGGTGCAAGTTTTATGAAAAAGAAAAAGAAAAGGAGAAAGTAAAATGATAAGAAAAATGAGATCAGAAGACAAAAAGACTTATATGGAGATGGCGAGAGAGTTTTATCATTCGGATGCCGTATTACATCCGGTTCCGGACACCTATTTTGAACGGACTGCAGATGAGGCGCTTCGCTCTGATGTCTATGCCGAGATATTTCTTTTTGAATGTGAAAACGAAGCGGCGGGATACGGGCTGATCGCGAAAACTTATTCTCAGGAAGCGGGAGGAATGGTTTGGTGGATTGAAGAAGTGTATGTGCGGGAAGCGTTTCGTTCCAAAGGGATCGGAAGGGAATTTTTTGCATATCTTGATAAGGTGAAAGGCTCGGCGGTGACAAGGATGAGGCTTGAAGTGGAAGAAGATAATACAAGAGCCGTAGCTCTGTATAAAAAACTTGGATACAAGCCTTTGGAATATGCGCAGATGATCAAAGATGCTCCCTTGAAGTAAAATCGTTTGAAAACAGAGCATTTTAGCCAAACAGAGATATCGTATACTTGTATACAATATCTCTGAAATTCTTTTAATACCCCATTGCAAGAAGAGACAGAACAATGTTATAATTCATAGTAGCGTACTTTTGTCCGAGGGCAAAAGACAGCAGTCCGCGATACGTTCATGCCCGGACTGCTGCAAAAATGATGAGTAGGTGACAGATTTGAAGAATAAGATCAAACGATTTGCCAAAGGCGACTTTCATATTCCGCAGCCGGAAATTATATTTCCGGAAACACATATTGTAATGAGAGTCGGAGAAGGGGAAAAATACAGAGGAAGTTTTTCATTGAAAAATCAGGGGGAAGGAACGATCAGAGGTCTTGTCTATCCCTCTTCTTATCGTGTGCAGTGTGACGAACAAGGTTTCGACGGGAATCCTGTCAATATATATTATACATATGACGGCAGCGGGTTGATGCCGGGGCATGTCGAACATGGGAAGTTTACGATCGTTTGCAACGGCGGCGAGTATGATGTCGCATTTACCGCGATTATCGAGAAACCGTATGTTATGACGAGCTATGGGAAGATACAAAGTCTTGACGATTTTAAGAAGCTGTCTTTTCGGGATGCGGCTGAGGCAGTAAAGCTGTTTCGCTCCAGAGATTTTTACGAAATACTGAAATACGAAGATAAGCGGATCCAGGCGCTTTATGAAAATATGCGGAAATGGGAACTGGATCAGCAGGCTTTGGAAGAATTTCTCGTAGGATGTAAGCAAAAAGAGAAGATATTCCTGACACTTGAGGAGGAAAGCCGGGCGTTTATGTCGCTTTCAGAGGCGCGGAAAGAGACGTTTACTATCAGAAAAAATACGTGGGGATATTTAGAAATCGACGTACATACAGAAGGGGAATTCCTCTCTGTTGAACATACCCGTGTAACGACGGAAGAGTTTATCGGAAATTCATACCGGCTGGAATATTTTCTGAATGTGGAAGCACTTCATCCGGGAAGTAATTTCGGCAGGATCATATTAGAATCTCCGTACGAGACTCTTACCTATGAGGTTGTCGTAGAAAAAGATATAAGCAGAGATGAGGATTATCGTGCAAACGACAGAGAGTTTGCGGGAATTGTTAAAAACTATTTAAAATATGAAAGTGGAAAACTGGAACTGAACGAATGGGTCGAGGAAGCAATCCGTCGGATCAGCCATCTGAGGGAAGTTGATGACAGAAATGAATTCTATCTTCTTGCGCATGCACATATCTGTCTGATCGGAAAACGTTTGGAAGAGGCGAAATGGCTTCTCGAATCATATAATTATAATCGCTTTGCCATCGGTAAGGATGTGGAACTTAGTTCATATTATTTGTATTTGACAACGCTTTTGTCAAATGACACGATCGGGCAGCGAAAGGTTGCGGAAGAGCTTTCCAAGTCATTTATGAAGCATCCGGATAGTTGGAAGATTTTGTGTATGCTTGTGGAAGTGGATTCGGAGTATAAAATATACAGTGAACGTCTTCGGGCTTTGGAAAAACAGTTTTATGATGAAAAGTCGCATAGCGTCTGGTTCTATTTACAGGCGTTTAAATGTTACAGGGAAAAGAGTTCTTCTCTGAAAAAGCTCGGAATGTTTGAAGTTCGGGTTCTTCTGTTTGCAGTCAAACATAAACTGATGACAAGAGAACTGGCGCTTTACACTGCAAATCTTGCAAGTCAGATGAAAGTTTTTGACAAACAGTTATATGCGGTTCTTGTTGGTTCTTATAAGATGTATAAGGAATCGATGATACTGACGGCGATCTGTACTCTTCTGATCAAAGGAAACTGTGTGGAAAGCTGTTATTTTCAGTGGTATGAAAAAGCGGTGGAAGCAGAGCTTAAGATTGCTCAGCTTTATGAATATTATATGGCTTCGGTTGTTCCGGCGGATTTTCACAAAGCGCTTCCGAGATCGGTATATTTGTATTTTATGCACGGAAATTCATTGGATTACCATAAATGCGCATTTTTATATTCAAACTTGATCACATATGAAGATGAAAGCAGCGAGATTTACGCTCATTACAGAGACGAGATGGAAGCGTTTGCATGGAATCAGCTTGACCGGAGAAATGTTGACGAACAGCTTCGTATCATTTATAAACGGTTTGTAGTAGAGGCATCTATGAATCCTGAAAGGGTAAAAGCGCTTTATGATGTATGTCATGCATACCGGATTACGACGAAAGTTCCGAATATGAAATTTATTCATGTTATTGCAGATGACGGCACGATTACTCAGAAATCACCGTATACGGAAAACGGAGCGCGTGTATTCTTGTATGCGAAAACCGATCGGCTTGTGTGGGAGTCAAAAGACGGAAGGCATTATACAGATTCTATCCCATATGAGAGTCAGAGACTTTTTTATGAGCTTCGCTATATGGATATGTGCAGGAAATATATTAACGGCCTGAGAAGAACGCGGGAGGAAGAAGAAGTTCAGGAACTGACGACAGAGATCGTCAGAGAAAACGGAGTTGAAAATTACGAAGAAGATGAACTTTTGGGACTTTGCAGCAAAACGATCAGAGAGAATAATTATGAGAATGATGATTTTCTTACATATGTCTGCTTTGAATTGTTTAAAAAAGGTCAATATGACAAGGTGATCCTGACGTATTTGGCAAGCTATTACTGCGGCGCGACATCTGATATGAAGATGCTTTGGAGAGAGGCGCGGGATTATGAAGTACATACGCATAAGCTGGCAGAGAGGATCCTGACACAGATGCTCTTTTCGGAAGAATTATTTCAGGAAGCGCAGGTGTTTGAGCAGTATTATGCGGAAGGTGCATATTTCAGGCTTCAGCAGGCGTATCTTGTGTATATGTCGAGAGAATATGTGGTGGAAGAAAGAAAAATCAGCAGGAGTGTGATCGATATCATCTGCCGTGAATATGAAAAGGGCGAGGATACGATCGATATATGCAAAGTAGCGGTATTAAAATACTATTCGACGAGAGAGTACAGTCCGCAGACAAGAAAGACGTTAAAGAAATTCCTTCAGGAATTGTGTGGAAAGCAGATTTATTTTCCGTTCTTTCTTTCATATGAAAAAGACTGGCTGATCGAACTGCAGCTTTGGGATAAAACACTGATCGAGTATAAAGGTCAGAAGGGAAGCAGGGTAATGCTTTATTACAGCCTGCAAAAAGGAGGAGAAGAATCGTCCGATTATTCGACGGAAGTGCTTACTCCGATGTATGAAAATATTTATGTGAAAAAGTTTGTTCTTTTTGCAAATGAAAAGTTAAAATATTATTTTAAAGAGACGATCGACGGAAACTCTTACAGAAGTGATAAGGAACTTTGTGTGCGGGAAACTGTTCAGGGAGAACCGGGGCGCTATGGAAGACTGAATGATATCCTGATCGAGAAAAACGAAAGTGAGCGCAAGAAAAAAATTCAGGCATATGCAAGAGAAGATGCGGCTGCAGCGCAGATTTTTACAAAAGAACAGGCGTAAGATTAAACAATAGGAGGTTGTTTTTTCATGGGACAGGGAAGTATCATCGGATATGAGATAAATGAAAAAACATGTCAGATCAGTTTTTATAACGAAAAAGACTTGGAGCCGGATACGCTGGAAGTGGATACGGACAATTATCAGATTCCGCTTATCATAGGAAAACTGCGAGACACGTGGGCGTATGGAAAAGAAGCGAAAAGACTTGTTACGATCAAAGACGGATTTACCGCAACGAGACTTCTAAGCAAAAGTCTTGCTGGGGATAAGATCGAGTTTGGGGAAGAAACATACGACGCAGTGTGGCTTTTATCTCAATTTATTCAGATGTCGCTTCAGTCATTTCCGGAGATCGACGGTATTGTTTTTACAGTTCCGTCTCTTTCGGAAGAAATGGCGCAGATGCTCAGAGGAATCGCCGTACGGATGAATATTGATAAACGTAATATTTTTATCCAGGATTACAAGGAGAGTTTTTGCAATTACCTGTTTTATCAGCCGAAGGAATTGTGGCAGTATGACGCAGCGCTGTTTTGCTGTGACAGAAATGAGATCAAAGCGTATATGCTTAGGAGGCTTCGGCCGGGTCTGGGAGGCGGAAAAACGACGTTTGTTACAGTAGATGAAGTGGCAAGCGCTCACATGAAGGAACTTGCGATGGTATATCCTGTCTTGAATGAAGATAAGGCAAAAGAAGCGGATGCAATGTTCAGCAAATTTATAGAGAGCGTATTTGACAAACGGATTGTTTCCTCTGTATTTTTGACAGGAGAAGGTTTTGAAAACGACTGGTATCCGAAATCTTTGCGAGTGCTGTGCAACGGGCGGCGAGCATTTATCGGTAATAATCTCTACAGTAAGGGCGCTTGTTATACAGCGTATAGAAAGTTGTATATGCATATTGAAAATCCGGTATATCTGTCAGAAGATAAACTGACGGATCAGATTACGGTCAATATGCGGGTTGGAGGCCAGGAGATGTGGTATCCGATCGTTTCATGGGGGAACCACTGGTATGAGTCGAATAATCAGTGGGAAGTGCTCATGGAAGACGTAGAAGACATCGAGCTTCGGATTGAGTCTCTTGTTCAGGGAAATGTAAGAACGGAAACACTGTCTCTTGACGGATTTCCGAAAAGGGCGGAGTATTCCATGCGTTTACAGCTTGAGACACTGTTTCTTGATGAAAAAACATGCAGAATTTCCGTAAGGGATGCCGGATTTGGAGATTTCTTCCCGGCGACAGACTTCCATGCGGAGAAGACGATACATTTAGGAGGCAATGATGGGAAATTTAATTCTTTGTCATGACAGACATGCGGCACATCCGTATGAGATTACGCGCATCCATTGCCGTATTTTTACAATAGAAGAATTGTGCTACTATCTGTGTAATAATTTATATTTGATCGATTATACGATTATGAACGGGCAGCTTTGCGACTGGCTTGACGAGGAACTGGAGATGAAGGCGCTTGCATCAGAGTTAAGAGACGTTCTTCGTCTGCACGGTTCGGTTGAAAAGTTTGTTTTAACTATTTTGAAATCGTCTCGTTTGTATCGTGAGCCGGAGATGATTCGTATTCAGAATGTTTTGGAACATTTGAAAAATCAAAAAGATATTGAACGGCAGAAATTTAAAGGCGACAATCTTCTTGAAAGCGGGGAAGTGGAAGAGGCGATTCTTGTATATCAGGCTATTTTAAACGGGGAAAAAGATGAGACTGTAGATGAGAAGTTTTACGGAAAGATTTATGCAAGTCTCGGAGCGGCATACGGTCGTTTGTTCCTCTATCAAGAGTCGGCGAAAATGTATGATCGTGCATATCAGATCTGCGGGGATAAGACGTTGATCAAGCCGTATCTTTATGCGTCGTACAAATATATGTCGCTTGAAGAATACCATATTTTGATTACAAAAAGCGAAGAATATATGGAAATAAACGCCCAGATGCGCAGGGAAGTAGATAAGATCAACCAAGAGGTGTCTGTAGAACCGGAACCCGGAATCATGGAAAAGTGGAAACGAAGTCATAGAAGAAGTCATGCATAATATATATTGGCAGATCAGATTACAATCTGGTCTGTTACAATCGGTGAGAAGAAAGACCCTCTGTGTGTTGACACGGAGGGTTCTCCATGTTAGAATACAGAGGTAACTTTACTGTGGTACAGTGACTCATTAGTAAAGAAAGAAAGCGAGAACTATAAGTTTGGTTGTGGAGGTTATCTATGAAAAGAAGAGTGTTAAGTGTTTTGTTGTGTGCGGGACTTGTTGTTTCAGTGGTGGCAGGATGTGGTTCTGATGATGCAAAGAAAGATTCGGGAAAGAAAGCAGCTTCAGAAAGCGATCTCGATTATGTAAAGGAAAAAGGAACGCTTGTCGTGGGAATCACAAATTTTGAGCCGATGGATTACCAGGATGAAGAAGGCGAATGGATCGGTTTTGATGCGGATATGGCGAAGGCGTTCGGAGAGAGCCTCGGCGTAGATGTAGAGTTTGTGGAGATTGACTGGGATAATAAGATCTTAGAACTTGACGGGAAGACGATCGACTGTGTATGGAACGGAATGACGCTTACCGAAGAAGTTACAAGTTCTATGGAATGTACAGACGCATACTTAAATAATGCACAGGTTGTTGTACTTCCGGCGGATAAAGCAGATAAATATCAGGATGAGAAAAGTCTGTCAGATCTGTCGTTTGCGGTAGAATCGGGAAGCGCGGGAGAAGATGAAGTGGAAAATCGCGGACTTGATTTCACTCCGGTGACAGCACAGGCGGATGCGTTGATGGAAGTTGCGGCAGGTACGTCGGATGCGGCTGTGATCGATCTTCTGATGGCGACGGCGATGATCGGAGAAGGAACAAATTATGCGGATCTTGCTTATACGGTAAGATTAAGCGAGGAAGAGTACGGCGTTGGATTCAGAAAAGGTTCTGATCTTGCAAAAGCTCTGAACGATTTCTTCGCAGAGTGTTATGAAGACGAAAGCATAGTGAAATGTGCGGAAAAATATAACCTTCAGGATATGCTTGTGAAATAAGATAAAAGACGGAGTTGTAGACAAAAAATGGATTTGATATTAGAACAGTTTCCGATTGTGTTTAAATCACTGAATATCGGATTTCTCCAGACATTAAAGTTGTTTTTTGTGACACTGCTCGGAGCGGTTCCGCTTGGGCTTGTCATTGCATTCGGATCGATGTCGCGGTTTAAACCGCTTAGTTATCTGACGAAGATTATTGTGTGGATCATAAGAGGAACGCCCCTTATGATCCAGCTTTTGATCATCTATTTCTTTCCGGGACTTGTTATGGGAAACAATATCTGGGGCGGGGGAGAAGCCGGACGTTTTCTTGCGGCGGCAGTTGCATTTATTTTTAATTACGCATGTTATTTTTCAGAAATATACAGAGGCGGTATTCAAGGAGTACCGCATGGTCAGGAAGAGGCGGGGCTTGTGCTTGGCATGACGCGAAGTCAGATTTTTTTCAAGGTAACTTTGCTTCAGATGGTAAAACGGATCGTACCTCCGATGTCTAATGAGATCATTACTCTTGTGAAAGATACGTCTCTTGCCCGCATTATTGCGCTTCAGGAAATTATATGGGCAGGACAGGCATTTCTGAAAGGATCGCAGGGAATTGCCGGAGTCATCTGGCCGCTCTTTTTTACAGCGGTATATTATCTGATCTTTAACGGTATTTTGACAGTGCTTCTGGGACGTCTTGAGAAGAAACTGGATTATTTCAAGTAGGAGGTGGAGCGTGTGGCAATTCTTGAAGTAGAACATTTGAGTAAAAGTTTTGATCGAACGGAAGTGTTGAAAGACATCACCTTTTCTCTTGAGAAAGGACAGGTTCTTTCAATTATCGGTTCTTCGGGAAGCGGAAAGACGACGCTGCTTAGGTGTTTGAATTTTCTGGAAAGACCGGACGGTGGATCGATCAGTGTAAACGGAGAAACATTGTTTGATATTCATGATCCCATAACTTCACAGGAGGGAGAAATTCGGAAAAAACGGCTTCATTTCGGGTTGGTATTTCAATCGTTTAATCTGTTCCCGCAGTATACGGCTCTGAAAAATGTAATGTTGGCAAAAGAGCTTCTCGCAAAAGAACAACCGGATTATAAACAACATAAAAAAGAGATCCATGAGGAGATTGAAAAAGAGGCAAGGAGGCTTCTGACCCAGATGGGACTTGCGGATCGTATGGAAAATTATCCACATCAGCTTTCCGGCGGACAGTGTCAGCGTGTCGCAATCGCCAGAGCCCTTGCGTTAAAGCCGGATATCTTATGTTTTGATGAGCCGACGTCGGCGCTTGATCCTGAATTAACGGGAGAAGTGTTGAAAGTGATCCAAAGTCTTGCAGACCAGGAGACGACGATGATCATCGTCACACATGAAATGGCGTTTGCAAGAGATGTGTCCAGCCAGGTGATTTTTATGGATGGAGGATGTATTTTGGAACAGGGGACTCCGGAGGAAGTTTTTGAAAATCCGAAAGAAGAGAGAACGAAGCAGTTTTTGTCTCGTTTTACTAATGGATGAGTTTCTAAATAATGTTTTTTATAAAAAAGTAATAAATAATACTTTGTTTATAAGAAAAACTTATTAAATGGCGATGAATAAAATAATGAGATGACAGAAATACAAGGCGGAGGGTATGTTGATTTTCCCTCCGCCTTATATTATAATCGGATTTGCGGGATGTATTAAAAATAAGACATGCCGTATACTAATCACTCCAGATTTGAAAAATTAATGAAAAGGACAGGTGTGGATGTTATGAAAAAATTAGAACAGCTCTATGAAGGAAAAGCAAAAAAAGTATTTGCCACAGAGGATCCGGATGTTGTGATCGTTGATTATAAAGATGATGCGACAGCTTTTAACGGGGAGAAAAAAGGAACGATCGTCGGAAAAGGCGTGATCAACAACCGTATGACGAATTATGTATTCCAGGTTTTGGAAAAAGAAGGAGTTCCGACACATTATGTAGAAGAACTCAGCGATAGAGAGACAGCCGTGAAAAAAGTGGAGATCGTTCCGCTTGAAGTAATCGTGCGTAATGTGGCAGCAGGAAGTTTTTCTAAGAGACTGGGAATCGAAGAAGGAAGAAAACTGCTCGCACCGACTTTGGAATTCAGTTATAAAGACGATGATCTCGGAGATCCGCTGATCAATGATTATTTTGCGATTGCCATCGGAGCGGCTACAAGAGAAGAGATTGATAAGATTACAGAGTATACATTTAAAGTAAACGATGTTTTGAAAAAGTTCTTTGACGAAGCGGGAATCGATCTGATCGACTTTAAGATCGAGTTCGGAAGATATCACGGAGATATTATTCTTGCAGATGAGATTTCACCGGATACATGCCGTCTTTGGGATAAAGAAACACATGAAAAACTTGACAAAGACCGTTTCCGCAGAGATATGGGAAATGTAGAAGATGCTTATCAGGAAGTATTTAAACGGATCGGCATCAAATAAGAAAAGGATTGTATGATACAAAAAGGAGAGAACCAGACATGAGCAATGATCGTTATGTAAGTCCTCTTTCCGAACGCTATGCGAGCAGAGAAATGCAGTATATTTTCTCCCCAGATAAGAAGTTCCGCACATGGAGAAGACTTTGGATCGCACTGGCGGAGACAGAAAAAGAATTAGGACTCAATATTACGGATGAGCAGATTGAAGAATTGAAAAGTCATGCAGATGATATCAATTACGATGTGGCAAAAGAACGGGAGAAGATCGTACGTCACGATGTAATGTCTCATGTGTATGCATATGGCGTACAGTGCCCGAAAGCAAAAGGAATCATTCATCTTGGCGCGACATCCTGTTATGTCGGAGATAACACAGATATTATCGTGATGTCCGAGGCGTTGAAACTTGTACGCAGAAAACTGATCAATGTAATTGCTGAGCTGGCAAAATTTGCAGAAGAGCAGAAAAGTCAGCCGACACTTGCGTTTACACATTTCCAGCCGGCTCAGCCGACAACAGTCGGAAAGAGAGCGACACTTTGGATGCAGGAGTTCGAGATGGATCTGGAAGATTTGGATTATGTTCTCGGGAGCTTGAAACTTCTCGGATCGAAGGGAACAACAGGAACTCAGGCGAGCTTTTTGGAGCTTTTTGACGGAGATCAGGAAACAATCGATAAGATCGATCCGATGATCGCGGAAAAGATGGGATTTAAAGCTTGTTACCCTGTTTCCGGTCAGACATATTCAAGAAAAGTGGATACGAGAGTGCTGAATGTGCTGGCGGGAATCGCCGCAAGTGCGCATAAGTTTTCAAATGACATTCGTCTTCTCCAACACTTAAAAGAGATCGAAGAGCCGTTTGAAAAGACACAGATCGGGTCTTCGGCGATGGCATATAAGAGAAATCCGATGAGAAGCGAGCGTATTGCATCACTGTCAAGATATGTGATGATTGATGCACTGAATCCGGCAATTACATCCGCTACACAGTGGTTTGAAAGAACATTGGATGATTCGGCGAATAAACGTCTCAGTGTACCGGAAGGATTTCTTGCGATCGACGGCATTCTTGATCTTTGTCTGAATGTTGTTGACGGGCTTGTCGTTTATCCGAAGGTAATTGAGAAACGTCTGATGTCAGAACTTCCGTTTATGGCAACGGAAAATATTATGATGGATGCGGTGAAAGCAGGCGGGGATCGTCAGGAACTTCACGAGCGTATCAGAGAGCTTTCGATGGAAGCAGGAAAGAACGTAAAAGAAAACGGTCTTGACAATAACCTTCTTGAGTTGATTGCGGAAGATCAGGCCTTTAATATGAGCTTAGAAGATCTGAAAAAGACGATGGATCCGGCAAAATACGTAGGACGTGCAAGAGAGCAGGTTGATGCTTATCTGAAAAATGTCATTTATCCGCTTTTGCAGGAAAATGAAAAAGAGCTTGGTATGAAAGCGGAGATCAATGTATAATTGATACTGTTCATATTAAAAAATATTATATAGAAATGTGCTAAGGAGTGTTGCAGGGGATTGCAGCATTCCTTTTTCTTTGGTATTTTATCATAGTGAAGTAATGGGAAATTTTTCCAAAGCAAAGCGAATGAGAGGATATTAAAAGATGGAATTTTGTGGTGTGTTTTATGAGACAGGATATTTAAGGGCAGTGTATGACAGAATAAGAAAACTGGTTTTCGTTTTTCTTATGGCAGCCGTTTTGACTGTCGGTATGATGGGGCAGGGAATGGAGACGATAAATTTCGGAAGTGTTCGGCTGAAAGATATGGCAGGAAGAACTGTCGCCGAATATGCGGCGGGAGTAGGAACAACAGGTTCTTTTATGATTTCGGTAACCGAGATTCAGATTTCGGCAGATGTTTCAGCTGATCTTTTCACTGTGCCTGCGGTTATATCGGAGCGCCCGGAAGATTTGAATACGGGAAACAGCGCGGCAGTTGTTTTACCGGTTGAAGATGCGATATCGGATGCTTTGATGGCTGAAGAAACTATATCGAACATTTTGCCTGGAGAAGAAACCGTACCGGATGCTCCGATCATTGAGACGATTCTGCCAAATGATCCGCCGATCAGCGGAGAATTGTCAGACATTCCGGTAATCGATGAAAATATATCGGATGATCCGGCTTTAGAAGAAGGCGGTGTAGGAGATAAAACAGTAATAGGCGGCGGATTTGTTACAGACGCGTCAGGAATGATTTGCGGGATTTCTGATCTGTCGGTTATTTCGGAAGACGGATATCTCATACTTCCTTCAGAAGGATGTAGGGGAATTGCGGCAGGAGCATTCGCTTCCTGTAAAGATATTATTTCAGAAATCTATATTCCTGCTAATATATCAGAGATTGAAGAACGTGCGTTTACAGATTTGACTTCACTTGGATGGATTGAAATGGAGACCTCCGCAGGATATTATACAGAGGACGGAGTTTTATTTTCAAAAGACGGAACGTGTCTTTTGGCATTTCCTCCGGCAAGAACGGGAAATTATAAAGTTCCTTCACATGTGACAGAAATTGCGGACGGAGCGTTTGACCGGGCGGGAATTTCCGTCTTGGATGCTTCTGATTGTTCCGTTTTAGAAATCAGGAGTTTGCCGTCTTATATTGAACTGAGACGGTGAAAAGAAAGTATACAGCGTCTTGAACATTTTTTGCAGTTGTTTTATAATGTTGCCTGTAAGTTTTATACAGAAGACGGTTCTGTGACAGAAAAATGAAACGGCCAGAGCCGGGACGCTGCACAGAGCAGGAAAATAGAAGAAATAGAAGTGGAGAAAAAACATGGAAAATAAAGTAAGAACAAGATTTGCGCCCAGTCCGACCGGAAGAATGCATGTGGGGAATTTAAGAACAGCGCTTTATGCATATTTAATTGCAAAGCATGAAGGCGGAGATTTTATTTTAAGAGTAGAAGATACAGACCAGGAGCGTTTTGTTGAAGGCGCGCTTGATATCATATACAGAACAATGGAAAAAACAGGACTTCTTCATGATGAAGGACCTGATAAAGACGGAGGATTCGGTCCGTACGTTCAAAGTGAAAGACAGGCATCCGGACTTTATCTGGATTATGCGAAACAGCTTGTAGAACAGGGAGACGCTTATTACTGCTTCTGTGATAAAGAGCGTCTTGAAAGTCTGAAAACATCGGTTTCTGACGACGGAACAGATATTGTTGTTTATGACAAGCATTGTCTCGGCCTTAGTAAAGAAGAAGTGGAGAAAAACCTTGCGGAAGGAAAACCATGGGTGATCCGTCTGAATGTTCCGAATGAGGGAGAGACAACATTCCATGACGAGATTTACGGGAATATTACAGTGCCGAACAATGAGTTGGACGATATGATCCTGATTAAATCCGATGGATTTCCGACATATAACTTTGCAAATGTAATAGACGATCATCTTATGGGGATCACACATGTCGTACGTGGGAATGAATATCTTTCGTCCGCGCCGAAATACAATCGTCTCTATGAGGCGTTTGGATGGGAAATTCCGGTTTATGTACACTGTCCGCTTATCACAGATGAAAACCATAAAAAATTAAGTAAAAGATGCGGTCATGCTTCTTATGAGGATTTGATCGATCAGGGATTTGTGTCTGAAGCGGTTGTGAATTATGTAGCTTTGCTTGGATGGTGTCCTTCTGACAACAGAGAGATCTTTTCTTTGGAGGAATTAGTAGAGGCGTTTGACTATCGCCATATGAGTAAATCTCCCGCTGTGTTTGATACGGTAAAATTAAAATGGATGAACGGCGAATATTTAAAGGCGATGGATTTTGACAGATTTTATGAGTTGGCAGAACCGTATTTAAAAAAGGCAGTCACGAAAGACTATGACCTGAAGAAGATTGCGGCGCTTGTAAAAACAAGAATCGAGATCCTTCCGGATATTTGCGAACAAATTGACTTCTTTGAGGAAGTTCCGGAGTATGATAACGAATTATACAGACATAAGAAGATGAAAACGGATCCTGAGAAAGGACTCGTGCTTTTGCGGGAAGTGCTTCCGGTTCTTGAAGCGCAGGAAGCGTTTGACAATGATTCTTTGTTTGAGACACTCAAAAGTTTTGCGGGAGAGAAAGAATATAAGATCGGTTATGTTATGTGGCCGCTTCGTACTGCAGTATCAGGCAAACAGAACACACCGGGCGGAGCAACAGAACTGATGGAAGTTCTCGGAAAGGAAGAATCTCTTAAAAGAATTCGTGCAGGGATCGAGAAACTCAGCCAGACTGCAGAGGCAGAATAAACATCGGTCAAAGCGAGGAATCAGATGGGATTTAATAAGGCACAAAATGAAGCGATCATGCACGGAAAAGGACCGTGTCAGGTGTTGGCGGGACCGGGATCCGGAAAAACGCTGACGATCGTAAACAGAATTAAATATTTGATCGAAAGATATGAAGTAAGACCGGAAGAGATTCTGGTCGTTACTTTTACCCGTTTTGCGGCGGCAGAGATGAAATCCAGACTTTGCAGCCTGATGGGAAAATCAAATGTTCCGGTTACTGCCGGAACGTTTCATGGCATTTATTACGGCATTTTAAAGTGGGCATACAGGCTTGGACCGGATAATATTTTGTCAGAAGAAGAAAAATATCGAATTCTTCGAAGAGTATCGGAAGATTGCGGAACAGAGGCGGCAGAGGAAGAAGATTTTCTGCATGATATTGCGGAAGAAATCGGACTTGTAAAAAATAACGGGCTGAAAATAGGACAGTTTGTTTCCAAGAAATGCAGACAGGATACATTCAGAGAATTATATGAAAAATACGAAGCTCAAAGAAAAGCTCTCAGGAAGCTGGACTTTGATGATATGCTTGTGTTGTGCAAAGACTTGTTTGTAAGCCATCCTGATGTATTGAAACAATGGCAGACAAAGTTCAAGTATATATTAGTTGATGAGTTTCAGGATATCAACAGAGTTCAATACGATGTGATTCGTATGCTGGCTCTTCCGGAAAATAATCTTTTTGTAGTCGGAGACGACGATCAGGCAATTTACGGCTTCCGCGGAGCTGATTCGGAATTTATGTTTCGATTTTCGGAAGATTACCCTCAGGCAAAAAGGATCATATTGAATATAAATTATAGGTCATCGGGAAATATTGTAAAAAACTCGATGAAGGTGATAGGACATAATGAAAAGAGGTTTCTAAAAGAGTTTCAGTCTGTAAAGGAAAACGGATTCTGCGTGCATGTGCAGGAAGTGAAAGACCCGAACGAAGAGGCGCAGTACGTTGCGGACGAGATAGAAAAACGTGCAGAACTGGGGATTTCGTATGAAGAGATGGCAGTCCTTTTCCGCATTCATACAGATGCGCGTCCGGTTGCCGAAGAATTTCTGGAACGGAAGATCCCGTTTCAGATGAAAGAGCGGCTTCCGAATCTATACGACCATTTTATCGCAAAAGATATTTGCGCCTATTTCAGGCTGGCTCTTGGAAATATAGAACGAAATGATCTTTTGCAAGTTATGAACCGCCCGAAACGATATATAGGAAGAGACAGTGTTGCATCAGGGAAACCTTCTTTTGAAGAAATGAGAAAATTTTATTGCGATAAAGAATGGATGCTGGATCGGATCGATCAATTTGAATGGGATGTAAAAATGCTTCGAAAAACAGCGCCATATGCGGGAATTAATTATATACGAAAGCGGATCGGATATGATGATTTTTTGAAAGATTATGCGTTTACGAGAAAAATCGATCGAGCGAATCTCAATGAAGTGCTGGCAGAGCTGGAGGAGGCTGCGCGCCCTTTTGCAACGATAGAAGAGTGGTTTCGTCATATAGAAGAATATACGCGTTTGCTCCGGCTAAAGTCGATGAAGAGACAGGAAGACAGAGAAGGGGTTCGTCTTATGACACTGCATTCTGCCAAAGGACTTGAGTTTGATACTGTATTTCTCGTAGAAGCAAACGAGGGGAAGATGCCATATAAGAAAGCAAAGACGGATGCTGAGACAGAGGAGGAAAGAAGGCTGTTTTATGTCGGTATGACGAGGGCAAAAGAAGTGTTGAAAGTATCTTATGTAAAAACAAAAAACGGGAAAGAGACAAGTCCTTCCCGTTTTGTAGATGAATTATTAGAATAGGGATGAGCGGATGAAAAGATCAGTCCTCAAGCTCGTCGAGATCTATATCTGCAAAATCCTGTTCTTCCATCAACTCATTAAATGCATTTGAAACACGTTCAAATTCCTGATCGTCTTCGATGTTTTCCAGATCCGGCTCTGCGTCTTCGCCATTGTCGATGAAACGATAAAGAAATACTTGTCCATCGTCATTGTCTCCGTTTTCGTCAAGCGGAAGAAGGGCGATGTATTCTCTTTCTTCGGCTTCAAAGATGGAAAGAACGGCACATTCCAGTTCTTCATCATTTTCAAGTGTCAGTGTAACTGTGATTGCTTCATTTTCATTCATATGATTTTCTCCTTGTCTGCATATCGTGTGTTTTATAAGATGGTATCAGAAAGAAAGAGAAAAAGCAAGAAGCAACGTGATTGTATTGACATTCATTTGAAACAAGGTAGAATAAAATAAGAACAAAAAACCTATACGGTAAAGAGGAGACGACATGAAAAAAAGAGTGATCGAATTTATATTGCTGACGGTATTTGCCGTTCTTTTTTTATCAGGCTGCAAGAAAAATGTAGGAACACCCGAAGATAATCCGGTTGTAGAAGAAGACGAAGAGTCTGTGGAACCTGCGAAAGATTATTTGTACGGATACAGTTGTGCGGATCTCAAAGATCCGTTTTATATGGCTTTGAAAGATGCTATCGGGGTTCAGGCAGAACAAAACAAAGGGCAGTTTATTGTGCGTGATGCGGGGAATGATCCGGTGAAACAAAATGAACAGCTTATGGAGATGATTGATAAGGGAGCAGACGTTGTTTTTCTTACGGCATCTGATTCTGATGCTGTCACACCGGCTTTAGAAGCTCTGGACAAAGCGGATATTCCGGTTATCTTACTTGAAACTCAAGTGAAAGAACGCGACCTGGCGAAAGCGTTTATCAGTTCGGACAATTATAATGCAGGAAAAGTGTGCGGAGAAGATTTGAAAGAGAAGATGCCTGACGGAGGAAAGCTCGTCATTGTGGAGGATAAGGCAGACCAAAACTTAAGCGAAGGAATTTCAGGATTTGAAGAAAAGATCAAAAACGGAGGATTTGAAGTTGTTAAGCGTGTTGACGGCGCTCAGACAGATGGGATGACAAAAGAATTGAATGAAATTTTGTCATCAGGTACAAAGGTTGAAGTTATTATGTGTGCAGATGATCAGATGGCTGAAGCGGTTCGCGCGACTGTGAAAGAGAGTGGAAAAAACGATATTCTCATCTATAGTATCGGCGGTTCTCCGGCGGCAAAGGCAGCGCTTTTGGCTCAGGAAGGAGCGATGGCGGGAATTGGAGCGCGCTCTCCGATTATTGAAGGAAAAATTGCCGTAAAGACCGCAGATGCAATTTTAGATGACGGTTCCTATGAAGAAGAGGTTTTGATCGAAACATTTTTTATAAATAAAGAGAATGTAGAGATATACGGAACAGATGGCTGGCAGTAAGAAAGGAAACGGAATATGAGAAAAACAGAAGGAAGTCCACTTCCGTTCGGAGCGGCTGCAAAAGAAAGAAAAGTGAATTTTTCTGTGCAGGTTCCGATGGGAAAAACGTGTGAACTTCTGCTTTACAGAGAAGGAAACACAAAGCCGGAAGTCTGCTTTGACATGCCGGAGGAAGAAGGCATAGGAGAGGTACGTTTCCTAAGTGTAGAAGAAATTGATCCTGAAAAATACGAATATAACTTTTTGATCGATGGAAAGGTATGTACAGATCCATACGCAAAAGAAATTGCAGGAAGGGAAGTATTTGGAAAACGGCAGAACGATGATAAACATGGCGTACGGGCGAAAATACAAGTTTCAGATTATGATTGGGGCGAAGATCGCCCAATTCGGCATCCATGGAATGAAGTAGTTTCATACAGTATCCATGTGAGGGGCTTTACAAAGCACAGTTCCTCAAAAGTGCTGCATAGAGGAACGTATCAAGGGGTGATCGAAAAGATTCCTTATCTGAAAGAACTTGGGGTGAACCAGATCCAGTGCATGCCGATTTATGAGTTTGATGAGTGTGCAAAAACAAAGATTAATTATTGGGGATATGGTCCGGCGTTTTATTTTGCGCCGAAGGAGGCATATTCTTCGGACGGATGTGCTGTGCGCGAGTTGAAAGATATGGTAAAAGCATGTCACAAGGCAGACATAGAGGTTGTTTTGGAAATGCCGTTTGCTGCGGGAATTTCCGAGCAAGAAGCGGCGGAGTGTCTGCGCTTTTACATGATGGAGTATCATGTGGACGGGTTTGTGGTCAATCCTTATATCGTTTCATGGGAACTTTTAAATAAAGATCCTTTTTTGAAAGGTATTCGTTTGATGCGCAAAGATGACGGGTTTCAAAATGTGATGCGCCGTTTTTTAAAAGGCGATGAGAATATGGTTAATGATGTGATCTCATCACTTGGTCACAATAGCGCTTCGGACGGAAAATGTAACTATATTACAGCGCAGACCGGTTTTACATTGAGAGACCTTGTATCATATGACTGCAAACATAACGAAGAAAATGGAGAAAATAATACAGACGGTCCTGACTATAATTATAGTTGGAATTGCGGCGCAGAGGGACAGAGCCGTAAAAGAAGTGTTGTGAATCTGCGGAAAAGTCAGATCAGAAATGCGTTTCTTTTGTTGTTGTTGGCGCAGGGAACACCGTGTCTTTTGTCGGGAGATGAATTTTACAATACGCAGAAAGGAAATAATAACGTTTATTGTCAGGATAATGCAACGGGGTGGCTTGACTGGAGCAGGCTTAAGTCTGACAGAGGATTGTTTGATTACGTAAAAGCGTTGATTACATTTCGGAGAAATCATCCGTGTTTGTGTCAGAAAGAACCGTTAAAAGGAATGGATCGTACGGCATGTGGAATGCCGGATGTCTCTTATCACGGAGAAAATGCATGGCAGGTAAAAAACGAAGTGTCAAGCCGCCAGTTGGGCGTTATGTATTCAGGAGCAGGCGTTGGAGACTGTGATTGCTTTGTCGCTTATAATATGCACTGGCTTCCTCATAGTTATGCGCTTCCATCTCCGGGAAAAGGAAAATGCTGGCATTTGGCGTTGGATACGGACAGAGGCGTTCTGTCAAAGAGTATAAAATTGGAAGATCAGAAACGTATCGAGATCAGAGAGCGGAGTATTGCAGTTCTTATAAGCTGCGAGGAAGATAAAACAGAGTTACGGAATACAAATTTTCACTCCAAAGGTAAGACCGCGGAGAAGAAATCTGTTTCGGAAACAGAAAAAACAGATATAGTAACGTCTGATGCCGAAAAAGAAAAGAAATGCAGACAGGAGTAAAGAATATGAAAGCGATCAAACATTTTCAAACGATCACAAAACATAAAATTCTCGTTATGCAGGAATGTTTTCGCGTAGGTTTGTATCGGCAGGGACTTCTTCATGATTTGTCTAAATATGGATGGACGGAATTTCGAGTCGGATGCAGGTATTATCAGGGAACAAGAAGTCCGAATAATGCAGAACGGGAAGACAAAGGGTATTCTTCTGCATGGCTTCATCACAAAGGAAGAAATAAGCATCATTATGAATACTGGCTTGATTATGATTCTCACGGAGAAGGGAAACTGGTAGGAATGAAGATGCCGGTCAGATACGTCGTAGAGATGTTTATGGATCGGATCGCGGCATGTAAAGTATATAAAGGAGCAGCATACAAAGACAGCGATCCACTGATATATTATAACAGTGGAAAAGCGGGAGATATGATGCATAAAGATACGAGGAAACTTTTGGAAAAACTTTTGCATATGCTTGCGGAACAAGGGGAAGAGACAGTGTTTTGCTATGTTCGCCGGGAAATATTGAAAAAGAAATGAAAGATATAAAAATAAGCCGTTAAAAAACGGCTTATTTAATATTTATCAGACCGGATAATTCAGTTGTTCTTCCCGAATATCCGTCAATACTTCTTCAAGAAATTTTCGGGCAAGGAAGTTTGCCATCGGAAGATTCATATCAAGATAATTTCCGCAGTCTTTGGCAGATGCTCCAGGGACTTCTCCCTTAAAAGACGCGATAAAAGAAAACATTTCTTTCATAAGAGGTACGATCTCAGAAGAAGTCAGATCATCTGCAAGAAGAAGATAGAAACCGGTTCTGCATCCCATAGGACCGAAGTAGATCACCTGATCTTTATATACTTCATGGTTGCGGAGAAATGTGGCGCCCAGATGTTCGATTGTGTGGATTTCGGCAGTATTCATGACAGGTTCATCATTCGGGCTTGTCATTCGGATGTCAAATGTCGTGATGATATGACCGTTGACAGAGTCTTTTCTTGATACATAGATTCCGGGAATGAGGCGGATGTGATCGATCGTAAAACTTGTGATTTTATTCATATTGATGTTCCTTTCTTATGTTTGTTGAGCCATACGCCCTGATTTTTTAATCTTTTATGTAAGTGTTATGATGCAACATCGTTATTATAGACATGACCGTGAAAAAAGACAAGAGAGAAAGTTGATAAAAGAAGGCGGAAAAGGGTAAGGGATCGGAAAAAAGATCTATTGATCATAGTGGGAAAATGTGAAAAATAATAAAAAATCTGCAATATACAAAAAGCGGATAAGAAAAAAGAGAAGGAGAGAAAAGAAATGCTGCTTTATATTGTTCGTCATGGGGAAACAGATTGGAATAAGGCGGGAAAAGTTCAGGGACGTACGGATATTCCGTTGAATGAAAGGGGCAGGTATCTTGCGGAAGCGACTGCAGAAGGGATGAAGGACGTCCGCATCGATTTTTGTTATACAAGCCCTTTGATCCGGGCGAAAGAGACGGCGCAGATCATACTTGGGGAAAGAGAAATTCCTCTGGTTGAAGAAAAACGCATTGAGGAGATTTGTTTCGGAAAGTGTGAAGGAATGAAGTTCCGTGGGGAAATCACAGATCCGGGGAGCGAAGCGTTTCAGCGCTTTTTTACAGATACGGAAAACTATGTTCCTTCTGAAGGAGCAGAGTCGATCAGTGAACTATATGAAAGAACAGGCTGCTTTTTGTCGGAAATTGCAGATCGGGAGGATTTGAAAGACAGTCATATTTTGATTTCAACCCATGGAGCGGCCATGACAGCTTTGTTGAACCGGATAAAAGGAAATATGCAGATAAAAGATTTTTGGAAATATAAAGTGCCGAAAAACTGTGCTGTTTCCGTAGTGGAAATAAAAGGAAAGGATATCATAATTAAAGAGGAAGGTCTCATATACTATTAAAGTTTACAAATAAAGTATGCTTTTGAAGGAGTTTTTTCAGAAATTTACTTTATATTTTTGCAAATGATGTTACAATAGAAGAAAAGTGAAAAGGGATGGTGGACTTATGAAGCTTACATTTGTCGGGGCAGCTCATGAAGTTACGGGAAGCTGTCATTTTCTTCAAGCGGCAGGAAAAAATATCTTGATAGACTGCGGAATGGAACAAGGACCGGATCTGTATGAAAATCCGGGACTTCCGATTCCGGAAAATGAGATTGACTATGTATTTTTGACTCATGCACATATCGATCATTCAGGAATGCTGCCGAAATTGGCAAAAAACGGATTTAAAGGTCAGATTTTCACAACATTTGCAACTGCCGATCTATGTAATATCATGCTTCGTGACAGCGCTCATATTCAGGAGTTTGAGGCAGAATGGCGAAACAGGAAAGGCAGAAGGGCAGGAAAACCGGAATTTGAGCCCGTGTATGTGATGCAGGATGCGTTGGATGCGATTGAACTGCTCGTGCCGTGCGGGTATGGGGAAAGGATCACGATCTGCGATGGGATACAGATTCGTTTTACCGATGTCGGACATCTGCTTGGATCGGCCAGTATCGAAGTCTGGGCAACAGAAGGTGACGTGACGAAGAAGATCGTCTTTTCGGGGGATATCGGAAATGTAGATCAGCCGATCATAAAAGATCCAAGCTACACAGATTCGGCAGATTATATCGTAGTGGAGTCTACTTACGGAAACCGGATACATACTGCCGAGAAACCGGATTATCTGGGAGAGTTTACCCGCATTATCAAGGAGACATTTGACAGAGGAGGTAATGTTGTCATTCCTTCCTTTGCAGTCGGAAGGACACAGGAGATGCTTTATTTTATCCGTGAGATCAAAGAAAAGCATCTGCTTCCGGAATACGAAGATTTTGACGTGTACCTGGATAGTCCGTTGGCGATCGAAGCGACGAAAGTATTTACAATGAATATGCGGGATTGTTTTGATAAAGAGGCAATGGAGCTTGTCAATGCCGGAATAAATCCTCTTGTATTTCCCGGGCTTCACATATCGACAACGAGCGATGATTCCAAGATGATCAATTTTATTGAGAAACCGAAAGTGATTATATCCGCATCGGGAATGTGCGATGCAGGTCGTATCCGTCATCATTTGAAGCATAATCTTTGGCGTCCGGAATGTACGATCCTGTTTGTGGGATATCAGGCAAACGGAACTCTCGGACGAAGTCTGATTGAAGGAGAAAAGAATGTAAAACTGTTTGGAGAGCCGATTGAAGTTCATGCGCATATCGAAAGCTTACACGGGGTAAGCGGTCATGCGGATATGAACGGGCTGCTTTCATGGATTGGGGCGTTTGTCAGTCCGATTGAGAGAGTGTTTGTCGTACATGGAGAAGATACGGTGACAGAAGAGTTTGCACATACGGTAGAGGAAAAGTTCGGGTATTCTGCATGGGCGCCTTACCCTTGCTGTGAAGCGGACCTTTTGAAGAATGAGATCGTGAACGAAGGAGTGCGCGTTCCGGTCAAAGCAAAGAAAGCGGCACGGCGGAAATCAGACTCTGCTTTTGAACGGCTTGTGGCAGCAGGCAGACGTCTGCTTGATATTATTTACAAAAATGAAGGACTTTCTAATAAAGATAAGGCAAAATTTGAAACACAGATCAATAATCTTTCCGATAAATGGGAAGACTAAATGGTCTGCGTGACGGGAAATACAAAAAAAGATGATTTTGTCAAGGACTAAAAGTTTATAAAAATTTGCGGGAATCGGAATATCTTTCTTATTGAATGAGAATTCTTCTAAGTAGAAACTACTTGGGAGGATTGTTGTGATGACAGTAAATAAGGTAGAACTTTGCGGGGTAAATACAGCGAAGCTTCCGCTTCTTAAAGAAGAGGAAAAAGAAGAACTTTTTGAGCGGATAAAAGCAGGGGATGAAGAAGCCCGGGAAAAGTATATTAAAGGGAATCTGCGGCTTGTTCTAAGTGTGATCAAACGTTTTGAAAACAGCAGTGAAAATGCGGATGATCTGTTCCAGATAGGATGTGTCGGACTGATGAAAGCAGTAGATCATTTTGATCCGGGGCGCATGGTGAAATTTTCCACATATGCAGTACCTATGATCATAGGGGAGATCAGACGATATTTGCGGGATAACAGTCCGATCCGTGTGAGCAGATCATTGCGCGATACAGCTTATAAGGCAATTTATGCAAAAGAAGGTTATATAAAGCGGCATATGAAAGAGCCGACCGTTCAGGAAATCGCAGAAGAGATTGGGATTGCCAAGGAAGAGATCGTCTATGCGCTTGATGCGATTCAGATGCCGATGAGTCTGCATGAGCCTGTGTACAGCGACGGACAAGATGCTCTGTTTGTGATGGATCAGGTGAGTGATAAAAAGAATAAAGAAGAAAACTGGATCGAGGAACTTTCTTTAGAGGCTGCGATGGAACGACTGAACGAAAGAGAGCGATATATTATCACACTTCGTTTTTTTGAAGGAAAGACGCAGATGGAAGTTGCAGAGCAGATCAATATTTCGCAGGCTCAGGTAAGCCGTCTGGAGAAGAATGCTTTAAAAATAATGCGCAAGTATCTTTTAGGAAAATAAGAGTGCGAAAAAACAATACGTCAGGAGAAAGAACAGATTGTTTAAAAGTATCTTGTCAGATAAAGTGACTGATGGTAATATAAATCTGACCAAAGACAAGAGAGGATGAAAAACGGTGTACAAAGCATGTATATTTGACTTAGACGGAACGTTGACCGATACGTTGGAGTCTTTGACATTTTCGGTGAATGAGACATTAAAGGAAGTAGCGCTTCCGGCGATCACAGAGGAACAGTGCAGAACATTTGTCGGAAACGGAGCAAAGGTACTGATTGAACAATCATTGAAAGCGGCAGGAGATACAAAGCTTCTTTTGTTCGAGAAAGCCTTTGAGGCATATGGACGTATTTTTGACAGGAACTGTACCTATCATGTAAAACCTTATCCGGGGATAAGAGAGATGCTCTTAAAGCTGAAAGATCAAAACATGAAATTAGGAGTGTTGTCGAACAAACCGGATCGTCAGGCAGTTCATGTTGTGGAAGAAATATTCGGGAAAGAGACGTTTGACCTTGTGTGGGGGCAGAGAGAAGGTGTACCGAGAAAACCGGATCCTTCGGCATTGTTTGCGATGGCAGAGTCATTAGGGGTGTCTTCGGAAGAGGTATTGTATATCGGAGATTCAGAGGTCGACGCTGCGACGGGAAATGCGGCGGATATGGATACGGTTCTTGTAGAATGGGGATTTCGATCACGAGAAGAACTGGAAAAGGCAGATGCATACAGAATTGTGGCAGCGGCAGATGAAATTCTTGACATTATCAGGTAAAGGGGAAAAAGACAGATGAATGAGTACAGTGAAGAGTGTCTGAACACATTTTTGAAAGAACAGAAAAAGTTATTTGATGAGCCTGTGGCAGAAAACATGGAAGAAGCAGAAGCGTTTCTTGCAGACTGTATGGCTGTCGTAGTCGATTCTATTGACGAGGTGAGAGAATACTTTGAAGAAGAGGGAGTAGATGTGGACGGAATGTCCGCAGAAGATCTTGAGGAAGCTTCGGAAGTGTTCGCTTTGCCGGACGGAACGTATTTGATCGTTGAAGGATAATACCGGTGGAAGCAAATGTATGAATAATATTTGTCAAGTATTGTTGTATGAATATAAGGCAGCAAAGAGAAAAGGCCGCAGTTATTTTACTGCGGCTTTTTCGACGGCTTCGGAAACGGCGTCCAATATAAGTTGCGACGTATATGGCGTATCTTCGGACAGAGTGATTGAATCAGGTGACTGTGTTTCATAGATTTGTTCGGCAATTTCTTCGATGGCAGGCTGGATGAGTGGGAACATAGTCGTTACTGTTTCATCAAGATTGGAAAAACGGATTGAATTGATCTTGTAAGCGTCTACGGAAACTTCTACTTCCAGGTTCGTATTATTTAGTGTGAGAGTGGAAGTATATGTTCCGGGCGTGTACTGTTTTTCGTTTTTTACGGCGCTGTCTTTTTTGCCTGTTCCGAACATAAAAATAAGCAGGACGATGACAAGGAGCGCAAGTGCCGCAAAAATGGCGGTATAAATAATTTCTTTCATGTGAAGAACAACGATTTTTGTTCTGGAACTCATAGAGTTACCTCCCGATTATCCGGCTGCCGTTTTACGGCGATCCGCTTTTTTTATAAGTGTATGTTTAGAAAAGGAAAAATATGCATGTTATCTGCGTGACAAAGGAAGAGAGATATTGTAAAATATTTGTGCTGTATAGGAGGTAGAAGATATGTTTATTATCGCGGGACTTGGAAATCCGACAAAACAATATGAAGGAACGAGACATAATGTCGGATTTGAAGTAATAGACAGGATTTCAGAGAAATATAATATAGATGTGGATGCAAAAAAACACAGAGCGCTGATCGGAAAGGGAATCATTCAGGGGCAGAAAGTTATTTTGGCTAAGCCCCAGACTTATATGAATTTAAGTGGCGAAAGCGTACGCAGTTTGCTTGATTATTATAAGGTGGATGAAGAACATGAACTGATCGTTATTTATGACGATATCAGCTTAGACGTAGGACAACTTAGAATCAGAGCGAAAGGAAGCGCAGGAGGACATAACGGGATGAAAAATATTATTGCTCATCTTGGAAGCCAAGTATTTCCCCGTATTAAAGTAGGAGTCGGAGAGAAGCCGGCGAAATACGATTTGGCGGATTATGTGCTCGGACATTTTTCAAAGGGGGAAGCGAAGTTGATGGATGAAGGGTATGACCATGCGGTTCATGCCGTGGAATTGATCGTTTCAGGTCAGATCAATGAGGCGATGAATGAATATAACCGGAAAAAGAAAGAGGAAAAATAAATTATGAAAGCGTTGCTTGCTCCCCTTGCGGAACTGGCGGATTGTGAAGAAATCCGGAAAAACAGAACAAAAGAAAACGGAATGATACAGATCTCGGGTTGTGTAAATACTCAGAAGATACATTTGCTTAGTGGAATCGGATCGGGATGCGGGTATAAACTTGTTGTTTTTTCAAATGAGGAAAAGGCAAAGAAGGCATACGAAGAGTATTTACTGTTTGGAGAAGAGACGTATTTGTATCCTGCAAGAGATTTGCTTTTTTATTATGCGGATATTAAAGGGAAGACACTTACAAATCGAAGAATGGAAGTGTTAAGAGCGATCGCAGAAAAGAAAAAAGAAGAGCCGGTCACTGTGATTACGACGATGGATGCTTTTTTGGACGGGATCATTTCCCCGGATGAAATTCAAAAAAACAGAATTCATATTACAGGAGAAGATACGGTTGATCTTACGAAACTTGAACAAGATCTGACGGCTCTTGGATATGAGAGAGAAAGCCAAATAGAAGCGCCGGGTCAGTTTGCGGTCAGAGGGGGAATTATCGATGTTTTTCCTCTTGCGGAAGAGATGCCGGTGCGGATTGAGCTTTGGGGTGATGAGATCGATTCTATCCGTATGTTTGATGCTAAGAGCCAGAGGTCGATAGAAAATATTTCGGAGATCACAATTTATCCGGCTTCGGAAAATTGTTTTGGAAACAATGGTTTGGTATCCTTTTTGAAATATTTTCCGGAAAATGAAACACTATTATTTTATGATGAACCGCACAGACTGCAGGAGACGGCGGAAACAGTAGAGGCGGAATATACGGAAAGTTTGAAAAACCGGGCTGATGCAGGTATGAAAGAAGAAGGCGAAGAAGAGTTGAGAGTCTTTCAGACAAAAGATATCATCAGTGAGATGAATCGTTACAGCGGGATCGGTTTGACAACGCTCGAATCAAAATGCGGTTTATTTAAAGTAAGATCGGTTTATACGGTGCAGGCAAAAGGGGTAAATCCTTATAATAACAGTTTTGAGCTTTTGACACGTGATTTAAAGCGGTTAAAACGAAACGGGTACAGAGTTGTCCTTTTATCGGGTTCGAGAACGAGAGCAAAACGTCTGGCGGAAGATTTAAGAGACTATGATTTGAGCAGTTTTTACAGTGAAGATATGCAGAGGGAAGTAAAACCGGGCGAGATCATGGCAGCGTACGGCTATGCGTCAGAAGGGTATGAGTATCCGATGCTTAAATTTGTCGTTATTTCGGAGTCGGATATTTTCGGAAGAAAAAAGAAAAAGAAAAAACGCAAAAAGTATGAAGGTCAGCGGATTCAGGATTTTGCCGAGCTGAAACCCGGAGATTACGTTGTTCACGAAAATCATGGAATCGGCGTATATAAAGGAATTGAAAAAATTGAAGTAGAGAAGATCGTAAAAGATTATATGAAGATCGTCTATGCCGAAGGCGGAGTCTTGTATATACCTGTGGCACAGATGGATCTGATCCAGAAATATGCAGGAGCGGATGCAAAGAAACCTCGGTTGAATAAACTCGGAACGATCCAGTGGGGAAAAACAAAAAGCCAAGTAAAGAAAGCTGTTCAGATTGTAGCGAAAGATCTTGTAGAATTGTACGCGGTCAGACAACAGTCGGAAGGATTTGTATATGGACCGGATACTGTCTGGCAGAAAGAGTTTGAGGAAATGTTTCCGTTCGAGGAAACGGATGATCAGCTTCAGGCAATAGAAGATACAAAGCATGATATGGAAAGTAAGAAGATCATGGATCGTCTTATCTGCGGAGACGTAGGATACGGAAAGACAGAAATTGCTATACGGGCGGCATTTAAAGCGGTTCAGGAAGGAAAACAGGTTGTATGTCTCGTGCCGACGACGATTTTAGCTCAGCAGCACTATAATACATTTGTACAGCGACTGAAAGAGTTTCCTGTAAGAATCGATCTGCTCTGTCGGTTTCGGTCGGCGGCAGAACAGAAAAAGACAATAGAGGACACGAAGAAAGGGTTTGTGGATATTCTTGTCGGAACGCACAGAGTTTTGTCAAAGGATGTAGTGTTTAAAGATCTTGGATTGCTGATAATAGACGAAGAACAACGGTTTGGCGTGACCCATAAAGAAAAAATAAAAAAATTAAAGGAAAATATTGATGTTCTGACATTGACGGCAACACCGATTCCCCGGACGCTTCATATGAGTCTGATCGGTATTCGGGATATGAGCGTATTAGAAGAAGCTCCGAATGAAAGGATGCCCATTCAGACTTATGTAATGGAGTATAATGACGAAATGGTTCGGGAGGCAATCACGCGGGAGTTGGCAAGAGACGGACAGGTATATTATGTTTATAATCGCGTCAATGATATTGCCGATGTTGCGGGACGTATACAAAGTCTTGTTCCGGATGCGAATGTTGCATTTGCGCATGGACAGATGAAAGAGAGGGAGCTGGAAGATATCATGTATGATTTTATCAACGGTGATATCGATGTTCTTGTTTCAACGACGATTATTGAGACCGGATTGGATATTCCGAATGCGAATACGATGATCATACAGGATGCGGACCGATTCGGATTATCTCAGCTTTATCAGCTTCGGGGACGTGTCGGTCGTTCTAATCGTATGGCATATGCATTTCTTCTGTATCAGAGAGACAAATTATTAAAAGAAGTGGCAGAGAAGAGGCTCTCGGCGATCCGTGAGTTTACAGATCTCGGATCCGGAATCAAAATCGCCATGCGAGACCTTGAAATTCGCGGGGCAGGTAATCTTTTAGGAGAAGCGCAGAGCGGTCATATGGAAGCGGTAGGGTATGATCTTTATTGCAAAATGCTAAATGAAGCGGTCAGACAATTAAAAGGCGGGCCGGAAGCAGAAACGTTTACAACATTGATTGATCTAAATGTAGATGCATATATTCCGGAATATTATATTAAAAATGAATATCAAAAGCTGGATATATATAAACGGATCGCGGCGATTGAAAGTGAGGAAGAGTTAGAAGATATGACGGAAGAACTGATCGACCGCTTTGGCGATATTCCGAAAAAAGTGCAGCAGCTTCTTGTGATAGCATCTTTAAAAAGTCTGGCTCATTCGGTGTATGTTACTGCTATCGAGCAAAAAGGTGAAGAAATTCGATTTACAATGTATGAAAAAGCAAAGATCGATCCATCCGGTATTCCTAAATTTTTGGATAGTTATAAAAACGATCTGATATTCAGGGCAGAAGAACCGCCGTATTTTCTGTATTGCAGAAAAGGCAGAAACAAAAAAAGCAATACAGAAAATGTACTGGATACAGTGAGACGGATTTTGGAAGACCTAAAAAAGCTGACTTAAATTTAAGATTTTAAATTAGGACCTGACTTTAAGATTTTAAATTAGGACTTGAGATAGAAATAAAAACACGGTATACTAAAAACATGTTGTGCCGTGGTGATAAAGAACGGTACAGACGATATTTTAACACGGGAGAGGAGAATCGTTATGGTACGATTTGGAAAAAAAGCCGCTCTTCTTGCAATGGCAGGAGTGTTGACGGCGGCGTCGGTTACAGGATGCAGCGGGGCGATTGATGCAGAAGCGACTGTTGTAACGGTAGGAAAGGAAAAGGTTCCGCTTGGAGTTGTGAATTTTTATGCAAGGATGATGCAGGGACAGTATGAGACATATTATGCGGGGATGATGGGGACAACTGCAGAAGAACTGTGGACGCAGGATGCGGGAGATGACAAGACGTATGAAGAGTCAGTGAAAGACAGCGTGATGGAAGCAGTGGAAAACATGTACCTCATCTCACAGCATTCAGGCGAATACGAAGTCGTTCTAACGGAAGATGAGAAAGAAGCGATTCAAAAAGCGGCGGAGCAGTTTGATAAAGATAACAAGGATGAGTCAAAAGAGGCGGTTTCCGGTTACAGAAAAGATATCGAAAAATATTTGGAGCTTATGACGATCCAGTCAAAGATGAGTGAAAAAATGCGTGAAGGCGTAAACGAGGAAGTGTCAGATGAAGAAGCGGCACAAAAGAGTATGGAATACGTATATTTTTCTTACACATCAACAGATGAGTCGGGATCGGTAACGGAACTGACAGATGAAGAAAAAGCAAAAGCAAAATCAACTGCAGAAACGATCGCAGAACGCGCAAAAGCAGGGGAAGATTTTGCGGCAGTTGCAGCAGAACTCGGAACAGAGGTGCAAAAAACCGCATTTGATGCAAAGAGTACATCTCCGGATGCAGCTCTGATCGAGGCGGCGAATGCTTTAGCGGCAGAAGGCGATGTGACAGGTGCAATCGAGTCTGACGCAGGGGTGTATGTGGCAAAGCTGACAAGCCTTCTCGATCGCGAGGCAACGGATCAGAAGAAAGCTTCCATTATCGAAGAGCGTAAGCAGGAACAGTATGATTCTCTTCTGAAAAAATGGAGAAAAGAAACAGATATCAAAGTAGATAAGAAAGTATGGAAGAAAGTAGATTTTGAAGAAACAGGTGTAAAGATCATCACATCGGAAAAATCCTCTTCGGAAGAACCTTCTTCTGATGAAACAAAATAATTGTTTTATTAAAATAAAAACAGAATAAAAACAGATAAAGTAAACTCCGAACAGAATCTATGATTAAAAGAATCTGTTCGGAGTTTTTATAATGAAGCTGTTTTATACAAGAAACAACATTCCGGTTTAAATATATTCTAATTTTTCAAAATATTGCATAAGGATGTTTGCGCAATTTTCAACCCCAAGTTCGGATGTGTCAAGTATCATATGGTAATCATTGACGTCTCCCCATGTTTTTCCTGTATGTTCATAATAATAAGAAGCTCTTTCTTCATCAGTTGTTTCGACTCTCTCTTTTGCACCGTTGTAGTCGAGGTTTTCTTTTTCCATAATTCTGCGAATACGGTCTTCTTTGTCGGCACACACGAAAATATTCAGTACGTTCATCTTGTCTTTTAAAATATCGGATGCACAGCGGCCGAGAATGATGCACGGATGCTCGGCGAGCTTCCTGATTGCTTCAGCTTCGCTCTCATACATGCGATCGTTTAACTGTTCCTCAATATAAGCCTTGTCATATACCGGTATGTCGAGACGTTTGGAAAGTTCTGTGGCAATAATGCTGGCGCCTGTTCCGAAACGACGGCTCATGGTGATTACTAACTTCATAAGAACTCCTCCTTTGTGACGTTTAAAATTTAATCAAATATTATTATAACACTTCTTCGGCGATTTGTCTGCTGAGAGAATTTAATTCCTCAAGCTGTGCTTCTTTGAGAGAAGATTTTATTGTAACGGAAGCTTCTAAAAGACGCATGTTTTTCATTTCTTTGATCTTTGCGGAAATCAGTTTTGTTGCCTGAGGAGCCCATGATCCATTTCCAAGCACGGCAATCGTACGATTTTGCAGGGAAAGAGCTTTCATGTCTTCCAAATAATTGTCCATCAGAGGATAAATGCCGTTATTATATGTTGGGGAAGCAAGTACAATGTGGCTGTATTTGAAGCTGTCGGAAATCAGTTCGGATACATGGGTCTTGGAAATGTTATGCATATGAATGTTTTTTACGCCTGCCTCTGCCAGCATAACGGCAAGGATTTCTGCCATATTTTCGGTATTTCCGTACATGGAAGCATAAGCGATCATAACTCCCTTTTCTTCTGGTTCATATCGGCTCCAAAGATCGTATTTTTCTATAATAAAATTCAGATTACTTCTCCAGACAGGACCGTGGAGCGGACAGATCATCTGAATGTCAAGAAATGAGGCTTTTTTCAATACATTTTGAACTTGCGGGCCGTATTTTCCGACGATATTTGTATAATAACGGCGCGCTTCATCAAGCCACTCTCTGTTAAAATCAAGTTCATCGTTGAATAAATTTCCATTTAATGCATTAAATGTGCCGAAAGCATCGGCAGAGAAGAGCACTTTATCCTTTTCGTCATAAGTCATCATTGCTTCGGGCCAGTGAACCATTGGGGACATAATAAAACGAAACGTATGTTTTCCGGAACAGAAAGTATCTCCTTCTTTGACTGTGAGTGTTTTCCCCGTCAGGTCAAAGCTGAAAAATTGTTCGATCATCGGGAATGTTTTTGCGTTTCCGATAATCTTTACGTCGGGATAGTGAAGAAGGAGTTCTCCGATAAGAGAACAGTGATCCGGTTCCATGTGATTGACAACGATATAGTCAAGATTGCGGCCGTTCAGTACAGACATAACGTTTTCTATAAATTGTTTTCCGATCGCATAGTCGGCTGTATCAAAAAGAACTGTCTGTTCATCCAAAAGAAGGTATGAGTTGTAAGAGACACCTTTGGCAAGAGGGAAAATATTTTCAAACAATTCAATCTGACGATCGTTTCCCCCGACCCAATATAAGTCTTCTGTTACTTTTCTGAAACATTGCATTATAAGATTCCTCCTAAATTTAATATACAAAATAAACAAGTAAGTTGAATGTTAAAAAATAGTCGATTATATTCTAGCACAATAGAAAAAAAGCGCAATATTTATGTGAGTAAAAATAAGAAAAATAAGAATTGTATCTGCAGGAAAAATGAGATACACTGTTAAATAGATTCGGCTGTATTCAAAATATTATAAAAGAAAAAATCGGTAGATTTTTCAAAGCAAAATGAAAGACCGGAAAAGGTCAGAGTAGCAAACGAAAGGAGAAAGAAAATGTTATTTGTATGTTATCCGAAATGCAGTACATGCATGAAAGCAAAAAAATGGCTGGAAGAAAAAGAAATTGAATTTGAGCAAAGAGATATCAAAGAAGAGAAACCAACAGCGGAAGAACTGAAAACGTGGTGGAGGAAAAGCGGACTTCCGTTGAAGCGCTTTTTTAATACGAGTGGAAAACTTTACAAAGAAATGCAGTTAAAAGACAGGATTCCGAATATGAGTGAGGATGAACAGATTGAACTGCTCGCTTCTGACGGGATGCTTGTAAAAAGACCGATTCTCGTGCAAAATGAGAAGGTTCTCGTTGGTTTTAAAGAAAAGGAGTGGCAGGAGATTTTATAAGCGGTTAAGATTTTTAAATATAGTTAAAAGAGAGAAGAGCATATGAATACGGTAAATGTCAGAAAGGTAGAGATAGGAAAAGGAATCCCGAAAATCTGCGTGCCTGTTGTCGGAATTACGAGAGACGATATTATTGACGCAGCTTGTAAAGCGAAAGAAACGGCGGATCTTGTGGAATGGCGCGCAGATTGGTATGAAGATGTTCTGGATTTTAAAAAGACAGAAAAGATGATGGAAGAATTAAGAGAGACGCTTGGAGACATTCCGCTCCTTTTCACATTTCGCACATTAAAAGAAGGCGGGGAGAAAGAGATTGAAAAGAGTGTATATGTAAAGCTGAATGAGATGGCAGTAAAAACGGGTTTTGCAGATCTTGTGGATGCAGAAGCGTTTACCGGGACAGATGAGGTAAATACAATCGTAGAAACGGCGCATTTGTATGGAGTAAAAGTGATAGCATCTAACCATGATTTTCAAAAAACTCCGCCAAAAGAAGAAATTGTATCGAGGCTTTGCTTTATGCAGGAGTGTGGTGCGGATATTGTGAAAATAGCGGTAATGCCTCAATCTAAAAAAGATGTGCTTACGCTGCTTTTGGCAACGGAAGAGATGGTGAGGGAGCATGCAAAGTGTCCGGTCGTTACAATGTCTATGTCGGAAGTAGGAGTAGTCAGTCGTATTTGCGGTGAAGCATTTGGTTCTGCTCTTACATTCGGAGCGGTCAAAAAAGCGTCGGCGCCGGGACAGCTCGGGGCAGAAGAGCTTCGAATGGTGCTTAAAATCTTGCATGACGTTTGATAAAAGGGCAATTAATTTCGATGAGAAGTTAGTTGCTCTTTCATTATGGATGTTTTTATAAACAGATAAAGTTGTTATGCAGATCTGAAATTTTATATCTCGATGAAAAAACAGTTGCAATATACCTAATATGGGTATATAATGCACTTATAGATACCCCATATGGGTATTTTAGGTTTAAAGTATGATGGTGAGAGGGAGAAAAGGCAAAAGCCGGAAAATATATTCGGAGGATAATTATGGAAAAAGAAAAGAAATGTCCGGAATGTACACATCGGATAAAAAAGCGTACAGAAGAAGAAACAAAATTGATGATAAACCGCTTAAACAGAATAGAAGGGCAAGTGAGGGGGATTCGCAGAATGGTGGAGAATAATGCGTATTGTCCGGATATTCTTATACAAGTTTCGGCGATTACCGCGGCATTGAACAGTTTTAATAAAGTTCTTTTATCAGAACATATCCGTACTTGTGTTTCGGAAGATATCAGGGAAGGAAAAGATGAGACGATAGATGAACTTGTAACAGTTTTGAGAAAACTTATGAAATAGATTCTGAAAAGGCAATGGAATCGAGGATTTGAGAATCGAAAGGAGGAAACCGGTTGAAACAATATGAAGTTACAGGTATGAGCTGTGCGGCATGCAGTGCACGTGTAGAAAAAGCTGTATCAAAGATTGAAGGAGTTACGTCATGTTCTGTAAATCTGCTGACTAATTCTATGGGAGTAGAGGGGGCTGTCGATGCACAGACAGTTATTGAAGCTGTAGAGGCGGCGGGATATAAGGCGGTGGAGAAAGAAAGCAGGACAGGACAGGAAGCAGGCAGGATGGAAAAGAGCGGAGAATTAAAAGATAAGGAAACGCCTGAGATGAAAAAGCGATTGATCGCCTCTCTTTGTTTTTTGATTCCGTTAATGTATCTGTCAATGGGGCATATGATGTGGGGATGGAAAGTTCCGGAAATTGTGAGCGAGAATCACGTGGCAATGGGGATCATACAGCTTCTGCTGACAACAGCCGTAATGGTGATCAATCAGAAGTTTTTTATCAGTGGAGTCAGAGGACTTTTTCATAAAGCGCCGAATATGGATACCCTGGTTGCTCTTGGCGCAGGCGCGTCTTACGGCTACAGTATTTATGCTCTGTTTGCGATGACAGATGCGCAGATGCGTGGGAATGCGGCAGAAGTAATGACATATATGCATGAGTTTTATTTTGAATCTGCGGCGATGATCCTGACATTGATCACAGTCGGTAAACTTCTGGAAGCAAGGTCAAAAGGAAAGACGACAGATGCGCTGAAAGGTCTGATGGGTCTTGCGCCTAAGACGGCGACTGTTGTGCGCGGCGGCGAGGAAGTAAAAATCGGGATCGAACAAGTGCAAAAGGGAGATCTGTTTGTCGTTCGTCCGGGGGAAAGCATTCCGACTGACGGTATTGTAGTCGAAGGAAGCGGAGCGGTTGACGAATCAGCGCTTACCGGTGAAAGTATTCCGGTTGATAAAAAAGAGGGAGATTGTGTATCGGGCGCGACGATAAACCAGTCCGGTTTTTTGAGATGTAAGGCGACCAGAGTGGGAGAAGACACAACTTTGTCTCAGATTATCCATATGGTGGGAGATGCGGCTGCGACAAAAGCTCCGATCGCAAAAGTGGCAGATAAAGTGTCGGGAGTGTTTGTTCCGGTTGTTATGGCAGTTGCTGTTTTGACGATTATTGTATGGCTTGCATTCGGAGAAACGATCGGTTTTGCTCTTGCACGGGGAATCTCGGTTCTTGTGATCAGTTGTCCTTGTGCTCTCGGTCTTGCGACGCCGGTTGCGATTATGGTCGGAAACGGTGTGGGAGCAAAGAACGGAATTTTATTTAAAACAGCAGTTTCTCTTGAAGAAACGGGGAAAATTGATGTTGTAGTGCTGGACAAAACAGGAACGATCACAAAAGGAAGACCGACGGTGACAGATATTTTGCCCGGTTCGGCTTTTAGTGAGTCGGAACTTCTGACGTATGCATACATTCTTGAAAAGAAAAGTGAACATCCGTTAGCGCATGCAATTTTGAAAAAGGCAGAGGAAGAAGCAATCCAGACGAAAGAAGAAGCGAAAAACTTTACGGCAGTTTCCGGAAATGGTTTGACGGGAGAGATAGGCGGCGATAAATTTTTCGGCGGAAACTTGAAATTTGCAGAAGGAAGAACTGTTATTTCGGAAGCGGTAAGAAAGCAGGCGGAAAGTTTTGCATCAGAAGGAAAAACACCGTTATTTTTCGGAAGGAATGAGGAACTGATCGGCATAATCGCCGTTGCAGACATTATAAAAGAAGACAGTCCGCAGGCGGTCAGAGAATTGAAAAATATGGGGATCAAGGTGGTCATGCTCACAGGCGATAATGAGCGTACGGCAAAAGCGATCGGAGAGCAGGCGGGTGTAGATGAAGTGATTGCCGGTGTTTTACCTGATGGAAAAGAGGATGTGATCAAAAAATTAAAAGAAGAAGGAAAAGTGGCGATGGTTGGGGACGGGATTAATGATGCGCCGGCTCTTACGCGGGCGGATGTCGGAATCGCCATCGGAGCAGGAACGGATATCGCTATTGATGCGGCGGATATTGTGCTTATGAAAAGCAGGTTGAGCGACGTGCCTGCCGCTGTGCGCATGAGTCGGGCAGCGCTTCGCAATATTCATGAAAATCTTTTCTGGGCATTTTTTTATAATGTGATCGGCATTCCGCTCGCAGCGGGAATCTGGATTCCTATCTTCGGGTGGAAATTAAATCCGATGTTCGGGGCAGCGGCAATGAGTCTGTCAAGCGTATGTGTTGTAAGCAACGCCCTGAGGCTGAATTTGTTTAAATTATATGATGGTTCTAAAGATAGAAAAAGAAGTCAAAAAAACAAGAAAAATTCTGAAGAAGAAAAGGAGAATAAAACAATGAAAAAAGTAATGAAAATCGAAGGAATGATGTGCGGACACTGCGAGGCGAGAGTGAAAAAGGTTCTTGAAGCGCTGGATGGAGTGGAACAGGCGGAAGTCAGTCATGAAACCGGCACGGCAGTTGTTGAAATGACAGAAGAGGTTGCTGACGAAGTACTTAAAAAGGCAGTGGAAGATCAGGATTATAAAGTGTTGGGGATTGACTTCTGACAATTTGAATAGTAATATAGGTATGTAGCTATCCATTTGAAGAACGGATTTCTGAAAAGTGGGTAGCTTTTTTAACGAGCATCGTTCTTTTAAAAAGAACGGAATAAAAGGAGGAAAAACAATGAAGAAGAAAATGCTCAGCGCATTCTTGTGTGCAGCTATGGCAGTCACTCTCGTTGCAGGGTGCGGAGCTCCGGCGGCAGACGCAGGCAAAGACAAAGGAGGAGACTCCAAAAAAGAGGCGTCGGAAGGAATTCCGAAAGATGAAATCAAGGTAGGATTTGTACATATTTCCGATCCGAGCGATATGGGATATACATACAATCATGATCTGGGAACAAAGGAAATGCAGAAAGAACTGGGATTGAGCGATGACCAGATCATCAACAAATATAATGTGCCGGAAGATGCAGAATGTGATACAGCTCTTAGAGAACTCGTAGAAGCAGGATGCAACATTATCTTTGCAACAAGCTTCGGGTTTGAAGACTATGTGAAAGAAGTAGCCGCAGAGTATCCGGACATCCAGTTCTGTCATGCGACAGGATTCCAGGCATCGGATTCAGGACTGGATAACTTCCATAATTATTTTGCGTCTATTTATGAGGGACGTTATCTGGCAGGTATTGCGGCAGGACTTAAGACAGAAACAAATAAACTCGGCTACGTAGCGGCACATCCGTTTGCAGAGGTTATCAGCGGATATACAGCGTTCTATCTTGGAGCAAAAAGTGTGAATCCTGATGTAACAATGGATATTATGTATACAAATTCATGGAATGATCCGACAATCGAGTCTCAGGTTGCAAAAGCTCTTATCGACCGCGGATGCGATGTGATCTCCCAGCATTCGGATTCTACAGCTCCGGCAACGACAGCTGAGGATAATGGAGTATGGCAGGTTGGATATAATAATGATATGATTGCCGCTGCACCGAATGCGTCTTTAGTTTCTCCTCGTATTGACTGGGGAATTTATGTGACAGAAGCTGTTCAGGCAGTGATCGACGGAAAAGAAATTCCGGCTGACTGGTGCAAAGGATATGCCGACGGAGCCGTTTATTTGTCTCCATTGAATGAGAAGATCGCAGCAGAGGGAACGCAGGAGGCGATCGATAAAGCGGCGGAAGCGCTGAAAAACGGAGAACTTTTTGTATTCGGCGGTCCGCTTAAAGGAGTAAGTCCGGACGGAGAGAAGATTGAAGTTGCAGAGGGAGATCATTTCCCGGAACAGGAAGAGGCTTCTGCACCGTCATGGCAGTATATTATCGAGGGATGTAACGTAGTTCAGTAATTGTATAAAGTAATTCTAAAAAATAAATCCGAAAGAAGATATCTTCGGAAAATGAAAACAGAGCCGTCTTCGGACGGCTTTGTTTATAACATTAAATGTTTTTTAAGCGGAATACCGCTTTGTTCTATGAGGATTTCATGAGGAAATGAGAAAGATACGGCAGGAGAGAAGAAGGAGGAAAAAAATTTGGGAGAAGCAGCGCAGTATGCAATAAAAATGCATCATGTAACGAAAACATTCGGTAAAGTCGTTGCCAATAAAAATGTAGATCTTGAACTGAAAACAGGGGAGATCCTTGCGCTTCTCGGTGAAAACGGAAGTGGAAAAACAACATTGATGAACATGTTGTCAGGAATTTATTTTCCGGATTACGGAGAGATTTATGTAAAAGGGAAGGAGGTAACGATTCGTTCCCCGAAGGATTCTTTTACTCTCGGAATCGGAATGATCCATCAGCATTTTAAGCTTGTGGATGTGTTGACGGCAGCGGAAAATATCGTGTTGGGATTGGAAGGGAAAACGGTGTTAAAACGCCGTGAGATCAATCGGAAAGTAGCAGAATTAGCACAAAAATATGGCTTTGATCTTGATCCGACAAAGAAAGTTTACAATATGTCGGTTTCTGAAAAACAAACGGTGGAAATATTAAAAGTGCTGTACAAAGGCGCGGATATTTTGATTTTAGACGAACCTACGGCGGTTCTTACTCCTCAGGAAACGGAAAAGCTGTTTGCTGTTTTGAAAAACATGAAAAAACACGGGAAATCGATCATCATCATTACACATAAATTAAATGAAGTAATGGCGATATCAGATCGTGTTGCGATCTTGCGAAAGGGAGAATATATCGGAGTTGTGGAAACTTCGGAAACCGATCCGGATCAACTTACGGAAATGATGGTCGGCCGGCCGATCAGTCTTGAGATTGAAAGACCGGAAGTAAAACGGGGCGGAAAACGTCTTCGGGTGATCGATCTTACCTGTTTGAGCGGAGACGGAGTGAAGGCTCTTGATAATGTTTCGTTTGATGCTTATGCAGGAGAGATACTGGGAATCGCCGGAATTGCAGGAAGCGGACAAAAAGAACTGTGCGAGACGATTGCGGGACTTTATCCTTCTGTCGGGGGATCTGTTTTGTATTCTGAATCATCAGAAAAAGGGGCGGTAAAAGAACGTATTTTAGGATTAAGCCCGGATGAAATCGCCAAAAAAGGAATTTCAATGGCATTTGTTCCGGAAGATCGTCTTGGAATGGGTCTTGTTGCCGGAATGGATATGACAGATAATGTCATGCTTAGAAGTTATAAGTCGAACAAAGGTATTTTTGTAGATCGGAAAAGTCCGAGAGATCTTGCGGAAAAACTGATTAAGGAATTAGAAATCGTAACTCCGGGCGTGGAAACTCCGGTAGGAAGACTTTCGGGAGGTAATGTGCAGAAAGTTCTTTTAGGAAGAGAGATAGCCTGTCAGCCGTCGGTTCTGATTGTCGCATATCCGGTAAGAGGTCTTGATATCAATGCGTCTTACAGAATCTATGATCTTTTGAACGAACAGAAGAAAAAGGGAGTTGCGGTTGTATTTATCGGAGAAGATCTTGATGTGCTTATGCAGCTTTCGGACCGCATCATGGTTATGTGCGGAGGAAAGGTAAGCGGTATTGTCGATCCGAGAAAAGTGACAAAAGAAGAAATCGGATTAATGATGATCCGTACAGAACAAGATGGAGAAAAAGAGGAGGTGACAGAATGAGTTCCAATGTGACACATGCGAAAGAGCCTTTGTTCCGAATGGTAAAAAGAGATGCGATTCCTCAGAAAAAAGCGTGGATGATCCGTGCGGCTGCTTTTCTTTTATCTTTGGCTACGGGCGCTGTCGTGATCATGATGCTCGGACATAATCCGTTTTCGGTATATATTTCCATGATAAAGGGAGCATGGGGAACGAAGACTGTTTCTTATGAGACGATTAAGATCGCAATTCCGCTTCTTATCACGGCGATCGGAATTTCTTTTGCGTTCAAAATGAAATTCTGGAATATAGGGGCGGAAGGACAGATTTTGGTAGGTGCAGTTGCGGCAGGTGCGTTTGGTCTTTTTACTGCTCATATTTTTCCGAAGATCCCACTTGTAATTCTTATGATGCTGGCGGCGATCGTAGCGGGCGGTTTGTACGGTTTGCTCCCGGCTGTCTGCAAGGCGAAGTGGGGAACAAATGAGACGTTGTTTACACTGATGTTAAATTATATTGCTCTGGCATTTATCAAATATCTTATGAACGGCCCGTGGAAAGCTCCGGGAAGCAGCTATCCGAAAATAGCGATGCTTGTTCCGGGAGCGCGTTTGACAAAAGTATTCGGAGTGCACTGGGGATGGATCTTAGCGCTTATTCTCGTTGTCGTATCTTATATTTATTTTAATAAGACGAAACAAGGCTATGAAATTGCTGTTGTAGGTGAAAGCAATAATACTGCCAGATATGCGGGAATCAATGTGGGACGGGTATTCCGCAGAACGATGTTTTTATCCGGAGCGCTTTGCGGACTTGTCGGAATGCTTCAGTTTGCGGGATCGGACTTTACGATTACGGAAGGAACTGCAGGCGGCGTCGGATTTACGGCCATTACAGTTGCATGGCTCGCAAAAATGAATCCGGCGGGAATGTTGGTTGTATCAGTATTTATCGCGATGCTTGAGCGAGGGGCGAACGCAATTCAGACACAGTTTAAAATTCCGGCATCTGCGGCCGATCTGTTGATTGGTATTATTTTGTTCTTTATGCTCGGATGTGAGTTTTTTATCACATATAAGTTGATCGGAAGAGGAAAGGAGGAACATCATGCTTAATACGTTGAATGGATTATTTATTGCGGCAGTATTGGCCGGAACGCCGCTTCTTTTAGGAGCGCTCGGTGAAATACTGACAGAAAAATCAGGAAACTTAAATCTTGGTGTAGAGGGAATGATGTTCATGGGGGCGATCACGGGACTGGCAGGTTCGTATTATTATGAACAGGCAGTGATCGGTTCGGGCGGGAACCCGAACGGAGCGGTTTCTTCTGTCATAGCTCTTCTTACTTCTTTTGCGGCGGGTTCTCTTGGGGCACTGATCTACAGTTTTTTGACGATTACGCTCCGGGCAAATCAAAATGTAACAGGTCTGACATTAACAATTTTCGGAACCGGTTTCGGAAATTTTTTCGGAGAGTATATCGGACAGAAGGCCGGCGGTTATGTGGCGGTATCTGAAGTGACGAAGAAAGCATTTTCAGGGATTGATATCCCGGTTTTGTCAGATATCCCGGTGCTTGGTCCTCTTTTATTCCGGTATAACTGGGTCGTTTATTTTGCAATCGCGGCAGCGCTTTTTATGACATGGTTTTTTAATCGTACAAGAGTGGGACTGAATCTTCGTGCTGTCGGGGAAGATCCGGCAACTGCGGATGCGGCGGGTATCAATACGACGGTATATAAATATATGGCGACTGTGATCGGCGGAGGGATCTGCGGAATCGGTGGTATGTATATGAGCATGGTTACAACATCAGGCGTATGGGTGCATAACTGTGTCAGCGGGTATGGATGGCTTGCGGTAGCGCTTGTTATTTTTGCAACATGGAGTCCTGCAAGAGGAATGCTTGTGGCGCTTGTATTCGGCGGTCTTACGATCATGCGTATGTATATTAATATTCCCGGACTTCCGGCTCAGATTTATGATATGTTCCCGTACATTGCTACGATACTTGTTCTTGTGATCACAAGTATGCGCAGAAGTAAGGAGCATGCACAGCCAAAGAGCTGCGGACTGAATTATTTCCGCGAGGAAAGATAAAGGGATTCGTATATGAATATTTTATTCAGCTATGCATAGTGATTTCCGATGACGGTAATGGGTTTTGATATGTTTTCGGAAAAGTGCATAGCTGAATTTTTGTATAAGCGACGGGTCAAAGTCGGGGTGTGACCGAGATCTTGGCGAATGTTTATAATACCGGAATGTGCTTTTGGAACTTCCGGTAATTGTTTTATGTACGGTTGTTCTGGCTGTGGAAGCTGCGCAATGATAACTGTCATGGGATTGTGGGAGGCATAGAAATATGATATCCTAAATGAAAATTTATTGTATGAAGGCTGATCGGCATTTTGGGGTTATACCGTGCTGAAAAATATTCGGATATATTATTCGCAAAAATAGTGTTGACAATTTAAAGAGGGTATAATACTATAATAGCAGAAGCGAACAACTGTTCGATACTAAAAATCGTTATACAGAAGGAGATATTTTATTATGGCGGGAAATGATGAAAAGAAAAAAGCGCTGGATGCGGCGATAGCAAAACTTGAGAAGGATTTTGGAAAGGGCGCGGTGATGAAACTCGGAGAATCAGGAGCTCATGTTGCGGTAGAGACAGTTCCTACAGGCTGTTTGAGTCTTGATATTGCGCTTGGATTGGGCGGAGTTCCGAAAGGACGCGTGATTGAAGTTTACGGACCTGAGTCCAGCGGTAAGACAACGGTTGCGCTTCATATGATTGCGGAAGTGCAGAAACGCGGCGGTATTGCGGGATTTATTGATGCGGAACATGCGTTGGATCCGGTCTATGCAAAGAATATAGGAGTGGATATTGACGAACTATATATTTCCCAACCGGACAGCGGTGATCAGGCTTTGGAGATTGCAGAGACGATGGCACGTTCCGGCGCAATCGACATTATCGTTGTAGACTCTGTTGCGGCTCTTGTGCCGAGACAGGAGATTGAAGGAGATATGGGAGACAGTCATGTGGGACTTCAAGCGCGATTGATGTCACAGGCACTTAGGAAACTGACTCCGGTTATCAGTAAGTCGAACTGTATTGTGATTTTTATCAATCAGCTGAGAGAAAAAGTCGGGGTCATGTTCGGAAATCCGGAGACGACAACCGGAGGAAGGGCGCTTAAGTTTTATGCGTCTGTCCGAATGGATGTCAGAAAAACAGAGACTCTGAAACAAAGCGGAGAGATGGTCGGAAACCATACCCGTATTAAGATTGTGAAAAATAAGATAGCTCCGCCGTTTAAGGAGGCGGAATTTGACATTATGTTCGGAAAAGGAATTTCAAAAGAAGGAGATATCCTTGATCTGGCTACTAAGTTAGATCTTGTTAAAAAGAGTGGAGCATGGTATGCATATGAAGGCGATAAGATCGGACAGGGCCGGGAAAATGCAAAGACATATCTGTCTGCTCATCCGGAAATAATGGAAGAGTTGGAAAAGAAAGTAAGAGAACATTATCAACTTGGGACAGATTCTTCGGAAAAAGATGAGAAAGAAGTGAAAAAGGAAAAAGAACAAAAAGGGAAAAGTGACGATCTTGCATTAAAAGGTGATGAAAAATAATGATAGTCACTAAAATAGAGCCATGTACAAAAACGAAGTTTAAAATTTATATAGATGAGACATTTAAGTTTGTACTTTATAAAGGAGAGGTTTCCCGTTTCGGAATTCGGATCGGGGAAGAAATCCCGCCGGAAACAGAAGAAAAGATCCGAACGGAAGTGCTTTTGAAGAGGGCGAAGCTTAGGGCGATGCATCTTCTCGAGGATATGGACCGAACAGAGTCTGCCCTTCGCGAAAAACTTCGTCAGGGTCTGTATCCGTCTGACGTGACAGAGGCGGCGATTGAATATGTAAAGTCATTCGGTTATCTTGATGATGTCCGGTATGCGGAAAACTTCGTGAGGAGCAGGCAGAATGTGAAGAGTAAAAAAGAAATCGGCACGGCGCTGCTGCAGAAAGGGATTTCGTCGGAAATAGCAAAGCGCACTATGGAAATCTGCTATGAAGAAATGGGAGAAGAAGAGGCAATCCGCAAAATTTTAAGAAAAAAAAAGTTTGATCCGAATAAGGCGGAAGAAGCTCAAATGCAGAAAATATACGGCTATCTGGGGCGCAAAGGATTTCGTTATGATACAGTCCGTCAAGTGATACAAAATTATAATGACGATGCTTGACATTGTTGTGAAAACAGTATAAAATTTAACTGTTGTATTTAAGTAATATGTACAATGAAAATTTAATAAGGAGGTGCTCCTGTGCAAGTAGATTTAGTGATCGCTATTATACTTGCTGCGGCACTCGCTTTGATAGTTGGGATGGTTTCTCGATTTCTCACAATTTCCGGTTTGAAAAAAAATGCAGAAAGTAAAATCGGAAATGCAGAGGCAAAAGCAAGAGAAATCATCGATGATGCTGTGAAAACTGCTGAAACAACGAAAAAGGAAGCTCTTCTCGAAGTGAAAGAAGAATCGATCAAGACAAAGAATGATCTTGAGAAGGAGACAAAAGAAAGAAGAGCGGAATTGCAGCGCTATGAAAAAAGAGTGCTGGCAAAAGAAGAGGCAGTTGATAAGCGTTCTGATGTGTTAGAACATCGGGAGTCGAAGCTTACGGCGAAAGAAGACCAGCTTCGTCAGCGGGAAGCCAAGGTAGAAGAGCTGAATCAGAAACGTGTGCAGGAACTAGAACGAATCTCAGGACTTACCTCCGAACAGGCAAAAGAATATCTGTTGAAAACTGTTGAAGAAGATGTTAAGCATGACACCGCAAAAATGGTCAGAGAATTGGAAACACAGGCGAAAGAAGAAGCAGACAAGAAAGCAAAAGAATATGTTGTCAATGCAATTCAGAGATGTGCGGCAGACCATGTTGCGGAAACGACAATTTCCGTTGTGCAGCTTCCGAGCGATGAAATGAAAGGTCGTATTATCGGTCGTGAAGGAAGAAATATCCGAACACTTGAAACATTGACCGGTGTGGAACTGATTATTGATGATACACCGGAAGCGGTTGTTTTATCGGGATTTGATCCCATCCGCCGTGAAGTTGCAAGAATTGCACTTGAACGTTTGATCGTAGACGGACGTATTCATCCGGCGAGAATTGAAGAAATGGTAGAAAAAGCGCAGAAAGAAGTCGATACAATGATCAGAGAAGAAGGAGAAGCGGCAGCGTTAGAAGTAGGCGTGCCGGGAATTCATCCGGAGTTGATCAGACTTCTCGGTCGTATGAAGTTTAGAACAAGCTATGGACAGAATGCGTTGAAGCATTCGATTGAAGTGGCTCAGTTGTCGGGACTTCTTGCGGGCGAAATCGGTATAGATGTCAGAATGGCGAAACGTGCCGGACTTCTGCATGATATAGGAAAATCTATCGACCATGATGTAGAAGGGTCACATATTCAAATCGGTGTGGATCTTTGTAGGAAATATAAAGAATCCTCAACCGTAATTAACGCGGTGGAATCGCATCACGGAGATGTTGAGCCGCAGACATTGATCGCATGTGTAGTGCAGGCAGCCGATACGATTTCGGCAGCAAGACCGGGTGCAAGACGCGAGACGATCGAAACATACACCAACAGATTGAAACAGTTAGAAGAGATTACCAACCAGTTTAAAGGGGTGGATAAATCTTTTGCCATTCAGGCGGGCAGAGAGATTCGAGTTATGGTAGTTCCAGAGCAGGTATCTGATGATGATATGGTGCTTATGGCAAGGGATATTGCAAAACAAATTGAATTTGAACTTGAGTATCCCGGACAGATTAAAGTCAATGTAATCCGTGAATCACGGGCAACAGATTATGCGAAATAGCAATGAATCATAACAGCAGACGAAAGACCAGCCCTTGTCGAAAGACGAGGGCTTTCTTTTATTAAAATATTTTGATTGCTGAGAGGATACGGGGAAGGAGAAAGACGATGAGTGAACAGATTAAACGTGTGAACAGAGAATTGAAATTTAAAGGAACGATTATTGATTTCTATCAAGATACAATGGAAATTAATGGGGATCATACAGTTGTATGGGATTTTATCAAGCACAAAGGAGCTGCGGCAGTAGTTCCGGTCACTGAAGATGGAAAGATACTTATGGTACGTCAGTATCGAAATGCACTTGAGAGATATACTTTGGAGATACCGGCAGGGGCTCTGGATGAGGAAGGAGAGCCGGGGTTTAAATGTGCTGCTCGGGAATTGGAAGAAGAAACAGGTTATAAAAGTGAGGAATTGGAATGGCTGATCACCTTGAGGACAACGGTTGCTTTTTGCAATGAGAAGATCGAGGTGTATGTGGCGAAAAATTTAATCCCTTCAAAACAGCATTTAGATGAGGATGAATTTATTGATCTGAAAGCATATTCTCTTGATGAATTAAAAGAAAAAATATTTACAGGAGAGATTGAAGATGCAAAAACAGTTGCATCATTAATGGCATATGCAGTAAAATACGAAGCCTGAAAATGATGTAAGAAACGGATCGTGAAAAGTGATAATGAAAAAATTCCGGCATATAATGAAATATCAATAAAAAGTAAAGTGCAGAATGGCAAAAGGATCAGCAACTGCGCGATACAGGGAGGAATAATGAAGGTATTTCATGTGAAAAAGCAGTTAGCGGCTTTGTTTATGCCGGGATTTTTAATTGGAATTATTTATGTCAATTTTCTTGCTAAAAAATATGTGGCAGCTCCGGATCTGTTCAGTGAATATTTTTTGGATCAATTCAGGGGTGTGCAGATAGACGAAAAAGAATATTTATGGTATCTGCTTCGCATTCGCTGCGTTCCGTTTTTTATGCTTTCAGGGTTGGCTCTTACGAAGTTGAAAAAAGTAAGCGCCGGGTTATTTCTTGGGTGGACAGGCATATCTGTGGGGGTGCTTGTTTCGCTGGCGGCATCGAACTTGGGAATGAAAGGCTGTCTCTTGTGTCTTATAGGTGCTTCTCCACAGTTTCTTTTCTATATTCCTGCGTATTTTATGATCCTGAAATATTGTTATGAGTCAGAAGATGGCAGATGGAACAGACAGAAAACAATTTTTGTCGGTTTGATGATGAGTTTAGGAATTATTACCGAATTATATGTGAATCCCGTATTAGTGAAGTTGTTCTTGAATTATGTGTAGTTGTCTATAGACTATGTGCTGCGGCACATAGTCTATAGATCTTTTGCTCCTTTTCGGAGATGAAAAAATAAAATAATAACGGCGATTCCGAAAACAAGAAACTGACTGGTTAAAAGTCCGATCAGATAACCGTATATTCCAAACTTGGGGATTGCAAAAAATACTCCGGCAATACGAACAAGAAGACCGGCAGTGTTGACGAGAAGTGTGCAGAATGTTTTCCCAAGTCCGTTAATTATGCTTGTAAGGGCGGTATTTGTGTAAAGAAATGGGCAGATCCATGAAAGTGTTAAAATGAAACTTCCGGCAGCAGAACTATGGAACAAAACTCTTCCGAGAAAGTTTCCGAAAATCAGAAAAAACAGACAGCATCCAAGGCCTAAAATGAAACAGCTTCCTACAGATTGTTTCAATAAACGAATGATTCGTCTGTTATCATCAGATGCCTGGGCAGCGCTGACGGCAGGCATAAGCACTGTTCCGATAGAAGTTGTGAGCGCCGAAGGAAAAAGGATGCATGGCAGAGCCATTCCTGTCAATACTCCGTAAAGACGAAGCGCTTCCGAAGAAGTCATTCCGTAGATTTTTAAAAAAGTCGGGATGGAGGCCGCCTCAATGCTTTGGAGTAAAGTAACTGCCGTTCGATTTGCTGTAAGAGGAACAGATAAAGCGGACAGTTTTCTGAAAGTTTTTGAAATGGAAGAAATCGAAGCGGCATAACAAAGCTGCTTTTGCCGATTCAGCATCTGTATCGAAAAAAGTGCGGCAGCCGTCTCGCCTGCGGCAATGCCGGCGGCGGCAAGTTTGACAGAAGGGATTTCCCCGGTTTTTTTAACAAAGAGAAAAAGCAGGACGACGAAAAGAATTCGAGCAGATTGTTCGATAAGCTGTGACAGGGCAGGAATTTTTGTCTGCTGAAGCCCTAAACTGTATCCGCAGATACAACTATGTATTGCGGCGAACGGTAATGCATAAGAGACGATAAGAAGGAGATTTTCACACCTGGCATCTCCTAAAAAAGTTGTTGCTATATAAAAGGCGTTTTTTTGGAGAAAATATAATTCTATAAGTGAGAGAAAGAGTGTGAAGCCAAGAGAAACTGCAAGAATGTTTCCGGCTTCTTTTTGCCGTTCAATATGCGGGGAGGATGAACTGGCGGCAGAGTAAGTAACAACAGATGACATTTTTTCTGCGACCATGTGTGAGACGGCGGTTTGAATCCCGAATGTGCTGACTGACAGACAAAGTGCATAGACCGGGAAAATGAGCTGATATAAACCGACGTTTTCTTCTCCGAAAGCATGACTTAAAAAAATACGAAAGAAGAATCCCATAATGCGAGTGATCAATCCGGCGGCAGTTAAAACGGCGGCGCCGCGAAATAAATTGCGGGAAGAAAAGGAGCGGAATTTGTCAGAACGGAATAACATAAAATCACCTCGATTTGTAACAACAGACATATACTTGTTAAAACATATGTCATAAGGAGACTTGACAGAACCGGGGATGAATGCTATGCTACAAAAGAAATCCCTAGTAAAATACTGGGGAATCCATTCTGCAATATTAAGAATAAAGAAATAGAGTATTTTTATTAAGGAACGGAGCGTGAGAAAGTGAAGTTATCTACAAAAGGAAGGTATGGACTTCGTGCGTTGATCGATCTGGCGCAAAATGGAGGTGAACAGCCGGTATCTATTACAAGTATTTCAACAAGACAAGATATCTCGGAACGATATCTTGAGCAGTTGATGTCTATGCTGAAAAAAGCGGGGATTGTAAGAAGTGTAAGAGGAGCCGGAGGCGGATATGTGCTTGTAAAAAGACTGGAAGATATTTCTGTGGGAGATGTGCTTCGCGCATTGGAAGGCAGTCTTGAGCCGGTGGACTGCGCGGGTCTTGAACCAAATGGAGGATGCAGTGTTTCGGACAGCTGCGTGACAAAATATGTTTGGAAGAAAATTAACGACAGTATTAACCAGACGGTAGATGAGATTAAACTTGATCAACTCGTAAAAGAAAACGGAAAAAACTGTAGAAACTGATTACAGTTTATTTAATGAAGAGATGGAGGAAAAAAGATGGATAAACTGATATATCTTGATAATGCGGCTACGACAAAAACTTCACCTGAAGTTGTGGAAGCAATGCTGCCTTATTTTACAGAACATTATGGGAATCCGTCCAGTATATATTCGTTTGCGGCGGCAAATAAGGAAGTGATTTCAAAACAAAGAGAGACGATCGCAGGTGTGATCGGAGCAAAGGAAAATGAGATTTATTTTACGGCGGGAGGAACGGAAGCCGACAACTGGGCATTGACGGCGACAGCAGAGGCGTATGGCGCAAAAGGAAAGCATATTATTACGACGAAGATTGAACATCATGCCGTTTTGCATACATGTGAATATCTTCAAAAGCGAGGGTATGAGGTTACTTATCTCGATGTGGATGAATATGGAGTTGTAGATCCGAAGTCGGTAGAGGCGGCGATCAGACCGGATACGATATTGATCTCGGTCATGTTTGCGAACAATGAGATCGGTACGGTAGAGCCGATAAAAGAGATCGGCGCGATCGCTCATGAAAAAGGAATTTTGTTTCACACGGACGCCGTACAGGCGTTTTGTCAGATACCGATCGATGTCGATGAATGTCATATAGATATGCTCAGCGCCAGCGGACATAAATTAAACGGTCCGAAGGGAATTGGATTTTTATACATCAGAAAAGGAGTCAAAATCCGCTCGTTGATCCACGGAGGAGCACAGGAGAGGAGACGTCGTGCAGGAACTGAAAATGTTCCAGGAATCGTCGGTTTCGGGAAAGCAGTTGAAATAGCTGCAGCGTCTATGGAAAGAAGAATGGAAAAAGAAAGTCAGCTTCGGGATTATTTGATCGAAAAGATTGAAAAAGAGATACCATACTGCAGATTAAACGGCGACAGAGAAAGGCGTCTTCCGAATAATGTGAATTTCAGTTTTCAATATATAGAAGGCGAGTCGCTTCTTATCATGCTCGACATGAAAGGCATCTGCGCTTCCAGCGGATCTGCGTGTACATCGGGATCGCTGGATCCTTCACATGTTCTTTTGGCAATCGGGCTTCCTCATGAAATTGCACACGGATCTTTGCGTCTGACGCTTGGAGACGATACGACAAAAGAAGATCTGGATTATGTGACGACCTGTTTGAAAGAGATAGTAGCTCGACTAAGAAGCATGTCTCCTCTTTATGAAGATTTTTTGAAAAAACAAAAAAATAAGTAAAGGAACAGGGAAAAGAAATTGACTTAAGTCAAAAGAAAAATATCGTTTGAATAAGCGGAAACAGAGAATAGGAGGAATTTATTTATGTATACAGAAAAAGTAATGGATCATTTTCAGCATCCGAGAAACGTAGGAGAACTTGAAAACGCCAGCGGCGTCGGAACAGTGGGAAATGCAAAATGTGGAGATATCATGAGAATTTATCTTGACATTGATGAAAACCAGATTATTCGGGATGTGAAGTTTAAAACTTTTGGATGTGGGGCGGCTGTAGCAACAAGCAGTATGGCGACAGAACTTGTAAAAGGGAAAAATATTCAGGAGGCAATGAAAGTAACAAACAAAGCTGTGATGGAGGCTCTTGATGGTCTTCCGCCGGTAAAAGTACATTGTTCGTTGCTGGCAGAGGAAGCAATTCATGCGGCGCTTTGGGATTATGCTGAAAAGAACGGGATCAAGATTGAAGGGCTGGAAAAACCAAAGACAGATATTCATGAGGACGAGGAAGAAGAGGAATATTAATGAAGAAAGTGGTTGTAGGAATGTCAGGAGGCGTGGATTCGTCTGTGGCGGCATATCTGCTGAAAGAACAAGGCTATGATGTGATCGGCGTTACGATGCAGATCTGGCAGGAAGAAGACGTCTGTACAGTAGAAGAAAACGGAGGCTGCTGCGGGTTAAGCGCTGTTGAAGATGCGAGGAGAGTTGCAGCGGCATTGGGCATTCCTTATTATGTGATGAATTTCAGAGAGGAATTCCAAAAAAATGTAATCGACTATTTTGCAGATTCTTATGTGAACGGCCAGACGCCGAATCCGTGTATTGCATGCAACCGTTATGTGAAATGGGAAGCGCTTCTTAAGCGCAGCATCTCGATCGGAGCAGATTTTATTGCGACAGGGCACTATGCAAGAGTTGAGCAGCTTTCAAACGGGAGATATGCTCTGCGGCGTTCGGCAACTGCTGCAAAAGATCAGACTTATGCATTATATAATCTGACGCAGGAACAGTTGAAACGAACGTTGATGCCGGTAGGAGAATATACAAAAGAAGAAGTTCGGGTAATTGCGGAAAAGATCGGACTGCTCGTTGCGGACAAGCCGGACAGTCAGGATATATGTTTTGTACAGGATGGAAACTATGCTGCTTTTATAGAAGAACATACAGGGAAGAAAGCTTCGGAAGGAAACTTTGTTACATCGGATGGAACTGTCATAGGGAGGCATAAAGGGATTATCCATTATACGGTCGGTCAGAGAAAGGGACTTGGTCTGGCACTTGGATATCCGGCATTTGTTCTTGAAATCCGTCCGGAAACGAATGAGGTCGTTATCGGAACTTATGAAGAATCTCTGACAACGGTTGTCCGTGCAAAACAGCTGAACTTTATGTCGGTAGAAGATCTAAAAGAACCGCTGCGTGTGTTTGCGAAGATCAGGTACAATCACAAAGGCGCGTGGTGTACGGTCGAGCGGACGAAAGAAGATGAAGTAACTTGCTGTTTTGAGGAGCCGCAGCGCGCGGTGACACCCGGTCAGGCGATTGTATTTTATGACGGCGAGTATGTACTTGGCGGCGGTACGATTTTGTGAGAGGTGTGAGAGGATGCCTAAACGATTAAAAGAAACAATGATACGATCTGATTTTCATATGCATACCGCATTTTCAACGGACAGTGAAGAGGCTGTTGAAAGTATGTTGAACCGGGCTGTTGAAAGAGGGCTCTATTCGGTTTGCATCACAGATCATATGGATGCGGATTACCCGCCGGATGACGAAATGGGAGAAAGTGCATTCCGGTTGGATACGGAAAACTACTTTCCGTTTCTTTTAAAAAAGAAAAAAGAGTATGAAGAACGGATTCAGGTGCGTATCGGAATTGAATTAGGACTTCAAAAGCATCTGGGGACAAGATATGAGACGTTGATCGAGAAGTATCCGTTCGATTTTGTGATCGGCTCTATGCATCTTGTCTGTGGGGAAGACCCTTATACCGGAAAGGTCTTTGAAGAGCTGGGAGATGCACAGGTATACAGGAGGATGTTCTGTGAAACGTTGGAATGCATTCGGAAAATAAAATGTTTCGATGTGCTCGGTCATTTGGATTATGTGGTTCGATATGGAAAGCATCAGGCGGAGGCGTATTCTTATGAAAAGTTTTCTGATGAGATTGACATGATATTAAGAGAATTGATCTCGTCAGGAAAAGGTCTGGAATTGAACATGGCAGGAATAAAGTATGGTCTTGGATTTGCTCATCCGCATCCGAGTGTGCTTCGCCGATATAAAGAGCTGGGAGGAGAGATCATCACCGTGGGATCTGATGCTCATAAAGCAGAGCATATCGGATATGAATTTGAGATCGCGGGCGAACTTCTGAAATCCTGTGGTTTTCGATATTATACAGAATTTGAGAATCGTAAGGCTGTTTTTCGACGGATTCCATAAAAATGTATTTAGGACTTGAATTTTTGTTCCTGTTTTAGTACAATTATGCTAGTTGATGAATTCTTAACAATGTTTACTTTGCGGGGGTTCATTTGCATAACTGGAAACAGTTAAATATTTTTCAAACTTTTAGGAGGAATTAATCATGGCAGTAAAAGTAGCGATTAATGGATTTGGACGTATTGGACGTCTTGCTTTCAGACAGATGTTCGGAGCAGAGGGATTTGAGATCGTAGCAATCAATGACCTGACATCCCCGAAAATGCTTGCTCACTTACTGAAATATGACTCAACACAGGGCAAATATGCACTGGCAGATAAAGTTGAGGCTGGAGAGGATTCTATCATCGTTGATGGAAAAGAAATTAAAATCTACGCAAAAGCAAACGCAGCAGAACTTCCGTGGGGAGAAATCGGCGTTGACGTAGTTCTGGAGTGTACAGGATTCTACACATCTAAAGCAAAAGCACAGGCTCACATCGATGCAGGCGCTAAAAAAGTTGTTATTTCCGCTCCGGCAGGAAATGACCTTCCGACAATCGTATATAACGTAAACCACGAGCAGCTTACAAAAGATGACAACATCATCTCAGCAGCTTCCTGTACAACAAACTGCTTGGCTCCGATGGCAAAAGCACTGAACGATCTTGCACCGATCAAATCCGGTATCATGTGCACAATCCACGCTTACACAGGTGATCAGATGACACTTGACGGACCGCAGAGAAAAGGCGATCTGAGAAGATCTCGTGCAGCAGCTTGCAACATCGTGCCGAACAGCACAGGTGCAGCAAAAGCAATCGGTCTTGTTATTCCGGAACTGAACGGAAAACTGATCGGTTCTGCTCAGCGTGTTCCGACTCCGACAGGATCTACAACAATTCTTACAGCAGTTGTAGAAGGCGAAGTAACAGTTGATCAGATCAACGCAGCTATGAAAGCAGCAGCAAACGAGTCTTACGGATACAATACAGATGAGATCGTATCCAGCGATATCGTAGGTATGTCTTACGGATCACTCTTTGATGCTACTCAGACAATGGCACTTCCGACTGGCGACGGAACAACAGAAGTTCAGGTTGTTTCATGGTATGACAACGAGAACTCTTACACAAGCCAGATGGTAAGAACAATCAAATACTTCGGAAAACTGCTTGAGGCTTAATTCATTTTAAAGTAATGGATTATTTTGGCGGACAGGCAGTGTCGCGCCGAACAGTTATGAAAATGACTCACAACGGGGTCCGGTCTTATTGTAGGACCGGACTCCGTTTTGTTATGAATCTTCAGAAAAATATTCAGGAGGCAATGATAATGGCAGCTCTTAATAAAAAATCAGTAGATGATATTAATGTAAAGGGACAGAGAGTCCTTGTAAGATGTGACTTTAACGTTCCGCTGATCGACGGTAAGATTACAGATGAAAATCGTATCGTGGCAGCTCTTCCTACAATTAAAAAATTGATTGCGGATGGAGGAAAAGTAATCCTTTGTTCTCACCTCGGAAAGCCGAAGGGTGAGCCGAAACCGGAACTTTCTCTTGCACCGGTGGCAGTAAGACTGGCTGAACTTCTCGGACAGGATGTGAAATTCGCAGCCGATCCGGAAGTAGTAGGAGAAAATGCAAAAGCGGCAGTGGAAGCGATGAAGGACGGCGACGTAGTCCTTCTTGAGAATACACGTTACAGAGCAGAAGAGACAAAGAACGGAGAGGCATTCAGCAAAGAACTGGCTTCTCTTTGTGATGTATTTGTAAATGATGCGTTTGGTACGGCTCACAGAGCACACTGTTCAAACGTAGGAGTTACAGAGTATGTTGATACGGCAGTTGTCGGATATCTTATGCAAAAAGAGATCGACTTCCTTGGAAATGCAGTAGAGAACCCGGAAAGACCGTTTGTTGCGATCCTTGGCGGTGCGAAAGTTTCCAGCAAAATCTCAGTTATCAATAACCTGCTTGACAAAGTAGACACATTGATTATCGGAGGAGGAATGAGTTATACATTTACAAAGGCTCAGGGCGGAAGTGTAGGAGCATCTCTTCTTGAGGAAGACTATCTTCAGTATGCACTTGATATGATCAAGAAAGCTGAGGAAAAAGGAGTAAAACTTCTTCTTCCGGTTGACACGATCGTAGCAGATGAATTTTCAAACGATGCAAATACGAAAGTTGTTTCACGTGATGCGATTCCGGACGGATGGATGGGTCTGGATATCGGACCGGAGACGGCAAAAATCTTTGCAGAGGCAGTGAAATCTGCGAAAACAGTTGTTTGGAACGGACCGATGGGATGCTTCGAGATGCCTAAATTTGCAGAAGGAACAAAAGTTGTTGCAGAAGCTCTCGCAAATACAGAGGCTGTTACGATCATCGGAGGCGGTGATTCGGCAGCGGCTGTAAATCAGCTTGGATTCGGCGATAAGATGACACATATTTCTACAGGCGGCGGCGCTTCTCTGGAATTCCTTGAAGGAAAAGAACTTCCGGGTGTAGCGGCAGCTAATGATAAATAAATGAAAGTGGTCTAGAAGAAGGAGAATATGGAAATGGCAAGAAGAAAAATTATCGCAGGTAACTGGAAAATGAACAAAACTCCGAGCGAAGCAGTTGCTCTTGTAGAAGAACTGAAACCGCTTGTAGCAAACGACGCCGTAGACGTTGTATTTTGTGTTCCGGCAATCGATATCGTACCGGTTGTTGAAGCTGTGAAAGGAACAAACATTCAGGTTGGTGCTGAGAATATGTATTTTGAAGAGAGCGGAGCTTATACAGGCGAAATCTCTCCGGCTATGCTTGTAGATGCAGGTGTAAAATATGTCGTTCTCGGACATTCTGAGAGAAGAGATTATTTCGGTGAGACAAACGAAGACGTAAATAAGAAAGTATTGAAAGCATTAGAGCATGGTATCACACCAATCATGTGCTGCGGTGAATCTCTGGAGCAGAGAGAGCAGGGTGTGACAATGGATTTCATTCGTCAGCAGGTGAAAGTAGGTCTTCAGAATGTTACATCCGAGCAGGCAAAAACGATGGTTATTGCTTATGAGCCGATTTGGGCGATCGGAACAGGAAAGACAGCTACAACGGAACAGGCAGAGGAAGTTTGTAAAGCAATCCGTGAGTGTGTTGCAGAAGTGTATGATGATGCAACGGCAGAGGAAATCCGTATTCAGTACGGCGGTTCTGTGAATGCAGGAAACGCAGCAGAGCTGTTTGCACAGGCTGACATAGACGGAGGTCTTGTAGGAGGAGCTTCTTTGAAAGCTGATTTCGGAAAAATCGTAAATTACTAATTTTTATCGAATATTTTGTAAAATAAATACGAGATCGATTTTATAAACAGACCGGACAGGTGCACAAATGCGTCAGTCCGGTCTGTTCATGCTTGCAAAACAAAGAAAAAAAAGGTACAATAAATAGCGGAATGAAAAGTACAAATGTATAGTTAAAGGAGATATGGATATGAGTAAAAAACCAACCGTATTGATGATATTAGATGGATATGGCTTGAGAGCCGATGATAAGGGTAATGCTGTAGCAGAAGGAAAAACTCCGGTAATGGACAAGCTGATGACAGAATGCCCATTCGTAAAAGGAAATGCAAGCGGAATGGCAGTCGGACTTCCGGAAGGACAGATGGGAAATTCAGAAGTCGGACATTTGAATATGGGAGCTGGACGAATTGTATATCAAGACTTGACAAAAATCACAAAGTCAATTCAGGATGGAGATTTCTTTGAGAATAAAGCGCTTCTTGCAGCATGTGAAAATGTAAAGAAAAACGGTTCTGCTCTTCACATGATGGGACTTGTATCTGACGGCGGAGTTCACAGTCACAATACTCATATTTACGGTTTGCTTGAGCTGGCGAAAAAACAGGGAATCGAGAAAGTTTATGTACATTGTTTCCTTGATGGAAGAGATACGCCTCCGGCATCGGGAAAAGATTATGTGGCAGAACTGGAAGCTAAGATGAAGGAAATCGGTGTCGGTGAAGTGGCATCTGTATCAGGTCGTTATTATGCGATGGATCGTGACAACCGTTGGGATCGTGTGGAAAAAGCATATAATGCCTTGGTGAAAGGCGAAGGAGTTGAAGCGGCATCGGCGCTTGAAGGAATTCAGGCATCTTATGACAACGAGAAAACTGACGAGTTTGTGGAACCGTTTGTAGTGATGAAAGACGGCGCTCCGACAGCGACAGTAAAAGACGGGGATTCTATGATCTTCTTCAATTTCAGACCGGATCGCGCGAGAGAGATCACAAGAACATTCTGCGACGATCAGTTCGACGGTTTTGAACGAGGAGAACGGGTGAAAACAACGTATGTATGTTTTACAGAATACGATGTTACGATCGAAAATAAACTGGTTGCTTTTGTAAAAGAAGAGATTACAAACACATTTGGCGAGTTTCTTGCAGCAAAGGGTCTGAAACAGGCTCGTATTGCAGAGACGGAAAAATATGCGCATGTGACCTTTTTCTTCAACGGCGGGGTAGAAGAGCCGAATGAAGGAGAAGACAGAATACTTGTAAAATCTCCGAAAGTTGCAACATATGATTTGAAACCGGAGATGAGTGCGTATGAAGTAAGCGATAAGCTTGTTGATGCAATCAAGTCTGATAAATATGACGTTATTATTATAAATTATGCAAATCCGGATATGGTTGGACATACAGGTGTTGAGCCGGCAGCTATCAAAGCGATAGAAGCTGTTGACGAATGCGTCGGAAGAGCGGTTGAAGCTGTGAAAGAAGTGAATGGTCAGATGTTTATCTGCGCGGATCACGGAAATGCAGAGCAGTTGATTGACGAAGAGACAGGAGAGCCGTTTACGGCACACACAACAAATCCTGTACCGTTTATTCTTGTAAATGCAGATCCGTCTTATAAGCTCAGAGAGGGAGGATGTCTTGCGGATATTGCTCCTACATTGATTGAACTCATGGGAATGGAGCAGCCGAAAGAGATGACGGGAAAATCTCTTCTTTTGAAATAAAAATTTAGCGAATTCGTTTTATATACGAACAGACCTCGAAGATTCGGGGTCTTTCGTTTATGTAGAGCAATAATGGAACTTTATATATAAAGCAGCCGTAAAGGAGTAATAAAATTATGCGGGAAAAGCTGACAAAGAGCGATGTAGAGAAAATTCGGGAAGAGATTGAACATCGGAAATTGGTAGAAAGAAAAGAATTGATTGAAGCGGTAAAAGAAGCGCGTTCTCATGGAGATTTAAGTGAAAATTTTGAATATCATGCGGCAAAAAAAGAAAAAAACAGAAATGAAAGTCGAATCCGTTATCTGGAAAGAATGTTAAAAACTGCGGTGATCGTAGAAGATGAATCTAAAGAAGATGAAATCGGACTTAATAATACGGTAGAGGTGTACTGTGAAGATGATGAAGAAGTGGAGACGTACCGGATTGTAACATCAGTCAGAGGAAGTTCCCTGAATGGTCTTGTAAGTATTGAATCGCCGCTTGGAAAAGCTCTTCTTGGACATAAAGAAGGAGATCGTGTTTTTATAAAAGTAAATGATGATTTCGGATATTATGTTATTGTGAAAAAAGTAATCAAGACGCAAAGTGAAGATGAGGATCACATCCGAAGTTTTTAAACTTTTTTTGGATGAGGGGAAAAAGGATAATAAGCATTTTTTAGAATTTTTTAGAATATGGAAAACATCAATAAAATTGATTTTCAGAGGGAAAAAGAATGAAATACAAGACGATATTTTTTGACTTGGACGGAACAATTACGGATTCCGCGCCGGGAATCATGAATAGTATTAAATATGCACTTGAGAAAAATCATCTTCCGATGCTTTCGGAAGAGCAACTCCGAAGCTTTATCGGACCGCCGCTGCGCGGACAGTTTTGTAAAGTTTGTGGTCTTGCGGATGAAGAAAGTGCGAGGATGGTTGAAGATTATAGAGAGTATTACCGTGACAAAGGGATTTTTGAAAATAATGTATATGACGGCGTGATCGAGATGTTGGAAAAACTGAGAAAAAAAGGATTTCGTTTAGCGATTGCAACATCAAAACCGGAGATGTTTGCAAAGCAGATTGCGGATTATTTTGGGTTTTCCAAATATTTTGACTTTATCGGCGGAGCCTGTATGAATGAAAGCAGGACAGATAAATATGAAGTGATAGAATATGTGATTGAGAGCTGTAACATTACAGACAGAAATGAAGTAGTCATGGTAGGGGATCGCTCTCATGATATGATCGGAGCAAAGAAAGCGGGACTGCACAGTATAGGCGTGTTGTATGGATATGGATCGAAAGAAGAATTGGAACAGTCGAGAGCGGAAATGTTAGTGGAAGTGCCGGAACAGATTGTCTCCTTGATGGAAGTTTGATTAAAACACTACATGTTGTATATAAGAGGAACAGATGATTTTTTAATAAAACGGCAGAGATGCGGGCGGTAAAACGATTTCCTACATCTCTGCCGTTTTTCGAGCTCTGTAATATTGTTTACATTGACTGATTTTCTTTTTCCATATTTTTAAAGGCAGTGGAAAGCATCAGTTTAATTCGGTTTAATTGGTTCACTTCGCTTGCGCCGGGATCGAAATCAATGGCGACAATATTTGACTGCGGATGGAGCCGGCGAAGTTCTTTGATCACACCTTTTCCTACGACATGGTTTGGAAGACAGGCAAACGGCTGCGCGCAGATAATATTTTGAGCGCCGTTTTCAATCAGTTCAAGCATTTCTCCGGTCAGAAACCATCCTTCTCCTGTCTGATTCCCAAGCGATACGATATCAGATGCCATTTCTGCTAAATGTTCGATTTTTGCAGGAGGTGAAAAATGTTTGCTTTCTGCGAAGGCTTTTGTGGCAGGAGACCGAAACCATTCAACCGCCTGAACACCGAGACGTCCTGCAAGTGCTTTTGACTTCTTCATCCCGAGATGAGAGACTTTGAAGTTTTGGTTATAAAAACAATATTGCAAAAAGTCTGCAAGATCAGGAACAACAGCTTCTGCGCCTTCTGCCTCTAGCAGTTCAACAAGATGATTATTGGCTGCCGGCAGAAATTTCACAAGTATTTCCCCGACAATTCCGACGCGGGGTTTTTTGATATCCAATATTTCGATCGAATCAAAGTCGTGAATAATGTCCCGGCAAAGCTTTTTGAATTTGTGCCGGGAAGGATATCCTTTTGAAACAAAGTCTTTGCAGATCTTTGCCCATTTGCGATGAATCTGATCAGTTGTTCCGGGAACGGCTTCGTATGGCCGCATATGATAGACACATTTCATAAAAATATCTCCGAAGAGAGCGCCGTATACGATACGCATGATAAGGGACGGGGTCAGTTTAAATCCCGGATTTCCTTCCAGGCCGCTTAAATTCAGTGAGATGACAGGAACGTGTCCAAAGCCTGCTTTTTTCAGGGCGCGCCGTATAAATCCGATATAATTGGAAGCGCGGCATCCTCCTCCTGTTTGAGTAATGATAACTGCCACTTTGTCAAGATCGTATTTTCCGGAAAGAAGTGCTTCCATAATCTGTCCAACAACGATGAGAGAAGGGTAGCAGGCATCGTTATTTACATATTTCAGGCCTACATCAACTGCCTGTTTGTTGTCGTTAGGGAGAATCTCAAACCGATATCCGGATCCTCTAAAGGCAGCTTCGAGCATTTCAAAATGAATCGGAGACATCTGCGGACAAAGAATAGTATGTGTCGCCTTCATTTCCTTTGTAAAAGGAACTTTTTCGATTGCTGCAGAGCGGATAGTGCGCTCTGTCTTTTTTTGTTCTCTGACGCGGATAGCAGCCAGCAGAGAGCGTACACGGATACGAGCCGCCCCTAGATTATTAACTTCGTCGATCTTTAAAGTTGTATAAATTTTACCTGAATTTGTTAAGATGTCGGCAACTTGATCTGTAGTAACAGCATCAAGACCGCATCCGAAAGAGTTCAGTTGGATTAAATCAAGGTTTTCTGTTGTTTTTACATAATTTGCCGCGGCATACAAGCGAGAGTGGTACATCCACTGATCCATAACATTAAGAGGCCGTTCAACGGGATGAAGATGGGATACAGAATCTTCAGTCAGTACGGCAATATTATAGGAAAGGATCATTTCCGGAAGTCCATGATTGACTTCCGGGTCGATATGGTACGGTCTTCCGGCAAGGACGATTCCTCTGTTTCCGGTTTCGTTCAAAAACCGGATCGTTTCTTCCCCTTTGCGTCTCATATCTTCCCGGCAGGAAGCAAGTTCTGTCCATGCATCGTGTACTGCGGAATAAATCTCGTTTTTTGACAGTGAGAATTTTGATCCCAGTTCTTCAAATAACCGATAAGCAATGGTTTCTTCGTTTTTAAAAGAAAGAAACGGATGGATGAAGTCGACTTCGTTTTCGATGATCGGATCGATATTGTTTTTTATATTTTCCGGATAAGATGTAACGATCGGACAGTTGTAGTGGTTGTTGGAATCTTCAAATTCATTCCTTTCATATGGAACAGACGGATAGAAAATGTGTTCGATTCCGTTGTTGATCAGCCATTGAATATGTCCGTGAGCCAGTTTTGCCGGATAACATTCGGATTCACTTGGAATGGATTCGATACCGAGTTCGTAAATTTTTCTCGTAGAAGCAGGAGAGAGTACGACACGGAATCCGAGTTTGGTGAAAAATGTAAACCAGAATGGATAATTTTCGTACATGTTAAGTACACGGGGAATTCCGATTATTCCTCGCGTGGCATCTTCTTCGGAAAGAGGTTCATAATCAAAATACCGATGAAATTTATAGTCAAACAAGTTTGGCAGCGTATTTGTATTTTTTTCTTTTCCGAGACCTCGTTCACATCGGTTTCCGGTTATAAATTTTCGGCCGCCGCTGAAGTGATTGATCGTAAGACGACAAGTGTTTGTACATCCGCGGCATTTTGTCATAGTAGTTGAATATTCAAGGGAACGGATGTCTTCAATAGAAAGCATAGTTGTTCCTTTACATTCTCCGTAACGTTCTCTGGCAATCAATGCAGCGCCGAATGCGCCCATGATTCCGGCGATATCGGGACGGATTGCTTCGCAGTCTGCGATTTTTTCAAAGCTTCTAAGGACGGCATTGTTGTAAAATGTTCCGCCTTGAACAACAATATGTTTCCCGAGTTCGGAAGCGTCTGATACTTTGATGACTTTGAAAAGTGCGTTTTTTATGACGGAGTAAGCAAGTCCGGCAGAGATGTCCGCTACGGAAGCGCCTTCTTTTTGAGCTTGCTTTACTTTAGAGTTCATAAAAACAGTACAGCGTGTCCCTAAATCAATCGGATTTTGAGCATAAAGAGCTTCATGGGCAAAATCTTCTACCGTGTAATTTAAAGACTTTGCGAATGTTTCAATGAAAGAACCGCATCCGGAAGAACATGCTTCGTTAAGCTGCACACTATCAACTGTTTGATTTTTGATTTTGATGCATTTCATGTCCTGACCGCCGATATCGAGGATACAGTCTACATCAGGTTCAAAAAACGCGGCTGCATAATAATGGGCAACGGTTTCCACTTCGCCTTCATCTAGCATAAGGGCAGACTTGATCAGCGCTTCTCCGTATCCGGTAGAGCAGGAGTGGACGATTTCAACGTCTTCGGGAAGCTGGCGGTAAATATCCTTGATCGCGGAAATTGTTGTTCCGAGAGGATCTCCGTCATTATTGTGGTAAAAAGAGTAAAGGAGTGTTCCGTCTTCTCCGACAAGAGCAGCTTTTGTTGTTGTAGATCCCGCATCAATTCCTAAAAAAGCTTTGCCTGTATAAGTTGCCAGATCTTTGATCGGAACTTGGTGTTTGCTATGACGGGAAATGAATTTATCATAGTCTGCAGATGTTTCAAATAATGGATCAAGACGCTCTACTTCAAAGTCTAATTGAATTTTATTTTCAAGGCGTTTCTGAAGCTCGCAAAGAGCTGTCGGCGTATCCTTTTTTGAATTTAAAGCAGATCCGATCGCGGCGAACAAGTGTGAGTGGTGCGGAGCGATAATGTGTTCGTCATCTAATTTTAAAGTACGGATAAAGGTTTCGCGTAGTTCTGATAAAAAGTGAAGAGGTCCGCCGAGAAATGCAACATGTCCGCGAATTGGTTTTCCACATGCAAGTCCGCTGATTGTCTGGTTTACGACAGCCTGAAAAATAGAAGCGGCAAGATCTTCTTTGGACGCTCCTTCATTGATGAGAGGCTGAATGTCGGATTTGGCAAATACACCGCAGCGAGCCGCGATGGAGTATAGCGCTTTATAGTTCTTTGCATATTCGTTCAATCCCGAAGCGTCTGTCTGAAGAAGGGAAGCCATTTGGTCAATAAAAGAACCTGTGCCCCCTGCACAGACTCCGTTCATACGCTGTTCTACATTTCCACCTTCAAAATAGATGATTTTCGCATCCTCACCTCCGAGCTCAATCGCCACATCAGTCTGCGGTGCATAGTCTTGCAGAGCTGTTGATACGGCAATGACCTCCTGTACAAAAGGAACTCCCAGATGTTTTGCGAGAGTAAGACCTCCGCTTCCTGTAATGACAGGAGAAACCTGAATTGAACCGAGTTTGTAAAGTGCCCGTCCGAGCAAGTCGGATAATGTTTCCTGAATGTTTGCAAAATGACGTTCGTAGTCTGAAAAAAGGACTTCGTTTTCACTGTCTAAAATTGCAATTTTGACTGTGGTAGAACCGATATCAATACCGAGAGTATGTAATTTGTTTAAGTTCATTGCATTATCTCCAAACTTTAAAAAAATAATGATTTTTCGAAATATTACTATAATGAAAAGAGAACTCTGAAAAAGAAAAGAGTTCCTACCTATTAAATGTATAATACTATTATACGACGTTTTCCATTATACGACATCATTTTTGGAAATACAATCGTGATTATTATGCGGGTTTTCGCTAATAATGTCGATTTATATAGCTATTTTACATAAAGATTGTGTTAAACGTGTGAAAAGAAACAACATATGTTTGACAAACAGATATGTGAAAGTTACAATTAGATAAAAATGTTAAAAGGTGAGGTAATGATTGTTGAGCTGGTTTGACAAAATGGAAAAAAAGGTTGGGCGTTATGCCATAAGTAATTTGACTTTGTACTTGCTTATTGCATATGGAATCGGTTATATGACCAGATTTCTTATGCCGGAACTTCTTCAGTGGCTGACACTGGAACCGGGATTAATACTGAAAGGGCAGATTTGGAGAATTGTTTCGTGGATTTTTGTAGCTCCGGCTGAGAAACCGATTTATTTTCTGCTTATGGTCTGGCTGTATTATTCTTTGGGAACGACTCTCGAACGTACGTGGGGAACATTTCGGTATAATGTATATATTATTTCGGGAATGTTGTTTACTGTGATCGGGGCATTTGTGCTGTACGGGGTGTTGTGCGCGACATATGATGCTGCTTTTATAGGCGGTCAGACGCTGCTCTTAACAGGAAGCGGATTATTTAGTGTTTCTTATATCTATATGTCGATCTTTTTGGCATTCGCGGTAACTTATCCGGATATGGAAGTGTTATTGTATTTTATTATTCCGATCAAAATGAAATGGATGGGGCTTGTATACGGGGTGATGATCTTGTATGGAATTATTTCAGGCAGCATGGTAACGAGAATCGCGATCATTGCATCGATTTTAAACTTTATTATATTCTTTTTATCAACGCGCAATTTGAGCAGGTATTCACCGAAAGAACGGGCCCGCAAGGCAAAGTTCAAACAGCAGTCGGCGCCTCATATGACATATGCCAACGGAGCAAGACATCGCTGTGCGGTATGCGGACGGACGGAACTGGATGATCCGTGTCTTGAATTTCGGTTTTGCTCAAAATGTAACGGTAATTATGAATATTGCCAGGATCATTTATTTACCCATGAGCATGTAAAATAGCAGTTTGTAAATTGCTTATGCGGGTGTTGAGAAAACTTATATCAGATAGATTATAAAGGAGAGAATTGATTGATGAAAAAGACAAAAGTAGTTTGTACAATGGGACCGAACACGAATGACAGGGAACTGCTGAAAAAGTTGATTGAAAACGGAATGGATGTTGCCCGCTTCAATTTTTCGCACGGAGATCATGAAGAACAAAAAAGCAGAATGGATCTGCTGAAAGAACTGCGTCAGGAATTGAATACAAACACTGCAATTCTTCTTGATACAAAGGGACCGGAGATCCGTACGGGAGTATTGAAAGGCGGAAAAAGAATAATGCTCAAGGCCGGAGAGCAGTTTACTCTGACAACAGAGGAGATCGAAGGGGATGAATCAAAAGTTTCGATCACTTACGAAGGTCTTGTGCAGGATGTTGATGCCGGTAGAGTGATTCTTATTGATGACGGATTGATTGAATTAAAAGTTGTTGGAAAAAGTGAAAAGGAAATTTTCTGCGAAGTCATAAACGGAGGAGAACTCGGTGAGAGAAAGGGAGTAAATGTGCCGAATGTAGCGGTTAGACTTCCGGCAATCACAGAAAAAGATAAGGATGATATCCGTTTTGGAGTAGAGCAGGGAATTGATTTTATCGCTGCATCTTTTGTGAGAAATGCAGAATGTGTACTTGAAATAAAAGCATACCTTAAAGAACTCGGTGCGCCATATGTTCCGATTATTGCAAAAGTAGAGAATGCAGAAGGAATTAAAAATATTGATGAAATTATCCGTGCTGCAGACGGGGTTATGGTTGCGAGAGGAGATCTTGGAGTAGAAATTCCGGCAGAAGAAGTTCCGTATCTTCAGAAAATGATTATTCAGAAATGTAATATGAACTTTAAAACAGTTATTACGGCAACCCAGATGCTGGACTCTATGATGCGTAATCCGCGTCCGACAAGAGCGGAAGTTACAGATGTTGCCAATGCTGTATATGACGGAACAGATGCGGTAATGCTGTCAGGAGAGACGGCGCAGGGGAAATATCCTCTGGAAGCGCTTCAGATGATGGTTCATATTATTCAGAATACAGAACAGCATCTCGATTATGAAGGAATGTTGGAAAAAACAGGAGGACATTTAAAAAGCGGTGTATCAAGCGCAATCGGATATTCATCTGTGCTGGCAGCATCAAATCTGAATGCCAAATGCATTATTACACCTTCTGTATCGGGAGCAACGGCAAGAGTTGTATCCAATCTGCGTCCGCGTCAGGTGATTTTAGGTGTGACTCCGAATGAGAGAACATTGCGCAGAATGTCGATTTACTGGGGAGTAAAACCGATTAAATCACAGGCGTTTAATACGACGGATGACATTTGCGACGGCGCGATTGAGCTGGCAAAAGTGAAGCAGTTTGTAGAAACAGGAGAGATTGTCGTAATCACAGCGGGAATTCCTTCGCCGAATGTAAAAAAAGAGAGAAGCGCCACAAGTAATATGATGAGAATTGCAACTGTGGAATAATATGTAAAAGCAAAAAATAGGAATCAGGCTGAAGATAAAAATATGAGGAGTGAGAGAAGATGGATAAAAGACCGTTTGTGACAAAAGAGAAGGTCGAGAAAATAACAAAAATATATCCGACTCCGTTTCATCTTTATGATGAAAAAGGAATCAGAGAAAATGTAAAAGCGCTTAAAGAGGCGTTTTCATGGAACAAGGGTTACAAAGAATACTTTGCGGTAAAAGCTACGCCAAACCCGTTTTTGATCGATATTTTGAAAGAGTATGGCTGCGGCTGCGACTGCTCTTCCTATACAGAACTTATGATGTCGGAAGCTCTTGAAATTACGGGAGAAGACATTATGTTTTCTTCGAACGATACTCCGGCGGAAGAATTTATTTATGCAGATAAGCTTGGGGCTATCATAAATCTTGACGATATTACGCATATTGATTTTTTGGAGCAGGCAATCGGTCATGTTCCGGAGACAATAAGCTGCCGGTTTAATCCCGGAGGATTATTTAAAATCAGTAACGATATTATGGATAATCCGGGAGATGCAAAATACGGTATGACACCGGAACAGATTTTGGAAGCATATAAAATATTAAAAAGTAAAGGCGCGAAAGAGTTTGGTCTTCATGCATTTCTGGCAAGCAATACTGTTACGAATGATTATTATCCGATGCTTGCAAAAGTTTTATTTGAACAAGCTGTAAAACTTTCAAAAGAGGCGGGAGTTCATATTAAGTTTATTAATCTCTCAGGTGGAATCGGGATTCCGTATAAACCGGATCAAGAACCGAACGATATATATGCGATCGGAGAGGGAGTTCGGAAAGTGTATGAAGAAGTTCTTGTTCCGGCAGGAATGGGAGATGTTGCTATTTATACAGAGTTAGGACGCTATATGATGGGACCGTATGGCTGTCTTGTGACAAAAGCGATCCACGAGAAAAATACTTATAAAAACTATATCGGTGTGGATGCATGTGCGGTAAATCTTATGCGTCCGGCAATGTATGGAGCGTATCACCATATTACCGTACTTGGAAAAGAGGATGAACCGTGTGATCATAAATATGATGTGACAGGTTCGCTTTGTGAGAATAACGATAAGTTCGCTGTTGACAGGATGCTTCCTCTGATTGAGCGGGGAGATTATCTTGTGATTCATGATACAGGGGCACATGGATTTGCAATGGGTTACAATTATAATGGTAAATTAAAATCAGCCGAACTTCTTCTTAAAGAGAACGGAGAAGTAAAACTTATCAGAAGGGCAGAAACTCCTGCTGATTACTTTTCAACATTTGATTGTTTTGAAATTGGAAAGAAACTTATGAATGTATAATTTTTTAGAATATATTTTATTATTAACGGAAATAGTTTTAAATAAAAGAATTGTTTAGACTTTCTTTTTAAATAGTGGAAAGGGGAAATTATGAAAAAATTACTTATTATGATGTGTGTATTATTTATTATTAATTTAGTAGCTATCATAATTCCTTTATGGAGTTCGGAGAACACAATGATTATTTTATATCGCATGGCTATATTTTGTAACCTTGCAGTATTTGTGCCTTCAATAACTTTAATATATAGAGAGAAAGGGAAAACTCAATAAGAAAATTGTGATATTTTATTTCCGTATGGCATACTCTTTTAAAATGTTTAAAATAATTTGTAAAACAGTAAAAAAAGCTTGCAATATAAAAAAACAAGTGATATAATAATTATTGGCTTCAAAAAGAAGCCATTATGCGGATGTGGCGGAATGGCAGACGCACAAGACTCAAAATCTTGCGTAGGTGACTACGTGTGGGTTCAAGTCCCACCATCCGCATTAAAAAAGGATTCTGTATGACGGTGTTATACAGAATCCTTTTTGTCATATGGGAAATTTTATTTTCGTACGAGGTTACTTGGAATTTGTTTTGTTAAAAGCTTGAAAATCGGACTGAATAGTGATAATACTCATTGTATACTTGTATACAATATTAAAAAGTAATGCTTGCCAATGATGGAATAAAATGTTATGGTAGTTATGTATCAGTGTAGATTAGTATAAATAATTAATAGCAGGGTTAAGGAGGGCCATACACAAGTGATAAAGAAAAAGAAACTACTGATATGCGCACTTTTGATGTCGATGGTAGTAAGTTTTATGCCGGGCATGGAAAGTAATGCTGCAGAGCTATCGGGGGAGGATCAGGTCACAGCGACACTTCAGGATGAAAATAGTCAGCGTCTTGAGGAGACAACGGCTATGGATGAAGATGGAGCAATTTATGAAATTCATGAGGAAAAAGGTATTGTTGCGGAAGGAACGCCATCACAAAATGCAATGTTTTTGGCAAAAACATCCGGGCAGAGTAAAGTAGTCAATTTTAATACAAAAGGCAGCGCTGTAACTTCTTTTACATATGGCGGCGGAAGCGGATATACAAACGGAGCTTATGGTGCAGACGCGGCATATTTAGGTATGACTGATGATGGGAAAGTTCGATTTATGCTGTCAGGAGTGACAGGAACGGTAAATGCTTCAGAAGTTCAGGTTGTGGAGTATGCGGCGGTTTCGGATCATGTAAGTTATTATGCGGTATCCGGTGGAAAACTGATCCATTATATTTCACAAGATTTAAATAAACTTCCGGTTTCTTTTATAAATAACGGAACAGCACCTTCTTATTTAAATGAAGGTGTAAAGTATTACAGCTATGATGGACATTATTTTTATACCGATTATGCAGTGATGCTTTCGGATTATCAAAATAATACAAACGGTCAAAACGCAGTGAATGCAGGGAATGCGTTTTATAACTTTTTCCAGTTTAAAAACATGAGAGAAGCTACAAAATACAGTGGCGAGGAATTGAACGTAATGCTCCAATCGGCAATGAGCGCTGCAGGAGTTGACACAGCTTCTTCAAAATTATCGGGAACAGGACTTTCATTTGTAAAATACCAAAATGTTTATAGTGTTAATGCGCTTCTCTCTATGGGAATAGCAATTAATGAAAGCGGTTGGGGGACAAGTTGGATCTGCCGGAATAAAAATAATATTTTTGGCTTGAATGCGGTGGACAGCGCTCCCGGAATAAGCGCCGATACATATGCGAGCATTGATGATTGTATTCGCAGTTTTATGAAAGAGTGGATGGATGAAGGTTATTTAGACAGCTCGGATTGGAGAAACCATGGAACTTATCTTGGGGATAAGAGCAGCGGAATTAATGTAAGTTATGCATCGGACCCTTACTGGGGAGAAAAGGCGGCTGCCCATGCATGGAATCTGGATTTTATAGGTGGAAATAAAGATTGTCAGATTCAGGAAGAAACGCCAAATGTACCGAACGAACCTGAGACAGACGTACCTGAAACACCGGATGTACCGAGTGAACCTGAAACAAACGTACCGGAAACGCCGGATGTACCGAGTGAACCTGAAATAAATGCACCGGAAACGCCGGATGTACCAAGCGAACCTGAAACGCCGGATGTACCAAGCGAACCTGAAACAAATGCACCGGAAACACCGAATGTACCGGGTGAACCTGAAACAAATGCACCGGAAACGCCGAATGTACCGGGTGAACCTGAAACAGATGTACCTGAAACGCCGGATGTACCTGACGTGCCGAGTCAACCTGAGACAGATGCATCAGAAATACCGGATGCAAACAGAATTGAAACGCCGGGAACGGGAAATGTGCAAAACAGCGGGAATGCAGGAACGGAAACGACACCGGGCGGAACTTCTGTATCAGGAAGTCAGACAGGGACAAAAGAAGAAACAACAGTAGAAACAACAGTAGAAACAACTCCTACGGTAAATCCAGTCAGCGCAACGGTTCCATCTCCTAAAACAGGGGATGAAGGGCAGTTGGCAGTGTGGATTGTTCTTCTTGGAGTATCGCTGACAGCGGGTGTAGTTGTTATCGGAAAGAAAAAGTCCTTATATAGATAAATAGATAAGTATAAAATAATAAAAGCGAAAAGTGAATGAGTGCACTTTTCGCTTTTTGGTTTGCGCGCCATGGGCGCGCTCTAACGGGTGTAAGTCCCGAACACGCCCAGATAGTGGGAAGTGTATAGCTGAACAGCAAGTCCATCGTGAGGTGGAATCTGAAGAAAGTTGTAAGCAAATCTCTGGTCCGACGGACAGAAATCACATATAAGGCTAGGCTGTGAGAGATAAGTTGGCCAAAAGCAACGAAGTCTAATAACTATCACTTTTGTAGCAGCAGAGTAGATGTGGCGGATATATGGAGAGAAAGAGCGTGAACCTTAAGCAGGAGGTCTCACAGAGGTCTCATCAGCCTAGTAACAACGAACTGTGAGAAGTCAGCCGAGCCCATAGCAGTGAAGAAGTTTTTGTAATGGAAACGGAGCAAAGGGGCGAACAATCAATAAGTTTGAGTATGTTTCGTATTGCAGAAATGACAGCATCTGTCGTAACCAATCGGGGAAAGGGTGGTCAAATCAAGCGAGGCGGAAAGGAAAGAACACATGGACACAAGTAGTCTAATGGAGCAGATACTTTCTGGTGATAACCTCAATAAAACATATCTGCAAGTCGTACGAAACAAAGGTGCAGAGGGAGTGGACGGAATGAAGTACACAGAACTTCAAGAACATCTTGAAAAGAACGGAGAAAACATCAAGGACCAGTTGAGGTCAAGAAAATATAAACCTCAGCCGGTACGGAGAGTGGAGATCCCAAAGCCGGAGGGTGGCGTCAGAAACCTGGGAGTACCAACAGTAACAGACAGATTTATACAACAAGCTATAGCGCAGGTATTAACACCAATCTATGAGGAACAATTCAGACCAAGCGGACTGAAATACCTTGGGTTTGGATTCTGCTTTGACACAAGAGCACACCAGTTTAAGGCTAAGTCACATGCAAAATCAGTTGTGAAGTTTAAGAGAAGAATGAAAGTACTTACTTGTCGAAGAGACTAACTGCATTTGGATTAGTCTCAATGTTAGATTACTACACCGAAAGGTGTGTTACTTGTTAAGTTGATTGAACCGCCGTGTACCGGATGGTACGCACGGTGGTGTGAGAGGTCGGGGATTTATTAAAATCCCCTCCTACTCGATTTATGAAAAATATTTGGTAATTACAAATTAAGCAGATCGGAAAATTTGTGAATGGTCATTTTTGCATCAGGAACATTTCCGAATCCGTATTCGGCAAAAATAAACGGAATACCTGCAGCGTGGCAGGCGTCTGCATCGCCTTGTGTATCTCCGACATAAACAGGAGATGACAGGTGATTTCGATCGATCAGCATGCGAAGCGTTTGTCCTTTAGAAACGCCCGTTTCTCCGAAACAAAGATGATCTTTTATGAAATGTTCGATACCGATTGCCTGCATTGTTGCTTCGATATATCCGCATTGACAGTTGCTGACAATAAAAAGAGGGTATTTTTTAGAAAGCTTTTCAATAGTGTCAGCGACTCCTTCATAAATGATTCCGGGATGATTTTTTAAATAATTGTTTTCGAGCTCACAGCAGGCGGAAAGCAGAGAATCTTTTTCCGTTTCGGAAAGTGAGGGGAAAAGAATATCTCCGATGTCGGTCATTGTTTTCCCGAAAACACTTCCGAGAATTTCCCTGTCAAGTGTAATGTCGAGGGAAGAGAACTTTTTGATTGCCAAATTCCATGCGGCGGCAACAGAATCGGCAGAATCCCATAGTGTGCCGTCTACGTCAAAAATTATGCTGTCCATGTATATAATTCCTTTCATTTGTATGATCATATGATAACCATAGCATAAAATCAACCTTTTAAAAAGAGGCTTTTTAGTGTATACTTGAGTATGATTGTGAAACGGAGGTAATTGCTGCCATGCGAAAGAAAATCGTATTGATAGATGGACATAGTATTTTGAATCGTGCATTTTATGGAGTTCCCGATCTGACAACTCCGGAAGGTCTGCATACGAATGCTGTGTACGGGTTTTTGAATATTATGTTTAAAATATTAGATGAGGAGAAACCGGAGTATCTGACTGTTACATTTGATGTTCATGCGCCGACATTTCGTCATGAGATGTTTTCGGAGTATAAAGGAACGAGAAAACCGATGGCAGAAGAACTTCGTCAGCAAGTTCCCGTAATTAAAGAAGTGCTTGAAGCAATGAATATTTCTACAATAGAAAAAGCGGGGCTTGAAGCGGATGATCTGTTGGGAACGCTTTCACGCATGTGCGAAGAAAGCGGAATGGATGTATCGATCATATCAGGAGACAGAGATACGCTGCAGCTTGCCACTGAACATGTGAAGATTCGGATTCCGAAGACGAAGCAGGGAAAAACAGAGATTGAGAATTATTATGCTGCAGATGTTGTTGAACGATATAAAGTAACGCCGAGAGAATTTATCGATGTGAAAGCTTTGATGGGGGATTCGGCGGATAATATTCCGGGAGTTCCGGGGATCGGCGAAAAAACAGCAACAAAAATTATTATGGAGTATCAAACGATTGAAAATGCGTATGCACACGCGTCGGAATTAAAGCCGCCCCGGGCAAGTAAGAATATTCAGGAGTTTTGGGAACAGGCAAAAATGAGTAAAGTGCTTGCGACGATTGAAACACATGCGGATTTTGAGTTTGATATTGAAAAAGCGCATTATGAAAATCCTTATACGGAAGAAGCGTACAAAATTTTTGAGCGGCTTCGTTTTAAAAATATGCTTGGACGTTTTTCTATAGAAACGAAAGAAAATAAAATAGAAAAGATATTTCGAGAAGTTACGGAAAAAGAAGAAATAGAACGTATTTTTGCGATGGCGGAGAAAGCACAATGTGTCGGGGTAGCATTGTCAAAAGATGAAGGAAACGTACTCCCTCTTTTTGCACATCCTTCGGGATTCGGGAGAATTGCCATAGCTTGGAGTGAGAAAGATGTTGTTACGATTCCATGTGATCTTTCTACGGATATGGAATTTTTATTTGCAAAGTTGTCGCATGTTGCGGAAAAAGTGAGCTGTTTCTCAGTATGTGGTTTGAAAGAAATTCTTCCGTATATCAAAAATGTAAAGCAAAGCAGCGCGTTTGATGTGATCGTGGCAGCTTATCTGTTAAATCCTCTAAAAAGCGATTATACGTATGAAGATGTGGCAGAACAGTATCTTGGGATTGCAGGCGGGATACAGGCTGAACTTAATGTGAAGTGTTGTTATGAGGCCTACACGGCGTTTGCGGCGGCATCGGTTCTTGATAATAAATTAAAAGAAGCTGAAATGGATCGTCTTTTTTATGAGATTGAAATGCCTTTGGTTTTTACATTGTACGAGATGGAATCGGCAGGTGTGAAAGTAGAGGCTGAAGCTTTGAAATTGTACGGAGATCAGTTGGGAGAGCAGATCATACAACTTGAGCATCAGATTTATGAGATGGCGGGGGAAGAGTTTAATATTAATTCCCCGAAACAGCTTGGAGTTATTTTATTTGAAAAACTAAATATGCCACATGCGAAAAAGACAAAAACCGGATACTCTACAGCGGCAGATGTGTTGGAAAAACTGGCAGAAGAATATCCGATCGTAAGCAAAATATTAGAATATCGTCAGCTGGCAAAACTGAAATCAACTTATGCGGACGGTCTGGCGGTTTTTATCGGCGATGACGGCAGAATACACGGAAAGTTCAATCAAACGGTAACTGCGACAGGAAGATTGAGCAGTACAGAACCGAATTTACAAAATATTCCGGTGCGGATGGAACTTGGTCGGATGATCAGGAAAGTGTTTGTGCCAAAAGAAGACTGTGTTTTTGTCGATGCCGATTATTCGCAGATAGAACTTCGTGTTTTGGCTCATTGTTCGGGCGACGAGCAGTTGATCAAAGCATATCGGGAAGCGACTGATATTCATCGGATGACGGCGTCGCAAGTATTTCACACTCCGTTTGATGAAGTGACAGATTTGCAAAGAAGAAATGCAAAAGCCGTTAATTTCGGAATTGTGTACGGTATCAGTTCTTTTGGATTAAGTATGGATTTGAGTATTACAAGAAAAGAAGCGGCAGAATACATTGAGCATTATTTCGAGACTTATCCGGGAGTGAAAAAGTTTCTTGACGATTCGGTAGAAAATGCAAAAGAAAAAGGATATGCAGTTACGTTGTTCGGCAGAAGGAGACCTGTGCCGGAATTAAAATCGAGCAATTTTATGCAAAGGAATTTCGGAGAGAGAGTTGCGATGAATGCTCCGATACAAGGAACCGCAGCAGATATCATGAAAATTGCGATGATCGATGTCCATAAAGAACTTAAGAAAAGAAATATGAAATCGCGTATGATTTTGCAGGTCCATGATGAATTGCTTATTGAGGCAGAGTGTTCGGAAGTAGATGAAGTGAAAGAAATTTTAAGAGATAAGATGGAAAACGCCGTGAAATTGTCTGTTCCGCTAATTGTTGATATGCATACCGGGAAAAATTGGTATGAGGCAAAATAGACGATTTGTCGGGAAGCAGTATAAAGGATAGAAAATAGAATGAAAGTTTTAGGAATCACCGGCGGAGTTGGGTCGGGAAAGAGCGAAGTATTGGATTATTTGGAAAGCAGATATGGAGCTTATGTTTGTCAGATGGATGAAGTGGCAAAGCGATTGGAAAAAAGAGGAGAAATATGTTTCCGGAAAATCGTGGACAGGTTCGGAGAAGCGGTCGTCGGAACTGACGGGGAATTAGATCGTAAAAAACTTGGCGAAATTGTGTTTTCCGATGAAGGAAAACGGAAGATCCTGAATGAAATTGTTCATCCGCCGGTGTTGGATTATGTGAAGAAAGATATAGAAAAGCGAAAGAAGGAAGGGCGGAAGCTGTACGTGTTGGAATCGGCTCTTCTGGCAGAAGCAGGGCAGGAATTGTGCGATAAAATCTGGTATATTTATACAGAAGAAAATGTTCGGAGAATCCGCCTGGAACGATCAAGAGGGTATACTCAGGAAAAGATCACACAAATGATGGCATCTCAGCTTTCGGTGGAGCAATTTCGTGAAAATTGTACGGATGTAATTGATAACAGCGGAGATTTTAAAGAGACAAAAAGACAAATAGGAGCGAAGATACAATTATGAGAATGTGCAGCATTGCAAGTGGGAGCAGCGGCAACTGTATCTATGTCGGAAGCGATGATACGCATTTATTGGTAGATACGGGAATCAGCAAGAAAAGAATAGAAGAAGGGTTGAAAACATTAGAATTAAAAGGCGAAGATTTAGATGGGATCTTAATTACTCATGAACACTCGGATCATATTCAAGGATTAGGAGTATTCAGCAGAAAATATGAGATTCCGATCTATGCTACGCCGGGAACGATCATGGGGATCAAAAGTTATTCCGGTTTGGGGAAAATGCCGGAAGGACTATATCGCGAGATCCGTGCGGATGAACCTTTTGAACTGGGAGATATGACTGTAAAACCGTTTGCGATTTCACATGATGCAAATGAACCTTCGGGATATCGATTGGAGCAGGGAGGAAAATCAGTTGCGGTTGCAACGGATCTTGGAAAATACGACAGCTATACAGTCGAATGTCTGAGAAATCTTGATGCAGTTCTCCTTGAGGCAAACCATGACATTCATATGTTGGAAGTCGGAGGATATCCGTACTACTTGAAACAGAGGATTCTCGGTGACAGGGGACATTTATCAAATGAATTGTCAGGTCGTCTGCTTTGTGATATACTACATGATAATCTGAAACATATCGTGCTCGGGCATTTGAGCAAGGAAAATAATTACGCAAAACTTGCATATGAGACGGTCAAATTAGAAGTTACGCTGGCAGATAACGAGTACAAAGGCGACGATCTGGATATGTTCGTAGCGAACAGAGATACCGTTTCGGATATTATTACGGTTTGATCAAGGAGGAAAATAAAATGAAAAAATGTATTGTTACAGTACTTGGCAAGGATACAGTGGGCATTGTTGCAAAAGTATGTACATATCTTGCGGAGAATAAAATTAATGTTTTGGATATTTCACAGACCATTATTCAAGGATATTTTAATATGATGGTAATTGTTGATGTGACAGAACTTCCAAAAGATTTTACTCAGATGTGCGACGAGATGGAGAAACTCGGTGATGAGATCGGTGTCAGCATCCGTTGTCAGAGAGAAGATATTTTTGAAAAAATGCACAGATTATAAGAGAAGAGTTCATAAGACGACACAGGATAGAGAGGATAAACAATATGATCAATATGTATGAAGTTTCCGAAACTAATGAAATGATCGAGCATGAGAATCTGGATGTAAGAACGATTACGCTCGGCATCAGTCTTCTCGATTGTATTGATTCGGATCTGGAAGAGCTCAACCGTAAAATATACGATAAGATTACCGAGACGGCAAAAGATCTTGTATCTGTAGGTCGTGATATAGAAAAAGAATTCGGGATTCCGATTGTGAATAAACGAATTTCCGTTACTCCGATTGCTTTGGTCGGTGGTGCTGCATGTAAGAGTCCGGAAGATTTTGTGACGATCGCAAAAACGCTGGATAGAGCAGCAGATAAAGTAGGGGTCAATTTTATCGGTGGTTATTCGGCTCTGGTATCCAAGGGAATGACGAAAAGTGATGAGAATCTGATTCGTTCGATCCCTCAGGCGCTGGCGCAGACAGAAAGGATCTGCAGTTCCGTAAACGTAGGTTCTACAAAGACCGGGATCAATATGGATGCGGTACGCCTGTGCGGCGAGATTGTAAAAGCAACAGCAGAAGAGACGAAAGAAAGAGATTCTCTCGGGTGTGCAAAACTTGTTATTTTCTGTAACGCTCCGGATGATAACCCGTTTATGGCAGGTGCGTTCCTCGGAGTGACAGAGTCGGATGCGGTGATTAATGTCGGTGTCAGCGGCCCCGGTGTTGTGAAGAAAGCATTGGAAAAAGTTCGCGGAAAAGGATTTGAAGAGTTGTGTGAGACGATTAAAAAGACAGCGTTTAAAGTTACCCGTGTCGGACAGCTCGTGGCAGGAGAGGCGTCTCAAAGGTTAGGCATTCCGTTTGGCATTGTGGATCTTTCGCTTGCGCCGACTCCGGCAATCGGAGACAGCGTTGCGGAAATTTTGGAAGAAATCGGCTTGGAAAGAGTCGGGGCACCGGGAACAACGGCTGCTCTTGCGATGCTTAATGATCAAGTGAAAAAAGGCGGAGTTATGGCATCTTCTTATGTAGGAGGTTTGAGCGGCGCATTTATTCCGGTTAGTGAAGATCAGGGCATGATCGACGCAGTTCACGCCGGTTCACTTACATTGGAAAAATTAGAAGCTATGACATGTGTCTGTTCGGTAGGACTGGACATGATCGCCATTCCGGGGCATACAAGCGCAGCTACACTTTCCGGAATTATAGCAGATGAGATGGCGATCGGTATGGTAAACCAGAAAACAACGGCGGTTCGCCTTATTCCGGTAATCGGAAAAGATGTAGGAGATACCGCGGAATTCGGAGGACTTCTCGGATACGCTCCGATCATGCCGGTAAACGAATTCAGATGCGATGCATTTGTGAGCAGAAAAGGAAGGATCCCGGCTCCGATTCACAGCTTTAAAAATTAAACGGAAAAACAAGACAGAAGGAAATAAATGGTCTGAGATAGTCAGGTTTAAAGTGATAAAGGGAGAATGATATGAGTAAGATTGCGGTCGTAACAGACAGTAATAGTGGTATTACACAGGAAAGAGCGAAAGAATTAGGGATTTATGTACTTCCGATGCCTTTTTTTATTGATGGTGAGTTATATCTTGAAGACATCACACTGACACAGGAACAGTTTTATGAGAAGCTCAGAGCGGATTCGGATATATCTACTTCCCAGCCTTCCCCGGGAAATGTGATGGAACTGTGGGAAAGTGTGTTGAAAGAATATGATGAGATCGTATGTATTCCTATGTCAAGCGGACTTAGCAGTACATGCGAGACGGCAATGTCTATTGCGAGGGAATATAAAGGGAAAGTTTATGTTGTGGACAACCAGAGAATCTCGGTTACACAAGAACAATCTGTATATGATGCAATGTATTTGCGCGATAAAGGGATGTGCGCGGAAGAGATTAAAAATATTCTCGAAAAAGAGAAGCTGCAGGCAAGTATTTATATCACAGTTGATACGTTGAAGTATTTGAAAAAAGGAGGAAGAATCACTCCGGCGGCTGCGGCGATCGGAACTGTATTGAATTTGAAGCCGGTTCTTCAGATTCAGGGTGAAAAATTAGATGCATTTGCAAAAGTCAGAGGGTGGAAAGCGGCAAAGAAAACGATGCTGAATGCAATCGAAAAAGATCTCAATGAGCGTTTTGCAGATGTGAAAGAAGATATTATACTTGGTATGGCATATACATGTTCAAAAGAAGAAGCGATGGAATGGAAGCAGGAGATCATGAATCGTTTTCCGGGATATGAGTTTTTGGAAGCTCCTCTGTCATTAAGTGTTTCCTGCCATATCGGTTCTGGAGCAATGGCGGTGACATGTATCAAAAAAGTGTCGAGATAATGTTTCATAAAAAATAAAATAGAAAGACAAAAACGCATCTGCAGGATCTGAATATCCGGCAGATGCGCTTTTATAAATATCAAATTTTGAAACAGGCGCTTTCGGCTCTTTCAATCAGCCGATACCGCCAAAGAAAATTCCGAGAATGTAGACAAGTACTGCAACACCGCAGAATACATATTTTGTCATTGGTTTGAACCATTTTCCGATCGTGCGCACGCGACCGAGCTGAGCGGCATTTCTTGCAAATTTATCTCCGCATATCCAGAACATTGTAATTCCGGCAAGCAGTGCTCCGAGAGGGATTACATAGATGGAGATACTGTCCATCCATGCGCTTAAGAGCCCGCCTTCTACGAAGATTCCAACAGCGGCAGTGATGACGCCGATAAAAGTGATCGCAGATCGACGAGACCAGCCGAGCCGTTTTTGAAGCGCTTCTACCGGACTTTCTAAAAGGTTCATTAAAGAAGTGATTCCGGCAAAAAGTACGGCGAGGAAGAAGATAATTGCAAAAACTCTTCCTAACGGAATATCACGTATAACAGCGGGAATTGTAATGAACAAAAGTCCCGGTCCGGAGTTCGGCGCCATGCCGAAAGAGAATACGGCCGGGATGATAACAAGACCGGCTAGTAATGCGGCTGCTGTGTCAAAAAAAGCAACGTATTTGGCACTGCTTACAACATCTACATCAGATTTTAAGTAACTTCCGTAAACAACAGTTCCGCTTCCGGCAAGGGAAAGGGAGAAAAATGCCTGCCCCATCGCGTATACCCACGTGCGGGGATTGGCCATTTCCGACCAGTCGGGTTTGAATAAGTACGAATACCCGGGCGCTGAACCGTCGAGGAAAGCAACGCGGACTGCAAGGAATAAAAAGAGAACAAAAAAAGCAGGCATCATGATGCGGTTTACTTTTTCGATTCCCCGGGCAACTCCGAATGACATGCAGAGCAAGACAAGGAAAAGACCTAAAAGATGCCACGGAATGCTGCCAAAGTCGCGGGAAAGTTCTCCGAATATGGCAGAAGGATCTTCTTCACTGATAATTTTTCCTGTGATCGAGTCGGCAAAAAATTTCAAGATCCAGCCGATGATGACGCTGTAACCGATTGCGATTCCGAGCGATCCGATAACGGGGATCAGCCCGATGAATGTGCCAAGTTTTGACCCCTTCATTTCATAAGCCTTCTTAAATGCGCCAAGAGGTCCGGACTGCATCGCGCGTCCGAATGCCATTTCTCCGATCACTCCGGTAAATCCGATAAGGACAACGAAGATGATATAGGGGATGAGAAATGCGGCTCCGCCGAATTCACCTGCGCGGTAAGGGAAGAGCCATATATTTGCCATTCCTACAGAGCTTCCGATGCAGGAGATGACAAACCCCCATTTGTTGTTGAATTTGTCTTCAGTTGTAATTTGTTTTGATTTCATAGTGTTAAACTCTCTTTCCTTTTCTTCTTCCGTACAGATGTGCTTTTATATACGGAAGATTCAGCAAAACAATCTTGGGAGTGCGTGCTGATTATACTATCATATCATGATTTAAAAGAAGATAAAACAATAAACGATAAGTTTGTCATTTTTCATGTCGGTTCCATAATTTGCGGAAAGTTAAAGCGGAAAGTTAAGAAAAATAAAGATTGACAAAGGAAAGTATGTGTGTTAGTATAATCTTTGCGTGAAGCAAAAAACAAAGTAGAGTATCCACTCTCACCATAGCACAAGCGCGTGACTATGGTCTGATAACGAAGAACTTCCTTTCGGATTTTCCGAAATGGTTTTATTGATTGTCGGGTGGATATGATATTCACTCGTTTTTTTGTGTTTCGCATAGGAAACCTGAAGGAATTCATTTGACGGAGGTATACGACAATTAGCGATTTAATGATTAACGAGCAGATCAGAGACAGAGAGATTCGTCTGATCGGCGAGGATGGGGAACAGTTAGGTATCATGTCAGCCCGTGAGGCTATGAAAATCGCTCAGGAAGCGGAACTTGATCTCGTGAAGATCGCACCTGCGGCTAAACCGCCGGTCTGCAAGATTATTGATTACGGAAAGTATAAATACGAGCAGGCAAGAAAAGAAAAAGAGGCGAAGAAGAAGCAGAAAACGGTCGAGGTTAAAGAAGTACGTCTCTCACCGAACATTGATACAAATGACTTGAACACGAAGATAAACAATGCAAAGAAATTCATTTCCAAAGGCAATAAAGTGAAAGTGACACTTCGTTTCAGAGGAAGAGAGATGGCGCACGTTCAGCAAAGTAAGCATATCCTTGATGATTTTGCCGAGACACTGGCAGATGTTGCGGTAGTTGAAAAACCGGCAAAAATGGAAGGAAGAGCTATGAGCATGGTTTTAGCTGAGAAACGTTAAGAACCGATATGCCCGGAATGAGATCCAAAGAGGCAGCACAATAAAGGAGGAAATTATCATGCCAAAAATCAAAACAAACAGAGCAGCAGCAAAGCGCTTCAAAAAGACAGGTACAGGGAAACTGAAAAGAAATAAAGCTTATAAGAGCCATATCTTAACAAAAAAATCGACAAAGAGAAAAAGAAATCTCAGACAGTCGACAATTACAGATGCAACAAACGTAAAGAACATGAAGAAGGTATTACCATATCTGTAAGAAGAAGTCTGATCGTGCGTATGAGATGTTGTCGGACGATACAGTGATTACAGAATAATGGTCTTATTTAAGGAGGATTAAGAAATGGCAAGAATCAAAGGCGGAATGAACGCTAGGAAGAAACATAACAGAACATTGAAATTGGCAAAAGGATATAGAGGAGCTCGTTCTAAACAGTACAGAGTTGCAAAACAGTCTGTAATGAGAGCACTTACATCCGCATATGCAGGAAGAAAGCAGCGCAAACGTCAGATGAGACAGCTTTGGATTGCACGTATTAATGCAGCGGCAAGAATGAACGATCTGTCTTACAGCAAATTCATGCACGGATTAAAACTGGCAAACGTTGATATTAACAGAAAGATGCTTGCTGAGCTTGCAGTAAATGATAAAGAAGGTTTCGCAACACTTGCAGCTCTTGCAAAAGAAAAACTTGCATAATAAAAGTAAGAACAAAAAGACTCCCGAACAGTTATACTGATTGGGAGTCTTTCTTGTAAGTATATTTTGTTTTGATGAGTTTTTGAAAAGTTTTTGAAAAGATGAAAAGAAAAGTAAAAAAATATTGACATTTATATTTTAACGTGATAAAGTGGCTGTAAACCGATGAGGAAGAGCAAGTAATTCCGATAATCAGTTTCACAGAGAGCCGTAGATGGTGGAATGCGGTATACTGACTTGGGATGAATGGGCTTCTGAGGGCAAGCTGAACATTTGAAGTATAGAAGTAGGTGAGCCGGAGAGATAACTCCGTTATAAAAATGGGCATATGTTAGTATGCGTGAGTGGATGTGTTTTCACATCAAGCCGGGTGGCACCGCAGGAGTTTTGATATATAATTTAGAATTACGACTCTTGTCCCTGCAATAGTATCATTGTGTGGGACAGGAGTTTTTTATATTATTAAAGAAAGAATTTATGATGTAAAAGATATTTTGAGAATTGTCTGTAAAGGAATCATATCCGGGCAAGTTAAAGTTCCACAAAAATTCAGAGGTATATAAAGAAAATTTTGAAAGGAGAATAACAATGAGTGAGAAGAAGATCCCTTATAAAATTTATTTGGAAGAAAGTGAGATGCCGAAGACATGGTATAATGTCCGGGCAGATATGAAAAACAAGCCGGCGCCCCTTCTGAATCCGGAAACATTTAAGCCGATGACAGAAGAAGAATTAAGCGTTGTATTTTGCGAGGAATTAGTGAAGCAGGAATTGGATAATGAAAATCGTTATATAGAAATTCCGGAAAAAATACGTGACTTTTACAAGATGTATCGTCCGGCGCCGCTGATTCGTGCGTATTGTCTTGAGGAAAAATTACAGACACCTGCAAAAATTTATTATAAATTTGAAGGGAATAATACAAGTGGAAGCCATAAGCTGAATTCGGCGATCGCCCAGGCATATTATGCGAAAGACCAAGGCTTGAAAGGCGTGACAACGGAGACGGGAGCGGGACAGTGGGGAACTGCTCTGTCAATGGCATGTTCTTATCTTGATTTGGACTGTAAGGTGTATATGGTGAAATGTTCCTATGAACAGAAACCATTCCGAAGAGAAGTAATGCGTACTTATGGAGCGAGTGTTACTCCTTCACCGTCTGAAACAACAGAAGTGGGAAGAAAAATTTTGGCAGAGCATCCGGGAACTTCAGGAAGCCTTGGATGTGCCATTTCCGAGGCTGTGGAAGTGGCTACACATACGCCGGGATACCGCTATGTGCTTGGAAGTGTGTTGAATCAAGTTCTTCTTCATCAGTCAGTGATCGGGGTTGAGTCAAAGATTGCAATGGATAAGTATGGGATCAAGCCGGACATTATTATCGGATGTGCAGGCGGAGGATCCAACTTGGGAGGTCTTATCTCCCCGTTTATGGGAGAAAAATTAAGAGGAGAAGCCGATTACCAGTTTATTGCGGTGGAGCCTGCGTCCTGTCCTAGTTTGACAAGAGGCGTTTACGCATATGATTACTGCGATACAGGTATGGTTTGCCCGCTTTCTAAAATGTATACATTAGGCAGTGGATTTATTCCGTCTGCAAGTCATGCGGGAGGATTGAGATATCATGGTATGAGTTCTGTTTTATCGCAGCTTTACGAAGATGGATATATGGAAGCTCGTTCGGTAGAACAAACAGAGGTATTTAAAGCGGCAGAGAAGTTTGCGAGAGTAGAAGGCATTCTGCCGGCTCCTGAAAGCAGTCATGCGATTAAAGTTGCGATTGACGAAGCTCTTAAATGTAAAGAAACAGGGGAAGAAAAAACGATCTTCTTCGGACTGACAGGAACAGGATATTTTGATATGTATGCATATGAGAAATTCCATGACGGAAAGATGAGTGACTATATTCCATCTGATGAAGAGTTAAAAGAGGCTCTTGCAAAACTTCCGAAAGTGTCGGAAAACTTATAAATATAGTTTCAGCTCGGTGTTTGAAAATTGAAAAATGCAGATGTAAAAATCAGTTTGAATTGTCAATGTGATTAAGGAGGCTTTTCACAAGATTTTTACATCTGATTAAAAAAAGTGTTGACTTTTTTTGCTGATAATGATATTATATCATTCGTGGTCAGCAAAAACAAAGATCACGAATCCTATATGGAATGCGGAAGTGTCGGAACTGGCAGACGAGCAAGACTAAGGATCTTGTAAGC